>Ga0268264_10000010_pt1 | contig 596543 bp, 554 predicted proteins | sample KBSSwiS32_FD_190357 | JGI IMG/M metagenome (GOLD analysis project Ga0268264, IMG submission 190357) | Switchgrass rhizosphere microbial communities from Kellogg Biological Station, Michigan, USA - KBS Switchgrass S3-2 (SPAdes) (version 2) | ecosystem: Host-associated > Plants > Roots >... | reverse complement strand
CCCGCCTCGGCCTCCTTCAGCACCCCGATGATCTGCTCCTCTGAAAACCTCTTACGCTTCATTCTCGTCCGTCCTTCTGAAGGCCGGACTCTAATCCCAACTGGAGGAAATTACCCGTGGCAGGTCACGTGCGCTCGATCACCCGAGCCACCTGCGCATCCGATACTGTTCGCGGGCGACCCGCACGATATTCGTCGGTCAGCCCTTCAATGCCGTCCTGTACGAACCGCCGCCGCCATTTGCCGACCGTGTGCTCGTGGACACCGAGGCGTTGGGCAACTTCCTTGCTCTGCAGCCCCTCTGCACAGAGCAGAACCATCCGGCATCGATCTGACAAAGAACGCGGCGCAAAATGGAGAATTTTGCAGGAACAAACGCCCGATTACAGGCCTTCCCCGTACAAAACCCGTGCACGACTCAGGTGCTGCTTGGCGACAAGCCGTCGAGCCCTTAGCCTTCGGTCGCTGAGGGCTCAAATCCCATCATGAGCAGGGCCGCGGCGATCAACGCCTATCGTGTGGCGCGCGATGTTGCCGTCAGGTGGAATGCCGGCGGCGATCAGTGCCGCCCCTCGATCTCGTTGCGGGCTGCTTCCGCGAGGAACGCGCTACGGGTTAGTTTGCGAGAGGCTGCGGCGCTGTCGATCGCGGCGAGGGCGCCCTTGTCGATTGAGATATTGGCGCGGACAGGCTTGCCGCTGCTGGTGAAATAGGGGACGGCCAGCAGGAACGCGCCCTGCGCCAGCTGGTCGGCCACCATGGTCTGCACCTCCTCCAGGGGGCGCGGATCAACGGCATCGGCATCCTCGAACCATAGTTCGAGCGCTTCGCAGGCATTGGGCACAACGTCCTTCATCCGATCCGCCGCCGAAAAGCAGCCGGGCAGATCCGGAAATTCTACGCCAAAGGCGCTGTCAGCGTCCTTGTGAACAAGCGCGTGGAAATACTTCATCATTCACCTTCCTTGGCTGGGATCACTTCCAGCCCGCCATTTTGGCGATGCTGCGGGCGGTGCTCAGCGGCAGGTCCTTTTTCGGGTGCGGGACGATCACCGTTCTTTCGCCTTTGCGGAACTTGGCATGCGATCCCTTGGTCGACACATGCTGGAAGCCATCCTCGATAAGTCGCTTGACGATCTTTTTTCCGTCCCGCTCCATACGCAAATAAATACGCAAGGCTGCACATTCCGTCAGCCGGAATGCGCAAATAAATGCGCATCTGTGGTGTTGCGGTGGCTTGGTGACTGGCACGATGGCGGATTGGTATCGGGCATTGGATAGGGAGCCGCCCAAATACCTCACGTCCCTGCAAGCGACGGGTCGCTATGGCTAAACCGCTAACAACCAGATTCCCGCCTATGCCGCGCTCGGGATCGCAGGTTCATCCCTGCCGCGCCCACCATTTCCAAGGCGTCGCTTACCTTCCGTTAAGCATATTAAGCCATAGCGGAAGGCATGAATACGCAATCCAGTCATTTCGACTTTCGCCTCGTCGAGCAGGATCGCGCTATTGCGCCGCACTCCGTCGACCTTGCCCGCCACATCAGGGACCTTGCCTTGCGGATGGTCTCCCGCGCGAATGCATCGCATATCGGGAGTGTCCTTTCCATCGCGGACATCGTGGCGGTCCTTTATGGCGGCGCCCTCAATGTCTTTCCCGATCGGCCGCATGATCCTTCGCGCGACCGCTTCATACTCAGCAAAGGGCATGCGTGCGTCGCGATCTATGCCGCTCTGGCGGAACGGGGCTTCATCCCGCACGATCTGCTCGAAACCTATGGCCGGGATGGCTCGCAGCTCATGGCGCATATCAGCCATCACGTCCCCGGCGTCGAATTTTCGACCGGAGCATTGGGCCACGGCCTGTCCTTCGGTGTCGGCAAGGCACTCGCGGCAAGGCGCCTGGGTGCGGATTGGCGCACGGTGGTGCTGCTGAGCGACGGGGAGTGCGGGGAGGGGAGCAACTGGGAGGCTTTCCTGTTCGCCGCCCACCACCGGCTCGACCGGCTCACCGCAATCATCGACTATAACAAGCTTCAGAGCCTCGGCAGCGTGTCCGATACCCTCGGGCTCGAGCCGCTTGGCGAAAAACTGACCGCATTCGGTTGGGCGGTGCGCGAAGTCGACGGACATGACCACGACATCCTCGCGCATCACCTGGCAAGCAAAATGTGGGAGCCCGGCAAGCCCCAGATGCTGATTGCCCACACCACCAAGGGCAAGGGCGTCCCCTTCATGGAGGGCAAGGTCGAATGGCATTACAAGGCGCCGAATCCCGAACAATTGACACAGGCGCTCGCCGCAATCTGGGAGGGGTTCGATGCGTAATGCCTTCATCCAGGAACTGGTCTCTCTCGCCACTGTTCACGACAACATCGCGCTTGTGGTCGGAGACCTTGGCTACTCCGTGATCGAGCCGTTCGCGGACAGCTTTCCCGACCGCTTCATCAACGCAGGGGTTGCCGAGCAAAACATGGCCGGACTGGCCGCTGGCATGGCGTCGGAAGGCTATCATGTCTTCACATATTCAATCGCCAACTTCCCCACGTTCCGCTGTGCCGAGCAGATCCGCAACGACATCGATCATCACCGCCTGTCGGTGACGACAGTGGCGGTGGGCGGAGGCGTGGCCTATGGCAATATGGGCTATTCCCACCATGCCGTTCAGGATTATGCGCTCATGCGCGCGATGCCGAACATGCTCATTGCCGCCCCAGGCGATCCCTATGAGACGCGCGCCTGCATGCGGCACCTCGTGGCCAATCCAGGGCCTTCCTACCTGCGCCTCGGCAAGGCGGGCGAACCCTGTTTTCATGACGATGTCCCCACCGTGGCGCCTGGGGAATGGCTCCCGGTGTGCACCGCCCAACGCGACGCCAATCGCGCGATGCTCTCGACGGGGGCGGCGCTTGGAGCAGCTCTGGCGCGATCGCAGGAATCGGGGCACTCTGTGTGGTCGATGCCTCTCTGGTCGATGTCCGCAAAGGCAAAACAGCCTCGGCATATCGAACGGTTCGAGGAGGTCGTGACGCTCGAGGACCACCTGCTCGACGGCGGCTTCGGAAGCTGGATGGCCGAGGGCCTCATTGGAACAACGGGCGCAGCACGACTGCGCGCCATCGCCCTGTCCGACCGCATCTGCGACGTCGTGGCGAGCCAGGCGACACTTAACCGGCTCGGCGGATTGGCCGCCTAGCGGCTTTATCAATTCCTTTACCATGATGGCGCTAGTGGGATGGCTATGAAAGCGATCATTCTTGCAGGGGGTTTCGGGACCCGTCTCGCCGAAGAGACCTCGCTCAGGCCCAAGCCCATGGTCGAGATCGGCGGTAAGCCGATCCTGTGGCACATCATGAAGATCTACGCCCATCATGGCGTAAAGGACTTCATTATCTGCCTTGGTTACAAGGGATACATGATCAAGGAGTATTTCTTCAATTACTCCCTGCATATGTCGGACATGACGATCGACTTGCGCAGCGGTGAGACCAGCGTCCACCGCAATTCGAGCGAGGACTGGCGCATATCGTTGATCGATACCGGCGACAGCACGATGACCGGGGGGCGCCTGCGCCAGGCCATGCAGTATCTCGACGATGACGATGATGATGACTTCTGCCTGACCTATGGCGACGGTGTGAGCGACTGCGACATCGGCGGCGCGATCCGGTTTCATAAGGCGCATGGCCGCAAGGCGACCGTGACTGCCGTTCGCCCCGCGAGCCGCTTTGGCCAGCTCGACCTCACCGGAGACCGGGTCGATGCCTTCGCCGAAAAGCCGGTCGAGGAAGGTGGCTGGATCAACGGTGGCTTCTTCGTGCTCAATCGCGCGATCAGGCCGCTGCTCGGCAACAGCGATGCCTGTGTGTGGGAGCGCGAACCGCTGGAACGCCTCGCTGCCGCGGGCGAGCTACGATCATTTTTTCACGACGGCTTCTGGCAGCCGATGGATACGCTGCGCGACCGCCAGCTTCTCGAGGGCATGTGGGAACGGCGGGAGGCGGCATGGCGAACATGGAACTAGAGGCCGGGCTCTGATGAGCCGGCGCACGATCCTTGTTACCGGGGCCGGCGGTTTCGTTGGAGCCGCCACGGTCCATGCGGCGCTTGCAGCCGGGCACCGGGTCATGGCGCTGGTTCGGCGTCCCGGCGCATGGCGGCTATCCGGGCTGGGCGGCGGTCTCTCGATCCATGTCGCCGACCTGTCCGATGGTCGTGCGATTGCCGACCTGCTCGCGGAAGCCAGGCCTGAAATCGTCATCCACTCGGCCTGGGAAGGTGTCGGCGGCGTGCTGCGCGCCGGCGACATCCAGTTCGAGAACATCCGCACCACCATTGCCCTCGTCGACGCGGCCATTGCCGCCGGCGCGACCAAGTTTGTCGGGATCGGGTCGCAAGCCGAATATGGCCGCTTCGACCGGCGCATTACCGAAATGGACCTGCCGCAGCCGACCATGATCTATGGCGCGGCGAAGCTTTCCGCCTGCCACCTCGCGCGGCAGCGTTGCCGCGACGCGGGCCTCGACTTTGCGTGGCTGCGCCTGTTCTCCGTCTACGGCCCGGGCGACAACCCCAACTGGCTGATCCCTTCCGCTGCGGCATCTCTTGTTCGAGGCAGCGCGCCGAAATGTACTCCGGGGACGCAGAAATGGGACTATCTGCACATCGACGATGTCGCCAGTGGTACGCTGGCCGCCGCTGTGACCGACGCGGCGACCGGCGTCTTCAACCTTTCCAGCGGCGCGCCGGTCGCTGTCCGGAGCATTGTCGAGCGCCTGCGGGACCTGGCGGCACCCGGCCTGAACCTGCGCTTCGGCGAAATCCCGTTCGGCCCCGACCAGATCATGCATCTTGAGGGGGACAATGGCCGTCTCAAGCAAATCACCGGCTGGGCTCCCACGATCGCGGTGATGGAAGGCCTTGCCGGCGTTGTCGACGCGCTGAGGCTTGCGGCATGACCGAATTCAGGCTCCAGGCCGGGGACCTGCACCGCTTCGTGCTGTTTCTTGCGGCAGGCGCGCTCAACACCTGCTTTGGATATGCCGTCTTCGCCTGTTTCATATGGATCGGGCTGGGCAATGATCTTGCCGTGATATTAGGCACCGTGGCGGGCATCGCCTTCAACTTCCAGACGATCGGCAAGGTGTTCGCCTCGCGCGGATTTTCGCGGTTGCCGCAGTTTCTTCTCATCTATGGACTGCTGCTTCCGACCAATGTCCTGCTGCTGCGCGCCTTGGTAGCCGCAGGTCTGGGACCCTATATCGGTGAAGCGGTCGTCATCGCGATCATCTCGCCACTTTCCTTCCTCATGATGCGCCGGTTCGTCTTTGTACCGTCGCCGGAGCCCGGGCCATGAAGACGATCTCGATCATTTCACCGTGCTTCAACGAGGTGGACAATGTCAGGGCTTGCCGCGCGGCCGTGCAGGCACTGTTTGCGCCCGGCGGTCCGCTCGATACCTATAGATGCGAGCACATCTTCACGGACAACGCCTCGACCGATGGCACCGTGGAGGTGCTGCGCGAGCTGGCGGCGGGGGACCCCTCCATGAAGGTGATCCTCAACGCCCGCAACTACGGTCCCTTCCGCTCAAACTTCAACGCGCTGCGCAGCGCGACCGGCGACGCCGTGCTGGTCTTCCTGCCCGTCGACCTGCAGGACCCGCCCGCGATGATCGCCGAGTTCGTGCGGCTGTGGGAAGCTGGCGTCGAAGTCGTTGCCGGCGCACGCGCCAATCGCGAGGAGAGCCTGCTCCTGCGCGCTTGTCGGGGCATCTTCTACAGGCTGGTGCGTACGCTGTCGGAGATCGACATCCCGATCGATGTCGGCGAATTCCAGCTGATCGACCGCAAGGTGTGGGAAGCGGTCGTGCAGCATGATGATCACTATCCCTATATCCGCGGGATCATCGCCTCGGTCGGCTTTCGTCGCGTGATAGTTCCCTACACATGGGCTGCCCGCAAACGTGGCTTGTCCAAGAACAATCTGCCGCGCCTGATCGACCAGGCCTTGAACGGCATCCTGTCGTTCACCAACGTGCCGCTGCGCTTGTGCACCTTTGCCGGTATGACGATGGCACTTTGCTGCTTTCTCTATGCCTTTGTCGCGGTCGGGCTTTGGTTCACGTCACCACATATGGCCCCGCGCGGAATGACGACGATGATCGTTGCCCTGTTTTTCCTCTCCGGAATCCAGATGAGCTTCCTTGGCATCCTCGGCGAATATGTGACGTCGATCCACGCGCAGGTCCGCCGGCGCCCGCTGGTCGTGGAGCGCGAGCGCATCAACATGGAAGGCGAAAATCCGGTCCACACCCTCATCGAGCGTATAGCAACCGCTGCATGACGGCGGTGGCGGTGCCTGCCGCCGCTGCCGGATGTCGGGGCATCGCCTGGGCTAGGCGTGCGGCCTGAATCCCCAGCACATTGTATTGCCGACGTTGAAGGGGAGACGCAGAGCATCGAGGGAAGAGCGCTTCATCATCCCGATCATGTTCTGCTTTATCGCATTTGGGATCGGCACGAGACGCATCCAGTAGCTCGGGCGGTATGCATTGGCAAAGCCCTGCGCTTCCACATCTTGGAAGCTGCGTGTTGCCAGAAGCGATCGAACGGATTTCGCGGAGAACAGCTGCATATGCTCGACGTCGACGATGGGTGAGCGGCGTCCGAGCAAGCGGTTCACCCAGCCACGGTAATCATGCGTCACGCCGACGAACGCGCCGCCGGGACGCAGCAGCCGGAAAGCGGAAGCGACCATGTCACCGGGCTCGAGAATATGTTCGAGTGTCATGAAGCAGGTGATCAGGTCGAAGCTTGCGGGCTCGTAATCGGTTTCCTCGAAAATGCCCTCCTGGATCCAGCCCCGCCGTTCGGGCAATGCCGCGGCGATTGCCGCCGCCGAGGGTTCGATGCCAACGACCCGGCCGAACCCGGCATTCTTCAAGCGCCCCAGAAAGGCGCCGGTCCCGGTGCCGATTTCCAAGGCGTCGTCCATTCGGCCAGCGAGGCGCGCCAGCACGGGACGGATCGCCTTCGCATAGCTGTCCGCCGCATGTTCGGCTTCTTCCGCACTGTCATAGTCGGCCGCATGATAGCTGTCGGCGAGTTCCTGCTGACTGGGCGGCCGGTCCACGAAAACCAGATCGCAGCGGGTGCAGCGGACCATGGCATGGCTCATATACTCCGGCACTTTGCGCGACGCGAAGGTCGAAGCCGTGACGATGTCCTGTCTCACGCTGTTGGCGAGGAAAGCCTGCGTCGCGACCGATGGATCGCGGCAGATCGGACAGGGGCGCGAACCAGTCGCAATGACATGAGGCATCATATTCATGGTTAACAAGTTTGGCGGAATACAAATAAGAAAAGGTAAAGGGGCTAGCGCGGCACCAGATAATAAGCGCTGTAAGTCCCGAACCGCTTCTGTTCGCGCACATCATAGGCGGTTTTGAACATATCCACCCAGTGGTCATATTTGGCATCGTCGACCAATAACCACCCTGGACGGCGATAAGCGACCGCGCCCCGCCTGATGTAGCGCTCGATCATCGTGTCGGGCAACGGCTCGAAGTTCGCGACATTGTTCACGCTCGTCCACCCTGTCCCGGCGGGCGACCGGGGCATAACTCCCGTTTCCTTCAAAAGCACAATTGTACCGGCACTCCGGCCTCGCAAATATTCTAGTCCCACCACCGCGTCCGGCGGCAGCAATGCGGGCAGGTCGCCATGCTTCGGCGTGAACCGGGCGATCAGCTTTGCCGGTCCAAGTTCAAGCAGCCCGAGTCTTGCCGCGCCATTGCTCCAAGGTATGAAATTGAACGTGGCGACAAACGCCACCATGGCCACGAGGACAGTTTGGACAAAGCCTTTGGCAAAGTCGGGGCCGGGCACGCCGGTTCGTTCGCGTCCCGGCCCCGCGAGAATTGCCAGCAGCATGGGGATCAGCAGGGGAAACAGGTTCAGGATGTTGTTGTCGTGACTGCGGCTAAGATAATAGGTCCCGGCGGCGAGGAATCCCAATAGGCAAGCGTAAAGCGCCCGCGCCTGTGACGACAGGCCCTGACCCGCCAGCATGTACGTGCCCAATGCGATTGACGCCAAAGCGATCCAGACCGTTCCGACAGGATTTACCGGCAGCGGTCCCGGCGGATGCTGAATATAGGCGAGATAATCGCCCGATGTGATCGCCTTGCCCGAGAGCAGCCATAAGACCAATGTCAGTCCGCTCAATCCGATAGCCAGCGCGATCACGCCGCGCAGGGCGCCGCGGCCAAGGGCGAACAGGGCGCCGCGCGGTCCCGCTACCCCGGCCGCGTCACGCATCGCCAGATAGGGCCACCAGATCAGTGTCCCGAAAAACGCCGCTTCGGGCGACCAGAACAGGCTGACCAACCAGATGGCATGGCCAATCCAGTCGCGCGGCGCCGTGCGCTGTTCCGCGACAAGAATGTGGAGCAGCAGCGCCGAAATCACCAGGAAGCGTAGTCCCGCCACTGACGGCGTCATCGCCGGTCCGGCCAGTTTGATCGGGAAGCCCGTCCAGACGAACGATGCACAAAACAACGCCAGCAGCGCAAGCCATCGAAATCCTCGCGAGGACCGCGCGGTCAGGATGAGCGCGCACCCGGCCAGCATGGCGAAATACAGCGCGTTCGCGGCGATCGCGACGGCATACATGCCGCGCCAGCAATCCTTGCCGCAGGTCGCTGCCAAAAGCGCCGTCGGGCCGAGCCCATATTGCAACGGAAAATCGCGATATGGCAGGCCGCCGGAAAGCCACGCGTCGACCGGCGATAGATAGGCGCTCCAATGATGCCAGGCGATATAGCTGGGCTCGACCGAACCGAACGGGGCCGTCAGCAGGCCGGCCGCCAAGCCGACGGCAGCGCAAACAATCATGGGGAGCAGGATTTTTTGCTGAACCGCCCCGGATCCGTCCACCGACCTGGATGATGTACCCAGTCGCGGCATCAGTCCGGCGGTGAGTGCGAGCGCGACAAAAGCGCCCATCGCCGCCAGATCTATTTGTAATGTCGATGTCCACCAGGTTACCGGTGCGAACAACAAAACCGCCGCGATGCCGCCGAGCAAGACGCGTAGCCCAAGTCCGGCAAGCGGAATCAGCAGGACCATGCTGAGCGCCACGAAAATGTCAGCCCTCGCGACCGTCAGGACGATCGCACCCATAGTGATTGTCGCTATGACGAGCCAATCGATCAGTCGATTACCATCGCGGAACGATCTGAAATACATCGATGCATAGGGCGTCAGGAGAACGACCAGGAGCAGCGCGGCATAAACCAGATTCGGCAGCACTGGCGCGATCATCGCTTGCCGCATCCGTCAGCAATTTGTCTGGCTATGTGGTCCACTATGCTCCCCGCGCCCGCATCCGTGCTTAACGGCCAAAAAATGTGGCGCAAGCGAATCGACGTCCTCTTTGATGTCGTGTTCGCCACCATGCCCCGGCTCTCCGGAACCGGCATTATAACCCTGTTCAGGGGGCGAGGGGCATGATAGCGCGGGCGGATACGTATTGATCCGCAACCTTTGACCATGCTGCCAGCTACTGATTTAAATGGGTTATCGCATTCCCGACCGATCGAGCAAGCCGCGCATGACATGTCCGGAGACTGTTCGACATGACCGATAATCTTGACTCCATGATGGCGGAGCCTGCCGCGCGCGGCCTCGATCTCAACGGAAATCCGCTGCCGCTTTACGAAAGCGCCCCAAAGGCGGTGCGGGGACATGTGCCGCTGCGCCGGCCCGGTTCCGTCCGCCGTACCATGTCGATCGACATCGACTGGCCGGGCGGTCAGGAGGCGCCGAGCCGGTTCCGGGGGCGCGCCCGTGACATCATGACGCCGATTGGCGGCGGAGACCCACTCCTCCTTGCCGAGGACATAGTCGCCGGCCACCTCGAACGGCGGGCAATCGTCGATATCGAGAGCAGTTCGCACAGAGACATGGCCTCCCTCGTCGGGGAGCGGGCAGGCGCCCATCTTCGCTCGGCGCTGGACAGGGTGCTGCATGGGGAAAAGCTCGCCGGAGCGCCCATCTACCTCGTGCTCGACGATCTGGCCGGTGCGTCGTTCGTGTGCATGTGGGGCTGGGCGCGCTGGCATCCCGAACATATGCTCCAGGCTCGTAAGGCGTTCGATATGGAGGGTGTCTGCATCGGCTTTCGTCCCGGTTCCAAAGCGCTGATCCCCAGGCACGATGGCGAGGGAATGTTCAAGTCAAATTCGAGCCAGGTCGTGTCGCTGGTCCACCCCGCTGATCCCGCCGGCTGGCACGAACTGCCCGCCGGTGAACAAAAGCCGCATTTTCGCCGTGCACGGATGATCGACATCTGGCGCGAGGACGGCCTGATCCATGTGGAATCGATCTTCCAGGATTCCTCCAGCATGCCGGACAGCGATCTGCGCGAGGCGATCCATGAATACAGCCTCTATGCGACGGCCGACATCGCAACCGGCACGCTGCTGACGCTCAACGCGACGCCGGGCACCTTGCCCCACGCCGAATGCCCTGCGGCCTTGGCGAACATCGGCATATTGCTGAACACGCCGATAGCGGAGCTGCGCAACACGGTGCTGGAGCGGCTGCGCAAGACGGCGGGCTGCACCCATCTCAACGACATGATCCGGTCGCTGGCGGAGGCCCCGGTGCTGGCGGGGAAGCTGCCGGGGTAAGGCCAACCCTCTCCCCGTTCGGGGTCAATCAGAGGCACGTGACTCTGATTGAGATATGGAGGCTTGCAAGCTTGCTTGCTAGCCGGAGTTGGAGAGGGGGCCTGCGCCATCGCGAGGGAGCACTCCCTCTCCAAGCTTCGCTAGCTCCTGACGGAGCAAGCTCTCGCTATCCTCTCCCCGAAACGGGGAGAGGGCGGGGCGGCCGATAACCTCTCCAAGCCATGCCTCGCCAGATTGACTAACCCGCTGCCTCCCCCTACATCGCGGCCCTGAATATCGGGCGCCTGCCATGGCATGCGCTCTCACGCGAAAGTCAGGAAATCAGGCATGTTCGGCTCCGTAGCCAAATCGATTTTCGGGTCGTCCAACGATCGCTACGTCAAGTCGATGCGCAAGACTGTCGATCGTATCAACGCCTTTGAATCCACCATTTCGGCGATGGACGACACAGAACTGGTCGACCAGACGCGATTGTTCCGCGAGCGGCTCGCCGCCGGACAGACGCTCGACGACATCCTGCCGGAAGCCTTTGCGACCGTGCGCGAGGCGGCGAAGCGCACGCTCGGCCAGCGCCATTATGACGTCCAGATGATCGGCGGCATGGTCCTGCACCGGGGCGAGATCGCCGAAATGCGCACCGGCGAGGGCAAGACCCTGGTCGCGACGCTGGCGACCTATCTCAATGCGCTTGAGGGCAAGGGCGTCCACGTCGTGACCGTCAACGACTATCTGGCCCGGCGCGACTGCGACTGGATGGGACAGGTCTATCGCTTCCTGGGCCTCACCACCGGCGTGATCGTGCCCAACCTCAGTGAAGACGAGCGGCGCGCGGCCTATAATGCCGACATCACCTACGCCACCAACAACGAGCTCGGCTTCGACTATCTGCGCGACAATATGAAATATGATCGCGGCGCGATGGTGCAGCGGCCCTTCAACTACGCCATCGTCGACGAGGTGGACTCGATCCTGATCGACGAGGCGCGCACGCCGCTCATCATCTCCGGCCCGACCGACGACAAGTCCGATCTCTACATCTCCGTCGACGCGATCGTGAAGCAGGTGGTCGAGACGGACTATGAGAAGGACGAGAAGCAGCGCAATGTCATCCTGACCGAGGACGGCACCGAGAATGTCGAGCGCCTGCTGGAGACTGCGGGCCTGCTGCAGGGCAGCAATCTCTATGATTTCGAGAATACGCAGGTCGTCCACCATGTGAACCAGGCCCTGCGCGCCAATGTGCTGTTCCGCCGCGACATTGATTATATCGTCAAGGACGGCAAGGTCATCATCATCGACGAGTTCACCGGCCGCATGATGGACGGCCGCCGCTGGTCGGACGGGCTGCATCAGGCGATCGAGGCCAAGGAAGGCGTGCAGATCGAGCCGGAAAACCAGACGCTCGCCTCGATCACCTTCCAGAATTATTTCCGCATGTACCCCAAGCTGTCCGGCATGACCGGCACCGCGGCAACGGAAGCGGCGGAATTCTACGACATCTACAAGATGAATGTCGTCACGATCCCGACCAATGTGCCGGTGCAGCGCATCGACGAGGAGGATCTGTTCTACAAGAGCGTCGAGGACAAGTTTCGCGGCATCGCGCGCACCATCAGGGAGCATCAGGCCAAGGGCCAGCCGGTCCTGGTCGGCACGGTCTCCATCGAAAAGTCCGAGATGCTCTCCGAATTCCTCAATGAGGAAGGCGTGAAGCACAGTGTCCTCAACGCCCGCTTTCACGAGCAGGAAGCGCATATCGTGGCGCAGGCCGGGCGGCTGCGGGCCGTCACGATCGCCACCAACATGGCGGGACGCGGCACCGACATCCAGCTCGGCGGCAATTTCGAATTCCGCGTCAATGACGAGCTGGCCGGCATGCCTGAAGGGCCTGAGCGCGATGCCGCGTTGGAGCGGATCAGCGCGGAGATCGCCGCCGAACGGCAGCAGGTGCTCGACGCTGGCGGCCTGTTCGTGCTCGCGACCGAGCGGCATGAAAGCCGCCGCATCGACAATCAGCTGCGCGGCCGCTCGGGGCGGCAGGGCGATCCCGGCCTGTCGCGCTTCTATCTCAGCCTTGATGACGACCTGCTGCGCATCTTCGGCCCGGACACGCTGTTCGCGCGCATGATGCGCTCCAGCCTCGAGGATGGCGAGGCGCTGCCTCCGTCCAAGTGGATGTCCAAGGCGATCGAGACCGCGCAGAAGAAGGTCGAGGCGCGCAACTATGATATCCGCAAGCAGGTGGTCGAATATGACGACGTCATGAACGACCAGCGCAAGGTGATCTATGAACAGCGCAGCGACATCATGGATGCCGATACTGTGGATGATGTGGTGGTTGACATGCGGCATGAGTCAGTCAACACGATTGTTGGTACCGCTTGCCCGCCGCATACTTATCCCGAGCAGTGGGATCTTGAAAACCTGAAGCGCGGCGTCGAGGATGTGCTAAACCTGTCCCCCGACATCGACGCCTGGCTTGCCGAGGAGCATGTCGAACCGGAAATGCTGGAGGAGCGGCTGATCGCCCTTGCCGATGAGCAGGTCGCCCTGAAGGTCGCCCCGATCGGCGAGGAAAGCTGGCATATCGTCGAAAAGAACATCCTTCTCCAGAATCTCGATCATCACTGGAAGGAACATCTCTCGACGCTCGATGCGCTGCGGCAAGTTGTCCACCTGCGCGCCTATGCGCAAAAGACGCCGATCAACGAGTATAAGCAGGAGGCCTTCGCGCTGTTCGAGCGCATGCTGTCCAACATTCGCGAGGATGTGACGCGCACGATCGCGCATGCCGAATTCCGCACCGAGCCGCTGCCCGAGCTGCCGGTGCTGCCCGACTTCATCACCACCCATTTCGACCCGCTGACCGGCGAGGACGACAGCGCCGACCTGGATGGGGCGAGCAGGGGCTTCGTCACGACGACGATCCCTCGCCTGTTGCCGATGAGCGCGGACGACCAGCAATATGTTGGATTGGACATCAGCCGCAACGCGCCGTGCCCCTGCGGATCGGGCGAGAAATACAAGCACTGCCACGGCGCCCTGGCCTGAACCCGGAACCCGCATTTAACCGTATAGACGGTATAGTTATCGTCTCGGCGAGAGCAGCAGGCCGGTCAGGCTGAGAGCTCCCGCGACCGTCAGGTAGAGCCCGACCGCACCCGTGCCAAAGCCGGAGACCAGCGCCTGCGCCGCGATCGGTGCGAGCGCGCCGCCGATGATCCCGCCGGCGTTGAACGCCACCGACGCGCCGGTATAGCGCAAGCGTGTCGGGAAACGCCCGGTGAGCCAGGCGCCCAGCGGCCCATAGGCGAGGCCCATGAGATAGAGCGCGGCGCTCAGCACCGCCAGCATGGCGAGCAAGGATCCGGAGCCGAGCACGGGGCCAAAGACCAGCCCAAGCGGCACCGTGCCAAGGCAACCGGCGATCAGCACCCGGCGTGGGCTGGTGCGATCCGCCCACCAGCCCGCGTGAAGGATCCCGAGCGCCAGAAACAGGATCGCGACCAGCTGCACCGAAAGCACGCCCTCGCGTGAGAGATGCATGGTCTGGGTGGCATGGCCGAGGGTGAAGGCGGTCGCGATGTAGAAGATCGCGAAACAGGTGACGACGGCCAGGGTCGAGGCCGCTGTTGCCCCGGCATGGCGCCGGAACAGTTCGGCGAGCGGCACCGATGGCGGCGGCCCTGCCGCGACCGCGGCGGCGAATTCCGGCGTCTCGGTAAGCTTGAGCCGCACCCACAGGCCGATCGCGACAAGCACGGCACTGCCCAGAAAGGGCAGGCGCCAGCCCCACGCCATGAACTCCGCCTCGCTCAAGGTTGCACCGAGGATGAGGAACAGCCCGTTGGCCGCGATGAAACCGACCGGCGCGCCGAGCTGAGGCATCATGCCGAAACGCGCGCGCCATCCCGGCGGCGCATTCTCCACCGCCAGCAGCGCCGCGCCGCCCCATTCCCCGCCAAGGCCAAAGCCCTGTCCGAAGCGCAGGATGCACAAGAGCAGCGGCGCGATCCAGCCGACGCTCGCATAGGTCGGCAGCAAGCCGATCGCCAGCGTCGATCCACCCATCAGCATGAGCGACGCCACCAGCGTCGACTTGCGCCCGATGCGGTCGCCGAAATGGCCGAAGACAGCCGCGCCGACCGGCCGCGCGACAAAGGCGAGGCCGAAGCTGGCATAGGCGGCCATCAGCTGCGCCGCGGATGAACTCGACGGAAAGAACAGCGGCCCGAACACCAGCGAAGCGGCGGTTGCATAGATATAGAAATCATAGAATTCGACGGCGGTGCCGGTCAGGCTGGCCAGCAGGACGCGGCGCTCCCGCCACATGATCGCCATGCCGGCCGCGCGCGGATCAGGTGCGTGCATTTGGTGTCCCCCCTGTCATCCAGCCTTGCGCTGGTTGACCACTTCATAGGCCATTACCGCCGCCGCGACAGAGGCGTTGAGGCTGTCGGCGCGCCCGAGCATGGGGATCTTCACGAGGGCGTCGCAGGCGGCCTCATATTCATCGGGCAGGCCGCGTGCTTCATTGCCGATCAGGAGAAAGGTCGGGGCGGCATAATGGGGCGACTGGTAATCGATGTCGGTCTGCAGGCTGGTGCCCACCAGCATGCCTTTCCCCGCGCGCAGCCAGCCGAGGAAATCCGCCCACTCGGCCGTCACGATCTGCTGGGTGAAAAGCGCGCCCATGCTTGCTCGCACGGTTTCGACGGAGAAAGGATCGACGCAATCGTCGACCAGAATGATGCCGCCCGCGCCCACCGCGTCGCCGATGCGCAGCAGCGTGCCCAGATTGCCGGGATCGCGCATGGCCTGCGCCACGAACCAGATCGGCGCGGCTAAGCGGTCGATGGCGGATAGGGCGGTGGGCCGGTCGCGGTAGACACCGACCAATGCCTGCGGATTGTCCTTGCCCGAGATTTTGGCGAGGATATCGGCGGAGGTGCGCACGACATCACCGTCCGCCGCCAGCGTCTGCGCAATCAGCGTCTCGGCAAGGGGGTGGGCGCGCGCATCGTCCGCGAGGACAAGGATTTCGGGCAGGGCGCCGGCGTCGCGCGCCTCGGTAAGGATGCGCAGCCCTTCAGCCAGGAACAGCCCCTCGCGCTTGCGATGTTTCTTCTCGCGCAGGCTGCGGATGCGCTTGACCAGCGGATTGGAAAAGCCGGTGATTTCGCGGATCAAGAGTGTCTCAATCCTCGCCGAAGCGGTTTTCGACGAGTGCCACCAATTGGTCCAGCGCGGTTTTCGCACCGTCGCCGCTGGCGCTGATCGTGATCGTGTCGCCCATCGCCGCGCCGAGCATCATCAGGCCCATGATCGATGTGCCGACCACGGCGGCGGAACCATCCTTGGCGACGGTGACCTGGGCGGGCAGGGTGCTCGCCATCGTCACGAACTTGGCGCTGGCGCGCGCATGCAGCCCGCGCCGGTTTGTCACCTGTACGACTTTCGAAACCGGGCCTTCGCTCATGGCGTGTCCCCCAGCAGTTCGGATGCCACGCTGATATATTTCGTTCCGGCCTCGCGCGCGGCCCCCACCGCTTCCTTGATGGACATGGCCTTGCGCGCGCTTTCCAGCCGGATCAGCATGGGCAGGTTGACCCCGGCGATCACCTCGATGTGCCCGGGATCGAGCAGGGAAATGGCCAGGTTCGATGGCGTGCCGCCAAACAGGTCGGTGAGCAGGATGACGCCCGACCCGTCGTCGACCCGCGCGACCGCCGCCGCAATGTCCGCGCGGCGTGCCTCCATGTCATCTTCGGCGCCGATACAGATGGGCTCGATCGCCTCCTGCGGACCAACGACATGTTCCATCGCGATCCGAAATTCGGCCGCGAGGCGTCCATGCGTCACCAAAACCAAACCGATCATTGCGAATGCGCGCCCCGTTCTATTGTAGATCGTTCCGCCGCACGACGCCTATCCTCATAGGCATCAAGGGGCCGGGATTCCAGATTGCGGTGCGAAACCGTGAGTGAAAAACCCGCCCCGCGCAAGCGTTCTGCCATGTCTTCGGCAACATGCACGGACCGGTGTCTCCCTCCGGTACACCCGAAGGCGACCGTGACATAGGCCTTGCCCTCGGCGCTGTAACGCGGGAGCACCGTAGTCAACAACGATTCGATTTGAGCCATCACAGGGCCATACATCGGGTCTGCCGCGACATACGCACCCACCTCCGGATCCAGTCCGGTACTGGGGCGCAGCCCTTCCTCCCAATGCGGATTGCGCAGGAACCGCATGTCGAACATCAGGTCGGCATTGCGCGGTACGCCGCCCGCGAATCCAAAGGACATGATCGTCAGCGTCGCACTGGTGTCGCGCCCGAATCGCGCGCGGATTTCCTGTTGCAGGGCATTGGCGGTGAGATCGGTGGTGTCGATGACCTGGTCGGACCAGCGGCGCAGGGGTTCCATCAGTTCCCGCTCGCGCGCGATCCCATCCGCGGCCGGCCGATCCAGTGCAAGCGGATGACGGCGGCGCGTCTCCGCATAGCGCCGCTCCAGCACTGCGTCGGAGCAGTCCATGAATAGTGACTCGACCGTTCCGGCGGCTTCTCCCCGCAGCGCGCGCAGACCCTCGACGATATTATCGGCGTCAAAGCCGCGCGTGCGACTGTCGATCCCGAGCGCCAGCGGGCGCTCCTCGGTCGGATCATGACCTTCGGCCACCGGCGCGGCCAGCAGGCGGTTGAGCAGGCCCAGAGGGATATTATCGACAACTTCCCAGCCGATATCCTCCAGCGTGTCCAGGCAGGTCGACTTTCCGGCGCCTGACAAGCCGGTGACAATGAGGATCGATTTGGGCGGCTGCGTCCGCGACATCAGGCGGTCGCTCCGACCAGGCGGCGCAGCGCAAGCTCGGTCTTGATGGGCGCAGACCCTTCGAAGGCGTTGAGCGCGAAGACGGGCAGGCTGACCCCTAGAATGTCGATATTAGTGGTCTGGTCGGGCATACGCTGCGGCTTATCGTCGAGCCGTATGGCAAGTGCAACCGGAACATCATGGACATGCGGCATCGACACAACGCCAATATAGCGCACTTCCATCTTCCCCGCGATGGTAAGCGGCGGATAGGCGAACAGCTGGCCATCCCGCAGCTTGCAATCGGTGTAATCGTCGCTGATCAACAGCGCGCCGCGGTCGATCAGCCGGAGTGCAAGGTCCGACTTTCCCGCGCCGCTTTCGCCCATGAGCAGGACGGCCCGGCCGTCGATGGCGACGCAGGTCGCATGGAGGAGGGACGTGGTGTCGTCCGGATCTGGCGCATCGGTCATTGGCCGTCATCCTCATGATCGGGCAGGTTGTCCGGCAAGGGCAACCGCACAACGAAACGCGCGCCGCTCAGGCCGTCCGCGCGATCCTCTATCGTGATCATACCATTATGGCCCTCAAGGATCGACCGCGCGATGGCAAGGCCAAGCCCGCTATGCCTGCCAAAACCTTCGCCATCCGGCCGCACCGAACGGAACCGGCGGAACACCGTTTCGCGCTCGTCCGGCGGCACGCCCGGTCCCTCGTCCTCGATCGTGAAGGTCGCCCAATCCGCATCGGCATGGAGGCCCATGCGTACGGTCCCGCCTGGCGGAGAGAAGGAAATGCCGTTGGCGACGAGATTTTCGAAGACGCGCGCAAGTCTTTGTTCCTCACCGAAAATATGGGGGAACTTATTGTCTCCGGGCGGCGTGAAGCGCAGGCGCACCCCATTGTCGATACCCCGCATTTCGCGCGCGCGCACCAGCCGGGTGACAAGGGCGCGCAGATCGATTGGCCGAAAGGGTGTGCGGGAAAGCTGGGCATCGATGCGTGATGCTTCGGCAATGTCGGTGACGAGGCGATCGAGCCGCAGCACGTCGTCCTGTGCGATTTCCATCAACTGGGCGCGAAGGGCGGAATCCTCAATGCGTCCAAGCCCTTCGAGCGCTGAACGCAGCGAGGCGATCGGGTTTTTCAGTTCATGGCTGACGTCCGCCGCAAAGCTGTCGGTGGCGTCGATCCGCTTGCGCAGCGCCTGACTCATGTCGGACACGGCGCGGGCGAGGAGGCCGATCTCATCCCGCCGGTCGGGCAGGCGTGGGACGATCACCTCCCGCGCCCGGCCGAGGCGCACGCGCACGGCCGCCCGCGCAAGCCGGCGCAGCGGCAACACGATCGTGCGCGCAAGGAACAGGGACAGGAAGATGGAGACGATGATGGCGACGGCCAGCACCAGGCTGAGCCGCAACCGTTCCGCGCGGACCGTCATCGTGATGTCGCGTGCATTTTCCGTGGCGAGCAGGACGGAACCGTTGGCGTCGAATGGGGCCGCTACGCTCAGTACCGGCGTACGGTCAGGCGCCAGCCGATAGTTGCTGGCGCTGCGGCGTGTTGCTCGCGCGCGCCTGGCCTCGGACCATGCCTCGATGCGGTCCTGGCTCGGTTCGGAATAATGCGGCGGGATGCGCGCGAATACGATGCTGTCCACCGCCTCGTCCAGCAACCGCGCGAGGCGCATGTTGAGCGGCTCGGTCGCGGGATCGACCAACGGGTCGCTGACCACACCGAGCTGGGCACTGTCCTGGATCCGTGCGCCGTCGGGGCCGAAAAGGCGGACGCGATAGCCGGTGAGCGCGGCGAAGCGCGCGATCATCGCGCTGCGCTGGGGCGGTGGCACCGTGCCGAGTGCTGCGGCCATGAGCGTGATTTCGCGCGATATCCGGTTGACCCGCTCATCGATGATCCGGGTGCGGTAGCTGTCGAGATAGAAGAAGCCGCCAGCCAGCAGCGCCAGCGCGAAAATATTGACCGCGAGAATGCGGCGGGTCAGCGAAAGACGCGTGGGCCATGTCCGCCGTCGGCTTCGCCGCGTGTCACTCTTCTGCAAAGCGATAGCCCGCGCCATATAAGGTATCGATCGCGTTGAATTCCGGATCGGCCTCGCGGAATTTGCGGCGCAGCCGCTTGATGTGGCTGTCGATGGTCCGGTCGTCGACGTAGATGTCGTCATGATAGGCCGCGTCCATCAGCTGGTTGCGGTTCTTGACCACGCCGGGCCGCTGCGCGAGCGCCTCGAGAATGAGGAATTCGGTGACGGTGAGCGTGACGGGCTCGCCCTTCCAGGTCACATGATGACGGGCCGTGTCCATCGCAAGATTGCCGCGCATCAGCGGCTCGGGCAGGTCGTCGCCATGCGGTTCGGCGTCCCTTCGCGCCATTTCCGAACGCCGCAATATGGCCTTGATACGCGCAATCAGCAGTCGCTGGGAAAAGGGTTTGGCGATATAGTCGTCCGCGCCCATGGCCAGGCCAAGCGCCTCGTCGGGCTCGTCCGTCTTGGAGGTCAGGAAAATGACCGGCAGCGCGGAACATTCGCGCAGTCGGCGCAGCAGTTCGATGCCGTCCATGCGCGGCATCTTGATGTCGCACACGGCAAGGTCGGGCGGGTTCTCGATCAGCGCCTTGAGCGCCGACTGGCCATCCGAATAGAGGCGCGTCACAAAACCCTCCGCCTGAAGCGCAATGCTGAGCGAGGTCAGGATGTTTCGGTCGTCATCAACAAGGGCGATCGTCGCGCTCATTTCGAGCTGCTCCCAACGGGCAACGCGTACAGGGCGGGCACCGATAGACCATGGCAATGGGCGCGGCAAGTCGCTTGCCTGAAGGGGTATACCGCTAAGGAACTTGGTAAGGGCGGTTTGACGCTGGGCGCCACAACGCCTATGCGCCAATGCATGGCCCAGCGGCCGAATCAATCGGCGTTGGAAGCCGTCCGGACAATGTTTCAGGAGTATAAAGTGCAGCCGCAACCGTCTTTTGATCTTGCCAAACAAGGTATTTCAACCAACGCCACTGTCAAATGGAATTTGCTGACTGCGCCGCTGGTTGAGGAAGCGGTTCGGAACGGCGAAGGCCTCCTGTCCAAGGACGGTCCTCTGGTGGTTGAGACCGGCAAGCATACCGGCCGCTCGGCGACGGACAAGTTTATCGTACGCGACGCCGAGACCGAGAGCACGGTCTGGTGGGGCAAGACCAATGTGCCGATGTCACCCGAGCATTTCGCGGCGCTGAAGGCCGATTTCATGACCGCGCTGGCCGGCAAGGGCACGCTGTATGTTGCGGACCTGTTTGGCGGTTCCCAGCCGGAGCATCGCGTCAATGTGCGCGTGATCAATGAATTGGCGTGGCACAACCAGTTTATCCGCACACTGCTCGTCCGGCCGGACGCGTCAGAGCTCGCGGCGTTCCAGCCTGAATATACCATCATCGACCTGCCCAGTTTCCGCGCTGATCCGGCGCGTCATGGCAGCCGGTCGGAGACGGTGATCGCGGTCAACTTCACTGAGAAGCTCATCCTGATCGGGGGCACCGCCTATGCCGGCGAGATGAAGAAATCGGTGTTCGGCATTCTCAACTATCTCTTGCCCGTCAAGGGCGTGATGCCGATGCATTGCTCTGCCAATATCGGCCCCAATGGCGACACGGCCGTATTCTTCGGCCTTTCCGGCACCGGCAAGACGACGCTGAGCGCCGATGCCAGCCGTACCCTGATCGGCGATGACGAGCATGGCTGGTCGGACACGGCGGTCTTCAATTTCGAAGGCGGCTGCTACGCCAAGATGATCCGCCTGTCGGCCGAAGCCGAGCCGGAGATCTTTGCGACGACGAAGCGTTTCGGCACGGTGCTCGAAAATGTCGTGATCAACCCCGACACGCGTGAAATCGACCTCGACGATGCGAGCCTCGCGGAGAACAGCCGCGGGTCTTATCCGATCGATTTCATCCCCAATGCTTCGGACCACAATCTGGGGCCTGTCCCGCGCAACATCATCTTCCTCACCGCCGATGCTTACGGCGTGCTTCCCCCGATCGCGCGCCTGTCGCCCGATCAGGCGATGTACCACTTCCTCTCGGGCTATACCGCGCGGGTTGCTGGAACCGAGATCGGCGTGACCGAGCCGAGCGCGACCTTCTCCACCTGTTTCGGCGCACCGTTCATGCCGCGTCATCCGTCGGTCTACGGCAATCTCCTCAAGGAGCGGATCGCCAAGGGCGGCGTCACCTGCTGGCTGGTCAACACCGGCTGGACCGGCGGCAAATATGGCGTCGGCAGCCGCATGCCGATCAAGGTCACGCGCGCGCTGCTCAATGCTGCGCTCGACGGCAGCCTCAACACAGCGACATTCCGCCTTGATCCCAATTTTGGTTTTGAAGTGCCGGTTGCCGTCCACGGGGTCGAAAGCCAGATACTCGATCCGCGCGAGACTTGGGCCGACAAGGCAGCCTATGACCTGACGGCAGCAACGCTGGTCAAGCAGTTCGTCGACAATTTCGCGCAGTTCGAGGACCATGTCGACGCTTCGGTACGCGGCGCAGCCCTGACCGCCGCCTGATTTATCCCCGGGCGCGCGGCTTTCGAGGCCGCGCGACCTGTGATACGTTTCCCGCGCGCAATCCGCGCCTGCGGGAGATCGACATGGGCATTCTCGACGGATTTCTCGGAAACCTCGGCAACCTTGAAGAAATGGCCGGCAAGCTGGGTATTCCGGCTGACAAATTTCAGGCGCTGACCGAGACGCTGCAGGGCAAGCTCGGCGAGGGCGGCGACCAGATGTCCGTGCTCATGCAGGCCGCGCAGGAGCACGGCCTTTCGATGGACAAGCTGCAGGAGATGCTGGGCGGCGCCAGTGGCTCGGCGCAAGACCTGCTCGGCAAGGCAATCGGCATGCTCGACAAGGATGGCGACGGCAATCCGCTCGGCGAGCTTGGTGGGATGGTTAAGGGGCTGTTCGGAAAGGACTGATCCGCTGGCGCACTTAGGCAGCGGGCCAGGCAACAGTGAGTGTCGCGCCATGGGCTCCCGTAACAGTGAGTTGCGCGCCCACCGGCGCGTCGGGGCCGAATGCGGTCCATGTGCCGTCGGCGACGCGCACGCGGCCTTCGCCGTTTACGATCGCCTCGACGACCGTGACGTTGTGACCGACCAGGCGCGCTGCGCGATCGTTAAGTAGGGGATCGGTGGAGGCCACGGGATTGTCGCGATACCATCGCTTCCCGGCATAGGTCGCGACGAGGCACAATATGGCGAAGATGATGATCTGAACGGGCATCGCGATCGGCGCGAGATAGGTAATCGCGCCGGTGATGGCAGCCGCGATGGCAACCCAGATCAGGAAGATACCTGGCAAGGCCAGCTCGCCCATCGCCAGGACGACGCCAAAGACCATCCAGCCAACCCACGGCGCCGTGTCAGGCGGAAGAAGACCCCACAGCATCGGCTATTGACCCGGTGTCTCGGGGCGGCCTGTTACCGGTACGCCCGATCGTGCTGCGCCGCGGCTCGCATTACCCGCGGCTCCGCCCAGCGCTTCGCGCGCAATTTCGCCGATCCCGCCCAGTGTGCCGATGAGCGCGGTCGCCTCGACGGGGAACAGGATGGTCTTGGCGTTGGGCGACGTTGCGAACAGGCTCACTGCCTCGACATATTTCTGCGCGATGAAATAGTTGATGGCCTGCGCATTGCCGCCCGCGATGGCGTCGCTCACCATCGTCGTCGCCTTGGCTTCGGCTTCGGCGGCGCGCTCACGTGCTTCGGCGGCGCGGAAGGCAGCTTCGCGCTGCCCCTCAGCCTGGAGGATCCGCGCCTGCTTTTCGCCCTCGGCGCGCAGGATCTCGGCACTTTTGAAGCCCTCGGCCTCCAGGATGTTGGCGCGCTTCTCGCGCTCGGCCTTCATCTGGCGGCCCATGGCATTGACGATATCGGCGGGGGGACGGATATCCTTGAGCTCCACGCGCGTGATCTTCACGCCCCAGCTGTTGGTGGCGTGATCGACCACGGAGAGCAGGCGGGCGTTGATCTCGTCACGCTTGGACAGGGTCTCGTCGAGGTCCATCGAGCCCATGACGGTGCGCAAATTGGTGGTCGACAGCTGAAGGAGGGCGACGCTGAGCTGGCTCACCTCATAGGCGGCCTTTGCGGCGTCGAGCACCTGGAAGAACACCACGCCATCGACCGACACCATGGCATTGTCCTTGGTGATGATCTCCTGGCTGGGCACGTCGATGACCTGCTCCATCATGTTGATCTTGCGCCCGACGCTGTAGAAAAAAGCCGGAAAGAAATTCAGGCCGGGCGAAGCCACCTGCGTAAAACGGCCAAATCGCTCGATCGTATACTGATAGCCTTGGCGCACGATCTTGATGCTGGCGGCCAGATACAGGATTACCAGGACGGCGACGAAAACTGCGAATGTACCCATGGCGTTGTGCTCTCCCCGCGTGGTGCGGCGTCTTATGCCCGCAAAGCGCGGACGAGAGAAGCCCAATCACCGCTGGCCGGGTCTCCCTGTTTGGCACTAGCCCCGACGGTATGAAATGGTTACATGGGCCGCCACGAATCTCTGATCACATGCAGCAAGGTGGCGCATTCCATGGATATCCGGCTCGGCCTGACATTTGACGACGTGCTGCTTCAGCCGGGGGAATCGGACGTGATGCCGAGCGAGGCCGACACGTCGACCCGCGTCAGCCGCGATATCAGCCTCAACATTCCGATCCTTTCCTCCGCAATGGACACGGTGACGGAGGCCGACATGGCGATCGTCATGGCCCAGCTCGGCGGGATTGGCGTGCTCCACCGCAATCTTTCGGTGGAGGAGCAGGCGGCGGCGGTGCGTGCGGTCAAGCGGTTCGAAAGCGGCATGGTCGTCAACCCCATCACGATCGGTCCGGATCAGCCGCTGGCCGATGCGCAGGCGCTGATGACGCGACACCGGATCAGCGGCATCCCTGTGGTGGAGGCCAAGGGCCGGCTGGTCGGCATATTGACCAATCGCGATGTGCGCTTCGCCGAAAACCCCGCGCAGCCGGTGCGCGAGCTGATGACGCGCGACAATCTCGCGACGGTGCGTATCGGCGTCAAGCAGGGCGAGGCGCAGCGCCTGCTCCACCAGCGGCGGATCGAGAAGCTGCTCGTCGTGGACGACGACTACCATTGCGTCGGCCTGATCACCGTCAAGGACATTGAAAAGGCGGTGAACTATCCGAAGGCGACCAAGGACGCGACCGGTCGGTTGCGGGTCGCGGCGGCGACGACGGTCGGTGACAAGGGGATGGAACGGACCGAGGCGTTGATCGACGCCGAATGCGACCTCATTGTCGTGGATACGGCGCACGGCCACAACCGCATGGTGTCGGAGACGGTCGCGCGCATCCGCAAACTCTCCAACAATGTGCAGATCATCGCAGGCAATGTCGCGACCGCCGAGGCGACGCGGGCGCTCATCGATGCCGGGGCTGACGGCGTGAAGGTTGGCATCGGTCCAGGTTCGATCTGCACGACCCGCGTTGTCGCGGGCGTTGGTGTGCCACAGCTGACCGCGATCATGGATGCAGCCGAAGAGGCGCAGAAATCCGGCGTGCCGGTGATTGCCGACGGCGGCCTGCGCACCAGCGGCGATGTTGCCAAGGCGCTGGCGGCCGGCGCGTCGAGCGTGATGATCGGATCGCTGCTCGCTGGCACCGAGGAAGCGCCAGGCGAGACGTTCCTCTACCAAGGGCGTGCCTATAAGAGCTATCGCGGCATGGGTTCGGTCGGCGCCATGGCGCGCGGCAGCGCCGACCGTTATTTCCAGCAGGACATCAAGGACCAGATGAAACTGGTGCCCGAGGGGATCGAGGGGCAGGTGCCCTATAAGGGCCCGGCGCGCGATGTCATCCACCAGCTTGTCGGCGGGGTGAAGGCGGCGATGGGCTACACCGGCAGCCGCACCATTGCCGACCTGCAGCAGCGCGCGCAGTTCATCCGCATCACAAATGCCGGCCTGTCGGAAAGCCATGTCCACGACGTGACGATCACGCGCGAGGCGCCGAACTATCCGACACGATGACCCCTGCCGCGAGGGTTGATGCCGCGATTGAACTGCTTGACGCGATCATCGGCGCGGCGGGCGGACAGGGTGCCGCTGCCGACACGCTGATTGCGCGCTATTTCAAGGAACGCCGTTATGCGGGCGCAAAAGACAGGCGTGCCGTGCGCGATCTGGTCTATGCAGCGATCCGGGCGCACCCGCAGCCGCCTCGAAGCGGCCGCGCCGCGATGATTGTGCTGGCTAACGACGATGAAGCACTGGCGGCGCTGTTCGACGGGTCGCCTCACGGCCCGGTGGCGATCACGGCAGAGGAATTGGACGGAGCCCGACTCGCAGCGGACCCCGTGCCCGACTGGCTTGCATCCCAGCTCGCCGTACTGGTCGACCAGGAGGAACAGGCTGCACTGTTGGTTCGCGCGCCGCTGCATATCCGGGTCAACCACATGAGAGCGAGCCGGGAGGCGGTCGGTGCGGCGATGCCCGGCGCGATGCCGCTTACAATCACTCGGCATGGGCTATCCCTCCCGGAGGGAACGCCGCTGGAAGCAACGGCCGAATGGCAGACGGGCCTGATCGAGGTCCAGGACGTCGGGAGCCAGTTCATCGCCGCAGCCTGCGTCGCCCGGCCGGGCCAGATAGTGCTCGACCTGTGTGCCGGCGCGGGCGGCAAGACCTTGGCGCTCGCGGCCGACATGGGTGGGGAAGGGCGGCTGATCGCGGCCGATATCAATCGCGACCGGCTCGCCCGCCTCCGGCCGCGCGCCGAGCGGGCGGGCGCTCATCTCATCGAGACCCTGCTGCTCAACGGTGGCCGGGAAGTCGAGATGCTCGCGCCGCTCACGGACGCATGCGATTGCGTGCTGGTCGATGCGCCATGCACCGGCATGGGGACATGGCGGCGCAATCCAGAGGCGCGCTGGCGCCTGTCCCACGACGCGCTCGCCCGGGCGGTGGGACAGCAGGCGCGGATTCTCGATCTCGCGGCGCCATTGGTTAAGCCGGGCGGCGTGCTGGTCTATGCTGTCTGTTCCCTGCTGGATCCCGAAGGGCGAAGCCAGGTCGACGCCTTTCTCAGCCGTTTTCCAGGCTGGACCAGCGAAGAGCTGGCGGGTGCCGGCCGGCCATGGGGCGCCGGGCGATTGCTCACCCCGGCGCACGATGATAGCGATGGATTTTTCGTCGCAAGGCTGCGGAAGGCGTGATAGATACTGGCATCATGGAGCCGCATCCCCGGCCCGAAACCCTGCTGGAGAAGACCATGCGGTTTACGCCCGCTGCTGTATCGCTCGCTATCGTTCTTGCCATTACCTCCAGCGGCAGTATCGGGCAAAAGCCAAGTCCGCTCGATCCCCGCTCGATCAGCTGGTCGCAGCGTGGCGCTGCCGCGCTTGCAGCAGGCGGCCTCGATCTCGCGACCGACGCTTTCGAGACCGCGCTTGCGCTCGACCCGCGCAATCGGGGTGCATTTGTCGGCCTCGCCCAGGTGGCGCATGCGCAAGGCCTGCCGGGCAAGGAAATCCGCTTTTACGACGAGGCGCTCCTGCTCGATCCGCAGGATGTGAACGTGCTGCAGGCGCAAGGCGTGGCGATGCTCTCACGCGGGGCGGTCGAGAGCGCGCGCGGCAATCTCGCGAAGATCAAGACGGTCTGCAAGAAGGGGTGCGACGCGGCGAGCCGTCTGGCCAGCGCGATCACCACCAACGTTCCTGCGCCGCGCATCGTTTCGACCAGCGAGCTCAAGCCGGTGGCATCGGGCGCTCCCGTGAAAGAATAGGCCCGTCAAAGAATAGGCCCGTCAAGGAATAGGGCGGCCGTACCCAGGCTTCCAATTGCGCCCCGATAATCTGAATTCCTGGTCCGGCGCTCACGCCCTCCAGCGAAAAATATCGTTCATGGAGCGTGGTGTCTCAGATCGTGGAGGCTGCGATCAACCGGTAGGGGATTTTGGCGGCCTTTACTCCGTGCGTTCGGTCCGTGTCATTAATAGCCTGCCATCCAGCACCGCAAAGGCCATGCGTCCCTCGACCAGATCGAGAGCGTCATGGCCGAATTGCTCGTAACGCCAGCCTTCGAGAATGGTCAGTTTATCGCGTACGCCCGCGGCGAGCAGTTCAAGTTCGTCGGTGCGGGCAAGCAGGCGCGCCGCGACATTGATCTCGCGTGAGCGAACCTTGAGCAGAAGTTTCAAAAGGTCCGCGACCAGCATCCCGTCCTTGCCGGGACCGGGCCGATGCGGTTCGCGCTCCGGCATTTCTTCGCGCGGCAGCGGCTGCGCACCTTCGATCGCCCGCATCAGACGCGCTCCTATGTCATTGCTTTTCCAGGTTCCCGAGAGGCCGCGCACCTTGGCCAGGTCGGACTGTTCCTGCGGCGGATGGGCGGCAAGGTCGGCCAATGTCTCGTCCTTGGCGATGCGGCCGCGCGGCAGGTTTTTGTCGCGGGCCTCGCGCTCACGCCAGGCGGCGATGGCCTTGAGGCGGCCAAGCACATCGGCCTTGCGGCTGGAGTGGCGCACGCGCTTCCAGGCTTCCTGCGGATCGAGGGAATAGTTGGAGGGATCTGCCAGCCGCTCCATTTCCTGGTCGAGCCAGGCGCCGCGACCGGTCTTGCGCAACTCGCCGAGCATCATCGGAAAGACTTCCGCCAAATGGGTCACGTCGCCGATCGCATAGTCGATCTGCCGCTTGTCGAGCGGCCGGCGGCCCCAGTCAGTGAAGCGCGCACCCTTGTCGAGGCTGATGCCGAGCCATGCCTCCACCAGATTGCCATAACCGATCTGCTCGCCCTGACTCAGCGCCATGCTCGCGATCTGGGTATCGAACAGCGGATGGGGCGTCTTGCCGGTGATATTGTAGACGATCTCGATGTCCTGCCCGCCGGCATGGAACACTTTCAGCACATCCTCATTGTCGACCAGCAGGTCGAGCAGCGGCGACATATCGAGGTCCGGCGCCTTGGGGTCGATCGCGGCCGCCTCATTGACGTCGGCGATCTGGATCAGGCACAGGTCCGGCCAGAACGTGTTCTCCCGCATGAATTCCGTGTCCACGGCAATGAAGTCGGACTTGGCCAGGCGTTCACAAAGGGAGGCGAGTGCTGCGCTGTTGGTAATCAGCGGATGGATTTGCATAAGGGAGGCGATCTAATTATGGGCCGATGCTTCGGTCGGCGGGCTGATGGATTGACGTGGATCGATCCTTAACCCTGCCAGCACGCTTTGTCATTCGTCCACGGAAATTTCGGGAAAACTTGTCGATGCACGCCTATCGTACCCATGTCTGCGGCCAGCTGCGCTCTAATAATGTCGGCGAAACAGTGCGCGTGTCGGGCTGGGTCCATCGCAAGCGTGACCATGGCGACCTCGTCTTCATCGACCTGCGCGACCATTATGGCATGGTCCAGATCGTGACCGAGGTCGACGGCCCGGCATTCGCGGTGATCGAATCGCTCCGCAATGAAAGCGTGGTGACGATCACGGGCCGCGTGGTGGCGCGTAGTCCCGAGGCGGTGAACCCCAATTTGCCGACCGGCGAGATCGAGATTCGCATCGATGACGCGGTGGTGCAGTCCGCCGCGCAGGAGCTGCCGATACCGGTCGCGGGAGATCAGGAATATCCCGAGGAGCTGCGCCTGCGCTATCGCTTCCTCGACCTGCGCCGCGAGCGGCTGCACGCGAACATCATGCTGCGCTCGTCGGTGATCGCGTCGCTGCGGCGGCGGATGACCGATCAGGGCTTCACCGAGTTCCAGACGCCGATTCTCACGGCCTCGTCACCGGAAGGCGCGCGCGATTTTCTCGTGCCCAGTCGCATGCATCCCGGCAAGTTCTACGCGCTGCCGCAGGCGCCGCAGATGTTCAAGCAGTTGCTGATGGTCGCCGGCTTCGACCGCTATTTCCAGATCGCGCCCTGCTTCCGCGACGAGGATGCGCGTGCCGATCGTAGCCCAGGCGAATTCTACCAGCTCGACTTCGAGATGAGCTTCGTGACGCAGGAAGACGTGTTCCAGACCATCGAGCCGGTGCTGGCGGGCGTGTTCGAGGAGTTCGCCAACGGCAAGAGCGTGACCCCGGCGGGGACCTTTCCGCGCATCCCCTATGCCGAGGCGATGCTCAAATACGGCTCGGACAAGCCGGATCTGCGCAACCCGATCATCATCAGCGACGTGACCGAGCATTTCCAGGGCTCCGGCTTCGGCATCTTTGCCGGTATCGTCGAGGGCGGCGGCACGATCCGCGCGATCCCGGCGCCGGGTGCGGGGGCTGGCAGCCGCAAGTTCTTCGACGACATGAACAACTGGGCGCGCGGTGAGGGGTATTCGGGCCTTGGCTATATCAACATCAAGGAAGGCGTGCCGGGCGGCCCCATCGCCAAGAATCATGGCGAGGAAGCGACCGCGAAGCTGATCGCGGCGCTCGGCCTCGGCCCCAATGACGGCGTGTTCTTCGCGGCGGGCAAGGCATTGCAGGCCGCAAAGCTCGCGGGCGCGGCGCGCACGCGGGTGGGCGAGGAACTGGGCCTGATCGAGCAGGGCTGCTTCAAATTCTGCTGGATCGTCGACTTCCCGATGTTCGAATATGACGAGGACGCCAAGAAGGTCGACTTCAGTCACAATCCCTTCTCCATGCCGCAGGGCGAGATGGAGGCATTGGAGACCATGGACCCGCTCGATATCCTCGCCTGGCAATATGACATCGTCTGCAACGGCGTGGAGCTGTCGTCCGGTGCAATCCGGAACCACCGGCCGGACATCATGTACAAGGCGTTCGAGATCGCCGGCTATAGCGCCGAGGAGGTGGAGGCGAATTTCTCCGGCATGCTCAACGCCTTCAAATATGGCGCCCCCCCGCATGGTGGCTCTGCGCCGGGCGTCGATCGCATGGTGATGCTGCTCGCCGATGAGCCAAATCTGCGCGAGGTCGTACTGTTCCCGATGAACCAGCGCGCCGAGGATCTGATGATGGGCGCGCCCGGGCAGGTCAGTCTCAAGCAGCTACGTGAACTCTCTATACGGATAGTAGAGCCTGTTAAGGCCTGACTTGCTGTACCTGTGAAACTGTGATACTGTGTGATTATGAAGAATGTCACCATCACATTGGATGACGAGACCCACCGCAAGGCGCGCATCGAGGCCGCCGAACGGGGGACCTCGCTGTCCGCGCTGGTGAAGCAGTATCTGACAGACCTCGCTCAGGGGGATATGTCAGGCGGAGTGCGCGAGATGTCCATGGCCTCCACCCAAGCGCCCAAGGCGCAAAAGGCTTTCGTGCCGCTCAAGAAGCCGCGCCAGCCCGGCGCGATGCGGGGCCAGATCGGCATGGCGGACGACTTCGACGAGACGCCGGAATGGCTTCTGGACGCTTTTGAAGGCAAGAACACCGACCTGCCCTGGCCGGAATGAGATTGCTGCTCGACACCCATGTTCTCCTGTGGTGGCTGCAGGACAATCCCCGGCTGGGCAGCAAGGCGCGAGCCATGATTGCTGATCCGGACAATGACGTGGCCGTCAGCATCGCATCGCCCTGGGAGATCGCGGTCAAGCATCGCATCGGCAAGCTGCATGTAAGCGGCGCGACAACGCTGGCAAATTTGCAGGACAGCGAAATCGCAGTGATTGCCTTGACCGCCGATCATCTTGCGGCATTGGAATCATTACCCAATCATCATCGCGACCCGTTTGACCATTTGATCGTCGCGCAGGCCCATGTGGAGGGAATGACGGTCATTACCGACGATGTCATTCTGCCTCGCTATGGGGTGCCCTGCATTGGCGTTGCTTGAGGAAATGGCGAAATGACCATCAACCTTTCCGACTATGAAAAAGGCGCCGATTTCGACGGCGATTATGACAAGGCGCTGAAAGAGCTGCAGCAGCGGCTGGAGCGTGTCCAGATCGCGCACGTCATCCATGACCGGCGCAGCATCGTCATGCTGGAAGGCTGGGATGCGGCGGGCAAGGGCGGCATCATCAAGCGCATGACCGCGCAGATGGACCCGCGCTACTGCAGCGTCTGGCCAATCGGCACGCCCACGCCGGAGGAAAAGGGGCGACACTTCCTCTGGCGCTTCTGGACAAGGCTGCCGGCATGCCGCGAACTCGCGATTTTTGACCGCAGCTGGTACGGACGCGTGCTGGTCGAGCGGGTCGAGGGCTTCTGCACCGAGCGGGAGTGGAAGCGCGGCTTTGACGAAATCAACGAGTTCGAGGCGCAGCAGGCCGATAGCGGGACAGCAATCATCAAGCTATTCGTCCACATCACGCAGGAAACGCAGGACAAGCAATTTGCCCAACGGCTCGACGATCCCTGGAAGCGCTGGAAAACGGGCCCGGAGGATTATCGGAACCGCTCGCGGCGTGCCGACTATCTCGATGCGATGCATGATATGTTCGCCCGAACCAATACGCGCTGGGCGCCGTGGTCCGTAATCGACGGCAACCACCGCAAGGCCGCGCGTATCGCTGCGATGACCTGCGTGGCTGAGGCGCTGGAGCGCCATGTACCGATGACCCCGCCGGCCGCCGATCCCGCCGTGGTGGAACTTGCGCGCGAGGCCTTCCGGTACAAGCCGAAGGGGTAGGGGCCGCTCTTTCAAAGTGCAAAGGGTGGTGTGAATGCAGGCGTCGCATTCCTCCTGCACCTCCGCGCCTCAGTAACCCACGCGAATATAATGCAGGTCGCCGTTCTTGTGGTGCAAGACCAGCCGGTCTCCCTTGCCATCGACGCGCGTGCCTTGGAAGTCAGCGACGCCAATGTCGTTGGGAACGAGCGTGAAATGAAGTTTGTTCGTCTTGCCATCGGGGATTGCGAAACGCTTTGGCCCGACCCCGTGGATCGGCTCGTATAGCTCGATCCATTGTGGGTGGCGCTGTTCTGGCGCGGCAAGGCTCCAGCCATATTCCTGTGTATAGCCCTCGATGGACTCCCCGCTGTCGAAACCGATCCTGAAATCGACGCCAGCGATACCCCGCCCATTGGACCAGGTCACCGTCAAAGAAAGTGGTGCGTCGGCGGAGATCGTCATGGCTTCAGCGATGAATTCAGCCGGCTTCGGCCTGGGTTCCGTGAAGAGCAGGATCGCATCCTTCTCACGGCGCCAGCTTCCTTGTGCCCATTCATCCAGCGCGCCATAGGCCAGTTCGTAGCGAAACCGGCCGTCGGCGCCCAATTGCAGGCGGGACGCAAGGTCGGGTCCGTCGGCGGCACGGTATAGGCCGATGGCGGCGTCCGCTGCCATCACAGGTGACGGCGCCAGCATCAGGAGCAGGGTGGCGGCGATCAGCCTCATCGTCACGCGATATAGGAGATCCCCATGATCTCCCATTCCTTTTCGCCGGCCGGCAGGATCACGCGCCGGAGGTCGCCGACAGCAGCCCCGCGCAGCGCCCGCGCAAGCGGACTGTTCCAGCCGATCCGGCCATTGCCCGCGTCGGTCTCGTCATCGCCGACCAATGTGACGGTCCGCTGATTATCATCCTCGTCCGCGATGGTGACGGTCGCGCCGAACCAGGCCCGGCCCTTGTCAGGCTGCTCTGCGGGATCGACGACCTTCGCTGCCTTCAGTCGCGTCGCCAGGAACTTGAGGCGCCGGTCGATCTCGCGCATGCGTTTCCGGCCGTAGAGATAGTCGCCATTTTCGCTGCGGTCGCCATTGCCCGCGGCCCAGCTCACCACCTCGACCACCGCGGGGCGCTCCTTGCCCAGCAGATGGTCATATTCCGCGCGCAAGGCCGCATAGCCGGCGGACGTGATGTAGTTTGGACGCGCTGCTTTTGCGTCCATCCTATTTGCGGCGTTTGGCGTACATCAGCGCGGCGACAAGCGCGGCCGAACCAATGCCCACCGCCGTTCCCATCCAGATCGCGCTGGGCTTGGTCGACGCACGCTTATCCTCGCTTTTGTCTTTTGCGGGCTCGGCGGCAGGGGTGGCTTCATCCTGGGCGGCAGGCGATGTTTCAGCGTCGGTCATGGGCACTTTCGGAGTTGTGGAGGGAGTTCAGATCCCGGCTGTCATAACCGGAATAGGAAGGTGGTGGGACGGGTTCAACCCGGCTGCAGCTTGCCGAGATAGCGGCTGAGCGGAGTCGCGACGCGCGGGCCGGTGTTGCTCGGATTCAGAAGGTCATAGACGACCGCGTTTTCCAGCACCCGCTGCACATAGTTCCGGGTTTCGTAGATGGGGATGTCCTCGACCCACTGGACGATATCGCCGCCGGGCAACCGCGGGTCGCCATTGGCGCGCAACCATTTGTTCACATTGCCCGGCCCGGCGTTGTAGGCCGCCACCGCCAGCGGATAGCTGCCGCCATAATAGTTGAGCATCTGGCGGAAATAGGTGCTGCCGAGGCGGATATTATATTGCGGATCGTTGAGCGATGATGGCTCGTAGCCAAGGCCCATCTTGTCCGCGATCTGCCGCGCGGTACCGGGCATGAGCTGCATCAGTCCACGCGCGCCGGCGCGGGACACGATCTGGCGGTCGAACTGGCTTTCCTGCCGTGCGATGGCGTGGATCATCGTCCAGTTGAAGAGATGGTCGGACGGTACGGCAACACGCGGAAAACTGGCATCGCCATAGCCGGACAGGCCGTTGGCAAGCGCCCGGCGACCGACCATCACGCCGAGGTCGGGCCGAGCCAGGGACCGCGAGAGTTCAGCCACCAGCACATGGTCCTGATCCGAGACGGCATTGGCGGCGATGGCGCGCAGCATCCGGGACTGGTCCTGCCATTCGCCCTGGGAGCCCAGATAGCGTGCGGCGCGCACCACGCTGCGGTTGGAGAACAGGTCGCGCGTCGCCGTGCTGAGTTCTATCGGCCGATCGAGCGTGGCGGGCGCCGGCATGGGCAGGCCCAGGCGTTCCAGTGCAAGCTGGCCGTAATATTGATCGGGATAGGCGGATGCGCGGCGGAAATAGTCCTCGGCCTCCTGTGTCCGTCCAGCGGCACGGGCTGCGCGGCCCGCCCAGTAATAGCCCTTCGATCTCGTCTGGGGCGTCCGGGCGCCACCGGCATAGCGCGAGAACATGCCAACAGCGTCATTGGGCCGGCCGAGCTTGTTCAGGGCCGCGGTTCCCGCAAGCCAGGTGAGGCTGGTATATTTGTCGCGCACGCCCAGCGGCTGATCGCCGATGTCGGTGCCTGCCGGATAGGCATCGTCGACCTTCGACGCGATGGCATAGGCCACGCTCCAATGGCCATCGGTTGCCGCGCCGCGCGCATTGCTGAGCAACATTTCGAACCATGCGTCCGGGTCGCCGACCGGCGTGCCGAGCGGCCCACGATTGGCGAGGGTCGATCGGGCGCCCAGGCCGTCGCCCATCGCAAGCAGCCAGCGGGACTTGTCCGCCAGATAGCCGCCGTCGCTAATGCCGATCGGGTCGGCGGCGCCCATGCGCAAATTGGCATCGGGGCTGCGCCGCTGAAAGGCGATGCGGGCCTCGATCACCGGACGGCGTGTCGCGGGGAGATAGGCAAGGATGCGTTCCGCGGCAGAGGGGTTGGCGGCCCAGAGCGCCCTGTCTGCATGGCGCAGATGGTCCTCGCCCGTCAGGCTTGCCGAGAAGAATGACAGGACTCGCGTCTCATCGTCAATCGAGAGCGTGCCTTCCGTCCATGCGCGCCGCGCCGCGTCGCGCGCTTCATCCATGCGACCGGCACCCGCCAGCACGAACGCAAAGCGCGCCCGGCCGGTGGCGGTGCGCGGCGGAAACCGCGTGAAAAAGGCGAGGGTCTGGCTGAGGTCATAGCTTGTGGGATTGACCGAATATTCGGCGACATCACGCAAGTGATCCTCGCCCGGCCAGCCCGGATTGGCGACGAGGAAATTGGCATAGGCCGAAAAGCCGAGCGCATCGCTCTGCTGCAGGCGGCGCCATTCGGCGATGGTTGCGCCGATCGTATAGTCCGGGCTGCCCAATATGCGGCTGCGGGCGGCCTGCCAGTCCTGGGGGATGGGCTGAACCATGGGCACGGGTTGCGGGGCAGGTGTGGCGGAAGGTGCTGCCTGCACTGCAGTGGCAGCGTCCTGCGCCGATGCCCAACCTTGCACGCCGAGCATGGCGATGCCGCCAATGGCGCAGAGCGCGGCAATGCGGGGGGCTTTTCCCATGGTGGACATTATGGCAATGGGTTCCTGATCAAACGATGAATAGCGTGCCATGACATGCGTATTATGCCTGAAAAAAGGCGCGCCTTGAAGGAGTTTATAGATGTTTTCCGGCTCGATCCCAGCGCTGGTCACTCCGTTTCGGGACGGCGCCGTGGATGAGGTGGCGTTCCGGGCACTGGTGGATTGGCAAATCACCGAAGGGTCGAGTGCACTCGTGCCGTGCGGGACCACGGGCGAAAGCGCGACCATGACCATCGAGGAGCATAACAGGGTGATTGCGATCTGCGTGCAGCAGGCCGCGGGCCGTGTGCCGGTGATTGCCGGCTGCGGCTCCAACGACACCCGGATTGCGCTCGAGCATATGTATTCCGCGCAGGCGGCGGGGGCGACCGCCGCGCTGGTCGTCGCGCCTTATTACAACAAGCCCAATCAGGATGGCGTCTATCAGCACTTCGCCTATCTGGCCCAGCGCTGCGACCTGCCGATCATCCTCTACAACGTGCCGAGCCGGACCATAACCGACATCGGCGTACCGGTGATGCATCGCCTGCGCGAGTTTCGCACCATCATCGGGGTCAAGGACGCGACCGGCAATCTCGGCCGCGTGACCGCGCAGCGGCTGGCCTGCGGCGAGGATTTCTGCCAGTTGTCCGGCAATGACGAAACCGCGCTCGGGTTCAATGCCATGGGTGGGGTCGGTTGCATCTCCGTCACGGCCAATATCGCGCCGCGCCTGTGTGCCGAATTCCAGGCGGCCTGCCAGGCAGGCGAATGGGACAAGGCGTTGACGATGCAGGACCGGCTTTTCCCGCTGCATGACGCGATGTTCTGCGATTCATCGCCGGGGCCGGTGAAATATGCCCTCGCGCGGCTGCGGCCCGACATGCCGGACGAGGTGCGCTTGCCCATCACGCCGTCATCTGGTGCCGCTCGCGCAACGATCGATCGTGCCCTGGAGATTGCGGGGCTGGTGTAAGGGCGGCAGCTGCCCTACATATGCCCGCCCAGCAAATGAGTAAAAATGGCCCGTCCGCGCCCTACGACATTCGAAAAGATCAAGACTGTCGCCGAGAACCGGCGCGCACGGTATGATTATGCCATTGAAGATGTGTTCGAGGCGGGGATCGCCTTGAAAGGCACCGAGGTTAAATCGCTCCGTTTCGGCGAAGGTTCGATTGCCGAGAGCTATGCCGAGGTGAAAGGCGAGGAGGTCTGGCTGATCAACAGCAACATCCCAGAGTTCAGTCACGGCAATCGTTTCAATCACGAACCCAAAAGGCCGCGCAAGCTCCTCCTCCATGCCCGCGAGATCGCCAAGATGCACGGGGCCGTCGCGCGGCAGGGGATGACGCTGGTGCCGCTGTCCGTCTATTTCAACGGGAACGGACGGGCCAAGGTCGAGCTGGCACTGGCACGCGGCAAGAAGGCGCACGACAAGCGTGAAGCGACCAAGGAACGCGACTGGAAGCGGGAGCAAGGCCGCATCATGAGGGATCGCGGCTGATGGTGAAGCGGCATTTCATGCGCATCTACCGCGAGAACGCGCCGACGCGCGAGAGCCTGGCGAACAACCGCTTCATCCGTCCGGTCGCGCATCGCGTGCTCGCGCCGGAGCTGTGGCGCTTCACGCGCCGGTCGGTCCCGCGCGGCGTGGCGCTCGGTCTGCTCGTGGGGATACTTCTCCTCATTCCCGGCCTGCAGATTGCGGGCGCGGCCCTGCTTGCGCTGCCGCTGCGCGCCAATGTGCCCCTCGCGGCGGCGATGACGTTCCTCTCCAATCCCGCGACAACGCCGTTTATCGTGGGCCTGTCGCTCTATGTCGGCAACTTCATGCTCGGGCGAGCAACGGACATGTCCCGCTTCATGGCCCTGATCGAACATCATGCGGGTTTGCGGGAGTGGACGGCGTGGCTGGTTTCGGAGACGGCACCGGCCCTGATTTACGGGCTGCTCCTGGTAGCAGTGGCGTCTGCCGGAGCCGGCTATCTGATTTCGGATTGGCTATGGCGCGCCCGGGTCGCGCGAAAATGGGCGGTCCGCAGGAGCATGCGCAGCGGAAGGGACCATGATAAGGGCGGCCCGGTTTCGCCGTCATCTCCTGCATGACGCCCGTCCAAGGCACGCGCGGCCGGGAGGAAGCGTAGCGCATGGCCTCGTCGCATCGCCAGGACCTGTTACACATCACCGGGCGCCCGCCGGGCCGGGTCGTGCTGCCGGCACTCGTCGGTGCCGCGCTGTTGAGTGCTGCTGCGCTCTATGCGACGGTGCGGGAGCCCGCTTTTGCGGGCGGATTTGCCGCCGCTGTCATCGCCGGGGCCTTTCTCATCTGGTACGCGCGTCGTCTGTTTCCGCCGGCAGATGTGAGCGATCAGGCGGTCGTCACCGACTGGTCGGTGGCGCGCGCGGCCGCGCAAGCCACGAGCAGCGCGATCGCGATCACCGATCGCAATGGCCGCCTCATCTGTGCGAGCGACCAGTTTGGCGAATGGTTTCCAGGCTATCCGACACCGCCGCAGCTCAAGGTGGCTGCGCCTGATGTCGAGCGGCTGACCGCCGCCGCGCGCGCCGCGTGGCGGGACGGGGAAGCGCGCGTCGAAGGCATAGCGAGAGGCGCCCTGTTGCTCGACGCCGATATCATCCGGACCGGGCGGTCCGACGACTATCTGCTGTGGCGGCTGCAGCCCGTCCAGCAGGACAATGTCATGGATGACTGCATGCGCATCATCACCGGGCCGTCGGGCCGCCAGATGGCCAGCGCAGGCGTGATGACGGTTCTGATCGGCGGGGAAGGGCGCGTTCGCGCGGCCAATCCAGCTTTCCTGCTGCGGGCGACAGGGCGCGTGGACAGCAATATCGCCGGGCGCGACCTGGCCGGCTATATGCGGGTCGATGGCAAGGGCCGCATTTTCTTCGCCCGCGAGGAGCAGCAGGCCGTCCCGATCCGGATCGTGCAGGTTCCGGTCCGTGAGAATGATCCGTCCGGCCCTTTGCTGCTGGTAATGCTGGACGACGCGATGTCGGCGGTCGATGCCTCCTCCTCGCTCGCCTATGTCGAAACCCTATTGTCGCTGCTTCCCTTTGGCCTCGCCATGGCCGATCGGGACGGCAGGATGCTCTTCTTCAACAATGCATTTGCACGAGCGGCGGGCCTGGTTGCCAGCGACAAGCCCAGCTATCCCGGCGACCTTGTGATCGCGGAGGATCAGGCGGCCGTGGCTGAGGCGGTGCGGCGCTATGCAGTTGGGTCCCAGATGTCGGGCGACATCGCGGTCCGCCTGCGCACGCAGCCGGTCGAGCCGGTGTCGCTCAGCCTGGCGGGGGTGCGTGGTCTTGGCGAAGCTTCGGTCCTGCTCAGCCTCAAGGACAATAGCGAGGAGACCCGGCTCAAGCGGCAGGTCGCGCAGCAGACAAAGATGCAGGCGGTCGGGCAACTCGCGGGCGGTGTCGCGCATGATTTCAACAATGTGCTGACCGCGATCATCGGCCATTGCGACCTGATGCTGATGCGGCACACGCCGGGCGACAGCGACTATGACGACATCCAGCAGATCAAGTCGAACAGCAACCGCGCGGCCAGCCTGACCCGGCAGCTGCTCGCCTTTTCCCGGCAGCAGACATTACGGCCGCAGGTGCTGCAGCTGCCCGACGTGGTGTCGGAGGTTTCGACCCTGCTGAAACGCCTGCTGGGCGAGAACATAACGCTCGCCGTGTCGCATGGCCGTGGCCTGGGAGCGGTGCGCGCGGATCCCGGTCAGCTGGAGCAAGTGATCGTCAACCTGGCGGTCAATGCCCGCGACGCCATGCCCGACGGCGGCACGGTCACGATCCGCACCTTTGCCCTGTCCGCCGACGAGGTCCGCACGATGCGCAGTGAGATTATGCCGATCGGTGACTACACAGCGTTGACGGTGAGCGATTCGGGGACCGGGATTGCGCCCGATGCGCTCGGCAAGATCTTCGAGCCCTTTTTCACGACCAAGGAGGTCGGCAAGGGCACGGGCCTGGGCCTCTCGACCGTCTATGGTATCGTCAAGCAATCGGGCGGTTTCATTTTTGCCGATTCGGAATTGGGCAAGGGCACGGAATTCGTCCTTTATCTGCCTGTCCATTCCGCGCTACCCGGTGAAGAGCCGGTGCGACCTGCGCCGCGCAAGGCGCCGCCGGAAACATGGGGCACGGGGACGATCTTGCTGGTCGAGGACGAAGACATGGTGCGCAAGGTTGCCGAACGGGCACTGACCCGCCAGGGCTATACGGTGACTGTCGCCCATGACGGCGAGCAGGGCCTCGCGCGGCTGGCGGAGATGCGCCACGTCGATCTCCTCATTTCCGATGTCGTCATGCCGGGCATGGACGGCCCGACGATGGTACGCGCCGCGCGGCAGAACCAGCCCGACCTGCCCGTGCTGTTCATGTCGGGCTATGCCGAGGAGCAGCTCCGCAACTCGATCAACATCGACAATGTCAGTTTTCTGCCCAAGCCCTTTTCGGTCGCGCAACTGGCCGAAGCGGCCCGCGATGCCATGGCGTGCGCGAAGGCACCGCAAGAGGCAGGGCGGGCATGACGGCGGGACGGTCCTTGCACATACTCGTGGCCGAGGACGAGGCGATGATCGGTATGATGATCGAGGATTTCCTGGGCATTCTGGGGCACAGTCTTGCGGGGCTTTGCACCAGCATCAGCGATTGTGAAGCGATGCTCGATTCCTCGACTCGCCTCGACGCGGCGATACTGGATTGCAATCTGTCCGACGGCGCCATCTGGCCGGTCGCGCGCCGGATGCGGGATCATGGCATCCCGATCATCTTTGCGAGCGGCGGCGACGGGCACGGCATACCGGAAGACCTGCTGGCAACGCCGGCCTTGGCCAAACCCTTTTCATTAGAGGCGCTTGAGCGCGCTTTGGCGGGTCTCGTCGAGAACTGAACAAAAAAGTTGGATGCCTTATGTTCCCTACTTGTTCCCATAGAACAAATACGGTACGTACAGGGTCAGGCCTAGAAGCCGATTGACCTTGTAACGCATGGGGACGAACGATGACCGCAATGCTAAAGCTGATCGACAGCGACAAGAAGACGGGGACCATGGAACGACAAAAGGCTTTGGAGGCAGCACTCGCCCAGATCGATCGCGCCTTTGGCAAGGGTTCGGCGATGCGGCTGGGCTCGAAGGAAACGATGCAGGTGGAGGCGATCTCGACCGGGTCGCTCGGCCTCGACATCGCGCTTGGCGTTGGCGGCTTGCCGCGCGGCCGGGTGATCGAGATTTACGGGCCTGAAAGCTCGGGCAAGACCACGCTTGCGCTGCATGTCATCGCCGAGGCGCAGAAGACGGGCGGCACCGCCGCGTTCGTGGATGCCGAGCATGCGCTCGACCCGGTTTATGCCAAGAAGCTGGGCGTCAATATCGACGAGTTGATCGTCTCGCAGCCCGATACGGGCGAGCAGGCGCTGGAGATTGTCGACACGCTGGTGCGGTCCAATGCGATCGACGTGCTGGTGATCGATTCGGTGGCCGCCCTGGTGCCGCGCGCCGAGATCGAGGGTGAGATGGGTGACAGCCATGTCGGCCTGCAGGCGCGACTCATGTCGCAGTCGCTGCGCAAGCTGACCGGCTCGATCAGCCGATCGCGCTGCATGGTGATCTTCATCAACCAGCTGCGCATGAAGATCGGCGTGATGTACGGCAATCCGGAGACGACGACCGGCGGCAATGCCCTCAAATTCTATGCGTCGGTCCGGCTCGATATCCGCCGCACCGGGCAGATCAAGGACCGCGACGACATTGTCGGCAACGCCACCAAGGTGAAAGTGGTCAAGAACAAGGTCGCGCCGCCGTTCAAGCAGGTCGAATTCGACATCATGTATGGCGAGGGCATTTCCAAGGTCGGGGAGATTCTCGACCTCGGCGTCAAGGCGGGTCTGGTCGAGAAATCCGGCGCATGGTTCTCCTATGATTCGGTACGGATCGGCCAGGGGCGCGAAAACGCCAAGCAGTTCCTGCGCACCAATCCGGAAATGGCGGACAAGCTCGAAAAGGCAATTCGCGCGCGCACCGCTGAGGTCGCGGAAGTCATGATGACCGGCGGCGACGGCGATAGTGATGAGGCCGATGGGGAATAGGAATCCGGTTGCCGGCAGAATTGCCTATCTGGAACTGCCTGTCGGTGACGTGGAGACAAGCGCCGCTTTCTTCAGCGCTGCCTTCGGATGGGACCTGACGCGTTTCGGGCCGACTTATGCAGGGACGATGGGGGAGGGGACCGATATCGGACTCCAGGGGGACGCGGCCGAAGCCAGTGCCGCGCCGCTTGCCGGGGTCGAGGTTTCGGATCTCGAGGCGGTGCTGGCGGCAGTCGTCGCGGCGGGCGGCACGGTGACCAAACCCATCTTTACCTTTCCCGGTGGCCGCCGCTTTCACTTCACGGAACCGTCGGGCAATGAACTCGCGGTCTTCGTGACCGAAGGCGGGGACGGTGCAACTGCCTGAACAGGCGGCCGGGCTGCACTCCCCGCTTGTCGCTCGGCCTTGCTTCCCCTAAGCGCTTGCGCATGATCTCGACCAACGACATTCGCCGATCCTTCCTCGATTATTTCGCTGGCACAGGGCATCAGCCGGTCGCATCGGCACCACTCGTGCCGAACAATGACCCGACCCTCATGTTCGTCAACGCGGGCATGGTGCCGTTCAAGAATGTCTTCACCGGCCGCGAGTCACGCCCCTACAGCACGGCGGCTTCCGCCCAGAAATGCGTTCGCGCCGGCGGCAAGCACAATGACCTCGACAATGTCGGCTATACCGCGCGCCACCACACATTCTTCGAGATGCTCGGCAATTTCAGCTTTGGCGACTATTTCAAGGAACAGGCAATCCATCATGCCTGGACCCTGATGACGCGCGAATGGGGGATTGCGCCCGACCGGCTGACCGTGACGGTCTATCACACCGATGACGAGGCGTTCGACCTCTGGCGGCGGATTGCGGGCCTGCCCGAGCAGCGGATCATTCGCATCCCGACCAGCGACAATTTCTGGTCGATGGGCGATACCGGCCCTTGCGGACCCTGTTCCGAGATATTTTTCGACCATGGCGACCATATCCCCGGCGGGCCTCCCGGCTCTCCCGATGAGGATGGCGACCGATTCGTCGAGATCTGGAATCTCGTCTTCATGCAGTTCGACCAGGCCGAGGATGGCACGCGCGCGCCGCTGCCCCGGCCAAGCATCGACACCGGCATGGGTCTGGAGCGGATCGCGGCGGTGTTGCAGGGCGTCCATGATAATTATGACACCGATACGTTCCAGGCGCTTATCGCCCAGTCGGAGGCATTGACCCACAGCCGGGCCGAGGGCGCCCAGCGCGCCAGTCACCGGGTCATTGCCGACCATCTGCGGTCCAGTTGTTTCCTCATCGCCGACGGGGTTTTGCCCGCCAATGAAGGGCGCGGCTATGTGCTGCGCCGGATCATGCGCCGGGCGATGCGCCATGCCCATTTGCTGGGCGCCCCCGAGCCGTTGATGCACCGACTGGTCTTGGGGCTGGTCGGCGAAATGGGCGCGGCCTATCCCGAGCTTGCCCGCGCGCGGCCGCTCATCGAGGAAACATTGCTCCGCGAGGAAACCCGCTTTCGCCAGACCCTCGAAAAGGGCCTGCGGCTGCTCGAGGACGCGACCGCCGGCATGGGGCCGGGCATGACATTATCCGGCGAGACGGCGTTCCGCCTCTACGACACCTATGGTTTTCCCTTCGACCTGACCGAGGATGCGCTCCGCGCCCAGGGCCTGGCCGTCGACAAATCGGGCTTCGACAGCGCGATGGCCGCGCAAAAGGCCGCGGCGCGCGCGGCATGGAAGGGTTCGGGCGAAAAGGCCTCGGAAGAAGTCTGGTTCGACATCGCCGAGGCACAGGGCGGCACCGAATTCATCGGCTATACCGCTGAGGAGGGGGAGGGGCAGGTCATTGCCATCGTGCGCGATGGCGTGCGCGTCGACCGCGCCTCGGCGGGCGAAACCGCGACCATCCTCACCAACCAGACGCCCTTTTACGGCGAGAGCGGCGGGCAGGCGGGCGATGCCGGGCACATCACCGGACCCGGCGGCCTTGTTGCCATAGTGGACGAAACCACCAAACCGCTTGGTCGCCTCCACGCCCATCGGGCACGGATCGAAAGCGGGTCGGTTGCGCTGGGCGACACCGTGCACCTTGCCATCGACGTGGAGCGTCGCGCGCAAATCCGCGCCAATCACAGCGCCACCCACCTGCTGCACGCCGCCCTCCGGCATCGGCTCGGCGCCCATGTCACGCAGAAAGGCAGCCTGGTCGCGGCGGACCGCTTCCGTTTCGACTTTTCGCAGCCCGAGCCCCTGACGCCGGCGGACATCGCGGCGGTCGAAGCCGAGGTCAACGCCCAGATCCGTGGCAATGCCGAAGTCACCACCCGGCTGATGTCGCCCGAGGACGCGATCGAAGTGGGGGCCATGGCGCTCTTCGGGGAGAAATATGGCGAGGAAGTGCGTGTCCTGTCGATGGGCAGCGCGCTTGATGGGGCCTATTCGGTTGAACTGTGCGGCGGCACCCATGTCCGTGCACTGGGTGATATCGGGTTGCTCAAGATCGTCTCCGAAGGCGCCGTGGCAAGCGGCGTGCGCCGAATCGAGGCGCTGACCGGGGAGGCCGCGCGGCTATGGCTGGCGGACCGGGATGAAAAGTTGCGCGCAGCGGCACAGGCGCTCAAGACCACCCCGGACGATGTGCCGGCCCGCGTCGCTGCGCTGGTCGAGCAGAGCCGCAAGCTTGAGCGTGAGCTCGCCGATGCCAAGCGCGCCATCGCCATGGCCGGCAGCAGCGGAGGCACCGGCAGCGCGGAGGCCGCCCAACCGGAAACGATCGGTTCCGTGTCCTTCCTCGGCCGCGTGATCGAGGGACTCGATCCCAAGATGCTGCGCGGTCTCGTCGATGAAACCAAGGCGCAGATTGGCAGTGGCATTGCGGCGCTGGTCGCCGTCAGCGATGGCCGCGCGACGGTCGCGGTCGGGGTGACGGACGACCTTGTCGGCCGCTATAGTGCGGTCGACCTGGTTCGCGCCGGAGTCGAGGCGTTGGGCGGCAAGGGCGGCGGCGGCCGGCCGGACATGGCACAGGGCGGCGGTCCCGATGGAGCGCGCGCGGCCGCAGCGATTGATGCGGTGAAGGGACTGCTCGCCGGCTAGCGGGCTGTACCTCCACCGCAAGAGCTGGAGGCAGGATGATGGAAGCGACCAGTCTTGAGCGCCAGCCGGTTCATCTCGGACGCGGCGGCGGCGTCAGCATCGAGCCCTTCTTCACTGGTGAAATGGCCTGGTATGCCGACTATTCCGCCCGGCACGCGGCCGATGGCGCCGACGGACGGCTGGTGAGCCTCCACAGTTTCTCCGAAAGCTGGACATCGTGGGAGATGCATCCGCTCGGTGCGGAAGTCGTGCTGTGCACGGCAGGGATGATCACGCTCATCCAGGAGCGGCCCGACGGGACGACCGGGAGGGTGACGTTGAACGTCGGTGATTATGCCATCAATCCGCCCGGCGCCTGGCACACGGCGGATGTGAGTGGCCGTGCGACCGCACTCTTCATCACCGCCGGCGCGGGAACGGAAACGCGCCCCCGCTGACATGGTCTTCAGCCAACCTCATCCTCGCGCAATCGGCGCAGGCGCGGCGCGTGGTCGAGATCGCCGGCGGTCTTGATGCTCTCGCGCAATTCTTCACGGCGTTGGTGGATCGAGGCAATCACCGGCCCCATTGCAACGCCGAGGTCGACCAAAGCCGTTTCCGCGAGTTGCAGCGAACTCTCCAGCGTTTCCGGAACGGCGTCATTGGCGCCCGCGCGATAGAGTTCGGCGGCATGGTCGGCATCCCGGGCACGGGCGATGATCGGCAGGTCGGGCACCCAGCCGCGCACCCGGCTGGTGATCCGCACCGACAAGACGGGATCGTCCATGGTCAGGATGAGCGCGCGGGCATGTCCCAGCCGCAATCGGTCGAGCAATTCGGGGCGGGAGGCGTCGCCGAATATCACGGCATAGCCTTCCCGGCGGGCGTCGGTGACCATGTCGATGTCGCTTTCCACCGCGATATAGGCCTGATCATGGGCGGTCAGCATATCCGCCACCATGCGTCCAACCCGTCCAAAACCGAGGATGACGGCGGCAGGGGTGGTGTCGACCATCTCGGCATGAACCCCGACATCGGCGCCACGCAGCTCGATCCGCCGCGCCACATCATGCCCGAATCGCGCGAGCAGCGGTGTGATGGTGAGGCCGATCGCGGTAGCGGTCTGCCAGAAGGCCGCGGTTTCATGCGCGACGAGTTGGGCGGTCGTCGCCGCGCCGAGCACGATAAGGGTCGTCTCCGACGGGCTGGACATCAAGACGCCCGCTTCCAGTGCCACCGCGCGCCTTGCGCCGGCAAAATAGAGCAGCAGGCCGGTCACCACTGCCTTGACGAGTATCACGGCAATGGTTGCTGCCAGAAGCTGCGGCCACACCGGCGCGATGGTGTTAAGGTCGATCCGCATCCCGACGGTGATGAGGAAGACGCCGAGCGCGAGGCCCTTGAACGGCGCGGTCATCACCTCGACCTCGCCGCGATAGGGGGTTTCCGCAATAAGCAGACCCGCAACAAGCGCGCCGACAATGGGCGACAGCCCCACGATCGACGTGGCGAGGCTCGCCAGCATGATGACAAGCAGGCTGGCGGCGAGAAACACTTCAGGGCTCTTCGTACGGGCGGCCTGCGAAAACATGACAGGGAGCAGATGGCGCCCGGCCACCAGCATGCCTCCGACCGTGAGCAAGCCAAATGTCAGGGTTCTGCCCAGTTCTCCCCAGCCTGCATGGGCCGCATCGGGCCCCAGGGCCCCGAGCGCGAAGATGATGGGGACGAGCGCGATATCCTCGAACAGCAGCATTGCAAACGCCGCTCGCCCGACCGGCGAACGCATGCCCGCAATCGGCAGGATCAGCGCGGTGGAGGAAAGGGCGAGCGCTATGCCGATGCCTATTGCCGCGCCTGGCGCTTCTCCAGTGAGGGCCAAGCCTAACGCGATGATCATACCACAGCCCAGCAGCTCCGCTGAACCGAGCCCGAACACTAGCCGACGCATCGACCATAGCCGGCCAAAACTCAGTTCCAGTCCGATCGAGAACAGCAACAGGACGATGCCGAATTCGGCAAAGGGCTCCATCGCCGCGGGATTGGAAATGGTCACCCATTGAAGCGCCGGAAACTGTTCGACCAGAGCGCCTAGGCCGCTCGGACCGACCAGCATGCCAATGAGGATGAAGCCGATGACCGGGCTGATTCTCAGGCGCGCGAACGCCGGGATCACTAGGCCCGCAGCGCCAAGTAGCACCAGAGTGTCGCTATAGCCCGATGCGGCGGCCAGGTCAGTGGTCATGCCAGGACCCTAGCGGGTTTCTTCCGCTATCGGAACAGTCCAGGATGGATTAGCCGCCACCGGGGGAATTATGTCCGCCGGACGGTGTCGCGCCGCTTGCGGGCTGGTCGGGGCGATGCCCGGCGTGCTGGTCCCACTCGATATGATAGAGGTCGAAACGGCGGTCTCGCAGATTGCGGACCGTGCCTTCGGCGCGCGCCCAGCTCAGGTCGGCGAGATTGACGTCGGACATGGTCAGCGTCTCGACATTCTCACTGGCTTCCGCAGCGATACCGTCGCGCGCGAACGGCAGGTCGCAGGGCGTCAGGATGCAGCTCTGCGCATATTGAATGTCCATATTCTCGACATTTGGCAGATTGCCGACATTGCCGGCCATCACGACGAAGCACTGATTCTCGATGGCGCGTGCCTGTGCGCAATAGCGTACGCGCATATAACTGGTGCGGCTGTCGGTGCAGAAGGGCACGAAGATGATGCGGGCGCCCTGGTCCACCAGCCGCCGGGCGAGCTCGGGAAACTCGCTGTCGTAGCAGATGAGGACGCCGATCGGTCCGCAGTCGGTCTGGATGACATCAAGGCTGTCGCCGCCCTTGATGTTCCACCAGAACGCCTCGTTGGGGGTGGGATGGATCTTTTCCTGGGCGTGGATCGATCCGTCGCGCAGCGCCGCAAAGGCGACATTCTGGATTTCGCCGTCCTCGGTACGGGTCGGGTGCGATCCGCCGATGATGTTGATATTATACTCCAGCGCCATCCGCGACAGTTCTCTGGTGACACGCGGCGTATAGCTGGTCAGGGCGTCGATCGCGTCGGCTGGCTTCAGCGCTGTCTTTTTCGACGACAGGAGCGGGAGCGTGAACAGCTCCGGGAAGAGGATGAAGTCACAGCGATAATCTGCTGCGATATCAACGAAATATTCGATATTCTTGATGAACTCTTCGAAGCTCTCCACCGCGCGGGCCTGCAGCTGGCAAGCGGCGAGGCGTACGCTTTCGACACCCCGTGGCACGCGCATCTCGGGCGCTTCGTCCGGGTCCACATAGGGGTTGCGCCAGACGAGATGGGCGGCATTGCCACCGGAAGCCTTGTCCTCGGGCAGATAGGCCTTGAGGACGCCCAGGGGCTCGAATCCGTTCCGGAGCTGAAAACTCAGCACCTGATCGGAGATCTTGCCGGTGGCGACCCGGTTCAGATAGTCCTCCGGCCCATCCACCCGTCGCCGCGTGCGCGAAAAGCCCGGCATGCGCCCGGCGATCACGATGCCGTGCAGATCCAGTTCCTCGGCGAGCGCCTTGCGGGCATCATAGAGCCGCTGGCCGATGCGCAGGCCCCGCAGTTTCGGGTCGACGGCCAACTCATAGCCATAGAGCCACTCGCCGGCCGGCGTGTGCCGGGTGCCGAAGCCGTTGGCGGTGATTTCCTCCCAGTCATGGGGGGAGAACGCCATCCCGCGGTCGACCCGCATCGTCGCGCAATAGCCAACGATGCGGTTGTCGTAGAGCGCGACAAAAACGCCCTGCGGATAGTTGTTGATCTGGCCACGCACCATCGCGGGCGCGTAGCCGGGCATGTCCGGATAGACCCGACGAATCAGGCGCAGGATGGCCGCAACGTCAGTGGGCTGCGCGTTGCGAAGGTCGAGCCGCTTCCTGCCCTGTGTCGTCATTTCGAAGCGATGCGCGCCCGGTGCGTCACTTCCACTTTTCCATGGCCGTTTCGAGGTTGAGGCGGACCGCTTCGAAGAACTGTTCGGTGGTCATCCACGGCTGATCCGGGCCGATGAGGATCGCGAGATCCTTGGTCATGTGGCCATTCTCGACCGTCTCGACGCACACGCGCTCCAGCGTTTCGGCAAAGCGGGTGACGTCAGGCGTGTCATCGAACCGGCCACGATAGATGAGGCCGCGCGTCCAGGCGAAGATCGACGCGATCGGGTTGGTCGAGGTCTGCTTGCCCTGCTCATGCATGCGAAAATGGCGGGTGACGGTACCGTGGGCGGCTTCGGCTTCCACCGTCTTGCCATCGGGGGTCAAGAGCACGCTGGTCATCAGGCCGAGCGAACCAAAGCCCTGCGCGACGGTGTCCGACTGCACGTCGCCGTCATAATTCTTGCACGCCCAGACGAACTTGCCGCTCCACTTGAGCGCGCTGGCGACCATGTCGTCGATCAGGCGATGCTCATAGGTGTTGCCGGCGGCGTCGAACTTGGCCTTGAATTCGCTGACGTAAACCTCTTCGAACAGGTCCTTGAAGCGGCCGTCATAGGCCTTCATGATCGTGTTCTTGGTCGACAGATAGAGCGGCCAGTTGCGGTCCAGCGCATAGTTCATCGAGGCGCGGGCGAAATCGCGGATCGAATCGTCCAGATTGTACATCGCCATGGCGACGCCGGAGGACGGGAACTGGAACACTTCCTCGTCGATGGTCGTGCCATCCTCGCCCTCGAAGACAAGGCGCAGCTTGCCCGGGCCAGGCACGCGGAAGTCGGTCGCGCGATACTGGTCGCCAAAGGCGTGGCGGCCGATGACGATGGGGTCGGTCCAGCCGGGCACCAGGCGGGGCACGTTGCGGATCACGATCGGCTCGCGGAAGACGACGCCGCCCAGAATGTTGCGGATCGTGCCGTTGGGCGACTTCCACATTTTCTTGAGCTTGAATTCCTCGACGCGGGCTTCGTCCGGCGTGATCGTCGCGCATTTCACGCCGACGCCATATTTCCGGACGGCGTTGGAGGCATCGACGGTGATCTTGTCATCGGTGCGGTCGCGCTCCTCGATACCCAGATCATAATAGTGCAGATCGATGTCGAGATATGGCTTGATCAGGCGTTCCCTGATCCATTCCCATATAATCCGCGTCATTTCGTCGCCATCAATTTCGACAACGGGGTTCTTGACGGTGATCTTGGCCATGGAGGTGGGTTCGCTTTCAGTCTGGGGAAGAATGATTGAAGGCCTTTAGCAAAGCGGCGGCGATGTTCAACCGCTTCGGTCAGACATTGTGCCTGTCGCTATGACCGCCTAGGATGGGGCGATGGTGCAATCCTCGTTTCCGCAAATGCATGAGCCCTTGTCGCCGCTATCGACCAGCGTGCCGCCGATTCCGCAAGCCCCGACTCTGCCCGGCAATGTCAAATGGCATTTCCCGGCCATTCACCCGGAAGGGCGCAAGTTCGGCGGGATCGCCGCAGCTGTCACGCTCGTGGCCGCGCTCCTGGGCTGGACCACGATCGCGTGGTTGCTGGCCGGGATTACCCTCTGGGTCTTTTCGTTTTTCCGGGATCCCGTGCGGGCCGTGCCGCAGGATGCGGACGCGATCATCGCGCCTGCCGATGGTCTGGTCACGCTGATCCAGACGGTCGCGCCACCGCCCGAAATGGCAGGTCCGGACGGGCTGGGCGATGCGCCCGTGACGCGAATTTCGATTTTCATGAGCGTGTTCGATGTGCACATCAATCGCACGCCGATCGCGGGGACGGTGAAGTCTGTCGTCTATATCCGGGGCAAATTTCTGAACGCCGATCTCGACAAGGCGAGCGAGGACAATGAACGGCAACATCTGCTCGTCCAGCGCGCCGATGGTGTGCGGATAGGCTTTACCCAGATCGCCGGGCTCGTGGCGCGGCGTATCGTGCCGTTCGTCAAGCCGGGCGATATCGTGGCGGCGGGGCAGCGGGTCGGCCTCATCCGCTTCGGCAGCCGCGTGGATGTGTATCTGCCCGCCGGCACCGCGCCCAAGGCGACACTCGGCCAGCACACTGTTGCCGGCGAGACGATACTCGCCCGGATTGGCGACAATGTGCCGCTGACCGGATTGCAGCATTGAACCGTCCGTACGACGCTCCGATTCGGCGGGGCATAACCCTGCGGCAGATTGCGCCCAATGCCGTTACCGCCATGGCGCTGTGCTTCGGACTGACGGCGATGCGTTATGCCATGTCCGCCGAATGGGAGCGGGCGGTGGTCGCCATCGCCTTGGCGGGCGTTCTGGACGGCCTCGATGGACGCATCGCCCGTATGCTGCGGGGCGAGAGCCGATTCGGCGCGGAACTCGACTCACTGTCGGACGTGATTGCCTTTGGCGTGTCGCCGGCCATCGTCCTCTACCTCTGGTCGCTGCAGGCCATGCCGAAATTCGGATGGATCGGGGCGCTCGGCCTTGCGCTCTGCTGTGCGCTGCGCCTCGCGCGTTTTAACGCCAATATCGACAATGCGGACCAACCGATGAAGGCCGCTGGCTTCAACATGGGCGTTCCGGCGCCGGCAGGGGCGGGACTGGCGCTGCTGCCGATCCTGATCTGGTTTTCGACCGAATGGGACGCTGTCCGCGATTGGCGAGTCGTCCTGCCCTGGACGATAGCGGTGGCGTTCCTGATGGTTTCGAGCGTCCCGACCTTGGGCTGGAAGCGCCTGCGCGTGCCGCCTTCGCTGCGCCTGTTCGCGATCGGCGGCGCCGGCATGATCGCAGCCTTGTTGCTGACCGCGCCGTGGCCGGTGCTGCTATCGCTGGTTCTCTGTTATCTTGTGCTGCTGCCCTATGGCTGGGCCCGCTATGGGGCGATCAGGCGGCGGCGCGAACAGCAGGCGCCAGCCGGCGAGGCGTAAAGCTGCTTCCGCTCCGCCGAACGCGCCGGTGACCGATGGCATTGGACCGTGTGCGGGGCAGGGGTTCGCCGGCAAGCGCGGCTGTCATGGTCGCGGAATATCCAACGAACATTTGCGTGATCACCACGAGCGAGAAGATGGCGGCTGAAACAAACAGGCCTCCACTGAACAGAGCGAACATTGGCTGCGTCCCCTTTTCCTGTGGTCGACTGATCGGAAATTTTGTTCGAAGAGTCGGCCGATTGGCTTGATGTTCACTTTATGTTCTCGAAGTTCGCGCGTGTCAAGGCTTGAAATTCTGTCGCTTCGGGTATATCGGCGCCCACTCAATCCACATGGGACTCACCATATCCCGGTGCCCGCCTCGGCGGGTCACAGGGTCCCAGAGGCTTAACCGGAAGGAGACTATCCTATGGCGGCACCTGTCGTCACGATGCATCAGTTGATCGAGGCTGGCGCCCATTTTGGCCACCAGACCCACCGCTGGAACCCCCGCATGAAGCCGTATATTTTCGGCGAGCGGAACGGCATTCACATTCTCGACCTCAGCCAGACCGTGCCCCTGATGGCGCGCGCGCTCGACTTCGTGTCGTCGACCGTCGCCGCCGGCGGCAAGGTCCTGTTCGTCGGCACCAAGCGCCAGGCGCAGGATCCGATCGCGGAGGCCGCGCGCCGGTCCGGCCAGCATTTCGTCAACCACCGCTGGCTGGGCGGGATGCTCACCAACTGGAAGACGATTTCCGGTTCGATCAAGCGTCTCAAGACCCTCGAGGAAAAGCTGTCCGGGGACACCCACGGCTTCACCAAGAAGGAAGTCCTGCAGATGACGCGCGAGCGCGACAAGCTGGAGCTTTCGCTGGGCGGTATTCGCGATCTCGGCGGCATCCCCGACGTGATGTTCGTGATCGACGCCAACAAGGAAGAGCTGGCGATCAAGGAAGCCAATGTCCTTGGCATTCCGGTCGTCGCCGTCCTGGACAGCAATGTCGATCCCTCGGGCATCGCCTTTCCGATCCCGGCCAATGACGATGCAAGCCGCGCCATCCGCCTGTATTGCGATGCGATCTCGACCGCCGCGACCAAGGGCAATCGCGGCGCGCAGGAAGCCTCCGGTATCGATGTCGGCGCGCTCGACGAGCCGCCGGTAGGGGAAGTTGCCGCCGCCGAGGCGTAATTGTTCCGGGCATGATGCCCCGAAGCTGAAACAATGATGGGGCACGGGCCGCACCAGTCACTGGCGCGGCCCGTGCCCCGCATTTGACCCGCTGTAGAATTCAAAGGAGCCGAATATGGCAGAAATTACCGCCGCCGCTGTCAAGGATTTGCGCGAGCGCTCGGGCGCCGGCATGATGGATTGCAAGAAGGCGCTGTCCGAAACCAGCGGCGACATGGAAGCCGCGGTCGACTGGCTGCGCGCCAAGGGCCTCGCCGCCGCCGCCAAGAAGTCGAGCCGCACCGCAGCCGAAGGGCTGGTTGGCGTGGCCGTTGCCGGCACCAGGGGCGTCGCCGTTGAAGTCAACAGCGAGACGGACTTCGTCGCCAAGAATGACCAGTTCCAGGATTTCGTGCGCACTGCAGCCGCGAAGGCGCTTGAGACCGGCGTGACCGATGCCGAGGCCTTGTCGGCCGCTGCTCACCCTGCTGGCGGCACGATCGGCGAGAAACTGGTCAACAACATTGCCACCATCGGCGAGAACCAGACCCTGCGCCGCGTCGGTGCGGTCAGCGTCTCCAGCGGCGCTGTCGTCGACTATGTCCATAACGCCGCCGCGCCGGGCCTCGGCAAGATCGGCGTGCTTGTGGCGCTCGAGAGCGAGGCGGGTGCGGACGTGCTCCTGCCGCTCGGCAAGCAGATCGCCATGCATATCGCTGCGGCCTTCCCGATCGCACTCGACGCGGCCAGCATTCCCGCCGACATTCTTGAGCGCGAGCGCAAGATCGGCGCGGAAAAGGCCGCCGAATCGGGCAAGCCGCCTGAGATCGTCGCCAAGATGGTCGATGGCGCGGTTGCCAAGTTCGCCAAGGAAAACGCGCTGCTCAGCCAGCTGTTCGTCATGGACAACAAGACGCCCATCGCCGACGTCGTGGCCAAGGCGGCCAAGGAAGCCGGCAAGCCCATCGCGCTGGTCGACTATGTCCGTTTCCAGCTCGGCGAAGGCATCGAGAAGGAAGAGAGCGACTTCGCAGCGGAGGTCGCTGCGGCCGCGGGCGTCTGACGGTCGCGCATAATCCCGCGCACCGGCAACGGTGACGCTTGGCATGACGGCGCGGCCCGACTAAGGTTCGCGCCGTCCGTCTGTCCGCTATCGGAAATCCGACTATCCATGCCTGGCTCGAACTATAAGCGCATCCTCCTGAAACTCTCAGGCGAGGTCCTGATGGGATCGAGCCAGTTTGGCATCGATCCCGAAACCGTGCAGCGCGTCGCCGAAGAGGTGAAGGCGGCCAAGGACGCCGGCTATGAGCTGTGCCTGGTCATCGGCGGCGGCAATATCTTTCGCGGCATCGCGGGCGCGGCGCGCGGGCTCGACCGGACCACCGGCGACTATATGGGCATGCTCGCCACGATCATGAACGCGCTCGCCATGCAGAATGCGCTCGAGAAGCTGGGCGTCGAGACGCGCGTGCAATCGGCCATCCCGATGGCGACCGTGTGCGAACCCTATATCCGCCGGCGCGCGGTGCGCCATCTGGAGAAGGGCCGCATCGTGATCTTTGCGGCGGGCACCGGCAACCCGTTCTTCACCACCGACAGTGGTGCGGCGTTGCGCGCGGCGGAAATGAATTGCGACGCCTTGTTCAAGGGCACCAGCGTCGATGGTGTCTACACAGCCGATCCCAAGGCGGACACGAGCGCGAAGCGTTTTGAGACCGTTGGTTACGACCAGGTTCTGAGCGATAATCTCAAGGTGATGGATGCCAGCGCCGTTGCGCTGTGCCGGGAGAACAATATCCCGATCATCGTGTTTAATATCCGTGAACAGGGCAATCTTGAGAAGGTGCTGCGCGGCGAGGGGACAGCGACGACCGTCACCGCGACACCGGATAAACGATAAAGGCCGATGGGGAACCGAAGGCCCATGAGAAACCCTAAAGGAAGGAGCCTGAGCCATGGCCCAATATGACAAGGCGGATCTGGAGCGGCGCATGGCCGGTGCGGTAGAATCGCTGAAGGGCGATCTTTCAGGCTTGCGGACGGGTCGCGCGAACATCGCGCTGCTCGATCCCGTGACGGTCGAGGTTTACGGCGCGCATATGCCGCTCAACCAGGTCGCGACCGTATCCGCGCCGGAACCCAGATTGCTGTCGATCCAGGTATGGGACAAGAGCAATGTCGGCCCGGTGGACAAGGCGGTGCGCTCGGCCGGGCTTGGCCTCAATCCGATCGTCGATGGACAGACATTGCGCTTGCCGATCCCGGATTTGACACAGGAACGGCGCAAGGAACTGGCGAAACTGGCCAGCCAATATGCGGAAAAGGCGCGTATCGCCGCCCGCAATGTGCGCCGCGACGGCATGGACACGCTCAAGACTGACGAGAAGAAGGGCGAAATCAGCGAGGATGAGCGCAAGCGCAAGGAGGTCGAAGTCCAGAAGCTGACCGACGCCACGATCGCCGATATCGATGCGACCGCTGCCGCCAAGGAAAAGGAAATCTTGAGCCATTAGGAGCGCAGGGGCGGCCTCGCCATGATCCTTTCCCGATCCCGCACACGCAAGACTGCGGCACCCCGGCCAGCGCCGCCGCTGGAGGGGATGCCTCGCCATGTCGCCATCATCATGGATGGCAATGGCCGCTGGGCGTCCAAGCGGATGCTACCGCGCCTTGCAGGGCACAAGGCGGGCGTGGAGGCGGTGCGCCGCACCACCCGCGCCGCGCGCGACATGGGGATCGAATGCCTGACGCTCTATGCCTTCTCGTCGGAGAACTGGAAGCGCCCCGAGCAGGAAGTGTCGGACCTCACCGGCCTCCTCAAGCATTTCATCGCCGCCGACCTGGACGAGTTTCATGCCAATGACGTTCGCCTGCGGGTGATCGGTGACTATAAGGCGTTCGAACGCTCCGCCGTGAAGATGATCGAGGGCGCCCTCGAACGGACCGCCGGCAATAGTGGCTCGACCCTTGTCGTTGCCCTCAACTATGGCTCCCAGAACGAACTGGCGCGCGCGGCGCAGGTGCTGGCGGGGCGGGTTGCCGCAGGCGAGATGCGCGCCGACGAGATCAGCGTCGACAGCATCGCGGCGGAGCTGGACACCGCCGACATGCCGCCGCTCGATCTCCTCATCCGCACTTCGGGCGAGCAGCGCCTGTCCAATTTCCTGCTATGGCAGGCGGCCTATGCCGAGCTGTATTTCACCGAGATGCTGTGGCCGGACTTCAACGGCGATGCGCTGGCGGAGGCCTGCACCGTCTTTGCCGGGCGGCAGCGGCGCTATGGTGGCCTGTGAAGGCTGAGGGCATCATCTCGGCGAAGCGGTCCGATCTTGGTGTGCGGACCGCGTCGGCGGTGGTGATGCTGGTGGTGGCGGGTGGAGCGCTCTGGGCCGGAGGCTGGGTGTTCAAGGCGCTCATTGTATTGGTGGGACTGGGGGTTCTGTGGGAATTCCGGGGGCTGGTGTCGAAGTTCGAATCATCGCCGGCCCGGCATGTCGGCTGGATGATTTTCGCCGTATTTTATGTGGGTCTTGCCTGTGTGGCCGTGGTCTTCCTGCAGATGCGCGGCCTGTTCATTCCAGTCCTTGTTGCGGTGATCGCAACGGACGTCGGCGCCTATTTCGCGGGGCGCACTATTGGCGGGCCAAAGATCGCGCCGAAGATCAGCCCCTCGAAGACATGGGCGGGTCTGGTGGGGGGCATGGTGGCTTCGGCGCTGGCGATCAATGTGATCGCGTTCATGTTTTGGCGGCCTGGCGGCACGCTGAGTTCGCTGTTCCTGCTGATCGCTGTCGGAGCGGCTATTGCCGTCATTGCCCAGTCCGGCGATTTCCTTGAAAGCTGGATGAAACGCCGCGCGGGTGTGAAAGACAGCGGTTCGTTGATCCCCGGCCATGGCGGATTGTTCGACCGCTTGGATGGGCTTCTGGCGGCGTCGCTATTGGTTGGTGCCGGTGCTTACGCGCTGAATGGCGGTGTATCGTGAACAGTGTCGCACCCGCGCCCCGCAGCGTCACCATCTTCGGCGCGACCGGCTCCGTCGGAACCTCGACGCTCGACCTCATCGCGCGCTCGCCCGAGCGGTTCTCCGTGCAGGCCCTCACCGCGCATAGCGATGTGGCCGCGCTGGCCAGGGCGGCGATCGCGCATCACGCCCGGGTGGCGGTGATCGGGGACGAGGCGCGCTATGCCGAGCTCAAGGTCGCGCTTGCCGGCACAGGCATAGAGACGGCCGCTGGCACCGGGGCGTTGATCGATGCGGCCGCACTCGACGCCGACTGGACCATGTGCGCGATTGTCGGCTGCGCAGGCCTGACGCCGACGCTGGCCGCGATCCGGCAGGGCAGGACGGTCGCGCTCGCCAACAAGGAGGCGCTGGTGTCGGCTGGCGCGCTGATGATCGATGCGGTGGCGGCGTCCGGCGCGACATTGCTGCCGGTCGACAGCGAGCATAACGCCATCTTCCAGTGCCTGTCGGGCGGGCGGATCAAGGAGGTGGCGCGTATCATCCTCACCGCATCCGGCGGCCCGTTCCGCACCCTGACGCTGGACGAGATGCGCGCGGTGACGCCCAAGCAGGCCGTCAAGCACCCCAATTGGTCGATGGGCGCCAAGATCAGCATCGACAGTGCGACGATGATGAACAAGGGCCTGGAACTGATCGAGGCCCATCACCTGTTCCCGGTCGGGCTGGAGCGTCTGGAGATCATCGTCCACCCGCAGTCGGTCATCCATTCGATGGTCGAGTTTCGCGACCATTCGACCCTCGCCCAGCTCGGCAGCCCGGACATGCGCGTACCGATCGCCCATGCATTAGCCTGGCCGGAGCGCATGGCGACGCCGTGCCAGCCGCTCGATCTCGCCGCCATTGGCCGGCTCGATTTCGAGGCGCCCGATCTGGAGCGTTTTCCAGCGATTGCGCTGGCCCGCGCGGCGATCGAGGCGGGCGGTGCGCGGCCCGCGATCCTCAATGCGGCCAATGAGGTGGCCGTCGCGGCCTTCCTTGACGGGCGCATCGGTTTCCTTGAAATCGCGAGCATTGTGGAGGAGACACTGACGCGGTATAGCCCGGCCTCGCCTGCCTGCATCGAAGAGATATGGGCGATCGATCGCGAAGCACGGGGCCATGCGATCAGTCGAGCTGAAAGTTATGCGCATTGACTGAAAGTCCCGGGTTGTTCCTGACCCTTCTCGCCTTTGCCGCCGTCATCGGCCCGCTCGTCTTCATCCACGAGCTCGGACATTATCTCATCGCGCGCGTGTTCGGCATACATGCGGACATCTTTTCCATCGGCTTCGGACCGGAGCTGACCGCCTGGCATGACCGGCGCGGGACGCGCTGGCGAATCGGCGCGCTGCCGCTGGGTGGTTATGTGAAGTTCGCCGGTGACATGAACGCGGCGAGCCAGAGTGATCCCGCCTGGCTGGAAATGCCCGCTGAGGACCGTCAGCGGACCTTCCAGATCAAGCCGGTGTGGCAGCGCGCGCTCGTGGTGCTGGCGGGGCCGGCTGCCAATTTCCTGTTCGCTATCATCGTCCTGGCGGGTTTCGCGCTGGCCTATGGCGAGAATGTGACGCCCTCCACGGTCGATGTCGTCCGGCCCGGCAGCGCGGCAGCCACAGCCGGGCTGCAAGCGGGCGACCGTATTCGCGCGGTCGACGGCATGGCGATCGATCGGTTCGATGCGCTCAGCCGGTCGGTCATCGGGCGACCGGGCGAGCAGGTGACATTGAGGGTCGAGCGGCAGGGGCGGGTCCGCACCGTGCCAGTCGTCATCGGCACGCGGATCGAGCGGGACCGGTTCGGCAATGAATATCGGCTTGGCATGCTGGGCGTGATGAACCGGACCTCGGTCGTTCAGCCGGTGTCGCCGGTCATGGCGCCGGTCGTTGCCGTGCGGCAGACCGTCGCAATTGTCGACATGATGGTGGATGGGCTGGTCCAGATCGCCACCGGGCGCCGCTCGGTGAGCGAGCTTGGCGGGCCGCTCAAGATCGCGCAGATCTCCGGCGAGCAGGCCGCGCGTGGTCCCGCCGACTTCATCTTCTTCATCGCTCTCATCTCGATTAACTTGGGGTTCATCAACTTGTTGCCAATCCCCATGCTCGACGGGGGTCACCTCTTGTTTCAGGGAATCGAAGCGTTGCAGCGTAAACCCGTCAGTCCCCACGTCCAGGAATGGGCCTTTCGCTCGGGCCTTGCCTTGCTTCTGGCGCTCATGATGCTGGTTACCGTCAACGATTTGCTGTCATTCGGGCTGTTCGGCTTGATCGGTTGAGCCGCATCGGGCAGGGAGTGCTGCCAATTGGCGGGCCGATACCTTCGGACAACGCACTAAAGGGAAATGGAACAGAGGTGGACCGCGTGAAGGCGACGAGCAGCAGGCGCATGTGGCGCAGAACCATGCCTCTTTTCATGGGCTGCACGGCCTTGATGGGCGTAAACTTCATCGGGTCCGCCTTGGCGCAGACGCCGCCCGCGGGGCCAGCACCCGCCGCCGGGCCTGCGCCGGTGCCTGCACCAGCACCGCCACCAGCACCGGCGCCCGCAGCGAAGATCGCCTCGATCACCGTCAAGGGCAATCAGCGGATCGAGCCGGACACGGTACTGTCCTATACCAAGCTGCGCGTCGGCGAGCCCTATAGCCGGGAGTCCCTCGACGCCGCGCTCAAGGACCTTTTTGCGGCCGAGTTGTTCGCGGACGTCCAGATCCGCGACGACAATGGCGCGCTGACCATCACGGTGGTCGAGAATCCGGTGATCAACCGCATCGTGCTGGAAGGCAACAAGCGGCTGAAGGAAGAAAAGATCCTTCCCGAAATCAAGATGGCGCCCCGGCAGATCTACACCCGGTCCAAGGTGCGCGCCGACGTTGCCCGGATCATCGAGCTCTACCGGCGGCAGGGCCGCTTCGCCGCTGTCGTCGATCCCAAGCTGGTCAAGCTCGACCAGAACCGCGTCGACATCGTCTACGAGATTTCGGAAGGCCCGAAGTCGAAGGTCCGGCAGATCAACATCATCGGCAATGACCAGTTTTCCGATGGTCGCCTGCGCGGTGAGATGGCGACCAAGCAGGCGCGGGCGTTTCGCCTGTTCTCGTCGGGCACCACCTATGATCCCGACCGCATGGCCTATGACCAGCAGAAACTGCGCCAATTCTACCTGACGCAGGGCTATGCCGATTTCCGGGTCGTGTCCGCGGTCGCCGAGCTGACGCCAGACAAGCAGGACTTCATCATCACCTATGTGGTGGAGGAAGGGAAGCGCTACAAATTCGGCGACGTGACCGTCCAGAGCGAGATCCGCGACCTCAAGTCCGATACGCTCACTCGCACGCTGTCGATGAAAAAAGGGCAGTGGTACAACGCCAAGCTGGTCGAGGACACGGTCGACCAGCTCAACCAGACGGCCGGACTGTTCGGCTATGCCTTTGCCGATGTCAGTCCGGAGTTCAACCGCGATAAGGATACCCTCACCATGGGTATCACGTTCCGGATCGCCAACGCGCCGCGCGTCTATGTCGAGAAGATCAACATCAACGGCAATACCTTGACCAAGGACAAGGTGATCCGCCGCGAATTCCGTCTGGCGGAAGGCGATGCGTTCAACACCTTCCTCGTCAAGCGTTCGCAGGACCGGATCAACTCGCTGGGCTTTTTCCAGGAAAAGCTGGAGATCGAGCAGAAGCCCGGCAGCGCACCCGACCGGATCATTCTTGAAACCAATGTCGAGGAAAAATCGACCGGCGAACTGCAGCTGTCGGCGGGCTTTTCCAGCCTTGAGCGTTTCATCATCGCCGCGTCGGTGCGCCAGCGCAATTTCCGTGGCATGGGCCAGGAACTGAGCCTGAGCGTCGATTATTCCAGCTATTCCAAGTCGGTCGAACTGGCCTTTACCGAGCCCTATTTCCTCGACAAGAATATCGCGATCGGCGGCAACATCTTCCGGCGCGACCTCAACAGCTTCAATTATCTCAACAATAATACCCGCAACACCACCTATCAGCAGACGACCACGGGCTTTCAGGTCCGTGCCGGCGTTCCGCTCACGGAATATATGTCGCTTGCATTGCGCTACGGCCTTTCGTTCGACGATGTGACATTGGACCAGGCCACCTATTATACCGACACCAATGGTGACGGCATTCTTGGCAATAGCGCCAATGATATCTGTGACGTGCTGCGCGCGGGGCGGTATCTGTGCGATGCGATCGGCAAGCGAACGACGTCGTCGCTGGGCTATTCGCTGCTGTTCGATTCCCGCGACAACCGGATACGCCCGACGCGGGGGTTCTATGCGACGCTGAGCCAGGACCTTGCGGGGCTGGGCGGCGATGTCCGCTACATCCGCAGCCGCCTCGAGGGTGGAAAATACTGGCCGATTGGCAAGGGCTTCATTTTCTCGGTCCGGGGCGAGGCCGGGCACATCTTTTCGCTGGAAAGCCAGCAGTTCGACTCCGCCGGCCTTCCGATCGAGAAGGTTCGACTGACCGATCGCTTCTTCCTGGGCGAGCCGCAGATGCGCGGCTTTGACATTCGCGGCATCGGTCCACGCGTCCAGCGCCTATACTTTACGTCTAAAGGCAGCGGGGGATACACAACCACTACCTCCGATCAGAATGCGAATGATGCGCTCGGCGGCAAGATCTATTATCTGGCCCACGCCGAACTGGAAATTCCTCTGGGTAGCGGCGCGCGTGAACTTGGATTGAGGCCGTCGATCTTCATGGATGCTGGTGCCGTGGGCAGCATCAAAGCCCCGCAGACCATTGCGCTCTTCCCAGGCTATTGCCAGCTGACGGACAGTGCGGGCGCCGCAGCCGGCTCGGCGCAGGCCAAAGGCCTTGGAGATTGTTCGAATATTACGCCGCCGACCGGAGGTAGTGTGAACTATCTCGACGGCACCGGCTTTACGGAAAAATATCTCGGCAATTCGCTCAAGCCCCGCCTTTCCGTTGGTTTCGGCGTGAACTGGAACTCACCGTTCGGCCCCTTCCGAATTGATATCGCCAAGGTCCTGCTCAAGGAGCCGGGTGACGATACCAAGACCATTACTTTTAACATAGGGACACAATTCTGATGCGTATTTCAATGAAGACAGTTGCGCTGGGCATGGTTCCGCTCACCGCTGCGGTGGCAATGGTAAGTCCGGCGACGGCTCAGTCCAAGCTGGGCATCGCGGTCGTCAACGTGGACCAGGCGGTAGCGGAGTCGAGGGCCTATGCCACCGCGCGCACGCAGATGGAAACGACCTACAAGGCGAACATCACCCAGTTCAACAGCCGCAAGGCCGCTGTCGAAGCGGACCTGAAGGCAAAGCAGGACGCCCTGAAGGCTGGCCTCAGCGCCGCCGGCGGCAAGCCGACGCCGGCCCTTCAGGCCCAGTATGAGGCGCTGCAGAAGGCAGGTCAGGATGCGCAGGCCGAACTGCAGCGTCTTGGCGGACCGCTGGCGCTCTCGCAGCAATATGTCGAGGAGCAGATCGGCGCCAAGCTGAACGACGCTCTGAAGGCCGCGATGACGGCCGCCAAGGTCGATCTGGTCGTCAAGCCCGAGGCTGCCGTGTCCTACCAGCCGGCCGTCGACATCACCCCGATGGTCAAGCAGCAGCTCGACACCCTCGTTCCATCGGTCAGCATCGTGCCCCCCGCCGGCTGGCGTCCCGGTGGCCAGCAGGGCGGTGCACAAGCAACGAATCCGAGCGGCCGCTAGTCTCAATGGCTGACGGCACTGGTAATGGCGCCGCCATTGGTCCGCTGGATATCCGGCGGATCATGGCGGCCCTGCCGCACCGCTATCCGATGCTGCTCATCGACAGGGTTGTCTCCCTGACGCCGAACAAGAGCATCCATGCGGTGAAGGCGGTGAGCATCAACGAACCCTTTTTTCAGGGACATTTCCCGGGCAGGCCGATTATGCCCGGGGTGCTCATCGTTGAAGCGATCGCTCAGGCGGCGGGCATATTGGCGCTGGAATCGCTGGGCCAGGCGGGGGCGGGCAAGCTCGTCTATTTCATGGGCATTGACGGCGCTAAATTTCGCGCGCCGGTGGAGCCGGGTTGCCTGCTCGATTTTCATATCGAGATCACGCAGCTGCGCGGTGCCGTGTGCAAATTCTCGGGCAAGGCGTCGATCAACGGCAAGCTTCACGCCGAAGCGAGCTGCACCGCGATGGTGGCGGACGCCCCGGCCGAATAGCACCGACCGAAGCATAGGCAAGACCTGGACTTGCCACGGGGCGCTCCAATCGCTATGGCGCGCCCTTCACGCAAGTGTGCATCCTCCGGCTGGTCGGAAACCAGCCACTTCTGGAGCAAGAGACATGAAAAAAGACACGCATCCCGATTATCACATGATCACCGTCCAGATGACCGACGGCAGCACCTTTCAGACCCGTTCGACCTGGGGCAAGGAAGGCGACACGATGACGCTCGACATCGATCCCACCTCGCACCCGGCCTGGACCGGCGGCAACCAGCGCCTGCTCGACCAGGGTGGCCAGGTCGCTCGCTTCAACAAGCGCTTCGGGGGCCTCACGCTCAAGAAGGGCTGATGCTCGCGCGCGGTATGAGATGGAGGAGGGCGCCTGGCGGCGCCCTTTTTCATGCGCGTCAGGTCGGGCAGCGCCGGTAGGTGTAGCTCGCGGCGGGATCGCGCTCGCTGCGGATCAGGGTGTCGCCCTTGCCCTCCAGTTTCAGCACCATGTCCTTCGACCAGTCCATGCCTTCACCGCTGAAGGAAAAGCGCCCTTCCATCCGGCTGGGCGTGGGATAGGTCAGCATGACGGGCTTGCCGACCGACTCATAGAATCGCAGCATGCCGCCGCTGATCGTCAGCAGTCCCTTGGCCGCGCCGGCATCCGGTCCGCAATCACCCGCCACCAAAGCCCAGCGGCCATGAAAGGCTGCCGGAATCGCGTTTGCCGAGGGGGGCGGAGCACCAGTGACCCACGGCACCCCGGTCGCGTTGGCGGCGGCGGGCGGCGGGCTTTGCGAATTGCTGCCCGCATCCGGTTCATCTACCGCGATGGTCGCGTTGTCGACGCCGCTCCCATTGCCGGAGGTATCATGACATGCTACCAGCAGGACCGGCGCGATCAGGGCAATATAGCGTCTTGGCACGGTTCTGCTCCCTGTCCGGCATCATCCATTGGCTCCTTACGACCCCCGAACAGCGCTTAGTCCTACATGGTCAGGGCCCACCTGGTCAGGGTATGTGCAGCTTCCGCAGGTTGGTCAACGGCCGACGATAGATGGATCCGCCTTGCTGCGGGCCGGCGCGCCGTTGAGGTTGATATCCGACACGTCCGCGAAGGGAATATCCATGGTCGGAACCATGCCCGACCACTCGATCGAATTGGTGCGAAGTGCGATCTTCCATTCGCCATCACGGCGCTCCAGCCGGTCGACATAGCGGCCTCCGGCGATCCAGTTTGACTCGTCGCGATTGCGGCCCACGAACAGATAGTAGATTTCGCTATGCGCAGTGTCGCCATCGATGTCGCAGCTGTGGTGGAGCAGGTTGTGATGGGTGGCTACCTGGCCTTGCTCGTGCAAGGCCGAGGCCCAGTTGAAGAGATCGACCGGCCCCCCGACGAATGCGCCGACGCGATGACCGCGTCGGAATGGAATGCGGACAGGCATACCTCCCGGTCAAAACGATCCATCCCCCGGCTGAAACGGGTGAGGGCAGTCGAGAATGTCTTGCCGGTCGAGCAGTTGTTCGAGCCTGGCGAGACGTTCAGGCGTGGGCTGTCAGTTCGCAATCCCGGGCGGGAATTCCTCGGAATGGCGGGCGGCATCAGTTCGGAATCCGCAGGCAGTCTTCATCAGCGAGCTTGAACCGGCGGCATCTCGGCCAATCGCGCGCGATCTTTGGAGTGTCGGATAGCTGTGAGTGTGTCTTCAACAAAATGCCGTTATCTGCCGTGATGACGGGACAGCCGTGATCGCTAGCGCGTCCACGGTCAGAATTTTCTACTGGCACCATGCAACAATTGCTTGCTACAGAAACCCATCGATTGGCGCCGCACCCAAGGCCAAACAGGCAGTATCGCTGGGGCACTGAAACTTGGATGAGGGTCCTGCCGCCCCAGCCAGTTCACCCAAATAACTGGAATTGTTCAGCTTTTTGGCGCCTGCGCGGGAAGGGCGACGGGATTGCGGGCCAATACCGCTGCGGACGGGAGCCATGTCCGCAGCGGTATCGTGGAGGGGTCAAATCGCCTCCAGAACGGCCTTTGCATGTTCCTTGCGGCAGATAAGGAGGTCGGGCATCGACACGTCCGCCTGGTTGTAGACCAGCGGTGATCCGTCGACGCGCGAGGCGTGGAGGCCGTGGGCGAGGGCGACGGCGGCGGGTGCGCAGCTGTCCCATTCATATTGACCGCCGGTGTGGAGGTAGATGTCGACCTCACCGCGCACGATCGCCATGGCCTTGGCGCCGGCCGAACCCATTTCGACGAGTTCAGCGCTCAGTTTCTGCGCCACGCTCACTGCCTCGGCGGCGGGACGGGTGCGCGAGACGACCATGCGCAGCTTTTCGGGTGCGGGCGGCACTGGCTGCGGCGTGTCGGTGCGTAGCACGAGGCCGAGCCCCGGCAACGCCACCGCGCCGATCGTCGCAACGCCGTCAATGGCGAGCGCGACATGCACCGCCCAGTCGGTCCGCGCCTCGCCATATTCGCGCGTGCCATCGACCGGGTCGATGATCCACACCCGCGACTTGGCGAGCCGTTCCGGCGTGTCCTTGCTCTCCTCGGACAGCAGCCCGTCGTCCGGGCGCTGCTCGCGCAGGGCATGGACGAGGAACTGGTTGGCGGTCTGGTCGCCCGCCTTGCCCAGCGACTTGCCGCTGAACATGCCCGACGCGCGCACCTCCAGGAGAATGCGCCCGGCGGTTTCGGCGAGGTGAGCCGCGAGATCGGCGTCTGTCATGCCGCTCACGGGATCAGCCTGCGGATGATTTCGTCCGCTGCTTCATCGGGCGTCATGGCCGTCGTGTCGATCCGGATTTCCGGGTCTTCCGGCGGTTCATAGGGGCTGTCGATACCGGTGAAGTTCTTGAGCTGACCGGCGCGCGCCTTCTTGTAGAGGCCCTTGACGTCCCGCTTCTCGGCTTCCCCGAGCGGCGTGTCGATGTGGACTTCGACAAACTCGCCGGGCGCCATCATCGAGCGCACCATGTCCCGCTCGGCCCGGAACGGGCTGATGAAGGCGGTGATGACGATGAGACCCGAATCGGTCATGAGCTTGGCGACCTCGCCCACGCGGCGGATATTCTCCACCCGGTCGGCATCGGTAAAGCCCAGATCCTTGTTCAGGCCGTGGCGCACATTATCGCCGTCGAGCAGGAAGGTGTGGCGGTTCATCCGCACCAGCTTCTTCTCAACGATGTTGGCGATGGTCGACTTGCCCGCGCCCGATAGACCCGTCAGCCACAGCACTGCCGGCTTCTGGTTCTTGAGCCCGGCATGCGTGTCGCGGCTGATATCCATTGCCTGCCAGTGAACATTGTCCGAACGGCGCAGCGAGAAGTGGAGCATGCCCGCCGCCACGGTCGCGTTCGTCATCTTGTCGATCAGGATGAAGCCGCCCAGCTCACGGCTTTGCGTATAGGGTTCGAACGGGATCATGCGATCGGTCGAGAGATTGGCGACACCGATCGCGTTGAGGTCCAGCGTCTTGGCCGCCAGATGCTCCATCGTGTTGACGTTGACCTGATATTTGGGATGCTGGACGGTCGCCGTCACCAGCTGCGTGCCGATCTTCATCCAATAGGGGCGTCCGGGCAGAAGCTCCGTCTCGTCCATCCAGACGATCGAGGCCTCGAACTGGTCGGCGGTCTGCACCGGGTCGTCGGCGGCGGCAATGACATCGCCGCGCGAGCAGTCGATTTCATCGGCGAAGCAGATCGTCACGGACTGGCCCGCAATCGCCTGCTCAAGGTCGCCGGCGCCAGAAGGACTAGGGCCGGTCACGATCCGGCTGACGGTGCTGGTCTTGCCTGACGGCAGCACGCGGATCTTGTCACCCGGCCGGACAATGCCGGTCGCAATCATGCCGGAAAAGCCCCGGAAATCGAGATTGGGACGGTTGACCCACTGGACGGCCATGCGGAATGGCTTGGAGACGTCCGTGGCGTTGTCGACCTCGACCGTTTCCAGATGCTCCATGAGCGACGGCCCCTTGTACCAGGGCGTATTGTCGCTGGCGGTCGTGATATTGTCGCCCTTGAAGCCCGAGATCGGCATGGCGGTGAAGCTCTCGATGCCGATGGACTTGGCGAACTCGGTATAGTCCTTGACGATGCCGTCGAACACGGCCTGGTCATAGTCGACCAGATCCATCTTATTCACCGCAAGCACGATGTTGCGGATGCCGATCAGGTGCGCGAGATAGCTGTGCCGGCGCGTCTGGACGAGCACGCCCTTGCGCGCGTCGATCAGGATGACGGCGAGGTCGGCGGTCGAGGCGCCGGTCACCATGTTGCGCGTATACTGCTCATGGCCCGGCGTATCCGCGACGATGAACTTGCGCTTTTCCGTCGCGAAGAAGCGGTAGGCGACGTCGATGGTGATGCCCTGTTCGCGCTCGGCGGCGAGGCCGTCGACCAGGAGGGCGAAGTCGATCTCCTGGCCCTGGGTGCCGACCCGCTTGGAGTCCGCCTCCAGCGCGGCCAGCTGATCCTCGAAGATCATCTTGCTGTCGTACAGGAGCCGGCCGATCAGCGTCGACTTGCCGTCGTCCACCGACCCGCAGGTGATGAAGCGCAGCATCGTCTTGTGCTGGTGCACGTCCAGATAGGCGTCGATATCCTCGGCGATGAGGGCGTCCGTCTTGTAGATCGGATCGGTGCTAAGCGTGTCGCTCATCAGAAATATCCCTCCTGCTTCTTCTTCTCCATGCTGGCGTCGCCGCCATCCTTGTCGATGACGCGGCCCTGCCGCTCGCTGGTGGTGGTCAGCAGCATTTCCTGGATGACCTCAGGCAGCGTCTTGGCATCGCTCTCCACCGCGCCCGTCAGCGGGTAGCAGCCGAGCGTGCGGAAGCGGATGGAGCGCATCTCCGGCGTTTCGCCGGGCTTCAGGGGCATGCGGTCGTCATCGACCATGATGAGCAGGCCGTCGCGCTCCACGGTCGGGCGCGGCGCGCTGAAATAGAGCGGCACGATCTCGATATTCTCGAGGTGGATATACTGCCAGATGTCCAGCTCGGTCCAGTTGGAGATCGGGAAGACCCGCATGCTCTCGCCCTTGGCCTTGCGCGCATTATAAAGGTGCCAGAGTTCCGGCCGCTGCGCCTTGGGGTCCCAGCGATGGGTGGCGGTGCGGAAGGAGAAGATGCGCTCCTTGGCGCGGCTTTTTTCCTCGTCGCGCCGCGCGCCGCCAAAGGCCGCGTCAAAGCCATATTTGTCGAGCGCCTGTTTCAGGCCCTCGGTCTTCCACATATCGGTATGCAAGGGACCGTGGTCGAACGGGTTGATCCCTTTCTCCTGGGCCTCGGGATTGTGATAGACCAGCAGTTCCATGCCGGCGTCCTTCGCGGCCTTGTCGCGCAGCTCGTACATCGCCTTGAACTTCCAGGTCGTGTCGACATGGAGGAGCGGGAAGGGCGGGGGCGAGGGGTAGAAGGCCTTCTTCGCCAGATGCAGCATGACGGCCGAGTCCTTGCCGACCGAATAGAGCATCACGGGCTTATCAGCCTCTGCAACAACCTCGCGCATGATGTGGATGCTTTCGGCCTCAAGCCGTTGCAAATGGGTGAGACGCGTCGCGTCCAATACGGGTTTGCCGGTCGTCATGGGCAGGCTATCCTCCCTCTCACTCTGTCTGGATCATGTAGGTGACGTCCATCTACGTGATTGCCAGCGGAAAAAACCTCCCATATGGGAGGTAGTAGATGGTTTTGACGCGCACCGATGAAAATGAGCTTCTGACCGCGCTTTATGCCGGTGTTTTCGATGCGCCGCCATGGGCTCTTTTTCTCGCACGCCTGCGCGCACGGACGGATGCCGATATCTGCCGCATCCGGGTTCGCCCGCCGGGAGAGCCCGGGCAGATGTGGCGTGAGGTACAGAGCGCGGCGACGCGCGGCATCGAGGATCACGCGCTTGCCGGTCTCGGGGATTTCGCGCCCTTTGCCGACTTGCGCCCCGGTCGGGTCTATGGCGGCGCGGAGTTGGGTGGCACTGTTCCCATCCTGGGCCGTTACATGCGGGTATCCGCCCCCAATGGCGGCGATATCGGTCTGTCGATGGTGCGATTGACGGGCGATTTCAGCGCCCGCTCGGCTTCGATCCTTTCGGGCCTCGCGCCGCACCTGTCGATCGCGCTGCGCACCCTGACCGGCCTTGAGCGCGAACGCATGCACAGCAGCAATGCCGCCTTCGCCAACGCGCGGCTGGCAGTCGGTTGGGTATTGCTCGATGACCGGGGCCGCATTCTCGATCTCGATGCGATCGCGGCGGAAATGCTCGACAGCGGCCGGGGCATGCGTCGCGGCGCCGGAGGACGCTTGCGCCTGATCTATCCCGGAGCCGAGGCGCTGCTCGACCAGATACAGCAGGACCCGGCGATGCTCGCGGCCGCGCCCCGCGCCGCATGGATGGACATTGATGAGCCGGTCCAGATCATCTTCATGCAGCCCCCGGCCGGAGCCAGCCCCAGCCTGCCGACTCCGGCCTGCCTCGCCCTGATCCGCCCGGTCGCGCGTCATGACGGGAGGCAGTGGCGCGTTGCCTCGGACCTGTTCGGCCTGACCCGCAGCGAATCCGCACTCGCCCTGCGCATGGCCGACGGCGACAGCATTGCCGAGGCAGGCGAGGTGCTGGGCCTCACCGTCGAGACGGCGCGCAATTATTCGAAGCGGATCTATACCAAGACCGGCGCACAGGGACAGGCCGACCTGGTGCGGATATTGCTGTCCGGGGTGACAGGGTTCACCTGAAAAGCGGAAGGATCATTTCATATTTTGGAAGGCAGGTCCGGCTATAATTCTGTTTTTGCAATGCCAAATAGGGCTTAGGCCAAAAAAGCAAATAGGCCAGTTGCCCAACGGCACCAGGCTGCGTTTCTTTTCGGATATTCAGGAAGCCGAGGCGTGGCTGCTGGAAGGCGGCGATATTGCGCGAAGGGCCTGACGGCACGTTCCTGGTTGGACTGGGCCAGGAAATCCTTGGTCGGGACGAGAGGATTCGAACCTCCGACCCCCACACCCCCAGTGTGATGCGCTACCAGGCTGCGCTACGTCCCGACCGGAGGGGCGCATTTAGTTCCATGTCGGCCAAGTTGCAAGCGCCGCGTGGCCCCATGCGGGACAGGCTGTTGCAGTCGCCTGTGTCTGCCAATCCGGTTGCGTGTCTCGGGCCCCTGTGGTAGCCGCCCGCACTTCGAGAGCCGGTGACCGTTCGGTCGCTCTCCGAGCCGGCCCGACAGAGAAAAGCAGAACCCATGTTCACGACGCCCGCCTTTGCCCAAACCGCTGCAGCTGCGCCGGAAGGCAACACCGCTGCCGCGCTGTTCGCCCAGTTCGCACCGCTGATCCTGATCTTCGGTGTCTTCTATTTCCTGCTCATCCGGCCCCAGCAACGCCGGGCCAAGGAACATAAGGCGCGGATCGAGGCGGTCAAAAAGGGGGATCAGGTCGTGACCGGCGGTGGCCTCGTCGGCAAGGTCGTCCGCGTCGACGAGACCTATGTCGATGTGGAACTGGGGCAGGGCATGAAGGTCAAGGCGGTGAAGGCGACCCTGACCGATGTCGTCGCGCCCGGCGCCTCTCCGGCAAACGACTAAGGTTCAAAGGGAAACCACGCTCCCATGCTCGACTTTCCCCGCTGGAAGATCTGGCTCATCTGGCTTGCGCTGGGCCTTGGCGCGCTGTGCGCGGTGCCCAGCTTCATTCCCGAAGCGACGCTCAAGCCGCTGCCGTCCTTCCTGAAGCCCCGCATCAATCTCGGCCTCGACCTGTCGGGCGGCAGCCACCTGCTACTGGAAGCCAGCCCCGCCGAGGTGGCGAAGCAAAAGCTAACCAATATGGAGGAGCAGATCCATACCGAGATGCGCCGGGGTGATCCGCGCATCGCGATCGGCGATATCTCGTCGACCGGTGGACAGCTCAGCTTCATGGTCCGTGACCCGGCCCAGGTCGATGCCGCCGTCGAGCGCATCCGGCCGCTGACGCAAGGCGCGGGCATGACTGGCCAGCGCGACTTCACGGTGACGGTGAAAGACGGCAAGACGGTCGTCATCGCGCCGACCGCCGCAGGTATCGACGCCGCCATCAACCAGGCGATGGAAGTCGCCACCGAAGTCATCCGCAAGCGCATCGACGAGATGGGCACGCGCGAGCCGACCATCCAGCGGCAGGGCGACAACCGCATCCTCGTCCAGGTGCCGGGCGTCCAGAACCCGCAGGCGCTCAAGGACCTGCTCGGCCAGACGGCGAAGCTGGAATTCAAGCTGGTCGATCTGAGCGCCAATCCCGCCGACCTCGCAAAGGGGCATGCCCCCATTGGCAGCGAGATACTGCCCTATCCGACCAATCCCTCGGGTGTCCCGCTGATCGCGGTCAAGCGGCAGGTGATGGTGTCTGGCGACGAACTGTCCGACGCATCGCAGGGCTATGAACAGCAGACCAACGCGCCGGTGGTCAATATTCGCTTCAACGGCGCGGGCGGGCGCAAGTTCGGCCGGGTGACGTCGGAGAATGTGAACAAGCCCTTTGCGATCATCCTGGACGGCAAGGTGCTGTCCGCACCCAATATCAACGAGCCCATTTTGGGCGGATCGGCACAGATTTCTGGCAATTTCACCGTCGACAGCGCCAATCAGCTGGCGATTGCGCTGCGCTCCGGCAAGCTGCCGGTCAAGCTGTCGGTGGTGGACGAGCGCACTGTGGGGCCGCAATTGGGCGCTGACTCGATCCGCGCGGGACTGATCGCATCGGCCATCGCGGCGGTGGCCGTCATCATCTTCATGTTCGTGAGCTACGGCCGCTTCGGCATGTATGCGAACCTTGCCGTGGTCATCAACGTCCTCGTCATATTGGGCGTCATGGGCATTTTGAACGCGACGCTGACGCTGCCGGGCATCGCCGGTTTCGTGCTGACGATCGGCACGGCGGTCGATGCCAACGTCCTGGTCTATGAGCGCATCCGCGAGGAACGGCGCCGGGGCAGGGGTGTCGTCCAGTCGATCGAATTCGGCTATAAGGAGGCGAGCCGGACGATCTTCGAGGCCAATGTGACCCACGCCATTGCGGGCGGCATCATGCTCGCGCTCGGTTCGGGGCCGGTCAAGGGTTTCGCCATCGTGCTCCTGATCGGCATTGCGACATCGGTGTTCACGGCCGTGGTCTTTACCCGGATGCTCGCCGCGGGCTGGTTGCGCAGGGCGCGCCCGACCGAAATCGTGATCTGACGGGCGGAGAATGTCATGAAACTTGTGAAGTTCGTCCCCGACAACACCAATATCGGCTTTGTTGCGATCCGCCATTGGGCCTTTGCGCTGACGGCATTGCTGACCATATTAGCGGTGGGCGCGACTGCGTATAGAGGCCTCAATCTCGGCGTCGACTTTGTCGGCGGCCTGATGATCGAGGAGAGCTTTCCGACGCCGCCGCATCTCGACAAGGTCCGTTCGACGATCGACCGGCTGGGCGTGGGCGAAGGCTCGCTGCAGCAGTTCGGCGATCCGCGCACAGTGTCGATCCGCCTGCCCCCGCCGAAAAGCACAGACCAGGGCGCGACCAACGCGGTCGTCGCCAAGGTGCAGCAGGCCATCGAAAAGGATTTTCCGGGCGCGAAGTTCAGCCGCTATGACGCCGTGTCCGGCAAGGTTTCGGGCGAGCTGGTCCGCAACGGCGTTCTCGCCGTCATGCTGGCCGTGGTCGGCATCGCGATCTTTTCATGGTTCCGCTATGAATGGCAGTTCGGCATCTCGACCTTTGTCGCGATCATGCACGACGTGCTGATGACGCTGGGCTTTTTTGCCGTGACGCAGTTGGAATTCGACCTCAATATCGTTGCGGCCGTGCTGACCATCGTCGGCTATTCGATCAACGACAAGATGGTGATCGACGACCGCATCCGCGAGAATATGCGGAAATATCGCAAGATGGACATGAAGGCGCTGATCGACCTGTCCGTCAACGAGACGCTGCCGCGCACCGTGATGACGTCGCTGACGGTGATGCTCGCCCTCGGAGCGCTGCTCCTGTTCGGCGGCCATGTGCTGCGTGGTTTTACCGCCGCCATGATGCTGGGCATCATTGTCGGCACCTATTCGTCGGTCTATGTTTCCTCCTCGCTGCTCATCACCCTTGGGCTGACGCCGCAGCTCGCCGATCGCGTGCCGAAGGGCGGCCCGGCGACCGGCGCGGAACGGATCAGCGAACGGATGCCCTGACGGGGACGCGAGCGCGATGGACCTGCGCAAGGAAAGACTGCCCGCCGGGCCTGTGATTGCCGGCTTTTCCGGAGGCGGTTTCCGGGTCGGCGAGACTGTTTATGCGCGCGGCCTGATCCTCGATCCTACGACCGCGCATGAATGGGACGCGCCCGCCAGTGCGGACGACCTGACTCCTGCGATGCTGGAGGACGCACTCGCGCTGAATCCCGCGCCGGAGTTCCTGCTGCTCGGAACCGGACGGAACCTCGTCCAACCGCCGCGCGCTTTTGTCACCGCCGTCGAGGCGCTGGGCATCGGGGTCGAGGCGATGGACAGCCGGGCGGCGGCACGGGCCTGGGGCGTCCTGCGTCAGGAGGAGCGCTGGATCGTCGCGGCACTGATGCCGCTACACTGACGTTGCGGCGCAGGCGCGCAAATGCGCCAGCAGTGCGTCGCCATTCGCCTCCCATGTGAAGCGCAGCGCCGTTTCCCGCACCGCGGCCGGATCGGGCGGAGAGTCGAGAATTGCCCGGATCGCCGTCGCGATCGCGTCCGCGTCTCGTGCAACAATGTGCCCGGCCTCGGGCCTGTCGATCAGCTCGCGCGCGCCGCCGACATCGCAGGTGACGATAGGCGTGCCGCAGGCCAGCGCCTCGACCCAGGCATTGGCCAGCCCCTCGGACGATGAGGGCAGCGCCATCACGTCCGCAGCGGCATAGAGCATCGGCAACTGCTCATGGGGGACGGCGCCAAGAAAGCCGACGCGGTCCGCCACACCCAGCTTTTGGGCCAGCGCGTCATAGGCATGGCGCTCGGGACCATGCCCCGCCAGCACCAGTGTCGCATCCGGAATCCTCGGCAAGGTCTGGATAAGCAGATCCTGGCCCTTGCGCGGGATCAGGGCGCCGACGGCCAGTATCACTGGCCCGTCGAAGCCGAACTGCGCCTTTGCGGCGGCCCTGTCCGAGAGGGTGAAGCGGTCGAGATCGACGCCGGTATAATGAACCCGGATGGCGTCCGCGTTCATACCCAGTTTGGCCATCGATCGCCGCATCGCCTGCGAGACGGCGAGGAGGCCGGCCGCGCCCCGGCCGGCGCTACGCACCGCACGGGCAGTGCTCCAATGCCTGCCCCAATGGTGGATATCCGCACCCCGGGCCTTGACGGAATAGGGCACGCCCAGCGCCCTTGAAAGGCGCTGCGCCACCGGCCCGTCGGGATAGAAGAAGCTCGCATCGATCACGTCGAAGGGCTGATGTTCGTGCAGGCGCCGAACCAGCGGCAGGATGGCGCGGTACATCGTCTCCACATTCATGCGCCCGCCGATCCTCGGCAGGATGGGAAAGCGCGGCCGGTACACGGTCAGGTCCTTCCACTTCTCGCGGGCGGGCAAATGCCGCAGCGGAGCATAACGGCGCGATCGATTGAGCGGCCAGTGCGGCAGTCCAACGGGAGCAATTACCGTCACGTCCGTTTCCGACCGGCTTGCCAGTTCCCGCGCCTGCCGTTCCACGAAGACACCGAAATTGGGCCGGGTCATATCCGGGAACAGGGTCGACAATGTGAGGACGCGCAGTTGCATGATGTGGCTGTACCCCGCCGCGCCCTAATAGGCCACTAAAGCGCGCGGATCAGGCGGAGCGGGACGGCGATCCAGGGTGCATGCGGGATCACCTGCTGGCGCTGGCCGGATCCTGGTGGCAGCACATGCAATGTACCTGCGGCATGGTCGATCAGGCGGCCGAAGATGAAGCGGCCGGCCGGGCGTGGCACCAGCACGTCCCGGTTGAGCGCGCGCGCAAATGCCTCGGGAGCGAGCCGGTCGCACCATAGCTCGTCCCCCGCGCGATAGTCGCCGACCGCCGAGTCGACGCGGATGCCGATGGCGCCTGCCGGAACCGGCGGCGGCACCAGCGTCATGGGCCGGGTCGGGGCACTCGCCCCATCGACGCCGATGATCGCCGCGACCGGCACGGTGCTGCTTTCCGGCAGGTCGACCAGGTCGGTCGCGGTTACGCCCAGCGCCTCGGCGATCCTGTTGAGCCATTTGACCGAGACGGTCCGCGTTCCGGTTTCCAGCCGGCCGATGGTCTGCGCGGTTGTCGGCGGGTCGCAGCGCGTGGCGACCTCATCGAGTGTCAGCCCCTTGGCCTTTCGTACATCACGGATCCGCGTGATCATCTCGCCTCCTCACCTATAACCGATACGGTTAGTTATGTCCTACAGTTGGAACCATAACGCAAGGAGGAAAACGGTTTGCGGGAGAGTTTCGGACATGAAGGCACGGAAGACAATGGTACGGACGGTCGAGCGGACAATCGAGGACGTGGACGGTGTCTGGCGGCGGGTACAGGTCAATCTCGCGGAATCGCCGCTCGGCTGGCTCAAGGCGCGCAGCCTCGTCACCCAGCGCCAATATGATGCGGGCGAGCGGTTGCGTGCTGATTGGGAGCGCGCGGGGCTTGGCGCGCGCGTCACCATGTCCTGGGACCCCGCGGCGAGCCCATCGCGCGGCGCGCGGGGTGCGCCGCCGGCACATGATCGCGGTCTGGCGGGGATGGCGGCGCGCGATCGGCTGAACGGCGCGCTGGCGGCGGCGGGGCCGGGCCTCAAGGACATTCTCTGGCGCGTGGTGTGCGCCTGCGAGAGCCTATCGGCGGCAGAAAGCGCGCTCGGCTGGCCGTGCCGCGCCGGCAAACTGGTGCTATGCTTCGCGCTCGACCGGGTGGCGGATTATTACCGGATGTAGGCGCTTGACTGCATCCAGCGCGAAAGCCGCCGCGGACACGGACGGCACCTCGGTGCATTCGAAGGCCGTAAAGGGGCTTCTCAAAGCTCTCTGGAGCAAGGAAGATCCATACTATGCGCGTCCCATCGTCGCCTCGCGGGAAGGGGTGCGCTGGTGAGCGCGCGGACGTTGCTCAGTTCATCTCCTCGACGCGCTCCGCCAGTTCCAGCCAGCGCTCCTCGGCGGCGTCCTTCTCCGCGCGTGCCGCCTCGATAGCCCTGGTCAGCGCGGCGAAGCGCGCCGGATCGCGGCTGTAGAGGTTGGGGTCGTGGAGTGCCGCTTCGTCCCGGGCGATGGCGGCCTCGATCTCGGCGATGCGGCCCGGCAGCGTGTCATAGTCGCGCTGGTCCTTGTAGGTGAGCTTGCGCGCGGCGCCTTGCGCTGGCGGCGGGGCTTTCGGCGCGGACTTGGTCACCTTGGGCGTGCGCACCTTCCGTTTCGCCTCCCAGTCGGCATAGCCGCCCGCGATGATGTCGACCGCGCCCGACCCGTCGAGCCCCAGCGTCAGCGTCACCGTGCGGTCGAGAAAGTCGCGGTCATGGCTGACGATCAGGACGGTGCCCTCATAATCGGAGATCACCTCCTGCAACAGGTCGAGCGTTTCGAGGTCGAGGTCGTTGGTCGGCTCGTCCAGCACCAGCAGGTTGGATTCGCGGGCGAACTCCCGCGCCAGCAACAGGCGCGAGCGTTCCCCGCCGGACAGCGTGCCGATCTTCGCCTCGGCCAGCGACGGATCGAACAGGAATTCCTTCAAATAGCCGTAGACATGCTTTCTGACCCCGCGCACCTCGATCCAGTCGCCACCCTCAGCCAGCACGTCGCGCACGCGCTTTTCCGGCGCCATCAGGCTGCGCTGCTGGTCGATGAAGATCATGTCGAGCGTCTTGGCGCGCTTGATCCTGCCTTCATCCGGCTCCAGTTCCCCGGTCAGCAGCCGGAGCAACGTGGTCTTGCCGGTGCCATTGCTGCCGACGATGCCGATGCGGTCGCCGCGCTGGATGCGCAGGGTGAAGTCGGCAATGATCGTGCGCTCTCCAAAGCGCTTGGTCGCATGCTCGGCGGTGATGACGCTCTTGGTCTTCACGTCGTCGCTGGCCATAGCGAGCTTGGCGGTGCCCTGCGGGCCGATCATGCTGGCGCGGGCGGCGCGCATCTCCCACAGCTTGGCGAGGCGGCCCTGATTGCGCTTGCGCCGCGCAGTGACGCCGCGTTCCAGCCAGTGCGCCTCGATCTTGAGCTTGGCGTCCATCTTGCTGGTGGCGCGAGCTTCCTCCGCATAGACCCTTTCCATCCACTCCTCGAAGCCGCCAAAGCCGATCTCGTTGCGGCGCAGAGCCCCGCGGTCGAGCCACAGGGTCGAGCGGGTCAGGCGGGTGAGGAAGGTGCGGTCATGGCTGATCGCGATGAACGCGCCGTTATAGCGGCCGAGCCAGCTTTCCAGCCAGTCGATCGCGGCGATGTCGAGATGGTTGGTCGGCTCGTCGAGCAGCAGCAGGTCGGGCTTGGAGGCCAGCGCCCGGCAGATCGCCGCCCGGCGCCGCTCGCCGCCGCTCGCGGACGCGGCCTCGCGGCCAAGGTCGATGCCGATCTGGTCGGCAATCGCCTCGATGTCGTGGGGGGGCGGGGGGTTCGCCCCGCTGAGGGTGAAATCGCGCAGCGTCGCAAAGCCGCTGACCTGGGGGTCCTGCTCCAGCATGATGACATGGCTGCCCGGCACGACCGACCTTTTGCCCTCATCCGCCTCGATCTGGCCGGCGATCAGCTTGAGCAGGGTGGTCTTGCCCGCGCCGTTGCGGCCGATCAGGGCCAGCCGGTCGCGCTCGCCGATATGGATGTCGAGGCCGCGAAACAGCCAGCCGGCGCCCTGGACAAGGCCGAGATTTTCGAAAGACAGGATTGGGGGTGCCATGGGCGAGGCGCTAACCGCTCGCCCGGAGCAGGGCAAGAGCCTTCGCTCATTTGCGGTTCATGCGGCTGGGTCGATACAGGGGCGGAACGGATAAATATCATCGTCATTCCCGCCTTCGCGGGAATGACGGTAGAAGGACTAAGGAAGGACTCTGAACCATGGCGCGATTATCGGCTCTCTCCCTCGTACTGGCCGTCGCGGTGCCGATGCTCGGCGCATCCCAGGCATTCGCTCAGGCCGCGCCGATGATGGTTCCCGCAACCGGCCCGGTGGTCAGCCTCAGCGTCACCGAAACCGTCGATAGCACGCCCGACATGGCGACCGTCGGCACCGGGGTGCAGACGCGCGCTCTTACCGCGCGCGAGGCGATGCGGCTCAATGCGCAGGCAATGGACAAGCTGATTGCCGCCATCCTGAAAAGCGGGGTCGCGCGCAAGGACATCCAGACCAGCGGCATCAACCTCAGCCCGCAATATGACTATAGCAATCAGGCCCCCGGCAAGGGACCGCGCTTCATCGGCTATGAGGCGTCGAACCAGCTGACCGTCAAGCTCCGCAAGATCGAGACTGTGGGCGACATCATCGACACAATGGTCGCGGCGGGCGCCACCAATATCAACGGCCCCAGCTTCGGGATCGCGGACGACGCTCCGCTCGTGAAACAGGCGCGCGAGAAGGCGATCCGGTCGGCAGGCGAGCGCGCCCAATTCTATGCGGCGCAGACGGGATATCGCGGCGCCCGGCTGATCTCGATTTCGGAAAGTGGCGATTTCGTCCGTCCGCCGATGCCGATGATGCGGGCCATGGCGGCGGAGCAGGTAAGTACGAAGGTCGAGCCGGGCCAACTCACCACATCGGTGACGATCAGCTTCCAATATGTGCTGGAGAAATGACAGCGCCAAACCGTTCGGGCTGAGCTTGTCGAAGCCTTGGCCTGAGCGGAGCGAAGGTGCCTCGGCTCCGCTCGGCGTAACCCTTCGACTTCGCTCAGGACGAACGGTTTTGGGAGGATTTCAATCCGTGCGCAGCTTCTCATGATGGCGAATCACTTCATCGATGATGAAGCGCAAAAACTTCTCGGTGAAGTCGGGATCGAGGTCGGCCTCGCCCGCCAGCCGCCGCAGCCGCGCGATCTGCGCTTCTTCGCGCGAAGGGTCGGCGGGCGGCAGCGCATGCTCGGCCTTGTGCCGCCCCACCGCCTGCGTGATTTTGAACCGTTCGGCCAGCATGAAGACGAGCGCGGCATCGATATTGTCGATGCTTTGTCGATAGCGCTGCAAGATATCGTCCAAGGCGTCCTCCTGTCGGTCGCGCTTTTCGCCGTGTATGTGGGCCGAGGCAAGCCAATTTGCTTGCCAAGCCGCGCCGCCATTGCCATCGGACCGCGATGAGTGCAACGATTCACCGGCTGGATGGGCGGTCTCCGCCATCGCTCGACCCAGTGATTACACTGGTCGCTGAGGACTTGAATGCCGTCAACGCGGTGATTCTGGCGCGGATGCAGTCGCGCATCCCCCTGATCCCCGAGCTGGCGGGCCATCTGATCGCCGGCGGCGGCAAGCGGTTACGGCCGATGCTGACGCTCGCCTGCGCGCGGCTGCTCGATTATTCGGGGACGCGGCATCACAAGCTGGCGGCCGCCGTCGAGTTCATCCACACCGCGACCCTGCTCCACGACGATGTCGTCGACGGCAGTGGCCTCCGGCGCGGGCGGCAGACCGCCAACATGATCTGGGGCAACAGCGCCAGCGTGCTGGTGGGCGATTTCCTGTTCAGCCGGTCCTTCGAACTGATGGTCGAGGATGGATCCTTGAAGGTGCTCAAGATCCTCTCCGGCGCGTCGGCGGTGATCGCGGAGGGCGAGGTCAACCAGCTCACCGCCCAGCGCCGCATCGACACGGACGAGGAGCAATATCTCGACATCATCGGCGCCAAGACGGCGGCCCTGTTCGCGGCCGCCTGCCGGATCGCGGCGGTGGTGGCCGAGCGCGACCAGACCACCGAAATGGCGCTCGATACCTATGGCCGCAATCTGGGCATCGCCTTCCAGCTCGTCGACGACGCCATCGACTATGTCTCGGACGGCGCGACCATGGGCAAGGACGCGGGCGACGATTTCCGCGACGGCAAGGTCACGCTGCCCGTCATCCTGGCCCATGCGCGCGGTACAGAGGCGCAGCGCCGTTTCTGGAAGGATGCGATCAGCGGCCTCACCGCCACCGATGCGGACTTGGCGATGGCACAGGCCTATCTCACCGAGGCGGGCGCGATCAGCGACACCTTTGCGCGGGCACGCCTCTACGGCCAGCGCGCGATCGACGCGATCGGCGGCTTCGCCAAGAGCGAGGTCAAGTCGGCCCTGATCGAGGCGGTCGAATTCGCGGTCGCAAGGGCGTATTGAGCGGGAGGCTGCCATGCCTCTGCCGATAGACGAAATCCTGCCCGATCTGCTCGCCGCACTCCGTGCCGGGCCGAACGTGGTCCTCGTCGCGCCGCCGGGGGCGGGCAAGACCACCTGTGTCGCGCCCGCCTTGCTCCATCAGCCATGGTGCACCGGCGAAATCTGGCTGCTCTCCCCCCGCCGCCTCGCCGCGCGCGCGGCCGCCGAGCGCATGGCCGAACTGGCGGGGGAGAAGGCCGGCGAGACCATCGGCTATATCACGCGGCTCGACAGCCGCCGGTCGCCCCGCACCCGCGTCCTCGTGGTGACACAGGGCGTGTTCCTGCGCCGCATCCAGGAGGACCCCGCTCTCGACGGCGTGTCGGCGGTGCTGTTCGACGAGGTGCATGAGCGCAGCCTCGACGGGGATTTCGGGCTCGCGCTGGCGCTCGATGCGCAGGGCGGGCTGCGCGAGCATCTGCGCCTTGTCGCCATGTCCGCGACGCTCGACGGCGCGCGCTTTGCCGATCTGCTGGGCGGCGCGCCGGTGATCGAGAGCGTCGGGCGCTCCTATCCCATCGACCTGCGCCACATCGGCCGGGACGCCCATGCGCGGATCGAGGATGCCATGGCCGCCGCGATCGTCCGGGCGCTGGCCGAGGAAGGCGAGGGCGATGTGCTCGCCTTCCTGCCCGGCGTCGCGGAGATCGAGCGCACTGCCCAGCGCCTGTCCGGCCGCGAGGGCGCCATCGCGATCCACCGCCTGCACGGCTCGCTGGAGCCGGCCGGGCAGCGCGCCGCGCTCCGCCCCGCGACCGACGGACGGCGCAAGGTCATCCTCGCCACCAGCATTGCGGAAACCAGCCTCACCATCGACGGGGTGCGCATCGTCATCGACAGCGGCCTGTCCCGCCGCCCCAGCCATGATGTCGCCGCCGGTGTGACTCGCCTCGTAACGCAGCGGGTCAGCCAGGCGGCCGCGACCCAGCGAGCCGGGCGCGCGGGTCGGCAGGCGCCAGGCGTCGCCTATCGCTTGTGGGAAGCAGCGGCGACCAGCGGCCTGCCCCCCTATGACGTGCCGGAAATCCTCGCGAGCGACCTGTCCGCGCTGCTGCTCGATTGCGCGATTTGGGGCGTCACCGATCCGATAGCCCTGAGCTGGCTGGACCCGCCGCCCTTCGCAGCACTAGTCGAAGCGGCGCGGCGCCTGCGGGCGATTGGCGCGCTGGATGGCGAGGGCCGCGCCACCGCCCACGGACGCGCCATCGCCGCTTTGCCGCTGGATCCGCGTCTCGCCCATATGCTCGTTTGCGCGGGCGGGCAGGGCATGGCGCGCATCGCGGCGGAAGTTGCCGTGCTGCTGACCGAGCGCGGCCTTGGCGGCACGGATTTCGACCTGCCCGCACGGCGTGACCGCTGGCGGCGCGAGAAGGGGCAAAGGGCGGAGGCGGCCCGGGGCCTCGCCCGGCGGTGGGCGGGACTGGCGGGCGGCGCGGACAATGCGGGCGATGATCCCGATGCGGTCGCCCATTGCCTGGCGCTCGCTTTTCCCGACCGCATCGCCCGGCGCCGCGCGGCGGACGGCGCGGACTGGATCAGTGCGGGCGGCCGGGCCTTCCGCCTCGACCCGCTGTCGCCGCTAGCGCGCGGCGAGTGGCTGGCGGTGGGTGAGGTCCAGGGCATGGCGGCCGGCGCGCGCATCCTTTCGGCCGCAGCCATTGATGCCGGAGCCGTCGAGCGCCTGTTCGCCGACCGCATTTCGGAACGCCGCACGGTGCGCTACCGCGCCGATATTGCGGGCGTCGAGGCGCTGCGCGAACGCACGCTGGGCGCCATCCGGCTGTCCTCGGGCACCGATGATTCGCCCGCGCGCGAGGCGGTGCTTGGCGCGCTCGCCGACGGAATCAGGGCCAATGGCCTCCACGTGTTGCCATGGCCGGACAGCGCCTGCGCGCTACGGATGCGCGCCGAGTTTGCGGGCGAGGCAGGGCTGTCCGACGCGGCGCTATTGGAGAGCGTCGCCGAGTGGCTGCCGGAGGTTCTGCCCGCAAACGCCCGCCGCCTCTCCGCGATCCCCGGCAGCGCGCTCCTCCAGATGCTGGAAAACCGCTTGGGCTGGGACGCGCTGCGCCGCATCGACCGCATCGCGCCGCGCCAGTTCGCCAGCCCGGCCGGCAGCCACCACGATATCGACTATGGTGCGGAGGGTGGCCCGCGCGTCGAGCTGCGCGTGCAGGCGCTGTTTGGCCTCGCCGAGCATCCGGTGGTGGGGGAGGGCCGCGTGCCGCTCGTCCTCAGCCTGACCTCGCCCGCTGGCCGCCCGATCCAGACGACGCGCGATCTCCCGGCCTTCTGGAGGGGCAGCTGGGCAGATGTCGCCAAGGAGATGCGCGGGCGCTATCCCAAGCATCCCTGGCCGGACGATCCGGCGGCGGCATCGGCGACGCTGCGCACGAAGAAGGCGGATGCGCGCGTCAAATCTTGACTTGGGAACCCGTATCGGCGAGCGCGTTTTCTCGGTCAGGAGACAAGCCACATGCCCGCGCGAATCTATCAGATGCCCAAGAACGCCATGCAGTCCGGCCGCGCGCGCACATCCGCCTGGATGCTCGAGTTCGAACCCGCCGAGGCCAAGCGGCCCGACCCGCTGATGGGCTGGGCAGGATCGGGTGACACGCAGGAACAGGTGCAGCTGAGTTTCCCCACCGAAGCGGCGGCGCGCGCCTATGCGGAGCGCTATGGCATCGCCTATCACATCGTGCCGACACCGCCGCGAACTCTCAAGATACAGACATACGCCGATAATTTCCGGTAAGTCAGCCGGGACAAACATGGTTAACAAAGGGTTGATTCCAACCCCCTGTGGCTTCATTCTCCCGCTCGGCTCGACTTTGTTCGAGTCGAAGCAGGTCATTCGGGCGCAAAAAATAATAATCTCATCATGAAATAGGGAGATGATTATGCGTAAGTTGACCCTGTTGGCGGTAGTGAGTTCTATTGCACTGTCCGCGGTTTCCGCCAATGCAGCCACTGTTGCCGTAGATCTGAGCGGAGCAGTCACCGGTACGACTGTTACGGGCGTGGGTGCCACGTTCGCCCAAGGTTTTGCGGCTGGTGCGCCGCTTACCCTGAGCCCTTCCGGCACTATTGACGTGGCGTTTTTCAATCCGGGTGTTTCGCCGGCCAGCAATTCGCTTCTTTCACAGCCGGGCAACGCCGCGCCGATTGCAATGCTGCTCGGCGGCAACCTTGCCAGTGCGATTACCTTTACTGCCGGTTCCGGCGATGGCGGTGCGTTCGATGTCATCGGATATGACGCCAATGGCGCTGTGACCGGTTCCACCACCTTCAGCGGATTGAGTGGCTATAGCATCTTCAACGTTTCGGGGATTGGCAATTTTGCCGGGCTTTTGTTCACGAATAATAGTGATCCGGCCGGACTTCGTTTCATGAACTTCTCTTATGAGACGGTCGTCGGGGGACCGGTCCCCGAACCAGCAAGCTGGGCCATGATGATATTGGGCTTCGGCATGGTGGGCGGCGCGGTTCGCTATCGCAACGCCAGGACCAGGCTTGCCTTCGCATAATTGGTCGGGGTGACACCCTTTCGACGCCGTCGGCTATATGCCGGCGGCGTTTTCTTTGGTCCTATCCTGTCACCCGACCTGCCAGCAGCAACAGCAGCTTCACGTCGATGGCATAGCCGTCCGACCGGCGGTCCGCGACCCACGTCTCGATGCCGTCGAGCGCTACCCGGTGCACGATGATGTCCTCGCCCGGCGTGCCGCCGCCGTCGCTCACCTTGGTCAGGCCGCGCGCGCGGAACAGGATGAAGCTTTCCGAGAGCATGCCCGGGGAGGAATAGAAGCGGCCGAGATCGTCCATCGCCGCGGCGCGGTAGCCGGTCTCTTCCTCCAGTTCGCGGGTAGCGGCAACCAGGGGCGCCTCGCCGGCCTCATGGTCGCCGACGAGGCCCGCAGGCAATTCGATACAGCGGCAACCAAGGGGGACGCGATACTGATCGACCAGTATCACATGCCGGCCATCCGGCGCCTCCTCGATGGCGAGGATCACCGCCGCGCCGATGCCGCGCGAACGGCTCACATATTCCCAGCGGCCCCGGCGCCGGGCGACGATGAAGCGCCCCTCCCACATGATTTCCTCGGGCAGGTGGCGGTCGTCGTCGGTCTCGTCGTTCACAGTTCGATCACCCGGTCAGGCAGTTCATTGGGGTTGGTCTCGGTCCGGGGCAGATGTTCCGCCAGCACCGCGCCGACGCGCTCGACCGCGCGGGCCATGCCGGCGCCGATGCGGCCCACGCGCACCTCCTCCAGCATCGCGGCCATCGCCTCGCCCCAGACGGCAGGCTCGACCTTGGCCGAAATGGCGCTGTCGGCCACGATCTCGGCGCGGCGCTCGGCGAGCGAGAGGTAGATGAGGATGCCGGTGCGCCGCATCGTGCGGGCCTCGGCCGCTGTGCGGAACAAGGTGACGGCGCGGCGGTGGACGCGGCGGCTGCGGGTCGCGCTCGGGGTGAAGGCCATGCGCAGCGCCGGAATGGCGAGCAGGTAGCGCACCGCCAGGAACTTGGCGATGGCATGGCCCAGCAGCAATGTCAGGAACAGGCGGAGCGGCAATTCATGCCACCAGCCGCCCAGCAGCCAGATGTAGATCCGCTCATACAGGTCCGGCCAGGTCGCGGCCGCCGCCAGCACCAGAAAGGCGCACGCGATCGCCCAGTGCAGGCCGACATCATGATAGGCGTCCGATTGCCTTGCGACGATGGTGACGATCTCGCCGTCGGTCTGCGTCTCGGTCCTGGCGACCGCCTCGCTTATGATCCGGCGATCCGATTCGGTCATCGTAAAGCGCGCCATCACCAGCTCCCGCTCGCGCCGCCGCCGCCGAAGCTGCCGCCGCCGCCTGAAAATCCGCCGCCGCCGCCCCAGCCACCACCACTGCCCCAGCCGCCGTCGCTGCCCCAGTCGCTTCGCCCGCCGCCAAGGCCGGGTCCCCACAGCATGACCGGCAAGGCACCGCCCGCAAACCGTCGTCCGCCCCGCGTCCGCCTGGCCATAGGCAGCACGATGAAGAACAGAACGAACAGCAGGACGAATATCGCACCGCCTATGTCGCTGCCCTTTCCGCCTTGCTTTGCCTTTGCCGCCAGTGCCGCCGCGTGGGCCCGTGCCTCGTCGGGCGGCAGTTTCAGCAGGGCCGATATCTCCTCCACTCCTGCCGCGATACCGCCGGGAAAGTCCCCTGCCTTGAAGCGCGGCACGATCGCGTCATTGATGATGAGCGAGGACATCGCGTCGGTCAGTATGCCTTCGAGGCCATATCCGACCTCGATCCGCACCTTGCGCTCCTTGGGCGCGATGATGAGCAGGGCGCCGTCATTCGTTTCCTTGGTGCCGATGCCCCAGTTCCGGCCCAGCCGATAGCCATAGTCGGAAATGTCATAGCCTTGCAGGTCGGGCAGGGTGACGACCGCCAGCTGCCGCCCGGTGCCCTGTTCGAGCGCGGCGAGCTTTTGGTCCAGTGCCTGTTCCTGCGCCGGATCGAGCAGGTTCGCCCCATCGACCACGCGGCCCGTCAGCTTGGGAAAGCTTTGCGCCTGAGCGGCGGCGGGCAGGCACAGCAAGGCCAGCCAGAAAAATAAGTGGCGAAAGGTCACGGTCTTGTTCGGCGTCACGTGCCGTTGAACATGGCGCCGACATTCGGCGCATCGGCCGAGCCCGCCTTGGCCTCGAACGGGGCCATCGGCTTGGCCCCATAGACCAGCTTGGCGCCGATCATGTCGGGAAAGGTGCGGATGCGGGTATTATAGGCGCGAACGGCCTCGTTATAATCGGTCACGGCCACCGCGATCCGGTTCTCCGTGCCCTCGAGCTGTGATTGCAGGGCGAGGAAATTCTGGTTGGCCTTGAGTTCCGGATAGGCCTCGACCGTCGCCAGCAGGCGTCCGAGCGATTGGGACAGCGCGCCCTGCGCGGCCTGGAACTGGGCAACCTTGGCCGGGTCGCTCAGATCGTCGGCGTTGACCTGGATGGACGTGGCGCGGGCGCGCGCCTCGGTCACCTTGGTCAGGGTGTCCTGCTCGAACTTGGCGGCCGCGCGGACGGTGGAAACAAGATTGCCGACGAGGTCGGCGCGGCGCTGATACTGCGCCTGCACATTGGCCCATTTGGCCTTGGCCACCTCCTCGGACGTCGGAATCGTGTTGATGCCGCAGGCGGAGAGCGACAGGCTGGCGATCAGCAACATCAATATGCCTATCAAGCCGTGTCGGGTTTGCGTGCTTGCCATCTGAAATCCTCATGCCGGTGCGGAACGATCCGCCGATGCCGGCAAAATAGGGCGTTGCCGACGATGCCGCAACGAGTTTAGCCTGTACGTCTCGGAGCCATGCCCGGCCAGCCCATGGCCGAAACGAGAGGATGAAGAAAATGCTCAATGAATTCAAGGCGTTCATCGCGCGCGGCAATGTGCTTGATCTGGCGGTCGGCGTCATCATCGGCGGCGCGTTCGGAACGATCATAAAGTCGTTGACCGACGATCTCATCATGCCGGTCGTGGGCTGGCTTATCGGCGGCACGAATTTCTCGAACTATTTTTGGCGCCTGGGCGACATTCCCGCCAGCTTCAAGGGTGACCCGGCGAGCTATGCCGATCTCAAGGCGGCCGGCATCGCGATGTTCGGCTGGGGCGCGTTCATCACGGTTTCGATCAACTTCCTCCTGCTGGCCTTCGTGATCTTCCTGATCGTGCGCCAGGCGAACAAGCTGTTCAGCAAGCCTGTCGAGGAGCCCGCAAGCGAGCCCGCCGAAGTGAGTCTGCTGCGCGAAATCAGGGATTCCCTGAAGAAATAGCCGCACGGTTCATCGCAAATCTGCTGGCCGGAGGGCAACCGTCTGGACCGGCGCGCGTTTAGCGCGGCGTCCGGCCATACCGGCCAACAGGAGGACTAGATGCGAAAATCCATTCCAGTTTTGACGGCTGCAGCTGTGCTGGCGCTCGGCGCATGCAATTCGAAAAAGCATGAAGCGGTGGAAAACAATTATGAAAATGCCGCCAGCGCCGTCGAAAATCATGCGGAAGCGCTGAAGGACAAGGCCAGCAACGTGGCTGAAAATGTCACTGCTGCAGCGGAGAACGCGGCGGACGCACTGCATAACAAGGCAAAAGCCCTCCGGGAGACAGGCGAGAAGAAAGCAGACGCAGTGGATGATCAGAAGAAATAGAGGAATCCGGGCATGGGCGCGGCGCAGGCGCCCTTTTCTTTTGTCCGGGAGCGCCTATATCCATCCCTGCCGGCTTGTCCGGATATGGCGATAAATGGCGACGTACAATAGATGCAGCGGACCCGGGGGCGGTACCCGGCGGCTCCACCAGAACAGGCGCGATCTTCACGGGTTTCGCCGGTCCTGACGGGGCCGAACTAGGATCGACGTGTGTTGAAAAGCGTTGTTTTTGCCCGGGCTGAGTAACCCGTTCAAGGCTCAAAACCCATAAGTGCCAACGATAACGAAGCACTTGCTCTTGCAGCGTAATTGAGGGCCTCACGGCCTGACATTACCCTAATAGAACGCGGTTGGACCAACCGGGCAACAGAATGGATTCCAGCGGCACGGGGAGCGCCGGGCAACAGAAGCTCCCCACCCGGCCCATTCACGGCGTCGACAGCGTAATGTCCATCCACTGGTGCAGTTCACCGCATTCCTCAACACGCGAGGAATTTCGGGGCATATAGCGCGCCGGCACCATATTCGGTAAAGGGCTGAAGGCCGGACAGATGGAAACATGCTGTGCCGGATTCAGGGGTTAACCGTGTTTTCATAGCCTTTGCGACCTGCTAGTCAGGCGGGCAGGAGACACGTATGGCGTTCATGATCTTTGTCAAAAATTAGTCCTCTGTCCATAGTGTGGCGGGGTAACGCCAGTACGTAATCAAGTGGGGTCGTCGCCGCGCATGCAGGAAAGACTATTGGACTGGCGCGATCGCCTGACCCAGATGGCGCCTGGTGCGGCACTGGCGAAATGGGCCGAAGCGTTGCTTGTCCTCCTGCTCATCATCCAGATTGCGCGGCTGTTCTGGGCGGTGGTCACACCGCTCGGGATGGTTGGCGACTGGCAGGCGCGGCGTCCAGCCGTCCTTGCCCCGGCGGCGCGGCAGGCCTTGTTCGCCGCCTTCGATCCGTTTTTCCATAGCGAGACGGGCAGTGCGGGCGCGGCACAAATTACCGGGCTCCCTCTCCAGCTGTTCGGCACCCGGATGAATGAGGGGTCGGGCCAGGGTTCCGCGATCATCGCCACTCCCGATGGCCTCCAGTCGAGCTATGTCGCGGGCGACCAGATCATGCCCGGCGTGGTACTGAAGCAAGTGGCCTTTGATCATGTTGTCATCGACCGGGGCGGCGCGGCTGAAAATTTGTTCATCGACCAGTCGAGCGGGCCGGCCGCTCCAGTGGGCGCCGCGCAGAAGGCGACGGCGGGCGACACCCCTCAACCCCAGGCAGCGGCCTCGGCAGGATTGACCGCAGAAATGATCACGCGTGACGTTGCATTCCAGCCCAGGATCGATGGTGGCCGTTTGACCGGAATCATCGTCTCGACGCGCGGCGGCGATTCCTTTGCAAAGGCCGGGTTCCAGCCCGGCGACATTCTGACGCAGGTCAACGGACGACCGGTCACCTCCGCCGCCGACATCGAGGGGCTGAAAGCGCAATTGAAGCCAGGCGCACGGCTGCTCATGATGGTCGAGCGCGGCGCGGCGACGGTCCCTGTAAACATCGTCCTGAGCGGAGGGCAGTGATGCCCATGCGGTTCAGGTCCCTGTTACTGGCCGGCGCCCTCGCTGCCGCCTGCGCCACCGGGTCGCTTTACGCCCAGCAGACGCTCAACGTGCGCGACGCCGATATTCGCGCGTTCATCCAGGATGCCGCCCGGGTTACCGGCCGCACCTTCATCATCGACAGCCGGGTCCAGGGCAAGGTGTCCGTGGTGACGGATCGTCCGCTCTCCAAATCCGAATATTTCGAGATTTTCCTCTCGACCCTGCGCGCCAATGGCCTCGTCGCCATTCCGGCACCGGGCGGCGCCTTTCGTATCCAGCCGGTCGAAGGCATGGCGGGTCAGCCGAGCAGCGTCGGTCGAACGGCAAACCGCAACCAGTTCGTCACCGAGGTGATCCGCCTGCGTTCGATCGATGCCGCGTCCGCGCTCGAAACCTTGCGCCCGCTGGTTAGCAAAGATGGATCGATCACCGCCAACAAGGCCGGACGCAGCATCGTGGTCGCTGATTATGCCGACAATATCACGCGTATCCGCGAGGTGCTTGCTCGTATCGACCGGGACACCGCGTCGACGCAGACGGTTGCGCTTCGCAATGCCGGCGCGCGGGAAATCGCCACGTCGCTCCAGGCGCTGATGGCGGGCGCCGGCGGCGACGGGTCGATGAATGCGACCGTGGTCGCGATCGACAGCGCCAACAGCATCGCGATCCGCGGCGACGCGATTTCCGTGATGCGGCTGGCGCAGATGGCGATCGATCTCGACCGGCGCGCTGCCGCCGGAACCGAAATCCGCGTCTATTGGCTCGAACATGCGGATGCGGAAAAGCTGTTGCCGGTGCTGCAGAAACTGCTCGGCCAGGCGACCACCGCGTCGGCGACCGTCACATCGTCGGGAGGCGATAGCCAGGCGCCGTCCGGGCCCATGGGGGCCTCCGGACCGGCGGCTGCACAGCCTGCGGTCCAGACCGACGCATCCTCCTCCTCCTCGTCCTCCTCCGGCACAGGCATCGCCGGGCGCAGCGCGGCGGTGGTCGCCCGCTATGAAGGTGCGAACGCGCTCATTGTCGCGGGCAACAGCGAAATCCAGCGCATGCTGGGCGAGGTGATCCGTCAACTCGACACCCGGCGCGAACAGGTGCTGGTCGAAGCCATCATCGTCGAGATCAGCGACGACGCTGCGCAGAAGCTGGGAGTGCAGTTCCTGATCGGCAGCACCAAGACCGGCTTTGCCGCCACCAACTACAGCAATGCGTCGCCCAATATCCTGACGCTGGCGGGCGCTGTCGCGGCCACGAGGCTGAACACGACGACGACGACCGTCACCGCGGCGGACGGCACGCAAACCCAGACCCAGCAAACCGAAAACAGCGCGCTTGCCAACAGCCTGCAGCAGTCGGCGGCAAACTCGCTGCTCAGTGCGGCCGGCGGCTTTGGCGGCCTCGCGACGACGATAGGCCGCAACGGTATTCTCGGGGCGATCATCAACGCCGTGAAATCCGATACGAAGAGCAATATCCTGTCGACCCCTTCGGTCATGACGCTGGACAACCAGAAGGCGAGCATCCTTGTCGGGCAGGAGGTGCCGGTCACCACGGGCGAGGCGCTCAGCCAGAATTTCGACAACAAGTTCCGGACCGTCCAGCGGGAGAATGTCGGCATCAAGCTTGAGGTCCGTCCGCAGATCAACTCCGGCGGCGCGATCAAGCTGTTCCTGAAGCAGGAAGTGTCGAGCGTCGCCGGGCCGGTCTCGAACGACAGCAGCGACCTCATCATCAACAAGCGCCAGATCGAGACCACGGTCACCGTCGATGATGGCGATATCCTGGCCCTTGGCGGATTGCTCGACGACAATGAGCGGCGGACGCTGGAGAAGATCCCGCTGCTGGGCGACATTCCGGGCCTCGGCCAGCTGTTCCGGTCCCGCAGCAAGGCGCATACCAAGACCAACCTCATGGTCTTCATCCGGCCTACCATCCTGCGCAGCCGTGAGGAGGCGCAGGATTTGACCGCGCAACGCTATTCCTACATCCGCGACCGGCAGGCCCAGTTCAACCCGAAGCAGGAGCCGACGCTCGATTCGCTGGTGCGCGACTATATGGGAACGCAGGCGCCCGCGCCGTCGGCACAGCGGGCCGGCGACCAGGTCATCGACGGGCGCATCCTCCCCGCGCAGCAGGGCCAGTCGCAGAGCGTGGTCCGGCCGGTGGAGGTGCCGCCCGCCCAGGCGCCGGTAAAATGAACGTGGCCGGGAACATCGGGGCAGCGGTCACCCCGCCCGAAGCCGCGCCGGCGGTGCAGGCTGAAATTCCATACGGTTTTGCCCGCCGTCACGGTGTGGTGATCGTCGAAACGGGCGAGGCGCCGAGTGCCGTCGTCATCGCCTTTCGCGAGGGCGGCGATCCGCGTATCCTCGTCGAGGTGCGGCGGCATGTCGCGCAGGATTTCGACGTGACGGTCGTCGACAAGACAAGCTTCGAAAAGCATCTGTCCGAGCGTTATGCGATGGACGGCGCGGCGGCGGCGATGGCGGGCAGCATCGGGGTGGGCGACGATCTCGACCTGATCGCGTCGGACATACCGACCGCCGAGGATCTGCTCGACAGCGCGGATGACGCGCCCGCGATCCGCCTGATCAACGGCATCATCGCCGAAGCCGCGCGGCAGGGCGTGTCGGACATTCATATCGAACCCTATGAGACCGGCCTCGTCGTGCGCATGCGCATGGACGGCGTGCTGGCCGAGACGCTGCGCATGCCACCGCACGTCGCGCCCGTCGTGGTCAGCCGCATCAAGGTGATGGCGCGGCTCGACATTGCCGAACGGCGCGTGCCGCAGGACGGACGCATCGGGCTTTCGTTGGGCGGCAAGCTCCTCGACGTGCGCGTCTCCACCTTGCCGAGCCGGGCGGGCGAGCGGGTGGTGCTGCGCATCCTCGACAAGGAGAATACCGGCATCGGCCTCGACGTGCTGGGCATGTCGCCGGCGGTCGACGCGGTCTACCGCGCGGCGCTGGCGGAACCCAATGGCATCATCCTCGTCACCGGGCCGACCGGCAGCGGCAAGACGACCTCGCTCTATGCGGGGCTCCGGCAGCTCAACGACGGCTCGCGCAATATCCTGACGGTCGAGGACCCGGTCGAATATGCGATCGAGGGCGTTGGCCAGACCCAGGTCAATCCCAAGGTCGGGCTGACCTTCGCGGCCGGGCTGCGCGCGATTTTGCGCCAGGATCCCGATGTGGTGATGGTCGGCGAAATCCGCGATCGCGAGACGGCGGAGATCGCGGTGCAGGCCTCGCTGACGGGGCATCTCGTACTCTCGACCGTGCACACCAATGACGCGGTGGGCGCGATCACCCGTATGCGCGACATGAAGGTCGAGCCGTTCCTGCTCGCCTCCACCCTGCGCGCCGTCATCGCGCAGCGACTGGTCCGGCGGCTCTGCCCGGACTGCCAGGCACCTGTGGAGGCGGATGCCGCGACCTGCGCGCTGCTCGGCTTCGCGGCCGGAACCATGATCCGCCGCGCGACCGGCTGTCCGTCCTGCAACCAGACCGGCTATAAGGGCCGCATCGGCGTCTTCGAGGCAGTGCGCATCGACGATGCACTCCGCCGGATCATCAATGAAGGCGGCGACGAAACGCTGATCGCGCAGCATGCCTTCCGGAATGCGCCCAGCCTGGCGATGGCCGCGCGCAATCTGGTGCGCACGGGCCTCACCAGTCCGGAGGAGGCGATCCGCGTCTCCCGCAGTGAGGATGTTGATGCCTGACTTCGGCTATACGGTCATCGATCCGTCCGGCCGGGAGCGCAGTGGCACGGTCCGGGCGGAAAATGCGGGCGAAGCGCGCGGTGCATTGGAGGCGCGGCGGCTGTTCATCGTGCGCATGGGCGAGGCGGCGGAGTCGCAAGCCAGCGGCCAGCGCATGCCATGGTCGGTGAGCCGCAAGCATCTGTCGGGCAAGGAACTGACGCTTTTTACCCGCCAGCTCTCGACATTGGCGCAGGTCAGTCCGCTTGAGGAGGCGCTGCGGACCATCACCCGCCAGAGCGAGAAGGGGCATGTCCGCGCCATTGTCGGGCGCGTGCATGCGGGCGTGCTGGAGGGCCGCAGCCTGGCGGACGCGCTCGCCGCCGAACCGCGCAGCTTTCCCAGCCTCTACCGCGCGATGATCGCGGCGGGCGAGCGATCCGGCAGCCTGCCGTCCCTGACCGAGCGCCTGTCCGTCCTGCTCGAACGGCAATCGGAGATGCGTTCGAAGGTGATGACCGCGCTCGCCTATCCAACGGTGTTGGCGCTGTTTGCCGTGCTGGTGACCATGTCGCTGATGATTTTTGTCGTGCCGCTGGTGGTCGAGCAGTTCGATACGCTGGGGCAGGAACTGCCGCTGCTCACGCGGGTCGTGATGGGCCTGTCGCTGTTCCTCGCGGCCTGGTGGTGGCTGCTGCTGATCCTGCTATGCGTGGCCGGTTTTGCCGGGTGGCAGTTGCTGAAGCGCGAGCCGGTGCGCCTGCGCTTTGACGCGATGCTGCTGCGGCTCCCGTTTCTGGGTCGCCTGATCCGCGATCTCCACGCGGCGCGGATGGCGCGCACGCTGGCGACGATGGTGCAAAGCCGCTTGCCCGTCGTCGAGGGGCTGGCGCTCACCGTGCCGACCGTCCACAACCGGGCCCTGCGCAGGGCGACCAGCGACATCGTCGAGGCCGTGCGCGGCGGCGGCAGCATCTCCACCGCCCTGCGCCGTGCCGGGGTCTTTCCGCCCCTGCTCGTCTATCTCGCGGCGAGCGGGGAATCGGCGGGGCAGCTCGACACGATGCTGGAGCGCGCGGCGGACTATCTGGAGCGCGAATTCGATGGGTTCACGGCTGCTGCATTGTCGCTGCTCGAACCGCTCATCATCATCCTGATGGGCGGTGTCGTGGCCGTCATCATCCTGTCCATCCTGCTGCCCATCATGCAGTTGCAAAGCCTTACCGGCGTCGGAGCCTGATTGAATGAAAGACCTGAACCTCAAGTTTCCGCGCCGCTCCGCCGAACACGGCTTCACGCTTGTGGAACTGCTTGTCGTGATCGTGATCATCGGGTTGCTCGCAACGATCGTGGCGATCAACGTCATTCCGGCGGGCAACAAGGCGCGCGTCGAAAAGGCCAAGGCGGATATCGCGACACTCGAACAGGCGCTCGAGCAGTACCGGCTCGATAATCTGACCTATCCGGGGGGCAGTGACGGGCTGGGCGCGCTGATGACTCCGCCCGGTGGCCTGTCCCAGCCGGAGCGCTATCGTCAGGGCGGCTATATCAAGAAGCTGCCGGACGATCCCTGGGGCCGGCCCTATCATTATGATGCGCCGGGCAAGAAGGGCGCGTTCGACATCTATTCGCTGGGAGCGGACGGCCAGTCGGGCGGTACGGGCGACAATGCCGACATTTATTCCAGCGATATCTGACCGAGAGCCCCTGGCGCGTTTCGCCCAACAGGGCTTCACGCTTTCGCGGCGTTTCGCCCAACAGGGCTTCACGCTTTCGCGGCGTTTCGCCCAACAGGGCTTCACGCTTTCGCGGCGTTTCGCCCAACAGGGCTTCACGCTTTCGCGGCGTTTCGCCCAACAGGGCTTCACGCTGCTCGAAATGCTGGTTGCGCTCGCGATTTTCAGCCTGGCTGGGCTGGCGCTGGTGCGCTTGCAGGCGGTTTCCGTTCGCACGGCGGCTGATCTCGATACGCGGGTCATGGCCGGCATCGTCGCGCGCAACATCGCTTATGAGCGCCTGACCGACCCCGTGCCCCCCCCAAGGGGTGATAGCGAAGGTGATATCACCAATGCCGGGCGGGCCTTTCACTGGAAGCAGACGGTTGCCGTCGCCGCCGACCCACGCATTCTTCAGATGACAGTGACCGTGACCTCGGGTCCGGGCCAGTCGCCCGCCGTCCTTACCGTCGCCCGGCCCGCGACATGAGGGGGCGGCTCGAACACGGCTTCATGCCCAGGCGGTGTTCCGCCGAACACGGCTTCACACCCAGGCGGTATTCCGCCGAACACGGCTTCACACTGGTCGAACTCATGGTGGTTCTCGTCATCATCGGGCTCATGTCCGGCGCCGTTATCATGTCCATGGCCGATCCGCGCGGTCGGCTTTCCGACGATGCCGATCGCTTTGCCGGACGGGTGCGGGCCGCGCATGATCGAGCGATCGTGACCGCGCGGCCGGTCGCGGTGTGGATCTCGACCACAGGCTATGGCTTTGAGGAGCGCCGCGATGGCCAGTGGATCGCCATGGACGAAAAGCCGCTGGTGTCGCACGACTGGGCAAAGGGCGTGAGCGCGCTGGCCGGTGACGGGGGGCGAACGCGGATCTGGTTCGACACGATCGGCCGCGCGGACCAGCCCATGGCTTTCAAGCTCGAACGGGACGGGCACGATATCGGGGTGAATGTCGACCTCGACGGACGGGTGAAGTCGGGTGAATAAGGTGGCTTTCTCTGCGCGCGCGCGCTTCGGGGAGCGTGGCTTCACGCTGATCGAGCTGCTGGTCGCGCTGCTGATTTTCGCGATGCTGGCGCTTGCGGGCGTGGCCCTGCTGCGCGGCAGCGTCTCCGCGCAGGGCGGCGTGCGTGATCACCTCGACCGGCTGGCCGACGTGCAGGTCGCCATGTCCTCCGTCGAAGCCGATCTCGGCCAGGCCACAACACGCATCAGCCGAACCCGGACCGGGACGCTGGCACCCGCATTCTTCGCAGCCGGCAAGAGCGACGATGACCCGATTTTTCAGCTCGTGCGCATGGGCTGGAGCAACCCCGGCAATGCCACGCGCCCGTCGGTCCAGAAGGTGGAATATTGGTGGCGAGAGGGGCGGCTGGAGCGGGTCGGCTATTCGCAGATCGACGGCGCCGCGCCGGACGATCCCGCCGTGTTGCTGCACGATGTCACCGCGCTCGACCTGCGCTTTCGCGACAAGCGCGGCGAGTGGCGCGCGGACTGGCGGCCGAAACAGCCCGACCTGCTGCCCACCCTGGTGGAAATGACGGTGACACGCCGCGACCGCCCACCGATCGTGATGCGCTTTCTGGTCGGTCCGGGCGGCATTGAAAAAGACGCAGGCAATGTCGGCGGCTGAGCGCGGCCCCGCATCCGAGCGCGGCGCCGCGTTGCTGACGGTGCTGCTGCTGGTCGCGGTGATGGCCGTCATCACCGCGGTCGCCCTGGAGCGCCTGACCCTCGCCAGCCGCATGGCGCAGAATGGCGCGGGCGCCGACCAAGGGCGCGCCCTGCTGATCGCGGGCGAGGCCATCGCCGCCTATCGGCTGGGCGATCTCGTCAAGGCCAGCCCGGGCAAGACGACGCTGGCGGGCGGCTGGCTCGGCACCCCGCAATCGGTGCCGGTACCGGGCGGGTCCGTGGTCGCGCGGGTCACGGATGCCGGCAATTGCTTCAACGTCAACAGCCTGGTGACGGGCGGCGGATCGATCGGCGACCCCGCGCCCGACAGCGCATCCGGCACCTATTCCACGCGCCCCGACGGCGTGAAGCAGTTCAAGGCGTTGATGCGCCTGCTCGGCGTCGAGCAGAACGCGGCGGCGACGATCGCGGCTTCCGTCGCGGACTGGATCGACACCGATGCCGTACCCGGCGACGGCGGTGCCGAGGACAGCTTCTACCAGCAAATGCCGGTAACCTATCGCACCGCCGGCGGCCTGATCGTGGACCCCAGCGAACTGCGGGTCATCCACGGCATGACGCCCGCCATCTATTCGCGCCTGCGCCCCTGGCTCTGCGCGCTCCCCCTCGGCGATCTTTCGCCCATCAATATCAACACCCTGCTGCCCGATCAGGCGATCCTGCTGGCCATGCTGACCGACGGAAAGCTGAGCCCCGAAACGGCGCGGCAATTGCTGGCGCGACGGCCAGAGGATGGCTATGGCAGCCTTGTGACCTTCTGGGCACAGCCAGAGCTTGCCAAGCTCGGCCTGCCGGAGGAGGTGACAGGACAGGCCAAGCTGACCAGTCGATGGTTTGCGGTGGATTTGCGGGTGGATCTTGGGGGAACTGACGTGATTGAGACCGCGCTGTTCGATGCGGAGAACACGCCTGCCCGGTTGATCCGGCGGCGCTGGGGAGACGATAGCTGACACCCCGCGACGGCATGATATTCTGGCCGGCCGGCGACGGCGACATGACCCATCGCTGGGCGCGTGTCGCCCATGGTCGTATCACGCAGCGCGGCGATGGCGACTGGCGCGTGGCGACGCACATGGTCGCCCTGCCGGCGGGCGAGGCGGCGATGCTGATCGTGCCCTCGGCCGATGTCACGCTGCACTGGGTGGCCTGCCCCGGCATGACCGTGCGGCAGGGCGCGGCGGCTGCTCCGCTCATGGCGCTGGAAGGCAGCATTGGCTCCGTCGAGGGGCTACATGCCGCAACCGCGCCCGCGTCCGATCCCGACCAGCCCCACATCGTTGCCGTCACCAGCCGCGACGTCATGGAAAAATGGGTCGCGTGGTGCGAGGAAGCAGGCGTGCCCGACGCTGCCATCGTACCGGCCGCAATGCTTTTGCCGGGGCCGGACAGCGGCTTTGTCGGCGGCCGGATTGGCGACGAGGATGTCTTGCGCGGGCCGGATTGCGCGGTTGCCGCCCATGAAGCCCACGCCCCGATCATCGTGGGCGATGCGCCCGTCGGCGTGCTGCGCGCGCCCGAGATTGAACACCAGCTGGTGTTGGCGCTCGGCGATCCGCCGCTCGATTTGCGGCAGGGACTATTTGCGCCCCGCCAGGCGCAGGCGATCGATCCGGCCTGGCTCAGGCGGGTCGCGGCGCTGACCGGGTGCGTGATGCTGGGCAGCCTGTTGATCGCGCTGGTGACGATCGTGCGGCTCCATATCGAAGCATCCGCGCTGGATTCGCGGACGCTGGCATTGGCTGCGCCGGTGGTGCCCAATGCCGCCGATGCCGCCGATGCCGATGCGCGGCTTTCGGCGAAGCTTGCAGCAGGCGGCGGCGCGGGCGGCGTGACGGGCACGGCGGCGGCCGTCATGACGGCAATGCGTACCGCGCCCGGCGTCACCATGCGCAGCCTGGCGCAAATGGCGGACGGGTCGCTCAGGCTCCAGCTTGCAGCGGCGCGCGCGGAGGACATTAATGCAGTGCTGATCGCCTTGCAGAATGCAGGCTGGCGGATAGCCGCCAATGGCGTCCAGCAGCAGGGTGCGCAAACGATCGCCGATATTTCGGTGGCGCCGTCATGAGCGGCTTGCGCGCATGGTGGGCCGCGCTCAGTGCGCGGGAGCAGCGGCTGGTCGTCCTGATGCTGGCGATGGCATGCGGTGTCCTGCTGTGGCTGGGCGTCTGGCGGCCGGTCAGGGCAGGCATCGAATTCGGCAGGGCGCGCTATGCCGTTGCTGTCGACATCAACGCGTCGGTGCGCGCGAAACTGGCGCTCCTCAAGGCGCAGCCGACGCAGTCGCAGGGCCGGTCGAGCGGACCGGTCGATCAGATCGTCGCCCAGAGCGCGGCGGAAACCGGCCTGACGCTCGATCGCAGCGCCGCGCAAGGACAGGGACGTGTCGCCATCACCATCGGCTCGGCACGCGCGGGTGCATTGCTTGCCTGGCTCGCCGGGCTGGAGGCGCGCGGCATCATGGTCGAGACGCTGAACATGACGCCGGGCACCACGGCGGGCACGGTGGTCGTCCAGGCGGTTCTGAAGGGGGCGGGATGATGGGCTGGATGCGGCTATCCCGGCGGGGTTGGATCATTTGTATGGTTGCCCTGGTGGCCGCGTTGATCGCCGGCCTGCCACTGCGCCTGATGGCTAGCCTGTTCGGCCTCGCCGACATGGGCGTGGCGGCGCGGTCCATGACCGGTCCGGCCTGGTCGGGCCAGGCCGAGGACCTCCAGATGGGACCCATTCGCCTGGGCACGGTCGATGTCATGTTATCGCCGATCCAGCTTCTCGTCGGGCGCGCCCGGTTCGACATCAGGCGCAAGCAGGGCGCGGCGGACGATATTGTGGGCGCGCTCAGTACTGGATTCGCGACGCGGGGCATTGATGACGTGACCGGCACCGTTCCGCTGGGCAGCGCCTTTGCGCCCTTGCCGATCATTGCCCTTGAGATGGAGGATGTGAGCATAGCCTTTAGCGGCACGCGCTGCCTGAATGCGGAAGGGCGGATGCGCGCCCAGGTTGCGGCGGTCGTCCCCGGCCTTGATATTGCCGATGGTCTTGCCGGCGAAGCGCGCTGCGACGGCGCCGACGTGCTGATCCCTCTGGTCAGCCAGTCCGGCCTTGAACGCATCGAGATCCGGCTGACCGGCGAGGGGCGCTATCGTGCCACGATGACCATTGCCACCACGGATCCGGCCATAGCCAACGCCCTCGGGGCGGGCGGTTTCCGCGTCGTCGGACGCAATCGGGTGCTGCGGGTCGACGGACGGCTGTGAGCGCGGTTGAGTTACTGGCCTCGCCCGGCGTACGCGCGCTGGCAGGAGCGGTACTGGGCCTCATCATCGGCAGTTTTCTGGGCGCGCTGGTGATGCGCTGGCCGGAAGGCAAGAGCGTCCTGCGGGGGCGTTCATGCTGCGACGGCTGCGGTGCGACGCTTCGTCCCCATGAGCTTGTGCCGGTGGTGAGTGCGCTTGCCTCACGCCTGCGGTGTCGGCGCTGCGGCGCGCGGATCGACCCGGTACACCTGGTGATGGAGGTCGGCGCGGCGCTCATCGGTGCTGCGGCCTTCGCGTTCGGGGTGGGGCCGCTGGCGGCGCTTGGCTGGTGCCTGCTGGGCTGGTTTCTGCTTGCGCTGGCAGTGTTGGACGCGCGGCATTTCTGGCTTCCGGACGCGCTCACGCTGCCGCTCGCATTCCTTGGCCTGACCCTTGGCCCCTATGTGACGGGGGCGTCGATGCTGGACCGCTGGATCGGTGCCGCCCTGGGCTATGGCGTCCTGATGGCGATTGCGCTGGCTTACCGGGCGTTGCGGGGCAGGGATGGGCTGGGGTTCGGCGATGCCAAGCTGTTGGGTGCGATCGGCGCGTGGACGGGCTGGCAGGCCCTGCCGCTGGTGCTGCTGTTCGCGTCCGGCGGCGGGCTGCTCTGGGCGCTGGTCCTCGCGCTGGTCGGCAGGGATGTCGGCCATAAGACGCGCCTGCCGCTCGGCACGTTCCTGTGCCTTGCCGTCCTGCCGGCGCTTTTGTCGGGGGCGACGCTCTGGTAGAATATCGTTGAATTTCAGCCGGGAATTGCGATGAAGCTTGCCATTCGCACTATCAGGTCCGCCGTCATCGGCCTGCTCCTCCTTGGCCTCATCGTCTTCGTCCCGGCCGGAACGCTGGCCTATTGGCAGGGCTGGGCCTTCATTATCGTCTTCACGATCTCGACGAACATCATGGGTGTCTATCTGGCGCTCAAGGATCCTGCACTGCTGGAACGGCGTATCAAGGCTGGGCCGGGTGCCGAAACGCGGCCGGCGCAGAAGGTGCTTATTTCCATCGCTTTCGCCGGCATGATCGCGCTGGTGGTCGTCTCCGCGCTCGACCATCGCTTCGGCTGGTCGCATGTGCCTGTGTGGGTCTCGCTGTTGGGCAATGTCCTCGTGGCGCTCGGGCTCATGATCGACCTCCGGGTCTTTCGCGAGAACAGCTATGGTGCGTCGACGATCCGGAAGATGGAAGGCCAGAAGGTCATCTCCACCGGCCCTTATGCTCTCGTGCGGCATCCCATGTATGTCGGCGCACTGGTCATGGTCATGGGCGTGCCGCTGGCGCTGGGCTCCTATTGGGGTCTGCTGTTCATGCTGCTCAACGTGCCGGTCCTGATGCTGCGTATCCTGGACGAAGAGAAAATGCTCGGATCGGAGCTGGAGGGCTACACAGCCTATGCGCGAACGGTACGCTATCGCCTCATCCCCGGTCTTTGGTGAGTTGACAGGAGACAGGATGGCGCACAAAATAGAACATAAAGTGAACATATGCGCCGTGAGTCGTTTCTCCCCCTGCGCCCGGCGGCTTTTCGGAGCCTGTTGGATGCGCCCTACACGCCAGAACGCGGCGAAGCGTTCTTGCGTATACTTGGTATACCTCGCGTCGATGATTGGCTCGGCGGTGGGCTACGCGGCGATGGTCTCCATGAATTCTACGCCGCTGAAACCGCGGACCTCACCAGCGCGCTGAGCGTCGCGCTGCTGCTGGGCGCGTTGCCGGTGGGGACGGGGCGGCCTGGCCTGCTCTGGTTGCGGCGCGGTTCAAGGAGCGTGCCTTACGGGCCGGGCCTTGCCGATCTGGGCATCGACCCCGCCGCGATCACGATCCTGAGCGTCGCCGATGACCGCGCGGTCCTGCGCGCCGCGCTCGATGGTGTTCGCGCCGGGGCAGTCGGCACGGTGCTGCTGGAACTGGCCGGGCGGCAGCCGCTGCTCGATCTCACCGCGACCCGGCGGCTGGTGCTGGCGGCGGGCGAGACCGGGACGCTGGTGCTGCTGGTCCGGTCCGGCGTCAAGCCATCCCCCAGCGCCGCGCACAGCCGCTGGCGGGTGGCAAGCGCACCCTCGATCCCGCTGGAGGCCGATGCGCCCGGCCAGCCCGCCTTCGACCTCAGCTTGCTGCACTATCGTGGCGGGCGGGAAGGATTGCACATCATCCTGGAGTGGAACCGTGACACAGCCTCTTTCCGCGAGCGGGAGGACCGGCCCGCCGCCGCGCCGCTATCTGGCCGTGCATCTGCCGTGGATGCCGGCGGAGTGCGCCCTGATCCGCACAGCCGCGCCGCCTGATGCGCCTTTCGCCCTGATCGAGAAACAGCGGGGTGCCCTGCGCATCGTCGCGCTGTCGCGAGAGGCCGCCGCGCTGGGCCTGACGCCGGGCCTGCCGCTGGCGGATGCGCGGGCCCGGGTGCCGGGGCTTGCCGCTGTGCCGTTCGATCCGGAGGCCGATGCCGTCCTGCTCGGCCGGCTGGTGGCGCATTGTCGTGTCTATACTCCCAGCGTGATGGCCGACCCGCCGCAGGGTCTGGCCTTGGACATTGCCGGCTGCACGCACCCCTTCTCCGACGGGGAAGCAGGGTTGCAACGGGACCTGCTCGGCGCATTGGCGGGCAAGGGCCTGACCGCCCGTGCGGCCTGTGCCGGCACACCCGATGCGGCGCGTGCGCTGGCCCGCTTTGGCGGCACCGATGTGCGCGCGCTGCCGGTGGCGGCGCTCGATGTAGCGCCCGACATCCACCTCGCGCTGCAGAGAAGCGGGTTACGCCGGATCGGGGATCTGGCTTTTCTGCCCCGCGCGCCACTCGCCGCGCGTTTTGGGACTGACCTGCCGGTCCTGCTCGCGCGCCTGCTGGAGGAGGAGGACCCACATATCGCGCCCGCGCCGGTGGTCGAGCCGGTCGTGGCCGATCTGCGCTTTGCCGAGCCGATCGGGCGGGCCGATGATGTGCTCGATACGATCGAGGCGCTGCTGAGCGATGTCGCGGGGCTGCTGGAACGGCGCGGCGCGGGCGGGCGCGCCTTTGCCATGCGCCTCCATCGCAGCGACGGCCATATCGCGCGCCTCAACATCGAAACCGGCGCACCGACCCGCGATCCGGCACTGGTGTTGCGGTTACTGCGCGAGCGGATCGGGAGTCTCGCCGACCCGCTCGACCCCGGCTTCGGCTATGACAGCATCGACCTCCTTGTGGAGCGCACGGAGCCGCTCGCTGTCCAGCAGACGGAACTGGAGGGTGCGGTGGTGCGGGAAAGCGCGCTCGGGCCGCTGCTCGACCGGCTGGCCGTGCGCTATGGACCGCAGAGCGTGCTGCGCTTCGTTGCGGGCAACAGCCATGTCCCCGAACGCGCGGCCTATCTCGGCATCGCAGGCGAGAGCGCGCTATGGTCGACGGCAGGCGAGCCCGGCGAACCCCCAATGCGCCCGCTCGTCCTGCTCGATCCGCCGCAGCGGGTCGAGGTGCTCGCCGCCGTGCCCGACGGTCCGCCGCGCCGCTTTCGCTGGAAGGGGAAGATGCATCTCATCCTACGGCAGGAAGGGCCGGAACGGGTCGCGGCGGAATGGTGGCTGCGGCAGGGCGGGCATGCGGATAATCCAGCCCGCACGCGCGATTATTACCGGGTGGAGGATGAGGACGGCCACCGCTTCTGGCTGTTCCGGCACGGGCTCTATGGGGCCGAAGCGGAAACCCCTGACTGGTACGTCCATGGCCTCTTCGCCTGATCCCCCTTATGCGGAGTTGGCGGCAGCGACCAACTTCTCCTTCCTGCGCGGCGCATCGCATCCCGCCGAGATGGTGGCGCAGGCGATCGCGCTGGGCATGACCGGCATCGGCATTGCCGACCGTAATACGGTGGCCGGCGTGGTGCGGGCGTACATGGCGTTGCGCGATGCGTGTGAGCTGGCCGAGGCGGAAGGGATGAACCTTCCCCAATTTCGGCTGGTGGTCGGGGCAAGGCTCGCCTTTGCGGACGGCACGCCGGACATCATCGCCTATCCCGCCACGCGTCATGGCTGGGGACGGCTGACGCGGCTGCTCACCACCGGCAATCTGCGCGCCAAGAAGGGCGAGTGCATCCTGCATCGCGCCGATCTCTTCGCGCATCTCGAGGATCTCCTGCTCATCGCCTTGCCGGGCGCCGATGCGTCCCTGCTGGGTCCGCTGCGGGAGGCCGCGCCGGGGCGCGTCTGGCTAGGGGCGGTGATGGGGCGGGAGGGGCGCGATGCCCGCCTCCTCGCCCGTGCCCGCAAGGTGGCGCAGGCGAGCGGCATCCCGCTCATCGCCCTCAACGATGCGCTCTATGCGACGCCCGATGCGCGGCCGCTGCACGATATCCTGACCGCGATCCGCCTCAAGACCACCGTGCAGGCGGCGGGCCGTCAGCTGGCCGCCAATGCGGAGCGGCACCTGAAATCCCCCGCCGAAATGGCGCGCCTGTTCGCCGCCGCGCCGGAAGCCATCGCCGAGACGCAAACCTTCCTCACCCGCATCGCCTTCACCCTGGACCAGCTCAAATATGAATATCCGCACGAGCCGGTGCCCTATGGCTGGGACCCGCAGGACTGGCTCGAACATCTGGTGATGGCGGCGGCCCACGCCCGCTATGGTGCTGACCTACCGGACAAGGCCAGGCGTCTGATCGCGGACGAGTTCAAGCTCATCCGTGAGGAGAAATATGCCCATTATTTCCTGACGGTACATGACATTGTTAGCTATGCCAGAGAACAAGGTATCCTCTGCCAGGGACGGGGGAGTGCGGCCAATTCGATCACCTGTTTCCTGCTGGGCGTGACCTCGGTCGATCCGATGCAGCATGACCTGCTTTTCTCCCGCTTCATGTCCACTGAGCGCCGGGAGCCGCCCGACATCGACGTCGATTTCGAGCATGAACGGCGCGAGGAGGTGATGCAGTATATCTATCGCCGCTACGGCCGCGAGCGTGCCGGCATTGCCGCCACCGTCATCCACTACCGCCCGAGGAGCGCGGTGCGAGAGGTTGGCAAGGCGCTAGGTCTCTCGGAAGATGTGACTGCTCGCCTCGCGAGTACCGTTTGGGGCAGCTATTCCTCCGACTATGAGCGCGAACGCATGGCCGAGGGCGGCTTCGATCCCGATAATCTGGAAATCGGACGCCTCAATCATTTTATCAAGCAGATACTATCATTTCCACGTCATCTCTCGCAGCATGTGGGAGGATTTGTCCTGACCCAGGATCGGCTCGACGAGACTGTGCCGATCCATAATGGCGCCATGCCGGATCGCACCTTCATCGAATGGGACAAGGACGATATCGATGCGCTCGGCCTGATGAAGGTCGATGTGCTGGCGCTGGGCATGCTGACCTGCATCGCCAAGAGCTTCACGTTGATGCGCACCCATGGAATTGGCGACTATAGTCTTGAAATTGATATAAAATCTGATGATCCTGCCGTCTATGACATGCTGTGCAAGGGCGACAGCATCGGCGTGTTCCAGGTGGAGAGCCGTGCCCAGATGAACATGCTGCCGCGTCTGCGCCCTCGCATCTTCTACGATCTGGTGGTGCAGGTCGCGATCGTGCGTCCCGGCCCGATCGAGGGGGACATGGTGCATCCCTATCTGCGCCGCCGCTGCGACGGGGAAGCCTGGGGTTTTCCCTCGCCCGCGCCGCCGTATCCGTCCGACGAATTGCATGCCGTGCTCGGCAAGACATTGGGTGTGCCGCTGTTTCAGGAGCAGGCGATGAACCTTGCCATCACCGCCGCCGCCTTCACCCCGGCGGAGGCGAATGGCCTGCGCCGGGCGATGGCGACCTTCCGCAATCTCGGCACCATAGATCGCTTTCGTCACAAGATGATAGGAGGCATGATTTCAAGAGGTTATGAGAAAGACTTCGCGCAGCGCTGCTTCCGGCAGATTGAGGGTTTCGGCAGCTACGGTTTTCCGGAAAGCCACGCCCAGAGCTTCGCCCGGTTGGTCTATGTCTCGGCGTGGATCAAATGCCATCACCCCGCCGTCTTCGCCTGCGCGCTGCTGAATTCCCAGCCCATGGGGTTCTACGCCCCCGCCCAGCTCGTCCGGGACGCGCGCGAACATGGCGTGGAGGTGCGGCCTATCGATGTGAACCACAGCCAATGGGACTGTACGCTGGAATCGTGCAGGAAGGGTGCGCTCGCCCTTCGCCTCGGTCTGCGGCAGATCAACGGCTTCAGGCAGGAGTGGGCGGATGCCATCGCCGCCAGCGCGCCCATTGCGGATATCGAGACCTTGGTCCGCCGCGCCCGGCTGCCGCGCCGCGCACTCCATCTGCTTGCCGATGCCGATGCCCTGAGATCGCTGGGGCAAAGCCGGCGCGCAGCGCTCTGGGAGGCACGACGCCTGCCCGACGGGGACCTGCCCCTATTCGTCGCGGCGCAGGCCATGGAATTGCGACAGGAACCAGAAATATTCCTTCCAATCATGTCATTGGGAGAAGAAGTTGCAGCAGATTATCAGACGGCGCGCCTCTCCCTCAAGGCACACCCGATGGCGCTGTTGCGCCGCTGGTTCGATGTGGAGGGCGTCATGCCCTGCGCGGGGCTTAGGCAGGCCAAGGCTGGTGCGAGGGTAAATGTGGCAGGCATTGTCTTGGTCCGCCAGCGGCCGGGCAAGGGCAATGCCATCTTCATCACCATCGAAGATGAGGATGCGATCGCCAATATCGTGCTCTGGGCGCGCCAGTTCGAGGCGATGCGCCGCCCGGTGATGGCTGCCCGACTTATGCTGGTGGAAGGTGTCGTGCAGCGGAGCAATGAAGGTGTCATTCATGTGATGGCCAGCCGCATCATCGACCGGACGGAGATGTTGGACCGCCTCTTCGACGTGCACGACCCGGACCCGCTGCTGTCCCCCACGGATGCATTCCTGCATCCCCCATATCCGCGTGGGCCCGCCGATGCAGGCACGGGGCGGCATCCCCGCAATGTGCGGCTGTTGCCGAAATCGCGCGATTTTCATTGAGGGCGGCTTTAGCCCTTCATTAATTAACATATGAGACAGGCCTGTTCATGGGGGAGTTCTCGATTTTCGCGAAGAGGACTTGGTCGGCGAGCCAGCGTTTGCTGTTGCCCTTCCTGCGGTCCTATGCCGCAAACCAGCGTGGTAATATATTGACGGCTTGAGACATCTGCTTCGGCGCATGGCAGGCGACAACAATGCATTGGCCACGGTCGAATTTGCCATGACAGCTGGTCTCAAGATGACGGCCATGGTCAATGCTGTCGATGTCGCGACCTATTACCATCAACGGGAGGTGCAGAATGCGACGCAAATGGGTGCGCAGGCCGCCTGGCAGACATGCGATACATCAAAACTGCCGGCAACGACGAAATGCTCCGGTCTCACTGCGGCCGTGACCGCCGCCGTTCAATCGAGCAGCCTGGGTACGGCGGTTACTTTGCAGTCCGGGTTCCCTGCCGAAGGCTATTATTGCCTGAATGCATCCAACGCCCTCCAATATGTCAGCGATGTTTCGAGCAAGCCCGCGGATTGTTCCGCCGCCGGAAATGCCGCCGCCACGCCTGTGGACTATATCAAGGTTCAGACAAGCTATGTGCATACGCCCATTTTCGGCAAGGCGAGCGTTGCCAATCTGCTGCCCAGCCCAATAACGGCAATGTCCCTCATGAGGATGGAATGAAAAGCACGACAGGATATTGGCAGGCGTTCCGGCGGGACGCCGTTGGTACGACAGCTGTCGAATTCGCGCTGATCCTGCCTGTCTTCTTGATGGTCGTCGTGGGCGGATTCTATGTGGCCATGATGACCTTCACCGCATCCAGTCTGCGCTACGCCGTGGAGGCGGGCGCTCGCTGTTCATCGATCAACGCCACCACCTGTTCCAATAGCGCATCGACGATCAACTATGCGCGGAAGCAATTCTTGGCCGCCAATGCCAATAGCGTGACCTTTACCACGAGCAGCATAACCTGTGCGCATTTTGTTCGCGGGACCATGAACTACACGATGTCCACCGGGGCCGGAACGCTCACCGTTCCGCTTTCCGCGCAGGCATGCTTCCCTTGAACATCCAGCCTTCGCGATAGCCTGCCCTGTTGCCATTCAGCACCTTGCGTTCGTATAGGCCGCCCATGGCCGCGACGATACTCTCCATATTGATGCTTGCCGGCATCGCCCTGTTTGCCGGCGGGCTGCACATGCTGATCCGCAAGCGCGACAAGAAACGCGGTGCGCTCATGCTGGTCGCGGCGGCGGTGATGTTCGGCAATGTCGCCATCTGGATCGCGCCCACCCCCAGCGGGCAGAGCCTGAGCGGGCAGGACAGCAAGCCCGCCCGCTAAGCTATATTATTTAATCGGCGAATCCGGCGCCAGGCGCATGTCGAGATAATTGTCGACCGACATCATCAGCTGGTCGCGCTCATGCTCGTAGAAGTGGTTCGCGTTGCGGATCTCGTCATGATGGATGGTGATCCCCTTCTGCGTGCGCAGCTTGTCGACGAGACGCTGCACCGAACTCGGGCTGACCACTTCGTCCGCCGCACCCTGCACGATGATCCCGGAGGCGGGGCACGGGGCGAGGAAAGAGAAATCATACATGTTGGCGGGCGGTGACACCGAGATGAAGCCGCGTATTTCCGGCCGCCGCATCAGCAGCTGCATCGCGATCCACGCGCCGAAGCTGAAGCCGGCGATCCACGTCGTCTGCGCCTCGGGATGGAAACTCTGGACCCAGTCGAGCGCGGAGGCAGCGTCGCTCAGCTCGCCAATGCCGTTGTCGAACACGCCCTGGCTGCGGCCCACGCCGCGGAAATTGAACCGGAGCGTCGCAAAGCCGCGCTTGACGAACGTCTTGTAGAGCGCCTGCGTGATATGATCGTTCATCGTCCCGCCGCCATGGGGATGCGGGTGGAGGATCATCGCGACGGGAGCGCGGGGACGGGGCGGGGGGCTGAAGCGGCCCTCCAGACGGCCTTCGGGACCGGGAAAGATGACGTCGGGCATGGCACCTGAATGAACAAGAATGATGGGCAGCCGCGCCATATGCTGGCACGGGCGAAAGAGGAGCCTATATAGGTCCCTGTTGCAATTTCGCAATGTTGGATTGAGCCCTCGCGCATCATGCCGCTCTATCTCGATCATGCGGCGACCACGCCGATCCTGCCGGTGGCCCTCGATGCCATGAATGCGGCGTTCGCGCGCTGGGCCAATCCCTCCTCGCCCCATGCGGATGGACGCCGGGCCAAGGCGGCGCTGGAGGAGGCGCGCGGGCGCATCAAGGCCGCGCTCGGCTGGTCCGGAGACCTGCTTTTCACCAGCGGCGCGAGCGAGGCGATCGCACTGGCCATCGGTCAATCCAGGACGGATCGGGTGGTTGCCGGCGCGACCGAGCATGACTCGGTGCTGCGCCATGTTCCGCCGGAGAGCCGCTTGCCGGTCGATCGGAACGGCCATGTCGCCATTGCCGGCGTTTCCGGCGGGTTGGTGGCCGTACAGCATGTCAACAGCGAGACCGGCGTGATCCAGCCGGTCGATGCGGTGGCACAGGCGATCCGCACCCAGGACGGCCTATGGCTGTGCGATTGCGCGCAAAGTGCCGGGAAACTGCCGCTGCCTGATGCCGATCTGATCGCCATTGGCGGGCACAAGCTGGGCGGCCCGATCGGCGCGGGTGCGCTCTTGGTACGCGACCTGGCGATGTTGCGGGCGCCGGGCGGGCAAGAGCTGGGCTATCGCGGCGGCACCGAAAACCTCCCGGCGATCATGGGGCTTGCGGCCGCGCTGGAGGCGCCGCGCGATTGGCTGGGCAAGGCCGCCGTCATGCGCACCCGGCTCGACGCCGCGATCCAGGAGATGGGCGGAGATGTGGTCGCGGGCGAGGCGGGCCGCATTCCCACCATCGCCAGCTATCGCATGCCCGGCATCAGCGCCCGGGCGCAGCTGATTCGCTTCGACGCGGCCGGGATTGCCGTATCCGCCGGCAGCGCCTGCTCGTCCGGTACCCTGCGGGCAAGCCCGGTACTGACCGCCATGGGCTGGGATGAAGCGGCGGCGGGCGAGGTGATCCGGGTGAGCTTTGGTTGGCCCACTATGGGACAGCATGTCGACAGCTTCATTGACCAATGGCGGCAGATCGCCCAATCGATCCGGGAATGATCTATCTCGACTATCAGGCCACCACGCCCATGGCGCCGGAAGTCATCACCGCGATGACCGAGGGCATGGCGCGCTACGGCAATCCGCATAGCGCGCATGCCATGGGCCGGCAGGCCGCCGCCGAAGTCGAGGTGGCACGGGACCGGGTCAATCGGACGTTGGGCCTTGCCGGTGGGCGCCTCATCTTCACCAGCGGCGCGACCGAGGCGCTCAACATGGCGATCACGGGCGCGGCGCGCAGCGCGGGTGAGGGGCGCAAACGCATCGTCACCATCGCGACCGAGCATGCCGCCGTGATCGATACGGTCGCCGCCTGCGCGCAGATGGGCCTGGAGCCGGTGTTCCTGCCGGTGGAACGCGACGGCCTGATCGACCTCGACATTGCCGATGCCGCCATCGATGGCCGCACCGCTCTCGTGGCCGCGATGCAGGTTAATAACGAGATCGGCGTGCTGCAACCGATCGAGGCCATTGCGGGCCTTGCCGCCGCCAGCGGCGCGGCGTTTCTGTGCGATGCGGTGCAGGGATTCGGCCGCATGCCGCTGCCGATCGAGCCGGATATGGTGGCGATCAGCGCCCATAAGATCCACGGACCCAAGGGCATCGGCGCACTGTGGCTACGCGATGGGGTCGACGTGCCCCCGTTCATTCTCGGCGGTGGACAGGAGCAGGGTCTGCGATCCGGCACGCTCTCGCCGCTGCTCTGCGCCGGTTTCGGGGTGGCGGCTGAACTCGGCGCGCAGATGCATGACGCGGACATGGCCCATGTCGAGGCGCTCTGGACGGAGGCGGTGCGCCTGTTCGGCGGCTGGACGATCAACGGGTCGTTCAACCAGCGCTATCATGGCAACCTCAATATCCGGCGCGGCGGCGTCGATGCGGCCCGCCTGCTGTCCGACTGCCGATCGGTCGCGATGTCGCTCGGTTCGGCCTGCGCGAGCGGATCGGGCCGGACCAGCCATGTGCTGCGCGCCATCGGCCTGACCGACAAGGAGGCCAAATCCTCGATTCGCCTTGGTTTCGGGAGGTACACCGCTATGGCTGACCTTCAGGATGCGGCCGCGCTCATCCTTGAGGCCGCCGCCGTGCAGGAACAAATCGCATGAGCAATGCCGCGCCTGTTATCGTCCGTTTCGTCAGCGCTGACGGCGAGAATGTGCAGGAGGTCGCCGCCAATGTGGGCGATAATCTGCTGGACGTCGGGCAGGCGGCCGGGCAACCGCTCGAGGGCACATGCGAGGGCCAGATGGCCTGCTCCACCTGCCATGTGATCGTCTCGGCGGAGGATTTCGCCAAACTGCCCCGCGCAAGCGAAGCGGAAGAGGACATGCTCGATCTCGCTGCCGCAGCGACGCGCACCAGCCGGCTTTCCTGCCAGATCACCCTCACCGCGGAGATGGAAAGCCTCACCGTGCGGATCCCGGGCGCCAGCCATAATATGCAGGGTCTTTAGGCCCTCCCCACCTCGTTTCTGATCTGCCGAAGGTTACGAAGGTTATGGGGTGGATGAATTAATCCACTTTTGGGCGAGAGGGCCTCACTGCGTCCCGTCGCTGACGGCCGTCGCTATCGGGAGCGCCTGATCCGAACCAATGAGAAAGAGCCTTGGCCACTGCATCCATGCGAGCACTGGCACGGCAGGATCTGGCATGGGTGACGCGGTGTAGGACAGGGGAATGCGGTGGCCGCCTTAGACCATTCTCTGTCATCCCAGCCCTTCGACTGCCCGCAGGGCGGGCGCTCAGGATAAACTTCAGCCTATGGCTGAAGGCTGGAATCTCCCCAAGTTGGGCACAATGCGGCCTGAGATGGCAAGGTGAGTCACGTGCCTCGCCTTGCCCTTCGCTGGCATGACGACTGCCCCTTGCAATCCTCGCCCGGTCCCGCCATATCGCGCGACGGAAGCCGGGCGGGCGTAGTCTTCGCCAATCTGGTCAGGTCCTGACGGAAGCAGCCACAACGAATTTGCTGCGGGTCGTTCCGGCTTCCACCTCTCCTTCGACATTCCCGCAGCCTCTCGCTACACAGGGCCATGTCCGATTCCCCGCTGCCCTACCGGGTGCTTGCCCGCAAATACCGGCCACAGACTTTCTCCGAGCTGATCGGGCAGGAAGCGATGGTGCAGACGCTGGCCAATGCGATCCGGCGCGAGCGGCTGGCCCATGCCTTCGTCATGACCGGAGTGCGCGGCGTCGGCAAGACATCGACCGCGCGGCTGATCGCCAAGGCGCTGAATTGCGTGGGGCCGGACGGGCAGGGCGGGCCGACCATCGATCCCTGCGGGGTGTGCGAACCCTGCCGCGCGATCGCGGAAGGCCGGCATATCGACGTGGTCGAGATGGACGCCGCCAGCCATACCGGCGTCGACGATGTGCGCGAGATCATCGAGGCGGTGCGCTATGCGGCGGTGTCGGCGCGCTACAAGATCTACATCATCGACGAAGTCCACATGCTGTCCAAGAACGCCTTCAACGCGCTGTTGAAGACGCTGGAAGAGCCGCCCGCCCATGTGAAGTTCCTGTTCGCCACCACCGAGGTGGGCAAGATTCCCGTCACCATCCTGTCGCGGTGCCAGCGCTTCGACCTGCGCCGCATTCCGGGCGACATGCTTCAGGCGCATTTCGCCCATGTGGTGGCGGCAGAGGGCGTGAATGCGGAGCCGGCCGCGCTCGCGCTGATCGCCTCGGCAGCGGAAGGGTCGGCGCGTGACGGGCTTTCGATCCTGGATCAGGCCATCGCTCATGCGGAACTGTCGGGCGAACAGCCGAATGTGACAGCGGCGCAGGTGCGCGACATGCTGGGCCTTGCGGACCGGAGCACCGTTCGCCGGTTGCTGGGGCATGTCCTGGCCGGGGATGCGGGCGCGGTTCTGGATTCGCTGGACGAACAGCATCGGCTGGGCGTCGATCCGGCCGCGATCATCGCCGATCTGCTTGACCTTGTGCACGCGATCACGCTCGCCAAATCCGGGCGCATGGACGAGGACCCGGCGCGGTCCGCCGAGGAGTTGGCCGCGCTGGAGGACTGGTCCGGCAAGCTGGGTTTCGCCGCCCTGCACCGGCTGTGGCAATTGCTGCTGAAGGGGCATGGCGAGATACTGGTCGCCGTCAATCCGCGCGATGCGTGCGACATGGCGCTGCTCCGCGTGGTCCATGCCGCCGAGATGCCTGACCCGTCGGAGCTGGCGCGGCTGCTGGGGCAGGGCGGCGGGGAAGCCCCGACTCATCCGGTCACGGCTGCACCGGAACCCGCCAAGACCGAAGAGCCGGGCCTGCCCGGCCTGTCCGCCCCCGTATTTCCCCCGGATTTCCTTACGCTCGTCGAACGTTTATATGAAGCGCACGGCCGGGTGGCGAACGACCTTCATGATTGCGTCGGGCTCGTCACCTATGCCCCGCCGCTGTTGGAACTTCGCTTGCGCCAGCCGCTGGCCGCCGATTTCGTCGACCGGCTGCGCGATGCGCTGAACAAGGCGACCGGTACCGCCTGGACGGTCAGGACCAGCGACGGACCGGCTGCCCCCACCTTGCGCGAGCAGGAGGAAGCGCGCAAAAAGGCAGCAGAGGGTGCCATATTGGCAGCCCGGGCGGTGCGAGCAGTATTTGAGGCCTTTCCCGATGCCGAACTCATCGGTATCGAGCCGGCGAACATGGAACCGGCCAACAACGGGAGCGCGATCGCATGAAGGACCTGAACGACATATTGGGCATGGCCAGCCGTGTGCAGGAAGAACTGCAAAAGGCGCAGGCCAGCCTCGACCAGATCGAGGTCGAGGGCGCGTCCGGCGGTGGCCTGGTGCGCGTGCGCGCGACCGCCAAGGGGCGCATCATCGGCCTTTCGATTGACGACAGCCTGGTCGTCCCGGCCGACAAGGGCATCATGGAGGATCTGATCGTCGCTGCGTTCAACGACGCGCGCGCCAAGGCCGATGAGGCGAGCGGACAGGAAATGGCCAAGCTGACCAGCGGCCTGCCGCTTCCGCCTGGCTTCAAGCTGCCATTCTGATGGCCTGTTCAGGCAATGCTCAGCAATTTGGTGCGAGAAGTTGCGTGGAGCTCACAGGTCATCCGATTGAATTGTGCCAAACCGTACCGATATGACCGTCCATGGCGGGTAATGCCCGCTGATACGGAGCAAGAATGACCCAGACCCTTCCCTTATTGCCGTTGCGCGATATCGTTGTTTTCCCGCAGATGATCGTGCCCCTGTTCGTCGGACGCGACAAAAGCGTAGTCGCGCTGGAAAAAGCGATGGAAGCCGACAAGGACATATTCCTTGTCACCCAGCTCGACCCCACCGAAGACGATCCGGGCCGCGACGACCTTTATGATATCGGCGTGGTCGCCACGGTGCTTCAGATGCTGAAGCTGCCGGACGGCACCGTGCGGGTGCTGGTCGAAGGACGCCATCGCGCGGTCCTGTCCAGCATCGAGGAAGCGGACGGCTATCTGACCGCGCAAGTGGAAGCGCAGGACGATATCGAGGCCACGGGCAACGAGATCGAGGCCATGATGCGCTCGGTCGCCGACCAGTTCGAGGGCTATGCCAAGCTCAACAAGAAGCTGCCCGCCGAAATGCCGGTGCAGCTGCGGGAAATCACCGAACCGAGCCGGCTGGCCGATTTCGTGGCCGCGAATATCAGCGTCAAGGTCTCCGACAAGCAGTCGCTGCTGGTCGAGACCGACCCGATGAAGCGGCTGGAGATGGTGTTCGCCTTCATGGAGGGCGAGCTTGGCGTGCTGCAGGTCGAGAAGAAGATCCGCGGCCGGGTCAAGCGCCAGATGGAGAAGACCCAGCGCGAATATTATCTGAACGAGCAGCTCAAGGCGATCCAGCGGGAGCTGGGCAATGGTGAAGGCGAGGATGCCGACGAACTGGCGGAACTCGCCGCCAAGATCGCCAAGCTCAAGCTCAGCAAGGAAGCCAGGAGCAAGGCCACTGGCGAGCTGAAGAAGTTGCGGGCGATGCAGCCCATGTCGGCCGAAGCCACGGTGGTGCGCAACTATCTCGACGCACTGCTCGGCCTGCCCTGGGGCAAGAAGAGCAAGCTCAAGAAGGACCTGGTCGCCGCGCAGGAAACATTGGACGCCGATCATTTCGCGCTCGACAAGGTCAAGGACCGGATCATCGAATATCTTGCGGTGCAGGCGCGCAGCGACAAGCTGAAGGGGCCGATATTGTGCCTCGTCGGCCCGCCGGGCGTGGGCAAGACGTCGCTTGGCCGCTCGATCGCGCGCGCCTGCGGGCGTGAGTTCATCCGCCAGTCGCTGGGCGGCGTGCGGGACGAGGCCGAAATTCGCGGCCACCGGCGGACCTATATCGGATCGATGCCGGGCAAGATCGTCTCCAACCTGAAGAAGGCGGGGACGATGAACCCGCTGTTCCTGTTGGACGAGATCGACAAGCTGGGTCAGGATTTCCGGGGCGATCCGGCGTCGGCGCTGCTCGAGGTGCTGGATCCTGAACAGAATAACCGTTTCCAGGACCATTATCTCGAGATCGATATCGACCTGTCCGACATCATGTTCGTGACGACGGCGAACTCGCTCAACCTGCCCCAGGCCCTGCTGGACCGGATGGAGATCATCCGGCTGGAAGGCTATACCGAGGACGAGAAGGTCGAGATCGCCGAACGCCACCTGATCGCCAAGCAGGTCGAGGCGCATGGTCTCAAGGAGGGCGAATTCGCGGTCACGCAGGAAGCCGTGCGCGACCTCATCCGCTATTATACGCGCGAGGCGGGCGTCCGCACGCTGGAGCGCGAGATTGCGCGACTGTCCCGCAAGGCGCTCCGCCGGATCATCGAGGGCAAGGCGGAAAGCGTCACGATCACGCCGGACAATCTCGCCGAGTTTGCGGGCGTTCGCAAATTCCGTCATGGCGTGAGCGAGGAAGAACATCAGATCGGCGCGGTCACCGGCCTTGCCTGGACCGAGGTTGGCGGCGAGCTGCTCACGATCGAGTCGGTCACCGTACCCGGCAAGGGCCAGATCAGGACGACCGGCAAGCTCGGTGAGGTCATGACCGAGTCGATCCAGGCGGCCTTCTCCTATGTGAAGGCCCGCTCGCCCGCCTATGGCATCAAGCCGAGCATCTTCCAGCGCAAGGATATCCACATCCATTTGCCCGAGGGCGCGGTACCAAAGGATGGACCGTCGGCCGGTGTCGGCATGGTGACCTCGATCGTTAGCACGCTGACCGGGGTGCCGGTGCATAAGGATGTGGCAATGACCGGTGAGGTGACGCTGCGTGGTCGGGTGCTGCCCATCGGCGGCCTCAAGGAGAAGCTGCTGGCGGCCCTGCGCGGCGGCATCAAGACCGTGCTGATCCCCGCCGAGAATGAAAAGGACCTGGCGGAGATTCCGGCCAATGTTCGGGATGGGCTGGAGATCATATGCGTCGCGCATGTCGATGAGGTGTTGGCGCGCGCGCTGATAGCGCCGCTTTCGCCGATCGACTGGTCCGAGGCGGATGACCTCGCGGCACAGCCTGCCATGCCGGGTTCAACCGATGGAGAGGCCGCTATTCGTCATTGACAGGTGCCGTTTGGGGCGAAGTGTCAGGTTTTACGGCCGAATTTGGCAAGAATCTGGCAAGTCTGCGCGGATTTGCTTTGACTCATTCAAAAAGCTGCGCCTTATTGCGCTTCCTAACAGAGCGATTCCCGGTTTGAGCTAGAAAACGAAGGGGGTTCCCAAGACAATGAACAAACAAGATCTTATCAGTGCGGTCGCTGAAACGAGCGGCCTCAGCAAAACTGATGCAGGCAAAGCGGTGGAGTCGGTGTTCGATTCAATCAGCGGCGCCCTGAAGAAAGGCGACGAAGTTCGACTGGTGGGTTTTGGCACCTTCTCGGTCTCGAAGCGCAAGGCATCAACCGGTCGGAACCCGCGTACTGGCGAAGCCATGACAATCAATGCGTCGACCCAGCCCAAGTTCAAGGCGGGCAAAGGTCTCAAGGACGCCGTCAACTAAGATATCCTACCCTATCTGGCTCTGTTAGCACAGGTGAGGGTGTATTGAAAAAGAGGGGCAGGATTCTGCCCCCTTGTCTTGGCGCTGGCTCGAAACCGGCGTGCCAACTGCCACGTCCTGATCGCGGCGATGTCGGGCGATCCGCATTGATGAATGCGGCGCCCGACATTGTTCGTCATACATGGCGTCCGCCACATATGACCTTTCGACGCAGGGCCCATTCAACGCGGGCCTATTCGACGGAGGGTCTATTCGATGCGGGGTCTGTTCGCATGATCCCTCTGGCATTGTCCAACGTACATAGCATAAGCGGCTTGACGCCTGGTGGCCCTGCGCCTTATGAGCCGCGCTCTGACGCCGCATGCGCGTCTGTGGCGATCGTAGCTCAGTTGGTTAGAGCGCTGGTTTGTGGTACCAGAGGTCGTGGGTTCAAGACCCATCGGTCGCCCCATTTCTCCCTTTTCGTAGCGCTGGCTGACAGCGCGCGGCCCCCGCGCCGAGTCTAACTGATCAGACCGGAGTCTGCTGACACAATGCCTTCGCCATGGTCCCTGCCTGACTTTGACGCCCATGAAGGCGTGCATCTGTTCGACGACCGGTCATCGGGCCTGCGCGCGGTGATCGCCATCCATTCCACGCATCTGGGTCCGGCGGCGGGGGGCGCGCGTTTCTGGCGCTATGCCCGCGACGAGGATGCGATAGTCGACGCCCTGCGATTGTCGCGCGGGATGAGCTACAAGAATGCCTTGGCAGGCCTGCCGGTGGGCGGCGGCAAGGGCGTGATCCTCGCGAGCGGCAGCGGGGCGAAAACCCCCGAAATCATGCACGCGTTCGGCGATGCGATCGAGGCCCTGGGCGGCCGCTACATCACCGCCGAGGATGTCGGCATGACCGAAGCGGACATGGCGACCATCGCGGAGCGCACCGCCCATGTATCCGGCCTGCCGGTTGGCGGGGGCGCGGCGGGCGGCGATCCCGGACCGGTGACGGCGCACGGCGTCTTCCTGGGGGTGAAGGCGGCGATCGGGCAAGCGTTCGGCAGCGACACAGTACGCGGCGTGCGGGTCGCCATCCAGGGTGTTGGCAGCGTCGGCGGCGGTCTTGCGCGCCTGCTTGCGGCCGAGGGCGCTATCCTGACCGTCGCGGACAAGGATGGGCCAAGGGCGCAGGCACTCGCTTCGGAAATCGGCGCGCAAATCGTGGGCGTGGAGGACATCCTCGCCATCGAGACCGATGTGCTCAGCCCCAATGCCCTGGGCGCCGTGTTGAACGCGGCAAGCATCGCCGCGATCCGGGCGCGCGTCGTCGCGGGCGGTGCGAATAATCAGTTCGCAACAACGGCGGATGCGGTGCGCCTGCATGAGCGCGGGATTCTCTACGCGCCCGACTATGTCATCAACGCCGGCGGCATCATCAATGTCGTGCTTGCCTATATGGGGCTGGCCAAGAGCCGGCAGGATGTGCTCGACAAGGTTGCGGAGATACCCGACCGGCTGCGCGCGATCTGGCAAGAGAGCGGCGCGACGGGCCGGCCGCCCTCGGTCGTCGCGGATACTATGGCGCAGGGTTTGATCGGGCGGGGCTAACGCTTTTCCTGCGGCCTGAGCCGGTCTATATGGCACCGCATGACAGACGAACGCGAAGAGGGCCTGCGCCTCGATCCCAACTATGGCTCCGACGGCCTCATCACGGCCGTCGCCACCGATGCGGACACCGGCGAAATTCTCATGCTGGCGCATATGAATGCCGAGGCGCTGGCGCTCACCATCGAGACGGGCATTGCGCATTTCTGGTCGCGGAGCCGCCAGACGCTTTGGAAAAAGGGCGAGACGTCCGGTCATTTTCTCCGGGTTCAGGATATGCGGGTCGATTGCGATCAGGATGCGATCTGGCTGGTCGTCCGGCCGGACGGCCCGGCTTGCCACACCGGCCGTCGCAGTTGCTTTTACCGCCGTGTCGACGGTGACAGACTGGAACCTGTGGATGCGTCGTCTGACTGACCGGCGTCGAATCCTCCTGGTCATTGCGTTAAGCCTTGGCCTGTCGGGATGCGGTGACCGCCGGGATTCGGCGGCCGCACAGCCATCGGACGAGCCGCGGACAGAGGCCGCCAGCAGCCTTGAGACATTGGCTGTGGAAAGCGGCGCGCTCGACGATCTTACGGCGCGCGATCCGGTGGGCAGCTATGGCCGGACCTATGATGGCGGACGCGACCGGCTGTGCCTCATACCCGATGGCGGCGGCCGGCAATATCGGTTCGGCGCTGAGGTGCGCATCGGCGATGACGAGAACTGCAAGGGCAGCGGAACCGCCCGACGCGCTGGAGATCGCCTGATCTTCAGCTTTTCGGGCAGCGAATGCATGATCGTCGCCCGCTATGAGGGGGACCGCATCGTCATGCCGGGTGCTGTCGACACGGCTTGCGCCGCCATGTGCAGCGACAGGGGCTCCCTTGCCGGTGTGTCATTCCCGCGGACGGGGAGCGATGCCGCGGCCGCGACGCATGTCAACAGTACCAAAGGCGATCGCCTCTGCGGCTGAGGGGCCGGTTTGTGCCTTGCCCATCGGGGCGAAATGACCGACCCTCATGATCCGGCCATGATCAAGGCCGGAAGGAGAGAGGGACAGATGCCGAGCTATTCAGCGCCGATCATCGATACGCGGTTCAACCTCGAACAAGTCCTGCGGATCGATCGCCATGCCGCGCTGCCGGGATTTGCATCGGCCAGTCCCGACATCGTCGCCGCCATACTCGAAGAGGCCGGAAAATTCGCTTCCGAGCGGCTCTTTCCCCTGAACCAGAGCGGGGATGCGCAAGGCTGCGTACGCAATGCCGACGGGTCGGTGGCGACGCCCGACGGCTTCAAGGCGGCCTATGCGGACATGGTCGCGGGCGGCTGGACGACGCTCGGCGCGCCGGAGGGCTATGGCGGACAGGGGCTCCCCATGGTGCTGTCGACGGCGGTGAGCGAATATTTCAACGCCGCCAACCAGGCCTTCGCCATGTATGCGGGCCTCACCTCCGGGGCGATCGAGGCGATCCTCGCGGTCGGCAATGATGGGCAAAAGAGCCTCTACGTCCCGCCGATGGTCGCTGGCCGCTGGACGGGCACGATGAACCTGACCGAGCCGCATTGCGGGACCGATCTCGGCCTCATCAAAACCAAGGCGGAGCCGCATGGCGACGGCAGCTATGCGATCACCGGCACCAAGATGTTCATTTCCGCCGGTGAGCATGATCTGGCCGAAAATATCATCCACCTCGTCCTGGCCAAGACGCCGGACGCTCCGGCCGGCAGCAAGGGCATTTCCCTTTTCATCGTGCCCAAATTTCTGGTGAATGCCGACGGCACGCTGGATGCGCGCAATGCAGTGTCCTGCGGCGCGATCGAGCACAAGATGGGGATTCACGGCAACGCGACCTGCGTGATGAACTATGACGGCGCGATCGGCTGGCTGCTGGGCGAGGAGAATAAGGGGCTGGCTGCCATGTTCATCATGATGAACGCGGCTCGCCTTGGCGTCGGGCTTCAGGGGCTGGCCCAGGCGGAAGTCGCCTATCAGAATGCGGCCCGGTACGCGGCGGAACGGCGGCAGGGCAGGGCGCTCACCGGCCCAGCCGAGCCGGAGCAACCCGCCGACCCGTTGCTCGTCCATCCCGACGTGCGCCGCATGTTGATGGAGTCAAAGGCCCTGACCGAAGGGCTCCGGGCATTGTGCCTGTGGGGCGCCTTGCAGGCCGATCTCGCCCATCATGCCGCGAGCCCGGAGGAGAGGCAGGCCGCCGACGACCTGCTCTCGCTGCTGACACCCGTCATCAAGGGCTATGGGACGGACAAGGGCTTTGACGTCGCGGTGATGGCGCAGCAGATTTTCGGCGGGCATGGCTACATCGCCGAAACCGGCATGGAGCAATATGTCCGCGATGCCCGCATCGCCATGATCTATGAAGGCGCCAATGGCGTGCAGGCGATGGATCTGGTCGGGCGCAAGCTGGCCCTCAATGGCGGCCGCGCGATCCAGCTTTTCTTTGGCATCATAGCCGCCGACATCGCCGCAGCCCGCGCCGAGCCGCGCCTGGCCGCGCTCGCCGACGCTCTGGAAAAGGCCAATGGCCAGCTTCAGGCGGCGACGATGTGGCTGATGCAGAATGCCATGGCCAATCCCAACCATGCCGGTGCCGCCGCTCATGCCTATATGCATATGACCGGTATCGTCGCGCTGGGTCTGATGTGGCTGCGCATGGCCAATGCCGCGGTGGCGGCGACGGATGCGGGCGGGGGCGATCCCGCCTTCCTCAATGCCAAGCTGGTGACGGCCCGCTATTTTGCCGAGCGGATCACGCCCCAGGCCGGCGCACTGCGGCGAGAGATCGAAGGCGGCGCGGAGGCCCTCATGGCATTGCCGGCGGAGGCGTTTCTGCCGGCGGGCTGAGGGTTCTATTGCGGGGCGGTCAGCCGGATTGTTTCCATGCCCGTTCGCGGCTGCGCGCTCGCTTGGGTGATGGGCGCCCGCTCCAGCATGCAGTGGTTTTTGGGCTGATCGGGATATTGGCGGCAATTATAAAGTGATCGCTCAAACCTGAATTCGGTCGCGCGAATATAGGAATAGCTCATCGAGCGGAGGGTGTCGTCGTCGATCGGAAAGTGGCTCGGTACCTCGCTTGCCTTGGTCCAGCCGAGTATCCGGCATTTCGTCCGGCCTGCGCATAGCTGCCGGGCGAGTTGCTCGAAGGTCGCCGGGTCAGCCCCACGATCGAGCAGCATCACAAAGCCATCGCCAGAGGAATCGAGCGCCGCCAGACGGCCGGGCCCAAAGCGCTCGCCGATCCGCTCACGCCCGATCGCCATGGCCGGCTGGCTGAGATCGGCAAAATTCGGCGCGGCGGGCAGCGCGGTTGCCAGTGCCGCCGAACCTGCAGGCAGGACCCCGCTCGCCGCCCGGTGCACCGGCGACAAGGCGGCGAGCTTCACGATCGCCGGCTCGGTGCTTTCCTCGCTGCGGCGAAAGGCCGGCGGGGTGCCCCACCAGCCCTTCCAGCGGAAAAACAGATGCGTGCCGACCGCCGTGATCTTGTCCAGCGACTGGCTCCAATAGGGCACGACCCAGTCGGTGTGGTAATGCGTTGCATAGCCGACCTGTGCATCGGTCGTACCTGACAGCATCTTGGTCGCGAGCATGCGGGCCCGTTCCCACTGCGCCGCCGATGGTATCCGCGCGAGTGCCCCATCGCAGGTGAAGGTGAACTGGCACCCGGTTGTCCGCTCGGAACCCTGGAAAACCACGCCGCAGACGCTCTTGGGGAAAGCCGGATGGCGTAAGCGGTTGAGGACGACCTGTGCAACCGCGCGCTGGCCAACGGGGTCGTCGCCTGCCTCATAGAGTTGCGCGGAGGCCAGGCAGTCGATCGCGCGGGCGCGCATGTCGCCCGCTCCGGGGAAATTGAAGGGACGGGCTGCCGGGTTGGGATCGACCGAGAAGGGCACAGCGGCATTGATTGTCCGCGCGGTTGCGGGTGCGACCTGCATGACCTGAACCGGCTCGACGGGCGGCAGCGGGGTTGGCGGCTGCTCCGCGCCCGTGATCGGCGTGCTGATCGTGCCACGCTTGTCCGGTGAGGCGAGCGGCACACTCAAATAGGCGGTCAGCGCAGGAATGCCGGCAAGGATCAACGCCCACAGCGCAATGCTCCACCATCCGGCGTGCCGGTTGGTGATAGCGATCGCTGGGGCGAGAATCCCGTCGGACATCGCTATTCCGGCAGGAAATCCGGCACGGAGAGATAGCGCTCGCCGGTGTCGTAGTTGAAGCCGAGGATGCGCGCGTCCGGCGCAAGATCCGGCAGCTTCTGGGCGATGGCGGCCAGCGTCGCCCCCGAGGAAATGCCGACGAGCAGTCCCTCTTCGCGCGCGCAGCGCCGCGCCATCTCCTTGGCGTCATTGGGGTCGACCTGGATGACGCCGTCGATATAGCGGGTCTGGAGATTGGTTGGGATGAAGCCTGCGCCAATGCCCTGGATCGGATGCGGGCCGGGCGCGCCGCCGGAAATGACCGGCGAGAGGGTGGGCTCGACCGCATAGGCTTTGAGCTTGGGCCATGTCTCCTTCAGCACCTTGGCGCAGGCGGTGAGGTGCCCGCCGGTGCCAACGCCGGTGATCAGCACGTCGATCGGCGTCTCGGCGAAATCGGCGAGGATTTCCTGCGCGGTGGTGCGGGCATGGACCTCGATATTGGCGGGATTCTCGAATTGCTGCGGCATCCAGGCGCCGGGCGTCTGCTCGATCAGTTCCAACGCGCGCTCGATCGCGCCCTTCATGCCCTTTTCGCGCGGCGTGAGGTCGAAGGTGGCGCCGTAGGCCAGCATCAGGCGGCGGCGCTCCACCGACATGCTCTCCGGCATGACCAGGACGAGCTTATAGCCCAGCACCGCCGCCACCATGGCAAGGCCGACGCCGGTATTGCCCGAAGTCGGCTCCACGATCGTGCCGCCGGGCTTGAGCTGGCCGCTCTCCTCGGCCGCCCTGATCATCGAATAGGCGATGCGGTCCTTGATCGAGCCGCCCGGATTGGCGCGCTCCGACTTCACCCAGACCTCCGCGTCCCGAAACATGCGGCCGAGGCGAATGTGCGGCGTCTGGCCGATGGTATCGAGAACGGACGATGCCTTCATGTCGGGGCTCCTTTTGGCCGGGATGGATAGTCTAGATCGGATGGATCGAAACTGCGCGCAAGTCTTAGTTCAGGATAGAGCCGGAACCACAATAGTGTAATCAAAATCGCACCGGCGCCGCCCAGGATTACCGCTTCCACCGGACCGATCAATGCCGCGACGAAACCCGATTCTGCTTCGCCAAGCTCGTTCGAGGCCGAAATGGTGAGTTGCGATACGCTGCTGACCCGGCCCCGCATTGCATCGGGCGTGTGAATCTGGACGAGGGACTGGCGCACGAACACCGACACCATGTCGGCGCTGCCCCAGATCATCATGGCGCCCAGCGCCACCGGCATCTGAATGGCGGCGGGCATATAGGCGGTCGCGCCGAAACAGATGGTCGCCGCCCCGAAGACCATCACGGCGGCCAGCATCTTGACGCCGACATCGCGCGCCATCGGAAAGAAGGAGAAGAAGATCGCGGTGAGCGCCGCACCGGCGCCGGGCGCGGCCGCGAGATGGCCGAGTCCCCTGGCGCCGACATGCAGGATATCACGCGCATAGACCGGCAGCAATGCGGTCGTCCCGGCGAGCAGCACCGCGAACAGGTCGAGCGTGATCGTCGCCTGGACGAGGCGGTTCTGCCGGACATAGGCCAGGCCGTCGACGATCTGGCGCAGCGGATGGCGTGTCCGGTCCGGCGGCGCCTGCGCGACATTGCCGACAATGAACAAGCCAGTGATCGCCAAGGCGAACAGCAGCATGCTGGCGCAATAGGCATAGAAAGGCTCGACGGAATAGGCGTAGCCGGCGACCGCCGGTCCAACGATCGTGCCGGTCTGCCAGGCAATGCTGCTGAGCGCGATGGCACGGGGCAGCAGGGGCGGCGGCACGAGATTGGGTGTGAGGGAACTCACCGCCGGCCCCTGAAATGCCCGCATCACGCCCAATATGGCAGCAATGGCGAAGATTATATGCAGGGTGATCCAGCCGCCATGGCTCCCGACCGCGAGGATGGTCGCGCAGCCCAATTGGCCGCACATCGTGATCTGGCCGATGACCCGGCGGTTATAGCGGTCGGCGATGAGCCCGCTGAACGGGGTCATGACGAACAGCGCAAGGAACTGGATCAGGCCGATAAGACCCAGCTGCGCAGCGGCAGCGGACGGGCTCATCGTGGCGCGCGCGATATTATAGGCCTGCCATGCCAGGATCAGGACCATGCCCTGCTGCGCCAAAATCGTTGCAAAGCGGGCAACGAGATAGGCCCTGAACTTGGCGATCTGGATCGGGTGGGACGGGATTTTATCGTGAGGCATGCGCGCTCCTTGGCCCAGCGCCGGGCGGCGCGCAATCATGGCATGTGGACAGTTTGGGGTGAAACGATCAGGATGGGATTGTTTTCCATCGCGAAAACATGGTCCGGAGACAAGGTGAGCACATGCGGCAAAGGCGGCGGCGGGCGATTCTGGCGGGCATAGCGCTCTGTTTAACGGGAGTCGGATCGGCGGGGACGATCGCGCGCCCGGCTGTCGCGGAGCCAGCCTCCGCATGGGGTGGGTTTCGCGATGGCTTCATCGAACAGCTGTTTGCGCTTGATCCCTATTTCGCGGTCTATCAGGGGCGCCATGATTATGATGGCAAGTTGCCGGACTGGAGCGACGCCGGCCTGAAAGCGCAGGCGGATTTCCTGACCCGGAGCATCGCGGCGGCAAGGGCCTATCAGGACAGGGCGCTGTCGCCGGAGGGGCGCTTTGAGAGGGATTATCTGATCGCGGTCGCGCGCGGGCGGCTGTTCTGGCTGACCGACGCCGACCAGCCGCACCATAATCCGGCCTATTATATCAACAACGGCCTCGATCCGAATGTCTATGTCGCGCGGCCCTATGCCGATGCGGCGACCCGGATGCGCGCCTTCATCGCCTTTGCGCGCAATGTGCCGCGCGCCGCCGCGCAGATCCGGGCGAACCTGAAGATGCCGCTGCCGGTCAGTTTCATCGATTTCGGCAAGGCCGGGTTTCAGGGGCTGGCGGACTATTATGTCGGCGATGCCAGGACGGCCTTCGCTTCGGTCAAGGATCCTGCGCTGAAGGCTCAGTTCGACGAGGCGGCAGGCGCGGCCTCCCGTTCCATGGCGGATCTGGCGGGCTATCTGGAAAGCGACCGGGCTCAGGCAACGGTGGATTTCCCGCTGGGGGCGACGCGTTTCGCGCGGATGCTGGACGCGACCGAGATGGTCACGACGCCGGTTGCCCAGCTGGAAGCGATCGGACGCGCCGATCTCAGGCGCAATCAGCAGGCGCTCAAGTCCGCCTGTGCCGCCTTTGCGCCCCGCGAGCCGATCGCGGCGTGCGTCGACAAAATGGGTGCGCACAAGCCCAAGGACGGCGTGCTGGCGGCGGCGCGCACCCAGCTCGCCCTGCTGAAGACGTTCGTGGCAAAGCACGACATCGTGTCCATTCCCGGAACCGAACAGGCGGAGGTGGCCGAATCGCCGCCCTATAATCGCCAGAACCTGGCCTATATCGACATCCCCGGGCCATATGAGAAGGGCCTGCCGTCCGTCTATTATATCGCGCCGCCGGACCCCAGCTGGACCAAGGCCGTGCAGGACGGTTATATCCCAGGCGAAAAGGATTTACTTTTCACATCGGTGCATGAAGTCTGGCCTGGCCATTTCCTGAACTTCCTTCACTCGAACCGGTCGCGTTTCACCTTTGGCAAGGTGTTCGTCGGCTATGCCTTTGCGGAGGGCTGGGCCCATTATGCCGAGGAGATGATGTGGGAGGCGGGCCTCGGCCGGGGCGATCCGGAGACCCATATCGGCCAGCTGTCCAACGCCCTTTTGCGCGATTGCCGGCTGCTTTCCGCGATCGGGATGCACACGGGCGGCATGACCCAGGAGGAGTCGCGGCGCATGTTCGTCGAGCAATGTTATCAGGACGAGGGCAATGCGCGCCAGCAGGCCGCGCGGGGCACCTATGACCCGGCCTATCTCAACTACACCATGGGCAAGCTGATGATCCGCCGCCTCCGCGCCGACTGGAGCGCGACCCGGGGCGGGCGCAGAGCATGGAAAGCTTTTCACGATCAGTTCCTGAGCTATGGCGGTCCGCCGATCCCGCTGGTGCGCCGGCAGATGATGGGCAGGGCTTCGCCTGCATTTTAGACTTCAGGTTGAACCAAACCTCTCCGTTCGGTTCGAACAATGTCATCATCACCTCGCCAGCGGCAGGTCCAGCTCCGCGATCAGGCCTTGACCGGCGGCGCGATTGCGCAGGCGCACCTCGCCCTGCTCGGCCCGCATCACGGCGCGGACGAGCGCCAGGCCGAGCCCTGCGCCGCCGGTCTCCCTGCTGCGCGATTGCTCCAGCCGGGTGAAGGGCTCCAGCATCGCCTCCACCTTCGCCGGATCGATGCCGGGCCCGTCATCCTCGACGCACACAATCGCGCGGCCGCCTTCGGTTCGCACGGACACATGCGCGCGCTCGCCATAGGTAATGGCATTGTCGATGAGATTGCCGATCGCGCGGCGGATCGCGGAGGCGTGAACGGAGACAATCGCGCGGTCGCCCTCGGCAAAGCTTGCGTCCCCGCCGGTCGCCCTGAAATCCTCGGTGACGGCTTCGGCCAGTGCGCCAAGGTCGACTTTCTGCGGCGGCTGTCGATCCCGTCCCACCCGCGCCAGCGCAAGTATGTCCTCGAGCATCTGGTTCATTTGCTCGATGGAGGCGATCATCTGGGTTCGATCCTCGGCATCGGCCACGGATTCCGTCCGTACCCGCAGCGCCGCCAGCGGCGTGCGCAGGTCATGGCCGATCGCGCCCAGCATATGGTCCTTTTCCGCCATCATGGCCGCGATCCGGCTTTGCATGCCGTTGAATGCGCGCGTCAGGTCGCGAATATCCGATGGCCCGCCTTCCGGCAGGGGCGCGGCATGGCCGTCGGGGGCAAAATCGCGAGCCGCCGCCGTCAGTTGCCCCAAGGGCCGGGTCAGGCGCCGACCCATCCACAGCAGCGGAATGAGAACCGCGGCATAGATGAGGATCGTTTGCATGATGAGGCGCCGCGCAATCGGCGGAGCGCCTTGCCGCGCCGGACTGGAAACGATCAGCCATCGGTTGGGCGCGACCTGCACGGCGAGGCGGAGGCGACCGCGATCGCGCCGCGACCCTTGGTCCGGCAGGATATGGCGCGCGAGGGGAGGGCGGTCCACCCGTCCATGATCGACATAGGCAATGACGCGCACCGCCGGATAACCCGCGCTGGCGAGCATTTCCGCCGCGCGCGCCGCGATTTCCGGCACCGCTCGCCCCGAAGGCGCGGGGGGGCGGGTGCTTATCTCTATCCGGCTTGCCATGCGGCGCCGGGCCGGGGGCAGGCTGGCGAGCGGGTCTGTCATGTCCATGATCCGCAGCACCGCCGGGGTAGCGGTCAGCGTAATCCACTGACGGCGATGTTCGGTCATCAATAGGGTAAAGCTGATCACCTGGGCCACGAGAAGCGACAGGGCCGCCACGACAATCAGGCGCGAGGACAGGGTCTGCGGCAGGATCGACAGCGTGTGTCTCATCCGCGTATCACGTCCGCCGACAGCATATAGCCGCCGCCCCACACCGTCTTGATGAAGCTGGGCGATTTTGGATCGGGCTCGATTTTGCGGCGCAGGCGGCTGATCTGATTGTCGATCGCGCGGTCGAACGGATTGGCCTCCCGCCCCTGCGTCAGATCCAGAAGCTGATCGCGCGAAAGCACTTGCCGTGGCCGTTCCAGGAAGGCGAGGAGGAGCCGGTAATCGGCCGTGCTGAGCGGGATCGCGATCTCGTCGGGGCCGGTCAACGTCCAGTCGGCGCTGTTGAGGATCCATTCGCCAAAGCGGTACAGTCCCGTTGCCGGGGCCGCGTCGCGGCGATTGCCGGCCGAGGCGCGGCGCAGGATCGCCTTGATCCGCGCCACCAGTTCGCGCGGGGAAAACGGCTTCACGACATAATCGTCCGCGCCCATCTCCAGCCCGACGATGCGATCGGTTTCTTCCGATCGGGCCGTGAGCAGGATGATAGGCAGGTCGCCGATTTCACGGACATGGCGGCACAGGCTGAGGCCATCCTCGCCGGGCATCATGATGTCGAGCACCAGCAGGTCGATCGCGCTGCTTTCAAGCGCCCTGCGGGCCGAGCGGGCGTCGGCCGCATCCGTCACCCGGTAGCCGTTTTTCTGCAGATAGGCCGCGAGCGGGTCGCGAATCATGCGCTCGTCGTCGACCAGAAGGATATGGGGTTTCAGCGCCATGGTGACCCCTTGTGGCCCCGCCCGGTGCCCTGGCGCAAGCCGGAGCAATGGGCGGGGCGCCGGGATGATTCAGCCTTCGGGATGCTCGTGCCTGCCGTGGCCCCGCATTCCCCGCATTTTCGAGCGCGCGGCATCGCGCTCGGCAGCGGTGATCTTGCCATCATGGTCGGTATCGACCCGGTCGAACATCGCCTGCGCCTGCGTGACAAAGGCAACCTTGGTCACATTGCCTTGCATCATGCCCATGCCGCCCATGCCCATGCCGCCGCGATGCGGTCCCCTGGATGCGCCATCGGAGCCACCCATGGCCGCGCGCATTTTGTCGTGCGCCGCGCGGAATTCCTCGCGGCTGATCTGGCCGCTATTATCCGTGTCAATCCGCTTGAAATGTTCGTCTTCCATGCGCGCGCGCATTGCATCGCGTTCCGCATCGGAGATCACGCCATTATGATCGGTATCCACTTCGGCAAAATGCTTCTCGGCGGCTGCGGTGACCTCAGCGCGCGTGACGATGCCGTCCTTGTTCGCGTCGAGCATTTCGAACAGCATAGCACGGCCATGGCCCGGCCCGCCCTCGACCTGCGCATAGGCAATAGCGCCAGTGACGGCCGCTGCGGCGGCAAGTCCCGGGAGTATGAAGCGTTTCATCTTTCCTGCGTCCTTCCAAAGTTCCTGTCCGCCGCGCTCACAAAGTCGCGTCGGTACAGTGTGGATAGAGCGCAATTGTATCATGGCGGTGCCGGATCAGCGGAAAATTGTCGCGAAATGTATCAGGGAAAAGCGGTCCGGGGCCCCTGATGCTGCGCGGGCGCCAAGATGCAGTTGATTGCAATGTCGACGAAAAGATGACAGGCAATGGTACTATCCGGCTTATTTGATTTGCACGCCTAGAAGTCCGATAATGGCACAGTTGCAAAACCCGCATTCGACTTCCGCAACACTTGCAATCGACTCTTAAACATTGGCTCTGGCAGCATGGACGTAGGGGGAATCCGCCATGCATGCGCCAAATTTGCAGCTCGCTGCTGCAAGAGAATCTGTGCGTCTTACAATGGGGCAGCGTCTCATCCTGACAGATGGGCGGTCGACGGGGTTTGATTAGATGGCTGTCGCTGAAGGCTTGGATCGTTGGTGGATGGACAAATTTGGTGCCCATCCTGCGCACCCGGTAAAATCAGATCAGGTTGCGCGGTGGTCCGTGGCCCGGGCTGGATGCATGCCGAAGTGGAGCGGGTAGCGGGGATCGAACCCGCATCACAAGCTTGGAAGGCTAGTGCTCTACCATTGAGCTATACCCGCGCGCATCCAGCAACGGAGGGCGCTCCTTGCCATTGGCGAGCCGGGCTAGTCAATCGCCTTTCCCGCCAGGTCTGCTTTGGGCTTGCCATGCGTTAGCTTTATACTTATTGCTGCGGTGATGGAACGCCCGACGCTTCGCCAGCTGGAGATACTGACCGAGATCGTCCGTGTCGGTACGTTTCGCGGGGCTGCGCGGGCGCTTGGTTTGTCGCAAGTCGCCGTCAGCGACCACATCAGGCAGCTTGAGCGGCGGCTCGGATGCGCGCTTTTCGTGCGGAGTGCCGGCGGCAAGGCGAGCCTGTCGCCTGCGGGTCGGACGGCGGTCGACCACGGCCGGAACGTGCTGTTTGCCTGCGATGCGCTCATCGCTGCGGCCCGGGATGTTGACGGGAGCGCACCAGCCATCCGTAAAACAGCCAAAGCTCCTCCTCCCTTGGTTCAGCCGCTGCAGGCCCTGGCTGAAGCGCCTGTTGCCAAGGCCATAAGCAATAGCGAAAAACCGATAACCATAGCCGCGCATCCCAGCATGCTGGCCCGGTTTCAGGATCGGCTGGCGGCCGCCGAAGAAGCTTTTCCCGATCGGCCGATAGCCGTCGATTTCGGGTCTTTCACAGCCGATACGGCCGGCCCGGCGCTCAGCGAAGGCCGGGTGGATATCGCGCTGTTCTATTCGATCGGGGATACGCCGGATTTCCCGTCCGACTATCTCTGGAGCGAACAATGGTCGCTGCTTGCCAAGGCGGATCACCCATTGGCGCGGCAGGACGCCTTGTCGCTGGCCGAATGCGTCGACATGCCGGTCATCATGCTCGATCCGGCCAATCCGCTGCGCATCCTGTGCGAAACCAGTCTTGATAAGGCAGGTCTATGGCCGTCGCCGACTGTGCTCGAGACAGATGATTATGCGCGCATCGCCGCCGAACTGGATCTGGGCGAGGCGGTTTTCGCTGCATTCGGCGTAACCGCGGCGCAATTTGCCGCTCGCGAGGGCCTGAGAAGGCTGGCCCTGGCCCAGCCACTGCCCAGCGTCGAGGTGCGCCGTGCACTGGCCCCGGCTGCGGATGGCGATCCGACCATCGCGGCACTGGCGGGGTTGCTGCAGTGATGGTGGCACTGACAGCTACGGGCACCTTGCGCCGAATTGAATCCCGCCGCATGCTGGTCTATGGATGGCAGGCAAGCCCCGGTGTTCGCTGATCGATTGCGATTCGCGCCTCCGGGGCACTCTTTTTCTCCTTGGTGAGTAGGCAAAAACGTGATGGCACGCCGCCGACAGATTTACGAAGGCAAGGCCAAGATCCTGTACGAGGGACCGGAACCCGGCACGATCATCCAGTATTTCAAGGATGATGCCACGGCCTTCAATGCGCAGAAACGAGGCACGATCTCCGGCAAGGGCGTGCTCAACAACCGCATTTCCGAGCATGTCTTCACCCTGCTAGGTCATATCGGGGTGCCCACGCATTTCATCCGCCGGCTGAACATGCGCGAGCAACTGGTGCGGCAGGTGGAAATCGTGCCGATCGAAGTGGTCGTGCGCAATGTCGTGGCCGGATCGCTGGCGAAACGGCTGGGCATCGAGGAGGGCACGCAGCTGCCCCGGACGCTCATCGAATATTACTACAAGGATGACGCGCTCGGCGATCCGATGGTGACCGAGGAGCATATCGCCTGTTTCGGCTGGGCCGCGCAGGAGGAAATGCACGATATCGCCGACATGGCGATCCGCGTGAACGACTTCATGTCGGGCATGTTTGCCGCCATTGGCATCCGCCTCGTCGATTTCAAACTGGAATTCGGCCGCGTCTGGGATGGCGACTTTAGCCGCATCATCCTGGCGGACGAGATCAGCCCGGACGGCTGCCGCTTGTGGGACATCGAAACGGGCGAGAAGCTCGACAAGGACCGGTTCCGGCGCGACATGGGCGGCGAGGTCGAGGCCTATCAGGAGGTCGCCCGCCGGCTGGGCCTGCTGCCCGAGGGGCTGGATACCGACGTTCTCGACCTTGAGAAGCATCGCCGCAAGCGGGGCAAGTAAAAGGGGCGGCGAGCGTCTTGCGATCCGCCGCCGCTCGGCTTAAGGGCGGGGCAACTCGAACAATCTGGGACGGAAAACTGCCGATGAAGGCACGGATATTCGTGACGCTGAAGCCTGGTGTACTCGATCCCCAGGGCAAGGCGATCCATCATGCGCTGACCGGCCTCGGCTTTGCCGGCGTCAATGACGTTCGTGCCGGCAAGGTGATCGAGCTCGACCTGGCGGACGACATAGGCGACGCCGCGCTCGAGGATATGTGTCGGCAGTTGCTCGCCAATACGGTGATCGAGAACTACCGGATCGAGCGATCGGCGTAGGCGGCCATGAACAGCGCTGTCATCGTCTTTCCCGGGTCCAATTGTGATCGCGACCTCGCCGTAGCCTTGCAGGCGGTGAGCGGCCGCGCGCCGGCCATGGTCTGGCATGGCGAAAGCACCCTTCCTGATAAGCTCGACATTATCGCTGTGCCGGGCGGTTTCTCCTATGGCGACTATTTGCGGTCCGGTGCGATGGCGGCGCGCTCGCCGGTCATGCGCGCGGTGGCAGAAGCATCGGCGCGCGGCGTCGCGGTGCTCGGCATCTGCAACGGCTTCCAGATCCTGACCGAAGCGGGCCTGCTGCCTGGCGCGCTCATGCGCAATGCGGGCATCCATTTCGTCTGCCGCGATGTCGCGCTCACGACCGCGAACAGCCAGACCGTCTTTACCAGCGGCTATGAAACGGACGAGCTGGTCAGCTTTCCTGTCGCCCATCATGACGGCAACTATCAGGCGGATGCGGACACGCTCGATCGGCTCGAAGGGGAAGGGCGCGTCGCCTTCCGTTATGCCGAGCAGGTCAACGGCTCCGCGCGCGACATCGCCGGGATCGTGAACGATGCGGGCAATGTCCTGGGCATGATGCCCCATCCCGAACGTGCCATCGACATGGTCCATGGCGGGATCGACGGCCGCCGCCTGTTCGAGGCGCTGCTGGCCGGCAAGGTCGCCTGAGTTCAGTTAAATTCTGATTAATTCAGGGTAATGCCTTGATAATCATAGAATAACCTGGATCTAAATGCCGGCCTTGAACGGGCTGAAATTGGTCCGCTCGTCAAACACGTCCATCCCCTCATGCCGCTTCAGCGCGCCCACGACCGCATAGGTCACGGGCGTCAGCAGCGCCTCCCAGGCCGTCTTGATCACGAACTGTGAGAGGACGACCTGCCAAAGCTGGTCGACCGGCCAGCCGGCGAGGCCGTAGAAGGCGAGGGGATAGAAGATGATGCTGTCGAGCCCCTGGCCCACCACCGTCGAGCCGATCGTCCGGGTCCACAGATAACGTCCATTGGTCAGCGATTTCATCCGGGCAAGGACAAAGCTGTTGGCGAATTCGCCCGCCCAGAACGCGGTGATGGAAGCCAGGACGATCCGCCAGCTATTGCCGAACACGCTTTCATAGGCGGCCTGTCCCGGCCAGCCAGCCGCGGGCGGCAGCGAGACCACCACCCAGCTCATGAACGCCATGAAGATGAGCGCGGCAAAGCCGACCCAGATCACCCGGCGCGCGCGGGCATAGCCATAGACTTCGGTCAGCACGTCACCGATGATGTAGCTGATAGGGAAAAACATGACACCTGCACCGAAAGACCATGCCCCGATGAAGGGCAGGTCCAGCGTCGCACGCTTCGACGCGCCAATGATGTTGGACAGGAGCAGGATCGCGACGAAGGCCGCCATGATAAGGTCGTAATAGCGCAACGACCGGCCATGCAGGCTGGCGGCGTCGACATGGGCGGGGTGCTGGGTCATCCCTGCGATGCATACCGGCCCGGTCCGCCAATGCAAGCGCGGCTGCGTCAAAAGCCGTTCCACCGGCCGCGCGAATGCTCTATGGGCAGGCGGGCGCGCGCCCGTAGCTCAGCTGGATAGAGCATTCGCCTTCTAAGCGAAATGTCACAGGTTCGAGTCCTGTCGGGCGCGCCATTTGCCTCAAGCGCTGGCGGCGACATCCGTCGCCTTGGCTATCCTCGCATAAGCTCGGGCGGCCGTCCTTGCGAACCCATTCGGGTTCGAGGCGATTAGCGCTAGGACGCCTTGGCCAGCGGCTGAAAGGACTGCAGCCATGCGTCGACCTTGAGTCTGCCCCGGGCAGCTTCCCTCATACATGCTCGGCTGCCGGCTGCGGATTGAACAGGGGCATCTGTCGCGTCGACGAGGTGGAGCACCCGTCCGGTCCGGGCCCTGGCCTGCTTCGCAAGACTTTCCATGGTTGCAAGATGGCTTTCGATTTCCTGTTCGGTCAGGAAGCCTGTGGCGACGCTCCTGATCATCCCCAGTTCTTCGTCATAGGTCGCGACGAGCATAGTATCCCTCCGCCTTATTTACCCATGAGCCGGATCGAGCACTGGCATGGCAAAGGCCGCCTCAACGGCTCTGGTATAACATTGCGCTCAGGGTCGCGGCGTCACTCCTTCGCGCTGCGCGCCTGGAGCATGCCGGGCGTGATGAAGCCGATGGGGTCCGCCGACCGCGCCTTTTGCTTGAGCGTCGCCTCCATCGCCTCATATTCGCGTTCCATCTCGGGCGTGACGGACGCGCGCGTTTCCTTCAGCGCGGCATCGAAATGCGCCTTGCCGACGACGCTGACCGAAAGCGACTCGCGCAGGGCATGGAGGCCGGCCCGGCGGACGAGGTCCTCGAGATCGGCGCCGGTGAACCGGTCGGCCCGGTCCGCTATGTCATCCAGGTCCACATCCTCGCCAAGCGGCATGCGGGCGGTATGAATGCCGAGGATGCGGCGCCTGCCGTCGCGGTCGGGCACGCTCACATAGATGAGCTCGTCGAAGCGCCCTGGCCGGAGCAGCGCGGGGTCGATCAGGGTCGGCCGGTTGGTGGCCCCGATGACCGCGACGGATTGCAGCTCCTCCAACCCGTCCATTTCGGCGAGGATCGTGTTGACCACGCGCTCCGTCACCTGCGGCTCGCCAAGGCCGCCGCCGCGCGCGGGAACGAGGCTGTCGAGCTCATCGATGAACAGCACGGTCGGCGCAACCTGCCGGGCGCGGGCGAAGAGGCGGGCGATCTGCTGCTCGCTCTCGCCATACCATTTCGACAGGAGGTCGCTCGACTTGGTGGCGATGAAGTTCGCCTGCGCTTCGCGCGCCACCGCCTTGGCGAGCAGGGTCTTGCCGGTGCCGGGCGGGCCATAGAGCAGGAAGCCCTTGGCGGGGCGGATGCCGATGCGGCGAAAGGCCTCCGGATCCTTCAAGGGCAGCTCGATGCCTTCACGCAGCCGTTGGCGCACGTCGTCGAGGCCGCCGATATCGTCCCAGCTGACATCGGGGGCCTGCACCATGACCTCCCGCATGGCCGAAGGCTGGACGCGCTTGATCGCGGCGAGGAAATCCTCGCGGGTCACGCACAGATCGTCGAGAACCTCGGGCGGGATCGTGCCCTCCTCGAGATTGAGGCGCGGCATGAAGCGGCGCACCGCCTCGATCGCCGCCTCGCGGGTCAGGGCGGCCAGGTCCGCGCCGACAAAGCCATAGGTGGTCCGGGCCAGTTCGGTGAGGTCGACCTGCTCGGCGAGCGGCATGCCGCGTGTATGGATGCCCAGGATCTCCCGCCGGCCGCGTTCGTCCGGCACGCCGACGATGATCTCGCGGTCAAAGCGGCCAGGACGCCGCAGCGCCTCGTCGAGCGCCTCGGGCCGGTTGGTCGCGCCGATGACGACGAGGTTGGTGCGCGCCTCCAGCCCGTCCATCAGCGTCAGCAACTGCGCGACCAGCCGCTTCTCCGTCTCGCCCTGGACCTGGCCGCGCTTGGGCGCGATCGAATCGAGTTCGTCGATGAAGAGGATGCTGGGTTGGGCCTTGGTCGCCTGCTCGAATATCTCGCGCAGCTTGCGCTCCGACTCGCCATAAGCGGAACCCACGATTTCGGGTCCGTTGATGAGGAAGAATTCAGCGCTGCTTTCATTGGCGACCGCCTTGGCGAGGCGGGTCTTGCCGGTGCCTGGCGGGCCGTGCAGCAGGACTCCGCGCGGCGGATCGACGCCGAGGCGCTGGAACAGTTCGGGATAGCGCAGCGGCAACTCGATCATCTCGCGCAGCTGGTCGATGGTGTCCGCCATGCCGCCGACATCGTCATAGGTCACGTCGGCACGGCGGCTCTCGCGCGGCTCCTCATATTCCGGGCGCAGCTCGATTTCGGTCGACGCATCGATATGGACGAAACCGCGCGGTATGGTCGAAACGACGGTCAGCCGGATTTCCTGCAGCGCATAGGCAGGCGCTGTGAACATCCGGCGCAGTTCCGGCGGCATGTTGCTGCGATCGACCTGCTGCTGCCCGGCGGTGGCGACAACGTCGCCAGCGGCCAGGGGACGGTCCGCGAACACGCGTTTCAGGGCGTCGGGATTGCCCTGCAGCCGCAGATTCTCCTGGGCGGGCGCAAACACCACGCGCTGTGCGGGGCGCGATTCGGCCTTCGCGATCATGACGAAATCGCCCGATCCGACTCCGGCATTGGCGCGTTGCAGTCCATCGAGGCGCAGCACGTCCAGCCCTTCGTCCTCGCGGTAGGACAAGATGACCCGCGATGGCGTCGAACGCTTGCCGATGATCTCGATCATGTCGCCTTCCAAGAGGCCCAGCTCGGTCATGACGGCCGCAGGCATGCGGGCCATCCCTCTCCCGCTGTCTTCCGGCCGGGCATTGGCGACCTGGATGCGGCGGCCGCGGGGCTGTTCTTCGGTCATTGCGGAGTCGTCCCGATTATTTCTGCACGTCAGACATAGGGTGCCATTTCATGAACGCAATTGTACCGCTAAATGATCCGCCCAAAGTACCACCAATGATAAGACTCGCGCTGCCGAGCGTTATGCGCAATAATTGTGCAGTGCAGCGAGATGGGAGATATAGCACCATGCGGCGCCTGCCACCGTTAACAGCGCTCGAAGCGTTTCTCCAGGTCGCGCGCACCGGATCGGTGAAGGCGGCCGCGGCGGAACTCGCGCTTTCGACACCGGCGCTCAGCCGCCGGGTGCAGGCGCTTGAGCGGTTTCTCGGCATGACATTGTTCGAGAGGCGGCATCAGCAGATGGAGCTGAATGCCGACGGCCAGCGGCTGATGGCCGAAATCGCGCCGGTGCTGGACGGGCTGGCGGCGGCTATCGAAAACGCTGTCAGCGGACCGCGCGAACTGCGCCTGCGACTCGGCGTCCTGTCCCTGTTTGCCGGGCAGCGCCTGTTGCCGCGCATACCGGACCTGCGGAAGTTCCATCCCGAGCTGCACCTGGACATCGACACGAGCCCGCTGGCGCTGTCGCGGCTCGGCGATGGGCTCGATGCGGCCATCATCCTGACCCAGGAGCCGGACGCCGGTTTCTATACGAAGGAACTCGACCACGACGAAATCTATCTGATCGCCGCCCGCCTGCGCACGGAAGGTCGCAACGCCATAACCAAGCCGAGCGACCTGAACGAGGAAACCATCCTGATTCATCGCGACATGCCCAAGCTGTTCGAGGTGTGGAAGGACGCCATTGGCCTGCCGGATCTCGAGCCCCGGTCGATCGAACATTATGATTCGGGTCAGCTCATGCTGGAGGCGGCGGCGCAGGGGCTCGGCGTTGCGCTGATGCATGGCCGACACTTCGAATATGCCCATGATCCGCGTCTCGCCCGGCTTTTCGATTTGAAGATCGAGAGCCCTTACCGGTATTTCTTCGTCTGTCGGCCGCGGGCCATGGAGAACAAGGCAGTCCGCCTTTTTCACGATTGGCTGGTATCTTCTGAAATCTGACAGGTATCGAGGTTCGTAAAATGTGCAGGTGCGGAACGATTTTTAAACTGTAAGCCAGTTATCACTTTCTCAGCGCACGAGAGATACTCAAGAAAGCCTGTTGATGTCGGACCAGATCAAAGTACTGATTGACGGGGATCGAGGGGCGGTGGCGTTTGGCTGTGCGAGTCTCGGTGGGGCTGCAGCGGGATGAAACACGCGCCCGTCGACCTTGCATCGTCCGATGCCCCATCGCCTGACCGGCCTTCGTCGCCGTGCGTCTGTGCGCACGACGTGGGCGCCGACCATGGCGCCGACCATATGGTGCGCGCGCTGATCGCCGACGAGCTGGAGGCGATCCGCGAAGTGCTGGAGGAAGTCGGCATGCACCTGTGCATCGATCCGGTCATGATCGAGCGATATAGCATGGTGCTGCAGGGGATCGACGAACTGGCCCAGCGCAATGAGAATCTGGCGCGGATATTGCGCGCGGGCGCGATGGAGCCCGCAATCCAATCGGTTTCGCTGGAGAGCCTGCGCAGTCGTCTGCTTGACGGGGTTGCAGCCTGTCGTGTCGACCCGCCGGCCATCGGATAAGCCGCCTGAAAATCCATCGGATTTTACGCCCAATTCATTTCGCCGACACAAAAACTCATCGCAAAGGCTTTACCAGAGCGTCGCAAGCGTTCTAGACCGTCCACCAACCACAACAGCTCAAGCGAGATCATGACCGCACCCGCGCACGCCCTTGCCGACAGCCGCAGCAAAGCCTCCGATTATCTCCGTTTCCTTCGGGCATGGGTGCAGCGCCCGCGTCAGACGGCGTCGATCGTGCCGAGCAGTCCGCATCTCGGCCGGATGATGGCGGCGCAGATCGAACCGGACGGCGGACCTGTCATGGAACTGGGCGGAGGGACGGGCGCCCTTACCCGGCAGATTCTCGCCACCGGCCTGCCGCGCGATCAGCTGGAAGTCGTGGAAATCAATGGCCACTTCGCGCGCGAACTGCGCATCGCCTTTCCCGGCGTTCACATCCTGGAGACGCCCGCCGAATCCGTGAGCCAGCATGCGATCGGTCAGGTTGGCAGCTATCAGGCCGTCATCAGCGGCCTTCCCATGCTGGCGATGGGCGTGAGCCAGCAGCAGGCCATCCTCGCGGAAGCCTTTCGCCTGCTCTCACCGGAGGGTGCGTTCATCCAGTTTACCTATTCCCCGCGCCATCCGTTCCGGCGGGAGGTGGTGGAGGCGCTCGGTCTCCGGGCCACCCGCATCGGCAGCATCTTGCGAAACGTGCCGCCCGCGACGGTCTTCCGTATCGACAGAAGCGCAGCCGAGGATTGACCTCCGGCCCCGCCGGGCCTAATCGGCGCCCCGTTAGGGTTCCCGTGGCAGCACGGGTGAAAAGGGAAGCCGGTGGGAACCCGGCGCTGTTCCCGCAACTGTAACCGGTGAGTTTCGCCTCATCCAAAGCCACTGGGTCCGCAAGGGCTCGGGAAGGCGAGGCAGCGAACGATGACCCGGAAGTCAGGAGACCTGCCTTAACAGTCTGTCCTTCCCCGGTCGGGATGTGCCGGTTGAACGAGGCTGAAACCCTCGCGTGACGACGTCAGGAAACGGGCTGTGGCCCGGTGCCGGTCGCTGCGCTGCGACTCCGCCGGTCGCCGCCCCGCGTTAAGGGGTATGTTGAATGGACTATCGGAAACTTGTTTTGTCGGGCGCATGCAGCGCCGCGATCGCCCTTGCCCTCGCGCCGGTATCGGCATGGGCCGAGGATGCCGACGCGGAAATCGTTGTCACCGCGACCGGCGCGCCGCAGGAGCGCGACACGGCCGGGCAGGCCATCACGGTCATCAGCAGCGACATGATCGAAACCCGGCAGGCCGTGTCGCTCGCCGAACTGCTGGCGACGACGCCCGGCGTCACCTATTCGCGCTCCGGCGGTCCGGGCGGGCTGACTGCGGTGCGCATCAGGGGCGCGGAGGACAGCCACACGCTGACCCTTATCGACGGCGTGCGGATCAACGATCCCTCCTCGACCGGCGGGTCGTTCGATTTCGGCAATCTGCTGTCGCTGGTCGTCGACCATGTCGAGGTTCTGCGCGGCGCCAATTCCGTGCCCTGGGGCAGCCAGGCCATCGGCGGCGTCGTCAACATCTCGACCGAGGCGCCCACCCAAGACCTGTCGGCCCGCGCCAGCGCCGAATATGGCTATAAGGATGCGGTCAATCTCGCGGGCCATGTCAGCGGCACCTCCGGCCCGGTTTCGGCGAGCCTGGGCGGCGGGTATTTCCGCGACGACGGTGTCTCGGCCTATCGTTTCGGAACGGAGCGCGACGGTTATCGCCAATATGCGCTGACGGGCCGGGTCGGCATTGCCATCGGTCCAGATGCTGGCCTCGATTTCCGGGCCTATTATGCGGACAGCCGGCGGGACAGCGATGGATTCCCGCCGCCTGATTATCTTTTTGCCGACACCCCAGGTTATGCGACAACAAAGGAACTGGTCGCCTATGCCGGCGCGCACTTCGGCCTGCTGGACGGCGCGCTTAGCAACCGGCTTTCCTTCACGCTGACCAATGTCGATCGTGACCTTTTCGATACGGTGGATCCGTTCAACAACGGGTTGTTCCGCGGCGTGGTGCAGCGGATCGAATATCGGGGCGATGCGGAGATCACCAAAGGCATCCGGGCAGTCTTCGGCGCGGAGCATGAGTTCAGCCGGGTGAAGGACGGATTCACCCGCAATTCGACGACGGCGGACAGCGGCTTTGCGCAACTGGTGCTGACGCCCGTTCGCCAGATCACACTGACTGGCGGCATCCGCGTCGATGACTATCGCACCTATGGCACCAAGACGACCTTCGCAGCCAATGCGGCCTGGCGCCCCACGGACAGCCTCACCTTGCGCGCGAACTATTCGGAAGGGTTCCGGGCGCCGTCGCTGTACCAGCTCTATAGCTTTTACGGAAATAGCGCTCTGCTGCCGGAAACCTCGCGCAACTATGAAGTGGGCGCAGAGCAGCGGCTGATCGGCGGCCGGGCGGTTGTGGGCCTGACGCTATTTCAGCGCGACACGACCAATCTTATCGACTTCCTCTCCTGCTTCGGCCTTACCACGGGGGCTTGTGCGGGGCGGCCCAATGGCCTTTTTGACGGCGTATATGCAAATGTCGGCCGCGCCCGCGCGCAGGGTGTAGAGGCGACGCTGCTGGTCCGGCCGGTGGATGGACTGACGATGGAGGCAAACTATACCTATGCCGACTCCGAGGACCGGCTGACCGGCTTGCGGCTGCTGCGCCGTCCGCAGCACAGCTTTAACGCCTCAGTCGACTGGGAAGCGGTCAAGGACGTGAAACTGGGGGCGACGGTGCATAGCGTGAGCAGCAGCGAGGACATCGACTACCAGACATTTGCCCCGACCACGCTGGGCGCCTACACGCTGGTGGGCCTGCGGGCGTCGGTGGCCATTGGCGAACATTATGAGCTCTATGGCCGCGTCGAGAATCTGTTCGATGAGAAATACGAGATGGTGTCCGGCTACGGCACGGTCGGCCGTGCCGCCTTTGTCGGGGTGCGGGCCAAGCTATGAAGGGGGCGGGGCGCCTCGCTGTGCTGATCCTGCTGCTGGCAGGACCGGCTGGCTGCGCCCCGCAACCACTCGCGGCCGCGCGGGCGCCCCGGGCCGACGGCCGGCCGCGCGTCATGTCGTTGAACCCGTGCATCGACGCCATCCTGCTGCGCGTCGCCGACCCGGACCAGATCCTCTCGATCAGTCACTACAGCCATGATCCGCGCGCAAGTTCGGTCGATGTGCGCATTGCCCGCCGCTATCCCGCCAATTTCGAAACGGCGGAGGAGGTGGTCGCGGTCCGTCCCGATGTGGTGCTGCTCGGCCCCCATGTCGCGCCGGCCACGCGGGATCGCATTCGCTCGCTCGGCATCAGGTTCGTGACGCTGACCGTGCCCAGCACCATTTCCGAAGGTCTCGATCAGGTCCGCGACGTTGCGCGGGCGGTCGGTTTTCCGGCACGGGGCGATGCGCTTGTCGCCAGGATCGATCATGCGCTCACCCTTGCAAAGCCTCCGCGCGCTTCACGGCCGATCCCGGCGATCATACAGCAGGGCGGGGGGCTGGTACCGGGGACAGGCACGCTCGCGGACGAGCTCCTGAGCCGAACCGGGTTTTACAATATGAGCGGCACTTACGCATTGAAAATGTGGGATATTCTACCGCTGGAGCTGATGGTGGACCATCCGCCGCGCGTCGTCCTCACCGACCTGGCTGGTAGACGTGGTCAGGATCGTGGATTGCCACAAGGCGTCCCAGGGCTCAGTTTCGCTCACTTTCCCGAGCGCCTGCTCCAATGCTCCGGTCCCAATCTCATCGAGGCGGCGGGCCGGCTGGCACGCATCCGGGCCGAGGTGGCAGGCGCATGAGCGGACGCAACTCAAGGTTGTTGATGCTGGTCCTCGGCGTCGTCATGGCGTTCCTCTTCGCCCTGCTGACGGGCAAGGTCTGGATCGCGCCATGGTCGATCGTGGCGGGCAGTCCGCAGGCATGGATCATGGCCGAACTGCGCCTGCCCCGCGCGATCCTGGGCCTCGTGGTGGGGGCGGGCCTCGGCATGTCGGGGGCCGCCCTGCAGGGCTATAGCCGCAATCCGCTGGCCGATCCGTCGATCCTCGGCATTTCCGCGAGTGCCGCTCTGGGCGCCGTTGCCGCGATCTTCGTAGGTCTGGGCGGGCAGGTGATGGTGGTGGCCAGCGCCGCGATGGCGGGGGCTTTCGGCGCGGTGATGCTGCTTGGCCTCCTTGCCGGAGCGAGCGCGAGCGCGGTCGCCTTCATCCTCGCCGGCACGGTGCTGTCGTCGCTCGCTGCCGCCCTGACGGCGCTCCTCATCAGCCTTGCGCCCAATCCGTTCGCGACGTCGGAGATCATCAACTGGCTGATGGGGGCGCTGACCGATCGGGGCTGGCGCGAGGTGAGCTTCGCCCTGCCCCTGATCGCGGCGGGCTGCGCCTTGTTCTGGACCACGGCCCGGTCGCTCGACGCGCTGACCTTGGGCGAGGCGGTGGCACGGTCGCTGGGCGTGGACCTGGTCCGGCTCCAGCTGCTGCTCGCATTCTCGCTGGCGCTGACGGTCGGGGCATCGGTGGCCGCGACAGGCGTGGTCGGCTTTGTCGGGCTGATCGTGCCGCATCTCCTGCGGCCAGCCTTTGGCGCGCAGCCGTCCCAGTTGCTGCTGCCGTCGATGCTGGGCGGTGCGATGCTCGTCCTGCTCGCCGACGGCCTTGTCCGCCTGACGCCCGGTGCTGGGGAGTTGCGGCTCGGCATTGCGATGGCGCTCATCGGCGCGCCCTTTTTCTTCGCGCTGCTGATGAAGCTGCGCCGGGAGATGGCATGATGCTGGCCGCGCATGATGTCACGGTGCGCGCAGGCACGCGGGCGCTGCTCGCCGGGATTTCGGCCGATCTGCAGCCGGGCAGGGTGACGGCGGTGCTCGGGCCCAATGGCGCCGGCAAGTCCACGCTGCTGCAATGCCTCACTGGATTGCGGCCAGCGGCCGAGGGCGAGGTCCGGCTCGACGGCGCGCGGCTGGATGCATTCAGCGCGGCGCAGCGGGCGCGGCGGATCGGCTATCTGCCGCAACAGGCACAGTTGCACTGGAATATCCAGGTGCGGGCCTTGGTGGCGCTTGGCCGCTATCCGCTCCGCTCCGGCTACGGGCCGTTGTCGGCAAAGGACAGGGCCGCAGTCGAATCGGCGCTGGCCCAGACGGACGCTGCGATGTTGGGCGACCGACAGGCGGGCACGCTGTCCGGCGGCGAGCTGGCGCGGGTTCTTCTTGCGCGGGTGCTGGCGGGCGAACCGGACTGGATCCTCGCTGATGAGCCATTCGCGGCGCTTGATATCGCCCATCGCTTCGATCTGGCCTCCCATTTCCGGGCCATCGCCGAGCGGGGTACGGGCGTCGTGGTCGTGCTGCACGATGTCGCCCTGGCCGGACGGCTGGCGGACCACATATTGCTCCTCGATCAAGGCCGACTGGTGGCGGAAGGCGCGGTAGAAGCCGTGCTCGCCTCGCCGGAGCTTGAGCGGGTGTTCGGCGTCACCATGGACCGCCATGTTCATGACGATGGCACTGTCAGCCTGATTCCCGTCCGCCGCTTTCCTTGAGCGCAACAGGCGCTTACAAGGCCGCCCATGCAACGTTTCGATGTGATCATTACGGGTGGCGGGCTGGTTGGCCTCACGCTCGGTATCGCCCTTGCCCGGCACGGAGTCGCGTGCGCGGTGGTCGACCCAGCCGATCCCGCGAGCATCGTCGCGCCGGGCTTTGACGGCCGCGTATCGGCGATCGCAAGTGCGAGCTGGCGGATGTTCCAGGCGCTGGGCATTGCCGCCCGGCTGGAGGGCAAGGGCTGCCCGATCGACCGCATCTGGGTGAGCGAGGGCCTGTCGGGCGGCGCGCTCGATTTCGCACCCGATCCCGATGACGGCGCGCTTGGCCATATGTTCGAGAATCGCGAGCTCCGGCTGGCGATCGATGCCACCGCGAACGAGACCGCCGGGCTGACCCGGTTCCAGCCCAATCATGCCGTCTCCGTGACGCGCGACCTCGACGGCGTGCGCATGACCCTGGCGAGCGGGGCCGAATTAGGGGCGTCGCTCCACGTCGCGGCGGAAGGACGCATGAGCCCGACGCGTGAGGCGGCGCATATTCCGGTCGCGCGCTGGGCCTATCATCAGCGCGGGCTCGTCACCGCGATCACCCACGAACGCGGCCATGACAACACCGCCTATGAGATATTCTATCCCGGCGGCCCGTTCGCGCTGCTGCCGATGCAGCCGGGCACAAGGTCCGCGATCGTGTGGACCGTGCCGGAGAAGCATGCCCCCGCGATGCTCAAGCTGGGCGAGGCCGCCTGGCTGGCCGAGGCGCAGAAGCGGATGGGCGACTTTCTGGGTGACATCGCCTTGGCGGCGCCAATGTCGAGCTATCCGCTCGGCTTCCACCGGGCCGCGCGCATCACCGATACCCGCCTCGCGCTGGTGGGCGATGCGGCGCACGCGATCCATCCGATCGCGGGGCAAGGGGTCAATCTCGGCTACCGGGATGCCGCTGCACTGTGCGAGGTGCTGGTGGAGGGTATGCGCATCGGCCTCGAACCGGGCGACGCGCAACTTCTGGCCCGCTATCAGCGCTGGCGCGCGCTCGACACGATCAGCGTCACGGTGATGATGGACGGGCTGGTACGATTGTTCGACGTGCCCGGACGGGCCGCGTCGGCGGTGCGCCGCTTGGGCTTGTCCACGGTCCAGCGCCTTGGCCCGCTCAAGGAGCGGTTCATGGCCGAGGCGCGGGGGGAATCGGGGCCCAGGCCGCGCCTGTTGCTCGGCGAGACTATCTAAGCATCCGGGTTACTGCATCGTCGCCGGGCCGCGATCGTCCCCATGGCCGTGGAACTGCATCAACTGCACCAGCATCTCGGACCGCTCGCTCAGCAGGTCGGCCTCAAGCAAGGCCTGTTTGGACGCGATGTCGAACGGCGAGACCTGCGCGATGGCGTTGACCAGCGTCTCGTCATCCAGGCGCCCAATGGCGTCCCAGTCCACGCTATAGCCCAGATGGTCGGCAAAGCGCCGCGATTCCATCTCCAGCGCGGCGCGTTCCGTGGAGGTCAGGATGCCCGGGTCGTCCTCGTCATCGGCCATCGGCAGCGCCTGCACCTGCCGGAACGGCGTGGCCACCTCAAGCTCTCGCACGATCCGGAACCGCGCTTCGCCCTCCAGCACGATGTCGAATCGTCCATCCTCCAGCGCCTGGATATCCGCGATGCGGCCGATGCAGCCAATCTGGAACAGCGGCGGTGGCTCGCCCGATGCGCGGGGCTGGATCATGCCGATGCGCTGGTCGCGCGCCATGGCGTCGTTGATGAGCGCGCGGTAGCGGGGCTCGAAGATGTGCAGCGGGAGTTGCATGCGCGGGAACAAAATGACACGGCCCAGCGGAAAGATCGACAGTCTCCGGCTGGTCACGCTCATATTTCCCCCGGCGTCATGCAAACAGGATCGCTGACAGGCGGCGGCGCTGCGCCGCGACCCAGGGGTCCTCCAGGCCGACTACCTCGAACAGCTTGAGCAGCTGGTTGCGCGGCGCGCCTTCGTTCCAGTCGCGGTCGCGCGCGATGATGTCGAGCAGGGCATCGGCGGCACCGTCATTATCGCCATTGGCCATGCGCCCGTTGGCCAGCTCGAACAGCGCGTCGAGATCGTCCGGATTGGCGGCGACCCTGGCTTCGACCGCGGATAGGTCGGCGACGGGACGCACGCTTGCCGCAAGGTCGATGGCGGTGCGGGCGCGCTCGATGGCCGGTTCACGCGCCAATTCCGGCGGCAATGCGTCGAGAAGCGCCTTGGCCTCGTCGCTGCGGCCCAGCGAGACCAGCGCGCGGGCATGGCCGCCAGCGACCTCCGCATGGTCCGGCGCCATCTCGGCGAGTTGTTCGTAGATCGAGAGAGCCCGCGCGGCATCCCCGCCACCCAGCACTTCATCGGCCATGGCGATGAGCGGCGCCATGTCCTGCGCCTGTCGGCTGGCATCGCTTTCGATCGGCAGCTGCGCGAGAAGCTGGTCGAGATACTGCTTGAGCTGACCCTCCGTCCGCGCCTTGGTGAGGTCGGCGACCGGCTGGCCCTGAAAGAGCGCATAGACGGTCGGGATCGACTGCACCCGGAACTGGCCGGCAATGAACTTGTTCTCGTCGACGTTGATCTTGACCAGCAGCACGCCCTTGTCCGCATAGTCGGCGGCGACCTTTTCGAGAATGGGCGTCAGCTGCTTGCAGGGACCGCACCATTCCGCCCAGAAATCGACGATGACGACTGCATTCTGCGAGGGATCCACCACGTCGCGGCGAAATGCCGCGATCTCGTTCTTCTCCTGCTCGCCCAGGCCCAAGGTCGCCACTTTTCAGTCTCCCATCGTTCGGTATTGTGCTGCCGCACCGCCCGCATATGGGGTTGAAAGGCGCTTTTGTGCAAGGGACGGGGCGGATTCTTTGGGCCGCACGATTTGGGCTTGCCGGTCTGCCGAGGCGATGCTAGGTGCCCGCCTCACCCGGCGCAATAATGATTGCAGCCGACGCCAGAGCGGGCGTAGCTCAGGGGTAGAGCACAACCTTGCCAAGGTTGGGGTCGAGGGTTCGAATCCCTTCGCCCGCTCCAGATTTTCCAAGAAAAACAATCGACTTAGCGTCATTCCCCATGCGGGGGATGGCAATCGCTAACACGCTACTAGCACGCAGATTGATGGGGATGATCGGACGCAATGCGACCCGCGCGTTCAAATCGGCGACGAGCGTGGACATCTTCATCTGTCCGCGCATGGGCCACATGCACAATTTCGCCAGTACGCGCGCGCTCTTGTGGCAGCGTATCGAAAGTTTCGGGCAATGGTGTGCTACCGTGAAGGCGGCTGGATAGGGCTGTCTGTTGAGAGGACAGCTGTTCTCCCTCAAAGGCGCGAGCCCAGGGCAGCAGGGCGCGCCGCATAACCCTGGACTCCTGCCTGCGCAGGAGAACATCGCCATATCAATCTGATCAGGGAGCAATCTCCCTGACAGGCCTACTGGTCCAGGAAGCTCCGCATCTTGCGCGACCGGCTGGGGTGCTTCAGCTTGCGCAGCGCCTTCGCCTCGATCTGGCGGATACGTTCGCGCGTCACGCTGAACTGCTGGCCGACTTCCTCCAGCGTGTGATCGGTGTTCATGCCGATGCCAAAGCGCATGCGCAGCACGCGTTCCTCACGCGGGGTGAGGGAGGCGAGGACGCGGGTCACGGTTTCCTTCAGGTTCGCCTGAATGGCGGCGTCCACGGGAATGATCGCGTTCTTGTCCTCGATGAAATCGCCCAGATGGCTGTCCTCCTCGTCGCCGATCGGCGTTTCGAGGCTGATCGGCTCCTTGGCGATCTTCATCACCTTGCGCACTTTTTCGAGCGGCATGGAGAGGCGCTCGGCCATTTCCTCGGGCGTGGGCTCGCGGCCCTGCTCGTGCAGGAACTGGCGGCTGGTGCGCACCAGCTTGTTGATCGTCTCTATCATGTGGACCGGGATACGGATGGTCCGGGCCTGGTCCGCGATCGAGCGGGTGATCGCCTGTCGGATCCACCAGGTCGCATAGGTCGAGAATTTATAGCCGCGGCGATATTCGAACTTATCGACCGCCTTCATCAGGCCGATATTGCCTTCCTGAATGAGATCCAGGAACTGCAGGCCGCGATTGGTGTATTTCTTGGCGATGGAGATGACCAGGCGCAGGTTCGCCTCGACCATTTCCTTCTTGGCGATCCGCGCCTCGCGCTCGCCTTTCTGCACCATGTTGACGATGCGGCGGAACTCGCCGAGCGACGTGCCGGTCGCCTGGGCGATTTCCGACACCTCGACCCGGATCCGGTCGACGGCGGTCGCTTCGGCAGCGGCAAAAGCGGCCCATTTCTTGTCGATGCCCGCAACGCGCTCCATCCAGCCGTCATCCAGCTCATGGTTCACATAATTGTCGAGGAAGTCCTTGCGCGGAACCTTGTGCCGCTCGGCAAGGCGCAGCATCTGCCCGCCCAGCGCGGTAAGGCGCCGGTTGAAGGCATAAAGCTGGTCGACCAGGAATTCGATCTTCTGCTGGTGGAACTGGACGCTCTCGACCTCGGCCGTCAGCTCCTCGCGCAGCCTGTGGTAGAGATCTTCCTTGGACTTGGCCAGTTCCTCGCCATTGGCGAGCGCGTTCAGGCGTGCCTGCTGGACGGCGGTGAATTTCTCGAACAGGTCGGCGATGCGTTCGAACTTGGCGAGCGCATCGGGCTTGAGCAGTTCTTCCATCGCGGCGAGGGAGAGGGTGTTGTCCTCCTCGTCGTCGGCTTCCGGCCGGGGGGTGCGCCGTTCGACGAGCGAATCCTCGTCCTCGTCCTCGGCAGCGGGGGCTTCCTCGACCTCTTCCTCTTCCTTGTAGGAAGGGCCAGCGGTCTTCTCGCTGATTTCGCCGTCGTCGCCTTCGCCTTCTTCAAGGCTCTCGGGCGCGGGATCCTTGGACAGCATCGCGTCGAGATCGAGAATCTCGCGCAGCTGCATCTCGCCATTATTGAGGGCGGTCGACCATTCGATGATCGCGTTGAAGGTGGTCGGGCTCTCGCACAGGCCCAGGATCATCGTGTCCCGCCCGGCCTCGATCCGCTTGGCGATGGCAATCTCGCCCTCGCGCGACAGCAGTTCGACCGCGCCCATCTCGCGCAGGTACATCCGCACCGGATCGTCGGTGCGATCGACGGTTTCCTTCTTCTTTTCGCCGACATTGCCGGACGAGGGATCTTCATCCTCCGCGCCGTCGGCCGCTTCGGCCTCCGGTTCGGCGCCGTCTTCGCTTTCCTCGGCAGCTTCGTCCTGCTCGACGATGTTGACGCCCATGTCATTGAGCGCCGACATCACGTCCTCGATCTGCTCGGAGGACATCTGGTCCTGCGGCAGAGCGGCGTTCAGCTCGTCATAAGTCAGGTAGCCGCGCTTCTTGGCCTTGGCGATCAGCTTCTTGACCGATGCCTCGTTCAGGTCGAGCAGGGGCGCATCGCCGCTATCTGGCTCTTCGGTCTGAGAGGATGATTTGTTCGCTTTGCTCGCCATTCTATGCCTTGTCCTTACGCCGCCGCCAGCCGGTCTTCCGCATTCGCTTTCAATTCGATGAGACGCTCGTCATTCCGTTGCTTTTCCGTCAGCAACCGGTGCCGCTCTTCGATATACCGCTTATATGCCTCGTCATCTTGCACTGCCGCATATAGGCCCGCTTCCAGTGTCGCAAGCTTTGCGGCCATTTCCTGATCAATGACCAGACGGTCGATGACCTCGCACAAGTCACTTTCCGCCACATCCGGTTCGGCCGACCTGTGGTAGAAGGAAAAACCCATATCGTGCTGGAAGTTCCTCCGTTCGACAGGGTCACCCTCTGAGTCCGCCAATATGGCTTCGATCAGGTCTTCTTCAAGGGCCGGGCGGCTATAGGATGCGGAAATGAGAACATCGCGCCACTGCTCGAACGCGCGGCTCGGCATATCAAGGACATTGAGTTTCTCGCGATGGCTGTACAGGACCGTGGGCCGGCGCGAGACACCGAGGAGGATGGCCCGGCAATTCTGCCACATGATGCGGTCCATGATCCCAAGCTTGTTGTCGGCCATTTCGTCGCGGATTGCCGAAATCGTGCGGCGTACGGCGTTTATCTCCGCCTTGCGCCAGCCAAAATTCTCAAAGAAGCGGTTGAGAAGCTGCGAGCGATATTCCTTGCCGACAAGCTCGTTTTCGATCGCTGATGCCCGGTCGATCAGCCGCTGCTTGAGCCCGGCGCGCCGCTCGGGCGTATCGGTGCCACCCTGTGCCAGTTCATAGCGCCAGAGGCGTTCGGCCAGCGGCTGCGCGGCCTTTAGCACGAGCGCAAAAGCGTCCGGCCCCTTTTTGCGGACGAGGTCGTCGGGGTCGATGCCGGTCGGCAGGGTGACGATGTCGAGACTGCGATCCGGCCGCAGCATCGGCAGCGCGCGCAGCATCGCTCGGTCCGCCGCCTTCTGCCCCGCCGAATCCCCGTCGAAGCACAGCACCGGACATTCGACCATCGACCAGAGCTTCTCGATCTGGTGCTCGGTCAGCGCGGTGCCCAGAGGCGCGACGCATTCGGCAAAGCCCACCTGCGCTAGGGCGATCACGTCCATATAGCCTTCGACGACGATCATCCGGTCGGTCTTGCGCGCGGCCGGCGCCGCCTTGTCGAGATTATAGAGCGTGCGGCCCTTGTCGAAGAGCGGGGTGTCGGGCGAGTTCAGATATTTCGGTTCGCCCGTGCCCAATATGCGCCCGCCGAACGCGATCACCCGCCCGCGCGCATCGCGGATCGGGATCATCAGGCGGCCACGGAAGCGGTCATAGGTTTCGCGCTCGGTTCCATCGGGCCGGATCAGCATCCCCGCCTCGACCAGCAGCGCCTCGTCGAAATCCTTCAAGGCGGCCTTGAGCTTGCTCCGCGAATCGGGCGCGAAACCAAAGCCGAAGGCGTCGCGCGTCTCCGCATCGATGCCGCGCCGCTCCAGATAGGCGCGCGCTTCCGCCCCCTCGATGCCGGCCAGTTGCGCGACGAACCAGCCTTGCGCCGCCGCCATTACATCGTGGAGCGTCCTGGCCGCTTCGGCCTTGCGCGCCGCCCTGGGATCGGGGGCGGGCAGGGCGAGGCCGGCCGCGTCGGCCAGTTCCTTGACCGCATCCATGAACACAAGGCCGCGCTGATCGGTCAGCCAGCGAATGGCGTCGCCATGCGCGCCGCAGCCGAAGCAGTGGTAGAAGCCCTTTTCATCGTTGATCGTGAAGCTGGGCGTCTTTTCATTGTGGAACGGACAGCACGCCTTGTACTCGCGCCCCGCCTTGACGACCTTCACGCTCTTGCCGATCAGCGTCGAGAGCGTGGTGCGCAGGCGCAGTTCGTCGAGGAATTGGGGGGAGAGGGACATTTAGGCTACGTCCAACCTTCCGTACGTGTGTCGCGCAATTGATACCATTTTAGCCCGGCCCGCAAGCAGGAGGGCGTATGAATTCCCGGTTATCCCAAAGCCGCCTTCACCAGCCCGCTGGCCTTGCTCATGTCGATGACGCTGCCATGCCGCTCCTTCAGCACCGCCATCACCCGGCCCATGTCCTTGACGGTTTCCGCGCCGACCTCCGCCTTGATCGCATCGATCGCGGCGCGGGTTTCGGCCTCGGACAGCTGGCGGGGCAGGAAGGATTCGATCACCTCGACCTCCGCCTGTTCCTTGGCGGCGAGTTCCGTCCGGCCCGCGCTCTCGAACATGGCGATCGATTCGCGGCGCTGCTTGACCATCTTCTGCAGCACCTCGACCACGACCACATCGTCGTCGGGAACCTGGGCGGCCACGCGCAGTTCGATATCGCGATCCTTGATCTTGGCCATCATCAGCCGCACCGCCCCGAGGCGGTCCTTTTCGCCCGCCTTCATCGCCGCGATCTGCGCGGCCTTTATCTCGTCGCGAATCATGGCGGCGTGCGTCTCCTTCGAATCCTGAAGTGGAAAGGCGGGACCATAGCGGCTGTCACAGGATTTTAATAGATTGACCCTTTTCGCCTGTGGGCCTAGTCAACCGGCCGTTTAGCCTGCGCTCCGGCGAGGCTCCCACTAAAGCAAATCAAAGGACGATTGCGCCATGGCTGACGCCACATACCCTGCCGTGCCCATGGGAGCGACGGGCGTGTTGGTCCTCGCCGACGGCAGCGCGCTCTTCGGCCGCGGCTTTGGCGCGGTGGGCGAGGCGGTGGGCGAACTCTGCTTCCACACCGCCATGACCGGCTATCAGGAGATCATGACCGACCCGAGCTTTGCCGGGCAGATCATCAACTTCACCTTTCCGCATATCGGCAATGTCGGCACCAATGCCGATGATGTCGAGTGCGACATGCCCCATGCTTTGGGCTGCATCGTGCGGCAGGACGTGACGGCGCCCAGCAACTTCCGCAACGTCCAGCCCTTTGACGAATGGATGACGGCGAAGGGCCGCATCGGTCTCTCCGGCGTCGACACCCGCGCGCTCACCCGGCTGATCCGAGAGCGGGGCGCGCCCAGTGCGGTGATCGCGCATGATCCAGGCGGTGCGTTCGACCTGGCCGCGCTCCACGTCAAGGCGAAGGCATGGCCGGGCCTGGAGGGCATGGACCTCGCCATCGAGGTGACGGGCGTGGAGCGCGAGTGGGAAGGCGGGCCTTGGAAATTGGGGCAGGGGTACGCCACCACTTCGTCGGCCGATAAGCCCCATGTCGTCGCACTGGATTTCGGAGCCAAGAACAACATCTTCCGAAACCTCGTTAAGGCCGGCGCCCATGTGTCCGTCCTGCCAGCAACAGCCAGCTACGACCAGATCATGGCGCTGAAACCCGCCGGCGTCTTCCTCTCCAACGGCCCGGGCGATCCGGCCGCGACGGGGGAATATGCGGTGCCTGTGATCCGCAAGCTGCTGGACAAGGACGTGCCGCTGTTCGGCATCTGCCTCGGCCACCAGATGCTCGCGCTGGCGGCGGGCGCGAAGACGGTGAAGATGCATCAGGGCCACCGCGGCGCCAATCATCCGGTCAAGCGGCTGGAGGACAATGTGGTCGAGATCACCTCGATGAACCACGGTTTCGCCGTCGACACCGCAACCCTGCCCGCCAATGTGGTCGAAACCCATGTGAGCCTGTTCGACGGCTCGAACTGCGGCATCGCCTTCACCGACAAGCGCGCCTTCGCCGTCCAATACCACCCCGAAGCCTCACCGGGCCCGCAGGACAGCTTCTATCTGTTCGAGCGGTTTGTGGAGGGGTTGGGGTGAGTGTACAATTTGACTAAGCGGCGGTCTCCATCGTCCGACACTCGGCAACGTCGAAAGCTCGGCGGGCCAACAGTGGTGGGGCATGACAACAGTAAGATAACGGCGATTCACCGGGACGGTCCCATGGATATTACATCCTACGACAACTGCCAAGTCGCGCTATTTGAAGAATCCGAGTCCATACCAAAGGCGAGGATTCGTGGTCGAATTTGATTGGACCATGTGGGGCACGATATTGGCAGGTCTCAGTTTGGCCATAACACTTGGAATAGCGATAATCGGTTGATGCCCAAAAGAACTGACATCTCCTCCATCCTCGTCATCGGCGCAGGTCCCATCATCATCGGGCAGGCGTGCGAGTTCGATTATTCGGGCACGCAGGCGATCAAGGCGCTCAAGGAGGAGGGCTATCGCATCATACTGGTCAACTCCAACCCGGCCACGATCATGACCGACCCGGAGCTGGCCGACGCGACCTATATCGAGCCGGTGACGCCTGAAATCGTCGCCAAGATCATCGAGAAGGAGCGGCCGGACGCGGTGCTGCCGACCATGGGCGGGCAGACGGCGCTCAACGTCGCGCTCGCGCTCTATAATGACGGCACGCTAGAGAAATATGGCGTCATCATGATCGGCGCCGATGCCGAGGCGATCGACAAGGCCGAGGACCGGCTGAAATTCCGCGACGCGATGAGCAAGATCGGCCTTGAGTCCGCCCGCTCGCGCATCGCCCACAGCGTCGAGGAGGCGCTGGCCGCGCTCGAATTCACCGGCCTGCCCGCAATCATTCGGCCGAGCTTCACCATGGGCGGCACCGGCGGCGGCGTTGCCTATAATCGCGACGAGTTCGTGAAGATCGTGACCAGCGGCCTCGATGCGTCCCCCACCACCGAAGTCCTGATCGAGGAGTCGCTCCTCGGCTGGAAGGAATATGAGATGGAGGTCGTTCGCGACCGCAAGGACAATGCCATCATCATCTGCTCGATCGAGAATGTGGACCCGATGGGCATCCACACGGGCGACTCGATCACGGTAGCGCCAGCGCTGACGCTGACCGACAAGGAATATCAGATCATGCGCAATGCGAGCATCGCCTGCTTGCGGGAAATCGGCGTGGAAACAGGCGGTTCCAACGTACAGTTCGCGGTGAATCCGAAGGATGGCCGGCTGATCGTGATCGAGATGAACCCGCGCGTTTCAAGGTCGTCCGCGCTGGCGTCCAAGGCGACCGGTTTCCCCATAGCCAAGGTCGCGGCCAAGCTGGCGGTGGGCTATACGCTCGACGAGATCCAGAACGACATTACCGGCGTCACCCCGGCCAGCTTCGAGCCGACCATCGACTATGTGGTAACCAAGATCCCGCGCTTCGCCTTCGAGAAGTTCAAGGGCGCCGAACCGCTGCTGGGCACCGCGATGAAGTCCGTGGGCGAGGTGATGGCGATCGGCCGCAACATTCATGAGAGCCTGCAGAAGGCGCTGCGGGGGCTGGAGACCGGCCTGTCGGGCTTCAACCAGGTCGATCATCTGGTCGGCGCGCCCAAGGACGACATCATCGCCGCGCTCGCCCTGCCGACGCCCGACCGCCTGCTGATCGCCGCACAGGCCCTGCGCGAGGGGCTGACGGTGGCGGAAATCCACGCCATCGCCAAGTTCGACCCCTGGTTCCTCGAGCGCATCAAGGAAATCGTCGAGGCCGAGGGCGAGGTGATGCACAACGGCCTGCCGCGCGATGCGGAGGGCATGCGGCGCCTCAAGTCGATGGGCTTTTCCGACAAGCGGCTGGCGTGGCTGGCGCTGCAGTCGGCGCATCTCAAGCACGGTATGGATGACGCGATCCGGCGCGGCTCGGGCCTCGTCCGTGACGCGGTGGTGGCGATGACCGGCGGCGTGAACGAGGACGAGGTGCGCGCGCTGCGCCACCGGCTCGGCGTGCGCCCCGTGTTCAAGCGGATCGACACCTGTGCGGCCGAGTTCGAGGCCAGGACGCCCTATATGTACTCGACCTATGAAGCGCCCATTTTCGGCGCGGCCGAGGACGAGAGCCAGCCCAGCGACCGCAAGAAGGTCGTGATCCTTGGCGGCGGCCCCAATCGCATCGGCCAGGGCATCGAGTTCGATTATTGCTGCTGCCACGCCTGCTTCGCGCTGGACGAGGTGGGCTATGAGACGATCATGATCAACTGCAACCCGGAAACGGTCAGCACCGACTATGACACCTCCGACCGCCTCTATTTCGAGCCGCTGACCGCCGAGGACGTGCTGGAAATCCTGCATGTCGAGCAATCACGGGGCGAGCTGATGGGCGTCATCGTCCAGTTCGGCGGCCAGACCCCGCTCAAGCTGGCGGCGGCGCTGGAGGCGGCGGGGATCCCCATTCTTGGCACCGCGCCCGATGCCATCGATCTGGCGGAAGACCGGGAGCGCTTCGCCGCGCTGATCGAGAAGCTCGGCCTGCGCCAGCCCGACAATGGCATCGCCCGCAGCCGGGAAGAGGCGATCGCGGTTGCCGCGCGGATCGGCTATCCGGTGCTGATGCGCCCCTCCTATGTGTTGGGCGGCCGCGCGATGGAGATCGTCGAGGGCGAGGCGCAACTCGACCAGTATATCCAGACCGCCGTCCAGGTATCGGGCGACTCCCCGGTGCTGATCGACCAGTATCTGCGCGATGCGGTCGAGGTTGACGTCGACGCGCTCTGCGACGGCGTGGACGTGGTGATCGCCGGCGTGCTCCAGCATATCGAGGAAGCGGGCGTGCATTCGGGCGACAGTGCCTGTTCGCTGCCGCCCTATAGCCTGACCGCCGCAGTCATCGCCGAGATCGAGCGCCAGACGGATCTGCTCGCGCGGGCGCTCAGTGTCCGTGGCCTGATGAACATCCAGTTCGCGGTCAAGAACGGGCTGGTCTATCTGATCGAGGTCAATCCGCGCGCCAGCCGGACCGTGCCCTTCGTCGCCAAGGCGATCGGCGTGCCCATCGCCAAGATCGCGGCGCGCGTGATGGCGGGCGAGATGCTGAAGGATCTGCCGCGCATCGACCGCCATGCCATGCATCACATCGCGGTGAAGGAAGCGGTGTTTCCGTTCAGCCGCTTCCCCGGCGTCGATCCGGTTCTGTCGCCGGAAATGAAGTCTACCGGCGAAGTCATGGGAATCGCTATGGATTTTCCGACAGCCTTCGCGAAGTCGCAGCTTGGTGCCGGCGTGGTGCTGCCCGATGCGGGCACGGTGTTCGTGTCGGTCAAGGATAGCGACAAGCCGATCATATTGCCCGCGGTGCGCAAGATCGCGGCGCTGGGCTTTCACATCGTCGCCACCGGCGGCACCGCCAGCTATCTTGCCGACAGCGGCATCGCCGTGGAGACGGTCAACAAGGTGGCGCAGGGCCGGCCCCATATCGTTGATCGCATCACCGATGGCGGTATCGACATGATCTTCAACACGACCGAGGGTTGGCAGTCGCTCAAGGACAGCGAATCGATCCGAGCGAGCGCGCTGCGCTTCAAGGTTCCCAGCTTCACGACAGCGGCGGCCTGCGTCGCGGTTGTGGACGCGATCGAGGCCATGCGCGCACGTCCCCTTGAAGTACGGGCCCTGCAATCCTATTATTCCATACCGCAAGCCTGAACCCTTCCAACAAAATCAGATGCGGGTCATCCGACAGGGCGGGTGAGTGGTGGGACTGTCGGCTCTCCCGGCCTGTATGACGCATTAGGAGTTTGAATGGCGACGATGGACAAGATGCCGATGCTGGCCGTGGGCTATGAGAAGCTGACGACGCAGCTGCGCGCGCTCAGAGCCGAACGGCCGCTTATCGTCGACGCTATCGAGGAAGCGCGCGCCCATGGCGACCTTTCCGAAAATGCCGAATATCATGCCGCCAAGGAGCGGCAGGGGCACGTCGAGGCGACCATCGCCGACGTCGAGGACAAGCTGTCACGTGCCCAGGTTATCGATCCGGCCACCCTTTCCGGTAACAAGGTCGTCTTCGGCGCCACGGTTACGCTCCTCGATGAGGATGAGCAGCCGGTGCGCTATCAGATCGTGGGACAGACCGAAGCGGATGCCAAGCTCGGCATGATCAGCTATTCCAGCCCGCTCGGCCGCGCGCTGATCGGCCGGCAGGTGGGCGACGAGGTCGAGGTCACCGTCCCGTCCGGCGACAAATTCTACCTGGTCAAGAAAATCGAGTTCATTTGACGCCGATCGCACAAGGTAGCTGATGGTGACATTGCCTCCGGGTCGCACGACCAATATCCTGGCGCTTGTCACGCTGGCGGTGTTCGTCGTCCTGAACATGGGCGGCTTGCTGGACCAGGCTGCGGTCATCGGTGGTTTCATTCCGTTGCGCGTCGACGGCCTGGCCGGAATGGATGGCGCCACGCCGCCATGGCTGCCGGTGGCGATCACGCCGCTCACCGCGACGCTGGTCCATGCCGGCTGGCTGCATGTCGGCTTCAACCTGCTGATGCTGCTGTTTTGCGGCCGCCATGTCGAGCATGTGCTCGGGCGCTGGCCCACGCTCGTCCTCTATGTGGCGGGTGCCTATGCGGCGGCGGCGGCGCAGTGGGCGATGGATCCGAACGGCGGAACCCCGATGGTCGGCGCAAGCGGGGCGATTTCCGCGCTGATGGGCACCTATGCGCTGCTGTATAGTCGGCAGGATGTGCGCGCATGGGGACCATTTTCGGCCAATGTCCTGCGGGTGCTGTGGCTCGCCGCCGGGTGGATCGTCCTGCAGGCGATGATCGGGCTCGCCACGCGCGTCGATTCAGGCGGGCTCGGCCAGATTGCGGTGGCGGCCCATGTCGGCGGCTTCATCGCGGGACTTTTGCTGACGCGGCCGTTGTTGCGCTGGCGGTTCCGTCCGCTCGCCTAGACTCAATTTCATCCATGCTGAAACATGAGCCGTGCTCCTGCGAAGACAGGAGTCCAGGGCAATAGGGCCTGCCGAATAACCCTGGGCTCCTGCCTGCGCAGGAGCACGATTCCATCTCAATGGAACAATCTCTAGCCGCAAAGGGGAGCGGACTTAACCCGGCCTAGCGCGAGATCCGATAGCCCTTGCCCATGGCGAGCCCGAGTTGCTTGAGGCGCCGTTCGGCGGCCTCGCCCATCAGGGACATATGATCGTTCGGCAGGTGCAGGACGATCATGTCGTCCTCGATCGCGATGGACGCGCATTCAAGGGCGGACGCCACACCGCCCGACAGGCGCTGCACCAGCCGGATCGCGAGCCCCCATTGCACGGCCCGGTCGAGCGCGTTGGGGGTCGTCAACCGCCGCAGCGAGGCAATGCCCGAGGATGCGGCGGTGTCTCCCCCGCCCAGGCTGGTATAGAGCGCCTGCCCCAGCATGGCGCGTTCGGCCGGGGTAATCCCCACCCAATTGCCATGGATGCCTGTTTCGAGGCCACGTTCGGCCCGAAAGTCCGGATTTGCCCGCCAGCCGACATCGGCGAGCAAACAGGCCGCATGGCGGATCCGGCGCAGCGGTGCGGGATCGTCGCCAAACAGCGGCGCAATCCATTCGTCGATCAGGTCGCCATGGCCGGCAAAGCGCCCCTGCGCATCGCCCTCGACCCGCGCCGCGATCAGCAACGGGTCCTGGACGGCGATCTTGTGCGGCAGATCCTGGAAGAGCAGCCCCTCGCGCAGGCCATAGGCCGAGACGACGAGGCGGCTCGATTTGAGGTTCGAGACGATTTCGCGCAGCACCGCGGCGGCGTCGGGCAAGGTCGGGATGCGCCCGCCGGACAGGGACGGGAGCGCCTTAAGCTTCGCCCGGTCGATGGTTGAGAGGAGGTCCTGCAGCAGAGGGACGCGCTCCGGAGCCATTTCATAGCCGTGGAAAATGGGCAGCGGATAATCCTGCGCATACATGTCCACGCGCGCCAGGGCCCGCCAGCTTCCACCCACCATGTAGAAGGGCAGGTCGCGCGAGCCCTGCTGCCATTCCGGGTCTGACAGAATTGTCCGAACCTTGTCGGCCAGCGCGGTCTTCCCGCGCGCGCGGATTTCCCGGACCCTCAAGACGCCGAGCGGTACCGAGAGCGAGCGAACGGCCTTGCCCTTGCTGATCCTGACGAGTTCAAGACTGCCGCCGCCCAGATCGCCCATGATGCCGTCGGCATCCGGCATGCCGGAGATCACCCCGCACGCGGATGACTGGCCTTCTTCCTCGCCCGACAGGACGCGCACCGTAAAACCGAGCTGCGCCACCCGCGCGGCAAAGTCGGCGCCATTTGCAGCGTCGCGCACGGCAGCGGTCGCCACGCAGCGTATCTCGTCCACCTTCATGTCCGTGCACAGCCGCCGAAAGCGCGCCAGCGCCCGCAGGCTGCGATCCATGGCCTGCTGGCCGAGGCGTCCGCTGGTGCCGAGATCGACGCCGAGGCCCGCCAGCACCTTTTCGTTGAACAGGGTGAAGGGGATACGGCGCGGACCGTCATAGACGACCAGACGGACGCTGTTCGACCCGATGTCGATGATCGCAACCCGTGCAAAGGCCTCTTGCGCTGTCGCGGCAAGGCGCGCCGCGGGTACGGCCTTCGGGATTCTGTCGAGCAACGTCATCGGCGGCGCAGCGTCAGCTTGGGTACGGCCTCGCTGCTGCGCAGTGCGGCGCCCCGGCCCGAGAGCGACGGGTTCGTCATGAAATAGGTGTGCAGGTTGAACGGGCGGCCATCGGGCTTCAGCCGGTGATAATGGCCGTTCGCATCCAGGTCCCAGCTTTGTTCATTATCGATGAGATTGGCGACCAGCACCTGGTCGAGGATCTGGTCATGTACCGTCGGGTTTTCGATCGGCAGCATATATTCCACCCGCCGGTCGAAATTGCGGGGCATCCAGTCCGCCGAACTGATGAACAGCCTGGCCTTGTCATTGGGCAGCGCGCCGCCATTGCCAAAGGCCCAGATGCGGCTGTGCTCAAGGAACCGGCCAATGACCGACTTCACCCGGACGTTCTCCGACATGCCCTCGACGCCGGGGCGCAGGCAGCAGATCCCCCGGATGATGAGGTCGATCTGAACGCCCGCATTGCTGGCCGCATAGAGTTTTTCGATGATCGCCGGATCGACGAGGCTGTTCATCTTGGCCCAGATCGCGGCTGGCTTGCCGGCACGGGCGGATTCGATTTCCGCGTCGATGAGCGCCGTCAGCCGGTCGCGCATATAGAGCGGCGACATGGCGATGAGCTGCAGGTTGGTCGGCTCGACATAGCCGGTGATGTAGTTGAAGATCGCGGCTGCATCCTGCCCGGCGCGCGGATCGGCGGTGAAGAAGCTGAGGTCGGTATAGATGCGCGCGGTGACCGGATGGTAATTGCCGGTGCCGAAGTGGCAATAGGTGCGGAACTGGTCGCCCTCGCGCCGCACGACCATCGAGATCTTGGCGTGGGTCTTCCAGTCGATGAAGCCATAGACCACTTGCACGCCGGCGCGTTCCAACGCGCTCGCCCACAGCAGGTTCTGCTCCTCGTCGAAGCGCGCCTTGAGTTCGACCACGGCGGTCACGGACTTGCCGGCCTCGGCCGCGTCGATCAGCGCGCGGATGACGGCGGATTGCTTGCCGGCGCGGTAGAGGGTCTGCTTGATCGCCACCACATCGGGGTCGGCGGCCGCCTGGTTCAGGAAGGCGATGACGACGTCAAAGCTCTCATAGGGATGGTGGACGACGATGTCCTTGGCCTTGATCGCGGCAAAGCAATCCCCGCCATATTCACGGATCCGTTCCGGGAATCGCGGCGAAAAGGGCACGAATTTGAGGTCCGGCCTGTCTTCCTCGACGAGAAGGGCAAGGTCGGGCATGCCGATGAAACTGTCGATCCCGACCGTCATGGCGTCGTGGCCCTGCATCATGGTTTGCAGCAGGTCCTCGACGGCGTCCGATACGCCCTTCTCAAGCTCGAGCCTGATCACGCGGCCGCGCCGCCGCCGCTTGATGGCGCTGCGGTAATAGCGGACGAGATCCTCGGCCTCTTCCTCCAGTTCGATGTCGCTGTCGCGCAGGATGCGAAAGAGGATGCTGCCTTCGACCCTAAAGCCTGGAAACAGGAGGCCGGAATAGCGGCGGATGAGCGTTTCCAGGGCGATATAGCATCCGGCTTCGCCCGGCAGGCGAACGAAGCGGGGCAGGGTGTTGGGCAGGATCACCAGTTCCTGCACCTTCTCCTTGTCCGAAAGGCGCGAGAGGTCGAAAAACAGGCATAGGCCCTTGTTCGGGATGAAGGGGAAGGGATGCGCCGGGTCGAGCGCCTGCGGCGTGAGCACCGGAAAGACCTGATTCACGAAATGGTTGCGCAGCCATTCCTCCGCCTGCTGGTCCAGGCTGTCATTGTCGTCGAAAACCGTGATGTTGACCGCGGCAAGCTGGGCACGCAGGATCTTCCAGACGCGTTGTTGCTCGGCCATCAGTTCGTCCGATGCGGTGCCGATCGCCGCGAGCTGCTGCGCAACGGTCAATCCGTCGGCGGAATGCAGGTCGACATCCTGGGTCAGCTGGCCCTTGAGGCCGGCGACCCGGACCATGAAGAACTCATCGAGATTGGCCCCGGAAATCGACAGGAAACGGAGCCTCTCAAGCAGGGGATGCGCGGCGTTGCTCGCCTCTTCCAGCACCCGCCGGTTGAATTCGAGCCACGACTGCTCGCGATTGAAATAGCGTTCGCCGGAGACGGACAACGGAATTATGGGATCAGCCTCGGCCACGTGTCGTCGTCCTTCCAATGCCAAAACGCGAAGCTGCTGCTCAATCGCCAGACAGAAGGCCGATTCGTTCCAGCACTTCCTTTGTCCTCAGCACGGAAATCTTTCGTCCTGATGACAGCGAGTCGGTATTCAGCGCGGCGATTGCGGCGTCAATCGCCTGATAGCATCGCGGCAGCCGCGCGGCCAGATAGCCGGAAACGTCCGGGCCATAGGCAGTGCCCGCTTCGGCGAGGCCCTGGGCGATCAACGCTTCGACCATTGCCTCGTCAGGGGCATGGATATGCGCGATCCCGGCGGTCGCCAGGCGGGATCGCAGGTCGGGCAGGGCGATCGCCCAGATCGGCGGCGGCGCCTCGGCGATCAGGAGGAGCGGCTGCCCCTCCTCACGTGCCGCGTTCCAGCTGTGGAACAGGGCGGCTTCGTCGGACTGGTCGGCGTCATCGATGACGCGGATGGCGCCCATGGCCTGAACGGCCACCGCGATCGACGAGCGTCCCGACCGGCGCGGCCCGGCCAATATCATGCAATGCGACGGCCAGTGCTGCGGCTGGGTCAGGATTTCCAGGGCTTCACGGTTTGCCTCGCCCAGGATGACCGCCCTCTGGTCGCTCCGGCTGGTCAGGTCGATCGGCAGGGGTATCTGCATCACTGCCCGTCATTCCCGGCGGGCGCGCCCTGCCGCACGATCTTCAATGTCGTGCCTGAGCCGACGACGGTAAAACCGCGCGCGCCCAGGGCGGCCCGCAACTGCTCGACGGGCTGGCCGAACGTCACCTGCATCACCGACGTGCCACCCAGTGCAAGGCTCGTCGTCGACGCCGCGCGCACGCCCGGTATCGCGCGCATCATGGCCTCGACCTGGCCAACCGATGCGACATTGGGCGTTTCATACTGGATCAGGAAGGCGGTTTCGCCAGTGCCGGGCGTGGCGTCGGCCGGCACGAATTCCGTCGTATCCACGCCCTCGCTTGCGTTCGACACGGCATCGGCGTCGATCGGCTGCTCGATGATCAGCGAGGGGTCGGGACGCAGGATTCCGCTCGTGAGCGCCTGCGTATAGAGCGCGTCGATGCGTCGCACGGCCTGCGTCATCATGGCCGGAATATCGTCGGGCGTGGCGACGCGCAGGGAGAAGCCGCCGATGAAATGATTGTCGGGACCATAGCGGGCGGCGAAATGGCCGATGACCGGGCCGTCCGGTGACAGGCGCTCGATGCGGGCGAGCGGCATGATGACGTCGGCCGCGCCATATTCGTCGAGTAGCGCCCGCCACCAGTTGCGGCCGCGCCGTGCGATCTGGCCGGCATTGAGTAACAGCGGGTCCGCGCCCGATCCCGAGGTGCGCACATAATCGATGGCGCTGTCGGCGGTGCGGAGCCGCGCCCACGCCCTCTGCCAGTCGGACGGATATTCGAAAACCGAGGACATGCCGCCCTGCGTCAGGACGGGAATGACCAGCAGCGGCGGCGAGTGCATGGTCGGACCGCTGACGCCCAGCGCCTGTCCGGCCCGCGCGCGGTCGAACAGGACCGTCAGCGTGGCGATATAGCGTTTCGGCCCGATCTGTTCCTTTTGCACCTCGATCGCGGAAACCATCGAATCGAGCGGGCCATCGGGCAGGGTGGTGCCCTCGCCGCCATTGGTCAGCTGGGTCAGCTTGCGCCAGGCGAGGCGCTGCGCAAGTTTCCAGCCCGCCTGCTGGGCGGCATCGGCGTCGGGGCCATAGACATCGACCTGGATGTCGTTCACCTCGAAATCACCGCTGCTGGCAATGGGCGCGATGCCCCGTTCGCCCTCGATCTGGGCGATAAGCGCGGCTCCCGCGACCGCGAGAAAGAGGACGCCAGCGAGATGAATGGGCCTGATGGCGGGCAGGGTAAGTATCACGGCGCCCTTTTGGCGGCATTGGGCTGGAAAACCAAGCCCGATTTGGTAAGGCGCTCAGATGACAAAAAATGGATATACATATGCGGGCGTCGGCGTCGACATCGCGGCCGGAAATGCGCTGGTCCGGGCGATCGCTCCCTTGGCCAAGGCGACGCGGCGACCGGGCGCGAATGCCGATCTTGGCGGTTTCGGGGCGTTTTTCGACCTGAAGGCGGCGGGCTACACCGATCCGCTGCTGGTCGCGGCCAATGACGGGGTGGGCACCAAGCTCAAGCTGGCGATCGACACGAATCGCCATGACACGGTGGGCATCGACCTCGTCGCCATGTGCGCCAACGACCTGATCGTGCAGGGCGCCGAGCCGCTTTTCTTCCTCGATTATTTCGCGACCGGCAAATTGGACAATGGTGTCGCGGAGCAGGTCATCGCCGGCATCGCCGAGGGATGCCGCCAAGCGGGCTGCGCGCTGATCGGCGGGGAAACGGCGGAAATGCCGGGCATGTATAGCCCCGGCGACTATGATCTGGCGGGCTTTTGCGTGGGTGCGGTCGAGCGCGATGCGGTGCTGACGGCGGACCGGGTCGCGGCGGGCGACGTGCTGCTCGGGCTCGGCTCCTCCGGTGTGCATTCCAACGGTTATTCGCTGGTCAGGCGTCTTGCGGCGGACAAGGGCTGGAAGCTCGACCGGCCGGCCCTGTTCGACCAGAATATATTGCTGATCGACGCGCTGATGGCGCCGACGCGCATTTATGTGAAGGCGCTGCTGCCGCTGGTGCGGGCGGGCAAGCTCCACGCGCTGGCCCATATCACCGGCGGCGGTCTCCTCGAGAATATCCCGCGCGTGCTGCCCGCCGACCTGCATGCCCAGGTCGATGCGGACCTCTGGGAGCAGCCGCGCCTGATGGCCTTCCTCCAGGCGCAGGGACATATCGAGCCCGGCGAAATGGCGCGCACCTTCAACTGTGGGATCGGTATGGTCGTCGTTGTCGCGCCGGACGACGTGGCGGAGGTGACTGCCATGCTGGAAGCGGCGGGGGAAACCGTCCACCGCGTCGGCCAGATCGTCGCGGGCGAGCGCGGCTGCACGGTACGCGGCTCGGCGGAGACATGGAGCGCGCGGGAGGCCTGGGAAGCGAGCCATCATGGCTGAACGCGCCCGTGTCGCCGTCCTCATCTCCGGCACCGGCACCAACATGGCGGCGCTCCTCTATGCCGCCAAGGCCGAGGACTGCCCGTTCGAGGTGGTACTGGTCGCGTCTAACAACCTCGAGGCGGCGGGCCTGACGCTGGCGGCGGCGGAAGGCGTCGCAACCTTTGCCCTGTCGCATAAGGGCATGACCCGTGCCGATCACGATGCGGCCATCCACGCCGCGCTGGTCGAGGCGGGCGCGGATTATGTGGCGCTGGCGGGCTATATGCGCGTGCTGACGCCGGAATTCGTGGGAAAGTGGGAAGGGCGTATGCTCAACATTCACCCCTCGCTGCTGCCGCTCTACAAGGGACTGCACACCCACCAAAAAGCGTTGGATGCGGGCGACCTGCAGGCCGGGTGCAGCGTCCATCTGGTGACGGCGGAACTGGATGACGGTCCGGTGCTGGCCCAGACGCGCGTGGCGATCCTGCCCGGCGACACCGCCGAAACGCTGGCGGCGCGAGTGCTGATCGCCGAACATCAGCTCTATGCGCACACGTTGGCCAGCTATGTCTCCCGCGAGGCCGATCCCGCCTGGATCATCGCCCGCGTGTCCGAACGCGCGCTCGCGCTTCCGGAAACCAGCTACCGGACCGCGCATGGCTCACCCGCATGGCGGGTGGGCGGCGACAAGTCGGGCAAGTTCTTCGCGATCATCTTCAACCGCCACCACGGCGAGGACTCGGTCGGCGTCCTGGTCAAGACGAGCGGCGAGGATGAGATGGCCGCGCTGATCGACGCCGAGCCGGAGATGTATTTCCGCCCCGCCTATTACGGTCCCGCCGGCTGGATCGGCCTGCGTCTCGATCGGCCGGGGGTCGACTGGGATCATGTGGCCGCGTGGCTGGACCGCAGCTGGCGCGCCTGCGCCCCGAAGCGGCTCACCCGGCTGATGGACGTCGCCGCGGAGTTTTAGCGCGGCCTAAAATCCTCCCCCGCAGGGGGAGGATTTTAGTAGTTGTTCAACCCACAATCTCTTCGGGCTTGAAGAAATAGGCGATCTCGATCGCGGCATTCTCGTCGCTGTCCGAGCCATGGACGCTGTTCGCCTCGATGTTCTCGGCGAAGAGTTTGCGGATCGTGCCTTCGGCGGCCTGTTCGGGGTTGGTCGCGCCCATGATGTCGCGGTTGCGCTTCACCGCATCCTCACCCTCGAGCACCTGCACCACCACGGGGCCGGAGATCATGAACGACACCAGGTCGTTGAAGAATGGGCGCTCGTTGTGGACGGCATAGAAGCCCTCGGCCTGTGCCTTGGTCATCTGGATGCGCTTGGATGCAATGACGCGCAGGCCCGCTTCTTCCAGCTTGGCGGTGACGGCGCCGGTCAGGTTGCGACGAGTCGCGTCGGGCTTGATGATCGAAAAGGTGCGTGTCGCGGCCATGGCGATAAGAACTCCGGATAATGAAGGGGGGTTGGGTTGCCGGGCGTTTAACCGCGAACGACGAAGCGATCAACCCTCAGGGGCCGCGCTGCCACTTCCCGCCATCCTGCCGCCAGAAATGCGTCTCGACATCCTCGCGCTTGGCCAGCGCACGCCAGGTCTCACGGGCGGCGGCCACCGTCTCCGGGTCGAAGAAATAGAAGGTGCGCGCAAAGCCAAGCGCTGCGTCGCGGAATTGCCCGTCGGCCAGCGCGATGCGGGTGGCGCCATTGGCCGCGTCGCAGATGCTGGAGAGCAGGATCGGTTGCACCTCGGGCAGCGGTGCATCGGCGCGATCATGCGCGAGGAAGCTGGTCGGCCCCGCGTCCCAGAGCCGCGCCGAAATCCGGTCGAGCTGCCCCGCATCGTCCGATACGATCAGCATCCGCTCGCCCTCATCGAGGATTCGCGCCGCGATCTGCGGGAGCACATGCTCCACCGGATCACGGCTGAGCTGATAGAAATCGACCCGCACCAGTCAGCCTAGACGGATTCGCACATGTCTGAGACGAGACGGTCGAGCAGCCGCACGCCATAGCCGGTCGCGCCCTTGTCCCACAGGGTGCCGGGCTTCTCCGCCCAGACCATGCCGGCGATGTCGAGATGCGCCCAGGCGACGCCGTCCTGGATGAACCGCTTGATGAACTGCGCCGCCGCGATCGCGCCGCCATAGCGCGCGCCCATATTCTTCATGTCGGCGATCGGGCTGTCGATCATCCTGTCATAGGCTTCGCCGAGCGGAAAGCGCCAGAGGCGGTCGCCGGTCGCATTGCCGGCCGCGATCAGCTTTTCGGCAAGACCCTCGTCATTGGCAAAAATGCCGCCATATTGATCGGCGAGCGCGGCCATCATCGCGCCGGTCAGCGTGGCAAGGTCGACGACCGTGGTGGGCGAGAAGGTCTTCTGCGTCCACCAGATCGCGTCGGCCAGGACCAGGCGTCCCTCCGCATCCGTGTTCAGCACTTCGATCGTCTGGCCGGACATGGACGTAACGATGTCGCCGGGGCGCTGCGCCATGCCGTCGGGCATGTTCTCCACGAGGCCGCATACGCCGACAACATGCGCGCGCGCCTTGCGCATGGCGAGCGCCTTCATGGCGCCGACCACCGCTGCCGCGCCGCCCATGTCGAACTTCATGTCCTCCATGCCCGCGCCCGGCTTCAGCGAAATGCCGCCGGTATCGAATGTGACCCCCTTGCCGACCAGCGCAAGCGGCGTTGCCTGCACGCCGTGGCTGCCGTCCCAGCGCAGCGCGAGCAGGCGCGGCTTGCGGGGTGATCCCTGCGCGACGCCGAGCAATGCGCCCATGCCGAGGGCGGCCATGTCCTTCTCGTCGAGTACGCTCACTTCGATCCCCAGATCGGCAAGCGAGCGGCACCGCTCGACGAAGCTTTCGGGGTAGATGATGTTGCCGGGTTCCGAAACCAGCTCGCGGGCAAAGGTTACGCCCGCCGTGACCGCGTCGACTCGCACGATCGCGGGGTCATCGGGCTCGACCCTTGAAACGATCACTACCCGCTCGAGCGTCGGCTTGGAAGCTTCCGCCTGCTTGGTCCGATAGGTGTCGATGCGCCATGCCCGCAGCCGCGTGCCGAGCGCCAGCGCCGCGACGTCGCTCGCGGACAGAGCGTCCGCCAGTATGGCCGCCTGGCGTACACCGGAGGTCAGCAGCCGCGCCGAAATCGTCCCGCCGGCCTTTTCGAGGTCCGCGCTGCTGCCGCTTCCGGTTCCGACCAGGGCGATGCGCCGCGCCGCGCCGCCTTCCATGACGAAGCTTTCGAACCAGGCGCCCGCCTCGCCGTTGAAACGCGACGCCCCGGCCGCGTCGGCAATCATGCCGGCCGCCTCCAATGGCGGCGCAATCGCGGCATTCTTCGCGATCGGAAAGATCCGGCAATCGGCTTGCGGGGGTAGGCTGGCGCTGACGGTAACGAGCATGATGCGTCGGGTTCCTCAGATTGTCTGTTGTGCGTTTTGCGGAGATTAGCTGCGGGGCTACCCCATTGCCACCGTCATTTCCAATATCCTTTCTGTGCCACCCGGCGCGCGCATAGCCGTTGCAGCGGCAGCAAAGCAGTGCGATAGGCGGGTCAACAGTCATCAGGGACGGCCTCTACCCATTCGCATGCATATGAAATTCGGTCCTGAGTGCGGCGGTGGGGCGTCCAATGCCGGGCTGATGCGGCTGGCGGCGATGGGGGTCGCCATGTTCGCCATGGCGCCGTCCGGGGCGGTTGCGCAGGATCTCGGGCAAATCCCGCAGGAGACGGAGCCCGCGCCGGGGGGCGTCCCGCCCAAGGTCGCGGGCGATGAGATCGGTTTTACCGCCGACGAACTCCTGTACGACACCAACCGCGACGTCGTGACCGCAGCCGGCAATGTTGTCGTCAAGCGCGACGGCAATGTGCTGCGCGCGGACACTGTCACCTGGGACCGCAAGTCCGGCCAGGTGGTCGCCAAGGGGGACGTCTCCGTCACCAATGAGAAGGGTGACGTTGCTTACGGGGATGTCGTGAATGTCACCGAAAGCCTGCGCGAAGGCATTGTCGAGAGCCTGCTGATCGTCACCCGGCAAGGGGATCGCATCGCGGCGGAGAAGGGCGAACGGCACGGTCCGATCTTCATCCTCAATCGCGCGGCCTATTCGCCCTGCCCGGTGGTCGATGAACATGGCTGTCCGAAGGAACCGACCTGGCAGATCAAGGCGGCGCGCGTCGTCTATGACAGCGACCGTCAAAAGGTCCGCTATTCCGGAGCCCGGATCGAGATGTTCGGCATGCCGCTCATCCCGCTGCCGGGTCTTTCCCACCCTATCGGCGGGAGCGGCGGACCGGGGCTGCTCGTGCCGGATGTCGGCATCGACGCGCTGAACGGCGCCGAGCTGGCGCTGCCCTATTATTTCAGTCTCGCGCCCAATCGCGACCTGAAGCTGACGACGCATTTCTACAGCCGGGTATTGCCGATGCTCGAAGGCACCTACCGGGCGCTGGACGCCAGGGGCGCCTATCAGATCACCGGCTATGCGACTTACGGCCGGCGATCCGACCCGCTCAATCCCGCAATACCCTCCAGCACGCAGGATTTTCGCGGCTATATCGATGCCAGCGGGAAATATCAGCTCGATCCCGCCTGGTCGGTTACGGCCTCGCTGCGCCGGGTGACCGACCGGACGTTCCTCAACCGATATGACATCAGTCGCGATGACCGCCTGCGCTCGAACATCACTGTCGAACGCATCGACACACGCAGCTATTTGTCGATTGCGGGCTGGGCATTCCAGACACTGCGGCCCGGCGATCCGCAGGGGCAGGTGCCGGTCGCGCTGCCTGCCATCGACTATCGGTTGCGGCTGCGCGACCCATTGTTCAATGGCACCATCCAGCTCCAAGCCAATAGTCTCGCGATCATGCGGTCCGCCGGCCAGGACAGCCAGCGGGCATTTGTGGGCGCGCAATGGACGCTCTCGAAACTCACCGGCTTGGGGCAGGAACTCGGCCTGACCGCCTATCTGCGCGGGGACGTCTATCACAGCGCCCAGAACGCGCTCACCACCACCGCCATTTACCGGGGCGATCCGGGCTGGACCACGCGCGGTATCGCGGCGTTGGCGGCCGATCTGCGCTGGCCGTTCACAGGGGCGCTGTTCGGCGGCACCCAACAGATCATCCCGCGGATCCAGCTGGTCGCAGCGCCGCACCTGGCGAACCTGAGCGTACCCAATGAGGATTCGCGGTCGGTCGATCTCGAGGACAGCAACCTCTTCGCGCTCAACCGTTTCCCCGGCTATGACCGCTTCGAGGACAGCAGCCGGGTGACCTATGGCGTGGATTATCGCTATGATCGTCCGCATCTGGCGATCGAGGCCACGATCGGCCAGAGCTATCGCCTGACCAATCGCGCATCGATCCTGCCGGTCGGCACCGGCCTTTCCGATCGCCTGTCGGATTTCGTCGGGCGGGTGGACATACGCTACCGCGATTTCATCAGCCTCACCCATCGGTTCCGGCTCGACAAGGAAAACCTGGCGGTCCGGCGCAATGAAGTCGATGCGACGGTGGGGTCGCGCGCCACCTATTTCCGGGTCAGCTATTTGCGGCTCAACCGCAATGTCACCGCCAATCTCGAGGATTTGCGCGACCTTGAGGAAGTGCGTCTGGGCGGGCGCGTCGCCTTTGGCCCGCACTGGTCGGTGTTTGGATCAACGACCGTCGATCTCACGGGTATCAGTGACGACCCGGTGACGACCCTGGACGGCTATACGCCCGTGCGTCACCGGCTCGGCATTGCCTATCAGAATGATTGCGTCGATCTGGGTCTGACCTGGCAGCGGGAATATCAGACGTTCGGCGACGCGCGCCGGGGCAGCTCCTTTCTGGTGCGGCTGGCGTTTCGCAATCTTGGCATATAAGAGTGTGCCTCGTTCCCCCAGGTTGCGGGACGGGTACTCAGCTGCCGTTCAGCGGGCGGGTGTCATGACACCGACCCTCACGGCGGCGTTTCCCGGCAAGGAGAGAAACTTGAAAGCAGTTTTCGCAAGCGTCGGACGTCGGGCGCTCATCGGTTTGACAGCGGCGAGCATGTTTGCGGGCGGTGTTGCCGTGCACGGCCAGGCAGTCGAGGACAATGACCGCACCGTCCCCAGTACGTCCCTCGATCTCCCAAAGAATTTGACGGTCTTTGGCAAGGCCGACCCGAATGTCCGCAAGGCGACGGCCGTGGTCAACGGCGCCGTCATTACCGGGACCGACGTCGACCAGCGGCTGGCCCTGGTCGTGCTGGCCAATGGCGGCAAGGTCGCCGACGATGAGCGCGAGCGGCTGCGCCTCCAGGTGCTGCGGAACCTCATCGACGAGACGCTGCAGATCCAGGAGGCCGCCGCCAATGACATTCGCGTGTCGCCCGGCGAGATCGAGGAAAGTTTCGCGCGCGTTGCCGCCAATTTCAAGTCGACGCCGCCGGCCTTTGTGGAATATCTCAAGTCCAAGGGCTCGTCGGCCGCCAGCATGAAGCGGCAGATTGAAGGCGAACTCGCCTGGCAGCGCGTGCTGCGGCGCAAAGTCCAGCCATTCGTCAACGTGTCGCAGGAAGAGGTGAAGTCGGTCATCGACCGCATGCGCGAGGCCAAGGGCAGCGAGGAGTATCGCATCGCCGAGATCTACCTCTCCGCGACCCCGGAAAACGGACAGCAGATCGCTGATAATGCGCGCAAGATCGTCGAGCAGATCAAGCAGGGCGGGTCCTTTCCGGCCTATGCGCGCCAATATTCGGAGGCATCCACCGCCGCTGTCGGCGGCGATCTGGGCTGGGTGCGGGCGGCGCAACTCCCCAATGAGCTGGCTGCGGCGACCCAGCAGATGGTGCCGGGACAGCTCGCCGGACCAATTGCGCTGCCGGGCGGATTTTCGATCATCTATCTGGTCGACAAGCGCCGGATCCTGACCGCCGATCCGCGTGATGCCACGCTGAGCCTCAAGCAGATCGGGATCAATTTTCCGGCCGGCACCAGCCCGCAGCAGGCACGCACGCTTGCGGACAATTTCGCCAAGGAGAGCAAGGCCATTCAGGGCTGCGGCACCGCCAACGCGATCGCCAAGAAGCTGGGCGCCGACGTGGTGGACAATGACGGGGTGAAGATCAGGGACCTCCCGCCACAGTTGCAGCAGATCCTGCTGTCCATGCAGATCGGCCAGACGACGCCGCCCTTTGGCGCTGTATCGGACGGCGTGCGGATATTGGTCGTGTGCGGGCGCGACGAACCTACGGACGGCGCCTTGCCGGCGTCGGAAAAGGTGATGGAACAGATGGAGGAAGAGCGCGTCAACAAGCGCGCGCGCATCTATCTGCGCGATTTGCGCCGGGATGCCATTATCGAGTATGACTGACGGCCGATGCACACACCGGGTGACGCGATCAACATGCAGCCACTGGCGGTAACTCTTGGTGACCCAAGCGGGATCGGACCTGAAGTCATTGCGAAAGCATGGGCAGGGCGCGATGCCGCCGGCTTGCCGCCGTTCTTCGCCGTGGGGGATATGCGCTCGATCGGCGCTGTCTGGGACGGCCCGGTCACGCGCATTTCGGATCCTTCGGCCTGCACCGGCCTGTTCGACCTGGCGCTGCCGTGCCTGCATGTTGACGAGGGCGTGTCGGCATTGCCGGGCCTGCCATCCCTTGAGGGCGCCCGGTGCGCCTTTCACGCGCTTGAGATCGCCACGGGCCTGGTCCGGGCGGAGAGCGCCGGGGCGCTGGTCACGGGCCCCATTTCCAAGTCGCAACTGGCAGCGGTCGGATTCACCTATCCCGGCCAAACCGAATTTGTCGCCGAACGCTGCGGTATCGCCCGCGCCAATACGGTGATGATGCTCGCTGGCCCGTCGCTCCGGGTCGTGCCGCTGACGATCCATCTGGCGCTGCGCGATGTGCCCGACGCGCTCAGCATCGAGCTTATCCGCAGCCGGGCGCATGTCACCGCGCGGGGGCTTTATCGCTATTTCGGTATCAAGCATCCCCGGCTGGCCGTTGCCGCGCTCAATCCCCATGCCGGCGAAAGCGGGCATATGGGCGATGAGGAGGAGCGTATCATTGCCCCTGCCATCGCCTCGCTGAAGGAGGACGGGCTCGATATTTCCGGTCCCTATCCCGCCGACGCCCTGTTCACCGCGCGCGCGCGCGGCACATATGACGCGGCCTTGTGCATGTATCATGACCAGGCGCTGATCCCGATCAAGGCCCTGGATTTCGATGAGGGCGTCAACATAACGCTTGGCCTACCGATCGTGCGGACATCGCCTGATCACGGAACCGCGTTCGACATCGCCGGCCAGGGGCGTGCGGATCCGGGCGCGATGATCGCGGCGATCGCAATGGCGCGCGATGCCCAGCTATGCCGCAGGGCCTGCAACGGCGGCAGCTGATCCACATGTCTGAACTGCCGCCGCTCCGGGAGGTGATCGCCGCCCACGGCCTGCGCGCGAGCAAGGCACTCGGCCAGAATTTCCTCCTCGATGGCCAGTTGCTGGCACGCATTGCGGCTGTGCCGGGCGATCTCGCGGGGGAGCGTGTGTTTGAGGTCGGGCCCGGGCCGGGCGGATTGACCAGGGCCCTGCTGCAGGCGGGCGCCACTGTGGTCGCGGTGGAACGCGATGCGCGCTGCCTGCCCGCGCTCGCTGAACTCGGCGCCGCCTTTCCGGATCGCCTGCGCGTGATCGCGGGTGATGCCATGAAGGTCGACGGCGCGCAGGAGGCCGGGCAGGGCGCCCATATCGTCGCAAACCTGCCCTATAATGTCGGCACCGCCCTGTTTGTGGACTGGCTGGAGGTTGATCCATGGCCGCCCTGGTGGCGGTCGGCGACGCTGATGTTCCAGCAGGAGGTGGCGGAGCGGATCATCGCCGCACCGGGATCATCCGCCTATGGCCGCCTGTCCGTGCTGGCGCAGTGGCGCGCCGCGCCCCGGCTTGCGCTACGGGTCCACAGGTCCGCCTTCACGCCGGCGCCCAAGGTGATGTCCGCCATCATCCATATCGAGCCCAGGCCGGCACCGGCGGGGGTGGATGCACGGCTGCTCTCCCGGCTCACCGCGGCCGCATTCGGGCAGCGGCGCAAGATGCTGCGCCAAAGCCTACGCGGCCTGCCCGGCGCGATCGATGCGCTGGCCGAACTGGGCATCGATTCGCAGCGGCGCGCGGAGACGCTCGCGGTCGAGGAATTCGTCGCGGTGGCCCGGTTGCTTGGAGGCTGATGAACATTACACTCCCGTTGGTTCGAGCCCTGAGCGCCTGCCTTGGCAGGCAGTCGAAGGGCTCGAACCGAACGGAGGGAAGAGGGCAGGCCAGGATGGCCTGAACGATCAGGCGGGGGTCGCCGGGTCGAGCAGGCGATGCAGGTGGACGATCACATATTTCATCTGGGCGTCGTCGACGGTGCGCTGGGCGGACGCGCGCCATGCCTTCTCGGCGGTCGCATAGTCTGGATAGACGCCGACGATTTCGATCGCGTCCAGATCTTCGAATTCGAGTGTCTGCGGATCGCTGACCCGGCCACCCATGACCAAATGCAGTTTGCTCATTGTTGCTCCCGTGCGGGTTTGAGTCCGTCTCAATCCTCTCCGGTCGCTCGCTTCGATCTGGTCTTGCGTGGCGGCTTGGCCTTTTCGGCCACTTCACGCGTTTTGGCAACCCGCCGCGCCTTTTGCGCCACCTCCTGGCCGGCAATCTGCACCGCTTCACTGGCGAGCGCCAGCGCGCGGGCGGCGCCCGACTTCACCGTCTTCACATCCGGCGCCTGTTCGGCAAGCCGCTGTGCGCCGGTGCGGACCGTACCGCCGGCGGAGGCGAGGCCGGACATCAGCATTTTCGCGGTGTCCGCGATGGCGATGACCTTGACGGCGCTGCGGGTGGCCGTGCCGACGGCCGACCCCATTTTGAAGCCGAGGCGCCAGCGGGGCAGCAACATGCCGATGACGGCGCCCGCTGCTGCCGCCGCCGCGGTCGCGACCATCGGATGCTCGGTCAGCAAGCTGTTTGCCGTGTCGGCGGCACGATAGGCGCCGTTGCGCGCGGCGCCCGCGACCTCTTCGGTCCGTGCCTTGGTCTCCTTGACCAGATTGCGCGCCCTTTCGCTCGTCTCCTCGACGAGGAGACGCGCTTTGTCTGCCGCCTTGGAGACGGCATTGGCGCCGGCGTCCTGGGTTTCATCCGTCATCAGATTGTCTCCACCGTCCCAGATGATCGCGTAAAGCCTGTGTGGAATGCCATCCGGCCCGCGCCAGCGCCCTGAGCGGTCGCCGGAAAATAAATGCCGCGCATACGGCAACCGCCGACCATAGCGCCACGGGATGGCGCTGGATGGATTGCCGCATCGCCGCTTTGGCTTCGTCTATCCTGTGGCTGGCCGCATGGGCCGCGTCTTCCTTGAGCCGGGCCGGCGACAGGCGTTCGAAAGTCGCGTTCAACGCGGCCTGGAACTGCGCGCGGGCGGCAAGCGACCGATCCCGCGCCGCGATCAGATCGGGGTCCCGGATCGTCATTTCGTGAGAAACGCGATGCGCCTGACGAACAGCTTGATCGCCAGGACGCAGAACAGGATGACCGCCCCGGTCGCCAGGCATATCGCCACCAGCGCAAGGCCGAGGCCGATATGCGGCGCAAGCGCCAGCACGGACCCCACCATCAGCGTCACAATCAGCCCAAAGCCGAGAACGAGGGCGACGACCCCGAAAACCGCGATCCAGGTCAGCGCGGAGCCAAGATAGGCGGCGCGTGCCTTGACCCAGGCTACTTCCGCATCGGCCAATTCCTTGCCCGCCTCGAACAGCTGCTCGATCGTGTCGATCAGGGGCGTGTCGATGAGGGGCCGGCCTTCGGCGTTGGCAGCTTGCCCGGGCGCGCCTTCCCAGTTTGCCGTGCCGTCTGTCCTAACATCCACGACCTGCGCGCCCCTCTATTGCCTGACTATCCGGTGACTGCGCGACGCGCTCAGCTCTCCTTGGAACTGCCACCCCGGGCGAGACGCATCACCACAAAGCCGACGAGCGCGGCCGCGCCGAGTGCGACAGCGGGGCTCTTGCGCACAAAATCGCGTGCATCGGCCACAAGCTGGTCGACATCCTTCTCATCCAGCGACCGCGCGGTGCCCGCGACGCTCTCCGCCGCCTTGCGCGCATAGTCGCCATATTGCGGGCCCATGCGGCTATCGACCGTCTCGGCGGTGTCGGCGATCAGCTTGGAAAGGGAGTGGAGGGCAGTGCCCGTCTTCGCCTTGGCCACCTCCGCCGCCGACTTGGCGGTTTCCATCGCCTGCTCGGCCATGACGCCCGCCTGGTCGCGCCAGACCTCGCCGGTTTCCTTGGCCTGCGATGCAGCGGCGGTCGCAACGCCCTTGGCCGATCCGGCGGCGGCCTTGAGGGAGGCGATCGTCTCCTTGGCGTTGTCCTTCACACCCTTGGTCCCGGACGAAACGGAGAGATCACCAGTATCTTTGGTCATGATGGCTATCCCGATCCTTGAACGTAAAACAGGTTGTACCGTGCCCCGCTACGGGACCTGGAAGATATAGTAATGCGCGAGCGATTCAACAGTTCCGCGCGGCCATCGCCCGCTTTTCATTGATCTTGGGCGGGCTGCTGGCTAAGCGGCGGTCACTTTACACCGCCAGCGGCAAAAGGGACGATATATGACCGAGATTCTCGCCATCCACGCGCGCCAGATCCTGGACAGCCGGGGCAATCCGACCGTCGAAGTCGACGTGATGCTCGAGGATGGCGCTTTCGGCCGGGCAGCGGTGCCGTCGGGCGCATCGACCGGCGCCTATGAAGCCGTTGAAATCCGCGACGGCGACAAGGACGTCTATCTCGGCAAGGGCGTTCTCAAGGCAGTGGAAGCCGTCAATGGCGAGATCAGCGGCGCCATCATCGGCCTGGATGCCGAGGATCAGGCGGAAGTCGACGCAGCGATGATCGCGCTCGACGGCACGGAGAACAAGTCCCGCCTCGGCGCCAACGCCATTCTCGGCGTTTCGCTCGCCGTGGCCAAGGCAGCGGCGGATGCCCGCAGCCTGCCGCTCTATCGGTATGTCGGCGGCGTGTCGGCGCATGTCCTGCCGGTGCCGATGATGAACATCATCAATGGCGGCGAACATGCCGACAACCCGATCGACTTCCAGGAATTCATGGTCATGCCGATCGGCGCGGACAGCCTGTCGCACGCCGTTCAGATCGGTGCGGAGATTTTCCACACGCTCAAAAAGGGCCTGCACGACAAGGGGCTGGCGACATCGGTCGGCGACGAGGGGGGGTTCGCGCCCAATCTCGCCTCCACCACCGACGCGCTCGATTTCATCATGGCTTCGGTGGAGAAGGCGGGGTACCGGCCCGGCGAGGATGTGGTGCTGGCGCTCGATTGCGCCTCCACCGAGTTTTTCCGCAACGGCAAATATGAGATGACCGGCGAGGGCAAGAGCCTGAGCCCCGCCGAAATGGCCGACTATCTCGCCGATCTGGTCGCCCGCTATCCGATCCGCTCGATCGAGGATGGCATGAGCGAGGACGATTTCGAGGGCTGGCGTATCCTGACCGAGAAGATCGGCGACACGTGCCAGCTCGTCGGCGATGACCTGTTCGTCACCAACCCGGTGCGTCTCGCGATGGGGATCGAGCAGGGCCTGGCCAATTCGCTCCTCGTCAAGGTCAACCAGATCGGCACTCTGACCGAGACGCTGGCCGCGGTCGATATGGCTCACCGCGCCCGCTATACGGCTGTCATGTCCCACCGTTCGGGCGAGACCGAGGATGCGACCATCGCCGACCTCGCGGTGGCCACCAACTGCGGCCAGATCAAGACCGGCAGCCTGGCGCGCTCCGATCGGCTCGCCAAATATAACCAGCTGATCCGCATCGAGGAGGAGCTGGGTTCGGTGGCGCATTATGCGGGACGCGGCATCTTTCGCTGACCTTTGGTGTCCATATGACTCCATTCGTCGCGGGTTAACGAAAAAGAGCTTGCGCTCGACGCCGGATAGTGATTCCAAAGGGAAATGGCCGAACTCGCGAAACTCCGGTTCCTTTTCAGCATGGCGCTGGCGCCGGCGCTGGCGACCGGCATGCTGATCCTGTTCATCGGCTATGCGATCATCGGACCGAGCGGCCTGCTGGCCTGGGGGAATTACACCCGCCAGCTCAAGGATCGTCAGGCCGAACTGCGCGTCGTCGAGGCGCGGCGGGCGGAGATCGCCAATCGGGTCGCGCTGGTCGATCCCCGGCATGCGGACCCGGACATGGTGGACGAACTGCTGCGCCGCAATCTCAATGTCCTGCATCCGGATGACGTCGTCGTTCCCCTGAACTGAAATTCTGTCTGATTCTGCCGGTTTACGCATCAGTGGCATTGCGTTTTTCCGGCTCCCCCCCTTATATCGCCCGGCAATTCCTCTCAGGGAAGGGAAGCCTCCTTTGGCCAAGACTCCGACACGGGCAGCTGCGTCAAAAGCCCGATCCTCCGTACCGCCCGGACATCATAATCAGGCGGGTCCCCGTGAGCCCACGGATTATGAGGCCAGCAAGGACGAGTTGATCGAATTCTACCGCCAGATGCTGCTCATCCGGCGGTTCGAGGAAAAGGCGGGGCAGCTTTACGGGCTCGGCCTGATCGGCGGCTTCTGCCACCTCTATATCGGGCAGGAAGCGGTCGCCGTGGGCATCCAGTCGGCGCTCACGCCCGGCAAGGACAGCGTGATCACCGGCTACCGCGACCATGGCCACATGCTGGCCTATGGCATCGACCCCAAATTGATCATGGCGGAACTGACGGGCCGCGCGGCGGGCATCTCGCACGGCAAGGGCGGCTCGATGCACATGTTCAGCGTCGAGCATAAATTCTACGGCGGCCATGGCATTGTCGGCGCGCAGGTCTCGCTCGGGACCGGACTTGGCTTTGGCCATAAATATCGCGGCGATGGCGGCGTGTGCGTCGCCTATTTCGGCGACGGCGCGAGCAACCAGGGGCAGGTCTACGAGAGCTTCAACATGGCCGAGCTGTGGAAGCTGCCGATCGTCTTCGTCATCGAGAATAATCAATATGCCATGGGGACCAGCGTCAACCGCTCGTCGGCCGAAGACCAGCTCTACCGGCGCGGCGAAAGTTTCCGCATTCCCGGCATTCAGGTGGACGGCATGGACGTGCTCGCGGTGCGCGGCGCGACCGAGGAAGCCCTGAAATGGGTGCGCGCGGGCAAGGGGCCGGTCATATTGGAAATGAAGACCTATCGTTATCGCGGCCACTCCATGTCCGATCCGGCCAAATACCGCTCGCGCGAGGAAGTGCAGTCGGTGCGGGACAAGTCCGACCCGATCGAGGGGCTCAAAAAGCATCTGGAAGGCGCCGGCCTGACCGAGGCCGACATCAAGGGCATCGACCAGCAGATCCGCAAGATCGTCAGCGAGGCGGCCGATTTCGGGGAAGCGTCGCCGGAGCCGGATCTGGCCGAACTATATACTGATGTGCTGGTGGGGAGTTACTGATGGCGATCGACATCAAGATGCCGGCGCTTTCGCCCACCATGGAGGAAGGCACGCTGGCCAAATGGCTGGTCAAGGAAGGAGACAGCGTCAGTTCCGGCGACCTCCTCGCGGAGATCGAAACAGATAAGGCGACGATGGAATTTGAAGCGGTCGACGAGGGTGTGGTCGAGAAGTTGCTGGTCCCGGCCGGGGCTGAAAATGTGAAGGTGGGGACTATCATCGCTACCTTGGCGGGCGAGGAGGAGTCGGCGAGCGCCGCCCCTGCACCTGCAGCGCCGGAGCCAGCGCCCCAACCCGTACCCGCACCCGCAGCCAAGCAGGCTCCCCCCGAAATCGCCAAGCCCTCCGCGCCGGCGCCCGTCGCCGACCCGGCCATTCCCGCAGGCACGCAGATGGTGAAGCTCACCGTGCGCGAGGCGCTGCGCGATGCCATGGCGGAGGAGATGCGCCGCGACAATCGCGTCTTCGTGATGGGCGAGGAGGTGGCGCAGTATCAGGGCGCCTACAAGGTGACGCAGGGCCTGCTCGACGAATTCGGTGAGGCCCGCGTCATCGATACGCCGATCACCGAGCATGGCTTTGCCGGGGTTGGCGCGGGCGCTGCCATGGGCGGCCTCAAGCCCGTCATCGAGTTCATGACGTTCAACTTCGCGATGCAGGCGATCGACCAGATCATCAACTCGGCGGCCAAGACCAACTACATGTCCGGCGGCCAGATGCGCTGCCCGATCGTGTTTCGCGGCCCCAACGGCGCCGCGTCGCGCGTCGGCGCCCAGCACAGCCAGAATTACGGGCCATGGTACGCCGCCGTGCCCGGCCTCGTCGTCATCGCGCCTTATGATGCGGCCGACTGCAAGGGGCTCCTGAAGGCGGCGATCCGCTGCGAGGATCCGGTCGTCTTCCTCGAAAACGAACTGGTCTATGGCCGCAGCTTCGACGTGCCGGACGTGGAGGATTATATCCTGCCGATCGGCAAGGCGCGGATCGTCCGGCCGGGCAAGGACGTGACCATCGTCAGCTATTCGATCGGCGTCGGCCTCGCGCTGGAGGCGGCCGAGCTGCTGGCGGGCGAGGGGATCGACGCCGAGGTCATCGACCTGCGGACCCTGCGGCCGCTCGACACGGCCAGCGTCCTGACGAGCCTCGCCAAGACCAACCGCCTCGTGGTGGTCGAGGAGGGCTGGCCGGTCTGCTCGATCGCGAGCGAGATTGCGGCGGTGGTGATGGAGCAGGGCTTCGATGATCTCGACGCCCCGGTCCTGCGCGTGACGAACGAGGATGTCCCGCTGCCCTATGCCGCCAACCTCGAAAAAGCGGCGTTGATCGATGCGGCGCGTGTCATCGCGGCGGTGAAGAAGGTCTGCTACCGGTAAGCATCAGTAGATCATAGGGCCCGCAACTGCGCGTGCAGAACCCCCGGTCTTAACGAATTCGTTACTTTTGGGCCCTATCATGGGCACCCAAAGGCGTGACGCATATCGTCCCGCGTTTTGACGAATCTGAGTCTGGGGTGTGGGTGGTAACCGGATAGTGATGACCGTCGCGTCGATGCCGATCCTGATCGGCGCGGCAAGGCTGCCTCGACGCCCGCCCACGCCTGGAGCCAATGCGGGAATCAGCTGATGCGTTTCAAATGCCTAAGCGAAATCAAGCGACCGCTCGACACTCTGTTGGGCGCCCTGATCGCCGAGACAAAAGGCGTTGCTCTCGTTGAGACGGCTCTGGTGACGCCTTTCCTTGCCGTCGTTATCATGGGCACGGTCGATACCGCGCGCTATGCGGCGGCCAAGCTGGAAGTGCAGCAGGGAGTCAATCGCGGTCTCGAGATGTCGTGGATGGGCGGTCCCACCCTTGCCGCAACCGATATCCAGACCCAAGCGGCGGCGCAGGCGGGTGTCGCGACAAGCGCGGTGACAGTCACCCAGACGCTTGAATGCTCCGGCACCGCAACCAGTTGGAGCGCGAGCTGCACCTCGGGGCAGGAAACGGCGCGCTATACGCAGATCCAAATTTCGACGACCTTCACGCCGACGTTCGTCCTCGGTTCATTGGCCAGGATGTTGGGAAATCTGGCGGGAGACGTACCTGTTTCAGCGACGGGGGCCATACGCATCCAATGACCAAGCGCCTTCGCCCGTTTCGCAGGTTTTTGCCGGATCGCCGCGGCGCCGCCGTGCTTGAGTTTGCGCTCGTCGCGCCCGTGCTGTTTACGATGCTGCTCGGCATCGTAGTGCTTGGCATATTGTTTCTCGCCCAAGCCGGATTGCGGAGCGCCGTGGAAGACGCGGCCCGTTTTGCGACGATCTGGCCCAGGCCCACCCAGGCAGATATCGAAGCGCGCATAACCGCCCGGCGATTTGGGATGGACCCGGCAAACATCGTTGCGCCCACGATCACATTCAACACCACTGCGTCGCCAAACTATGTAACTATAACAATGGGTTATAACATAACCATAAACTATATTCTTGGCACCAAGACCATTGCGCTCACGGAGACCCGTCGAGCCTATGTCACAAGCTAGCGGCGGAGCCCTGACGATGTCACTCCTCATTTGCGTTTCTCGCCTTCGTCGGTTTTGGCGCGATAAGCGCGGCAATGCCCTCATGCTGATGGGTTTTGCGCTTCCTTTCGTGGTTGGCGCTGCCGGGCTCGGGGTCCACACGATGCAGCTGTCGCTCGTCAAGCGGCAACTCCAGCGGGAGGCTGACTCGGCGGCAATGGCCGGCGGCTATTCGCTGTTCCAGAGCCAGGGAAATACCGCCGCCACCGCACAAGCGAACAAGGCGCTGACGCAGAACGCGCTGGTGCCGGGGGCAACGCCGACAATCACGCCGGGTTCATACACCAGCGGTGGCACCACCTACACATCGACAATGTATGTCCGCCTGGTCAGCATCCAGCCGACGCCGCTCATGACTCTGTTCGGCCATCCCACATCGACTATATCCGCCGAGGCGCGCGCCGCGATCGTCCCTGATGGGAAGCTCTGCTTTGTCGCGCTGGAAAGTGGCACCACCACAGGGATCACCTTCGCCGGCAATTCCAACATCAATCTGGGATGTGGCGCCGGGACCAACTCCATTGCGTCGAACGCGGCCGTCAACGTGAACGGCCAGCCCAGTGTGACCGCGTCGCCGATCGTTGCCATGGGCGGCATCCCGGCGTCGAGCGCTTATGCGAACGGGACCGTGCTGATGCCCAATCATGCGGCGGTGACCGACCCATTTGGCGGCGGCACCACTCTTGATCCAAGCAGTAGCGCTGTGTCCAACGGGGCATGCAAGAATGGCAGCAACTGGAAAGACATCAGCGTCGGGTCAGGAACGACCGTCGATAGCAGCAGCGGAAGCCCCTATGCCCCCGGCTGCTACGGAACGATCAGCGTTCAAGGTACCCTTACGCTTCAGCCCGGCGTCTACTATCTCGCTAATGGCGCCAATAACGCTGGCCTGCAGGTCGGTGCCCAAGGACATCTCACCTGCTCGGGCTGCACTTTCGTGCTGACCAGCACGACACCCAACAACGCGAACAGCTTTGCAACGATGGATATCAACGGTGGCGCGGAGGTCGATATTTCTGCTTCGACCAGTGGGACCTATAGCGGTATCACCATCTATCGCGACCGAAGGGCAGCGGCGAGCAATCAATGCTGCCAGATCAACGGCAACTCGAATTCCTCGTTGAGCGGCGCCTTCTACTTTCCGAACGATACGCTCACGTTCAACGGCACTTCAGGCATGACGATCAGCTGTTTCCAGATGGTCGCGCTCCGGCTCTCATTCAGCGGCAACGCCGCCATCACGAACACTTGCGCTCTCGATCCGAACAAATGGTCAGTGACTTCCGTCCGCCTGATAAGCTGAAGCCGGCGCTGACGTTCCTGTTTTCCCCGAAATAATCCGGCTCCTGCCTTCGCAGGAATAAGCGGGTGATCCTGTTGCATGCGCGTCTCTGTAGGGTAGAGGCGACTCATGCCGACACCACCGCCATCAGGCCGAGCAGCGCCACCGCCACCGCCCGGCCGGTCCGCCATGGCTGAGGCCGACCTGCTGCCTCACCCCATGACCTTGCTGATCGCCCATGCGCGCAGCGGCGAGCGGCCGTGGCATGAGCTGTGCTGGCGGATCGACGACCGGATGGCCCGCACCGTGCTGGGCAAACGCGAAGGCGCGGTTGCCGCGATCCGGCTCACCTGGTGGGAAGAGGCATTGGCCGCGACCGGCCCCTCCGCACCGGGCGAGCCGCTGTTGGCGCAGTGGCGGGCCTGTGCTCCCGATGACGCGGCGCGCGCGGCGGTCAATGCGGTGGCCGGCGCCTGGCGCATGCTGCTCGATCCCGAGCCGATGAGCGAGACGGAGTGGCTGGCGTTCGGCCACGGCCGGGGCGCGTTGTTTGCGCTGATCGCCCGGCGACCGGGTGATGTCACGCTCGGCACGGCGGGCGCCCTCTGGGCGCTGTGGGACGTGGCAGGCAGGGATCCGGACCGGCAGCGCGCGCAGGGGGCCTTTTCAGCGGCAACGGCTTTGGCGGGCGCGCAGCCCTTGCCCCTCTCCGCCGTCCGGCCGAAACCGCTTGCGCTTGCCACCGGGCTGGCGTTGGACGACATACGCACGGGCCGTCTGCCCGATGGCCGGTTCAAGCCGCGTCAATATCTTCGCCTGCTCCGCCGCGCGCTTTTCTTCTGACGGGAGATATTATGGGGCGTTTCATCGCTGGTTCGATTTCGGCGCTCCTGCTCGTGGCGGCGGGGCTGTTCTGGTGGCAGGGGCGCGCCTCGCAGGAGCAACCCGCGCTCACGGCCAAGGCCGATCCGCAGCCAGCGGAGGAGAGCCTGCCGGAGGCCGATGCCAATGTCTTTGACGAGGCGCCGCCGATGCCACCGTCAGCGACCATGCGCACCCGCGAGGAGCGGCGCTTCGACCGCTACGACCGGAACCGCGACAACATCATCACCCGCAACGAACTGATGGCGAGCCGGACCAAGGATTTCCGCAAGCTCGACACCGACAGCAACAATGTGCTGACCTTCGAGGAATGGGCGGCCCACACCGCCGACCGCTTTGGCACGGCCGACGCCAATCACGACGGCAAGCTCACCCGCCCTGAATTCGCGGCCACGGCGCCGGCGAAGGGGAAGAAGCCTGTCTGTAAATGCTGAGGGGGCTGGTCCTTTTAAGTTCTCCTACAGATTTAACCGTTCGGGCTGAGCGAAGTCGAAGTCCTTGTTCGAGCGGAGCGAGAATGCGCCTCGGCTCCGCTCGGCGTGACCCTTCGACTTCGCTCAGGGCGAACGGGTAGTGAAGGCAGTTCTAAGCCGCCACCCCCAGCAGCGCCCCCGCCATCCATTCCCCCAGCGACGCACGCGCTCGCTCGGTCATCGCGGGCTTCCGGCCCTTCTTGCGCACCTCCGGGTCCATCGGCGGGAACAGACCGAAATTGACGTTCATCGGCTGATAGCTCTCTGCATCCGCGCCGCCGGTGATGTGGGACAGCAGCGCACCCAGTGCCGTGTCGGCGGGCGGCGGCGGCAGCGCGCGGGCGCCAAGCTCGGCGGCGGCAAACAGCCCCGCCAGCAGGCCGATCGCTGCGCTTTCAATATAGCCCTCGCAGCCGGTAATCTGCCCGGCAAAGCGCACATTGGGCCGCGACCGCAACCGCAATTCCCGATCGAGCAGCACCGGGCTCTTGATGAACGTATTGCGATGCAGCCCGCCCAGCCGCGCGAACTGCGCCCGCTCCAGCCCCGGAATGGTGCGGAACAGCTCCACCTGCGCGGCATGTTTGAGCTTGGTCTGGAACCCCACCATGTTCCACAATGTGCCCAGCGCATTGTCCTGCCGCAGCTGCACGACCGCATGAGGCCAGCGCCCGGTGCGCGGATTGTCGAGGCCAACCGGCTTCATCGGGCCATGGCGCAGCGTGTCGACCCCGCGCTCGGCCATCACCTCGATCGGCATGCAGCCGTCGAAATAGGGGGTGTCGCGCTCCCACTGCTTGAACTCGGTCTTTTCGCCCGCGTTGAGCCCCGCGATGAACGCCTCATACTGCTCCCGGTTCATCGGGCAGTTGATATAGTCGCGCCCGTCGCCCTCCGGCGAGCCCTTGTCCCAGCGGCTGGCCTTCCAGCAAATGTCCATGTCGATGCTGTCGATATGGATGATCGGTGCGATGGCGTCGAAAAAGGCGAGCGCGTCGCTGCCGGTGGTCGCGGCGATGTCCTCGGCCAGGCTCATGGCGGTCAGCGGCCCTGTCGCGATGATCGTCGCGCCGCTCTCCGGCACGCTGTCGACCCGTTCGCGCACGAGGGTGATGCGGGGATGCCCCTCGATCGCGCGCGTCACTCCGGCTGCGAATAGCTCGCGGTCAACCGCCAGCGCCGATCCGGCTGGCACGCGCACCGCATCCGCCTCGCGCATGATGAGCGACCCCAACCGCCGCAGCTCCTGATGAAGCAGGCCGACCGCGTTATTCTCCGCATCGTCGGACCGGAAACTGTTGGAACAGACCATTTCGGCCAGCGCATCGCTTTCATGCGCGGCGGTCATATCGCCGCCGCCCCGCATTTCGGAGAGGCGCACGGTGAACCCTGCCTGTGCAAGCTGCCATGCCGCCTCGCTCCCCGCGAGGCCGCCGCCGATGACATGGATATCCGTGGTCATGCTCTAAAACCCCCGCGGGAAAACATGCCGCCCGTCCGACCCCAGGCGCAGCAGGCTGTGCCCCGCCACCGCGCCGAACGGAATCGGTCCATGGACATGCGGAAACAGCGCGCCGCCGCGCGACGGTTCCCAGCGCAGCGTCTCCGCAACGGCGGCGAGGTCGACCATGGCGACGACCAGCGGTTCCACATCGGCGAAATATTTGGCGGCGGTCTCGGCGGTCTGCTCCGCAGTCGACAGATGGATGAAGCCATCGCGCAGATCGTCGGGCGAGCCGGTGAAGGTACCGCTTTCTTTCCAGGCCAGCCAGGCGGGCCGGTCGAGCAGCTTGTAGGCGAATAATGTTGTCATGGCCCCATCCTAGCGGTGGAACGGGTGCTTCGTCCACTTGCGCGCGTCCAGATGAGGTTGGACAAGGGGCCATGCCCGAATCCCGGCCTTTCCGCTTCGACCATGTCGACGCCCATCTGCGAGGCCTGATCGATCAGGGGCCGGTACCGCATGTGCAGTTCCTCGCCGCGCGCGATGGCGAGATCCTCCACCATTTCTGCGCCGGCGCCGCCCGTGCCGACGGACGCCCGCTCCAGCAGGACGCGCTCTACCGCATAGCCTCGATGACCAAGGCGGTAACGGCGGTCGCGTTCATGATGCTGGTCGAAGAGGGCCGCATCGCGCTCGACGATCCGGTTGCGCGCTATCTGCCGGAACTGGCCGACCTTGCGGTCTATGCGGGCGGGGAGGTGCTGCCCTTTGCGACGCGTCCAGCCGCCCGCCAGCCGCGGATCATCGACCTGCTGCGCCACACGGCGGGCCTGACCTATGGCCTCCAGCAGCATTCGCCGGTCGACACCTGCTATTGGGCGGCGGGCCTGCATAATTTCAAGGCCGTGGTGACGGAGGCAGGCATGCTCCGCGATCTGGCCGCGCTGCCGCTGGTCGACGACCCGGGGACGGCATTCACCTATTCGATCGCGACCGACCTTCTCGGCATCATCACCGCGCGTCTCGCGAACCGCAGCCTGCGCGAGGTCTTCGCGGAGCGCATATTCGGGCCGCTTGGCATGGCCGACACATTCTTTCAGGTACCGCCGGACAAGCTGGATCGCCTGACCGACAGCTGGGCGATGCATCCCGTCCTTGGCCGGCGGATCTATGATGCGGCTGAGGACAGCCTCTGGGCGCGGCCGCAATCGTTCGAATCCGGGGGCGGGGGGCTCGTGTCATCCATCGCGGACTATCACCGCTTCTGCCGGATGCTGCTGGGGCAGGGCGCGCTGGACGGTGCGGGGCTGCTGCGTCCCGAGACGGTCGCGCTGATGACCCGCAATCATTTGCCGGACGGGGGCAGCATCGGCGCCCTGTCGCGGTCGCTGTTCAGCGGCCCCGCGCATCTCCATACCGGCCATGGCCTTGGACTTGCGGTGACCCTGCCTGGAGGGAATGGCGTGCCACCTGCGGGCGAGTTTCACTGGTCGGGCCAGTTCTCCACCTGGTTCTCGGTCGTGCCGGACGCGCGGCTCATCCTGATCTTCATGACCCAGCTTATCCCCGCGCCGGAATATTCCTACAAGCCGGATGTGCTTCAGCTGCTCTTTGCCTGATCCGTCATGGTGCCATGCCGGGCGGTGTCGCGCATCAGGCCATAGGCAAGCAGCGAGAGCAGCGCCATGCCGCTCACATACCAGAAGAACAGCGACTCCCGGCCCCCGCCCTTGAGTGCGAGGGCGACATATTCCGCCGATCCGCCGAACAGGGCATTGGCGATCGCATAGGGCAAGGCGACACCCAGCGCGCGGATGTGCGAGGGAAACAGCTCCGCCTTCACGATCGCGTTGATCGCGGTATAGCCGCTCACGATGACGAGCCCGGCCAGCACGAGCGTAAAGGCAAGCACGGGCGACCCGCCGCGCCCGATCAGCGTAAACAGTGGCACGGTGAACAGCGCCGATCCGATCCCGAAGGCGATCAGCAGCGGCTTGCGCCCGATGCGGTCGGACAGGGCGCCAATGGCGGGCTGCAGGCACATATAGACGGCCAGCGCGGCGGTCATGATCTGTGCGGCGGTCTGGCGGTCATAGCCGGCGCTGTTGACCAGATATTTCTGCATGTAGGTCGTATAGGCATAGAAGGCGAGGGTGCCGCCCGCCGTCAGCAGCACGACCAGCAGCGCCGTGCCCGGGTGCTCACGCAACAATGCCATGGCGGAGGATTTCTTGTGCGCCTCCCGCATGACGAAGTCCGCCGTCTCGGTCATGCGGCGGCGGATCAGGAACACGGCCAGCGACAGAAGCGCGCCGATCAGGAAAGGGATGCGCCAGCCCCATTGATCCAGCGCCGCCTCGCTCAGCACGCCCTGAAGCACGAGCTGGACGCCGAGCGCGCAGAGCTGCCCGGCGATCAGCGTGACATATTGAAAACTGGACCAGAATCCGCGTCTCTCCCGCGTCGCCATTTCGGAGAGGTAGGTCGCGCTCGCGCCATATTCGCCGCCGACGCTGAGCCCCTGGATCAGCCGCGCGAGCAGCAGCAGGGCAGGCGCGGCGATCCCGATCCGGTCATGGCCCGGCGTCAGCGCAATTATGAGTGAGCCGCCGCCCATCATCAGCACCGACAGCGTCAGGCCGGACTTGCGGCCATGCCGGTCACAATAGACGCCCATGATCCACGCGCCGATCGGGCGCATCAGGAAGCCGACGCCAAAGATCGCGGCGGTGCTCAACAATTGCGCGGTGGAATTGCCCTTTGGGAAAAACGCCGGCGCGAAATAGAGTGAGAAGGCCGCATAGGCATACCAGTCATACCATTCGACCAGATTGCCCAGCGACCCCCCGATGATCGAGCGCAGGCGACGGGCGCCGGTCACGGCGCCCATGCCCGTCATCCTATTGGCCGCCGATGATTTTCAGCGCGCACAGCTTGTGCCCGTCCGGATCGCGCAGATAGGAGAGGTACACGGCAAAGGGCGTATCGGCGTTGCGCATGCCCGGCGGATCTTCGCAAGCCGTGCCGCCATTGGCGAGGCCAGCCGCGTGCCAGGCATCGGCCTGTTCCGGCGAGGTGACGGCAAAGCCGATGGTCATGCCGTTGGCAGCCGTCGCCGGCTCGCCATTGATCGGCTTGGTAATGGCGAAATTGCCCGTTGGGGTGGACCAGAAGATCCGTCCGCGCGGATCGGCATTACCGGCGCTATAGCCAATTGCGCCGAGCGTGGCGTCGTAGAATTTCTTGGACTTTTCGAGGTCGTTCGACCCCAGCATCATGTGACTAAACATATCTTCTCCTTCTAGTTTGAATTTAGAATATCACGACGCTGCGGATCGATTCCCCCGCATGCATCAACTCGAAGCCCTTGTTGATCTCCTCAAGGCTGAGGACGTGGGTGATCATCGGGTCGATCTCGATCTTGCCGCTCATATACCAGTCGACGATCTTGGGCACGTCGGTGCGCCCCTTGGCCCCGCCAAAGGCCGAACCCTGCCACACCCGCCCGGTGACAAGCTGGAACGGCCGCGTGCTGATCTCCTTGCCCGCCTCGGCCACGCCGATCACGGTCGAGACGCCCCAGCCGCGGTGGCACGCCTCCAGCGCGATGCGCATCACATCGGTATTGCCGGTGCAGTCGAAGGTGAAATCCGCCCCGCCATCGGTCAGCGCGACGAGATGCTGGACGATATCGCCCTCGATGGTCCGGGGATTCACGAAATCGGTCATGCCGAAGCGCTTGCCCCATTCCTCACGATCCGGGTTGATATCGACGCCGACGATCCTGGCCGCGCCCACCATGCGCGCGCCCTGGATCACATTGAGGCCGATGCCGCCCAGCCCGAACACGATGACATTGCTGCCCGGCGTCACCTTGGCGGTGTTGATCACCGCGCCCACGCCCGTGGTCACGCCGCAGCCGATATAGCAGCTCTTGTCGAACGGCGCGTCCTCGCGGATACTGGCCACCGCGATCTCGGGAAGCACGGTAAAGTTCGAGAAGGTCGAGCAGCCCATATAATGAAAGAGGGTCTGGCCCTTATAGCTGAACCGCGAGGTGCCGTCCGGCATCAGCCCCTGGCCCTGGGTCGCGCGGATCGCCGTGCACAAATTGGTCTTGCCGCTGAGGCAGCTTTTGCACTGCCCGCATTCGGGCGTGTAGAGCGGGATGACATGATCGCCCGGCTTCACGCTGGTGACGCCGGCGCCCACCTCGCGCACGATGCCCGCGCCTTCATGGCCGAGGATCGAGGGGAAGATGCCCTCGCTGTCGAACCCGTCGAGCGTATAGGCATCGGTATGGCAGATGCCGGTCGCCATGATCTCGACGAGAACCTCACCCGCCTTGGGACCCTCGAGGTCGATCTCGACGATTTCCAGCGGCTTCCTCGCCTCGAACGCAACCGCTGCGCGCGTCTTCATATGTCCGTTCTCCGATCGCTGCCTGGCAGCTTGACATGTCATAGCGATGACAGATCAGGCCGCAAGCGCCGCGGATCGACGACCGCATAATCACGTCCAGGCGCTTGGCTGTGCTTGCAATCTCCCCCGGAGGTAGCACATGGGAGGCTATGGACAAGCGCGCGAATCCCTCCGTTCCCATGCCGACCGGCGACGCCCTCGTGGTGTCGCCGCTGGTGACGCGCGTGCTCGCGCCCAACCCGTCTGCCTTCACGTTCACCGGGACCCAGAGCTACATCGCCGGGACGCGCGATCTGGCCGTCATCGATCCCGGCCCGGACGAACCGGACCATATCGCCGCGCTGCTGCGCGCGATCGGGGACCGGCCGGTCAAGGCGATCCTGTGCACCCACACCCACCGCGATCACAGCCCCGCCGCCCGGCCGCTGGCGGAAGCGACGGGCGCGCCGGTGATCGGCTGTGCGCCCTTTGCCATCACCGACGACGGCCCGCGCTCCGATGCGGCTTTCGACACCAGCTATGCGCCCGATACGATCCTCACGGACGGCGATGTGGTGTCCGGCACCAACTGGACGATCCGCGCGATCGCGACGCCGGGGCACACCTCCAACCATCTCTGCTATGCGCTGGAGGAGGATGGCGCGCTCTTTACCGGCGATCATGTGATGGGCTGGTCGACCAGCGTCATCGCGCCGCCCGATGGCGACATGGCCGACTATATGCGTTCGCTCCAGTTGCTGATGGAGCGCGAGGATCGCGTGTTCTTTCCCGCCCATGGCGAGGCGGTCGAGACGCCGCGCCGGCTGGTGCGCGGCATGATCGGCCACCGGAAAATGCGCGAAGGACAGATATTGCGCTTCATCCGCAATCAAGGCGCCTCACCCATCCCGGCCATGGTGGCGGAGATGTATCGCGGCGTAGATGCGGGCCTGCACGGCGCGGCGGGGCGATCGGTGCTGGCGCATCTCGTCGACCTGGAGAACCGGGCGATGGTCCGGCGCGCTGGCGACGAACGGTGGGAACTCTGCGCCGTATGAGGATGGGCGCAGCGGCGCCGGATTTGTTCAATTTTTGAGGGCTGGGCCTCGATAGGCCCGCTCCGGACGGGAATTATGCCATGACCATGCAATCGCGAGAGAGTTTGACCGGGGTGGACGTGCTGGCCGAGATCCAGCGGCTGCGCAAGGAGCGCAACGCCGTCATTCTCGCCCATTATTACCAGAAGCCGCAGATCCAGGACCTGGCGGATTTCGTCGGCGACAGCCTGGAGCTGTCCCGCAAGGCGGCGGAAACCGACGCCGACGTGATCGCCTTTTGCGGCGTGCGTTTCATGGCGGAAACGGCCAAGATCCTCAGCCCACGGAAGATCGTGGTGCTGCCGGACATGGACGCGGGCTGTTCCCTCGAGGACAGCTGCCCCCCGGATCGTTTCAAGGCGTTCCGCGAGGCGCACCCCGACCATATCGCGCTGAGCTACATCAACTGCTCGGCTGAGGTGAAGGCGCTCAGCGACATCATCGTCACCAGCTCGTCGGCGGAAAAGATCCTCAGCCAGATCCCGAAGGACCAGAAGATCATCTTCGGCCCCGACAAGCATCTGGGCGGCTATCTCGCCCGCAAGCTGGGCCGCGAGATGCTGCTGTGGCCGGGTGTGTGCATCGTCCATGAGGCATTCAGCGAGACCGAACTGCTGAAACTCAAGGCGCAGCACCCGGACGCGCCGATCGCCGCGCATCCCGAATGCCCGCCCTATATCGTCGACCATGCCGATTATGTCGGCTCGACCAGCGGCATCCTCAAATATGCGCAGGACATGCCGGGCGACACCCTGATCGTCGCCACCGAACCGCACATCATCCACCAGATGCAGCTATCCGTGCCGGACAAGACTTTCATCGGCGCACCGGGCGCGGACGGCAACTGCAACTGCAACATCTGCCCCTATATGGCGATGAACACGCTGGAAAAACTATACTTCGCCCTGCGCGACCTCCAGCCGAGGATCGAGATGGAGGAGGGGTTGAGGCTAGCGGCGAAGAAGAGCCTCGACCGGATGCTGGAGATGGCGAGCGGGACCGTCGGGCAGGGGGATTTGGGGGGACGGTGATTGAAACGGAAGTTTGACCTCATCCTTGTCCGCATCAAACTCGATATTCATCTTCGTCACATATATGTGAATCACACAGTTCATTGCAATGCCACGCGAATTGACTAGCAACGGCGGCGGCGGATAGCGCGCGGTGGCTCGCGAAATCCGCCAAGCGGCCGGGCGTGCGGGCCTGACTGTCCTACATTGCCCTTCCGTGCCACACTCGGTAGCGGTCTTTCTCTGCGGTATAAAAGGGTTGGAGCTTTCATGCGTGATACGGGGGAACTTAGCGAGGTTTGGACGCTGCCCGGTTTCGATCTCGACGCCTTTGTCGCGGCGACCCTTGCCGAGGATATGGGCGGGGCGCCGGGTGCCGGCGGGCGTGACCTGACCTCGGAGAGCGTCATCCCCGCCGATGCGGTGTTCACCGGCGTCATGGACAGCCGGGATGCCGCGACCATCGCCGGCCTGCCGATCGCTGCCGCTTTCTTCCGCGCGCTCGATCCGGCGGTGGAGATCGATATCCTGGCGGAGGAGGGGGAGAACGTGAAGCCGGGCGCCGACCTCATGCGCCTCACCGGCAATGCCCGCGCGCTGCTCACCGCCGAGCGGTCTGCGCTCAACACGGTGCAGCACCTCACCGGCATCGCGACCATGACCCGCGACTATGTGAAGCGCATCGCGGGCACGGGCACCACCTTGCTCGACACCCGCAAGACCATCCCCGGCCTGCGCGTGCTGGAGAAATATGCGACGCGGATGGGCGGCGCGCGGAACCACCGCATGGGCCTGTGGGACGCGGCGATGATCAAGGATAATCATGTCGCGGTCGCCGGCAGCGTCGAGGAAGCGGTGCGGCGCGCGGTCGCGGCCGGGGTCGCGCAGATCATCGTCGAGGTTGACCGCGTCGACCAGATCGAACCGGCCATCGCGGCGGGGGCGACCCATCTCCTGCTCGACAATATGCAAGCCCCCGTGCTGCGCGGGGCGGTGACGCTTGTTGGGGGGCGGGTGCCTACCGAGGCGTCGGGCGGGGTCCGGCTCGACACCATCCGCGCGATTGCGGAGACGGGCGTGACCTATGTCAGCGTCGGACGGCTGACCCAGTCCGCACCCGCCGCCGATATCGGCCTCGATTTCTCGGCGGTTTAGCGGCCCGGTTTGATCAGGGCGTTCAGCGGATGGATCGCGCGCGGCGAGGGCTGGTAGCCTGTCAGCCGGCCGCGCACGAGGGCAAAGCGTATCGGTGCCCCGATTGGGATGAAGGTGTTTTCGGCGAGCACCGCCGTCTCCGCTACCCCAAGCGCAGCCGTCCTGTCCCGGTCGCTCGCCGCATGAAGCGCATTGCTGATGCTCTTGTCGGCGTCCGCGCTGCACAGCCTGTTTTGTTCGCAGCCCAGCCGGGCGAGGTACCATAGCGCGCTGTCGAACGGCGCGACCTCGTCGATCAGGCGCAGGTCGGCGGGGGCGTCCGGCGCGACCGGTATGAGCGAGAGCCCGATGGCCTGATAGTCCTTGGCGAGGGAGAAATAGAGCATCCTGGCACCCGGTCCCGTCGGCAGCGCAATGCGCAGGGCAGCTATGTCGCCATGCAGCTTACGCCAGTTGGCGACGACCGACCGCGCATAGCCGCGTCGCTGGTCCATGGTGCGCGCCGCCCAGTCGGCCTGTGCCGGTGGCCGGCCGATGTCTAGCGGTCCGGGCAGGATCGTGGTGCTCGTTTGCCAGCCGTTGAGGTTCAGGAGCTGGACGAGGCGGTCACGGTCGATTGCCATGCTCAGTATCGCGCGCGCATCGCGATCCTGGAGGAAGGCCGAATCTCCCTCGACGATCAATCCGAACAGCCCGCTTACCGGGTCGGCGCGAACTGCCCCGGCTTGGAGGTTCGATACGGCAACAAGGGGAAGATGCTCGAGGCGCCCGCCCAGGACGAGATCGCTATGCCCCGCCCGAAATCGCGCAAAGCCAAGGGCGGCTCGGCTGGCACGCACATAAATCGGCACGGAGCGGGTCGCCGCTTGCCCATCCTCCTCGATTGGCGTGGTAGCGTGCACCGCCTGCAAGAGGACATGGTCATGCTCGTCGGACTTGCGGAACGGGCCCGTCCCGCCGCCGGGCCGCGCTATGGCCATGGCGGGTTGGGCAAGCAGTTGGAGGAAACTGGGTGCCGGGCTATCCAAATGGATCTCCACCACCAGGTCGGTCATGCCGCGCACTTCGGGCTTCATGCCTGCGAGCAGGGAAGGGCTGGCGGCCATGCGGGCGGTCAGCGCCCTTGCAACCTCTTGGGCCTTGACCGGTTTGCCATCGGCCCAATGTGCGGGTTTGATGCGGAAAATATAGCTCTGGCCCTCATCCTCCACGATCCATCGTTCGGCGAGGCCGCCGACGACTTCGCCGTTCGCGTCGAATGCGACGAGTCCCTGTGCCGTCGCACCGAGCAGGACCTGACCTGTTGGCCGCGCCGCGTGGCGGATCGGTTCGGCCAGTTCCGCCGGCTTGCCGATGACATCGACAACGATGGGGCCATGATCATCCCGCCCGCTACATCCCGACAGGGCGAGCGTCACCGCCATCAGGGCGATGAGAATCTGGCGGCAATGGACGGATGCAATCATGCGTGGGCAGACCGGAGGGGTGCGCTGGGACGTGAGTGCGCTTCTATCGTCGCAAGGGCGTGCCGCCAACCGCCAATCGGCCGCAGTCTAGCGATTACCCGGCGCCGTGCTGTCGGGCGGAAGCGGCGGCTCGGGCGCGGGCGTGTCCGGGTGCACCGGCTCCAAGGGGATATCGACGCTCAGATTGCCAGCGCCGCGCAGCCGGATGCTTTCCGGGCGGATTTCCACCCCGATATTGCCGATTTCCGTATCGATCGTCGCATTGGCGATGGCGTTGGTCGCCTCGTCCACGGCATCGAGCGGAATCTGCTTGCCTTCATCGGTGCGCGCCTCGCCATGTTCGACCGCGCTGACCATGATATCCCGCCAGATCCGTGCAGGCAGGCCGCCGCCCGAAACGCCGGGCAGCGGGCTGTTGTCGTCATTGCCGACCCAGACTGCGGTGACGAGGCCCCCGGCATAGCCCACGAAAATGGCATCGCGATTGTCTTGCGTCGTACCGGTCTTGCCAAAGGTCGCGGTTCTGAGTGCGGCCTGCCGCCCGGTCCCGCCATTGGCCGCAGCGGACAAGAGATCGCGCAGCATGGCCAGCTGCCTATTGCTGAAGTGGTTGGGACGGTCGAGCAGGGCGGTGAACCAGCTGCGCTCCTTCTCCGGCAGGCCATGTGCGATAACCGGATAGCTGCTGCTCGCAACGGCCGCATAGGCCTGTGTCAGCTCGATCAGCGATATGCCTGATGATCCCAGCGCGACCGAAAGATTGTCCGGCAACGGCGTCGTCACGCCCAGATCACGCGCCGCGCGAATCACGGCCGTCATGCCCACCTTCTGCGCCAGCTTCACCGCAGCTACATTGCTCGACACGGCAAAGGCCTGGCGCAGGGTGATGGGTCCGCGATAATGCTTGCCGCTGTTTTCCGGGCGATAGTCCCCCTGAGTGATCGGCGTATCGTCGATCATGTCGTCCGGTGTCATGCCCAAGCGAATCGCGGCCAGATAGACGAAAAGCTTGAAGGTCGATCCGGGCTGCCGCCGTGCCTGCGTCGCGCGGTTGAAGGCGCTTTGGCGATAGTTTTTGCCGCCCACCATGGCGACAACGGCGCCATCGGGCCGCATGATGACTACGGCCGCCTGCGCCCTGCCCAGCGGTGCACGCCGGATCGCACGGGCAGCGATCGCCTGTATGGTGCTGTCGAGCGTGGTGGTGACTACCTGCTCGCCATAGACGCCGCCTGCCCGGTCCCGTGCCTCGGGTAGCACCCAGTCGCTGAAATAGGTGCCGCTGGTCGACTCCAGGACCGGCCGCACATCCAGCCGCGCCGGCTTGAGCGATGCGCGCTGGGTGGCGGTCAGAAAACCGGCCTCGGTCATCGCCCGGAGCACCAGTGCAGCCCGGTCCCGCGCGCCTTTGGGGTTGACGGTCGGTGCGAGCCGCGATGGTGCCTTGAGGAGGGCCGCGAGCATGGCGGCTTGGGGCAGGCTCAGCCGTTCCGGGCTGCGGTTGAAATAATGATGGGCCGCCGCGCGCAGACCGTAGACATTATCACCGAAATAGACGTTGGACAGATAGCGTTCGAGGATCTGATCCTTGGTCAGCCAAGCTTCCAGCCAGAAAGCGATCAACACCTCGCGCAGCTTTCGCGCCGCCGTACGATCCGCGTTCAGGAAGACGCCCTTGGCGAGTTGCTGGGTGATCGTGCTCCCGCCCTCGCGCACGCCGCCGGCGCGCAGATTGTGCCACATGGCCCGGGCAATGCCCTGCGGATCGATGCCCCAATGGCTGTAGAAGCGCCGGTCCTCGATCGCGATGAACGCCTGGGGGACACGGTGCGGCAGCGCGGATATCGTCACCGGCTTGTCGATATTGGCGCCCTTGCGGGTAATGAACTGACCGTCCGCCGTTTCGAGCGTGATGCTGGGCAGCGCATTGGGCTGCAGCGAACGGGACAGGGGAGCGGTGATCGCCAGCCACAGGATCGTCGCCATCAGGAGCGCAAGGATGAGCGCGATCACCCATGCCGCGACATAGCCCCGGCGGCGCCACGGCCCGGGTGGTGGAAATGGCGAATGCAATTCGGGCGGCGGGCCGGCAGGGACGCTGGATGACGCGTCCGGATCAAGGGAAGGATAAGGCGCATCGCCAGCCATGTCCGCGCGACGCTGTATTATCCCGGCGCCACAATCAAGCGATCTGTCGCCTCAAGGCTCGTCAACTCAAACAAAACCCCGCCGGATCGCTCCGGCGGGGCCTTGCAGCTAGTTAAGTCGCGAAGATCAGGCGAAGCTGACGGCGACGTTCTGACGACGACGACGCGTCGCGAAGCCGACAGCACCGAAACCGGCGAGCATCATCGCCCAAGTGGTGGGCTCGGGAACACCGCCCGGCGTGGATGAGCCGAACGTGATGTTGTCGAAGGCGGTCTGATTGGCCGTTCCGCCGAAATTGATCGACTTCGCAGTACCCAGGAAGTTCACGCCAATGGCCGTGAAGTTGCAGAAGCTGCCGCTCGGGTCACCGACGCAGCCGTTACCACCGGACTGGGCAACGAGATTGAGGCTGGCGAGAAGATTGCCGGTGCCGTTCACGCCGTCATACACATTGACTGCCGCAGCGCTCGAGGATGTGTAGAAGAACGAAAAGCCCGTGGTAAAGCCGGCGGCAAAGTTCAGAATGGCGTCATTGGCGTCCAGAAAGAACATGACGGTGTTGGGTGAAGGTTCGTTGGCGAAATTGCCGGTGCCGCCCGCGTCCGAGTCAACAAGCGCCAGGGTGGAAGGCGAGAATGTGATGCCCTGACCCGCGTAAAAATTGCCGACCGGAGCGTTATTGCCGATACCTTCAAAGTCGAGCGTTACAACAGCGGCTTGCGCGCCGGTTGCCCAGGCGAGGCTGAACGCAGCGCCAAGAAGAAGCCGGGTAGAAAATTTCATGGTAAAAATCCCCTGATTTTTTTCGTGGCGCCGCAACATTGCAGCACAACGGACTCCAGAAATGCACAACCCAGCCTTTTATGGTATATTAGGAATTTACCTTATTCGTTCCAGCCCCACAACCTGAATCCTCGATGAATGATCCACTTTGGAAGATTAACGATATTATGTCCGAAAGTGGGACAACGTTGAGGCTCAGAAGGATACTGCACCAAAGCTAAATCGCTATCGGATATCTTGGATATACTCGCAAAAGAGCTGCCGGAATCCCACGCTGTCCATCAATTCGCACGATGCGCAAGATTAGGCGAAGGTGATGGTTGGTCTCCATAGGCGCGACGCGTCGCAGCACCGAGGCCTACTCCGGCCATCATTATCGCCCGGACGCCTGCTTGGCATCGCACCAAAATGGCGGCTGGATCGGCCGCGACCACTTGGATGTCGATCCTGCATCGCTTGCAAAAAAGGCCCCGCCGGATCGCTCCGGCGGGGCCTTTGACTAAACGCGTAACCTGCTGGCGTTCAATCCAGGTCTTCGGTCGTGAAGTCCTCGCCCTGGATGCGGCCAAGCGGATCATCGCCCATTGCGGCTTCCGCTGGCTGGCGAAGTTCCGCCTCACGCTCCTCGACCGCTGTCTGCGGCGCGACAAGATGCACTTCATTGGCAACGCGCATTGCGGCTCGCAGGGCGGCATCGCGGCTGTTGGCGGCGATCCGCATACGGCTCATCGAGGCGCCGGTGCCCGCCGGGATGAGACGCCCGACGATCACATTTTCCTTGAGGCCGATGAGCGAGTCCTTCTTGCCCTGAACCGCAGCCTCGGTGAGGACGCGGGTCGTCTCCTGGAAAGAGGCCGCCGAGATGAAGCTGCGGGTCTGCAGCGACGCCTTGGTGATGCCGAGCAGCACAGGCTTGCCGATAGCCGGCGCCTGGCCGGGCGCGAGGCGGTCATTATGCTCGTGCATTTCCTCGGCATCGACCTGCTCGCCGGCGAGCAGGGTGGTCTCGCCGCCGTCGGTGATCTCGACCTTCTGCAACATCTGGCGGACGATCACCTCGATGTGCTTGTCGTTGATCTTCACGCCCTGCAAACGGTAGACTTCCTGAATTTCCGACACGAGATATTCCGCCAGAGGCTCGATGCCGAGCACTTCGAGAATATCATGTGGATCCGGCGAGCCGCCGATCAGATTGTCGCCGCGCTTGACATAGTCGCCTTCCTGGACGTCGATCACCTTGCTCTTGGGGATCAGATATTCGACTGGTTCGCTGCCATCCTCTGGACGGATGGCGATCTTGCGCTTGGCCTTATAGTCCTTGAGGAACTCGACCCGGCCGGAGACCCTGGCGATGATCGCATTGTCCTTGGGCTTGCGCGCCTCGAACAGTTCGGCAACGCGCGGCAGACCGCCGGTGATGTCACGGGTCTTGGCGGCCTCGCGGCTGACACGGGCCAGCACGTCGCCCGCCGCGACCTGCTGTCCATCCTCGACCGACAGCGTTGCACCGATGGCCAGCATGTAGCGTGCCGCTTCGCCGCTCGTATCGTCGAGCAGAGTGAGGCGGGGCCGCAGGTCATCCTTGGACCGGCCGGCGCCGCGATATTCGGTTACCACGCGCTGGGCGATGCCGGTCGCTTCGTCGGTCTGTTCGATCAGCGTCTTGTTGTCGATCAGGTCCTGATATTTGACGATGCCCGGCTTTTCCGTGATCACCGGCATGGTGAACGGATCCCATTCGGCAATGCGGTCGCCCTGGGTAATCTTCGCGCCATCCGGGAACAGGATCGCGCCACCATAAGGCAGGCGGTGGACCGCACGTTCGCGCCCTTCATTGTCGATGACGGCCAGCTCGCCGTTGCGTGCGAGGCTGAGACGGCGGCCGAGCTTGTCGGTAATCGTCGGCATCTCGCGATATTCCAACGTGCCGTCGGACACCGCTTCCAGGTTCGACTGTTCGTTGAGCTGCGCCGCGCCGCCGATGTGGAAGGTCCGCATGGTGAGCTGCGTGCCCGGTTCGCCGATCGACTGGGCCGCGATAACGCCGACAGCTTCGCCGATATTGACAGGTGTACCGCGGGCGAGGTCACGCCCATAGCACTTGGCGCACACGCCCATCTTGGCCTCGCAGATCAGCGGGCTGCGGATCTTGATCGCCTGGATACCGATCGCCTCGATCTTCGCGATCATGGCTTCGTCGAGCAGTTCGCCCTCTGGCACGAGGATGGAGCCATCCTTGCTGTCGACGATGTCCTCCGCCGTGGTGCGGCCCAGGACGCGTTCACCCAGCGAGGCAATGGTGTTGCCGCCCTGAATGATCGCCTTCATCTCCAGCGCCTTGTTGGTGCCGCAGTCGACATCGACGATGACGCAATCCTGGGACACGTCGACGAGACGGCGGGTCAGGTAGCCTGAGTTCGCCGTCTTGAGCGCGGTGTCGGCAAGACCCTTACGGGCGCCATGGGTAGAGTTGAAATATTCAAGGACGGTCAGGCCTTCCTTGAAGTTCGAGATGATCGGGGTCTCGATGATCTCGCCCGACGGCTTGGCCATGAGGCCGCGCATGCCCGCGAGCTGCTTCATCTGGGCCTGCGAACCACGGGCGCCGGAGTGCGCCATCATGTAGATGGAGTTGATCGGCGCCATGCGGCCGTTCTCGTCCTTCGGCTGGGCCCGGATTTCGTCCATCATCGCGTTCGCGACCACGTCACCGCAGCGCGACCAGGCGTCGATCACCTTGTTGTACTTTTCCTGCTGGGTGATGAGGCCATCCTGATATTGCTGCTCATAATCGGCAACCATCGCCCGGGTTTCGTCGACCGTCCCGACCTTCGAATCCGGAATGACCATGTCGTCCTTGCCGAAGCTGATGCCGGCCTGGAACGCATGGCGAAAGCCAAGCCCCATGATGGCGTCGGCGAACAGCACCGTGTCCTTCTGGCCGGTGTGGCGATAGACCTGATCGATAACGTCGCCGATTTCCTTCTTGGTGAGGAGGCGATTGACGATATCGAACGGAACCTTGTGGCTCTGCGGCAGGCATTCACCGATCAGCATGCGGCCCGGCGTGGTCTCGAAACGCTGCATGAACTGGATGCCGGCCTCGTTGGTCTGCGGCACGCGGCTGATGATCTTGCTGTGCAGCGTCACCGCCTTGGCGAAGAGTGCCTGATGCACCTCGGCCATGTCGGACAGCATCATGCCTTCGCCCGGCTCGCCCTCGCGCTCCATGGACAGGTAATAGATGCCCAGAACCATGTCCTGCGAAGGCACGATGATCGGCTTGCCGTTGGCGGGCGAGAGGATGTTGTTGGTCGACATCATCAGGACGCGCGCTTCCAGCTGCGCCTCCAGGCTCAGCGGTACGTGCACGGCCATCTGGTCGCCATCGAAGTCGGCGTTGAACGCAGAGCAGACCAGCGGGTGAAGCTGGATCGCCTTGCCCTCGATCAGCACGGGTTCGAACGCCTGGATGCCGAGACGGTGGAGCGTCGGTGCGCGGTTCAGCATCACCGGATGCTCGCGGATCACCTCGTCGAGGATGTCCCAGACTTCCTTGCGTTCCTTCTCGACCCACTTCTTCGCCTGCTTCAGGGTCATGGACAGACCCTTGGCGTCGAGCCGCGCATAGATGAACGGCTTGAACAGCTCGAGCGCCATCTTCTTGGGCAGGCCGCACTGGTGCAGCTTGAGTTCCGGCCCGGTCACGATCACCGAACGGCCCGAATAGTCGACGCGCTTGCCGAGCAGGTTCTGGCGGAAGCGGCCCTGCTTGCCCTTGAGCATGTCGGACAGCGACTTCAGCGGACGCTTGTTGGCGCCGGTGATGATGCGGCCACGGCGGCCATTGTCGAACAAGGCGTCGACGGCTTCCTGCAGCATGCGCTTCTCGTTGCGCACGATGATGTCAGGCGCGCGCAGCTCCATGAGGCGCTTCAGGCGGTTGTTGCGGTTAATGACGCGGCGATAGAGATCGTTGAGATCCGACGTTGCAAAGCGGCCGCCATCCAGCGGTACCAGCGGACGCAGGTCCGGCGGAATGACCGGGACGACTTCAAGGATCATCCATTCCGGGCGGTTGCCGCTGTCGATGAAGCTCTCGACGACCTTCAGGCGCTTGATGATCTTCTTGGGCTTCAGCTCGGACTTGGTGATCGCCAGCTCGTCCTTCAGCGCGTCGCGCTCGCCTTCGAGGTCGAGGTTGATCAGCATATGACGGACCGCTTCCGCGCCGATGCCGGCGGTGAAGGCGTCCTCGCCATATTCATCCTGCGCATCGATCAGCTCGTCTTCATTGAGCAGCTGATAGCGCTCGAGCGGGGTCAGGCCCGGCTCGATCACGATGTAGCTCTCGAAATAGAGGACGCGCTCGAGCTGTTTGAGCTGCATGTCGAGCAGGAGGCCGATCCGGCTGGGCAGCGACTTCAGGAACCAGATGTGCGCGACCGGGGCCGCCAGTTCGATATGGCCCATGCGCTCACGGCGGACCTTGGAGACGGTAACCTCCACGCCGCACTTTTCGCACACGATGCCCTTGTACTTCATGCGCTTGTACTTGCCGCACAGGCACTCGTAATCCTTGATCGGGCCAAAGATGCGCGCGCAGAACAGGCCGTCACGTTCCGGCTTGAACGTGCGGTAATTGATGGTCTCGGGCTTCTTGATCTCGCCAAAGGACCAGCTGCGGATACGCTCGGGGCTCGCAATGCCGATCTGGATCTGGTCGAACACCTCGGTCTTGGCGACCGGGTTGGCGAAGTTGGTCAGTTCGTTCATCTGTTCAATCCCTCTTGAGGGCTAATATCTCGGACGAAGGGGGAGGGGCACGGCGACCGCCGCGCCCCAGCTCCATTATTCCGCGGCCTCTGGCAGCTGGTTGCCGCCGTCTGTGGTCAGGTCTTCCAGCGCGGCGAGCTCGATGTTGAGGCCGAGGCTGCGCATTTCCTTGACGAGAACGTTGAAGCTCTCCGGAATGCCTGCCTCGAACGTGTCATCGCCCTTGACGATCGCTTCGTAGACCTTGGTGCGGCCGACGACGTCATCGGACTTCACCGTCAGCATCTCCTGCAGTGTGTAGGCGGCGCCGTAGGCCTGGAGCGCCCAGACCTCCATTTCACCGAAGCGCTGGCCACCGAACTGTGCCTTGCCGCCCAGCGGCTGCTGGGTAACGAGGCTGTAGGGACCGATCGAGCGGGCGTGGATCTTGTCGTCGACAAGGTGATGGAGCTTCAGCATGTAGATGATGCCCACCGTGACCTTGCGGTCGAACATGTCGCCGGTGCGGCCGTCGAACAGGTCGGACTGACCGGAGCGATCAAGCCCTGCCAGCGCCAGCATGTCGGACACGTCCGCCTCCCGTGCGCCGTCGAACACCGGCGTTGCCATCGGCACGCCGCTGGTGAGGTTGGACGCCAACTCGAGGATCTCGGCAGGCCCGCGCGCGTCGATCGCGCTGTGATAGGCGTCGCCATAGACGGTCTTGAGCCGATCCTTGACCGCTTCGGGCATCTGGCCCGGTGCGGCATTGGGATTTGCCTCGCGCCACTCCTCGAGCGCCCCCTTGATCTGCTGGCCAAGGCCGCGTGCGGCCCAGCCCAGATGGGTCTCGAAGATTTGCCCGACGTTCATGCGGCTCGGCACGCCCAGCGGGTTGAGCACGATGTCGACCGGGGTGCCGTCCGCAAGGAAAGGCATGTCCTCGATCGGCAGGATGCGGCTGATGACGCCCTTGTTGCCGTGACGGCCGGCCATCTTGTCGCCCGGTTGCAGCTTGCGCTTCACCGCGACGAAGACCTTGACCATCTTGAGCACGCCCGGCGGCAGTTCGTCGCCGCGCTGCAGCTTTTCGACGCGGTCCTCGAACTTCTCGACGATCAGCTTCACCGCATCGTCATACTGGCCCTTGACCGCTTCCAGCGCCTGCTGGCGCGCGTCGTCGGCGACGGCGAACTTCCACCATTCGAAGCGCTCGACGCTTTCGAGCAGTTCGTCGGTGATCTCGCTGCCCTTCTTGACGCCCTTGGGCGCGCCGGTGGCAGTCTGGCCGATCAACATCTCGCGCAGGCGGTTGAAGGTTGCACGGTTGACGATGCCACGTTCGTCCTCGCGATCCTTGGCGAGACGGTCGATCTCCTCGCGCTCGATCGCCATGGCGCGCTCGTCCTTGTCGATGCCGTGACGGTTGAACACGCGCACCTCCACGATCGTGCCGGCCACGCCGGGCGGCAGGCGCAGCGAGGTGTCGCGCACGTCGCTCGCCTTTTCACCGAAGATCGCGCGGAGGAGCTTTTCCTCCGGCGTCATCGGTGATTCGCCCTTGGGCGTGATCTTGCCGACCAGGATGTCGCCCGGCTCCACCTCGGCGCCGATGTAGACGATGCCCGCCTCATCGAGGCTGCGCAGCGCTTCTTCGCCGACATTGGGGATGTCGCGGGTGATGTCCTCCGGACCCAGCTTGGTGTCGCGGGCCATCACCTCGAACTCCTCGATATGGATCGAGGTGAACACGTCGTCCTTCACGATGCGTTCGGAGATGAGGATGGAATCCTCATAGTTGTAGCCGTTCCACGGCATGAACGCGACGAGGCTGTTGCGGCCGAGCGCCAGTTCGCCGAACTCGGTCGATGGCCCATCGGCGATGACGTCACCGGCCCTGACCTGCTCGCCCACCTTCACCAGCGGCCGCTGGTTGATGCAGGTGTCCTGGTTGGAGCGCTGGAACTTCATCAGCGTGTAGATGTCGACGCCGGACTTGCCGGGTTCCACATCCTCGGTCGCGCGGATGACGATGCGGGTGGCGTCAACCTGATCGACGATGCCCGACCGCTTGGCGGAAATCGCGGCGCCGGAGTCGCGCGCGACTGTCTCTTCCATGCCGGTGCCGACGAACGGTGCCTCGGCCTGGACGAGCGGAACCGCCTGGCGCTGCATGTTCGATCCCATGAGTGCGCGGTTGGCGTCATCGTTTTCCAGGAACGGAATGAGCGATGCGGCAACCGAAACCAGCTGCTTGGGGCTGACGTCCATGAGCGTGATATGGTCGCGCGGCGCCATCAGGAACTCGCCTGCCTCCCGTGCGGAGATCAGATCCTCAACGAAGGTGCCATCGGCCGCGACTTCGGCGTTCGCCTGCGCGATGGTGTGCTTCACCTCTTCCATGGCGGAGAGATAGACGACCTCGCTAGTCACCTTATGGTCGATGACCTTGCGATAGGGCGTCTCGATGAAGCCATATTTGTTCACCCGGCTGAACGTCGCGAGGCTGTTGATCAGGCCGATGTTCGGGCCTTCCGGCGTCTCGATCGGGCAGATGCGGCCATAATGGGTCGGATGGACGTCACGCACTTCGAAACCGGCGCGCTCGCGGGTCAAACCGCCAGGGCCGAGTGCTGACACGCGCCGCTTGTGGGTGACTTCCGACAGCGGGTTGGTCTGATCCATGAACTGCGAGAGCTGGGACGAGCCGAAGAACTCGCGCACAGCCGCCACGGCGGGCTTGGCGTTGATGAGGTCGTTGGGCATGACGGTCGAGACGTCGACCGACGACATGCGCTCCTTGACCGCGCGCTCCATGCGCAAGAGGCCGACGCGATACTGGTTTTCCAGCAGTTCGCCTACCGAACGCACGCGGCGGTTGCCGAGATTGTCGATATCGTCGATCTCGCCCTTGCCGTCCTTGAGGTTCACCAGCTCCTTGACGACCGCAAGGATATCCTCGCGCCGCAGCGTGGTGATGGTGTCCTCGGCGTCGAGGCCAAGGCGCATGTTGAGCTTGACGCGGCCTACCGCGGAAAGGTCATAGCGCTCTGGGTCGAAGAACAGGCCCGCGAACAGTGACTCGGCGGTCTCACGCGTCGGCGGCTCGCCAGGGCGCATGACGCGGTAGATGTCGGACAGCGCGTGGTCGCGATCCTCGGCCTTGTCGGCCTTCAGCGTGTTGCGGATCCAGGGGCCCGTATTGACATGGTCGATGTCGAGAAGCTCGATCCGGTCGATGCCGGCCTGATCGAGCTTTTCGAGATTTTCCGGGGTCACTTCGTCGCCGGCTTCGATGTAGATCTCGCCGGTGCTGTCGTTGACGAGATCGAGCGCGGAATAGCGGCCGAAAATCTCCTCGGTCGGGATCAGCAGCGTTTCCAGGCCATCCTTGGCGGCCTTGTTCGCCGCGCGCGGCGAAATCTTCTGTCCAGCCGGAAACATGATTTCGCCGGACTTGGCGTCGATGATGTCAAAAGCCGGCTTCTGTCCGCGCCACGCCTCGAGCGTGAAGGGGATCTGCCAGCCGCCCTGGCCGCGAATGAAGGTGACCTTGGTGTAGAATTCCGCGAGGATTTCCTCGGCGTCGAGCCCCAGCGCATAGAGCAGCGCCGTGACCGGCAGCTTGCGCTTGCGGTCGATGCGGACGTTGACGATGTCCTTGGCGTCGAACTCGAAATCGAGCCACGAGCCGCGATAGGGAATGACGCGGGCGGCGAACAGATATTTGCCCGATGAATGGGTCTTGCCCCGGTCATGGTCGAACAGGACGCCCGGGCTCCGGTGCATCTGGGAGACGATGACGCGTTCCGTGCCGTTGACCACAAAGGTGCCGTTCTGGGTCATGAGCGGCATGTCGCCCATGTAGACGTCCTGCTCCTTGATATCGAGAACGGAGCGGGTTTCGGTGTCGGCATCCACCTCGAACACGATGAGGCGCAGCGTCACGCGCATCGGCGCGGCATAGGTGACGCCCCGCTGGCGGCATTCCTCGGTGTCGTATTTGGGCTCTTCGAGCTCGTAATTGACAAAGTCGAGCTCGGCGGTGCCCGCGAAATCGCGGATCGGGAAGACGCTGCGCAGCGTTTTTTCAAGGCCGGAGACATAGCCGATCGCAGGATTGGACCGGAGGAACTGTTCGTAGCTTTCCCGCTGCACCTCGATGAGATTGGGCATCTGCACCACTTCGTGGATGTTGCCAAAAACCTTGCGGATGCGCCGTTTGCCTGCGTCGCGGGCTGCGGCGGGGGAGAGTGCCTTGGTTGCCATGTGGAGTTCTTGCCTCAATTGGTCCCGAATGTGGTTTCCGCATCGCAACGGAAGCTCAGTCTTGCGTGGCGACTCGGCGGTAAAACCGTCAAAAGGCCACGCAAAAAAGTGCGGGTCGGGACTGTCCGATCCGCACTGCAGCGTCTGGTAAACCTCGCAATCGCCCCATTCTTGGGTCCGCCGTGCGCAATTCGGCGGCCCGGCCCGGGCGAGGGAGGCTGGGCGCAATCCATAGGAATGCAAGCCTGCTCACGCGATTATATAAGCGCCTGTTGGAGGTTTGGGAAGGGGGCTCGTGCCGAATCGTTGCGCTATTTCCCGATAGGTGTGAGCACGCCGCACAGGATCCGCGCGCCGCTATTCCCGCTCGGGTCGGTCTTGTTGTCGTCCGGGCTGGCATGCACCACAAAAGAGGTGCCATCGGTATCGAACAGGGCAGCAAGGCTGGTGTGAGCGGAAAAGGTGACATGACCCTTGCCGTCGGCACCGACAACCAGTTCGGGCAAGTCGCCCTGATGCGCGCCCATGGGATTTTCCAGGCCATGCTGCCTGCCATCGGGATTGAGATGGGGCCCCGCCGACGCAAAAGCGGGTCCTTCGCATTTGCCGACCGCATGGATGTGCATGCCATGCGCGCCGGGCGTCTGGCCGGTGACGTTGACCACGCCGGTAAGCATATCGCCCTTGACGGATAGCATGACATAGCCAGCCTCGCGGCCCGCAGCGTCGAAGAGCTTGGCCTCCGCGCCGGGCCTCGACCTGGACGAATCATGCACGCCGTACATGGCGCAGCCCCCCACCAGGAGCGCGAGCATCGCTGTGAAGGAGCGGCGTTTGGGCAGTGCCATAGGGGGATCCTTTCGAAAGGGCCGGAAGCCGATGCTATGTCAGGCAATAGCGCGCCAGACCATCCCCTTGCACTTTTCGCTTACAGTAACGCGACAAGCCGTTCGACCGCTTCGGCGGCACGCTTCGACGCAGCGCACAGATTGGCGTGGAAGTCGCCCGCGCTGTCGTGATTGGCCTCGTCGGTGGTGGCCTTGACGCCGGTCCACGGCACGCGGGCATGTGCGGCGAACTGAGCAAGTGCGGCTGTTTCCATGTCCACGATGTCGGCGCTGAGGCCCTCTGCCAGAAAGCGGGCATGATCGGGGCATTCAACGAAGGCGTCGCCGCTGGCGATCAGCGCCGGGGGCAGGCCGGTGCCGGGATCGGGAAGGCCTGCGAGGGGTTCCACGACTGCAGGTCCGATCGGCCAGGCGCCGGCGGGATAATGGACGAACTGGCCGGGCCGCTCGGCGCCATAATCATGCTGGATTGCGCGCGCCAGGAAGAAGCAGTCGCCCGGCAATGTTCCGATCTTGCCTGCCGTGCCGGTGACGATGAAAATATCCGCGCCGTGGAGGGCTTGCAGTCGCGCCGCGGCGCAGCTCATGTTCACCTTGCCGATGCCGGTGGTCGCGGCGATGATGTTGTGGCCGAGCGCTGAGAGACTGCGCGCGGTGGGCCAGCCGCACTCGAGCGGCGTGCCTGCGCCCGGCAGAAAAGCGTCGGCTTCTTCCGCCAGGGCGGCAAGGACGATTATCTTCATCCCGGATCAGTCGCCCGCGAAGGCGCAGAGGGCCAGCGGCGCGATCCCCTGGGCGCTAAGGCGTTCAGCACCCTTGAGGTCCGGCAGGTTGACGATGAACAGGGCTGTGTCCACCAGCGCGCCCGCATCGCGCAGCAGGCGCACTGCTGCGAGCGCGGTGCCGCCCGTCGCCAGCAGGTCGTCGACCAGCAAGACCCTTTGTCCCGGCACGACCGCGCCGACATGCATCTCGAGCCGGTCGGTGCCATATTCGAGCGCATAGTCGATGCCGACCGATTCGCCGGGCAGCTTGCCGGGCTTGCGCAGCATCAGCTTTCCCTTGGTCAGTGCATAGGAAAGCGCCGAGGCGACGATGAAGCCGCGCGCCTCGATCCCGGCGATCAGATCGACGGTCGACGGGTCGATGAACGCTATCAGGCGATCGATGGTCGCACGAAATGCCGGGCCATCCAGCAGCAGGGTCGATACATCACGGAACTGGATGCCAGGCTTGGGATAGTCGGCGATCAGGCGGATGCGCGCGGATAAGTCCGCGTTGTCGGTGGGTTGGGATGCCAGGGTGGCCATATCGTGCTCCTGCGGCGACGGCGCCTGCCGCCTTGCTCGTTTGAAACTGGTTGTCAAGGGCCCCGCCCGGTGATGGCTTGAGGTCGACCCGTCGAACACTGCCAACGGCTGGTCGTGTTTGCTGCGCCGCAGCAGGATACAATCGGGTCTGTCACGGCTTTCGATCGCTCATGATCCACCAAATAATCCCCGCTCACCCCGGTCTCACCGCGATCGCCGCTGTGCTGGCCATGACCGCAACTCCTGCTTTCGCCCAGGTCGCTACGCCGGAACCGTCAGTGACGCAGGCACCCCCCGCCGCCGAACCCGCAGCGCCAGCAAGCGCCGAACCAGCGGCAACCACGCCGGTCAAGGCCGTGCCGACTTTGCCGGACCTCCCGGTCGCGTCTTCGGATAAGCCGGCGCAAGCAGGTGCCGAATCTCGCCTGGCAAAGCCTGCACCGATCAAGCCTGCACCGATCAAGAATGCGGAGCATATCGTCACCAGCGCCGTGCGCAGCGGCAAGCCCACTCTGTCGATGCCGGCATTCACCCCTGCGCCTCCGCCAGTTGTCGCTGATGACATCAGCTCGCCGGTAATGCCCGCGCAATCCAAGATGACTGTGGTACCTATTGTACGTCCTTCGAACTCCTCCGGCGGCATGGCAGGAATATCTGACAATCGCGTGACGGAAACGAACTGGCTGTTGCTTGGTGGCGGTGGTCTTCTGATGGCAGCTGCAGGCACGGCCTTCGCCCTGTCTCGTCGCCGCAAGGTCGCTAATGCATCGTCCACAAGGCCATCGGCAATGCTGATAACACCCGCACCTGTTCGGGCTGCTGCTCCTGCGCCGAGGGTTGATGCGCGAAACGCGGATCATTCGGTGGTTCAACCCGTATTAGAGGCGTTGATTGCCCAGTCTCCGTCCCCAGCTAATCCGTTCAGCACGCGGCGCAATCGCCTTCGCAGAGCGCATTATCTGTTGCGCACCGGGCAGGCCCGCGCCGAGGTCCCGGCAAACGCTGCCCGCACCATGGCTGAGCGCCCCGCGGCATTTGCCCCTGATCGCTGGTCGGAAACACGGGTTGCCGGACAGACGCCGATGTGGGTGAACTGGCAGCCGTCCAAGCGCTGAATGGTTCCGGCTCTGGGTCCAAACGAAAAGGGGCGGCTCCTCGCGGAGCCGCCCCTCATCATAGACTGGTTGTAAAAGCTTATTTGAGCTCGACGGTCGCGCCGGCTTCTTCCAGCTTCTTCTTGATCTCTTCGGCTTCCGCCTTGTTGATGCCTTCCTTGATGGCCTTCGGCGCGCTTTCGACGAGCGTCTTGGCTTCGGTCAGGCCCAGGCCGGTGATTGCGCGGACTTCCTTGATCACGTTGATCTTCTTGCCGCCGTCGCCGGTCAGGATGACGTCGAATTCGGTCTGCTCTTCCACGGCAGGGCCTGCAGCGGCGGCGGGGCCGGCGACTGCGACAGCTGCTGCGGCGGAAACGCCCCACTTCTCTTCCAGAGCCTTGGAAAGCTCAGCGGCTTCGAGAACGGTCAGAGCCGACAGCTGGTCGACGAGAGTATTGAGATCAGCCATATTATTCACTCCACTTTCTGTGCGCGGGACATCGCCCGCAGGGTTCAGTTCAAATCGAAACGAAACGAAGCCGGATCAGGCGGCTTCTTTTTCCGCATAGGCGTTGAGCACGCGCGCCAGCTTCGCAGCTGGTTCTGCCGTGACGCGGGCGAGCTTCGTCGCCGGTGCCTGCAGCAGGCCGATGATCGTGCCGCGCAGTTCGTCGAGCGAGGGGAGAGACGCCAGCGCCTTGACGCCTTCGGCGTTCAGGATCTGGGTTCCCATCGCGCCGCCGATGATTTCGAGGCGATCATTGGTCTTCGCGAAATTGACCGCGACCTTTGCCGCCGCGACCGGATCGGTCGAGATGGCGAGGCCGACAGGTCCGGTCAGCATGTCGGCAATGCCGGCATAGTCCGTGCCTTCGATCGCGATTTTGGCGAGGCGGTTCTTCGTCACCCGAAAGGCCGCTCCGGCGTCGCGCATCTTCTGCCGCAGATCGGTGGACTGGGCGACTGTCATGCCCAGATTGCGGGTGATGACCACCACGCCCATCTGCTGCAGGGATGCGTTCAGCGCGGTAACGACTTCGGATTTCTCCTTGCGATCCATGCCATTACTCCCTTTGCGCCGGGCGGCCGGGCAGAGCCCCGCCAGCCGACGCGTTCTTGCAATGCCTGTGCGCGCGGCATTGCTGCCGCCCATGCAGGCGCGAAATGTCCGGGGGAAATGGTTGACTGAACCCGTTGCGGCACATGGCCATCGCGGGCAGACCCGGCAGAGAAAGACTCCAACCGGCGAGAACTTCTTCCCCGTCTAGGCTGGAGATTAAGGCGCCAATCGGTGCCACCAACTGTCTCGGACGGTGAACCCATCAAGGGGCTCGTGCCGGGGCCGATACTGGCAATGGACGCGAATGTCACGCGGAAAATGGCGCTAACTCAGTCCAAAAGCGTTTCGGCCAATGTTGCCAGGACAGCCCTGGGATCCTTCTCAATGGGATCGCCATGCGACATGATGATGCGCTTGAGGTCCGGCGTGTTCGCCCAGGCCTGGAACTGGCCCGCCAGCGCCTCGCGATCCTTGACGATCTTCGCCTTAACCGGTCGCGGGATTTGGGGCTCCGAAACACCAAATCCGAAAAGCCGGGCCATCACATGAGCGCCAAGCCCGTGGGGATGCGCCACATTGGCGATGATGTCGTTCACGATCAGCGTTGCGCCGCCGGGCCGCTGTACCATCAGCGCCGCCTCATGGCCCTCGACCCCCGGCACGACGATATAGGACACCAGGGGGTCGCCCAGGACATCGCCGGTGGAGTCCACGGCTACAACGGATCCGACGGCCTCTTGTGCTCCGGGAGGCGCAACGACAGTGATGCCGGGGTAGCGCTGTTTCCAGATCTTCGCGTCCATCCGGTGCTGATCGCCGGGCACGATCAGGACCGAAGGAATGCCGAGTGCCTCGATCCGTTGCATTTCCGGTTCGTCCAGTGCGATCGCGCTGAATATGGCGGTTCGGCCGCCTGCGAGCCCAACGACCGTCATCCGGCGCGGAAATTTGCCGAGCGGCATGAGAATGTCGCCTGCCACGGTCAGCAGTCCTTCATCCAGCGCCTCCAGCGGGCCATGCGGCATGACCTCCCACTTTTCGAGTACCTTGGCCATGATCTGACTCCTTCCGGTTGAGGAACGGGGAACAACGGGAATCGATCCCTTCATGCCGTCATGTCTGGCGGACGAGGAAGGCTATTGCACCGCAGCATGGAAAATGGTTCCATCCCGATCCAGACATTGGGAGCGGGCGGCGCCCGCCGGTCCGGGGGAGCATGCCGAATGGCCCGAGTTGCCACAGCGCGTCGCGCGCTGGACGACTGGCATGAACCTGTTGGAGGCCGTTCCATGACCGAGGCAAAAGTCGACGCCGAGCCCTATTCCTGGCCCTATGACGGGCCGCCGCATCCGAATAACACCGCATTGATGATCATCGACATGCAAACCGACTTCTGCGGCGAAGGCGGCTATGTTGACAATATGGGCTATGATCTGGGGCTCACCCGCGCGCCGATAGGGCCGATCAGCCGTGTCCTGTCGGCGATGCGCGCGCTGGGCTATCCCATCATCCACACGCGTGAAGGGCACCGGCCGGATCTCAGCGACCTGCCGGCGAACAAGCGCTGGCGATCACGCCGGATCGGCGCGGGAATAGGAGATGCCGGGCCATGCGGCCGCATCCTGGTGCGCGGGGAGCCCGGCTGGGACATCATCGACGAACTTACGCCCATCCCTGGCGAAGTCATCATCGACAAACCCGGAAAGGGATCGTTCTACGCCACGGATCTGGAACTCACCTTGCGTGTGTGGCAGATACGCAATCTCATCCTGACCGGCATCACAACGGACGTTTGCGTCAGCACGACCATGCGCGAGGCCAATGATCGTGGTTTCGAGTGTCTGGTCCTGGGTGATTGCTGCGGCGCGACCGACCCGGCGAACCATGATGCCGCGCTACGCATGGTGACGATGCAGGGCGGGGTCTTCGGCGCGGTCGCTTCGTCACACGCCCTGTTGGAGTGCTTGTATTATCAGCCGGATGGGTAACATCCCTCCCAGCGCCGGGGCAGGGCTTGGCCTACAATATCTCCCGCACGATATCCTGCGGCCGGCAGAAGCGAACGCCCTTGTCCGTCTCGACAAAGGGGCGGTTCACATAGGCCGGGTTGGCAGCCATCGCATCGAGGATCATCTTGTCGTCCGCTTCAAGGAGGCCGCGTTCCTCGGCATCGGTGCCCATTTTGCGGATCGCCTCGCGCGGGGTGAGGCCTGCGTCGCGGATAAGCTGCACCAGCTTGTCGCGGGTGTAAGGCGTCTTCAGATATTCGACGACCGTCACCTCGACGCCTGGCGTCTCCTCAAGGATCGCCAGCGTCTTGCGCGAGGTGCCGCAGGCCGGGTTGTGCCAGATGGTCGCGTTCATGGGTCGTCTCTCCGATGAGCATATTTGCTGTAAAGTTGCCGAGCAGCGCCCCCGCCGCTTGCGCCGCGATGAAGGCCGGAACGTCGATCCACCGTATCCCGGCAAAACTGTCCGTCAAGGCGCGGGCGATGGTGACGGCCGGATTGGCGAAGCTGGTCGAGGAGGTGAACCAATAGGCCGCGACGATCCAGCAGGCGACTAGTGCCGGCACGGATTCCGGCCGGTGGCGAACGCCCAGCCGGATCGTCAGCAACAGCCCAAAGGTCGCGACCAGCTCACCGAGCCATTGGCCGGGACCAGTGCGCAGCTTTGCCGCGTAGGAAATAACCGGCGCGTCGAACATGAGGTGCGCGATGATCGCGCCTGCTGCGCCGCCCGCGATCTGGGCCAGAATGATCGGCAGGCGCGCGCGACCCTTTTCAAGGAGTAGCGTGACGACCGGGTTGAACTGCGCGCCGCTCACAGGGCCCAGCAGGGTGATGAGGACATAAAGGACCGCGCCCGTCGCGATCGTATTGGCCAGCAGCGCCAGCGCGACGTTCCCGCCCGAAAGTCGCTCCGCCATGATGCCGGAGCCAATGACTGTGGCAACGAGAAGACTGGTGCCCAACGCCTCGGCGGTCAGCGCGCGCGATGTCATGCGCGGTCACTCCGGCCGATTTCATCGAGGCTGGTTCTGATCGATGCGGACTCAAGCGCGCTTGTGGGAAGGGCGGCGAACAGGCTGATCCGGTTGCGCAGCATGCGGTAGCTGTCTTCAAAGGTGACATAGACCTCGGCCTCGCTGCCCTGCGCGGCTGCCGGATCGGGGACGCCCCAATTGGCCGATACCGGGTTTCCTGGCCAGATCGGGCAGGTTTCGGCGGCAGCATTGTCACAGACGGTGAAGATGAAATCCATTTTCGGCGCGTCCGGTCTGGCAAATTCGTCCCAGCTTTTCGACCGGCAGAATGCGGTGTCATGATTGAGCATGCGGAGCAGCTTGAGCGCGACGGGATGCACCTCACCCTTGGGCTGGCTGCCGGCGCTAAACGCCCTGAATCGTCCTATGCCCTCCCGGTTCATGATCGCCTCCGCCATGATGCTGCGGGCCGAATTGCCCGTGCACAGGAACAGGACGTTGAAGATGCGCTGGTCCGTCATCGTGACTCTCCTTCAGCAGGTTTGCCTTCAGGCAGGTTGGGCCCTCAACAGGCCGGGCGCGTCAATCCGCAGATTTCGGGCGCGCCCTGACAGCAATCGTCGATCAGATAGGATAGTAGGCCGCTGATCCCCGGGATCGCCGCCGCATAGAAGATGTGCCGGGACTCCCGGCGCGCGGTGATGATCCCGGCTTGCTCGAGCTGCCCCAGATGATGGGATAGGGTGGACGGCGCGACATCGAGCTGATGGGCCAAGGCGCCTGCTGTCATACCCTCCGCGCCCATTCGGATCAGAAGGCGGAATAACTCCAGACGAGTTTCATGCGCGAGCGCGGAGAGGGCGGCGACGGCCTGTTTCGAATCCATATTTCGAGAAATATCGAAATATGGTGGGGGCGTAAAGGGAGGAAGGGTCATTCCGACATATTAGCTTGCTTCGTCATGCTGAACTTTTTTCAGCATCCATTCCGCCTCACCGAGCCGGCGCGCGCGGAGGCATGGATCCTGAAACAAGTTCAGGATGACGGTTGTCGAAATGGCAACGGCGGTTTTGGAAAATGTGGATGAGCCGGTAAGTAGCGCTAGGCCTGCCGCGCCAGCCACTCCTCCAGCCACTTGATCGTATAATCGCCGTTCTGGATGTCGGGCTCTTTCAGCAATTTCTGATGCAGGGGGATGGTGGTCTTCATCCCCTCGATCACATATTCCTCGAGCGCGCGTCTCAGGCGCATCAGCGCGCCCTCGCGGGTGCGGCCGTAGACGATGAGCTTGCCGATCATGCTGTCGTAATAAGGCGGGACGCTATAGCCCTGATAAAGGCCGCTATCGACGCGCACATGCATGCCGCCCGGCACATGATATTGCGTCACCTTGCCCGGTGAGGGTGCGAAGGTCTGCGGGTCCTCGGCATTGATGCGGCATTCGATGGCATGGCCGGTGAATTGCAGGTCCGCCTGCGCGACCGACAGCGGCTTGCCCTCGGCGATGCGGATCTGTTCGCGGACAAGATCGACGCCGGTGATCATCTCGGTGACCGGATGTTCGACCTGCAGCCGGGTGTTCATCTCGATGAAGTAGAATTCGCCATTCTCGTACAGGAACTCGATCGTGCCGGCGCCGCGATAGCCCATGTCGGCCATGGCCTTGGCAACGATGCCGCCCATGCGATCCCGCTCGGCACTGGAGATGGCGGGGGAGGGAGCCTCCTCCAGCACCTTCTGGTGGCGCCGCTGGAGCGAGCAGTCACGTTCGCCCAAATGAATGGCCTCGCCATTGCCGTCGCCGAAGATCTGGAACTCGATATGGCGCGGGTTGCCGAGATATTTTTCGAGATAGACGGTGTCGTCGCCGAACGCGGCCTTGGCTTCCGATCCGGCCTGTTTCATCAGGGTTTCGAACTGGTCGGCGTCCGGCACCACCTTCATGCCGCGACCGCCGCCGCCCGATGCCGCCTTGATCAGCACCGGATAGCCAATCTGGTCGGCGATCGCCTTGGCCTCATCAAGATCGCTGATCGCGCCATCGGAGCCGGGGACGAGCGGCAATCCGAGCGCGCCAGCGGTGCGCTTGGCCTCCACCTTGTCGCCCATGGTGCGGATATGCTCGGGCTTGGGACCGACGAAGATGATGCCGTGCGCTTCCACGATCTCCGCGAACTGCGCATTCTCCGAGAGGAAGCCATAGCCGGGATGGATTGCGTCCGCGCCGGTGATTTCGGCGGCCGAAATGATCGCCGGGATGTTGAGATAGCTGTCCCGCGCAGCCGGCGGCCCGATGCAGACGGCCTCGTCCGCCAGGCGGACATGCATGGCGTCATTGTCCGCGGTCGAGTGAACCGCCACCGTCTTGATGCCCATTTCGTGCGCGGCGCGGTGGATACGCAGGGCAATCTCGCCGCGATTGGCGATCAGCAGCTTTTCAATGCTCATCGGCGGCTTATTCGACAACGACGAGCGGCTGGTCATATTCCACCGGCTGGCTGTTTTCGACCAGCACCGCCTTGACCGTACCAGCCGAGGGGGCGGTGATCGGGTTCATGACCTTCATGGCCTCGACGATCAGGAGGGTGTCGCCCGCCTTCACGGTTGCGCCTACCTTGATGAAAGGCTCGGCGCCTGGCTCCGCCGACAGATAGACAGTGCCGACCATGGGCGATTTCACCGCATTCACCGCCACGGCAACAGGCGCAGCCTCCACCGGCAAGGCGGCGGCCGGCATGCTCTGGGGCGCGGACGCGTAGTATTGCGGTGCGGCCTGGGCACCGGGCTTGCGCGCGACGCGGATCTTGCGATCGCCATGTTCGACCTCGATTTCGGTGAGGCTGGTTGCGTCCAGCAATTCCGCCAGCTCGCGAACCAGATCGACATCCACCTGCATCGCGCCGTCTTCCTGCTTATCGCTCATGTGCTTCCCTGTTACGTTTGTATGACGCGCGCCTATTGCGCTTGTTCGCTCGGTGCAACCAATTATGGCGTCGGGAGGTCCAGCGCGGCTCTCAGCGCCAGCAGATAGGAGTTCGCCCCGAACCCGGCGATACTGCCCTTTGCCGCCATTCCGACATAACTATGGCGGCGGAATTCCTCGCGCGCGGCGGGGTTGGAGATGTGCACCTCGATCACCGGCACGCTGATCGATCGGATCGCGTCATAAAGCGCCAGCGATGTGTGGGTGGCAGCGCCCGCATTCAGCAACACGGCCTTCACGCCCATGGCATTGGCCTCATGGAGCCAGTCGATCAGATGGCCCTCATGGTTCGACTGGCGGAAATCGACCGCCACGCCTGCCGCCTGCGCGGCATCCTCGACCCGGCCGGCGATGTCGTCCAGCGTCTCATGACCGTAGATTTCCGGCTCGCGCAGGCCCAATAGATTGAGGTTCGGGCCATTGAGCACATAGATGGTCGGCTTGTCGGCCATGGGCACTTGCCCCTCGCGGTTGATTGGTTGTCCTGCCCGCCCCTATATGACCGCTGACGCCGGGTTGCAAAAGCGAAAGGATAATATGGACGCCATGACCATCGACGGGACCATCGCCATCTGGGTGAATGGCGAACATCGACGCATTCGCCAGGGCATGACCATCGCGGATCTGGCCAATGATCTGGGCCTCGTGCCGGCAAAGCTGGCGGTCGAGCGGAATCTTGAGATCGTGCCGCGCTCGACACTCCACGCTGTCGTGATCGAGGATGGCGATGAGCTTGAAATCGTGCATTTCGTGGGCGGCGGCGATCACGCTGCGAAGACGGCGGACGACACCTGGACCGTTGCCGGCCAGACATTTCGGTCTCGCCTGATCGTCGGCACCGGCAAGTACAAGGATTTCGGCGAGAATGCGGCGGCGGTCGAGGCGTCTGGCGCCGAGATCGTCACGGTTGCAGTGCGCCGGGTCAATATCTCAGACCCGAAGGCGCCGATGCTGACCGACTTCATCGACCCGAGAAAATTCACCTATCTTCCCAATACCGCAGGCTGTTTCACCGCGGACGACGCGATTCGTACGCTGCGCCTCGCCCGCGAGGCGGGCGGCTGGGACCTGGTGAAGCTGGAGGTGCTGGGCGAGGCGCGCACGCTCTATCCCGATATGCGCGAAACGCTGCGCGCGACCGAGGTGCTGGCGGGCGAGGGTTTCAAGCCGATGGTCTATTGCGTCGACGATCCCATTGCTGCGCGCCAGCTCGAGGAAGCCGGTGCGGTCGCGATCATGCCGCTGGGCGCGCCGATCGGATCGGGCCTCGGCATCCAGAATCGCGTCACCATCCGCCTGATCGTCGAGGGCGCGAAGGTGCCGGTGCTGGTCGATGCGGGCGTCGGCACGGCGTCGGATGCGTCGGTGGCGATGGAGCTTGGCTGCGACGGCGTCCTGATGAACACCGCCATTGCCGAGGCCAAGGAGCCGGTGATGATGGCCCGCGCCATGCGCCTCGCGGTGGAAGCAGGGCGGCTGTCCTATCGCGCCGGACGAATGGGGCGACGGCTTTATGCCGATCCCTCCAGCCCGCTGGCCGGGCTCATCTGAACGCATTTTGCGGAACCGCCCGCTTGGTGGGAGTGTTGATCTCTTCATCAGCGATTGACTGATTGGAAAGGACTTTACTCATGGGCGAACTGATCGACAAGGCAAAGGGCGCGGCCAACAAAGCCATCGGCAAGGGCAAGGAAGCCCGGGGCCGCAAGACTGGCGACGACAGGCTGACCGCCGAAGGCAAGGCGCAGCAGGTCACGGGTGCTGCACAAAAGCTCAAGGGTTCGGTCAAGGGGGCAATGGGCGATAATATCTGACCTCATGCACCCGTGAAAATCCGGGCCGCTCCGCTATGCGGGGCGGCTTTTTTCTTGCGCGAGGTGAAGGGCCGCCTTATCCGGCATGACTGTATTTGCACTGCAACATGCCTGCAAAAGGAGTCCCCGTTGAACAAGCTTTATCCAGATGCTGTCGCTGCACTCGATGGGCTGCTGTTCGACGGAATGCAGATCTGTTCAGGCGGCTTCGGCCTGTCCGGCATTCCCGAGCGCTTGATCGACGCGATTCTGGCGAGCGGCGTCAAAAACCTGACGGCCGTGTCCAACAATGCCGGCATCGACGGCGAAGGGCTGGGCAAGCTGCTGCGGTCCCGCCAGATCCGCAAGATGATCGCTTCCTATGTCGGCGAGAACAAGGAGTTCGAGCGGCAATATCTGGCCGGCGAACTGGAGGTGGAGTTCTGCCCCCAGGGAACGCTGGCCGAGCGCTGCAGGGCTGGCGGTGCCGGTATTCCGGGCTTCTATACCAAGACGGGCGTGGGCACGCTGGTGGCCGAGGGCAAGGAGGTCAAGACTTTCGACGGGGAGGAATATATCCTCGAACGCGGCATTTTCGCGGACCTGTCGATCATCAAGGGCTGGAAGGCGGACGAAGCGGGCAACCTCGTCTTTCGCAAGACGGCCCGCAATTTCAACCAACCGATGGCGGCGTCCGCGAAAATCTGCGTGGCCGAGGTCGAGGAGATCGTGCCGGTGGGCAGCCTCGATCCCGACTGCATCCATGTGCCGGGCATCTATGTGAAGCGCCTCATACTTGGGGCGCCCTATGAGAAGAAGATCGAATTTAGAACCGTGCGCACGAGGGAGGCAGCATGATGGCGTGGACCCGCGACGACATGGCGGCCCGTGCGGCCAAGGAACTGCAGGACGGTTTCTACGTCAATCTCGGCATCGGTATTCCGACCTTGGTCGCCAACCACATTCCGGCCGGGGTCGAAGTGACGCTCCAGTCCGAGAACGGCATGCTCGGCATCGGCCCCTTTCCCTATGAGGGCGAGGAGGATGCCGACCTCATCAACGCCGGCAAGCAGACGATCAGCGAACTGCCCTCGTCCAGCTATTTCGGCTCGTCAGACAGTTTCGCGATGATTCGCGGCGGCCATATCGACCTCACCGTGCTAGGCGCGATGGAAGTGGCGGAAAATGGCGACATCGCCAACTGGATGATCCCCGGCAAGATGATCAAGGGCATGGGCGGCGCGATGGACCTCGTCGCCGGCGTCAAGAAGATCATCGTCGTCATGGAGCATTGTGCCAAGGACGGCAGCCCCAAGTTCATCCCGGCCTGCACCCTGCCGCTGACCGGCCGCAATGTCGTCGACATGATCATCACCGATCTCGCCGTCTTCCAGCGGGCCGATCATGCATTGCCATTCCGGCTGATCGAGACCGCGCCGGGCATTACGCCCGCGGATATTGCCGAGAGAACGACGGCGCATTATCTGGTCTGACGGAGGCGCTATGGCGCGTTTCCGGCAGTTCGGCTACGATAAGCCTCTTTGCTTCCAACGGGGATGCCGCTAGGGCGGCGCATTATGTCACAGCCTTCGACCCTCTACGAAAAGATCTGGAACGCCCACGTCATTGACCGGCGCGACGACGGCACCTGCCTCATCTATATCGACCGCCATCTCGTGCATGAGGTGACGAGCCCGCAGGCCTTCGAGGGCTTGCGCGTGGCGGGGCGCAAGATGCGGCGGCCCGATCTGACGCTGGCCGTGCCCGACCATAATGTGCCCACGACACCGCGCATCGATGCGGCCGGGCGGCTCATTCCGATCGCGGACCCTGAAAGCGCCGCCCAACTCGCGGCGCTGGAGCGCAATACGCGCGAGTTCGGGGTGCGCTATTTCGGCGCCACCGACGCGGAGCAGGGCATCGTCCATGTCGTCGGGCCGGAGCAGGGCTTCACCCTGCCCGGCACGACTGTTGTTTGCGGCGACAGCCATACCGCCGCGCATGGCGCGCTGGGGGCGCTCGCCTTCGGTATCGGCACCAGTGAGGTCGAGCATGTGCTGGCGACCCAGACATTGCTCCTCAAGCAGTCGAAGAACATGGAAATCCGGGTCGAGGGAACGCTCGGCTTCGGCGTTACGCCCAAGGACGTGATCCTGGCTATTATCGCGCGCATCGGCGCGGCGGGCGGCAATGGCTATGTCCTGGAATATCGCGGCGACACCTTCGACGCTATGAGCATCGAGGGGCGGCTGACCGTCTCCAACATGGCGATCGAGGCAGGCGCGCGCTCCGGCCTGTTCGCGCCCGATGACAAGACCTTCGCCTATCTCAAAGGCCGCCCGATGGCGCCCAGCGGCGAGGCGTGGGAGCGCGCCGTCGCCAACTGGAAGACGCTGGCGACAGACGCGGGCGCGCGGTTCGACACGTCGGTGACGCTCGCCGCATCCGACATTGCACCCAATGTCACCTGGGGCACCAGCCCGGAGGATGTCGTGCCGATCACCGGCTCCGTGCCCGATCCCGACAGTTTCGAGGATCCCTCCAAGCGCGCGGCAGCAGCCAAGGCACTTGAATATATGGGCCTCAAGGCGGGCCAGCGGATGCAGGACGTGCTGGTCCAGCACATCTTCATCGGCAGCTGCACCAACAGCCGCATCGAGGACCTGCGCGCGGCGGCGTCCGTGGTGAAGGGCCGCCATGTCTCGGGCGGCATCAAGCAGGCGCTGGTCGTGCCGGGCAGCGGTCTTGTCAAGCGGCAGGCGGAAGCCGAAGGCCTCGATCGCATCTTCGTGGAAGCCGGGTTCGAATGGCGCGAGCCGGGCTGCTCGATGTGCCTGGGCATGAACCCCGACAAGGTGCCGGCGGGCGAGCACTGCGCCTCGACCAGCAATCGCAATTTCATGGGCCGGCAGGGCCCCGGCGCGCGCACGCACCTGATGTCGCCGTTGATGGCGGCCAGCGCCGCAATCACCGGGCGTCTGAGCGACGTGCGCGAACTGATGGCAAATCATAATGAGGATGTCGCATGAAGCGGATTTTCTGGGTGTTGGCTCTGGGTGCGCTCGCCAGCGCCGCAATGGCGGTCGGGCTGGGCCGGGCGGCTGATGTCGAGCGCAAGCCGGGATCGTCAAAGGCGCCCTATTGATGGATGCAGTGACGACAGTCGACGGCCGCGCCTATCCGCTCGGCGTCAAGAACGTCGATACCGACATGATCATCGCGGCGGAATGGCTCAAGACCATTTCGCGCTCCGGGCTGGGCAAGGGGGCCTTTGCCGCGATGCGCCGCGAGCCGGGCAATGTGTTCGACGATCCCACCTATGCGGGCGCACCGATCCTGATCGCGGGCGATAATTTCGGTTGCGGCTCTAGCCGCGAGCATGCGGCCTGGGCGATGGAGGACATGGGGATCAAGGCGGTCGTCGCGCCGAGCTTTTCCGACATATTCTCGAGCAACGCCTTCAAGAACGGCATATTGACCGTCGTCCTGCCGCAGGCGGCGATCGACCGGCTGATGGAGGTCGCCAGGACCGATCCCATCCATATCGACCTCGACAGCCAGACCGTCACCACGCCGTTCCAGGACCGATTTGCCTTCGAACTCGACCCGTTCCGCAAGCATTGCCTTGCCAATGGCCTGGACGAGATCGCGCTGACGCTGGGCCTTGATGACGCGATCACCGGTTTCGAGCAGCGGGACCGTGAGGCACGGCCATGGCTGGCGCCCACAATGCCGGCCTGACCGGGGCCGAAACCTTTTGCTCCCGAACTCGTCCCGCCCTTGCCGCCGGATACGCCCTGTCCTAACTGAAACTTACCGCCCTGCGGGATTCGTTTATCAGAGCGTGCCGGGAAGGACATCGCAATGACCACTTTTGATGATCGCGAGCGCGCCTTCGAGGCCAAGTTCGCGCATGACGGGGAAATTCAGTTCCGGATCATCGCTCGCCGTAACCGTTTACTGGGCGAATGGGCGGCAACCCTCATGAAACTCACGCCCGAGGAAACCGATGCCTATCGCAAGGCGGTGGTGCAGGCCGAGTTCGAGGAGTTCGGCGACGAGGATGTCGTGCGCAAGGTGCTCGGCGACCTGATCTCCGCCGGAGTCGATGCCGACGAGGCAGCCGTGCGTTCGGCGATTGCGGACAAGGCGATCGAGGCCAAGCGCCAGATCATGTCCGAACGATAGTCAAGATGGGATAATGCCATGCCAATGGCGGCTGAAGATATTGCGACGATGATCCGCGCGGCCATTCCGGATGCGGAGGTCGACATCACCGATCTTGCCGGCGACGGCGATCATTATGCGGCGCGTGTCGTGTCCGAGACATTTCGCGGCAAGAGCCGGGTGGCACAGCATCAGCTGGTCTATGCCGCGCTCGGCGGGCGCATGGGCGGTGTGCTTCATGCCTTGCAACTGACGACCGCCATTCCCACCTGACGAGCTAGAGCCAACCCCCGATCCAATTGCAGGAAATCGCCATGACCGATCCCGTTCTCAGCCGAATCGACAATCTGGTGAAGTCCGCCGACGTCGTCCTTTTCATGAAGGGCACGCCGCTGTTCCCCCAATGCGGCTTTTCGAGCCGCGCCATCGCCATTCTCGACCATCTGGGCGTTGCCTATGAGAGCGTGGACGTCCTCCAGGATCAGGAGGTGCGGCAGGGCATCAAGGCCTATTCCGATTGGCCGACCATTCCGCAGCTCTATGTGAAGGGCGAATTCCTGGGCGGCAGCGACATCATGATGGAAATGTTCGAGGACGGCGAACTCGAGCAGGTCATGATGCAGCAGGGGGTTGCCCGCGCCGAATGACCCTGCGCCGGCGGCCCGTGCTGCCGGACTTCAGCACATTGCGTCGAAACAGGGTGGTGCCGGCCCGGATGATCGCCCATGTCCATAATCCCTGCCACAACAGCGCGAGCAAATGCGGCCAGATCGCGGCCTGCTGCGCCGCGCGGGCCAGCATCGCAAAGGGCGAGCTGAACGGGAAGAGACAGGCGGCAAGCTCGACCGGCTGGCCGAGGCGGGGCAGGGCGTAGCTTGCGATGAAGAAGATGCCGAGCTGGCCGATGGTGATGGGCATCGAAAGGGTCTGCACCTCCCGCACGGTCGCCGCCATCGCGCCGATGCCAAGGAACAGCGAGCCGAGCAGCAGGTAGGCGGTCGAAAAATAACAGACGCCAAGCAGCAGGAAGAGCGGCCAGCCGATCGCGGGTGGCGGCAGCGACGGCATGGCGGCATGCATCGCGAGGCCAACCGCTGCGGCACTGCCCGTCCAGACCGCGATGCCCACAAAGGCCATGGCGAGCATCGCGAACAGCTTGCCGAGAAAGATCGAGTCCATCGGAATACTGGCCGCCAGTATCTCGATGATCTTGTTGGTCTTTTCCTCGACCAGATTGGACAGGACCATGCCGGCGAGCAGCATCGTCAGCAGGAACAGCGCCATCTGGCCGATCTGGGCCGTGAGCAGCCGGTCCGGCTCGGCGGTGGCGACGGCGATCGGAACGGTGCGGATGTCGAGCGGCATAGTGCTGAAATCGCCGGGCTGGCGCGCGGCGGCAATCAGCAGTCGGACAGTCTTAGACCAGCGGTCGACGCTGTCAGCCGATCCATGCAGCACGGGATGTTGGAGCGACCCTGTGAGGACGGCGGCATAGCCCTTGCCGCTCCGCCCGGAGCGCAGCAGCGCGTCGGGCTGGGCCGAGGGAGCGGCGATTTCAAGCACAGGCATTGTGCCGACGGCTGCATCGATGCGGTTGCGGGCCAGCATCAGGCGCGTCGCGTCGGCATTGCTCATGCTGACCGCCATCACGGGCGTATTGGTGTCATAGGCCATCTGGCTGCCGAGCCCGCCCGCCGCCAGCGCGATCCCGAACATCAGCAGCGGGCCGACGAGGAAGAAAATGAATGCCTTCGACCTGATGAGGGCGGTGAAATCGCGTCGGGCGATGACCAAAGCGGCGCGCAATGTCTCGTTCATTGCCCGGCCTCCTCTTTCTGGCGCGCCATTTCGGCGGCGGCCGCTTCGCCTGCGATGGCCACGAAGGCGTCGTGCAGGCCGGGTCGCTCGATCGAGAGGGACAATATGCCCGCCCCGCCGTCGATCAGCGCCTTCAGCAGCGGCTCGACCCCGCTCTCGGGCAAGGGGAAGTGCCAGAAGCGTCCTTGCGCTGCTGTCCCCGGCGGCAGGGCGGCCCGCCACGGCCCGTCCTCCGCGCGCGTTTCCAGGCGCACCTGCGGCGGGAGGCGGTCCCGCGCCACCTCGACGGAACCGGAAAACGGCACCTTACCCCCGGCAATGATGGCGATTTCCTCGCACAGGCGCTCGGCATGGGCGATGACGTGGGTGGAGAAGATGATCGTGACGCCCGTTGCGGCCTGCGCGCGAATGAGCTTCTCGAGCTTTTCCTGATTGAGCGCATCGAGACCCGAAAACGGCTCGTCCAGGATGATCAGCCTCGGCCGGTGGATGATGGTGCCGAGCAGCTGAACCGTCTGCGCCATGCCCTTGGAAAGCTGGCGGATCTGGCGATCCATGGCATAGCCCAGGTCATGCTCTTCCATCAGCGCGCGGGCGCGGCGGCGTCCCTCGGCAAGCGAGAGACCGCGCAGCGCCCCCATGAAGGCGATCGCCTCCACCGCCTTCATCGACGGATAGAGCCCGCGCTCCTCGGGCAGATAGCCCACCGCATGCGCAACCGCGAGCGGGGTATCGGAGCCAAGCAACGTACAGCGGCCGCCGTCGGGCGCGATGATGCCCAGCAGCATGCGCAGCGTCGTCGTCTTGCCCGCGCCATTCGGCCCCAGAATGCCGAAGATGCTGCCCGCGCGGACCCGCAGGTCGACGCCATCGACGGCGCGAAAGCCCTCGAAATCCTTGATCAGGCCGCTGGCGTCTATCGCCCAGTGGGGTGCTGCGAGATTGGGGTCGTGCGCCATGGTCATGCTGTTCCGCTTAATGCCAAAGCCCTAACCCTTCGCGAACGTCTCCGCGCCGAGATGGATCACTGTTGTCGCTAGCCGCTCGATCTCCACCGGGTCGTGGCTGACATACAGGATCGGCAGGCCGAGTTCTGTCCTGATCCGCTCGATCACGGTCATGATGTCGTTGCGGCGCGGCCCGTCCAGCGACGACAGCGGCTCGTCCATCAGCAAAAAACGCGGGCCGCTGAGCAGCGCGCGGCCGATGGCGACGCGCTGCGCCTCGCCGCCCGACAGGGAGCGCGGCCAGCGGTCGAGCAAATGGCCGATCCCCAAAAACGCGACGGCATCTTCCAGGCTCATCCAGCGCGCCTCCGGCGGGGCTAGGCTGTAGCCATAGAGAAGATTGCCGCGCACCCGGCGGTGGGGAAACAGGCGCCCGTCCTGAAAGATATATCCCAGCCGGCGTTGTTCGGGCGGGAGGTCGATGCCGCCTGCGCTGTCGAACAGCAGGGTTCCGTTGACGGCGATGCGCCCCGCGTCCGGGCGGAGGAGCCCCGCCACCATGTTGAGGATCGTCGTCTTGCCCGCACCCGACGGTCCAAACAGCGCGGTGATCCCGTCGCCTGCTTCGAACCGCGCGGCAATGCGCGCCTCGCCGATCTGGCGGCTTACATCCACTTCAAAGGACATGGCCTGCCCTGTCGTCCGGCTGGTTTCGGCGGGTGATATATTCGGAGAGGATGACGGCGCCCAGCGAGAGCAGCACGGCGACAATGGCGAGCCGCGTGACCACGCTCTCGCCGCCGGGGGTCTGGAGCGCGCCATAGATCGCGATCGGGAGCGTGCGCGTCTCGCCGGGGATATTGGACACAAAGGTGATGGTCGCGCCGAACTCCCCGATCGACCGGGCAAAGCCGAGCACCGCCGCGGCGAGAATGCCGGGCAGGCTGAGCGGGAGGCTGATGGTCAGGAATGTGTGGAATGGCGACGCCCCCAAGGTGCGCGCCGCGCCCTCCAGCCTCCGGTCGATCGCCTCGATGGAAAGCCGGATCGCGCGCACCATCAGCGGCAGGGCCATGACGGCAGCCGCCAGTGCCGCCCCCGTCCAGCGGAACATGAATGTGAGGCCGGTCGTCGCAAACAGGAACTTGCCCGCCGGACCATTATTGCCGAACGCCAGCAGCAGCAGCCAACCCGTCACCACCGGCGGCAGCACCAGCGGGAGGAAGACCAACCCGTCGAGCAGGAAGCGGCCGGGAAAGCGCGCGCGGGCCAGCACCCATGCCAGCAGGAAGGCGACCGGCAATGTGCCGAGCACGGCGACGCTGCCGACCTTCAACGACAGGGCGACAATGCTCCATTCCTCGGGGGTCAGCATTGCCTTGTCATTATCGTGTCATGAAGCCGTAGCGCGTGAATATGGCCTTGCCTTCGCGCGAAAGCAGGAAGCGGCGGAACGGGTCCGCCTCGGCATTGGTCGACGTCTTGAGGCGCGCGACCGGATAGCTGATCGGCGGATGGCTGCCGTGCGGGAAGGTGCCGATCACCCGTACCTTGGCGGATGCCTTGGCGTCGGTCGCATAGACAATGCCGAGCGGCGCCTCGCCCCGTTCGACCAGCGCCAGCGCGGCCCGCACATTCTCGGCGCGGGCGAGCTTGTCCGAAACGCCGGCCCAGACGTCCAGCCGTTCAAGTGCCGCCTTACCGTAGCGGCCGGCTGGCACGGCGTCCGGATCGGCCATGGCAAGCCGGCCATCGCCCAATGCGCGCGCAAGCGGGAAGCGCGACACTATCATTAAACGCAGCTTGCTGGATGCAGGCGCGATCAGGATCAGGCTATTGCGCACGAAGGACACGCGGCTCGCGGGGACAATGAGTCCCTTGCCCGCAAGATAGTCCATCCATTCCTCGTCGGCGGACAGGAGCAGGTCGGCCGGCGCACCCGCTTCGATCTGCCGCGCCAGCGCGGACGACGCCGCAAAGGAAATGACCGGCGGTGCATGGCCCTTCGCCGTCCATGCCTGAGCCGCCGCCTGAAGTGATTCCTGGAGGCTCGCCGCCGCAAGGACGAGGGGGCCCTTGGGCTCAGCGCTCGCCGGCGCGGCCACGCCCGCAAGGCATAGCAGGAAAGCCAGCCACAGCCGGCCGATGCTTGGAATCACGTCATACCCCCATCGTTATATCATAGTGTATATAATGAAGGGCTGTGTCCCTCTGCGCAAGAGGGCGCGTATATCAGGCCGTTTTGCCCGGCGGTCGGGGGAGTTCGCGCAGAGCTCCCCGCAACGCCGCCCAGTCCCCGCCCTGCTCGATCGCACCAGCGGCCGCCCGCAGCGCGCGATAATGGCCGAGGATGGCAAGGCCCCGCTCAGTCACGCGCGCGCCGCCGCCATGGCTGCCGCCGGCGGCTGTCTCGACCAGCGGCACGTTCCAGCACCGGTTCATCGCGTCGACCAGCAGCCAGGTCCGCCGATAGCTCATGCCCAGCGCCCGGCCTGCCGCCGAAATCGACCCTTCGCGGATGATCGCCTCCAGCAGGTCGGCCTTGCCCGGACCCATGGCGATTTCCTCGCCGCAATAGATCTGGATCTTGATCTTCAGGTCGGGATTGTCGCCATGCATCGACGACATCTAGCTGCTTGCCGTCAACAGATACAGGGGGCAACATCATCCCGGCGTTGTCTCGCGGGGGCAATTGTGAACGCCCTCCCGGTCGGGCATCATATCGTCATTAATCGGGAGCTGAAGTTCCCGGAGCATGAGCTCGTGGAGAAATGTGATGCTAGGACTGAGATGCTGAAGACTGCCGACCTGGCGCCGCGCATCGGTACTGAAATCATGGCGGACAAGGCCGAATGGCCGCCCGAGCTTATGCGAGGAAAGCCAAGGCGACGGATGTCGCCGCCGGCGCTTGAGGCCAAACAAATGGTGCACCCGACAAGATTCGAACTTGTGGCCTCTGCCTTCGGAGGGCAGCGCTCTATCCAGCTGAGCTACGGGTGCGGGGATGACGCCGCTAACAGCTTTGCGGCCCGGGGCCAAGGAAAAATGGGGCTAAGAATAATGCGGCGCTCTGTTCAGGGCTGATCGCGCCGGAGCCGTTCCAGATCGTCGGCCGTGTTCACATTATGCGGATCGCGCTCCAGATCGACCGCGCGCGCGCCGACCCTGTCCGCAAAGGCCCTGACGGCCTTGCTGCCGGACCCCTGAAGCATGGCCTCGAGAATTTCCGCTGCCGTGACCGGCCACAGGCCGACGACCGGCTGTGTCCGGAGGCAGGCGGGTGCGGGGGCGAGCTTGTCCGTCAGGTCGGCGGGCAGGGCTATGCTGTCCACGCCGCAACTCAGCACCTCGTCAAAACCATTGTCGCGCGCATATCTGAGGGCGCCTGCTAAGCCGCCCAGCGGGCCGCAGTCCGGCTCCGGCCAATCGGGGACGCAGATATGGGCGGGATCCTGCCGGCCGACGACGATCACCGCGTCGCAGTGGGCGGCGAGCCATGCCACCTGACGGTCGAGCAGGCGGACCCCATCCAGGGTCGCCAGCGCCTTGTCGCTGCCAAAGCGGGTCGATTGCCCGCCCGCGAGGACCGCGCCGAGCCGTTTGCGGCCGGAATCATGCCGCGCGGGACAGGGGGCGGTGGGGTCGGACATGGCCCATATATAGGCATTGCCGGGCCGCGCAATCGCGCCTTTCCCGGCGAGCGCGGTGTCAGGTCGCGGCGCGGCGGCCGAAGACGGGGCGCGTGGGAGCGGTGCGTGCGATTGGCGGGGACGCTGCTATCGCCGCTTCGAGGAGCTTGACCGTCTCGTGAAAGCACAGCCGCATCTGGCCCACGTCATGGTCAAGCGTGTCGGGCAGGGCGGTGCGCTCTTCCACGCATTGGCGCGCGGTCATTTCGATATGCTGCGCCAGTTCCGCCATGCGCATTGCCGCAAACTGAAGTGATTCGCCCTTCAGGCTGTGCGCCGGCAGGATGATCGCGGCGGCGTTGCGCTCGGCCATGGCATCTTCGATCGTGGTGATGGAGACCACCCCATCCTGGCGGTAATAGCCGAGTATGCGAGCAAAGGCCGGCCCGATCTCGCGCCGCGTGACTGCCAGATCGGCCGCGTTGATCAGTGGACGATCGTGATAGGGCATGGCTGGACCCTCCAACATGATGCGTGGAAAAGCAGGAACATGCCTCGGTCGGGTAAAGAAGAGCTTAAGCGGTCGTCATTTCGCGCGCCACGATAGCGTGAAGTGTGTTGTTTCAGCTCGATTTTCCACTGTGCAATCCCAGCCATTCGCCCTGGCCAGCTCAGGCACGTCCTTCTGCGCGATGGGATCGTCCGCGATCAGGGTGATGCTCAGCTCATGACGCATCGCACGGGCCGCACGCAGCACCGGCCATGGACAGCGCAGGCCGCGGGCATCGACGACGGGCGCGGCGTCCCGCCCGGCGCTGTTATTTCTTGGTGGCAAAGGGATTGCGACTGCTGCGCAGGTGCAGGCGGACCGGCACGGCGCCAAAGCCAAGCTCGCGTCGGATGCCGTTCACCAGATAGCGGCGATAGCTCTCCGGCAGTTCGTCCAGCCGGTTGCCGAACAGCGCGAATGTCGGCGGGCGGGTCCGGGCCTGGGTGATATAGCGCAGCTTGATCCGTTTGCCGCCCGGTGCTGGCGGCGGATTGGCCTCCAGTGCCGTCTCGAACCAGCGGTTGAGGGCTGAGGTGGACACGCGCTGGGACCATGCCTCGCGCGTCGTGAAGGCCGCTGCGATCAGGTCGTCAATGCCCTTGCCGGTTGCACCCGATATGGTGAGCAGCGGTACGCCTCGGCACTGCGCCAGCCCCTCTTCCAGCGCCTTGCGGACGCCCTGGTACAGCGATGACCCGTTTTCGGCGACGTCCCATTTGTTGAGCGCGATGATAAGGGCACGGCCCTCCTGCAGAACCTTGTCGGCGATGCGCAGGTCCTGCGCTTCGAGGCCCAGTGTCGCGTCGAGCAGCAGCACGACTACCTCCGCGAAATCGACGGCGTGGAGCGCATCGGCAACGGACAGCTTCTCCAGCTTGTCCTGCACCTTGGCGCGCTTGCGCATGCCCGCCGTGTCGATCAGGCGCACGTCGCGCATTTCGCCATCGGGCGCGCGCCACTGCCATTCGATCGCGATCGAATCGCGGGTGATCCCTGCCTCGGGGCCAGTGATCAGCCGTTCTTCGCCCAATATGCGGTTGATGAGGGTCGACTTGCCGGCATTGGGGCGGCCGACAATGGCGAGCTTGAGCGGGCCGCTATAGTCCTCGTCATCCGCTTCGGATTCCACTACCTCGTCGGCATAGAGTCCCTCGTCCTCCGCCTCGTCCTTTTCGAGGTGCGGGCGGATCGCCTGGAACAGGTCGGCAAGCCCCTGGCCATGTTCGGCGGAGAACGGCACCGGCTCGCCCAGGCCGAGCGCAAACGCCTCCATGACCCCGTCGTCGCCCGCTTTTCCCTCAGCCTTGTTGGCAATGACCACCACCGGCGTGTCGCCGCTGCGCAGCCACAGGGCGATATGCTCGTCCATCGGGGTCAGGCCGACGCGCGAATCGATGAGGAACAGCGCTAGATCGGCGTCGCGCACAGCGGCGTCCGTCTGCGCGCGCATCCGGCCCGGCAGGCTCATGGGATCTTCATCCTCGAACCCTGCGGTGTCGATGATCCGGAATTTGAGGCCGAGCAGCTCCGCGTCGCTTTCGCGGCGGTCGCGGGTCACGCCCGGCAGATCGTCGACCAGAGCCAGCTTCTTGCCGACCAGCCGATTGAACAGCGTCGACTTGCCGACATTGGGCCGCCCGACGATCGCGATGCGGGGCAGCATGATGCCTTGCGCCTTTCTCATGACACGGCCGTGATGGCTGCGCCCTTGTGGTTACCTGAACAGCTTATTTGAACGCTATGAGGCGTCCTTCGTCGGTCAGTATATAGACGATACCGCCCGCCGCGACAGGGGGCAGGGACATGGACTGACCGATATTGATCTGCGACCTGATATTCCCGGTCTCGGGATCGACATCGGTCAGATCCCCGTCGGTCGATACCAGGATGAGCCTGCCGCTGCCCAATAGCGGGCCATGCCACCGGACGATACCCGATTTCTTCTTGATGTTATGATAATTTTTGAGCTGACTGATCCAGCGGATGCGGCCCGTCGCGCGCTCGACGCAGAGCAGGCGTGAGTTGTCGGTGACGACGAACACCCAGTCGCCGGCCACGACCGGCGTGGCGACGCCGGCGATATTGATTTCCCACAGACGCTGGCCGCTCACCAGCTCATAGGAGGCCATGCGGCCGCCCTGGCCGATGGCAAAGACACGGCCCCGGTCGATGACCGGATTGGCGTCGATGTCCATGAGGGCCGCCACGCTGGTCGAGATGCTGGTACGGCTGAGTGCGTCGCCCCACAATACACGCCCGTTCTCGTAGCGATAGGCGGTGAGTTCGCCGGAACTATACCCGGCGATCACAGTGCCCTGGCTCGCGGCAGGTGCTCCTACGCCAAAGATGGCCGTGGCTTGCACCGTGCCGCCATCGGTCCAGACCACCGATCCGTCCGCCTGCGACAGCGCGAAGATCTGGTTGTCCTGGCTCATGACATAGACATGGCCATTGGCCAGCGTTGCCGCGCCCCGGAGCGGGCCGCCCGGCCGGACCTTCCAGAGTTGTTTGCCGTCGGCGAAGCTGAGCGCCGCGACGTCGCCGACGCCGGTGGACACATAGACGCGGTCGCCATCGGTAGAGACGCCGCCGCCGAACTCGGCCTTGCGGTTATCGTTGCCCGTCTGGACGCTTGCGGTCCAGATGCTTGCGCCGGTCCGGGCATCGAGCGCGTGAACCGTCGCATTGGTGTCGATGACGAACACGCGGCCGCCGCTGATGATCGGCTCCGACGCCAGCCGGGCGCGCTTGCCGCCGCCGGCGATGTTCTGCGTCCAGAGCCGGCCGAGGTTGCGGCCGATTTCGACATTGCCGACCGCTTTGGTGGCGCCGCCGCCCGGTTGGGGCCAATCGGCGTTGGTTTCCGGTGCAGGAAGCGCGACCGGCACGGTCGCGATGGCCGGATCGACCTCGATCACCTGGTTGCTGCCCAGAATGGACGAGCGGTTGCCGACCACCGGCGTGGTCGACTGTGGCTTTTTGCTCCCGCCGATGATCCCGCATGCGGAAAGCGCGGCGACGCTGCACCCGATCAGGATCAGACGGCCAATCACTGCGGACGGACGAGCGATACGAAACTTACTGTGCATTGACGGGATTTTCCTTCGGTGCGTCGGCTGCGGCTGCGATCTTTGCATCGACGCCTAACAGGCTGGCCATCTGGACCGCGCGTGTCTGAATGGTCCGTGGTACATTGGCGTCCCCGGCAATGGCCGCGAACAGGGCGCCCGCCAAATCCGGCTTGCCGAGCTTGAGATAGGCGAGCGCCGTCATTTCACCGGCGCTGCCGAACCAGGGATTGCCCGCTTCCGCGAGCGGCTTGAGACGGTCGATCGCGGTTTGCGGCGGCAGGCTATCAAACTCCAGCGCGGTTTTGCGGACGGTTGCGAGATCGCGATAGGGCTGGGGGAGCGATGCGTCACCTGCAATCGTGCCAAGGGTGGCGATTGCCGCCTTCCTGTCGCCCCTGGCGCCGGCGATGCCAGCCTGGGTCAGCAGCGCGGCCGCCTTGTAGCCCGGCTGGCTTGCATGGCTGAGTTCGGCCAGTGCCGGCTCGTCGACCTTGTTCGCGGCGAGCCCCGCCAGCACTTGCGAAAAGCGCTCCGCCGACGCCGTGGCCTGTTCCTGCTGACGATTCTGCCACAGCAGATAGCCGCCGAATACCGCGAGGCCCATGGCGATCACGACAATCAGCAAGCGGCCATAGCGTGACCAGAAATTGTGTAGATCGTCCTGTCTTACCGCATCGTCGACTTCGCGAATGAGGGCTTCGTTCTGGGCTGGCGTGAGCGCCAAGGCTGGTCTCCCTGTTCGCCGCGATATCGGCACCGTTTGCGGAATATTGGGGGCGGACCTTAGCCGCGCGCCCCCGCCATGAAAATCATTTTTTCGGCCGGTAGATCTGCTCTTCTCCGGGGAAGCTGCGGTCGCGGACTTCCGAGGCATATTGCGCCACGGTCTCATTGATCGTCGCGGCCAGCTCGGCATAGCGTTTGACGAAGCGCGGCACCCGGTCGAACATGCCGAGCATGTCGTCGATCACGAGCACCTGACCGTCACAGGCAGCCGATGCGCCGATCCCGATGGTCGGAATGGCGACGCTCTGGGTCACAGCGACCGCGATTGGCTCCACCACGCCCTCGATCACCACGGCAAAGGCCCCGGCGTCGGCTACGGCCTTGGCATCGGCGATGATCTTGTCATGCTCTTCCTGACTGCGGCCGCGCGCGCCATAGCCGCCAAGTGTGTTCACCGCCTGGGGGGTCAGGCCGACATGGGCCATGACCGGGATGCCCCGGCGGCTGAGAAAGGCGATGGTTTCGGCCATCGCCTCGCCGCCCTCCAGTTTGACCGCCGCACAGCCGGTTTCAGCCATGACGCGGCTCGCGGAGGCAAAGGCGTGCGCGGGCGAGGCTTCATAGCTGCCGAACGGCATGTCGACGATGACCACGCTGTGATAGCTCCCCCGCACCACGGCGGCGCCATGCGCGCACATCATGTCGAGTGTCACGGGCAGCGTCGAGGGCAGGCCATAGATGACCTGCCCCAGGGAATCGCCCACCAGCAATATGTCGCAATGCGGATCGAGGATCTGGGCCATGCGCGCGGTATAGGCGGTCAGCATGACCAGCGGCTCCGCCGTCCGCCCCTTCACCTTGTGCCCCTTGATCGCGGGCACCGTCAGGCGCTTGACCGGGGCGGGGGTCGGATTGGCACGGCTGGTCGAGGTGTCGAGGATGAAGGTCGTGGACATGGGAGCAGTCATAGCCGAGCGGGGCGGGACATGCCAGTGTGGGCGGCCAGCCCTAAAACCGTTCGCCCTGAGCGAAGTCGAAGCATCCTCGTCTCCGCTCGGACAAAGACTTCGACTTCGCTTAGCCCGAACGAAATGGGGCAACTGCCGGCATTATAGCACATCCGCCCGCTTCGCAGACAGCTTCAAAGCCGCCAGCTCATCCAGCACGCTGCCCTTGCCGGCCAGATGCCCAGCGCCGACCGCGATGAAAACGGTGCCGGGCTGCGCCATCCGCTTGGCGATCCACTGGGCCCAGCGCTTGTTCCGGTCATAGAGCAGCGCCTTTGCCAGTTGCGGCATGTCTTTCAGCGAGTCGTTCATCTCGGCGGCGAGGGCGTCGGGATGCCCGGCCGACCAGTTGTGGACCATCTTGGCGATCTCGGTCTCGGCCTTCGCGGCATCGTCGATCGTGGCGGACAGGAAGGCGATCTGCGTCTTTTCCGGCAGGCCCGCGAAAAAGCCGAGCTGGTCATCGACCGTCTCGAATGCGCTCATCGCCTTGCCATCGTGACCCGCACGGACCCGCAGCACATCCTCCACCCCGGATTTCGCCGTGTAGCCAAGCTTTTCGAGCGGCAGGATCGACAGGGTCATGGCCGCAAACCAGGGTTGGAACAGTTCCAGTTGCGCGGGCGCGAGGCCGAGCTGCCCGAGCAGCGCCAGATAGCGGATGCGCGTGGCCGGATCGAGCTTCTGGGTCAACGGCGGCCCGTCGGGATCGACCGCGAGCTTTGCCGTGCGCGCGGCGACCTCTGCCGGGTCGGGCGTCAGCACCTCCAGCACCAGCGTGCCTGACCGGTCGAAGGCGCGCTGCACGGGGCCGTTGAACCAGCGGACTTCAGGGCGCAGCACATGGATGGTGCCGAACAGATAGATGGTGGTGTCGGCATCCTTCACCACCCAGAGCGCCGGATGCGCCTCCATGCCGCGATTGACGGTGCGCGCGCCGATTGGCGCGAAACCCGGCGAGGTGAGGAGCAGGAATGCGGCGAGGGCGGTCGCCAGGCGGGTGAGGATTGACATGCCTCACCTTTCGCCGGTTTGCCTGCCCCGCGCAAGCCGCATGGAAGGCGGGCCGCTTGACCGGGCAGGGCCGTTGCGCCAAAGCGGCGCGCGTCAACAGGCGGGTACGGACGGACTTGGCAAAAGAGCAACCCTTGAGCTTTCAGGCGCTGATCCTCACGCTCCATGATTATTGGAGCGCGCAGGGCTGCGTCATCCTCCAGCCTTATGACATGCGCGTGGGCGCGGGCACATTCCACCCGGCGACGACGCTGCGCAGCCTCGGCCCAAATCCCTGGAATTGCGCCTATGTCCAGCCCAGCCGCCGCCCGACCGACGGGCGCTATGGCGAGAACCCCAACCGGCTGCAGCATTATTACCAATATCAGGTGATCATGAAGCCGAGCCCGGCGAACCTGCAGGAATTGTATCTGGGCTCGCTGGAAGAGATCGGCATCGACCCGCTGGTCCACGACATCCGTTTTGTCGAGGATGATTGGGAGAGCCCCACGCTGGGCGCCTGGGGCCTTGGCTGGGAAGTGTGGTGCGACGGCATGGAAGTCACCCAGTTCACCTATTTCCAGCAGATGGGCGGGTTCGACTGCAAGCCGGTGGCGGGCGAACTGACCTATGGGCTGGAGCGGCTCGCCATGTACATCCAGGGGGTCGACAGCGTCTATGACCTGCGCTTCAATGATGCGGTCGGTGATCGCCCGGCGGTGACCTATGGCGACGTGTTCCTCGCCAATGAGCAGCAGATGTCGAAATGGAATTTCGAGGTCGCCGATACCGACAAGCTCTTCCGCTGGTTCAAGGATGCCGAGGCGGAATGCCAGGCCAGCATCGCCGCCGGCGTGCCGCTCGCCGCCTATGACCAGGCGATCGAGGCGAGCCATGTTTTCAACCTGTTACAGGCACGTGGTGTGATTTCGGTGCAGGAACGCGCCAGCTATATCGGCCGGGTGCGCGACCTCGCCAAGGGCAGCTGCGAGGCCTGGATGCGCTCCAACGGGTGGGCGGAATGATGAAATTTGTCGATTCCGTCATCCCAGCGAAGGCGGGGATCTCAGGCCGCATGGCGCTGCGCTTGCCGCACGAGAACCCGGCCTTCGCTGGGGCTTCGGAGGAAGTCGCATGAGCGATTTCCTCCTCGAACTGCGCTGCGAGGAAATCCCGGCGCGCATGCAGCTGAAGGCGTCGGACGACCTTGCGCGCCTCTTCACCGAGCGCCTTGCCGAAGCCGGGCTCAAACCCGACAGCATCACCAGTTTCGTAACCCCGCGCCGCCTGGCCCTCATCGCCCACGGCCTGCCGGAGCAGACCGAGGCGGTCAGCGAGGAGTTCAAAGGCCCGCGCACCAGCGCTCCGCCCCAGGCGCTCGAGGGCTTCCTGCGCAAGACCGGCCTCACCCGGGATCAGCTGGAGGACCGCGACGGCATCTGGTTCGCCATGGTCGAAAAGCCCGGCCGCGCGACGGCGGATGTGCTGGCCGAGGCGGTGTCCGCGGTTGTCGCTGCCTTCCCCTGGCCCAAGTCGATGCGCTGGGGCAATGCCAGCGTCACCACCGAATCCCTGCGCTGGGTCCGGCCGTTGCAGGGCATCGTCGCCTTGCTGGGCGAGGATCTGGTGGAGATCGCGGTAGACGGCATCAACTCCGGCTATGCCACGCTCGGCCATCGCTTCCATCATCCGGGCGCGATCACCATCGGCTCGGCCCATGACTATGTCGAAAAGCTGCGCGCCTGCCATGTCATCGTCTCCCATGAGGAGCGGCAGCACATCATCGCGGAGAAGGCGGCGGCGCTGGCGGCGGAGCGCGGCTATGGGCTGGTCGAGGATCAGGGGCTGGTCGTCGAGAATGCCGGCCTCACCGAATGGCCGGTGCCGCTGCTCGGCGCGTTCGACCCGCAATTCCTTGAGGTTCCGCCTGAAGTCATTCAGTTAACCCTGCGTATAAACCAGAAATATTTCGTGCTGCGCGATGGTGCGGGCAAGCTGGCCCCCGCCTTCGTCTGCACCGCCAATATCGAGGCAAAGGATGGCGGCGCGGCGATCGTCGCGGGCAATGGCAAGGTGCTGGCCGCGCGCCTCTCCGATGCGCGTTTCTTCTGGCAGCAGGACCGAAAGACCCCCCTCGAGGATCATGCGAAGAAGCTCGAACGCATCACCTTCCACGAGAAGCTGGGCACCGTCGCCGACAAGGTGGAACGGGTGGCGAAACTGGCGCGGTGGCTGGTGGAAGAGGGGATTATAAAGCCCGCCTCCGTCACCCCAGCGCAGGCTGGGGTCTCAGGCGATGGCGCGCAACCTCACGAGATGCCAGCCTCCGCTGGCATGACGAAAGAGATGTTGGCGGACCTCGCCGAACAGGCCGCCCGCCTGTGCAAGGCCGACCTCGTCACCGACATGGTCGGAGAGTTCCCGGAATTACAGGGCCTTATGGGCGGCTATTACGCCCGCGCCGAAGGTCTGCCCGATGCGGTCGCCGACGCCATCCGCGACCATTACAAGCCGGTCGGCCAGGGCGACGACGTACCCACCGCGCCGGTGACGGTCGCCGTGAGTCTGGCGGACAAGCTGGATACTATTGTCGAATTCTTTAGCGCCCAAATGCCGCCGACAGGTTCGCGAGATCCATTCGCGCTACGTCGATCCGCGCTTGGCGCGATATTGCTTATGACCGAGAACGGTATCCGCCTTTCTCTTGAGGCTGTTGTGGCCGTAATTGAGCAAGTGCGCCCTCTAGCGGTTATTAAAAATCGCCCAATGCCAGAACGGCCCTCATGGGAGCTTAGCGGCGCGGTGGATACGGTTGATCTTGGTACCCCCGGTCTCGCAGTGCTTATGAAGAATGGCGACATTGTTGCTAAAGTCCCCTACGATCAGGCTAAAGATGGAGAACGATTAAGGGCCATTCTGGGTGGTCGAATTCCATCTTTTGGTAGTGTTCTCGACTTCCTCGCCGACCGCCTCAAAGTCCAGCAACGCGAAGCCGGCGTCCGCCACGACCTGATCGACGCGGTGTTCGCGCTCGGCGGCGAGGACGATCTCGTCCGCCTGCTCGCCCGTGTGAAGGCGCTTCAGGCCTTCGTCGCCACGGAAGATGGCGCCAATCTGCTCACCGGCTATCGCCGCGCCGCCAATATCCTCAAGAAGGAGAGCTGGGACGTTCCTCCCGAGACGGCATCAGAGGCCGGGGAGGAAGATCCGCTCGCCGCGCTGGATGACCCGGATGTCGCTAATGCGATCAGGGTCCACGAGCATTTGCCGCCCGCCTACACCCTGGAACCGGCCGAGGCCGCGCTTGGTGCGACCCTCGACGCTGCGGAACCGGCCGTGGACGCCGCCATCGCGGCCGAGGACTTTGCCGCTGCCATGGCAGCGCTCGCCGCACTGCGCGCGCCGATCGACGCCTTTTTCGACAGCGTCACGGTCAATGATCTCGACCCCGCCAAGCGCATCGCCCGCTTGACCCAGTTGACACGAATCCGTGCTGCGATGCACAAAGTTGCCGACTTTTCGCGCATAGAAGGCTAAGCGCGGACTCATCCTGCCATGCATCCCCGAATGCTGAAGAACGAAAGACCTGGCCGATGACTCGTTATGTGTATCGTTTCGGTGGTGGCGTGAATGACGGCGCGGAGGCAGGCGTCGGGGGCGACAAGAACCTGCTGGGCGGCAAGGGCGCCAATCTCGATGGCATGGCGTCCATTGGTTTGCCCGTGCCCCCCGGCTTTACCATCACGACCGAGCTGTGCACCCGCTATTATGCGGACGGCGAGACCTATCCCGAGAGCCTGAAGGCCGAGATCGCCAGTGGCATCGCCCATATCGAGGGCGTGACGGCCAGGAAATTCGGCGATCCGGCCGATCCGCTGCTGGTGTCGGTGCGCTCCGGCGCGCGGGTTTCCATGCCGGGCATGATGGACACGGTCCTCAACCTCGGCCTCAATGATGCGACCGTGGAGGGCCTCGCCTCCACGTCGGAGGACGCGCGTTTCGCCTGGGACAGCTATCGGCGCTTCATCCAGATGTATTCGGACGTGGTCCTCGGGCTCGACCATGGCGCATTCGAGGAAGCGTTGGAAATCGCCAAGGAGGATCGCGGCTTCTACCTCGATACGGAACTGAGCGCCGACGACTGGAAGGTGCTGGTCGCCGAATATAAGCGCCTGGTCGAGAAGCAGTGGGGCAAGCCCTTCCCGCAGGACGTGCATGAGCAGCTCTGGGGTGCCATCGGCGCCGTGTTCGGCAGCTGGGAATCGGACCGGGCCAAGGTCTATCGCCGCCTCAACGCCATTCCCTCCGACTGGGGCACGGCGGTCAATGTGCAGGCGATGGTGTTCGGCAATATGGGCGAGACCTCCGCCACCGGGGTCGCCTTCACCCGCGACCCGGCGACCGGCGAGAATGCCTATTATGGCGAATATCTCATCAACGCGCAGGGCGAGGACGTGGTCGCGGGCATCCGCACGCCGCAATATCTGACCAGGGCCGCGCGCGAACGGGCAGGGGCCAAGCCGCTGAGCATGGAAGAGGCGATGCCGGAAACCTATGCCGAGCTGGCGGGGGTCTTCAACATCCTCGAAACCCATTATCGCGACATGCAGGACATCGAGTTCACGGTGCAGCAGGGCAAGCTGTGGATGTTGCAGACCCGCTCGGGCAAGCGCACCGCCAAGGCCGCGCTCAAGATCGCGGTCGACATGGCGATCGAAGGGCTGATCAGCGAGGAGGAGGCGGTAGCCCGCGTTGATCCGAGCGCGCTCGACCAGCTCTTGCATCCCACGCTCGATCCAGCGGCGCCGCGCGATGTGCTGACCAAGGGACTGCCGGCCTCGCCGGGCGCTGCGTCCGGGCAGATCGTGTTCGACGCGAATACCGCCGAGCGTCTCAACGAGATGGGCGAGGCGGTGATCCTGGTGCGGATCGAGACCAGCCCCGAGGATATCCACGGCATGCACGCCGCGCGCGGTATCCTGACGGCGCGCGGCGGCATGACGTCACATGCCGCCGTGGTCGCGCGCGGCATGGGACGCCCGTGCGTCTCCGGCGCGGGTTCCCTGTCGATCGACAGCGCGACCAAGGCGCTGCGCATCGGCAGCCGGACGCTCAGCGAGGGCGACATCATCACCATCGACGGCGCGACCGGCGAGGTGATGGCGGGCGAGGTGCCCACCGTGCAGCCGGAGCTGGCCGGCGATTTCGGCACGCTGATGGTGTGGGCCGACAAGGTGCGCAGGCTCAAGGTCCGCGCCAATGCCGAAACCCCGCTCGATTGCCGCACCGCGCGCGAATTCGGCGCCGAAGGGGTCGGCTTGTGCCGTACCGAGCATATGTTCTTCGATGCCGAGCGCATCACCGCCGTGCGCCAGATGATCCTGGCCGACAGCGAAGCCGGGCGCCGCGAGGCGCTGGCCAAGCTGCTGCCGGAACAGCGCGCCGACTTCGCCGAGATCTTTACGGTGATGGCGGGCCTGCCGGTCACGATCCGCCTGCTCGACCCGCCGCTGCACGAGTTTCTGCCGCATGGCGACGGCGAGTTCGCCGAGGTGGCCGAGGCGGCCGGTGTCAGCATCGACACGCTGAAACGCCGGGCGAGCGAGCTGCATGAATTCAACCCGATGCTCGGCCATCGCGGTTGCCGGTTGGGCGTTACCTATCCCGAAATCTACCAGATGCAGGCCCGCGCGATTTTCGAGGCCGCGATCGAGGTGGCGGAGGCGCTGGGAACCGCGCCGGTTCCCGAAGTCATGATCCCGCTGGTCGCGACCCGGCGCGAGCTTGAACTGATGAAGGACATTGTCGACCGCGAGGCGCTGGCCGTCTTTGCCGAAAAGGGCCGCACGATCGAATATCTGGTCGGGACCATGATCGAACTGCCCCGCGCCGCCCTGAAAGCCGGCGAGATCGCCGAGCAAGCCCAGTTCTTCTCCTTCGGCACCAACGACCTGACCCAGACGACCATCGGCATCAGCCGCGACGATGCCGGGCGGTTCCTCACCTCCTATGTCGACAAGGGTATCTTCCCCCGCGATCCGTTCATCAGCCTCGATATCGAGGGCGTGGGTGAGCTGATCGAGATTGCCGCCGCCCGCGGCCGGGCGACCCGGCCCGATATCAAGCTCGGCATTTGCGGCGAGCACGGCGGCGACCCGTCGAGCATCGCCTTTTGCGAGCAGATCGGCCTCGATTATGTCTCCGCCTCGCCCTACCGGGTGCCGATCGCCCGGCTCGCGGCGGCGCAGGCGGCGCTCGCACGAAAGGGCTGAGCTTTATCGGCGAGGGGGTGGGAAAAACGCTTGCCTAACCCCCTTGCCCCGCCTATGTGGCCACTTCCCCGAGCATCCCTGGATGCCGGCCGGGGCGCCCGTAGCTCAGCTGGATAGAGCATCAGACTACGAATCTGAGGGTCGGACGTTCGAATCGTTCCGGGCGCACCATTTTCCCCAATGGCTTATCATAACGACAGCGCGGCCACGGCTGCGGTTTGTCGCGTTGCTGGCTTGTGAAGATCACCGAACCTTACCTGCATCAGTAGGGGCAAGTTTGGCATGTGCTATGCAGTAACCGGGAGGCACACGAGGACGGGAGGATGGCAATGTCCCATGAGGTCGATCGCTCTTATTATCAGCGGCGTGCCCAGGAGGAGCGGGCAAAAGCCGAGAGAGCCAGCGACCTGATGATCAGGCGATCCCACGAACTCCTGGCTGAAGTGTATGAGCGCAAAATTGCCGCCCCCGTTCCGAGCCCACAGCCACATGGTCCGGGCCATCCATCCCAAAGACACGCCCCGTGATCGTCCGGCACCGCCTCCGAATGAATTTGACCCCTCTATAGTCAAAGCCCCTCTACCGTCCTCGCGACAAACTCGCTAAGGCCGCCCCGTTCTATAAGGGGAGACAATGATGGCCGAGCGAATCGACAAGGCGGGACTGCAGGTTGACCAGAGTCTGGCGCGGTTTCTCGAGGATCGTGTGCTGCCGGGGACCGGGCTCGAAGCTGCGGCTTTCTGGCCCGGCGCGGCCGACCTTTTCGCGCGCCTGGCACCGCGCAACCGCGCACTGCTGGCCGAACGCGACCGGCTCCAGGCAGCGATCGATGCATGGTACACGGCGCGCGCGGGGCAAGCGATCGACGGCGCGGCCTATCAGGCGTTTCTGCGTGAGATCGGCTATCTGGTGGAGGAGCCGGCGCCCTTCACGGTCGGAACCACCCATGTCGATGACGAGATCGCGACCAGCGCCGGGCCGCAGCTTGTCGTCCCGGTGCTCAACGCCCGTTTCGTGCTCAACGCGGCCAATTCCCGCTGGGGCAGCCTCTATGACGCGCTCTATGGCACCGACGCGATCGCGCCGCCGTCGTCCGGGGGGGGCTATGACAAGGCACGCGGCGCTCTCGTCATCGCCTGGGCCAAGGCGTTTCTCGACCGCGCCGTGCCGCTGGCATCGGGCAGCTGGGCCGATCTGACCAATCCCGAGGACGGGATCGCGATCCGCGACCCCGCGCAATATGTCGGCAAGACCGAGAACTCGCGGTTGTTCTGCAATAACGGCCTGCATATCGAGGTGGTGTTCGACCGCGCGCATCCGATCGGCAAGGATGATCCTGCCGGAATCGCCGATGTGATCCTCGAATCGGCGCTGACCACGATCGTCGACCTCGAAGATTCGATCGCTGCCGTCGATGCGGAGGACAAGGTCGCGGCTTATGAGAATTGGCTGGGCCTGATGCAGGGCACGCTTGAGGACACGTTCGAGAAGGGCGGCAAGACCGTTACGCGTCGCCTCAATGCCGACCGGAGCTATGCCGCGCCGGATGGCAACACCGTGACGCTGCCAGGGCGCAGCTTGCTCTTCGTGCGCAATGTCGGCCATCTGATGACCACCCCGGCCGTGCTGCTGCCCGACGGCAGCGAGGCGCCCGAGGGCATATTGGACGCCATCGTCACCAGCCTGATCGCCTGCCACGACCTGAAGCGGACCGGCCGCTTTACCAATAGCCGCAAGGGCTCGGTCTATATCGTCAAGCCCAAGATGCATGGTCCGGTCGAGGCGGCGTTCACCAACGACCTGTTCGACGCGGTGGAGGATCTGCTCGGCCTTGCCCGCCATACGGTCAAGGTCGGCGTGATGGACGAGGAACGGCGGACTTCAGCCAATCTCGCGGCCTGCATCCATGCCGTGCGCGACCGCATCGTCTTCATCAACACCGGCTTCCTCGACCGCACCGGCGACGAGATGCACACATCGATGCGGGCGGGCGCGGTGATCCGCAAGGGCGACATGAAGGCCTCCGCCTGGATCGCCGCCTATGAGGATCGCAACGTGCAGATCGGCCTGGCCTGCGGCCTGTCCGGCAAGGCGCAGATCGGCAAGGGCATGTGGGCCGCGCCGGATCGCATGCAGGATATGCTGGAGCAGAAGATCGGCCACCCGAAGTCCGGCGCGACCACTGCCTGGGTTCCCTCACCGACCGCCGCGACGCTGCACGCCACCCATTATCATGGCGTGAACGTCTATGCCCGGCAGGCGGAGCGCAAAGCCGAGCCGGTGGCGTCGCTCGACGCGCTGCTGACCATCCCGCTCGCCCATGGCCAGAACTGGTCCGAGGCCGAGGTAACGGCCGAGCTGGACAATAATGCGCAGGGCATATTGGGCTATGTGGTGCGCTGGATCGACCAGGGCATCGGCTGTTCCAAGGTGCCGGACATCCATGATGTCGGCCTGATGGAGGATCGCGCGACGCTGCGCATTTCCTCGCAGCATATCGCGAACTGGCTGCTGCACGGTGTGTGCACGGCCGATCAGGTCGATGCTGCCTTTGCGCGCATGGCGGTCAAGGTCGATGCGCAGAATGCGGGCGACCCGCTCTATCGGCCGCTGGCTGGAAACGAGGGCACGAGCCTTGCCTACCAGGCCGCCCGCGCCCTGGTGTTCGAAGGCGTAGCACAGCCCAATGGCTATACTGAACCGCTACTGCATGCCTTCCGCGCGCGGGCCAAGGAGGTCCAGTAAAAATACGATCTCCGTGCTGGAGCTAGCGTTTTAAAATCCTTGGACTATTGGGAGTCGTATTCGACGGGCGCGCGTTGGGGAGCGCACCTGTTCAGGGGATAAAAATGGGGCGATATTTGGAAGGCCATTGTGGGGCGCGGCTGGTTGCGGGGGCGCTGGCGGCAATGCTTTTGGCCAATTCCGGTGCCCAGGCGCAAGTCGCACCGGGGCAGGCCGCCCTGCCGACTCGCGAAGATCTGCGACCAGTTCCAGAGCCCACCCGCCCGGCAGGACCGCGCCTTTCGGTGGTTGGCGACATTGAGCGTTCGCCTTGTCCGCTGGCGGATCCGAAGTTCGCCGATGTCATGGTTCCGGTCAACAGCGTCACTTTCAACAATCTGAAAGGCATCAGCGCCGAGGAGATGCGCGCGGCCTGGGCCCCCTATGCCGGCACGCGCCAGCCGGTATCGGTGCTGTGCGAAATTCGCGATGCGGCGGCGACCATCCTGCGGGACAAGGGCTATCTGGCCGCCGTGCAGGTCCCCACCCAGCGGATTGAAAACGGCGAAATCCATATGGAGATGCTGTACGCGCGGGTCACGGCCGTGCGCGCCCGCGGCCAGACCGGCGGCGCCGAATCGCTGATCGCCCGCTATCTCGGCCGCCTCGCCGACGACGAGATATTTGATCGCAACAAGGCAGAACGCTACCTGCTGCTCGCGCGGGATATTCCCGGCTATAATGTGCAACTGACCCTGAAACCGGCGGGCACCGCGCCCGGCGAGCTGATCGGCGAAGTGACTGTCGTTCGGCGGCCGTATACGGTCGACTTTTCGACCCAGAATCTCTCGTCGCGCGCGGTCGGGCGCTGGGGCGGACAGATCAAGGCGCAGGTCTTTGGCCTCACGGGCATGGGCGATGCCACGTCGATCTCCTTCTATTCGACCAGCGACTTCGAAGAACAGCAGATCCTCCAGATCGCGCACGAGTTTCGGGTCGGCGGCGAGGGCCTGAAATTCGGCGGCCAGTTTACCTATGCCTGGACCGAGCCTGATATCGGCGCGGGCGCGGTGCCGTCACCGCTGCGGGCGCGAACGCTTTTTGCGACGCTGGAGACATCCTATCCCCTGGTCCGCCTGCAAGCCCATAATCTGAGGGTGGGTGGGGGCCTTGATGTCATCGACCAGCGGGTCAACTTCGGTGCGCCGCTCAGTCGCGATCGGCTGCGCATCCTGTTCGCGCGCATCGGCGGCGATGCGGTGGACCTTTCGCATCAAAGCCCGCGCTGGCGGCTGGCCGGAAATATCGAACTGCGCAAGGGCCTGTCCATATTCGAGGCGAGTGATTGCACCAGCGGGTGCGGCGCCGGTCTCGGCCCAAGCCGCAGTGATGCTCGTGCGACGGCCGGGTTGGTGCGGGCCGCCGGTGTCGCGGAGATCGCGCTGGGCAAGTCCCTGTCGATCGCGATCGCGCCCCGCGTCCAGATCGCTTTCGATCCGGTGCCCGCATTCGAGGAATTCTCGGCCGGCAACTACACCATCGGGCGTGGCTTTGATCCCGGCGTCATATTGGGTGACAGCGGCATCGGCACCAGTGTCGAACTGCGCGGGCCGGGCGTGCTGGTCGGCGGCGTGAAGGGTCTCAATCTTCGTCCCTATATGTTCGCCGACGGCGTGCAGATCTGGAACCTCAATGCCGCCGGGCCGGCCAGGGGCCTGCTTTCGCTGGGTGGCGGCGTGCGCGCCGAGTTTGCCGATCGGGTGGTGTTCGATGCCAATGTCGCCGTGCCGGCGGACGTGCCCATAGATACGACCGGTTTGCGTGCCGACCGGCGCGTGCGTTTCCTGCTGACCCTGACGGCGCGCCTGTTGCCGTGGAGTGACCGCTGATGTCCGCTCGCCTGACCTCCTCCTGGCTGAACCGCGCATCGGTCATTGCAATGGGCGCAGCTTTCGCGGCGACGCCGCCGGCAATCGCGCAGTCCTTCAATGCCAGCAGCACGGTGGCGGGCGGTAGCGCCAATGTCGTGACGAGCGTGGGCATCACCAATGTGACGGTCAACACGCCCCAGGCGGTGATCGACTGGACGCCGACCGACACGGCCACGGGCGGCGGTCCGATCGATTTCCAGTCGAGCGGCACGACCGCGACCTTTACAAACGGCGCTTCGGTGACCGATTTTGCGGTGCTCAACCGCATCCTGCCCGTCGATCCGACACGGGCTGTCCAGTTCAACGGAACCGTCAACGGCCGCGTCATGATCCCGCCCAGTGGTCCCACGGTAACGGGGGGCTCGGTCTATTTCTACAGTCCCGGCGGCATCATCCTGGGCGGCAGCGCCCGCTTCGATGTCGGCGCGCTCGGCCTGTCGACAGCGTCACCCGTTTTCGATGCGGCGACCGGCGATTTCATTGTCGCCGGGTCGGTTATCTATAATGCGGCGGTTGATGGCACAGCCGTCGTCATCAATATCGGCGCGCAGATTACCGCGCCCGTCGACCTGAGCAGCTATGTCGCCATATTCGCGCCGGTCATCCGGCAGGACGGACTGATCGACGTCAACGGATCGACGGCTCTGGTCGCGGCCGGAGCGGGGACGCTGACGTGGAGCGGCGGCCTGTTCGACATACAGGTGACGGTCGGATCGGACGGCGATGCCTCCCATACCGCCATCTATCACACGGGCACCACCGGCGGATCGACGGCCGGCAATGGCGCGTCGGGTGATCGTCATCGCGTCTTCATGGTCGCTGTACCCAAGAACTCGGCGATAACGACCCTGATTTCCGCTGGCGGCACGATGGGCTTCGATCTGGCCGGCGCGGCGGATACGGACGGGAACTCCGTCATCCTGACATCGGGTTATAGCGATGTCTTGACGATATCCGGCGGGTTGGGCCTTTCGCCGAGTGGGTCGGGCGACATTATCGTCAATAATGCCACGGCGACTTCGGACCTGGAGGTTTTCTCGACGCATAACTCGGCGCTGATGGCGACAGGCGGCGGCGCGACATCGGTGACTAGCGCGACGCTGAGCGGCGACAGCGAGGCGCGGGTCGAGGCGACCGGCGCGGGCAGCAGCATCACGGCCAACACGCTCAATATCTCCGCGGCCATTGCAAGTTCGGCATCGGTGATCACGGGCGGCAATGCCCTTCTATACAGCAATAATGGCGCGTCGGTGAATGTGAGCGGCACCGTGCGGCTCGACGCCAGCGCCTTCTTTCAAGGGTCCACGGGGGGCATCGATGCCACGGCCGGATCGGCGCGGGTTGCGGCTGACGGTGGCGGGTCCATCAACATCGGCGCCGCGCTGACCATCAATGCGGATGGCTTTGGGAGCCCGGCAGGGAGAGGGACCGGCGGATTCGCGGAGGTTACGGCAAATGGTGGCGGGTCCATCACGCTTGCCAGTCTTTCCCTCTCTGCGCTTGGTGTCGGGGGCACCTATGATGGCAGCTTCATCGATGGCGGCGACGGCGTGGGCGGCACGGCCCAGATCAACGCCGCGCTCGGTCCGGGCAGTGCGATCACGATAACGGGCGATACCATATTGGATGCCAGCGGCTCCGGCGGCAACGGTGATAATGCAAATGCGGGGCGCGGCATTGGCGGTCGTGCCGAGATATTTGTCGGTGGCAGCAACAGTCTTGTCGTCAATGCGCCGACCGGGCAGTTGGTCGCCCGCGCGGAAGGCATAGGCGGCTCTGCTTTCGGAACCGGCATTGGCGGCGCGGGCACGGGTGGCATCGCGCAGATTTCCGCGACCGGCGGGACGCTGTCGAGCAACGCGTTCACCGGCATCTATGGCGGCGGTTTTGGTGGCTCCTCGGTGGATGGTGCCGGCGGCATTGGAACAGGCGGCCGTGCAACGCTGTCCGTGAACGCGGGCGGCAGCATCGCGCTGAGTGCGCCCAGCGAGGTGCTCGACGTTCATGCACCGGGCTCCGGCGGCAGTGCCCAGGGAGCTGGCGATGGCGGTCTCGCGCTGTCCGGCATCAGTGAGATCATCGCGCAAAATGGCGGCGCGATCACGGTTGACGGCGCGACAACTATGGTTGCGTCCGCCTTGGCTGGTTCTGGTGCCAATGGCGGAAATGCGAACGGTCTGGGATCCGCGTCGGTATCGGCGAATGGCGGCACGGTGACAATCAATGGCAGTCTCGCTGCCCTGAGCGAAGCAATGGGTGGCGACGCGTTTGCGTCGGGTGGCAAGGGCGGGGACGCGACGGCTGGCGAGGTCGATATCATCGTCGATGCCGGCGCTTCCGGCCAACGCGGCGCAATTTCGATCGCATCCTATTCGGGCCTGGCGAATGCATTCGGCGGGGCGGGCAGTGTCACTGGCGCGAGCTATTTCGCTGGCGGGCCGATCCTGTCGATCCAGCATGGCAGTTTCAGCGCCGGCAGCGTGACGATGCTGACGACAGGCAGCACTGTCAGCCCGGCAATTCCAGCACCTGCGGGGCGGCTCTTCCTTGTGGACAGCACGATCAATGTGACTGGTGATTTCAATATCCGGACACCGGGCGCCCTTTCGGTCTTTGCCGATAGCGCCAGCTTGACGGCCGCCGATGTGACGCTCGTCGCCGGGGATTTCGTGAACGATGTCGGCGGGCACACGCCGGCGACGCCGGGAACGCTCGGGGCCGGATCCATCTCGATCCTGTCCGGCAACAACATCATTCTCGGCGCCAGCCTCAACAGCACCGGCTCGGCACTCAACCTGAACGCGAACGGCTTGATCTCGGTCCTCGACCTGACGGCGGTTACGGACATCTTCGGCACGGCGAACGGCCCCATCACGACCCGCAATCTCAAAGCCGGCAAGAGCGTGGTCATGTCGACCCTGTCCAACCTCAGCGTGCAAGCCGTCAACGCGGGGTTCGTCAATCTGTTCGCGCCGCAGGGTCTGCTCAGCGTCAACGGCGTCGTCTCCGCGCCTGACATCAGCGTCACCTCGAACGATATCGCGATCGGGGCGACCGGCGGCCTCAATGCCGGCGCGACCGGTACGATCCAGATTGTCGGCATGAACAGTGCGGGCATGCGTATCGGCGACGGCGTAAGCGGCGCCGGCTATCAGCTCGACAACAGCGAATTCAGCCGCATCTTCAGCGGCAGTTTGAGCCTGGCCACCTCGGATGTCTCGGCGCTGCCGATCGACATGACGATCGGCGACCTCGACATCACCGGATCCGGCGGCACCATCGGCCTGCCCAATGGCGCCGTCACCTTCTTTACCGGCAATCTGTCGACGCAGGCAGCATCCGGCACGATCCGCGTGGTCGGGAGTGTTCGCGCGCGGGGCTTTGGCGCTGGCAACGAACTCGTGTTCGATAACGACACGACCGAAGTCGATGCGCAGACGGGGTTGCTTGAGACCGTCGGGACCGGAACAAGCCTGGCTGGGGGGATCAGGTTCATGAGCCGGCGGGTGCATGTCGCCCAAAGGTCGATACTCGACCGTTTGCAGCAAGACCCTTACTATGCGGGGCGGGTTGTCGATATCAACACGCCGCTTGCGACCGCTCGTCCCAATGGCGTCATCCGCACCCAGGCTATCGGGACCGACAACGCGATCGCGGTGCTGGTGCAGAATACAGGAACGCTCTTCCTGCCGGCGGGATTTCTGGTTTTCTCCGATGGGCCGATCAACCAGTCCAGCGCGACCAGACCGGGCTCGCTTGAGTTTATCATCAATGGCAGGTTGATGACGCCAGGCGGACTGCTCTTCGGCAATGCCGTTCATGATTTCCTGGTGGACGACAGCAATCGCGCCTTTTTCACGGCCGCATCGACGATCAACGGCTGTCTCGTTTCGACCGTGGTTTGCGGCCCGCCGCCGTCATCGCAGGATTTCCTCGAGTCGGACAATTTCACGACGTTCGGTCGCTTGCCGGATCTTATCCAGCCGGACGCTGCCTTTGGGGAACCGCAGTCGGAGGAAGAGCGCAAGGAGCAGGAGGAGGCCGCGGAGGTCACCAAGAAAGCGCCGATACCGCCGCCGACACCGCTGATCAGCACCCGGCCGCTCGATCCGCCCATTGACGTGGACGAGCCGGTCTCGGGCTCGGGCAATCCAGCCCTGATTGGTGGCGGGGTGCAGCCATGAACCGTTTCAGGACGCCTTTGCCCTGCCTGGTGCTCTGCCTCGTGCTTGCGCCTGTCCAGCCGGCGGGGGCGCAGCCGATATCGGTTCGGAACAGCTTCCGTGTCGGCACCTCCGGCGTGCTGTGCTCGGCGCAGGCCGCACCGGGGGATCAACGGCTGTCGGGCTTGTTCGACCGCGCCTATCGGCTGACATGCCGTGATGCGGCCGGGGCGATCGGGTCGGTGGTCGCGCTCCGGCATGATATCGATTCTGCCCAGCCGTCCGCTGGCATGGGGGGTGACAAGCTGGAATGCCACGCAGCCGAAAAGGCGGATGTTGCCGGCGTCGGCGCGGTGAATGCGCTCCTCTGCCACGATCCTGCCCGGGAGGTGGACTATCGGCGCTATGTCGTCCGCAAGGGCGCCACGCGCTATATGGCCGAGGGCCTGGCCGGATATGATCCGGCGCTGCGGCTGGCGCTGGCGACGGTGATCAATGATCGCACCCAGCCCGGCGAGGTGTCGGTCGCCTCGACGCAGGTCGCGGACGCGGCCGCCTTTGCCCGGGTGCAGGCGGGCGCACTCGACGCCGAGGGTGCGCGATCCGAGGCCTATATCCGCAACAATGATGGCCGCTTCGCCGAGGCCGCGGATTTCTTCGAAGTCCTCGCCGCGCGCACCGACGACCAGGGACACAGGGCGGAACTGATCGCCAACGCCGGGTTGCAGCAGTCCAATCTCGGCAATTTCGCGGCTGCATATTCCCTCTTCCTTCGCGCGGAGCGGGAAACGGCGGAGAGCGACGGCGTCGTCCAGCGGCTGCTGCGCAATTACCGCGCGATCAATCTGCTGAACCAGCGTTTCGCGGATGCGGCTGTCATCGTGCTCGACGCGCCCATGGCGGCGGTGCTGCGCGATTATGATGTCGCCAATGCCCGCGATGGCTATGTCTCCGCGCCCCTGGCCGGCCAGATCAACCGCGAGAATACGGGCCTCCAGCGCCTGGGCGGTGTCCAATCCGGATTGTCGCCGCAGGAACGCGCCGCGATCCTTGACGCGCAGGGATATGAATTGCGCGGTGTCGCGCTGGCCCAGCAGGGCAAGCTCGACCCGGCGGATGTCGCCCTGTTGCGGGCGGACAAGGCGGTAATGGCGGTTCGCAAGGGCCGGGTCCTGTCGACCCGCTGGCTTCGCGCGCAGATCGCGATGGAACGCGCGGCCATCGCCGAGGCGAGAGGCAAGATGGGCGAGGCGGGCTCGGCCTTCAACCAGGCGGTCCAGATGCTGGAGGGCGCTTATCCCGATTCACCTTCATTGCTCGCGGCCCGCGCCAGACGGGCGGGTTTCCTCGCGCGGTCGGGTGATCAGGCCGGCGCGCTGGCCCAGTTCGCGCAGGTCATCGACGAGAGCGAGACGGTCTCGGACAGTTCGGCGACGCTCCGCGACCTGCTCTCGCCCTATTTCTCGCTGCTCGTCCAATCGACCGATCCCGCCGCGCCGGCCGCACTGTTCAGGGCGACGCAATCTCTCCAGCGGCCCGGCGTCGCCAGCACGCAGGCGATCCTTGCGCGTGAGCTGAGCGAAGGCAATGACGAGGCGTCGGCGCTGTTCCGGCTGTCCGTCGCGCGCACGCGCGAAATCGTGAGGACCGAGACGGAGATCGCCGTTCTGGCCGCGATCGAAGCTCCGAGCGGCGCGGAGCTCGCGCGCCTGACGGCCGCGCGCCAGACATTGGACGTGCTTCGTGCAGAGCAGACCGCGATCACCTCACGCCTTTCCAAATATGCGCAGTATAAGGTGCTGGCACCCGGCTATGTCGCTCTGCCGGAACTGCAGGCGGCGCTGAAGGACGGCGAGGCCTATTACAAGCTCTCCACCGTCGGCGATGCCGCCTATGCGCTGTTTGCCGACCGCAACGCCGTCAAAGCCTATAAGATCGAGCAGACCGTGGTTGAGCTCGAGCAGTCCGTCTCGACCTTGCGCGACAGCATCGTGCGGGTCGAAAACGGTCAGGTCGCCACTTATCCGTTCGACATCGAACGGGGGCGCTCGCTCTTTGTCTCGCTATTCGGCCCGGTCGCGGGCAATCTGGACGCGGTCAGGCATCTCATCTTCGAGCCGGACGGGCCGCTGCTCCAACTGCCGCCATCGGTGCTCGTGACCGACGATGCCAGCGTTGCCCGCTACAAGGCGCGGATGGCAAAGCCCAATGCCGACGAATTCGACTTCACCGGAACCGCCTGGCTCGGGCGCAACCGCAAGACGACCATTTCGGTGAGCCCCCGCGCTTTTCTGGACGTGCGCGCGATTGCGCCGTCTCGAGCGCCCAAGGCGTATCTGGGCCTCGGCAGCAACGCTGTTCCACAGGCCCTGCCAGCCGGAACGGACGCGGATGGCTGCGACTGGCCGCTTGCCACCTGGCAGAAACCGATCGATGCGGATGAACTCAAGCTCGCCCGTTCGCTCATGGGCAGCGCGCGCGCGGATGTACTGACGGGCGCGGGTTTCAGCGACACCGCCTTGCTCGGCGACGCACATCTGGCGGACTATCGCATCTTGCATTTCGCGACCCATGGCCTGGTGACGGCGCCGCGTCCGCAATGCCCCGCGCGGCCCGCACTGGTGACGTCCTTCGGCACGGGCGCGTCGGACGGCCTGTTGAGTTTCCGCGAAATCTTCGACCTCAAGCTCGATGCCGACCTGGTGATCCTTTCGGCCTGCGATACGGCCGGCATGGCAACCGCGGCGGCCTCGCGAGAGGCGGGCGTGCGGACGGGCGGCAATTATGCGCTCGATGGTCTGGTGCGTGCGTTCGTGGGCGCGGGCGCGCGTTCCGTCATCGCCAGCCACTGGCCGGTGCCTGATGATTATAATGCGACCAAGAAGCTGATCGGCGGGCTCTTCACCGGCAAGCCGGGCGATTCGATCGGCAAGCTGCTCAACGATGCGCAGGTCAGCCTGATGAACGTGCGCGAGACGTCGCATCCCTTTTACTGGGCGGCATTCGTGATCCTGGGCGATGGCGAAAAGCCCTTGCTCCGGCGCTGATCGCGCTTCGCCTAGAGCAGGCCGTGTTCGCGAAAGCTGAAGCAGTCGGAGTGGTGGCCAAAGATATAGTGATCCTGCAAGGACGCACCGACGGCGCGGGCTGTCCGCCAGATCTGGCGGGTCGCCGCAACGTCCTGATCGCTGGGCCGCATGTCGCCCGAGGGGTGGCTGTGGGCCATGAAGAGATAGGCGGCATTGAGGCGGACCAGCGCGCGGGCGATCGATCCGAGCGGGAGGGCGATCGTCGACATGCCGCCGCGCAGGATCAGGCTGCCGAGGACCTGATGATCATGCCCCACAAACCACAGCCAGCACATTTCGCGCCGCCAGGCGTCGGCCTTCTGCCGATCACGTTCGCCGAGTCTGCGCCAATGTCCGTTCATGTGCCGAAATGGGACTGTTGCTCGCCGGGACGCCAGCGCAGATAACTCGATAATGGCGTCCGTTACGGATGTTCGTGGGGGCTTCTTGAGGCGGGAATGATGCGCTAGGACCAGTCTTGCCCATGACCCATTACGAACAGCAATATCTCGACCTCATGCGCCACATCTGGACGCACGGCCATGAACGCGTCGACCGCACTGGCGTGGGCACCCGGTCCATATTGGGCGCCACCATGCGCTTCTCGCTGGCCGACGATGCCGTGCCGCTGCTGACGACCAAGCGGGTCTATTGGAAGGTCGCCGCGCGCGAGATGATCTGGTTCCTTTCAGGGGAAACCAATATCGCGCCGCTTGTTGCGCAGGGCGTGCATATCTGGACCGACTGGCCGCTCGACCGCTATCGCCGGGAGACCGGCGAGGGGATCGACATGGCAGGGTTCGAGGCGCGCATCCTGGCCGACGAGGATTTCGCGCGGCAATGGGGCGACCTTGGCCCCGTCTATGGGCGGCAATGGGTCAACTGGCCGCGCTATGAGGCGGTCGCGGGCGAGGAAGGGCTCTATCGGCGGGCCGAGCCGGGGCACAACCAGATTGCCGGCCTCGTGCGCGCCATCAGGGAAACGCCGGGGTCGCGCCGCTTGCTGTTCACGGGCTGGAATGTGGATGAGGTGGCCCGGATGGCGCTGCCGCCCTGCCATATGACCTATCAGTTCCATGTCGCGGGCGGGCGCCTCAATGGCCTGCTGTTTCAGCGCAGCTGCGACCTCGGCCTTGGCTTTGCGTTCAACATTTTCGGCCTGGCGCTGATCACCCGCATGCTCGCGCAGCAATGTGATCTGGAGCCGGGCGAAATCGTGTGGAATGGCGGCGATGTCCACCTCTATCTGAACCATGCCGATCTGGTGGATGCACAGCTTTCCAGGACGCCGTCCGGAGCCCCCAGGCTGCGCCTCCTGCGCCGCCCGCCGACGATCTTCGATTATGCGATCGAGGATTTCGTGGTGGAGGACTATGCGCCCCAGGCGGCCATCGCCGCGCCGGTCGCCGTCTGACATAGGACGCCTGTTGGATTTCACCGGCCGCGCTGTTGGACGCTTTCAGGCGTATAGCTGGTATAGGTAGCGCTAAAGCAAGCGCCCCCGATAGGCGACGGTGCCGGTCTCTCCAGGCGCGATGGAATGGTCCAGACGAAGCCGTATATGGGTCGCGGGCACATCCATCGCTGGCCGCAAGTGACCGCGCGTGTCGAACTGGAACTGGGCATCGGGCCGCGCCCAGTTCTTCCCGCCATCCGCCGAAACCCGCAAAGCGCCGTTGCGGTCGGGCAGGATCCGTACGCCCAATGGAACCCGTGCGACGATATCATAGCCGGGCAGGGGATGCGCGCTGTCGTTGCGATAGCGGATCAGGAAGATCAGCCGGTCGCCACTGCGCGCCTCCTGCCGGGTCTGGAGAACATAGCGCGGGCCAGTGCTTCGCGCGGCTTCCACCGTCTCGACAAGCAGCTGGCCCTCCAGCACCAACGGTCCAGCGGAACCCATGGCCAGACGCGCGTCAGCCTGTGTCGGCAAGAGCCCGGCGAGAGTGGCTATGGTTAACGCGCGCAGTGACATGGCACGACAGTCGTAGTGCGCTCGCCTCACCAATTGGTTAATAGCGTGATCTGGATGAAGGGCCATTTGACCGGCTCGCCGGGGCCGTGCATGGAATGGGACGATGGCAGACAGATCGGACCCTCCCCAGCTAACTGAAGTGTCGCAGGAATTGGATCGCCTGACGGCTCTCGAGACGCTGTACGTCGAGCGGAACCGGCTGCTGTCCGGTCTGGCGCTGACGGCCGGGATCGGTTTTGTCCTCGCGATTCCCTTTGCATTGCAGGCCGGCGCCACCTTCTTCCTGCCGCTGACGGCCGCGCTCGTGATTGCGATCACGCTGGTGCCGTTCCTTGAATGGCTGGAGCGGCATCATGTGCCTTCGGCGCTGGCGGCGTTCATCGCGCTGACGACGTTCCTGCTGGCCGCCAACACCGCGCTCGTCCTGATCATCGTGCCGGCGACGGATTGGCTTCAGCTGCTCCCCCAACGGATCAATCAGGTAAAGGCCAATCTCGCACCAATCATCGATGTCTATTCCCAGCTCCAGCATTTCGTGGACGAGACGGTCAAGCTGATCGCGGCCGGTCCTGTCGCGGCAGCCCAGTCGGCGGCGATCGACACGCCGCGTTCGCTCCTGCAGTTCGTGGCCACCGCTGCCCCGGCTGCCCTGCTGAACATGCTCTTCGGCATCCTGGTCATCTTCTTCTTCCTGAGCGGCTGGACCAGCCTGCGGCGAGAAACGATACGCAGCCGGGAGAGCTTTGACGGCGCGATCGCCATCGCCCGCGTCATCCAGAATGTCGTGGACGCGACCTCGCATTATGTGCTGACCATCGCCACGATCAACCTGACGCTCGGGGCGACGCTGTCGCTGGCGCTGCTGTTGATCGGCATGCCGTCGCCGCTGATGTGGGGCGGGATCGTCGCGCTGCTCAATTTCATACCCTATCTGGGCCCAATCATAGCGGCCATCCTTCTTGCGCTCGGCGGATTGATGACGTTCAGCGACGTGGGCGTCGCGCTGATGCCTGCCGGGGTCATGATCGGCTTGCACCTGGTTGAAGCGAATATCCTGACGCCGGTCATTCTGGGCGGGCGGCTTCGGATGAATCCGCTGCTGATTCTCGTGTCCCTGAGCTTCTGGGGCTGGGTGTGGGGGACGCCGGGCGCTCTGCTGGCCGTTCCGCTCCTGATCATCATCCGCACCGTGCTGGCGGCGGCCGGCAAACCCGATATTGCCGGCTTCCTGTTCGAGGCGGGCACGCTGACCGGGCCAATTCGTGATATCAAACGCGATAATGAAGCAGAGGCTGCCAAGGACGGTTGACAGCGCCGATGCCCTCTTATACCTGCGCTGCCTCACACCATATGCGGGTGTAGCTCAGTTGGTTAGAGCGCCGGCCTGTCACGCCGGAGGTCGCGGGTTCGAGTCCCGTCACTCGCGCCATATCCCTTATAAGATCGGCGATAATCGCCCTTTTTGGGATAGGGCGCTCAGGCGCGCCATCTTCCGGTTTCCATCCAGATCAGCAGTGGCCGCATCGGCGCGATCCATATGATGCCGCTCACGATATAGACGATCGGCTGCATCCAGCCGGGCAGCGCCCCGATCCACGGCGACAGGCTGGCTATGATCGCCGCCCAGAGCGTGATGATGACAAGGATAAGCAACATTCCGGCGGGTTTGCGCCAGCTGGGTTGAGTGTTCATGTCAGCGTCCCTGTCCTTCATAAAACGCGGCTTCCGTAACGACGAGATCGAGCCGCAGATCGAGCGGCTCCACCGGCAGGCGCTCCACCATCTGCACTGACCAGGCCAGGCCGATGCGCAGGGCATCCGGATTGGCGGCAAAGGCCCGGTCGTAGAACCCGCCGCCCTGTCCCAGCCGGTCGAGCGCGCTGTCGAAGCCGACGAGCGGGGCGATGATGACGTCCGGCGTCACGGTGGGCGCCTCGGGCGGGGGCTGAAGCATGCGGAAAGGGCCGGGCAGCAGGAGCCAATCGGGATGCCAGGACGCAAAGGCCATCGTCCGCCCATCGGATTCGATGCGGGGCAGGGCCAGCCCGTGGCCCAGTCGGGCGAGCTGGTCCGCGATCGCGCTGGTGGGCGCCTCGTCGCCGGTCGCGTGATAAAGCGCGACGGTCCCTCCGCTCGGCAGTCTGCGCAGGACAGGGGAGGGCAGTACGCGAAAGGCAAGCGCGCGCACCGATGGCGCTAGCGTAGCTGTAAAGCGGGCGCGGCGATCACGCAGGATGCGGCGCAGCGCCGCCTTGGACACTCCGGACGAGCCATTACCGTTCAGCGTGTCCATGTTCGACCGATCCCGAAACTATGCCCCCTTGCGGGATAGGAGGGTGACGGGACCGCCATGGCCGTTTGCAGGAAAATCCTCTGACGCCTCAACGTCAGGTGGGGACCATGTGACACGGACCGGAATCCGGACAGGGACAGCCCCCTTGGATGTGATATCGCCTCAGGGATGTTCGCATAAGCGCGCACCGGGCAGTACCCGTCGTCTGTCAATCTAGGTCGCGGCCAGCTCAGCTGCAAGCCCCTGTCCAATCATCTCCAACCGTTCGGCCAGTGCATCCAATATAGCCAGCGTTGCGGGATCGTCCTCCGCGGGAGGGCTTGGGGCCGCTGCCTGGCGTCCCGGCGCCTGTGCGTCGGACAGGTCATCCGCAAGCAGGAGCGCGGCAAACAGGAACTGCCGCACTTCCGTAAGACCCGGGCTGGACTGTTTGACCTTGTCGACACGGTCGCCGATCATCCGGGCGAGCTGGTGCAGGCGCTGCTCCTCGCCGTCGCGGCAATTCACGGCATATTGGCGCCCGGCGATGGAGAGTTGCACTTCAGCCATTGCGCTGCCCCTTCTGGAGATCGTCGATCAGGGCATCGAGGGAGCGGAGCGCGGCCACCGCCTTGTCATGCGAAAATGGATCGACAAGCGCCGGATCGCCCTGCGGCGGCGCGGGTGCCGGATCGAGCGCCCGCAGCCGGTCGACCTCCGCTGCATGGGCCTTTGCCCGGGCGTTGGCCTCCGCAATGTCTCGCGCTTGGTCGCGGGTCCGGCTACGGGCCTTCTCCACGGTTGTTTCCAGGCGGCTGATCGCGCGTTCGATCCGGCCAATTGCCTGCATCATGCGGTCGCTGGTCATGCGCGGTCCATATCACGCGGCCACGGCAATGCAAAAGGCATGGCAAAAGAGATATGGGGACAAAAGCGAATCTGAACGGCGGAACAGCGCCTGATCGCGCCCCATGGTTGACGCTGAGGCCTTCTGGCGACAAACGGAGCGCGCGCGAATCACCCTCGGCCCGGCGGGCGGGCATATCGATTTTCGTTCAATTCTGGCGACGATGGGGTCAACAGCAAAGCATGACTATTTCTGACCAAGCACTGTCATCGGCCATTCGCGTGCTCGCCATGGATGCGGTGCAGGCCGCCAATAGCGGCCATCCCGGCATGCCGATGGGCATGGCGGACGTTGCGACGGTGCTTTTCCGGGACGTGCTGAAATATGATCCCGCCGCGCCCGACTGGGCGGACCGGGATCGCTTCATATTGTCGGCCGGGCATGGCTCCATGCTCATCTACGCGCTGCTGCACCTGACCGGCTATGCGCGCCCGACCATGGACGACATCCGCAATTTTCGGCAGCTCGGCAGCCCGTGCGCTGGCCATCCGGAGAATTTCGAGCTGGCCGGGATCGAGGTCACAAGCGGCCCGCTTGGCCAGGGCCTGGCGATGGCGGTCGGCATGGCGGTCGCCGAGCGGCACCTCAACGCGACATTCGGGGCGGATCTGGTTGATCACCGCACCTGGGTCGTTGCGGGCGACGGCTGCCTGATGGAGGGGCTCAACCACGAAGCGATCGGCCTTGCCGGGCATCTCGGCCTGGGCCGCCTCAATGTGCTGTGGGATGATAACCGCATCACCATCGACGGCGACACCGACCTTTCCACGAGCGAAGACGTGATGGCCCGCTATGCCGCCACCGGCTGGCATGTGACGGCCTGCGACGGGCATGATTTTGCCGATATTCATCGTGCGCTGGACGAGGCCCTGACGGACGATCGCCCTTCGCTGGTCGCTTGCCGCACGATCATCGGTAAGGGTGCGCCCAACAAGCAGGGCAGCCATAATGTTCATGGCGCGCCGCTTGGCGCCGACGAAATCGCAGCGGCCCGCCAGGTCCTGGGCTGGGAATTGCCACCCTTCGAACTGCCCGCCGATGTACTGGCCGCATGGCGCGGTTTCGGCGCGCGCGGTGCGCATGCCCATGCTGCTTGGAACGATCGCGTCAAGGCGCACGGCAAGGCCGCCGAGTTCAAGCGGCGCATGGCCGGGGAACTGCCCGCCGATTCCGGCATCGATGCCCATATAAAGAGCCTCATCGCCGCACCGCAGAAGATCGCGACGCGCAAGGCCAGCGAGATCGCACTCGAGGCGCTGACCGCCCATGTGCCCGAGATGATCGGCGGATCGGCTGACCTCACCGGCTCCAACAACACCAAGACCAAGGCGACGCCGCCGCTGACCCGCGACGACTATGCCGGGCGCTATGTCTATTACGGCATTCGCGAGTTCGGCATGGCCGCGGCGATGAACGGCATGGCGCTCCATGGCGGGGTTATCCCCTATGGCGGTACCTTCCTCGTCTTCTCAGACTATTGCCGCAACGCGATCCGCATGTCGGCCATCCAGCAGGCGCGGGTCATCTATGTGATGACGCATGACAGCATCGGCCTGGGCGAGGACGGCCCGACCCACCAACCGGTCGAGCATGTCATGTCGCTGCGCCTGATCCCCAATCTGGAGGTGTTCCGGCCCTGCGATGCGGTCGAGACCGCCGAATGCTGGCAGCTCGCCCTTGAAAATGCCGACAAGCCGTCGGTGCTGGCGCTGACCCGCCAGAACCTGCCGCAGCTCAGGACGAGCGGCGGGATGGCGAGCGCGCAGGGCGCCTATCGCCTCCGGGACGCCGCCGCGCCGCGCAAGGTTGTGATCGTCGCCACCGGATCCGAGGTTGAGATCGCGGTAAATGTGCGTGACATGCTGGAGACAGCGGGTATTGGCGCCGACGTCGTCTCGATGCCGTCATGGTCGCGCTTCATGGTACAGCCACAGGGCTATCGCGATGATATACTGCCGCATGACGTGCTGCGGGTTTCGATCGAGGCGGGCACGACATTCGGGTGGGAAGCGATCACCGGGATATTCGGACTTCGCTTCGGCATCGACAGCTTTGGCGCATCGGCCCCCGCCGATGTCCTCTACGACCATTTCGGCCTCACGGCCGCGAAGATAGCGCCGCAAATTCTTGCCGCGCTTGGACACCACTAAGGGAGTACACATCCGATGGCAGTCAAGGTTGCAATCAATGGGTTCGGTCGCATTGGCCGTCTGGTCGCGCGCGCGATCCTGGAGCGGACCGATCATGATCTGGACCTCGTTGCAATCAACGACCTGGCCGACGCCAAGTCCAACGCGCTCCTCTTCAAGCGCGACAGCGTCCATGGGCCGTTTCCGGGTTCGGTCGAGGTCGATGGTGACGCGATCGTGGTCAACGGCAAGCGCATCGTCGTGACGGCCGAGCGGGATCCCGCCAAGCTGCCGCATGCCGAGCTTGGCGTCCAGATCGCGCTCGAATGCACCGGCTTCTTCGCCGACAGGGAAAGCGCCGCCAAGCATCTGAGCGCAGGCGCCAAGCGCGTGGTCATCTCCGCGCCGGCCAAGGGTGTCGACAAGACCATTGTCTATGGCGTCAATCACGAGACGCTGACCGCCGCCGACACGGTCATCTCCAACGCGAGCTGCACTACCAACTGCCTCGCGCCTCTCGCCAAGGTGCTAAACGATGCGATCGGCATCGAGCGTGGCCTGATGACCACGATCCACAGCTATACGAACGACCAGAAGATCCTTGACCAGATCCACAGCGACATGCGCCGCGCACGCGCCGCTGCCATGTCGATGATCCCGACCACGACCGGCGCCGCGCGCGCAGTGGGCGAGGTTCTGCCGGAGCTGAAGGGCAAGCTTGACGGATCGGCGATCCGCGTGCCGACCCCCAATGTCTCCATCATCGACCTCACCTTCACGCCGGGGCGGGACACCACGAAGGACGAGGTGAATGCGCTCCTGAAGGCGGCTTCGCAAAGCGGTCCGCTCAAGGGCATCCTCGCCTATTCGGACGAACCGCTGGTGTCGATCGACTATAACCACTGCCCGGCCAGTTCGACCATCGACAGCCTGGAGACGGCGGTGATCGACGGCAAGCTCGTGCGCGTGCTGAGCTGGTACGACAATGAATGGGGCTTCTCCAACCGCATGGTCGACACGAGCGGCGTGGTCGCTGGGCTTCTCTGAAACTAACCCGTTGGGGCTGAGCGAAGTCGAAGCCCACTACCGAGCGGAGCGAGGTCAGCCTCGTCTCCGCTCGGCTTTACCCTTCGACTTCGCTCAGGGCGAACGGAGGCATAGTGAGGCTGATCATGGCGAAACCCTACAAAACCCTCGATGACATGGGCGATATCACCGGCAAGACCGTGCTGGTGCGCGAGGACCTGAACGTCCCCATGTCCGACGGCACGGTGAGTGACGACGCGCGGCTGCGCGCTGCCGCGCCGACCATCCTAGAACTTGCCGATCGCGGCGCAAAGGTCTGCGTGCTTGCGCATTTTGGCCGGCCCAAGGGGCAGAAGTCGCCCGACCTGTCGCTCTCGCTGGTCAGCCAGGCGCTGGCCAGGGTGCTGGGGCGGCAGGTGCAGTTCATCCCCGATTGCGCCGGGCAGGACGCGATCGACGGCGTTGCAGTGATGCGCGGCGGCGACATCGCCATCCTCGAGAATACGCGCTTTCACGCTGGCGAGGAAAAGAACGATCCCGCGCTGGTCGATGCGATGGCAGCGGTCGGCGATCTCTATGTGAACGACGCCTTCTCCGCCGCGCACCGCGCCCATGCCTCCACCGAGGGGCTCGCGCACAAGCTGCCCGCCTTTGCCGGACGCAGCATGGAGAAGGAACTCGACGCGCTGCAGGCGGCGCTCGGTACGCCCGTCAAGCCGGTCGCGGCCGTTGTCGGCGGGGCCAAGGTTTCGACCAAGCTCGACGTCCTCAATAATCTCGTGACCAAGGTCGATCACCTGATCATCGGCGGCGGCATGGCCAATACCTTCCTCGCCGCGCGCGGGATCAATGTCGGCAAGTCGCTGTGCGAGCATGACCTCGCCGACACGGCCCGCGCGATCCTCGATGCCGCCGACAGGGCCGGATGCATCATCCACCTGCCCTATGACGTGGTTGTCGCGAAGGAATTCGCCGCCAATCCGCCATCCTTGCGGAGCTGCAATGTGCACGAAGTTGCTGCCGACGAGATGATCCTCGATGTCGGGCCTGCCGCGGTGGAGGCGCTGGGCGATGCGCTCAAGACCTGCCGCACGCTGGTGTGGAATGGGCCGCTGGGTGCATTCGAGATCCCGCCCTTCGATACTGCGACGGTCAGCCTGGCGCGCACGGCGGCGGCGCTGACCAGGGAAGGCGCGCTCGTCTCGGTGGCTGGTGGCGGTGATACCGTCGCCGCCCTCAACCAGGCCGGCGTCGCGGACGATTTCACCTTCATCTCCATGGCGGGCGGCGCCTTTCTGGAATGGATGGAGGGCAAGGAACTGCCGGGCGTCAAGGCGCTGATGGGGTAGGCGCGGCCATCGCAGGGCGGCGTTCCATCGCGCCGGCAATGTGATCGGGTCGTCGTCACAGGCAGTCGCAAACGGGTGGATATCATGGTTGAGACTGTCACCGTAACGCGCTAGGCGGCGGGCCAGTTTTCTGCGCTGCGGCCATGGGAATATCCGTGGACGCAGCCAAGTTCAGCTATCACGCCACTAGGAGACAGATTCGAATGACCGACATCGACATGCGCGAAAAAATTTCCAATGGCGCGGGATTCATTGCCGCGCTTGACCAGAGCGGGGGATCCACGCCGAAGGCGCTGAAGGGCTATGGCATCGAGGAAGGCGCCTGGTCGAGCGACGAGGAGATGTTCGGTCTCATTCACCAGATGCGCTCGCGCATCATCACGGCGCCCTCCTTCGGCGGGGACAAGGTGATCGGCGCCATCCTGTTCGAGCGAACCATGGACGGCGAGATCGGCGGCAAGGCCGTTCCGGCGGTGCTGATCGAACGCGGCGTGGTACCGTTCATCAAGATAGACAAGGGCCTGGAAGACGAGGCGAACGGCGTCCAGCTCATGAAGCCCATGCCGGAGCTCGACGCGCTGCTCTCCCGTGCCAAGGCGCTGGGCGTGTTCGGCACCAAGGAACGGTCGGTCATCAACCTTGCCAATCGCGAAGGCATCGCCGCCATCGTCAAGCAGCAGTTCGAGGTCGCACAGCAGGTGCTGGCTCATGGCCTCGTTCCGATCATCGAGCCGGAAGTGAACATCAAGAGCCCCGAGCGCGCCGATGCCGATCAGATCCTGCTCGAGGAGACGCTGAAAGTGCTCGACGCCCTGCCGGGCGACGACAAGGTGATGCTCAAGCTCAGCATTCCCGCCAAGCCGGGCTTGTTCGATCCGCTTGTGGCCCATCCCCGCGTCCTGCGCGTCGTGGCCCTGTCCGGCGGTTTCAGCCGGCCCGAGGCATGCGCTGAATTGGCGAAGAACAAGGGGATGATCGCGAGCTTCAGCCGCGCCCTGCTGTCGGATCTGCGGCACCAGATGTCGGATGCCGAATTTGACGCCTCTCTGGGCTCGGCGATCTCCGAAATTCATGCGGCTTCCACCGTGAAGGCGTAATCACCTCGCTCTGAACTGATTTACGATAGGGGCCGGACATTGCGTCCGGTCCCTTTTGTTTTGGGGTGGCCAGAGCTATGACCCCGTGGACTCAATTGAATTGGAGAGCTGCCATGACCGCCATTCAGGAAATTCCGCTCAAGACCCTACGTGGCGCGCCGACGTCGCTCGCGGATTATGCGGGCAAGGTGCTGCTGGTCGTCAATGTCGCCTCCAAATGCGGCCTGACCCCGCAATATGAGGGGCTGGAGAAGCTCTATACGCAGCAGCGCGACCGCGGGCTTGTCGTCCTCGGCTTCCCCGCCAATGATTTCGGCGCGCAGGAGCCGGGCACCCATGAGGAGATCGAGACCTTCTGCACCGCCAATTATGGCGTCGATTTCCCGATGTTCGAGAAGGTCGTGGCGACCGGGCCGGACAAGCACCCGCTCTACGCGGCGCTGACCAGCGCCATCCCCACCAAGGCAGGCGGCGATCCCGAGGTGTTCCGCGAAAAACTGCGCGGTTACGGCATGACGCCGACCGAAGACCCGGAAGTCCTCTGGAACTTCGAGAAGTTCGTCATCGACCGCTCGGGCAATGTCGTCGCGCGTTTCGACCCGAACACGACGCCTGAGGATCCGGCGCTGCTCGCGGCTATCGACAAGGCGCTCGGCTAAGCCGGACCGGATGGACGAACTCGAACCGCTCGACCCGGGCTTTGCGGACCGCTTCGAGCGGGACGGGAAGCGCCGCCCGCCCTGCCAACTCTACCTGATCTCGCCGCCGCAGATCGACGCGACCTTCGTCGATTCGCTGCGGGCGGCGTTCGACGGCGGGCCGGTGGCGGCGTTCCAGCTCCGTCTCAAGGGGCTGGACGAGCACGCCATCACCCGCCTTGCCGAGCCGTTGCAGCGCCTCTGCGCCGAACGCGACGTCGCCTTCATTGTCAATGACAGCATAGCGCTGGCCAAAAGGCTGGGTGCCGACGGCGTGCATCTGGGGCAGGGGGATGGCGACCCGAGGGAAGCGCGGCAGGTGCTTGGTACCGCCGCACAGATCGGCGTCACCTGTCACGACAGCCGCCACCTCGCCATGGAGGCCGGAGAGGCCGGCGCCGATTATATCGCGTTCGGCGCCTTCTATCACACCGCCACCAAGGAGACCACGCACCGCCCGGATCCCTCTATACTGAGCTGGTGGGTGACGCTGTTCGAGATTCCCTGTGTAGCGATCGGCGGCATCACCGCGGAGAATGCCGCGCCGCTGGTCAAGGCGGGGGCAGATTTCATCGCGGTCAGCAGCGCGGTGTGGGCGCATCCGCAAGGGCCAGGCGCAGGCGTGGCGGCGTTCAGCGCCGTTCTTGGATCATGAGCCATGCGGACAATTCTTCGCTAGCCAAGGTTCCGGCAGTCACGCTCGGTTTCTGGATTATCAAGATACTGGCAACCACGCTTGGCGAGACCGCGGGCGACACGCTCTCCATGAGCGTCGATCTCGGCTATCTTGTCTCGACGCTAGTCTTCGGCACCATATTGATTGCGCTCGTCGCGGCGCAGATCAGGGCCGATGGATTTCGCCCGCTGCTCTATTGGGCGACGATCATCGCCTCGACGACGGCAGGGACGACACTGGCCGATTTTGCAACGCGCTCGCTGGGCATAGGCTATCCGGGAGGAAGCTTGCTGCTGCTTGCGCTCGTGCTCCTTTCGCTTGCCGGATGGTATGCGGTGCTGGGTTCGATCGCTGTGGAGTCCGTCGCCAGCCCCCGTTCGGAGGACTTCTACTGGCTGACGATCACCTTTTCGCAAACGCTCGGCACCGCGCTGGGTGATTGGGTCGCGGACAGCAACGCCATGGGCTATCTGGGCGGCGCGCTGATTTTCGGAGCCGCGCTTGCCGTCCTGGCGCTGGCATGGCGGTTCTCCCGTCTGTCGCATACGCTTCTGTTCTGGGCGGCCTTCATCCTGACCCGGCCACTGGGTGCTACTATCGGGGATTATCTCGACAAGCCCCTCGATCATGGTGGCCTGGCGCTCAGCCGTCCGCTGGCCTCGCTTGCGTTTGTCGCTCTCATCTTCATGCTCATCGGGCTCATTCCGCAGCGGGCGGCGCTGGCTAGCCAGTCACGCTGATCGCCGCCCCTTGCCCTTCGCCCCGCCAGCCGCTAGAGCGCCCACCGGCTCTTTCCAACTTTTGAAACAGGCAGGCTCGCGATGAAGATCAGCGGCGTGGACATTCGTCCCGGCAACAATATCGAATATGAGGGCGGCCTGTGGCGCGCCGTCAAGATTCAGCATACCCAGCCGGGCAAGGGCGGCGCCTATATGCAGGTGGAGCTCAAGAACCTGATCGACGGACGCAAGAACAATGTCCGGTTCCGCTCCGCCGAGAGCGTCGAGCGCATCCGCCTGGACACCAAGGATTTCCAGTATCTCTATGCCGAGGGCGACATGCTCGTCTTCATGGACAAGGAGAATTACGAGCAGATCAACCTGCCCAGCGACCTCGTAGGCGATGCGGCGGCGTTCCTGCAGGATGGCATGGAGGTGACCCTCGAAATGTATGAGGAGCGCCCGATTTCGGTGGCGCTGCCCGATACGGTCGAGGCGACCGTGGTCGAGGCCGACGCGGTGGTGAAGGGGCAGACGGCGTCCGCCTCCTACAAGCCCGCGCTCCTCGACAATGGCGTGCGCGTCATGGTGCCGCCGCACATCGTCAGCGGAACCCGCATTGTCGTCGATGTCTACGAACGCGAATATGTGAAGCGCGCGGACTGATCCAAAGGATAGCCTCTCCCTTTCAAGTTCAGCGGAGTCATGTGCCTCCGCTGAAGGGTTGGGGTGGGTCGCGAGCGCCAGCGAGCGTTCCGGCTTCGCCTCATTGGCTAATGCGAGCGATTGCCTGCGGCAATCGCACCCACCCCCGTCCCCTCCCTTGAAAGGGAGGGGGGAGTTGTTGTCGATGGTATCCCACTCCGGCCTCCTGACCGTCATCGAACGCGCCGCGCGCAAGACCGCGCCGCGCCTACGCCGCGACTTCGGCGAGGTCGAGAATCTGCAGGTCAGCCGCAAGGGGCCGGCGGATTTCGTCAGCCTTGCCGACAAGCGCGCCGAGGAAACGCTGGTCGAGGAGCTTGGCAAGGCCCGGCCCGACTGGGGATTCCTGCTGGAGGAGGGCGGCGAGATCGCGGGCGATCCGAACAAGCCGCGCTGGGTCATCGATCCGCTCGACGGGACGAGCAATTTCCTGCACGGCATCCCCCATTTCGCCATCTCGATCGCGGTGCAGGAGCCGCGCCTCGACGGCAAGGGCTGGGGCGAGGTCACGACCGGCCTCATTTATCAGCCGATCACCGACGAAAGCTATTGGGCGGAGAAGAATCGCGGCGCCTGGCTCCAGGACCGGCGGCTGCGCGTCTCGGCCCGCCGTGACCTGACCGAATCGCTGATCGCGACCGGCATTCCCTTTCACGGCCATGGCGACATGACGCAGTGGACACGCATCTTCGGCGCGGTTGCGCCCTCGGTTGCCGGCATCCGCCGCTTCGGCTCGGCTGCGCTCGACCTCGCCCATGTGGCATCGGGGCGCTATGACGGCTTTTGGGAAAGTGGCCTCAAGCCCTGGGACGTGGCGGCGGGTATCTTGCTGGTGCGCGAGGCGGGCGGCTTCGTTACCGATTTTCGCGGCGGCGACAACGTGATCGAGCGGGCGGAAGTACTTGCCGGCAATGATGCGATCCACAGCAAGTTGCACCGGCTGGTGGCGGGCGCGCTACGCTGATCCCTTGCCGTTCGGAATTGCCGAATTTCCGCAATTCCGCCCCTTGCTTCGCAAGTGCGGCAGTCCTAAAGCCGCCGCATTAGCTCAAGTCCGCATTGGGGACGCGCCTTGCCTGACCTGTCGCAATATCTGCCGATCCTGCTGTTTCTGGCGATCGCGTTGATCCTGTCGAGTGCCTTTGTGTTCCTGCCGATGGCGGTCGGGCGGCTGACCGGTGCGCACAAGCCGGATCCCGAGAAACTGAGCGAATATGAGTGCGGATTTCCAGCGTTCGAGGATCCTCGCAGCCAGTTCGACGTTCGGTTCTATCTCGTCGCGATCCTGTTCATCGTGTTCGATCTGGAGGCCGCCTACCTCTTCCCCTGGGCGGTGAGCCTGAAGGAGATCGGCTGGATGGGCTGGTTCACGATGATGGGCTTCATCTTCGAGCTTGTGCTTGGGCTCGTCTATGCATGGAAGAAGGGAGCACTCGATTGGGAGTAGAGCTTGAGCGCGCCGCTTCCCTGCCGCTGACGCAGCCGGACGGCGCCTTTTTCAACGACCTGACCGGAGAGGTGAATGACAAGGGCTTTCTTGTCACCTCGACCGAGGATCTGTTCCAGTGGGCACGCACCGGCTCGCTGTGGTGGATGACCTTCGGGCTCGCGTGCTGCGCGGTCGAGATGATCCATGTCAACATGCCCCGTTATGACATGGAGCGGTTCGGCGTTGCGCCGCGCGCATCCCCGCGGCAGAGCGACGTGATGATCGTCGCGGGCACGCTGTGCAACAAGATGGCCCCGGCGCTGCGCAAGGTCTATGACCAGATGAGCGAACCGAAATATGTGATTTCCATGGGGTCCTGTGCGAACGGCGGCGGCTATTATCACTATAGCTACAGCGTCGTGCGCGGCTGTGACCGGATCATCCCGGTGGACATCTATGTGCCCGGCTGCCCGCCGACCGCCGAGGCGCTACTCTACGGGGTGATGCAGCTCCAGCGGAAAATTCGCCGGGTGGGGACGATCGAGCGATGAGCAGCTCTTGTTTTTATCCGTTCGCCCTGAGCGAAGTCGAAGGGTCCTGCCGAGCGAAAGCGAGGCTCCTTCGCTCCGCTCAGGTCAAGGCTTCGACTTCGCTCAGCCCGAACGGAGTGTTTTGGTCATGAACATCGTGCACTCTGCCCCCCTCGTGCAGCCGATCGCCGGTCTTGCCGATACGCTGCGCAGTGCGCTCGGCGGGCAGGTCGTCGAGATCGTCGAGGCCTATGACGAGATTTCCGTGACCGTCGCCCGCGAGTCCGTGGCGGACGTCCTTACCGTGCTGCGCGACCGTTTCGACTATCAGCAGCTGATGGAGATCGCCGGCGTCGACTATCCCGACCGGGCGGAGCGGTTCGAGGTTTGCTATCACCTCCTGAGCGTGACGCGGAACCATCGCGTGCGGGTCAAGGTGACGACCGACGAGGGCAATGCCGTCCCCACCGTCACCCATCTCTGGCCGGTCGCGGGCTGGCTGGAGCGCGAAGTGTTCGACATGTACGGCGTGCTGTTCGCGGGCAATACCGACCTGCGCCGGATCCTGACCGATTATGGCTTCAGGGGGCATCCGCAGCGCAAGGATTTCCCGCTCACCGGCTATGTCGAACTGCGCTATTCGGAAGAGGCCAAGCGCGTCGTTTACGAGCCCGTTAAGCTCGCGCAGGATTTCCGCACCTTCGATTTCATGAGCCCATGGGAGGGCGCGCAGTATATCCTGCCGGGCGACGAGAAGGCGCAGGCGGCACCGCCCGCTGCTCCGCCGCCGCCTCCACCACCCCCAGTCGCTGCTGCCAAGGTGGAAGAGGTGAAAGCCGCGCCTGCCGCCACTCCGACTGCCAAGAAGGCCGCCAAGCCGAAGGCTGCGCCCAAGCGCAAGGCTGCCGCCGCCGCCAAGCCGGCTATAACGGCCGAAGCACCCAAGCCGAAAGCCCCCCGCGCCCGCAAGCCGGCCAAAGATTCAGGGGGTGACGCCTGATGTCCGACTATATCGAAAAACTTGATCATGTGACCGACGCCGAGGACCCCACGCTGGGCGATACGGAGATCCAGAACTACACGATCAATTTCGGTCCCCAACATCCGGCCGCGCACGGCGTGCTGCGCCTCGTCATGGAGCTGGACGGCGAGATCGTCGAGCGCTGCGATCCGCATGTCGGCCTGCTCCATCGCGGCACCGAAAAGCTGATCGAGTACAAGACCTATTTGCAGGCGCTGCCCTATTTCGACCGGCTCGACTATTGCTCGCCGCTTGCGCAGGAGCACAGCTATGTGCTCGCGATCGAGAAGCTGCTGAACCTCGAAGTGCCGATCCGAGCCCAATATCTCCGCGTGTTCTTCGCGGAGCTGACCCGTATCTGCAACCACATGCTGAACCTCGGCAGCCATGTGATGGACGTGGGCGCGATGACGCCCAACCTCTGGATGTTCGAGATCCGCGAGGATTGCCTCAACTTCTTCGAACGCGCATCCGGCGCGCGCATGCACGCGGCCTGGTATCGGCCCGGCGGTGTGCATCAGGACGTGCCGCTGAAGCTGCTGACCGACATCGCCGACTGGCTCGACACCCGTTTACCGAGGCTTTTCGAGGATGCGATCAGCCTGGTCGCCGACAATCGCATCTTCAAGCAGCGTAACGTCGACATCGCCGTGGTGAGCAAGGAAGACGCGCTCAAATGGGGCTTCTCCGGCCCGATGATCCGCGGCAGCGGCATTCCGTGGGATCTGCGCAAGAGCCAGCCCTATGACGTCTATGACCGTATGGAATTCGACGTGCCGGTCGGCACCCGCTTCGACTGCTATGACCGCTTCATGGTCCGGGTCGAGGAAGTCCGCCAGTCCGCGCGCATCATGAAGCAGTGCCTGAGCGAAATGCCGGAAGGCCCCATCGCCAGCTTCGACCGCAAGGTGGTCCCGCCCAAGCGCGGCGAGATGAAGCAGTCGATGGAAGCGCTCATCCACCATTTCAAGCTCTATACCGAGGGCTTCCACGTTCCCGCCGGCGAGGTTTATGTCGCGACCGAAAGCCCCAAGGGCGAATTCGGCGTCTATCTGGTGAGCGACGGCTCCAACAAACCCTATCGCTGCAAGATCCGGCCGACCGCCTTCAGCCATTTGCAGGCGATGGACTTCATGCTGAAGGGGCACATGCTGGCGGATACGACGGCTGTGCTGGGCGCGATGGATATTGTGTTCGGGGAGTGTGACCGGTGAGTCGGGATCGGATCGTAACCGCGCACGAAATGATCGCGCGCTACAACGCGCAGGACGCCGACGCCTATGTCGCCTTCATGACCGACACGGCCTGCGAGGCCAATTATCGCGGCGCGGTGCTGCGCGAGGGCAAGGAGGGCGTGCGCTCCGGCCTGAAAGCCATGTTCGCGCAATTCCCGCAGAACCGCGCCGACATTCTCGCCTCCTATGCGCTGGGCGAGACGGTGCTCCTGCATGAGAAGGTCTCCCGCGCTCCCGAAGGCGAGCAGTTCGAGGTCATGTCCATCTACACATTCAGCGGCGATCTGGTCGATCGCGTGGAGTTCATCCGTTAATGGCTGACGCACCCCATATCCCCGACGAAGCCGAAACCCGCGCCCGTTGGAGCGGTTTTGCCTTCACGCCCGAAAATGCCGCGCAGGCGAAGACGGTCATCGCGCGCTATCCCGAGGGACGGCAGCAGTCGGCCGTGATGGCGCTGCTCGACCTCGCCCAGCGGCAGGTCGGTGTGGAGACGAATACGCAAGGCTGGCTCCCGGTGCCGGTGATCGAATATGTCGCCGCGCAACTCGGCATGCCCTATATGCGCGCCTATGAGGTCGTGACCTTCTACACCATGTACAATCTCGCGCCGGTCGGCCGCTATCATGTGCAGGTTTGCGGCACGACGCCCTGCATGCTGCGCGGCTCCGACGATGTATTCGCGGCTTGCAAGGCCAAGGGGCTGGCCAAGGGCGCGACCACGCCTGACGGCCTGTTCACCCTGCACGAGGTCGAGTGCCTGGGCGCCTGCGCCAATGCGCCGATGGTCCAGATCAATGACGATAATTACGAGGACCTGACCTTCGACAGCATGAGCGCCATCCTCGACGACCTCGCGGCGGGCCGGCAGCCCAAGATCGGGCCCCAGATCGAGCGCCAGACAAGCTGCCCCGAGGGCGGGCCGACTGTGCTGAAAGAGATGGTCACGGAAAACCACGACTATCGGGGGGAATGGTGATGCGCTTGTCCTTTCCCATCACTCTAGTACTCGTCACCCCAGCGAAGGCTGGGGTCTCCATCGGTGGCGCGCAATCGCCTGAGAACCCAGCCTTCGCTGGGATGACGGATGTGGGAGTGCGCGCACATGGCTGATGCCCCCGCACCCATACCCGTGATCGCCCCCCTGTCCGACAAGGACCGCATCTTCACCAACGTCTATGGCTTCCAGGACTGGGGCATAGACGCGGCGATGAAGCGCGGCGACTGGGACAATACAAAAAAGCTGCTCGAAATCGGCCAGGACGCGATCATCGAGCACATCAAGGAATCGGGCCTGCGCGGGCGCGGCGGGGCGGGCTTTCCCACCGGCATGAAGTGGAGCTTCATGCCCAAGGAGCCCAAGCCCGGCAAACCCAATTTCCTCGTCATCAACGCCGACGAATCTGAACCGGGCAGCTGCAAGGACCGCGAGATCATCCGCCACGATCCGCACAAGCTGATCGAGGGCGCGCTGGTCGCGGGCTTCGCCATGCGGGCGCGGGCCGCCTATATCTATATTCGCGGCGAATTCATCTATGAGGCCAAGGTCCTCTTCGCCGCCGTCGAGCAGGCCTATGCCAAGGGTTTCCTCGGCAAGAACGCCTGCGGGTCGGGCTATGATTTCGACGTGTTCGTCCATCGCGGCGCGGGCGCCTATATCTGCGGCGAGGAAACCGCGCAGATCGAGAGCCTGGAGGGCAAGAAGGGCCAGCCGCGCCTGAAGCCGCCCTTTCCGGCGGGCGCGGGCCTTTATGGTTGCCCGACCACCGTCAACAATGTCGAGAGCATCGCGGTCGCGCCAACCATATTGCGGCGCGGCGCGGCGTGGTTCTCCTCCTTCGGGCGGGCCAATAACACCGGCACCAAGCTCTTCCAGATCAGCGGCCATGTGAACAAGCCCTGCGTGGTGGAAGAGAATATGGGCATCTCGTTCCGGGAACTGATCGAGCGGCATTGCGGCGGCATTCGCGGCGGCTGGGACAATCTGCTCGCCGTCATCCCCGGTGGCTCCTCAGTGCCGCTGGTGCCGGCCGTGCAGATCATGGACGCGCCCATGGACTTCGATGGGCTGAAGGCGCTCGGTTCCGGCCTCGGCACGGCGGCGGTGATCGTCATGGACAAGTCCACCGACATCGTCCGCGCCATTTCGCGCCTGTCATACTTTTACAAACATGAAAGCTGCGGCCAGTGCACCCCCTGCCGCGAGGGCACCGGCTGGATGTGGCGCGTGATGGAACGGCTGCGCACCGGCGACGCCGAAGCCAGCGAGATCGACACGCTGTTCGAAGTCACCAAGCAAGTCGAAGGCCACACCATCTGCGCGCTCGGCGACGCGGCGGCTTGGCCGATCCAGGGCCTCATCCGGCACTTCCGGCCGGAGATTGAGCGGCGGATCGCGGACAAGCGCGGGCCAGCGGCACCGATGATGGAGGCGGCGGAGTGATGAAGCAAATTCTGCATGTGCTTCCCAAGCTCTGCTACGCCATGGCCGCCATTCTTTTCCTTACAAAGAGCTACTTCATCGTAGAGGTTCTGCGACTGGGGTATTTTCCGGAGCTGGATTTGACGCGGGATATCGCGCCTCAGGTTGCAAAAGTTATGGCGGGCGTCGTCGCTGAATCGCTCGTCTGGGTGATCTTTGGATTTGTCGTGGAGCGCCAGAATAGGTTGGAACAGCGGATAAATGCGTTGTCGGAGGGGTTCTCCCATGCCTAAACTCACCGTAGACGGCGTAGAAATCGAAGTCCCGCAGGGCGCCACCGTCCTCCAGGCGTGCGAACTGGCGGGCAAGGAAGTTCCGCGCTTCTGCTATCATGAGCGCCTGTCCATCGCGGGCAATTGCCGCATGTGCCTGGTCGAGGTGAAACCCGGACCGCCCAAGCCGCAAGCCAGCTGCGCGCTCCCTGCCACTGAGGGCCAGGAAGTCCGCACCGACAGCGAAATGGTGAAAAAGGCGCGCGAGGGGGTGATGGAGTTCCTCCTCATCAACCATCCGCTTGACTGCCCGATCTGCGACCAGGGCGGCGAATGCGACCTGCAGGACCAGTCAATCGCATATGGCAAGGGCGCCAGCCGCTTCACCGAGAACAAGCGGGCAGTGACTGAGAAATATATGGGGCCCATCGTCAAGACGGTGATGACCCGCTGCATCCAGTGCACCCGCTGTGTCCGCTTTGCCGAGGAAGTCGCTGGCGTGCCGGAGATCGGCGCGATCGGGCGCGGCGAGGATATGCAGATCACCACCTATCTGGAGCATGCCGCCCAGAGCGAGCTGTCCGGCAATGTAGTCGATCTCTGCCCGGTCGGCGCGCTGACCTCGCGGCCCTATGCGTTCGAGGCGCGGCCGTGGGAGCTGAAAAAGACGCTGGCGATCGACGTGATGGACGCGGTCGGCACCAACATTCGCCTCGACAGCCGGGGTCGCCAGGTACTGCGCGCACTGCCGCGCATCAATGACGACGTGAATGAGGAGTGGGCGTCCGACAAGACCCGCCACGCGGTCGATGGCCTGGTGCGGCGGCGGCTCGACCAGCCCTATGTGCGGCGCGACGGCAAGCTGGTGCCCGCGACCTGGGACGAGGCTTTCGCGGCCATCGCGGCAGTCCGGCATGGCGGCAGCGTCGCGGCCGTTGCGGGCGATCTGGTCGATTGCGAGACGATGTTCGCCGCGCGCGAGCTGGTGAAATCGCTGGGCGGTTCGCTGTTTGAAGGCCGTCAGACCGGCTTGGCCTATGATGTCTCCAGCCTCTCGGCGGTCAATTTCAATTCGGGCCTCGCGGGCATCGAGACGGCGGACGCGATCCTACTGATCGGCACAAACCTCCGCTGGGAGGCGCCGCTGGTCAACACGCGCGTCCGCAAGGCGATCAAGAAGGGCGCAAAGGTTTTCGGCATCGGCGACCCGATTGACCTCACCTATCCGGTCGAGTGGCTGGGCAATGACGCGAGTCTGGTTGGCAGATTGCCCAAGGCGGTCGCCGAAGCGTTGAAGAATGCGCAGCGGCCTGCGGTGATCGTCGGCGGCGGGGCGATGGCGGTCGAGGGCGTGCACGGCGCGGCGCTCGGCCTTGTCGGCACGCTCGGTCTCGTCAAGGACAATTGGAACGGCTTCAACGTGCTGCATTTTTCCGCCGCGCGCATGGGCGGGCTGATGCTCGGCTACGCGGCGGACGGCGGTATCCGAGCAGTTGCGGCAGCCAGGCCGAAGCTCCTGTTCCTGCTCGGCGCCGATGAGGTGCCTTTCGATGCGTTCGCCGGGAGTTTCAAGGTTTTCATCGGCCATCATGGCGACAAGGCGGCGCAGGTTGCCGATATTATCCTGCCGGGCGCGAGCTATGCGGAGAAGCCGGGCACTTATGTGAACCTGGAAGGGCGCGTGCAACGCGGCGACCGCGCCGTCTTCCCGCCCGGCGATGCCCGCGAGGACTGGACGATCCTGCGCGCTCTGTCCGACGTGGTGGGCAAGCGCCTGCCATTCGACACTTTTGCGGAGTTGCGCGCCGCCATGGCCGCAGCCGTTCCCGCGCTCGGCGTAGATGGGCTGGCCGATTATGGTTGGTCCTCGCCGAAGCTAGCCGCCAGTCCGACGGGCCCGATCGGCTATCCGGTCAAGGATTTCTACCTCACCAACGCCATCTGCCGCGCCAGCCCGACGATGCAGCGCTGCTCGGCGGAGCTGGTGCACGGCGAAGTTTTCGCGGAGGCGGCGGAATGAGGGGTTACACATTGTTCCGTCATGCCAGCGAAGGCTGGCATCTCAGGCAGGACGGAACTGAGTCTGCCGCACGAGACCCCAGCGTCCGCCGGGGTGACGGCTTGAGGGAGCCGTCATGACCGCCTTCTTCCAGTCCTTCGGCATGCCCTATGATGGCGCATGGCTGCTCTCCACCATCGCGGGCATCCTCCTGATCGCCCTGCCGCTGATGCTGGCGGTGGCGATGACTATCTATGCCGACCGCAAGATCTGGGCGGCAATGGCGCTCCGGCGTGGTCCGAATGTGGTCGGTCCCTTCGGTCTGCTCCAGTCTTTCGCGGATGGCCTGAAGGTCTTCCTGCAGGAAACGATCGTGCCCAGCGCGTCCAATCGCGGGCTGTTCCTGATCGCGCCGATCATCACCTTCACCGTGGCTTTGATGGCCTGGGCGGTGATCCCGTTCCAGGCGGGCGTGGTGCTGGCCGACATCAATGTGGGCCTGCTCTACATCCTCGCGATCAGTTCGCTGGGCGTCTACGGCGTCGTGATCTCGGGCTGGGCGTCCAACTCCAAATACCCCTTCTTTTCCGCGATGCGCGCCTCGGCGCAGATGATCAGCTATGAGGTCTCAATCGGCTTCATCCTGATCTGCGTGGTGTTGTGGGCGGGCAGCTTCAACCTCTCGGCCATCGTCATGGCGCAGCGCGGCTATTACGGGTTCCTTAACGGCAATGGCTTCAACCCGCTGCTGTTCCCGATGGCGGTGCTGTTCCTTATCAGCGCCATGGCGGAGACCGCCCGCGCGCCCTTCGACCTCACCGAGGCGGAGAGCGAGCTGGTCGCGGGCTACCAGACCGAATATTCGTCCATGGCCTTCGCGCTGTTCTGGCTCGGCGAATATGCCAATGTGCTGCTGATGTGTGCGCTTAACGCGATCCTGTTCTGGGGCGGCTGGCTGCCCCCGCTCGACTGGGCGCCGCTTTATTATGTGCCGGGGATCATCTGGTTCTTCGCCAAGATCCTGTTCTTCTTCTTCGTCTTTTCCTGGGTGAAGTCGACCGTGCCCCGCTATCGCTACGACCAGCTGATGCGGCTGGGCTGGAAAATCTTCCTGCCGATGTCGCTCTTGTTCGTGGTGCTGGTGAGCGGGTTCCTCATGCTGACGCGCTATGGAGGCGCCCCATGATCCACATCATCAAATCCTTCACCCTCTGGGAGTTCGTGAAGGCGCATTGGCTGACCTTGAAATATTTCTTCAAGCCCAAGGCGACAATCAACTATCCGTTCGAGAAGAACCCGATCTCTCCGCGCTTCCGGGGTGAGCATGCCCTGCGCCGTTATCCCAATGGCGAGGAGCGCTGCATCGCGTGCAAGCTGTGCGAGGCAGTCTGCCCGGCGCAGGCGATCACCATCGAATCGCAGCCGCGCGAGGACGGATCGCGGCGCACCACCCGCTATGACATCGACATGACCAAGTGCATCTATTGCGGCTTCTGCCAGGAGGCCTGCCCGGTCGATGCCATCGTCGAGGGGCCGAATTTCGAGTTCGCGACGGAAACGCGCGAGGAACTGCTGTACGACAAGGCAAAACTGCTCGCGAATGGCGACAAGTGGGAGCGGGCGATCGCGGCGAACCTTGCCGCCGATGCGCCCTACCGTTAAGGCGCGGCAGCGAACGCCAAGGGGGATAAGGGTTCAGTGATTCACGTCTTTGCCTTCTACCTGTTCGCGAGCCTCGTTGTGCTCAGCGGCGCGCTGACCATATTGGCGCGCAATCCGGTGCACAGCGTACTGTGGCTCATCATGGCCTTTTTCAACGCGGCGGGGCTGATGGTCCTGCTGGGCGCGGAATTCGTCGCGATGCTGCTGATCATCGTCTATGTCGGCGCGGTCGCGGTGCTGTTCCTGTTCGTGGTCATGATGCTCGACATCGATTTCGCGGAATTGCGCGCGGGCTTTGTCGAATATCTGCCCTTCGGCGTGTTGATCGCGCTGGTGCTGCTGGCCGAGATCGTGTTCGGCGCCGCGGTGTGGAAGGCGGGGCCGCTCCAGCTGGTTCAGCGAACCGCTCCGCTGTCTGACGCCACGCCCAATATCGAGGCCATCGGGGCGCTGCTCTACACCCGCTATATTTTCCTGTTCGAGGCGGCCGGCCTGATCCTGCTGGTCGCCATGGTCGGGGCGATCGTGCTGACCCATCGGGCGCGGGCCGGGGTGCGCGGGCAGAATGTCGACCGGCAGAACCGCCGTCGTCCGCAGGATGCGATCCGGAATATCAACCAGCCCGTTGGGCAGGGGGTGGAGCTTTGACACGATTGGAACAAGCGCGTCATCCCAGCGCAGGCTGGGATCTCATGCGGCACGCCGAGACCTCAAGAGATCCCAGCCTGCGCTGGGATGACGTAAACGGGAGCGGAGCGTTTTGATCGGTCTCGTCCATTACCTCGTCGTCAGCGCGACTTTGTTCATGCTGGGCGTGCTCGGCATCTTCATCAACCGCAAGAACGTCATCGTCATCCTGATGGCGATCGAGCTGATCCTGCTCAGCGTGAACATCAACCTGGTCGCGTTCAGCGCCTATCTGGGTGATCTGGTGGGGCAGATTTTCAGCATGTTCGTGCTGACCGTGGCGGCGGGCGAGGCGGCGATCGGCCTGGCCATTCTCGTCATCTACTTCCGCGCGCGCGGCACCATCGCCGTCGACGATATCAACCGGATGAAGGGGTAAGCGCGCGGTGTCAGCGATCCAGATTATCGTGCTGCTGCCGCTGCTGGCTGCGATCATTGCGGGGCTGGGCAACCGGATGCTCGGCAATCTCGTGGCCAAGTCCCTGACCACGGGCGCGCTGTTCATCGCCTGCGGCCTGAGCTGGAGCATCTTCCTCGGCTTCTGGCTGGGCGGGGCGGAGGCCTATGTGGCGCCTGGCTTTACCTGGCTGCACTCTGGCACGCTCGATGCAGCCTGGTCGCTCCGGGTCGATACGCTGACCGCCGTTATGCTGGTGGTCGTCACCAGCGTGTCCGCGCTGGTCCATCTCTACAGCTGGGGCTATATGCAGGAGGACCCGGACCAGCCGCGCTTCTTCGCCTATCTGTCGCTGTTCACCTTCGCGATGCTGATGCTGGTGACCGCGAACAACCTCTTGCAGATGTTCTTCGGCTGGGAAGGCGTCGGCCTCGCCTCCTATCTCCTGATCGGCTTCTGGTACCATAAGCCTTCCGCAAACGCGGCCGCGATCAAGGCGTTCGTTGTGAACCGCGTCGGCGACCTTGGCTTCATGATGGGGATTTTCGGCACCTATCTGGTGTTCAACACCATCTCGATACCGGAGATTCTGGAAGCAGCACCGGCCATGGCGGGCACGACCATCGGCTTCCTCGGCCACCGTGTCGATACGATGACCTTGCTCTGCCTGCTCCTGTTCGTGGGCGCGATGGGCAAGTCGGCGCAGCTCGGTCTCCACACCTGGCTGCCGGACGCGATGGAAGGCCCGACGCCGGTTTCCGCGCTGATCCATGCGGCCACCATGGTGACGGCGGGCGTGTTCATGGTCTGCCGCCTCTCGCCCATGTTCGAGACCAGCGCGGTCGCCATGTCGGTCGTGACAATCGTGGGCGCCGCCACCTGCATCTTTGCCGCGACCATCGGCACGGTCCAGAACGACATCAAGCGGGTGATCGCCTATTCGACCTGTTCGCAGCTGGGCTATATGTTCTTTGCAGCGGGCGTCGGGGCTTATGGCGCGGCGATGTTCCACCTGCTCACCCACGCCTTCTTCAAGGCGCTATTGTTCCTGTGCGCGGGCAGCGTCATCCACGCCATGCATCATGAGCAGGACATGCGCTATTATGGGGGCCTCAGGAAATCGATCCCGGTCACCTTCTGGACGATGATGGCGGGTACGCTCGCCATCACCGGCGTCGGCATTCCGGGCACGGAGATCGGCTTTGCCGGCTTCTTCTCCAAGGATGCGATCCTGGAGAGCGCCTATGCGGCGGGCGGCCATGGCACGGGCGCTTTCTATGTCGGCGCGCTCGCGGCTCTCTTGACCAGCTTCTACAGCTGGCGGCTCATCTTCCTGACCTTCTACGGCAAACCCCGCTGGGCCGAGAGCGAGCATATCCAGCACGCGATGCATCATGAGCATGAGGATGTCTCGCACGAGACCAGCGAGCATGCGCTCGATCCGCATGACGCTCTGCCGCATGAGGGCACCGCCGGCTATCATCCGCATGAAAGCCCGCTGTCCATCCTCGTCCCCCTGCTGATCCTGACGGTCGGCGCGATCGCGGGCGGTTATGTCTTCCACCATGCATTTGTCGGGCCCGAGACCGGCGGCGAATTCTGGCGCGGCTCGCTCGCCTTCAACGAGCATCTGATGCACGCCAGCCATGAAGTGCCGATCTGGGTGAAATGGACGCCGTTCGCGGTGATGCTGACCGGCTTTGCCGTCGCCTGGCTGAGCTATGTCCGCTACACCGACTGGCCCGCGCGATTCACCGCGCAGTGGCGGGTGCTGTACGATTTCCTGCTCAACAAATGGTATTTCGACGAGCTGTACGACCTGCTCTTCGTTCGCCCGGCGTTCGCAATCGGCCGCCTGTTCTGGAAGGGCGGTGACATCGGCGTGATCGATCGTTTCGGGCCCAATGGCCTTGCCGCGCTCGTCGTGCAGGGGGGTGCCGTCACCCGGCGGCTCCAGTCAGGCTATCTTTATTCCTATGCTCTGGTGATGCTGATCGGCCTCGCCGCGGCGACAACCTGGGCCATCACTTACTAATGACAGGTTTTCCCATCCTTTCGCTGCTGCTCGCCGTGCCGATGGCGGGCGCCATCGCCTGCCTGTTCGCGAATGCAAACCAGGCACGCTGGATCGCGCTCGCCGCGACGCTGGTGGATTTCGTGCTCGGCGTCGTCCTGTGGGCGTCGTTCGATCAGGGCGTCGGTGCGCCGCAATGGCAGTTCACCGAATATGCGCCGATCTTCGGCCGCTTCTCATGGGCACTGGGCATTGATGGTATCGCGCTCATGCTGATCATGCTGACCGTGTTCCTGATGCCGATCTGCATTGGTGCGAGCTGGCGGGCGATCGAGAAGCGCGTCGGTGAATATATGGCAGCCTTCCTGTTCATGGAGGTGCTGATGATCGGCGTCTTCACGGCGCAGGACCTGTTCCTGTTCTACATATTCTTCGAGGCTGGTCTCATCCCGATGTACCTCATCATCGGCATCTGGGGCGGCGCCGACCGCATTTATGCGAGCTATAAATTCTTTCTCTACACGCTGCTCGGGTCGGTGCTGATGCTGATCGCGATGCTGTGGATGGTCCACGAGGCAGGCAGCACCAGCATACCCGTGCTGATGGCCTATGATTTCCCGCCACAGGCCCAAACCTGGCTGTGGCTGGCGTTCTTCGCGAGCTTTGCGGTCAAGATGCCGATGTGGCCAGTGCACACCTGGCTGCCGGACGCGCATGTGCAGGCGCCGACCGCCGGCTCGGTTATCCTGGCGGGCGTGCTGCTCAAGATGGGCGGCTATGGTTTCATCCGCTTCTCGCTGCCGATGTTTCCGGAGGCCTCCGCGCAGCTCGCATGGCTGGTCTTCGGGCTGTCGATGGTGGCGGTGGTCTATACCAGCCTCGTCGCGCTGGTGCAGTCCGACATGAAGAAGCTGATCGCCTATAGCTCGGTCGCGCACATGGCGATCGTGACGGCCGGCCTGTTCGCCTTCAACACGCAGGGGATCGAGGGCGCGATGATGGTGATGCTGGGCCACGGCCTTGTCTCCGGCGCGCTCTTCCTGTGCGTCGGCGTCATTTATGACCGGCTGCACACGCGCGAGATCGATCGCTATGGCGGCCTTGCCGACAACATGCCCAAATATGCGGTGTTGTTCATGGTCTTCACCATGGCCTCGGTCGGGCTGCCGGGCACGAGCAACTTCGTGGGCGAACTGCTGTCGCTGGTCGGCGTGTATCAGGCGTCGAGCTGGGTCGCGCTTGCCTGCACGACCGGTATCATCCTGGGCGCGGCCTATATGCTCTATCTCTACCGGCGCGTGATCTATGGTGCCTTGGACAAACCCGATGTCGCGGCTATGCGGGATCTGTCGCTGCGCGAGGTGCTGCTGCTTGTGCCGATCGCGTTGGCGGTGCTGTGGATGGGTGTCTATCCGGAAAGTTTCCTCGCGCCGATGCGGTCCGATGTTAACAGCCTGATGGCCCGGGTCGACCGCGCCCGGCCGGAAGGGGACGCAAGGCTCGCCATGGGCAAGGCGCCGGCGGCCGGGCATGAAGCCGTTCCGCATGCCGCGCATGGGGAGGCGCACTGATGTTCGACATGGCTTCCCTTCTCCTGATCGGGCCCGAGCTGGTCCTGACCGCCGCCAGCCTCATCCTGCTGATGGTCGCGGCCTATGCGGGTGATCGCGCGACGCTCACCATCAGCTGGCTGGCGGTCCTGGCACTCGTCCTTGCGGGCATCATGCTGGCCGTCCCCGGCGCAATCGGCGGACAGGCCTTTGACGGCCTCTACCGGGGCGATGCCTTTGCGGCCTTTGCCAAGGTGCTGATCTTTGGCGCAGCCGCGGTGAGCATCATCGTGGCGCCGCGATTCTTCGCGCACGACGGAACCGCCCGCGCCGAATATCCGATCCTGATCCTGTTTGCCTGCATCGGCATGGCGATCATGGTGTCGGCGGCTGATTTCCTGACGCTTTACGTGGGCCTCGAACTGAACAGCCTTGCCGCCTATGTGCTGGCCAGTTTCATGCGCACCGACGAGCGTTCGGTGGAAGCGGGCCTCAAATATTTCGTGCTGGGCGCTCTGGCGAGCGGCATCCTGCTCTATGGCATATCGCTGCTGTACGGTTTTGCCGGGACGACGGGCTTTGATGGCGTATCGGCTGCGGTTGCGGACGGCCTCGACAAGGGCGAACTCTTCGGCCTCGTCTTCGTTCTCGCGGGCCTCGCCTTCAAGATGAGCGCGGTGCCCTTCCACATGTGGACGCCCGACGTCTATGAGGGCGCACCGACCCCTGTCACCGCCCTGTTCGCGAGCGCGCCAAAGGTTGCGGCGGTCGCGCTGGCCGTACGGGTGGCGATCGAGGCGCTTGGTCCGGCCGGCATGGCATGGCAGCAGGTCGTCATCTTCATCGCGCTTGCCTCTATCCTACTCGGCGCGGTCGCGGCGATCGGGCAATCCAATATCAAGCGCCTGCTCGCCTACAGCTCCATCAACAATGTCGGCTTCGCGCTGATCGGCCTCGCGGCGGGAACACCGGCGGGCGTGGCAGCCGTGATGAGCTATCTCGCCATCTACATCGTCATGACGGTCGGCAGCTTCATCTGCGTCCTGCAGATGCGGGATGCGCAGGGCCGCCCGGTGGAAACCATTGCCAGCCTGTCGGGACTTTCGCAGAACAGGCCGGGCCTCGCGGCGGCCTTCGCGATCTTCATGTTCAGTCTTGCGGGCATTCCGCCGCTTTTCGGGTTCTGGGCGAAGTTTCTGGTGTTCGACGCCGCGGTGGCGGCGGGCCTCACCGCCCTGGCGGCGGTTGGCATCGCGGCCTCGGTGATAGGCGCGTTTTACTATCTCAAGATCATCAAGACGATGTATTTCGATGCGCCCGCCGAACCTTATGAACCGGCCCGCAGCCGTGTCGAATATGCGATCATGACCGTGGCCGCGACGGTAATCGTGATCGGCTATCTGTTCAACCCAGTGCTGGATCGCGCGAGCGCGGCGGCTGCCGCGGCGTTGTTCTGACGCACCGGATCGTCGTCATTGCCGAAACCGGGTCGACCAACGCCGACCTTGTGGCGCTGGCAGCCAATGGAGCGGACGAGGGCTTGTGGCTGCGTGCCGAGCGGCAAACCGGCGGCCGGGGCAGGATGGGCCGCAGCTGGACCAGCGAGCCGGGTAACCTCCATATCTCGACGCTGGTCCGGCTGAGAGCCGGCGACCCTCCCGCGCCGACGCTGGCGCTGGTCAGTGCGATTGCGGCGCACGACACCGCACAGGCGCTGCTGCCCGACCGGCGGGTGACGATAAAATGGCCGAATGATCTGACGGTCGATGGCGCAAAACTATGCGGCATGCTACTGGAGCGCCAGGGCGACGCGGTGATTGCCGGCTTTGGCATGAATGTCGGGCAGGCGCCCGATCTTCCGGATCGCATTGCGACCAGCCTTGCGGCTTGCGGGGCAGACCCGGAAGTCGATGCCCCCCAGGTCGCGGAACTGCTTGCCGGTAATTTCGCCCGCCGGCTCGATATGTGGCGCCGGGAAGGACTGGAGAGCATAATAGCCGCCTGGCTTTCGGCCGCGCATGATCGCGGTACGCGGCTGCGGGTCATCTGCCCCGATGGCACCCGGATCGAGGGTGCCTTTGACGGGCTTGCCCAGGATGGTGCCCTCCTCCTCACGCTGGAGGATGGCACGAGACAGGTCATCCATGCCGGTGATGTGTTCGCGATTTGAGGAAGGACAGGACTATGCTTCTCGCGGTCGATGCAGGCAATACCAATGTCGTGTTCGCGCTTGTCCAGGGCAGGCAGGTTGTCGCGCGCTGGCGCATCGCGACTGATCCCCGCCGGACAGCTGATGAATATGCGGTCTGGCTGAACCAGCTTCTCACCCTAGAGGGGCACACCATAGCGGACGTGTCGGCGGTGATCATCGCGACGGTCGTGCCGCGCGCGCTCCACAATCTGCGGATGCTTTCAAACAAATATTTCCGGGTGGAGCCGCTGATCGCCGGCGAGGGCGCTGCCCAGTTCGGCATCACCCTCGACGTGCCGGAGCCACAGACGGTGGGCGCCGACCGCGCGATCAATGCCATTGCCGCCCATGCGGCGCATGACGGCGACCTGATCGTGGTCGATTTCGGCACCGCCACGACCTTTGATGTGGTCGATTATAACGGAGCCTATAAGGGCGGCATCATTACCCCGGGTGTCAATCTGTCGCTCGATGCCCTCGTCAATGCGGCGGCCAAGCTGCCTCGCATGGCCATTGAGGCGCCGAACGGCAGCTCCGTCATCGGCCGCACCACCGAGGACCAGATGCACATCGGTGTCTTCTGGGGCTATGTGGCGATGATCGAGGGGCTGGTCGCGCGGATCAGGGCCGAGATCGGCCGCCCGGCCAAGGTGATCGCGACCGGCGGCCTTTCTGTCCTGTTTGACGCCCACACTGAAATTTTCGATGCGATCGAGCCCGAACTCACCATCGACGGCCTCGCCATCTTATATGAACGGAGTACTTCCCCAGCATGACGCCCGGCAATGAACTGATCTTTCTCGCTCTGGGTGGGTCCGGCGAGATCGGCATGAACCTCAATCTCTACGGGTGTAAGGGCAAATGGGTGATGGTCGATCTGGGGCTGACCTTCTCCGATCCGGGCTATCCCGGCGTGGACCTGATTTTCCCCGACACGCGCTTCATCGAGGAGCGGCGCAAGGATCTGCTCGGCATCGTCCTCACCCACGGACATGAGGATCATATCGGCGCGGTGCCTTATCTGGCGGCCGATCTCGGCGTCCCGCTCTATGCGACCCCCTTCACGGCGGGCCTCGTGCGCGCCAAGATCGAGGAGGAGGGGCTCGCCGGCAAGCTCAAGCTGCATGTCGTCAATGATCTCGAGCGTTTCGCGCTTGGGCCGTTCGGATTCCAGTACGTCCCGCTCGCCCACTCGATCCCTGAGGGCAACGCGCTGATCATCGAGACGCCCTATGGCCGGATTTTCCATACCGGCGACTGGAAGCTGGACGATGATCCGCAGATCGGCCTGCCTGCCACGGCGGAGGAGCTGACCGCCATCGGTGACGAGGGCGTGTTGGCCCTGGTTTGCGACAGCACCAATGTCTTCAATACCGAGGCGAGCGGCTCGGAAGGCAGCGTCCGCGCCGGCCTGATCGAAACCGTGTCGGCGGCAAAGGGGCGTGTCCTTGTGACCACCTTCGCGTCCAACGCCGCGCGGGTCAAAACATTGGGCGAAGTGGCGCGCATAACGGGGCGGACGCTATGCGTCGCCGGGCGCTCGCTCGACCGTATCATCGCGACTGCCAAGTCATGCGGCTATCTGGGCGATTTCCCGCCGGTCGTGAATTTTGATGCGATCATGGCCGTTCCGCCGGAGAAGGCGATGATCATCGCGACCGGCGGGCAGGGCGAGGCGCGGGCGGCCTTGGCGCGCGTTGCGGGCGACAGCCACCCGATCCGGCTTTCGAGCGGCGACACGGTCGTCTTCTCCTCCAAGCAGATACCGGGCAACGAACTGGCGATCGGCCGCATCCAGAATGCGCTGGCGGCCAAGGGTGTCATCATGGTCACGGATCGGCAGGCCGAGGTGCATGTGTCCGGTCATCCGGGCCGACCCGAACTGGCCGCCATGTATGGCTGGATCCGTCCCGAGATACTGGTGCCGGTCCATGGCGAGTTGCGCCACATGGCGGAACAGGCGCGCTTGGGCGCGGAAGAGGGCATTGCCCGCACCATCGTCCAGAAAAATGGCGACGTTATCCGCCTGGCCCCCAATGGTCCGGCCAAGATCGGCGAGGCCAGCGTCGGGCGCCTCGTCCTGGACGGCGATGTCATCCTGCCCGCCGAGGGCGGCACGATCAACGAGCGGCGCAAGCTCGGGCTGAACGGGCATGTCAGCGTGGGGATCGCCATCAACGGCAAGGGCATCGTCGCCGGCAAGCCCGATGTACGCCTGCTCGGTGTGCCCGTGGAGGAAGACCGCGCCGCCTTTCTGGAGGAAGCGGTTTTCGCGGCACACGGCGCGGTTGCCAAGGCGCGCTCGCGCGAACCCGAGGCGGTTCGCGAGGCGGTGCGCCTCGCGGTCAGGCGCGTTGCCAATGATTGGACCGGCAAGAAGCCGATCGTCGACGTGACGCTCGTCTCGGTGTAGAGTTGGGCGTCTCGGTGCAAAGTCGGGCGATCTCACGTCCCTGAACGGTTAGAACCATGCCTATCCCGTCTCTTATCGCGATCTATTTCCTGTTCTTTTTCATGAGCCTGTTTCTGGTGCTGCCTTTTGGCGTGCGCACCGCCGAGGAGGCGGGCATCGAGAAAGTGCCGGGGCAGGCGGACAGCGCCCCGGCATATTTCAACTTCTGGCGCACGGCCCTGAAGACAGGTATTCTCGCGCTGATCCTGACGACGCTATTCTACCAGAATTATTTGCACGGCTGGATCACGCGCGATATGTTCGACGGCCTTGCTGACGCCCTGGGCGCGCCCAAGCATTAGGCTTTAGGCGACGCGCAACCGCTCGATTGCCTGCGCCAGCGCGACATAGAGCTTGCCGACATCGGACGACAGCAGGGCGATCGCCAGGTTATTGCCGCTGCGGCCCGCCAATATGCCCTGGAGCATCACCTCGAAATCCCCGACATAACGGTTCACATGTTCCTGGAACTGCGGATCGTCGTGGTAATGCGCCTGGACCTTGCGAAGATCGCCGGAGGACAGAAGCCTGACTGCGCGCCGGGCAAACAATGATTTGTCGCCGTTGAGATAGGCGGACCAGTCCTTCTCCCCGACATCCTTGCTCAGCGATTTGGAGATGTCGATCGCACTGTCCTGCAGCGACGCGATGATATGTGCGGAGCGTTCCGCCACGAAATTCTGGTTGCGGCCTTCATCTACATGTGCCGCGTTTACGATGCGGCCCTCCAGATCGGCGGCGCTGTCGGTCAGCGCGATCATCTGGCGCATCAAATGATCGGTCGCACGGTGGACCGACTTGACGGCATTGTCCGCGATTTCCGCGATTTGATGAAGCTGGTCATTGACCTTGCGGCCGACGGCGGCTTCAAGCGCCGCGCCGCTGGCTTCCTCGAGCTGGCTCACCGCGCTGCCGATCGCGGATTCGATCGTCCGCCGCGCATGCAGGGCAGCCGCATCGGCTGTCTCACGCACCTGTTCCAGTGTTTGCAGCACTTGCGGGGCGGCTTGCTCGTTCAACTGCGCCAAAATCGCCCGGTTTTCCTCCAGTGCCTGGCGCAGTGCCGCGATGTCGACGGTCTGGCGATGCAAGCCGGTGTCGCCGTCGCCAATGGCGGTATCGATCGCCTCGGCCTGCGCAGCCACGGCGTCCTTGGTCGTCATGAGCCGCTCGAGGATTGCATCGGCATCCGTCTGCATGCTCGAGACCAGCGATACGGTCTCCGCAAGATTGCCGCGCGTCGCGGAAAGCCGCGTGTCGACCCGGTCGAAGGCGGTCGGCAGGCTTTCGTTGAGCTCGCGAAGATCCGAATCAAGGGCGAGCAGGAGCGATTCCGCGCGCTGGATAAACTGATCCGCCGCCGCATTGCCCCGGCCGAGCGAGGATTCGAGTCCGTCCGCTTCCTTGATGAGGGTCACGAGCGTGCCCGCGATCTTTTGCCCGCTGGTCTCGGCGTCGCTCTGGAGCGCGGCCAATTTCTGCCCCAACTCGGTGATGCCGGTGCCCAGGCTATCGAACAGCGCGGTGCCCCTTTCGCCATGGGCGCCGAGCGCCGCGTCGGCGGCGGAAAGCCGCGCCACGATCTCGTCCATATGCCCGGAGAAGGTAGCCACGCTGCTGGTCGCCATGGCATCAAGGGTGGTGCTGCTCCGCTCGACAAGTGTTTCGAGCGCGACATTGTTGCTATCGAGCTGCTGGCGGGTTTCGTCCACCGCCGATCGGGCGCGTTCAAGGGTGAGATCGACTCGCGCCGACGCCAGCTCCGACAGCTTGGTGAGTTCGTCGCCCGCCTGCCGCATGTCCTTCTGCAGGACGTCAATCTGCGCGATCGTGGCACCGTGTGCCAGCGTCAATTGCAGCCTTGCCTCCTCGGCGATGATGGCCGCGGTCCGGATCTGTTCGTCGAGGGTCGCGCCGCGCGCGGCTATATCGTCGCAGCTCTGCGCCAGCGAAGTCGCGAACCCGGCCAGGCGATCATCCATGCGGGGCGCAGCCTCTTCAAGCGCGCCGATCTGGGCAAGCACCGCATTCGCCGTCGCGCCGGATTCTTTCAGGATCGTGTCGACACGCGCGCACAGTTCTTCAATCCGGGCCGCCGAGGCAAGCAGGGCCGAGGCGCTCGAGTCCGCCAGCGTGGCGGCTTCGCGGCTATGCTGGCGGATGGTGGCGCAGGCGCCGCCCAACCGGGATTCAGCGTCGGCGATCTGCTGGAGCGGGCCCTGGGTCTCTTCCGAAAATGCCCGGGCATAGGTCTGGAGCCGGCCGACCGGGTCGTCAGGCCGGCGCCGTGCGACGATCCAGATCAGGACGATGAGCAGCAAGGGCGCAACGCCGGCGGCGACGGTGGTCAGCAACGGGGTCATGTCTGACAGCACGGGGTTGGACGCGGCCAGCCACAGGACAAAGCCGATCCAGGCGGCAGCGAGCGCAAGCATGGCGCATGTAAGGATCAACCCGCCTTTCGAAGCGCCGGCCTGCGCCTGATCAGCATCATCTTCGTCGTTATACACGAATTCCGACAGCTCCAGGATCTCGGCCGGAGGGGGCTGCCGATAGTCCGCCTGGCGCAGATGCGTCGCGATCCGGGCGACCGGGTCGTCGCCTGCCTCGTCGATTTCATGCGTGATTCGTCCTGGCGTGTTCATCCGAAATCCCCATCACTCAGCCCGATTGCCCGTCCGGTTTCGGCTGTTTGAAACCTTTTGTTAAGGCAACCGTGCGAACAGATAATGCATGGCCTACCAAAATACGCATCTCGAAGCCATTATCACAGCGGCAATCGGTGACGATCCATCATTGATGCGCGATTTGCGTGTGGCTTTCATGTCCAGCGCCGAAGACCATTTCACCGCACTGGCCCAGGCCCCGGCGCTCCATGACTGGCAGATGGCCGCATGGCGCTTCAAGGGGCTATGTGCGACATTCGGCGTGCAGGAGCTTGCGGACCTCGCCGCGGAGGCAACCCGGGCGGCCAAGGGCGATCCCACCCTGCTCGCCCGCATTCGCGCTGCGCTGACCGATCTCGCAGCTGAGGACTGATCGGCCGAGCGGCTGGTTTCTTGCATTCGGCTGCCGAGGCGGTCAAAAGGGGGCACCAATCAAGGTGCCGATCCGGAACTGACCAGAAATGGCCCTCGTCGCCATACTTAGCGTGCGTACCGCAACCCGGCATGTTCCAGGCGAGTTTCACGCCCGGCGGCAGGGCGAACTCATGTTCGCGGGTCAAACCGTCGTCGAATATCAGGCGCGGCTGGCCCATGCGGCCGGGGCCGCGCAGATCGCCATCATGGTCGACGATATCAGTCCGGTCCTGACCGGCGCCGTCGATCGGCTGGGCCATGACGGCATCCATGTTTCGCTGGTCCGCGATATGCCGAGCCTCGGCAGGATGATCGGCTTGGCCGATGACATATTGTTGCTCGGGGACGGCTATATCCTGCCGGGCCGCGATCTCTCGCTGCTCGCGCAGTCGACCGGCGCGCATTTGCTGGTGCTTCCTGCCGGACCGGCGACCGAGACGCTCGAGCGCATCGATGCCGGCCATGTATGGGCAGGCGCCGCCCGCGCACCCGCGCCGACGGTGCTCGGAACATTCGACATGCTCGGCGACTGGGACATGGCGCTGACGCTGGTTCGCCGCCTCGTGCAGGAGGGCGCGCAGCGAACGCCATGCGACATGAGCGACGTCTTCGACGGACAGCTTGCCGTGATGCGGGATCAGGCAACCGCCGACGAGGCCACGCAGGTTCTGGCGCGGGCAGGTCGCAGCCTCGATCGGCCGGCCGGCGATCTGGACGACTGGCCGGTGGGCCGTCCGGCCGCACTGCTGGCCCCGGTCGTCGTGCGGCGGGGCATTCCCGGTTCGACGCTGCGGACAACCGCCATTGTGCTCGGGATCGTCGGCCTTGCGCTGATTGCGGCCTCGTGGGTCGGAACGGGGCTGTTGCTGAGCTTTGGCGCGCTGGTCGTGGATCGGATCGCCCGGCAGCTCGACCATATCCTGCGGCTGGGTTCCGGTACGCGCCTGAATGAATATGGCGCCAGGGCCGCCGTGCTTGCCGCGATCCTGGAGGTGGGACTTATGTACGGTGGTGGTGGGCCGCTGGCCGTCACCGGCGCGCTGCTGTCCGTCGGCCTGCTGGCCTTGCTTCCGGTCGCCGAAAATCGGGGGCTTGGGGCTGGCATGCCGGGCCTGTTCAAGTTCGCGCCGGGCGCTGCGCTGCTGGTGTTGATGGCAGGCGTGGCTTTGGGCGTGACCGGCCAAGCCTCCGCGCTATGCGCGCTGCTCGCATTCGCCAGCCATGCCTATCTGGTGTTCCAGATCGGGCCAAAAACATCCCCGCGCGGGACTCCGGGGGTTTAGGCCAAATTAACTCCGTTTCCTTAAGATTGACCGGTCATGACTGCGACCACCGATCAGCTGAGGGCGGAACCGGACTCGCCGCACAGGTCCGCCAGCGCGTGCCTGACCGGCGCGGGTGAGGAAGGGCTGCGCCATGCCGGCGACCTTGCCTCGCTGATGGACATCGGCCAGCGTCGGTGGACCGACGCCCTGCTGAGCGAAACACGCGCGCATCTTGCCGGCTGCCTCAATGCCGTCGAACTGGCGCTTGGCCTCCAGATGAGCCCTAGCTGGCTGGCCAAGCCGGTCGATGCGCTGGGGCCGAATTATTGCCGCGACGCGATCGAGCAAAGTCCGGGCATCCTGACGCCGCTACTCCTGGGCCAATTGCGGCACAGGGCAGCGGCCGCACTGATGCTGCGCATGGCGCTTGGCGCTCCGGCGGTTACGATACAGACCTTGCCGGACACTGCCGAGCCAGCCGATCAGGCGGTGGGCGATGCCCTTGCGGCCCTGCGTCTTTCGCTCGATCCATGGTATGATCCGCATCCTGTGGATCGACCGATGCGCGCTGACTTGCCTGCCGAACCGCTGTGTGACCTTGTCTGGATAGCCGCCGCGCTTCTGGTGGATGGCCTGGCTACACGCATGGGCGTCGATTGCGCGACGGCCAGTCCCGTTGTCGGCCGCGCCGCGCAGGCGGTGATTGCGCGCCATGACGAGCAGACCGGCGCCTTTGCGCGGGCCGCTTATGTCGCCGCCATCCTCCATGACAGCGCCGAGGCCGACAGGCAGGCGACGCACGCCGCTCTCCACCGCAACCTGCTGCTCGTTGCCGCGATCGGTGCGCGGCGCTGCGGCATGACGCTCGATCTGGCACTTGCCCTGCTGATCGATGGCAGCCGCGAGGAGCGCGCGGCTTTTGCCCGCCTGCTCAATCTCTCCGCCGACGCCTATGTGGCATTGCTGACGGGCCTTGGCCCGGTGCACGATGACGCCTCCGATTCGGTTCTCCCGGATATCGTGGAGCGCTATCGGCATCTGACGCCGGACATGGCCTCGCTCGCGCTGGCGCGGTGGTGCGGACCGGAGCCGCTGGTGGCCAAACTTGCCCGGATCGATCGGTCACGACCATGACCGGAATCGCACCAGATGCCGTCATACGCGGTACAGTCTCGCCGGACGGACGGCTGATCGCCGCTGACGAGCCGTTGCTGGCGTTGCAGCGCGACGCGGGCGGGACGATGGACGGACCGCTCGTCATACCCGCGCTCGCGCATCTCGTCCGGGTCGCGGGACGTCTTGGCGTCACCATCGCGCGGCCGGTCGTCGTGGGCGGCAAGGATCAGGACATCGCGCTCTGGGTCCGGCTCAAGCCCACCGCCGAAGGCGTCGACATAGCGATTATCCGGCAGCACGAGGATGCAGCTTCCCGCCACGAACGGGTCGATTTCGCCGCCATTGCCGCGCATGCCGAGATGGCGCGCGAGGGCTGGTCCTGGCAGGTCGACCGCCATCTTCAGTTTCGCGTCGTCAATGGCGAGGACAGCGCCGTGGACCATGTCCTGCCACGGATTGGCGAGCCGCTGTCCGTCTATTTCCGCCTGTTGGAAAGCGAGGCGGGCGCATCGCCCGAAGCCCTGGATCCCCTGCCGATGCTGGCCGCAGTGGCGGCGGGCCGGCCGTTTTCCGGGCAGCGGGCGGTGCTGCGCGGCGAGGAGCCCGCGGCCTACAGCCTCGCTGGCCTACCGATGTTCGACGGGCGCGGGCGTCTGACCGGCTATCGCGGCAAGGCGCGCCCGATGGTTGAAGCGGCGACCGCCCCGGCGACCGAGGAGCAGGCGCAGGACGGAACCGGCTACAACCCCGCCTTCAGTCGCAAGCTCGACAATGCCCTGCGCCAGCCGCTCGGGCGGATCGTCGCCAATGCCAACACCATCAGCGGCCAGCTGGAAGGGCCGCTGCGCGCCGACTATGCAGCCTATGCGGCGGATATTGCAGCGGCGGGACGGCATCTGCTGGCGCTGGTGGACGATCTGGCCGATTTGCAGGCGATCGAACGGCCGGATTTCACGGCCGCGCGCGAGCGTGTCGAGCTGGCCGATCTCGCCCGCAGAGCCGCGGGGCTGCTCAAGATGCGGGCGGCCGAGCGGCATATTGCCATCAAGGCTCCGAAGGAAGGCGAGAAAGTGGCGGCCACCGCCGAATATCGCCGTGTTCTCCAGATCCTGGTCAATCTTATCGGCAACGCCGTGCGCTATTCGCCCGATGACAGCCAGGTCTCGGTGCGCGTGGTGGATGACAGCCAGGCGGAATGCGTCCGCGTCACTGTCGCCGATCAGGGACAGGGCATCGACGCCGCTGATCATGAGCGCATCTTCGCTCGTTTCGAGCGGCTCACGCCGGACGATGGGGCCGGTAGCGGGCTCGGCCTCTATATTTCCCGCCGTCTCGCCCGCGCCATGGGCGGCGATATCAGCGTCCAGAGTGCGCTCGGGCAGGGTGCGCGTTTCACGCTCACCCTGCCGCGATACATGGATTGATTATTCAGCGCTTGCCGATCGCTACATAGTCGCGCTGGGCAGGGCCGGTGTAGAGCTGGCGCGGGCGGCCGATCTTCTGCTCTGGGTCGGAGATCATCTCGTTCCACTGCGCGACCCAGCCGACGGTGCGGGCAAGGGCGAACAGCACGGTGAACATGTCGGTGGGGAAGCCGATCGCCGACAGGATCACGCCCGAGTAGAAGTCCACATTGGGATAGAGCTTCTTTTCGATGAAATAGCTGTCGTGCAGAGCGATCTGCTCGAGTTCGCGCGCGACATCGAAAATGGGCTCCTTGACGCCCAGCTTGTCAAGCACTTCCTTGGCCGTCTTCTGCATCACCGTCGCGCGCGGGTCATAGTTTTTGTAGACCCGGTGGCCGAAGCCCATCAGGCGGAACGGATCGTCCTTGTTCTTGGCGCGGGCGATATATTCGGGAATACGGTCGACCGTGCCGATCTCGCGCAGCATGTTGAGCGCAGCTTCATTGGCGCCGCCATGGGCCGGTCCCCAGAGGCAGGCAATGCCGGCCGCGATACAGGCAAACGGGTTCGCACCGGACGATCCGGCCAGACGCACGGTCGACGTCGAAGCGTTCTGCTCATGATCGGCGTGCAGGATGAAGATCTTGTCCATTGCATCTTCGATGACCGGATCGACGACATATTCCTCTGCCGGGACCGAGAAGGTCATGCGCAGGAAGTTGCCGGTATAGGACAGGTCGTTGCGCGGATAGACGAACGGCTGACCCACCGCATATTTATAGGCCATGGCCGCGATCGTCGGCATCTTGGCGATCAGCCGGTGGCTGGCGATCATTCGCTGCTTGGGATCGTTGATGTCGGTCGAGTCGTGATAAAAGGCCGAGAGTGCGCCGACCACGCCGCACATGATCGCCATCGGGTGCGCGTCGCGGCGGAACCCGCGATAGAAGGTGGTCAACTGCTCATTAACCATGGTGTGGCGCGAGATCGTGTGCGTGAAGCTGTCGAGTTCGGCGGCGGTGGGCAGTTCGCCCTTCAACAGCAGATAGGCCACTTCCATGAAGCTGGATTGTTCGGCCAGCTGGCCGATGGGATAGCCACGGTGGAGCAAAATGCCTTCATCGCCATCGATATAGGTCAGCGCGGAATCGCAGCTGGCGGTCGATGTAAATCCCGGGTCATAGGTGAACATGCCCGTCTGCGCGTAGAGCTTGCGGATGTCGATGACCTGCGGGCCGACCGATCCGGAAAGCACGCCATAGTCAAGCGCCTTGTCCGCAACCTTCAACGTTACTTTTTCTTCGGCCATCTGCGCCCCCTCTACTCAATCCTGCCGGTCAGCGACATGTGCAACCATGTCGGACAGGCGTGCCAATGTTTCGTCTTTTCCAAGCAGGAAAATGACATCGAAAATGCCCGGCGAAGTCGTCCTGCCTGTCAGCGCGGCGCGCAACGGCTGGGCAACCTTGCCGAGACCGATTCCGGCATCCTCGGCTGCGGCGCGAACAGCGGTCTCGATCATATCCAGCGTCCACTCATCAAGAGCGCGAAAACGATCGGCCGCGGATTTCAGCAGAGCCGCAGATGCTTCATCTAGCAGGGAACGGGCGGCCTCGTCGATGGGAATCGGACGGCTCGCGAACAGGAATCGCGCCCCTTCAGCCAATTCATGTGTCGTTTTGGCGCGGGGCTTCAGCGACGGCATGGCGGCGGCCAGCAATGCCATGTCCGCCGCGATGCCCTGCGCGGCCAAAAGCGGCGCGACCAGCGCGGCCAATCGCGCGTCATCGGTCTCGCGAATATAATGCGCGTTAAGGTTTTCCAGCTTCTTCAGATCGAAGCGTGAGGGCGACCTGCCGACGGCGGGCAGGTCGAAAAGTTCGATGGCGCGGGCGCGATCCATGATCTCTTCGTCGCCATGGCCCCAGCCCAGCCGCAGGAGGTAATTGAACACCGCCTCGGGCAGCATGCCCATCTCGTCGCGATAGGCATCCACGCCAAGCGCGCCGTGGCGCTTCGACAGCTTCGCGCCGTCCGAGCCATGGATCAGCGGGATATGGGCATAGACAGGCTCCGGCCAGTCCATCGCCCTGATGATGCAGAGCTGGCGAAAAGCGTTGTTGAGGTGATCGTCGCCCCGGATCACATGGGTCACACCCATGTCGTGGTCGTCGACCACGACGGCGAGCATATAGGTTGGCGAGCCGTCCGAGCGGAGCAGGATCATGTCGTCCAGTTCGACATTCTGCACCACGACCCGGCCCTGCACGGCATCCTCGATCACCGTCTCGCCCTCGCGCGGAGCCTTCATGCGGATGGTGTAGGGCATGCCCTCCGGCGCCTCGGCGAGATCGCGGTCGCGCCAGCGTCCATCATATCGCATCGGCTGCCTGGCCGCACGCTGCTCCTCGCGCAGGGCAGCGAGCTCGTCCGATGTTGCAAAGCATTTATAGGCATGTCCCGCCGCCAGCATGGCTTCGGCGACATCTGCGTGGCGCCGCGCGCGGGCGAACTGGAACACCGGGGGCTCGTCACTGGTCAGGCCCAGCCAGTCGAGACCATCGAAAATCGCATCGATCGCCGGCTCGGTCGAGCGGGCGCGGTCGGTATCCTCGATCCGCAGCAGGAACTTGCCGCCATGATGGCGCGCAAACAGCCAGTTGAACAGCGCCGTCCGGGCGCCGCCAATGTGCAGATAGCCGGTCGGAGACGGTGCAAACCGCGTAACGACATTTGGGCTTTGTCCGCTTGTGCTGGCCAAGCTAGTCCTCGCTGTGGAAAGGGTTGCCCCTGTGAACGCGAACGCCCCTAGCACGGCTTTTCGATCCCGACAAACCCCGCCGCTGGACATGGCGCGCGGGGCTTTGGCGGCGGCTTCGCGCGGCGTCGAGCATTGGCTGGAGGCGGAGCGGGGACAACTGCCACTTTGGTGCCCGGTGGCGCTGGCGATGGGGATCATAACTTGGTTCATATTGCCTGCCCGGACCGACTGGATGGCCTTCATCTGCCTGTCTCTGGCCGGCGCGATGGCGTTGCTTCTGATCGGACGGGGCGGTGGCCGTCTTGCCCGTTCGGCCTGCCTCCTCCTGCTGCTCGCTGCTGGCGGGTGCCTTTTGCCCTGGGCGAAGGCGACCCTGTTTGGCACGTCCGTCCTCGCGCGCGCCGCCTTTGTCACCGTGGACGCGCGGATCGAGCGGGTGGAGCCGCTGCCGGCACGCGGCATGACCAGGCTCATCGCCGCGCCGCAGGGACGGGCCGACCTGCCGGCGCGCGTCCGTCTCAACCTGGAGGACGACGCAGAACCCGCAGGCAAGGCCCTTGCCCATGGGGATGTCGTGCGGGTTCGGATGCGGCTGATGCCACCCGCGCCGGCCGCGCTCCCGGGCGGCTATGATTATGCACGGCGCGCTTATTTTGACGGCATCGGCGCAACCGGGCGGATCGTGCCGCCTGTAATCGTGCTCAGTCGACAGGAGGATCGCGGCTTCGAAATCCGCAGCCGGCTGTCGGATCATATCGCCAAGCAGGTCGATGGCGCGCCGGGAGCGCTCGCGGTCACGATGGCCACCGGAGACCGCGGCCGCATCACGCCCGCCGATGAGGACGCCATGCGCCAGAGCGGGCTTACCCATCTGCTGTCGATCAGCGGGCTGCATGTCACGGCGCTGATCGGCATCGTCGTCCTTGTCGTCTATCGCCTGCTCGCGCTCTCGACGAGGGTCGCGCTGCGCTGGCCGTTGATGCTGTTGTCGGCCGGAGCCGGTGCGGCTGCCGGTGTGGGTTATACGCTGCTGACCGGTGCGGAGGTGCCGACGATCCGCTCCTGCGTGTCGGCCTTGCTGGTCATGGCCGGGCTGGCGGTCGGGCGTGAGGCGATCAGCCTGCGTCTGCTGGCGGTTGGCGCATTGATCGTCATGGTCCTGTGGCCCGAAGCCGTGGTCGGCCCCAGTTTTCAGTTCAGCTTCATGGCGGTGATCGTCATCATCAGCCTGCACGAACATCCCGGTATCAGGGCTTTTTTCGCCGCGCGCGACGAACCGCGATGGACGCGGATAGTGCGGTTTCTGGGCGCACTTTTGCTCACGGGCGTTGCGGTCGAAACCGCGCTTGCCCCCATCGCGCTCTATCATTTCCACCGGACCGGGCTGCTCGGCTCGGTGGCCAATATGGTGGCGATTCCGCTCACCGAATTCGTCGTGATGCCGGCCGAAGCGCTCGCCCTCCTTCTCGATGTGGTGGGCGCGGGCGCGCCTGCCTGGTGGGTCGTCGAGAAGGCGCTGGCCCTGCTGGTCGCGCTCGCCCATCTGGTCGCCGCACAGTCGAGCGCGGTCGTGCTGACGCCCGCTATTTCACCGGTTGCGTTTGCGGTGACCATGCTTGGGTTTCTGTGGTGCCTGTTATGGCGCAGAGCGCTCCGCTGGGCCGGTATCCCGCTCATCGCGCTCGGTCTGGTCGGCTATGCCGCCGCGTCCACGCCTGACATATTGGTCAGCGCGGACGGACATCATGTGGCGGTACGCACGCCGGAGGGCAGGGTCGCCCTGCTCCGTGACAAGGCAGGTGACTATGTGCGCGATCAGTTTTCGGAACTGTCGGCGGTCGAAGCCGATCCGCGAGCGCTGGCCGAGCTCCCGACGGCGCGTTGCTCGCCCGACCTGTGCGCGATTGCGCTGCGCAAGGGCGGGAAGACCAGCCATATCCTGCTGACCCGCAGCCGGTTGGCCATACCGTGGGCCGCACTTATGCAAAGCTGCGCCGCCGCGGACATCGTGATCGCCGATCGCGGGCTGCCGCGCCGATGCCGTCCGCGCTGGCTGAAGCTCGACCGGTACGATCTCACGCGCAGCGGAGGCGCCGCGATCGACCTGGACCAAGGCACGATATGGCGCAGCCGCGACCCCCGCGATGAGCATCCCTGGGTTCGCTAGGGATTGATGAGCTGAAGCTAAGTCCTGGTGCTCGATCCCCAAGCGATCAGTTATATCGCCGCAGCAACCCCGCCAGCTTGCCCTGAATACGGACGCGGTTTGCCTCATAGACCTGCGGTTCATAAGCGCCGTTGGCAGGGTCGAGCCGTATCCTGCTGCCTTCGCGGCGGAAATATTTGAGCGTAGCATCACTCTCGTCGACGAGAGCCACGACGATCTGCCCGTCCCGCGCCGTCTCCGTCCGCTGGATGAGGGCGAAATCGCCGTCGAGAATGCCGGCCTCGACCATCGAGTCTCCCGCGACCTCGAGCGCATAATGCTCGCCCGAGCCGAGGAGGGCGGCGGGAACCGACAGGCTGTTCGTGCCCTCCAGCGCCTCGATCGGCACACCGGCGGCGATGCGCCCGTGCAATGGAACCTCGATCACATCATTGGCGGCAAGCGGCAGGGTCGCAGGGCTCGGCCTGGTTGCAACCGGATCCACCCGTGGCGGCAGCACCGCCACACCATCCGGCAATTTCAGGACTTCGAGCGCGCGGGCGCGATTGGGCAGGCGCCGGATGAACCCGCGCTCTTCCAATGCACTGATCAGGCGGTGAATGCCCGATTTCGACTTGAGGTCGAGCGCATCCTTCATTTCCTCGAACGAGGGTGATACGCCACCCTTGTCGAGATGCTGCTTGATGAACAGCAGCAGTTGTTGCTGCTTGGCGGTAAGCATCGCCGGTTTCTCCCGGTCCAGGAACGGACAGGGAACATGTAGGAAACGAATCGCGTCGGGTCAAGCGAATCCGTGCGCGCCGATCGGGATCGTCCAAACCGGGTCGCCCGGTGCGACGGCAGGGGCATCGACCGGCCGCTCGATCAGTACGTCGGCGTCGGCCAGCGCTCTCAGCGCGGCGCTGTCGCGGTCGGCCAATTGCACGACCACATTCTGTTCGACGCGCGCGCGCAGATATTCGGTGCGATTGCCGCCCGGCGGCAGGGCGATGGCGCTCTCCAGCCTTGCCCTTGCAGGCAGAGGCGCGCGGGAACCCATGAAGCGGCGCACGAGGGGGAGAAGGAACAGAACGGCCGTCACAAAGGCCGATACCGGATTGCCGGGAAGGCCGAGCATGCAGGCATTGCCGAGCTCGCCCGCCATCAGTGGCTTGCCCGGCCGCAGGGCAATCCGCCAGAAATCGATGTTGCCGCCCGCCGCAGTGATCGCGGGCCGGACCAGGTCATGATCGCCGACCGAAGCGCCCCCGATCGAAACGACGATGTCCGCCGTGCTGGCGGCTTCGAACGCGCGGGTCAGGGCCGCCAGATTGTCCGGCACCAGCGCCATGTCGCTGACTTCCACGCCCAGCTGCGCGAGCATGGCCGCCAGCATCAGCCCGTTGGAGGAGGGGAGTTTCCCCGGCCCGATCGGGGCTCCGACGGGCACCAGTTCGTCGCCGGTCGAGAGGATCACGATGCGGGGCATGCAGTGGACCGGCAGGCGGTCGTGGCCGGCAATCGCGGCGAGGCCGATCTGGGTCGGACCGATCGCCGTGCCGGGTTCCAGCACAACCATGCCCTTGGCGAAATCCGACGCGCGGCGGCGGACATGGCGTCCGATCCGCTCGGGCGCATCACCGGAGAGGGACATTTGATCGCCTTGTGCCGCCGCATCCTCCTGCAGGAGGACGCAGTCGGCGCCGGGCGGCAAGGGTGCGCCGGTAAAGATCCGCATGGCCTCGCCGGGGTGTAGGGTGGCCGTCGGCGGCGTGCCACCGGCCTGCGAAGCACCCGCGATCCGCCAGGGACCGGGCAGGTCGGCGTGGCGGATCGCATAGCCATCCATCGCCGATAGATCGGCCCATGGCTGATCGCGCAGCGCCACCAAAGGTTCGGCAAGATAGCGGCCCCGCGCCGCCAGGAGGTCGAGGCGCTCCGTCGGCAGCGGCTCCGCCATTGCGAGCAGCCGGGCCTGTGCTTCCTCGACCGCGAGCAGACTCATGGCGCGGTCCAGTCGCCGGACTTGCCGCCCCGCTTTTCGATCACCCTGATATTGCCCAGCACCATCGTCTTGTCGATGGCCTTCAGCATATCATAAAGTGTAAGAAGGGTGACGGAAACAGCTGTAATTGCTTCCATTTCAATGCCGGTCTGGGCGGAGGTCCGTGCCGTCGCACAGACCTCTATGCCGCTGTCGTCAGCCGCGATATCGACCGAGACGGCGGCGAGCGGCAGGGGATGGCAGAGCGGGATCAGGTCGGCGGTGCGCTTGGCCGCCATGATCCCCGCGATCCGCGCGGTGGCCAGGACATCACCCTTGGCAACCGTCCCGTCCGCTATCGCCTGGAGCGCGGCGGCGTTGACGGTCAGGCGGCCGCGCGCCGTGGCGCTGCGCACGCTGGCGGCCTTGGCCGAGACATCGACCATGCGGGCCGCGCCGGCCTCATCGACATGGCTGAGCTTGTCGGTCATTGCCCCAGCATCGCGCGGGTCGCCGCCGCGACGTCCGCTTGGCGCATCAAGGCTTCGCCGATCAGGAAGCACCGTACGCCGTGCGCCGCCATCGCCGCAAGGTCGGCATGGCTGCCAAGCCCGCTTTCCGCGACAAAGGTGCACTCCTCCGGTGCGCGGCCGACAAGCTCATAGGTGCGATTGAAATCGACGGTGAAGTCCCTGAGATCGCGGTTATTTACGCCGATCAAGCGCGACTGCAGGGCCATTGCCCGCTCCAGTTCCGCCGCGTCGTGCACTTCGACCAGCACATCCATGCCATGCTCGATCGCTGCCTGCTCGATGTCGCGCATCTGCACGTCGTCGAGCGCGGCGACGATGATGAGGATGGCATCCGCTCCGATCGCGCGGGCTTCCGTGACCTGCCAGGGGTCGATCATGAAATCCTTGCGCAGGACGGGCAGGGTGCAGGCCGCGCGCGCGGCGATCAGATACTCCTCATGGCCCCGGAAATAGGGCTCGTCGGTCAGCACCGACAGGCAGGAGGCGCCGCCCGCCTCATAATCGCGGGCATGGGCGGGCGGATCGAAATCCTCGCGAATCAGACCCTTGGACGGGCTTGCTTTCTTGATTTCCGCGATCAGGCCATAGCCGCCCGCCGCGACGGCGGCGTCCAGCGCGCGGCGGAATCCGCGCGGGGGCGACTGGGCGGCAAGATGGGTGTCCATCAGCGCGGCGGAGATCACGGCTTTGCGGTCCGCGACTTCGATGCGCTTGTTGGTGCAGATTTCGACAAGCTTGTTGGTCATATGCTATTGATCCACTTGTCGAGGAGCGCTTTCGCGCGGCCATTGTCGATGATTTCGGCCGCCTGCGCGACGCCGTCTCTCCAGCCGGACACGGCGCCCGCCACGATCAGCGCACCGGCGGCATTCAGCAATACCGCGTCGCGATAGGCGCCCGTCTCGCCCGTCAGCAGACGGTGCAGCGCCGCTGCATTATAGGCCGCATCGCCGCCGCGCAACGCCTCGCCGGGATAGGTCGGCAGCCCGGCATCCTCCGCTTTGATGGCAAAGGTCCAGATGATCTCCCCGTCGAGATCCGTAATGCGATTGCGCGCGCTGAGCGAGAGTTCATCCATGCCGTCCTCGCCGGACACGATCATCGCCCGCTTTATTCCGATCAGGCGCATCGCCTCGGCATAGATGGGAGCATAACCGGCCCGTGCGATGCCAATCAGCTGGCGGGTGACGCGCGCGGGATTGGCGAGCGGACCCAGCAGGTTGAAGATGGTCCGGCGTCCGAGCGCCTTGCGGATCGGGCCAAGGCGCGCGAGCGCGGGATGATGCCGCTGCGCGAAAAGGAAGCAGATGCCGAACTCGGCCAGCGTCGCCTCGGCGGTTTCGGAGGCGCGGGCGAGATCGAGGCCGAGTGCCTCCAGCGTATCGGCGCCCCCTGCGAGCGAGGTCGCGGCGCGATTGCCATGCTTGGCGACCGGCACGCCGCAGGCCGCGATGACAATGGCGACGGCGGTCGACACGTTGAGCGTATGGAGGCCATCGCCCCCGGTGCCGCACACGTCGATAGCATTTTCGGGAGCGTTGATCGGGATCATCCGCGCGCGCATCGCCCGCGCGGCGGCGGCGATTTCGATCGCCGTCTCGCCCCGGTCGCTGAGCCTGGCGAGAAAGTCCGCGGTGTCGGCGTCGCTGGGGCCTCCGTCGAGGATGGCGGCAAAGGCGATATCGGCCTGCGCTTCATCCAGCGGGGCCGACGGGTCGGGCAGGCCACTCATGACTTCGGCTTGGGGCGGAGCCCCGCGATCTTCATGAAATTGGCGAGCATCTCATGGCCATATTCGGTGGCGATGCTTTCCGGGTGGAACTGGACGCTATGGATGGGCAGGTTCTCGTGCCGAAAACCCATGACGGAACCGTCCTCAGCCGTCGCGTTGACGATCAGGCAGTCCGGTATCTCCTCAACGATCAGCGAGTGATAGCGCGTGGCCGTGAAGGGCGAGGGAATCCCCGCGAACAGCCCGGTGCCGTCATGGACGATGGGCGATGTCTTGCCGTGCATCAGGCCGCCGCGCACTACGCGCCCGCCGAAATACTGCCCGATCGATTGGTGGCCAAGGCACACGCCAAGGAGCGGCTTGCCCGCCGCCGCACAGGCCCCGACGAGATCGAGGCTGATGCCCGCCTCATTGGGGGTGCAGGGGCCGGGCGAGAGCAGGAATGCGTCCGCGCCCGAGCTGACCGCCTGGCCCGCCGACATCGCGTCATTACGCACGACCTCGACCTCGGCACCCAGCTCCATCAGATAATGGACAAGGTTCCAGGTGAAGCTGTCATAATTGTCGATGACCAGAATTTGGGTTTTCGGGTTCATGGCTCCGCTACTGCCCGAACCCCGGCGCACACGCAATCCTGACAGCCTCCCGCGCGGCCGCGACGAGTGCGCCCGCCTTGGCCTCGCACTCGCGCTGCTCATAGGCGGGTTCGCTGTCCGCGACGATGCCCGCGCCCGCCTGCACATGCAGCACGCCGTCCTTCAGCAGCCCGGTGCGCAGGACGATGCAGCTGTCCATGTTGCCGTCCGGGGAAAAATAGCCGACGCCGCCCGCATAAGGCCCGCGCGTCTCCGCCTCCAGCTCGGCGATGATCTCGCAGGCGCGGACCTTGGGCGCGCCGCTGACGGTACCGGCGGGGAAGCCCGCGAACAGCGCGTCGAGGGCGTCCTTGTCCGAGGCCAGCTTGCCCACGACGTTGGAGACGATGTGCATGACGTGGCTGTAGAATTCGACGGTATAGCTGTCGGTGACAGTCACGCTGCCCGCCGTCGCCACGCGGCCTACATCATTGCGGCCGAGGTCGAGGAGCATCAGATGTTCGGCCCGTTCCTTGGGGTCGGCGAGCAGGCTGTCGCGATTGGCGATGTCCTCGCCCGCATTGGCGCCGCGCGGCCTGGTGCCGGCGATCGGGCGGATCGTCACGTCGCCGTCGCGCACCCGCACCAGTATCTCCGGGCTTGACCCGACGAGCGAGAAACCCGGCAGGTCGAGGCAATAGAGGAACGGCGAAGGATTGATCCGCCGCAGCGCGCGATAAAGGGCGAGCGGCGGCAGGGTGAAGGGCAGGGTGAAGCGCTGCGCCAGCACGACCTGGAAGATATCGCCCGCGACGATATACTCCTTGGCCGCGCGCACCATCTCGCCATAGCGCCCGGCGGGCAGGATCGCGGTGGGCACTGCCTCGGCCAGAGCCGTCTCGGCGGATTCCGAGCCGGAGTCCGCCGGCAGCGCCGCCGCCAGCCGGGCAGCCGCCGCCTCGACCCGTTCGCGCGCATCGTCGATGGCGCGCTCAGGATCGGCGACGTTCTCCGCCCACACCGGCGCGACGATGAACAGCGCGTCGGCGAGCCGGTCGAACACGAGCAGCAGCGTCGGCCGCACGAAGATCATGTCGGGCGTGCCGAGGCCGTTGTCGGGCGCGCGCGGCAGTTTCTCGACCAGGCCGATCGTCTCATAGGCGAAATAGCCGACCAGGCAGGAGAGAGCGGGCGGCAGGGCGGGATCGACATCCGCATGGCAGCGCGTGACCAATGCCCGGAGCGCGCTCAGCGGATCGCTGTCGAGCGGCTGGAAGGCGTGGCGGTCCGTCGCCCAGCATTCGTTGATTTCGGCGTGCCGTTCATGCGCGCGAAAGACGAGGTCGGGGGCAAGGCCAATGATCGAATAACGCCCGCGCACGGCGCCCCCCTCGACCGACTCGAGGATGAAGTCCCCGCGCCCTGGTTCCATCAGCTTGAGCGCGGCGGAAATGGGCGTGTCGGTATCGGCGACCTGGCGCTGCCAGTAGAGCACCGAACGGCCCCCGCTCAGCGATTCGGCCAGACCGTGAATGTCCGCGCGATCCGTTGAAACGGACATTGTCACGGGACCGCGCCGTTTGCCTTGCGAAGCTCTGATTCCACATGGGCCACAGCCGCTTTGTTGCGCGTCACGCCGACATCCGTTTCGATCGCGGACAGGAACTGCCTGCCATATTCAGCGCTCAGCGCGTTGGAAAGGCCGGTGCTGGTCGCGGCGAGCAACTGCGCGTTGGACCCCGCATTACCGGGGACGATCTCATCCAGATGCAAGACCAGAAAGCCGCGGTCGCCCTCCAGGGGGATGACGCGCGTGCTGCCCTTCTTCATCGAGAAGAGCGCGACCAGATGCATCGGCACCTGCTTGCCCGGCTGGGCGACGTCGGCCCGTTGCCCGCCCACCTTGCTCACGGGCGGCAACGCCACGCCCGCGCCGGCAACGGCCTGTTCGAACGGCTGGCCATGATCGATCCGCGAACGCAGGGTTTCAGCAAGCTTCTTCGCCTGCATGGCGCCCTGGGCGAGCATATAGGCGCGTTCGACGGCGGGACGGACCTGCGCGAGTGGTGGCGGACCGGCGGGAATAACCTGGCCGACGCTGACGAGTGCCGCGCGCTGATCCGGGATGACCTGGACCACCTGCGGATCGTCGCCCTGTTCCATGGCAAAGCCCGCCTTGACGATGGGTATGAGGGCTGGATCCGGTTGCGCCGCCGGTGCGGCGGGATTTTGCGCCTGTGCGGTCAGGGCAGGGGTCTCGCTTACCGTCAGGCCGTTGGTCTTGACGACGTCGTCAAAAGTCGCGCCGTCGCCAATCGCCCCGTCGATCCTGTTGGCAAGGTCGCTCAGCGCTTGCTGCTCCTTGGTCAGTGTCAGCGCGGCGATGATTTCGGTGCGCGCCGAGTCGAGAGATTGTGCGGGGACCGCCTTGACTTCCGATACCCGGAACAGGGCCCAGCCAAGGCCGGTTTTTATGGGTCCGACAAAGCCGCCGCGCGGTGCGGCGAACACCGCGTTCGCCGCGGCGTCGCTGGTTGCGTCGGCAAAGCCCGCCTTGCTGCGGAGCCCGATCGTCGTGGTTTCAAGACCGGCGGATTTCGCCGCATTGTCGAGCGATCCGCCGGCACTCAGGCTGGCCGCCAAGGTTTTGGCGGCGGCTTCGCTCGCCAGGATGAGCTGCTGCGCGTCCCGCATCTCGCTCGCGGCATAGCGGTTGGCATTTGCCTTGTAATATTGCGCGATCTCAGCCTCGGTCGGGCGCGTCGTCTGCGCAAAGCGCGATACGTCGATCAGGGCATAACGCATCTTGCGCTGTTCGGGCAGGGCAAAGCGATTGCCGGTGGTGGCATAGAATTTCGCAAGGGTCGCATCATCGGGCTTCGCCTTGACCGGAAAAGCCTCCGAGGGAATGGCGGCGATCGTGCCTTTGCGCTGCTCCAGCAGCATCGCGGCATAGCGTTGGACCATCGCATCCGGCGCCTTGATCGCGGCGCCCGCCGGCTGGAGGAGATGCCGCTGCAGGATCTGCCGCGTAATATCCTCGCGCAGCGCGTTTTCCGTGAGGTGCTCGCGCTGCAGCAGTTGCTGGAACTGGCTCTGGTTGAATGCCCCGGTCGCGTCATGAAACGCCGGAATCCGCGCAATCTCCGCGTCGATCAGGGCCTTGCTGGGAATCATGCCGTTCTTCTTGCCGAACTCCGTCAGTGCAAGGCCGCCGACGAGCTGGTCGAGAATCTCGCGGACGCCGCCAGCAGCGACGAGCTGGTCGAGGGTCAGATCGGGTTTTTCGCGCTGGTTCATCAGAAAGATGCGCTGGACGCGATCCTGCAACTCCGTCGTGGTCAGCGTCGCCCGGCCGACGGTCGCCGCCGTTGTGCCCGACTGGCCGAACATATTGCCGTCCCAATGACGTGTGACATCGCCGGCCGCGAACGCAAATGCGACGAGGGCCAGAAAGCCGAGCGCAATGGTTGCGCCCATCTTCGATCCGATAGCCCGTCTGAAAAAACCCATCATCGCCCGCGTCACTCCCGTTACTGGGTTCGGGAGCGGCTTTAGGGCGAGGGGCCGACGGCATCAAGTGCGCTCCGAGGATCCACGCGATTGGTTGATGGTCTGGACAATGGCGCCTGTCCACGCCATCGGGCGACAACATTCCGGTGCCATCCCGGTACCGGCTGAGGTGCAAGCCAGACAAAGAGGACGATGCAATGGCGGTTCGGCGGCCCCTGATCGCGGGCAATTGGAAGATGAACGGGCTCAAGGGCGATATCGGCGAAATCGTCGCGATCGAGGGCGCGGCTCGGGTCCATCCGGGCGCCGATGTTGCGCTGTTCGTTCCCGCGACCCTGATCGCGGCCGCATCCGCCGCCGCGCCCAATCTCCTCATCGGCGGGCAGGATTGCCATGAGGCAGCGTCAGGCGCGCATACCGGCTGCATTTCCGCAGCGATGCTGGTCGAGGCGGGCGCCAGGGGCGTCATCGTCGGCCATAGCGAGCGCCGCACCGATCAGCACGAGACCGACGCGATGGTCGCGGCCAAGGCGATTCGCGCCCATGGCGAGGGCTTGTCGGTGGTGCTGTGTGTCGGCGAGAGCCTAGATGTGCGCGACGCTGGCAATGCCGAATCCGTGGTCAGCGCGCAGCTACTGGCATCCCTGCCGGAGGGCGCCGATGCCGGCTGGCTCGCGATCGCATATGAACCGATCTGGGCCATTGGCACGGGGCGCATTCCGACCATCGCGGCGATCGACGCGATGCACCGGGCGCTGCGTACCGCGCTCCACGCCGTGCTGGGCGATAAGGCGGATGCCATGCGCATTCTCTACGGCGGATCGGTCAACAGCGACAATGCGGCCGAGATTCTGTCGATCGCGGATGTGGATGGCGCCCTGGTCGGCGGCGCCAGCCTGACGGCCGCCAAGTTCACGCCGATCATCGCCGCTGCCCGTGGTGGTTGAAGGCGGCGGCAAAGCCCGCTAAGGAACCCACGCTTTCCCTCTAGGAATCCCCGCCGACATGCTTTTTACCTTCATTCTCGTCGTTCAGGCCATCATCGCGGCTGCGCTCGTCACCGTGATCCTGATGCAACGCTCCGAAGGCGGCGGGCTCGGCATGGGCGGCAGCCCGTCGGGTTTCATGTCGGCACGCGGCGCGGCGGACTTCCTGACGCGCGCGACCACGGTCCTTGCGACCATCTTCGTCACGCTCAGCATTGCGCTGGCCGTCATCGCGGCAACCCGTCACCGGGCCTCCGCGCTCGACACGTCGCTGGTCGGCAAGACAGCGCCGGTCGGGCCCGCCACGGGGCCGGCACCGGGTAGCGAAGATGCTCTGGGCGGCGCGGCGAGCGCGGCCGGCAACAGCGCCAGCAACAACGCGGTTCCGCTCGTCCGCTGATCGCGCCCGTCCGGCTGGATAATTTCGCGGATAATTTCGCTTTGGCGCGCGCTCGCGCCTTGCACTCTCTTTCAGTATCGGTTTAAGCCTTCACTCCCATGGCGCGGTTCATTTTCATCACCGGCGGCGTGGTCTCCTCCCTTGGCAAGGGCCTGATGGCCGCCAGCCTCGCGGCGCTGTTGCAGGCGCGCGGCTTCAAGGTACGGATCCGCAAGTTCGACCCCTATCTGAATGTCGATCCGGGCACGATGTCGCCCTATCAGCATGGCGAAGTCTATGTGACCGACGACGGGGCGGAGACCGACCTCGACCTCGGCCATTATGAGCGCTTCACCGGCGTGCCCAGCCGCCGGTCAGACAATGTGACGCAGGGCCGGGTCTATCAGACCATCATCCAGCGTGAGCGGCATGGCGACTATCTCGGCGCGACGGTGCAGGTCATTCCGCACGTCACCGACGAGATCAAGGCGTTCGCACTGGCCGAAACCGATGATGTCGATTTCGTGCTGTGCGAGATCGGCGGCACGGTGGGCGACATCGAAAGCCTGCCCTTCATGGAGGCGATCCGGCAGCTCCATAACGAGCTGGGGCCGCGCCAGTCCATCTTCGTGCATGTGACGCTGGTGCCCTATATTGCGGCGGCCGGCGAGTTGAAGACCAAGCCGACCCAGCACAGCGTGCGCGAACTCACCTCGCTCGGCATCCAGCCGCATATCCTGCTGTGCCGCTGCGAGCATGAACTGCCCGACACCGAACGCGCGAAGATCGCCCTGTTCTGCAATGTGCGCAAGGAAGCCGTCATTCCCGCGCTCGACGCCAGCAACATCTATGGGGTGCCCGCCCAATATCATGCCGAGGGCCTGGACGACGAGGTATTGCGCGCGTTCGAAATCGAGGATTCGCCTGCGCCCCGGCTCGACCGCTGGCTGGACATCATGGACCGCAACGACAACCCCGAGGGCGAAGTCACCATCGGTGTCGTGGGCAAATATATCGGCCTGCCCGACGCCTACAAGTCGCTGTTCGAGGCGCTCAAGCACGGCGGCCTGGCGAACCGGGTCAAGGTCAACATCAAGTGGCTCGACGCCGAGATGTTCGAGCAGGAGGACGATAGCGGCATCGCTGCCCGGCTCGAGCCGATGCACGGCATTCTCGTACCCGGCGGCTTTGGCGTGCGCGGATCGGAAGGCAAGATCGCCAGCGTCCGCTTCGCACGGGAACGCAATGTTCCGTTTTTCGGTATCTGCCTTGGCATGCAGATGGCCTGCATCGAGGGCGCGCGCAACACCGCCGGGATCACGGATGCGTCGACCACCGAATTCGGTGCCACCAGCGAGCCTGTAGTGGGCCTCATCACCGAATGGATGAGCGCCGAGGGCATCCAGATCAGGGAACAGGGCGGCGACATGGGCGGCACCATGCGGCTTGGCGCCTATCCCGCGAAACTCACGGGCAACAGCGTGGTTGGCAGCATCTACGGCACCGACTCGATCAGCGAGCGCCACCGGCATCGCTATGAGGTCAACGTGCGCTATCGCGAGTCGCTGGAGCAGGGCGGCCTGATGTTCTCCGGCATGTCGCCCGACGGTATGCTACCCGAAATCGTGGAGCGGCCGGAACACCCCTGGTTTGTCGGGGTGCAATTCCACCCGGAGCTGAAATCCAAGCCGTTCGACCCGCACCCGCTCTTCGCCAGTTTCATCGCGGCCGCTCTCAAGCAGAGCCGGCTCGTCTGACGTCCATGGCGGCTGGGGGCGCTTGCGCTGCGATGCGATAAAGCGCAACAACTGCCGCCAAATGGGGCAGGGGCCAAATGGGGATAGGGGAACGCCATGCATGAAGCGTTGCTGGACAAGCTGCCGGAGCACAGTCTGCTCAGGGCGCTCTCCCAGGACGACCTGGCGGCCCTGCTGGCGCAGGCGCGCGAGTGCAAGGCACCCAAGGGCGAAGCGTTCATCCGGCAGGGCGATGATGGCAATGCACTGCTGATCCTGATCGAGGGGCAGGCGCGCGTCACCGTCTATTCCGCCAATGGACGCGAGATCGTGCTCGAATATGTCGGGCCGGGCACTGTATTGGGCGAGATCGCGCTGCTCGACGGCGGCGTGCGGACCGCCAGCGTCATCGCGATGGGGGCCGTACGCTATCTGGCGCTGGCGCGAACGAGCTTCGAACAGGTGATCGAGAGCAATCCCCGCATCGCGCTGCGGCTGCTCAGAGAGCTGGCCACGCGCCTGCGCCGCGCGAACCAGACCATCGAGACGGATCGCGCCTATGCCGCTGCCCCCCGGCTGGCGCGCTTCCTGATCCGCCTTGCGGGCGATGCGGCCGAGGACGCCGACTCGGCGATTCGCCTAAGCCAGACCGAACTCAGCATGTTCGCGGGCATCAGCCGCGAGAACATCAACCGGCAATTGTCGCTGTGGCAGCAGGAGGGCATCGTCACGGTCGTGCATGGCGGCGTCAGGATTCTCGACCGGCAGGCGCTGGAAGAGGTCGCCGACGCGATGGAATGAATAAGGGCGCCCGGTTGCCCGGACGCCCCAATTTTTAATTCTGGCGGGAATGATTAGGCGGCGTCTTGATCGCCGGTCATATCCACCACCGCGCCCTTGCCGTTGATCGCGATCTTGCGCGGCTTCATGGCGTCGGGCACTTCGCGCACCAGATCGACGACGAGCAGCCCGTCGGCGAGGCTCGCATTCTCCACCCGCATGAAGTCCGCCAGCTCGAAGCGGCGCTCGAAATTGCGATTGGCAATGCCGAGATGCAGGAATTTCACGCGATCCTGATCGCCGTCATCCTTCTTGCCGATGATGAGCAGCAGGTTCTGCTGGGCGGTGATGTCGATTTCCTCGGGCTTGAACCCCGCGACGGCGAGGGTGACGCGGTAGCGGTCCTCGGCCAGCCGCTCGATATTGAACGGCGGGTAATTGTCCGTCTGCTGGAGTCGGGCGTTGTTTTCGATCAGGTCGAACAGGCGGTCAAAGCCGACCGTGCTGCGACGATAGGGGGTGAGGTCAAATCCACGCATGTCATATCCTCCAATGAGCAAAATGATGCGATGCCGGACCCGATATGGCGTCCGTGGCATCATCCGGTCCCGAAATTGGCGACCGGACGGGATTTTAGATGGGTAGACCGCCACGCGTTTCAAGATGGGCGATGGCCAGGGCGGGATCAGTCCGAAATGGCTTATGGCAGGCCGCGCAATAGGGCGCCGGGGGAGATTGCCGGTCCGTTCTGAATATACCTCTTGTTTGCTTTTTCGGCCTAATGCTCGACTTTGTCATGTTTCGTGAACTTCCAGCCAGAGGGGTATCCTGATGGAAATGGTATCGCCCGGAGTTGCGGGATCCTGGTCTGTAAAGCGGTTCGTCCTCCAGCAGAATATCCATCAACTTCAGGATGTTCTTTCTGAGGACAGGGAATCCGAGGAGAATATTTGGGAGCGCATGACGCTTGCATCCTCCCGCCGCACGCTCGCACAGATCGAGTCGGCGATGTTCGGCGCGCGGGCTAGCCGGGGCCGCCTCGGGCAATCCTACAGCCAGGCCATGGCCAGTTGCAGCGATGCGCGCCTGTTCCATGGGATGGTGGAGACCGTGTCCCAACCCTTTCTCATTCTGGATCCCCGTCCGGGCCTGCACATCGTCGATGTCAACGACGCCTATGCCAATGTGACGATGACGCCGCGGGAATCAGTGGCGGGCGCGCGGCTTTTTGATGCCTTCCCCGACAATCCCGATGATCCCGATGCGGACGGGGTGAGCAAGCTTTATGCGTCCCTGCTGATGGCGACGCAGAGCGCTAGGCCGCACAGCATGGAAATCCAGCGCTATGATGTTCGCGGTGCCGACGGGATGTTCGTCGAGCGTTACTGGCGCCCGCGCAACACGCCGATTTTCGACGAGCATGGAGGCCTGATGTTCCTGCTGCATCAGGTCGATGACGTCACCAACGAGGTCATTGGAGGAGAGGGGGTTACAGCAAATAACTAGGCGCCCGGATCGTTGCCAATCCGGACGCCCGTTAGACGACAGAGCGTCTCCCCCTTAGGTTGTCGCGTCCGCGCGTTCCTTCGCCCCCTTTAAGCTTGGAACGGGACTTCGACCTCCCTGAACCACGGCCATTGCTATGTTCGCCTGTGTTCCGAAGGTAAGAGCTATGCGAGGCTGGGGCGTCTGTCACGGGCCTTTCCGCAGTACCCATCATTTTGATGTCACTGCTGTGCCAATTTCGCAACAGCGCCAATTGGCGGCTCCCCTTGCCAGCAACCCGGCATGGCCATAGACGATGGCGTGCGCGGCTTCCTCTCTCGAGCTTTGATCCATCCATGATCCTTACCCGTTACGAAAAAATGGTCGCGCGACGCTATCTGCTGCCTGGCCGGGGCGAAGGCTTCATCTTTCTCGTGGCCGCGATCAGCCTGGTCGCCGTGATGCTGGGCGTGGCCGCGCTCATCGTGGTGATGAGCGTGATGAACGGGTTTCGCGCCGAGCTGTTCGACAAGATCGTGGGTCTCAACGGCCATGCCGTGATCCAGGGCTATGACGGGCGGCTGGACGACTGGCGCGCCATCGCGGCTCGGGCCAAGGCGACGCCGGGCGTGGTGTCGGCAACGCCGCTGATCGAGCAGCCATTGCTCGCGATCCATGACGGCCGGGTCGAGGCGGCGCTGGTGCGCGGCATGGCTGTCGCCGATATCCGGAACAATCCTTCGCTCAAGGGCCATGTCGTGGTAGGCGATCTCAAGGCCGTCGAGCCGGGCAGCGGCAAGGTCGCCATCGGCGCGCGCCTGGCGGAAAACCTAGGGGTGACGGTCGGCAGCACGATCAGCATCCTCAATCCCGCCGGCCGCTCGACCCCCTTTGGCACGATGCCACGCCAGCTGGCCTATGAAGTCGGCGCGATCTTCGAAATCGGCGTCTATGACTATGACAAGGCGTTCGTCATCCTGCCGATGTCCGATGCACAGCAATTATTGTTGATGGGCGACAAGGTCGGCATGGTGGAGGTCAAGACGCAGGATCCCGACCAGGTCGGACCGATCCTGCTGCCCCTCGCGGAGGGCTTGCGGAACAAGGCGGTCGTCGTCGACTGGCGCCAGATGAACGCCAGCCTTTTCGAGGCGTTGCAGGTCGATCGGGTTGTGTCCTTCGTGATCCTGTCCCTCATCATCTTGGTCGCGGTGTTCAACATCCTGTCCTCGCTCATCATGCTGGTGCGCGCCAAGACGCGGGACATAGCGATCCTGCGGACGATGGGCGCGTCGCGATCCAGCCTGCTCAGGATCTTCGTGACGGTCGGCCTGTCGATCGGGACGCTGGGGACGCTTGCCGGCCTGGGCCTCGGGTTCACGCTGCTTTTCTTCCGCAAGGGCGTGCTCGACGCGGTCCAGTTGGTGACGGGGCAGAATATCTGGGATCCCTCGATTCGCTTCCTGACCGACCTGCCGTCGAAACCTGATCCGCTGGAGATCACGGGCATTTGCCTGATGGGGATAGTCTTCAGTTTCCTGGCGACGCTCTATCCCGCGTTCACGGCCGCCGATACCGATCCCGTCGAGGTGCTGCGCTATGAATGACGTGTTGGTGACGCAGGGTCTCAGCCGCAGTTTCCAGCAGGGCGACGTGCGGATCGACGTGCTGCGCAGTGTCGACCTGTCGGTCGCGCCCGGTGAGATCGTCGGCCTGCTGGGGCCCTCCGGAACCGGCAAGTCCACGCTCCTACAGGCGGTCGGCCTGCTGGAAGGCGGCTATGGCGGATCGATCATCCTGTGCGGGGAGGAAGCGGCGAAGCTCGGCAATGACGGGCGAACGCGGATGCGCCGCGATGCGCTTGGCTTTGTCTACCAGTTCCACCATCTGCTGCCGGATTTCAGCGCCTTGGAGAACGTCCTGCTGGCGCGGCTCATCCACGGAGCGACCGATGACGAGGCCAGGGATCGGGCGTCGGAATTGCTCGGCAAGCTCGGCTTGTCGGCACGGCTCAATCACAGGCCCAGCCAGCTGTCAGGCGGCGAGCAGCAACGCGTGGCGGTGGCCCGCGCCCTCGCCAATCGTCCGGCGCTGGTGCTGGCGGACGAGCCGACCGGCAATCTCGACGAACGCACCGCCGACATCGTGTTCGCGGAGTTCCTCACCCTGGTGCGCGGCGAGGGCTCGGCCGCGCTGATCGCCACGCATAACGAGCAACTCGCCACCCGCATGGACCGCGTGGTCCGGCTGCATGAGGGCAGGCTGGAGTAAGTCGCTATTGTGGCAGGCAAAGTCTGTTCGTCTCAATCCGGCAACGTTTCATCGGCTGGAGACGAGGTAATAGTCACCCCTCCGTAGTGAGCGACCAATCTGTACAATCCGGCATCAATATGGGCGGGTATCGAGAGATAGTCACTACCCTAATTCAAAATATATCCCGAAGTCATGATCCGATGTTGCGATCGTGAGAAATGGATATTGTCATTTAGGCAGGCATTGGAGGAAAAATGGCAAAAGTTAGTCCAGATAATGTCAATGTTACTCAGGGCGACGCCCCACCTGACGGGGTTGTCCGCAAGACCCTGACATTGAAGGATCACCATTTGACATCCACGCCCAAGGATCCGGCGGTTGGCAATATGCCTGGCGGCTATTCCACGGTGCAATTGCCGATCGTTCTCACGCGCTCGCAATTTTTCGTCGGCGAAGCAAAGGCGAAAAACAAAATCGCCTGACGTCGGGACCAGTTAGTCAGCCAGCGACCTCAGCTTGCCGACATCGATATTGGCCACCGCATCCTTGAGGACGGATATGTCGTCCACCACGCCATCGGCCTTCACCAGAAAACGGCTCGAGACGGTGGTGCCATATTCGCCGCTCTTGTCCGTCCGGTTCCATTTTTCCGTGACGAATTCGCCGTCGACGGTCTGGGTGCGCTCATAGCCGTTGGCGTCCTCACGGTTGGAGTTGACGCCAATCGCCGCGCCCATGGCCGCCATCGCCCCCAGTGCCGACATGTCGCTGACCGACAGGTTGAAATGCTGGCCGGCTTTTTCATACCGGCCTTCGGCATTGCTCGCGCCGGTCCCCAGCCCGGTGCTTTCGACCGAGGTGCGCGAAAATCCGCCAATGCTGGTCGGCAGCATGGCCTGGAGCGCCGAGGCGTCTATGGCCTTGGTGCCATTCTTCATCCCCATTTCCGCGCGGCGGGCAGCATCGTGCATCTTGCCCACGTCGACCGATCCCACGCCTGGCACGTTGATCGTGCCGGCAACCTCACCCGCGCTTGGAATACCGGGCCGCATCCCGATCATACCCGCGAGCGATCCGACCACGGCGGCCGCCACGAGATAGAAGACAATCGCGCAGACAAACGTGACGACGCTGAACACCGCCGTCTTGTCGGCCGGCACCTTCATCATCGGCGCAACCCCGGTGTAGAACAGATAGAGCGAATAGAGGCCGACGAGACCGAGCCAGCCAAGCGCGGGAATGATGCCGAAAACCCCCGCGAGCGCGGCCGCCGTCATGCTGTAGGCAACGAGCTTGAACGCACTCAGGCGGTTTGCCGTGCCGCCGAACTTTGGCGCCAGGAAGTCGACGATCAGCGTCAGGACGACGATCCCGATCAGCGCCATTACAAAGGACATGATCGCCATGGACAGGCCTGCGACGATGCTGGGCCGCCAACTGATGCCGAACATGCCATAGCCGAAGATCTGGCCGCCGAGGAATGTGGCCATGGGCCCGATCGCCGCCAGTGGTACGGAATAGCGGGTGAATATCTCGCTGATGCTGGTCGGCTCCGCCTCGATACGCGGCCATTCCTCATTCGGTGTCAGGATGATCGCTTTTGCCCGCGCAATGATCGAGTCGCGCGAAAAGTCGCTGTCGTCCGCCATGATTGCTACTCCCCTGAAGTTGCCGGTGGATAGCATCATCATATCGCACCCGGCGCAAGGGAGACGTGGCATGCGTCACAAAACCCCGGTGTGGATGCGATAGCTGTGGGTAATTTACCCCGTTCGGCTTGCGGCGGCGAACTTGTGCCCTACTATCATCTTATGCCGCACGCTGCCTTTGTCCCGTTACGCATCCTGTCTTCCTATACCATGCTGGAAGGCGCGATAGACCCCAAGCTGATCGCCAAACATGCCCGCAAGCTGGGATTTCCGGCAGCCGCCATCACCGATCGCAACGGCCTCTACGGTGCGATGGCCTTTTCGGATGCGTGCAAGGGCGAGGGGGTGCAGCCCATCATCGGCGCGATGCTGGCGGTTGCGCGCCCGGAAGCCTGCGGCGGGGGTGCGGGCAGGATCGACTGGCTGACCCTCTATGCGCAGGACGATCGCGGCTATCACAATCTGTGTGAACTCGTTTCCGCGGCGCACCTCGACAGGCCGGACACGGAGGCGCCGCATGTGTCCTTCGAGACGCTGGCCGGATATGCCGATGGCTTGCTCTGCCTGACGGCGGCGGGCGAGGGTGCGCTGGTGCGTCTGCTTGCCGGCGGGCAGGCCAGTGCCGCTGCAACCTATCTCGAGCAGCTGGAGGGTCTGTTCGGCGACCGGCTCTATATCGAGATCACGCGGCGCGACGATCCTGCCGAGACGCTGGCCGAGGGCGCTCTGCTCGACCTGGCCTTCGCGCGCGGCCTCCCCATCGTGGCGACCAATCCGGCCTGCTATGCCGAACCGGATTTCCACCCCGCGCATGACGTAATGCTGTGCATCGCCAGCAGCAGCTATGTCGACAGCGGCGACCGCCAGCGCAGCTGCCCACAGGCATGGATGAAGCCCGCCGAGGAAATGCAGCGCCTGTTCGAGGACTTGCCCGAAGCCCTGGCCAACACATTGGTGGTGGCCCAGCGCTGTGCGGTGATGGCGCCCAAGCGCCAGCCCATCCTCCCCAGTCTTGCGGGCGACCATGCAGGGGAGGAACTGCAATTACGCAGCGATGCCGAGGCGGGGCTGGCGGCGCGGCTTGAAAAGGCCGGTATCACCGACCCCGCCGAACGCCAGATATACGCCGACCGGCTCGCCTTCGAACTCGACGTCATCATCCAGATGGGTTTTCCGGGCTATTTCCTGATCGTTGCCGACTTCATCAAATGGGCGAAGGGCAATGACATTCCGGTGGGGCCGGGGCGCGGTTCCGGCGCCGGTTCGGTGGTCGCCTGGTCGCTGACCATCACCGATCTCGATCCGATCAAGCTGGGCCTGCTATTCGAACGCTTCCTCAATCCGGAACGCGTGTCGATGCCGGATTTCGACATCGACTTCTGCGAAACCCGGCGCGGCGAAGTGATCCGCTATGTGCAGGAGAAATATGGGCGCGATCATGTCGCGCAGATCATCACCTTTGGAAAGCTGAAGGCCCGCGCTGTGCTCAAGGACACCGGCCGCGTCCTCCAGATGAGCTATGGCCAGGTCGACCGGCTGGCCAAGATGGTGCCCAACCACCCCACCGATCCGTGGACGCTGGAGCGCACCATGAACGGCGTCTCCGAGTTCGTGGCGGAGTATAAGTCCGACGCGCAGGTCAAGCGCCTGGTCGATTATGCCATGAAACTGGAAGGCCTGCCGCGCCACAGCTCCACCCATGCGGCGGGCGTCGTGATCGGCGACCGGCCGTTGTCACAGCTGGTCCCGCTCTACCGCGATCCGCGCTCGGACATGCCCGTCACCCAGTTCGACATGAAATATGTGGAGGGCGCGGGCCTCGTTAAATTCGACTTTCTCGGCCTCAAGACGCTCTCGGTGCTTCAGCGCGCGGTCCAGATGCTCAAGGAGCGAGGCGTCGAGGTCGATCTCGACACGCTCAGCTGGGATGATCCGGCAGTGTACGAGCTGATGCAGCGGGGCGACACGGTCGGCGTGTTCCAGCTGGAATCGGAGGGCATGCGCAAGACGCTGGCGGCGGTCAAACCGACCGGATTCGGCGACATCATCGCGCTGGTGTCGCTCTACCGTCCCGGCCCGATGGACAATATCCCGATGTTCGGCCGCCGCAAGAACGGGCAGGAGTCGATCGAATATCCGCATGCGCTGCTCGAACCGATCTTGAACGAGACCTATGGGATCTTCGTCTACCAGGAACAGGTGATGCAGGCCGCGCAGATCCTCGCCGGCTATAGCCTTGGCGACGCCGACCTGCTGCGCCGCGCCATGGGCAAGAAGATCAAGGCGGAGATGGACGCCCAGCGCGAGCGGTTCGTGTCGGGCTGCGCGGACAAGAGCGCCATTCCCCACGCCAAGGCGAACGAGCTGTTCGACTTGATCGACAAATTCGCCGGCTATGGTTTTAACAAGAGCCACGCGGCCGCCTATGCGCTGCTGTCCTATCAGACGGCATGGCTGAAGGCGCACTACCCGGCGGAATTCTATGCCGCCTCGATGGCGTTCGACATCCACCTGACCGACAAGCTCAATGTGTTCGTCGACGACATGCGGCGCATGGGCGTGGGTTGCCTGGCGCCGGACATCAATCTCAGCGAAGCGGACTTTTCCGTTGCGCCCGACCCGCAGAACGCCGCCTTTCCCTTCGCCGTGCGCTATGCGCTGGGCGGCCTGAAAGGCGTGGGTGAAGGCGCGATGGACCTGCTCGTGGCTGAGCGACGCGCGCGCGGGGCCTTCCGCAATCTCGACGATCTCGCCAATCGCATCGAACCGCGCCTGATGAATCGCCGCCAGATCGAGAGCCTCGCCGCGGCAGGCGCATTCGATTCGCTGGATGTGCCGCGCGCGGGGGCATTCGCGGCGGCGGAGGCGATATTGGCGGTGGCGGCCAGTGCGACCGATGCGCGGGAGAGCGGGCAGGGCGGGCTCTTCGGCGGCGACGACACGCCCCATGCCGACGTCCACGTGCCCACCGACATCACCTGGTCCGCCAGCGAGCGCATGGCGCAGGAGCGGGAGGCATTCGGCTTCTACTTCTCCAACCATCCTGTCGACCGCTATCGCCAGATCGCGCGGGCACGCGGCGCACGCAGCTATGGTGAACTATGCGATCCCACCGTCACGTCCGCCGACCGCACGTCGGCGGTCATGGCGGCGCTGGTCGAATCGGTGCGGTGGCGCGACACCAAAAGGGGCGCGCGCTATGTCGCGGTGATGCTCTCCGACCAGAGCGGACAATTTCAGTCGAGCTGTTTCGAGGATGACGGCTGCAAGCTCCTCGAAAAGCTCGCCAATGACGGCGGCTGCGCACTGCTGACCGTCGAGCTCGACCGGCCCAGCGGCGAGGAGATCCCGCGCATCACCATTCGCGGTGTCCAGGCCTTTTCGAACATCGCCTCGGACGCCCGCATGCGCATGACCGTCACGCTGACACGGGCCGATGCCGCCATCCGCATCGCCGAACTGATCGACCAATCGCGCGGCGGGCGGGGCGAGGTCAATCTGATCGTTCCGGGCGACGCGGGCAGTCTGGTGCGAATCCGCGTCGGCCGCGACTTCCGGCTGGACATGGAATTGGGCGAAGCCATCGAGGCCCTTCCCGGCGTCAGCCAGGTCAGCCTGGAGCAGCTCGAATTGACGCGGCTCGCGCTGGTGGCGTCGCGATGATCGTCGGCACCGTCAGGGAGATCAAGAACCACGAATATCGGGTCGGGCTGACACCGGAAAGCGCGCATGAACTCCACGCCCATGGCCATGTGGTGCTGGTGGAGCGCGGTGCGGGCGCGGGGATCGGCGCCGACGACAAGGAATATAGGCAGGCCGGCGCCGAGGTGGTGGCATCGCCCGCCGAGGTCTTTGCCCGCGCCGAGATGATCGTGAAGGTCAAGGAGCCGGAGCCGGAGGAGCGCGCCATGCTGCGGCCGGGGCAGATTCTCTACGCCTATCTCCATCTCGCGCCCGACCCCGAGCAAACCGCCGATCTGGTGGCATCGGGTGCGATCTGCATCGCCTATGAGACCGTGACCGATGCCAGTGGCGGACTGCCGCTCCTCAAGCCGATGAGCCAGGTGGCGGGGCGCATGTCGATCCAGGCGGGGGCGACGGCTCTTGAGAAGGAGCATGGCGGGCGCGGCGTGCTGCTGGGCGGCGTGCCGGGTGTGCTGCCGGGCAAGGTCATAATCATCGGTGGCGGCGTGGTCGGGTTCAACGCGGCGCAGATGGCGGCGGGACTTGGCGCGGACGTCACAATTCTCGACCGCAATCCCGAAGTGCTGGAGCGGCTCGGCACCTATTTCGAGGCGCGCGCCAAGACCCGCTTTTCGAACATGGCCAATCTGTCGGAATGCCTGCGCGAGGCCGACCTCGTGATCGGCGCGGTGTTGATCCCCGGTGCGGCCGCGCCAAAGCTGGTGTCGCGGGCAATGCTTGGCAGCATGAAGCCGGGCGCGGTTCTGGTCGATGTCGCGATCGATCAGGGCGGCTGCTTCGAGACCAGCCGGCCGACGACTCATGCGGACCCTACCTATGTCGTCGACGGCATTGTCCATTATTGCGTGACCAACATGCCCGGCGCGGTGGCGCGGACGTCGACCTACGCGCTCAACAACGTCACCTTGCCCCATGCGCTGCGGATCGCGGATCTCGGCTGGCAGGAAGCGATGCGGAGCGATCCGCATCTGCTGGCCGGTCTCAATGTCTGGAACGGCAAGGTGACCTGTGCGCCGGTCGCGCGGGAACTGGGCTATGCCGTCACCGATCCGGAAGCGGCGCTGGCAGTCAATCCGAAGGAACGAGCGCCTCGCGAAGTTCGACCGCGTCGATCATAAGCCCGCCCGCGAGGAAGACCGAACCGGTGCAGGCAAAGGCGAGCAGCTGGCCGCCAAATCCCGGATATTGCGACATATAGACAAGGCCGCGCTCCGTCGCGCCGAGCGCCAGCGCATAGATGCACAGATACGCCTCGAACTTGGTCTTGATCGTGAACAGGCGGCGGATGGCGTGCGTCATGGCCGGAGTATAGGCAGTGACCGCGCGGGTGGCAATTTTGGTTAACTATCTCTTAACCAATTAAGATGTGAATTTTAAATGAGGTCGCCGAATTCTGCGACCACATCGCGGTACAGCTTCTTTTTGAACGGTACGATCAGATCGACCAGCGTATCGGGGCTGGTCCAACGCCAAGCGTTGAACTCGGGATGTTTGGTCGCGATGTTGATGTCGGCCTCCACGCCCAGGAACCGCGCCACAAACCAGGTCTGACGCTGGCCGCGATATTTGCCGCCCCAGAGCTTCCCGATCAGCTCTTCCGGCAGGTCGTAGAAATACTCCTTCTTGGAGCGCGCCAGGATCTGGATAAGGTCGGCCTTGACCCCGGTTTCCTCTTCCAGTTCGCGCAAGGCCGCGCCCTCGATGTCCTCGCCCGGATCGATGCCGCCCTGCGGCATCTGCCACGCGTCGCCCTCCTTGTTGTCGATGCGCTGTCCGACGAACACGAGCCCGTCGCGATTGACGAGCATGACGCCAACGCAGGGGCGATAAGGAAGGGTAGCGGGATCGACCATGGTTCTGTTTCGTTAATGTTGTTGATGTGGTGCTCCCTGTACAGAGCCCATGCGCATTGGTTCAAGCGCCCTGATGGGGGCGCGGGGAAATTCTGGCATCGCGCCTTGCAAACATTTCTACTTTTAATCGGGGGCGTGTTCGGACTAGGGCTGAAAAGGTGGTTGAGGATACCGAGAGTGGAAATGGCAACAGTTTTGCAAGACAGACCAGAAGTTGATTCGGCGCCGGAGGCGGTCGTTGTTCGTTTTGCCGGGGATTCCGGCGACGGCATGCAGCTGACCGGCGGGCAATTTACCCTTTCGACCGCGCTTGCGGGCAACGACCTCGCGACCTTCCCCGATTTCCCGGCGGAAATCCGGGCACCGCAAGGGACGCTATTCGGCGTTTCGGCCTTCCAGATCAATTTCGGATCGTCGGCGATCTCGACGGCGGGCGATGCCCCCGACGTGCTGATCGCGATGAACCCGGCTGCGCTCAAGACCAATGTCGTCGATCTGAAGCCGGGTGGCCTCATCATCGCCGACACCGGCGAGTTCAATGAGCGCAATCTCGCCAAGGCGAAATATGCCGCCAATCCGGTGGAGGATGGCAGCCTTGCCAAATGGCAGGTGCTGGCCTTCGACATTTCCGCGCTCACGCTGGCGAGCGTCAAGCCGTTCGGTCTTGGCAACAAGGAAGCGCTGCGCTGCAAGAACATGTGGACACTCGGCCTTGCGCTGTGGATGTTCGACCGTGACCGGCAGCCGATTGTCGACTGGCTCAAGGGCAAGTTCGCCAAGAATGCGGTACTGGCCGACGCCAACATCGCCGCCCTGAATGCCGGCCATGCCTATGGCGAGACGGCAGAGCTTTCGGGTCCGCTCAAGCAGCTCCATGTTGCGCCCGCGCCGGTGGCCGATGGGCTCTACCGCACGGTGAACGGCGCCGAGGCCATTTCGCTCGGGCTGGTGGCCGGTGCGCAGCTTGCATCCCTGCCGATGTTCTTTGGCGGCTATCCGATCACGCCGGCCAGCGCGATCCTGCACCATCTCTCGGGCCTCAAGGAATATGGCGTCACGACCTTCCAGGCCGAGGACGAGATCGCGGCGATCGCATCCGCCATCGGTGCCAGCTATGCGGGCTCGCTTGGCGTGACCTCCTCGTCGGGGCCCGGCATTGCGCTCAAGGGCGAGGCGATGGGTCTGGCGATCATGACCGAGCTGCCGCTCGTCATCATCAATTCTCAGCGCGGCGGCCCTTCGACCGGCCTGCCGACCAAGACCGAGCAGTCCGACCTCTACCAGGCGGTCTATGGCCGTAACGGCGACTCGCCCATGCCGGTCATCGCCGCGCGCTCGCCCGCCGATGCGTTCGACTGCGCGATCGAGGCGGTACGGATCGCGGTGCAATATATGACCCCGGTGATGCTGCTGACCGACGGCTATATCGCCAACGCCGCCGAGCCGTGGAAGGTGCCGGACATGGACAGCTATGCGCCGTTCCCGGTCAGCTTCCTCGAGGTGGCGCAGGATGGCGGCTTGCTGCCCTATGCCCGCGACGACAATCTCAAGCGCCCGTGGATCAAGCCCGGCACGCCCGGCCTGATGCACCGCATCGGCGGCATCGAGAAGGAAATCGACACCGGCCACATCAATTATGAAGCGGCCAACCATCAGGCGATGACGGAGATTCGCCGCGACAAGGTGCTGGGCGTCGCCAAGGGCATCCGCCAGGCGGTCGAGCAGGGCAATGAGAGCGGCAAGCTCGTCGTCGTCGGCTGGGGATCGACCTTTGGTCCGATCGACCAGGCCGTGCGCCGCGCCCGCGCCAAGGGGCTCGACGTTGCGCATATCCACATCCGGCACATCTGGCCGCTGCCGGAAAATCTGGGTGATCTTCTCAAGGGTTATGAGAAGATCCTGGTGCCGGAAATGAACACCGGCCAGCTCAAGACCGTGCTGCGCGACCAGTATCTGGTCGATGCCCGCCCGCTCAACAAGGTGTCCGGCCAACCGTTCCGCATCGCGGAGATCGAAGCTGCTATCGAGGGTTTGCTCGCATGAATGAGATGACAACCATCAAGTTTGAAACCACGATGAAGGATTGGGAAACCGATCAGGAAGTCCGCTGGTGCCCCGGCTGCGGCGACTATGCGATCCTGAAGGCGATGCAGCGCACCCTGCCGGAGATCGGCGCGGACCCCAAGAACACCGTGTTCGTGTCGGGCATCGGCTGCTCGTCGCGCTTCCCCTATTATGTGGAGAGCTATGGCTTTCACACCATCCACGGCCGCGCGCCGGCGGTGGCGACCGGGGTGAAGCTCGCCAATCCGGAACTGGACGTGTGGATCATCACCGGCGACGGCGATGCGCTGTCGATCGGCGGCAACCACAGCATGCACATCCTGCGCCGCAATCTCGATTGCCAGATCCTGCTGTTCAACAACGAGATCTACGGCCTGACCAAGGGGCAATATTCGCCGACCAGCCGCGAGGGCACGAAGAGCCCGTCGACGCCGTTCGGTTCGGTCGACCGTCCGACCAAGCCCGCTGCCTTTGCACTGGGTTCGGGCGCGCGCTTCGTGGCGCGGGGCTTCGACGTGTCGAAGAACCTGACCGATGTGCTCAAGGCGGCCTATAACCACAAGGGCGCCGCGTTCGTGGAGATTTTCCAGAACTGCATCGTCTATAACAAGGACGTCTTCGCCGACTTCACCGAGAAGAAGAATGCCGATGAAGGCCAGCTCTGGCTGGAGCATGGCAAGCCGATGCTGTTTTCCAAGGGCACCAAGGGCCTCAAGCTCAACCTCGATCATCTCCACCTCGACGTGGTCGACGTGGTCGATGGCGACTGGCAGGCGGCGGGCGTGATCGTCCACGACGTCACCAATCGTTCGGTCGCGCACATGCTCATCGAAATGCCCTTTGGCACATTCCCGATGGCGCTCGGCATCCTCTATGATGATCCGCGCCCCAGCTTTGAGCAGGCCGTGATCGCGCAGAACGAGAAGGCATCGGCGGGCAAGGTCGCGAACCTCCAGCAACTCGTCTCGCAAGGCCAGACATGGACGGTGGCGCATGGGGGACCAGAGCTCTAAGAGCCGTTGCAATTGCTGGGGCAGCTCAGGGAAGATTGGACCCTCTCTTGCCGCTCATGCATAATGGCGACTCGATGAACGCGCCCGGTCCCTGTAATCCGCAACGCCTTGTCAGGACGAACCACCCTTTCGCCAGAACCGGCGCGGGGCTTTTGGGGCGCTTGCCCGCCAGTGTCTTCCACAAGGCCATCGACCGGATCGACCAAGGCCTTTTGATCGGCAGTCTCGAGGCGCATCTGCCAGACGGCAGCGTCCGTATCCTTGGCGGGCGGGCGGATGGTCCCCGCTGCGTGGTCGACCTGCACAGCTGGACCGCGCTCGTGCGGCTGGGCCTGTCAGGCTCGGTCGGCTGGTTCAGGGCATGGATGAAACGGGAATGGGACAGTCCCGATCCGGTGCCGCTATTCGCGCTGTTCATGGCCAATGCGGCGTCTCTCGGCGATGTCGCGCGCGCTTCTGGGCTGTCGCGCCTGCTGGTGCGGGCATGGCATGCACTCAACTCCAACAGCCGCAGCGGCGCGCGGCGCAACATCGCCTATCATTATGATCTCGGGAACCCGTTCTACGCGCTCTGGCTCGACAGCGGCATGACCTATTCCAGCGCGCTGTTCACGCAGCCCGACATGACGTTGGAGCAGGCGCAGACCGCCAAGATCGACGCGCTGCTGGCGCGACTTGAGCTCAAACCGGGTGACCGGCTGCTCGAAATCGGGACAGGCTGGGGATCGCTGGCACTGCGCGCCACCGCGACCATAGGCGATCTGCGCTATGACGGGCTGACGCTGTCGGTCGAGCAAAAGGCGCTATTGGATCAGCGTCTCGCGGAGGGGCGCCTTGACGATCGCGCCAAAGTGCATCTGTGCGATTATCGCGATCATGCCGATGGGCCATATGACGCGATCGCCAGCGTGGAGATGGTCGAAGCCATTGGCGAGAAGCAATGGCCGGAGTTTCTCGGCGTCATCCACGACCGGCTCAAGCCGGGTGGCCGCGCCGCGCTCCAGTTCATCAGCATCGACGATGCGATCTTCGATTCCTATGCGGGGAGTGCCGATTTCGTCCAGGCCTATGTCTTCCCCGGCGGCTGCCTGGTCGCGCGAGAACGCTTCAGGGCACTTGCCGCCGAGGCTGGCCTGTCCTGGCGGGACGAAGCCTCCATGGGCGGGGATTATGCGCGCACTCTCGCCGAATGGCGCGGGCGCTTCGATGCGGCGATCGAGGCGGGCAAGCTTCCGGTCGAGTTCGATGAGCAGTTCGTCCGCCTGTGGCGCTTCTATCTGATGTATTGCGAGGGCGGCTTCCGGGGCGGCGGCATCGATGTCCACCAAGTGACGCTGGTGCGGGACTGATCCTGTTTGGTCCCTGTTTGGCCCCCTATTTGGCCAGGTCGACCCGGTAGCCGTTGGGGTGATCAGCGGTCACCAGATCGACAATCGCCTGCCCAACGACCGCCGGCTCCTTGACCGTCGCGGGATCCTCGCCGGGATAGGCCCGCGCCCGCATCGGCGTGCGCGTCGCGCCGGGATTGAGGATGTGGGTCCTGATCTTGGAAATCCGCGCCACTTCCTGGCCATAGGCGCTCACCAGCACTTCCAGCGCCGCCTTGGACGCACCATAGGCGCCCCAATAAGCGCGGGGCGTCGTCGCCACCGTGCTGGTGAGGGCGATGACCCTGGCGTCGGCGCTCTTGCGCAGCATCGGATCAAACGCGGCGATCAGCGCCTGCTGCGCGGTGACATTGAGGGTCATCAGCCGCGCGAATTCCTTGCCGTCGATGGCCGGTACCGCCGCCAGCGTGCCCAACGTCGCCGCATTGAGGACGAGCATGTCGAGCGCGCCCCATCGCCCGCTCACCGCCTGCGCGAGGCGGCCGACGCTCTCATCGTCGATGAGGTCAAGCGGCGCGATCGTCGCATGGCCGCCGGCGGCGTGGATTGCATCCTCCACCGCCTCCAGCGCCCCGCCGGTCCGGGCCACGAGGATGACATGGGCTCCGGCCCGGGCCAGCGCCTGCGCCGTGGCGGCGCCAATGCCGCGACTGGCACCGGTCACAAGCGCCAGGCGCCCGGAAAGGGGGTGGTTTTCGTTCATGAGGGTCCGCTTGTTTTCCAGGCCGTTCGTGTCGAGCGAACGGAGTAGTGTGATTCTAGCCTATACCACCCGCTCGGCGAGCAGGGTGAGCTGGCTGCCCTGGTCCTGTTCATCAAGGTCGGTGAGTCGCGTTGGATAGTCGCCCGTGAAGCAGGCGTCGCAATATTGCGGGCGGATGTCCGCGCGCTGATGCTCGCCCAAGGCCTTGTAGAGACCGTCGATCGACACGAAGGCGAGGCTGTCGGCGTGGATGAAGTTGCGCATACCCTCGATGTCGAGCTTGTGGGCCAGGAGCTTGCCGCGTTCGGGTGTGTCCACGCCGTAGAAGCAGCTGTGGCGGGTCGGGGGGCTGGCGATCCGCATATGGACTTCGCGCGCGCCCGCCTCCCGCATCATCTGCACGATCTTGAGGCTGGTCGTGCCGCGCACGATCGAATCGTCGATCAGGACGATGGTCTTGCCGTCGATCAGGGCGCGATTGGCATTGTGCTTGAGCTTGACGCCCAGATGGCGAACCTTGTCGCCCGGCTGGATGAAGGTGCGCCCGACATAGTGCGAACGGATGATGCCGAGTTCGAATGGAATGCCCGATTGCTGCGCATAGCCGATCGCCGCTGGTACGCCGCTGTCGGGGACTGGAATGACCAGATCCGCCTCGACCGGATTCTCGATCGCGAGCTGGGCGCCGATCGCCTTGCGGACAGAATAGATGCTGTTGCCGTCGACGATCGAATCGGGGCGCGAGAAATAGACATGCTCAAAGATGCAGGGCCGGGGATGATGCTCGCCAAAGGGGCGGTGCGACCGCATTTCATTGCCCTGGGTGACAACGATGATTTCGCCCGGATCGACGCTGCGGATAAAGTCCGCGCCGACCACGTCGAATGCAACCGTCTCGGAGGCGAAGATGATCGCATCGCCCAGCCGTCCCATCACCAGCGGACGAATGCCGAGCGGATCGCGGCAGGCGATCATGCCCTCGGGCGTCATGCAGATCAGGGAATAGGCGCCCTCGACCCGCTTGAGTGCGTCGATAAAGCGGTCGAGCAGGGTGCGGTAATTGGATGTCGCGACGAGGTGGATGATGACCTCGGTATCGCTCGTCGACTGGAATATGGAGCCGCGCCGGACCAATTCGCGCCGCAGCGCCATGGCGTTCGAGATATTGCCGTTATGTGAAATGGCGAAGCCGCCGGACGACAGCTCGGCATAGAGAGGCTGGACGTTGCGCAGCGCGGTCTCGCCCGTGGTGGAATAACGGACATGCCCGCATGCGACTTCGCCGGCGAGCGAACGGATCACGTCGTCGCGGTCAAAGTTCCCGGCTACGTGCCCCATGGCGCGATGGGTGTGGAATTCGGCGCCGTCCCAGCTGGTAATGCCGGCCGCTTCCTGGCCGCGATGCTGGAGGGCATGGAGGCCGAGCGCAACGATAGCCGATGCGCCTTCCGCGCCATGGACTCCGAATATACCGCACTCTTCGCGCAACTTGTCGTCGTCGAACGGATGGGTGGTGAGCATGTTTGCAGCGCCCGTCTGATTGGGTTGGGCCGTTCGCAGGGGCCCTTCGACCGGCCATATAGTGATCAAGTTGGCGCTTGTCGCCCCATTGTAATAAAATTCCGTTGCGCGGCGCCTCGGGAGTGGTGCCAAAGGTCGCTGGCAAAGCCCGCATCGAGCCACTAAGAGCGTCGCATCATGCATGCATTTGCCAATCCGGCGCGATTCGTCGGCCTTGCACGTCCAGCAACGCCCTGGCTCTTTTGGAGCGGAATCCTCCTCATTGCGGCCGGCTGCGCAGCGGGCCTGTTCCTTGCCCCGGCGGATTATCTGCAGGGCGAGACGGTGCGAATCCTCTATATTCATGTGCCCGCCGCATGGCTCGGCATGGCCGGCTGGTCGGGCATTGCGCTGGCCGGTATCGCGCAGATTGTCTGGCGGCATCCGCTCGCCGGGATCGCCGCGCGCGCGGTCGCGGTGCCGGGCGCGCTGTTTACGGCCATCTGCCTTGCCACCGGCTCCATATGGGGCCGGCCAACCTGGGGCACATGGTGGCAATGGGACGGCCGCATGACCTCCATGCTCGTGCTGCTGTTCCTGTATCTGGGCTATATCGCGCTGGCATCGGCGAGCGCGCAGTCGGCCGAGCAGGGCGGGGTCAGCCGCGTGACCGCGATTTACGGCATCGTCGGCGCGGTCAACATCCCGATCATCAAGGGGTCGGTGGTATGGTGGAACAGCCTGCACCAGCCGCCGAGCATCACCCTGGGCGGCTCCGCGATCGACTCAAGCATGCTCTGGCCGCTCGGCCTGACGGTGTTCGGCTTTACCTTGTGGTTTGCCGCGATCGTGCTGCTGCAGATGCGCGCGATCCTGGCGGCCAACCGGGTCGAGGCGCGGATGCGTCGGCTGGCGCGGGGTTGACGGCCATGGACCCGTGGCCCTTCGTGATCGCCGCCTATGCGCTGACGCTTGCCGGGACGGCCGCGACCAGCATCTGGGCATGGCGTGCGGCACAGTCCGCGGAGCGCCGCGCCGGACAGATGCAGGAGCGGGACTGAGGTGGCAATCACGCTGAAGGGCAAGCATCAGCGTCTGATCCTTGTCATCCTGGCGCTGGCGGCGCTGATCGGCGCCGCGCTGCTGGCCATGTCCGCGCTCAAGGACCAGGCGGCTTATTTCTACACGCCGAGCGAAGCGCGCGCGAAAGTGGTCGAGCCGGGCCGTGCGATCCGGCTTGGCGGCATGGTCGTCAAGGGCAGTTTGAAGCGCGCGGCCGATGGCGTCAGCATCCGGTTCGATGTCAGCGACGGCAAGGCTGTGGTGCCCGTCACCTATACCGGTGTCACGCCGGACCTGTTCCGCGAGGGATCGGGCGTCGTCGCGGATGGCAAGTTCGAGCCGGGCGGCACCTTCGCGGCCAAGGAAATCCTCGCCAAGCATGACGAGCGCTACATGCCCCGCGAGCTGAAGGGCATGCGCTACAACGAAAAGACGCATCAGATCGAGCAGGCCCCGAAGTGATCGCCGAAACCGGCTTCGCGGCCCTGTGGCTGGCGGGCGCACTTGCCGCGCTCCAGCTGATCGCTGCCTGGGTCGGGCTGCGGCGGCAGGAGGCGAGCATGATCCGCCTGGTCCGTCCCGTCGCCGTCGCGCAGGCGGTGCTCACCACGCTGGCCTTTGTCGCCCTCATCGCCCTGTTCCTGCGATCCGACATGAGCGTGAAGCTGGTGGTGGAAAACAGCCATTCGATGAAGCCCTGGCTCTACAAGTTCGCCGGAACATGGGGCAATCACGAGGGCTCGATGCTGCTCTGGGTGACGGTGATGGGCATAGCAGGCGCGGCGGTCGCGCTGTTCGAGCGCGCGCTCAAGACCGACACGCATATCGCGACGCTCGGTGCACAGGCGGCGATCAGCCTTGGTTTCTATGCATTCCTGATCCTTGCATCCAACCCCTTTGCCCGCCTGAGTCCAGCGCCGCAGGACGGGCAGGGCCTCAATCCCCTGCTGCAGGACCCCGGCCTCGCCTTCCATCCGCCAACGCTCTATCTCGGCTATGTCGGGCTGTCGGTGGCCTTCTCGTTCGCGGTGGGCGCACTGGTGACGCGGCAGGTCGATGCGGCCTTTGCGCGGGCGATGCGGCCATGGGTGCTGGGTGCGTGGGTGCTGCTGACGCTCGGCATCACGGCGGGCAGCTACTGGGCCTATTATGAGCTTGGCTGGGGCGGCTGGTGGTTCTGGGACCCGGTGGAGAATGCTTCGTTGATGCCGTGGCTCGCCGCGACAGCGCTGCTCCACAGCGTCAGCGTGCTGGCGACCCGCGATGGCTTACGCGCCTGGACGGTGATGCTGGCGGTCGTCGCCTTTTCCATGTCGATGGTCGGCACCTTCCTGGTCCGCTCCGGCATCTTGACCAGCGTGCATGCCTTCGCGGTCGATCCCAAGCGGGGCACCTTCATCCTCGCGCTGCTCGTGCTGTATATTGGCGGCGCCCTGACGCTGTTCGCGCTCCGGGTCGGGACGGTGCGCGAGGGCTCGCGCTTCGACATGGTGAGCCGCGAGGCGATGCTGGTCATCAACAACCTGCTGCTGTCGGTGATTCTCGGCCTCGTCCTGATCGGGACGCTCTATCCCCTCCTGACCGAGGCGCTGGGCACCAAGGTTTCGGTGGGACCGCCCTATTTCAACAGCGTCGCCGGGCCGGTCGCGCTTGCATTGATGGTCGTATTGGCAGCGGGCCCGGTCACGCGCTGGCGACGGGATGAGCTGCGCGATGTTGCCAGGCGGGTGGCCGGTCCAATCGTTGCTGGCCTGTTCGTGCTGACGCTGCTGGTGGTGCTGGCGGCGGGGCGGATCGGCATCCTGCCGCTGCTCGGCCTGGTGCTGGCCGCGCTGGTCGGTGCTGCCAGCGTGGCGCCGCTCTGGGGCCGTAATCTGCGCCGCACGCCGCTCTTCACCTTTGGGATGGTGATCGCCCATCTGGGCTGTGCCGTCAGCGTCGCGGGCATGGCCTCGGAAAGCGCGTTCAGCGTCGAGAAGCTTGTCGCCGCGCGTCCCGGCCAGCGCATCGAAACCGCCGGCTGGACCGTCGATTTCGCCAGTGTCTCGCCCATGGCCGGTCCCAACTGGACAGCCATGGAGGGGAAGTTCCGCGTGTCGCGCGGCGGCGGTGAGGCGGTCGAACTGCACCCGCAATCGCGCTTCTTCGCCAATCCGCCGACCAGCACGACCGAATCGGCGTTGCTCACCCGTTGGAACGGGCAGCTTTACCTCGTCCTTGGCGAACCGCTCGATGATGGCCGCTGGCAATTGCGGATCTGGTGGAAGCCCTTTGTGACACTGATCTGGGCCGGCGGCGGCATGATTGGCCTGGGCGGCGCGCTGGCGATGCTGGGGCGCCTCGGGCGCAGCTGGCTGCGGCGGCGGCGCATGGTGGAGGCGCTGGCATGAAGGGCTGGGCACTCTGGGTTCCGTTGCTGCTGTTCGTGCTGTTCATAGGGCTGGTGTCGAGCGGCCTGTTCAAGCCGGACGACCGGGTGATCAACTCGAAGATGATCGGCAAGGCCTTGCCGGCCTTTGCGCTGCCCTCCGCCGCGACCGGCCAGCCGGGCCTTGCCCGCGCCGATCTCGCCGATGGCAAGCCGCATCTGCTCAACATCTTTGCAAGCTGGTGCGTGCCCTGCGCGGCTGAGTCGCCGCAGCTCATGCAACTCGCGCAGCGCGGTGTCGCGGTCGAGGGCATGGCGATCCGGGACGCGCGCGCCGATGTCGACGGCTTCCTCGCGCGGTGGGGCAATCCCTATAGCCGGATCGGCCTCGATGCGCGGAGCGCGATCCAGTTTGCCATCGGTTCCTCGGGGGTTCCCGAGACCTTCATCGTCGATGGCAAGGGCATCATCCGATACCAGCATATCGGCGTCATCATGCCCGACGACGTGCCGGTCCTCCTGCAAAAGCTGGAGGAAGCGCGATGAAATGCGGCTTGATCGCATTTGCGCTGCTGATTGCCGCGCCGCTGCCCGCCATGGCGCAGACCGCGCTGCCGCCCGCGCCCTATGCCGATACCCAGCTGGAGAATCCGGCGCTGGAGAAGAAGGCGCACGACCTCATGGTCACGATTCGCTGCCTCACCTGCCAGAGCCAGTCGATCGCCGACAGCAATGCCAGCATGGCCAGCGACCTGCGTTCCGAAATCCGCGAACGAATCAAGGCGGGTGAGGAGCCCGAGGCAATCCGCAAATGGCTGGTCGAGCGCTATGGCGACTGGATCAGCTATGCACCTAGCACCGAGCCGATCCTTTGGCCGCTCTGGGCAGCGCCGGTGGTGCTCTTGCTGGGAGGAGGCGCCCTTGTCGCGACTCGACTGCGCCGCCGAAAGAAGGCGCAGTCATGACGGGCCTCGTCATCGCCGCACTGCTCGCGCTGCTCGCTGGCCTGGGCATAGTGGTGGCCGTGCGGACGGCGCGATCGGGCTGGGAACCGGTTGCGGCCGCGCTGCTGATCGGTCTGGCGGGCTATGCCTGGCAGGGACGGCCCGGCCTGGCCGGAAAGCCGGTATCCGCCAGCGCGGAACGGGCGGTCATGTTCGACGAGCGGCTGGCGGAACGGCGGATGGCGATGGGCGGGCGATTCGGCTCCGCCAGCAAATGGCTGGTCCTGTCGGATGGCCTCGCCCGGCAAGGCCAGACCCAGGATGCAGCTAATATACTGGTCTCGGGCCTGCGCGAAAATCCGCGCGATCCTGATCTCTGGGTGGGTCTGGGCAATGCGCTGGTCCTCCATGAGGAGGGAATTCTCTCGCCGGCCGCGGAATATGCCTATCGGCAGGCGCTCAGGCTCGCGCCGGGCGCGCTGTCGCCGCGCTATTTCTTCGCGCTGGCGCTTGCCAGGTCGGGTAAGCTGGCGCCCGCCCGCGCCCTTTGGGCCAAGCTTGCCGAGGACCTGCCACCCGGCACGCCCTTTCGCGCCGAGCTTGAACGTAACATCGGCCTGATCGACCAGGCGATGGCCTCGCAGGGCGGCGATCCGGCCATGGCGCCGTGAATTGCGCCATGTTGCGCGCATGGGGACGCCATGCTAGGCGGCGCGCGACGTCCACAGGAAAGCTTCCGGCGGTCGGGTCTGTGGGACTTTTGCGACATGCCGGAACGGAACAGCATTCATGACCGAAGACGCTGGCAATAAAGCGCCTGCCTCCGGGCCCGGTCCGGAGGGCGCCACGGATGAGGTCCACGGCGGCCATGGCCATCCCGATGGCCTGCTAAAGCTTTCGGTCGGCGCGATCGGCATCGTTTTCGGCGATATCGGCACCAGCCCGCTATATGCGTTCCGGGAAACATTCGCGGGTCACCATCCCCTCGCGCTGGATACCGCCCATATCCTGGGCACCATCAGCCTCATGTTCTGGACGATGATGCTGGTCGTCACCGTGAAATATGTGACGGTCATCATGCGGGCGGACAATAAGGGCGAGGGCGGTAGTCTCGCCCTGCTGGCGTTGATCAACCGCCGAGGCGAAGGGCCGCGCCGCTGGAGCACCGGCATTGTCCTGCTGGGCGTGTTTGCGACTTCGCTATTTTACGGCGACAGCATGATCACGCCGGCGGTTTCGGTTCTCTCCGCTGTCGAGGGGCTTGGCGTCGTCAACTCCGCCTTCGAAGCCATGGTTGTACCGATTGCCCTGGGAATCCTCGTTTTCCTGTTCTCGATCCAGAGTGCAGGGACGAATAGGGTTGGCGGGCTGTTCGGACCCATCATGCTGCTGTATTTCCTCTGCATTTCCGTTCTGGGTGTCGCGAGCATTGTCCAGACGCCCTTCATTCTCAATGCGCTGAACCCTTATTGGGCGCTGCATTTCTTCGTCACGTCACCACTGCCGGCCTTTCTGGCGCTCGGGTCGATCGTCCTTGCGGTCACCGGCGCGGAGGCACTCTATGCCGACATGGGGCATTTCGGACGGCGGCCGATCCGCCTGTCCTGGCTGTGGTTCGTCCTGCCGGCGCTGATCATGAACTATATGGGGCAGGGTGCGCTGCTGATGCGCGAGGGCATGACCGCCCTCGAAAGCCCCTTCTACAATCTTGCGCCGGAGCAGTTTCGGCTGCCGTTGGTGGGGCTCGCGACGCTGGCCGCCATCATCGCCTCCCAGGCGGTCATTTCCGGCGCCTTTTCGGTCACTCAGCAGGCCATACAGCTGGGTTTCATGCCGCGTCTGCGTATTGCGCATACCAGCGCGTCGACCGCTGGCCAGATCTACATTCCCCTGGTCAACTGGGGACTGATGGTGATGGTGATCCTGCTGGTGCTGACCTTCCAGACCTCTTCGCACCTGACCGCCGCCTATGGCATTGCCGTGACGGGCGCGATGTTCATCGACAATATGCTGCTGACGGTCGTGCTCATGCACATGTGGAAATGGCCGCGTTGGCCGGCCTATATGATGCTCGCGGTCTTCTACATCGTCGACGGCGCCTATTTTGCCTCGAACCTCACCAAGGTCGCGGCGGGCGGCTGGTTCCCGCTGCTTATCGGCCTGATCATATTCACCTTGCTCACGACATGGGCACGCGGTCGCAAGCTGATGATGGATCAGCTGCGGGAATCGGCGATGCCAATTCCCGTTTTCGTTGCATCCGCTGCCAGTAGTGCCGCCCGGGTGTCCGGTACGGCGGTATTCATGACATCGACGGCGGAGGGCGTACCCCATGCGCTGCTCCACAATCTCAAGCACAACAAGGTGCTGCATGAGCGGGTTGTGCTGCTCACCGTGAACATTGCCGATGTGCCGGTCGTGATGGATGAAAGTCGCCGCTATAGCATGGAGGATCTGGGCCACGGCTTTTTCCGGGTCATCCTGAAATATGGTTTCATGGAAGAGCCCAATGTGCCGGAAGCGCTTGGGAAAGTGACCGGCTGCGGCCAGTCCTTCCGCATGATCGAGACGAGCTTCTTTCTGTCGCGGCAGACGCTGCTGCCCTCGGCGCGGCCGGGCATGGCGATCTGGCGCGAAAAGCTGTTCGCCTGGATGCTGCGCAACGCGGAAAGCGCGATGGAGTTCTTCCGCCTGCCGACCAACCGCGTGGTCGAGCTGGGCAGCCAAGTCGAGATATAATATCCTCTCCCAGAATGGGGAGAGGGGGATTCGATTAAGCCCCCGTTGCCGACCGCGTCAGCCCATTCGCAGCCGACAGGATCGCCTGCACCGAAGCCGTCGCGACGTCGCTGTCGAGACCGACCCCGAACACCGATTTGCCTTCCGGCGTGCGGCATTCGACATAGGCGGCGGCATTGACGTCCGTGCCCGCGCCGATCGCATGCTCGCTATAGTCGACGACCTCCAGGTCGATGCCGAGCTGTTCGCGCAACGCGTCGAGTACGCTCGAAAGCAGGCCGTTGCCGCGGCCGGACACCGATCGGGCCTCGCCATTCAGCGCGATCTTGCCGACGAACAGGCGGTTCCCGGCATGGCCGCTCTCCTGATAGTCGAGCAACTTGAAGGGCTGGTCGGCGCCGAGGCAGTAATAGTCCTCAAAAGCGGTCCAGATGTCGCTGGCCTGCAGTTCGCGGCTGACGCGGTCGGCCAGGTCCTGCACGACCCGGCTGAAATCGGCCTGCATGCGTTTGGGCAGCTTCAGGCCCTTGTCCTGTTGCAGCACCCAGGCGACGCCGCCCTTGCCCGACTGCGAATTGACGCGAATGACCGCCTCATAGGAGCAGCCGATATCGGCCGGGTCGATCGGCAGATAGGGCACGTTCCACAGATCGTCATTGCGCGTTTCCTGGGCGGCAAAACCCTTTTTGATCGCGTCCTGATGGCTACCGGAAAAGGCGGTGAACACCAGCTCGCCCGCATAGGGATGGCGCGGATGGACGGGCAGCTGGTTGCAATAGGTGACGGTCTGGACAAGCTCCTCCATGTTGGAGAAGTCGAGGCCCGGGTGCACGCCCTGCGTGTACATATTGAGGCCCACGGTCACGATGTCGCAATTGCCGGTGCGCTCGCCATTGCCGAACATGCAGCCCTCGACCCGGTCGCCGCCCGCCATCAGGCCAAGCTCCGCCGCCGCGACGCCGGTGCCCCGGTCGTTATGCGGATGGAGCGAGATCACCACGCTGTCGCGATCACGGATATGCCTGCCGAACCACTCGATCTGGTCGGCATATATATTGGGCGTCGCCGCTTCCACCGTCGCGGGCAGGTTGAGGATGATCGGCCGCTCCGGCGTCGGCTTCAGGATATCCATCACCGCCTCGCAACATTCCAGGCTGAAATCCAGCTCCGCGGTCGAGAAGGTTTCCGGCGAATATTCGAAATGCCATTCGGTCTCGGGCTGGGCGGCGGCGCAGTCGCGGATGATCATCGCGGCGTCGACGGCGATCTGCTTGATCTGCGGCCTGTCCATCTGGAACACGATCCGCCGCCAGGCGGGCGACACCGCGTTATAGACATGGACGATCGCCGCCCGCGCGCCCTGCAGGCTCTCGAAGCTGCGTTCGATCAGGTCGCGCCGGGCCTGGGTCAGCACCTGCACCAGCACGTCGTCGGGAATGCGCCCCGAGCGCACCAGGCCGGAGATGAAGTCGAACTCGGTCGCGCTGGCGGACGGAAAGCCGACCTCGATCTCCTTGAGGCCGATCCGGGTCAAGAGTTCGAAGAAGCGCGTCTTCTTCTCGGTGTCCATCGGATCGATGAGCGCCTGGTTGCCGTCGCGCATGTCGGTGGACAGCCAGCGCGGCGGCTGGGTGATCGTGCGGGACGGCCATTGGCGGTCGGGCAAATCGACCTGCGGAAACGGCCGGTATTTTCGGCTGGGATCGGAAAGCATCATGTGACTGGTCTTCTGACTTGCGCGGACGCCACCCGATCGGGGCTTTTCGTCACGCATGATTGACGGTGAATGGCGGTATCAGTCCCTTAGGCGGATGGCGCATTCCCGTGGAATGCAGCCGGCATCGCACGCCTAAGGGCGTGTAAGTCGCGTTGCCCGCGCTAGGTGGAGCTTGTCAATCATTGCGGCTATATTGTGCACGGATCGCATAATTTCGTCCAGTCGATAATTGCGGAGCCAAATTCCGCAGGGCAGTGCATTTTTCCCCCTTGCATTTCCGCGAATCCCTTGCACTATGCTGCAATGCACAAACCCACGGGAGCTCGGTCGGTCTGAATGGCGTTTTACGAGATGCTGGACCGGAACGGTGGCGTGCGGGATTGTTACGCACCAGTGCAGCATTGGGTGGAGCAGACCGGCATCGGCGGCCTCAACCGGCGTCTCGAAGAAGCCGAAGCCATTTTCCGCCGCATCGGTATCACCTTCGCCGTCTATGGCGAGGGCGGCGACCCAGAACGGCTGATCCCGTTCGACCTGCTGCCGAGGATTTTCACCGCACTGGAATGGCGGATGCTCGACTTGGGCATCCGGCAGCGGGCGCGGGCGCTGAACGCGTTCCTCTACGACGTCTATCATCGCGGCGAGATCATCCGGGCCGGAATCATGCCGGCCGACATCGTCTATCGCAACTCCGCCTACAAGCCGGAAATGGCGGGTTTCACGCCGCCGGGCCGGGTCTACAGCCATATTGTCGGCGTCGATATCGTGCGCACCGGGCCTGACAAGTTCCAGGTGCTGGAGGATAATTGCCGAACGCCGTCAGGCGTCTCCTACATGCTCGAAAACCGTGAAATCATGACGCGCATGTTTCCGGACCTGTTCGCCCAGGGACTGGTCGCGCCGGTCGATCATTATCCCGATGAACTGCTGAGCACCCTCAAAGAAGTGGCGCCAGCGGCCTGCAAGGACGACCCGGTCGTCGTCGTGCTGACTCCGGGCCCGCTTAACAGCGCCTATTATGAGCACAGCTTTCTGGCCGACCTGATGGGCGTCGAGCTGGTCGAACCGGCGGATCTCTATGTGGACGAAGGGCTCGTCTACATGAAGACCACCTATGGTCCGCGCCGGGTGGACGTCATTTACCGCCGGATCGACGATGATTATATCGACCCGCTGGTATTCCGGCCGGACAGCCTGCTGGGTATTCCGGGTATTTTCGATGCCTATCGCCGCGGCGGCGTCACCTTATGTTCGGCGCCGGGCGCGGGCGTGGCGGACGACAAGGCGATCTACACCTATGTGCCGGACATGATCCGTTTCTATCTGGGCGAGGCCGCGATCCTCGAAAATATCCCCACTTGGAACTGCGCACGGCCTGACGAGTGCGCTCATGTCCTCGATAATCTCGACGAGTTGGTCGCCAAGGAGGTCCACGGGTCGGGCGGCTATGGCATGTTGATCGGTCCGCGCTCCACCAAGGAAGAGGTCGCCGACTATGCCGCGCGCATTCGCGCCAACCCGGCCGAGTTCATCGCCCAACCCACGCTCGATCTTTCGACTGCTCCCACGTTGGGCCAGAGCAATATCGTGCAGCGCCATGTCGATTTCCGCCCCTATTGCCTGGTCGGCACGCAAATCCGCCTCGTCCCCGGCGGACTGACCCGCGTGGCGCTCACCGAGGGCTCGCTCGTGGTCAATTCCAGTCAGGGCGGCGGCGTCAAGGACACATGGGTGCTTCAGATATGAGCATCGTCGCGCAAGGAAGCGGGCAGCCATGCTGAGCCGGACCGCCGATAGCCTGTTCTGGCTTGCGCGCTATCTCGAACGCGCCGAATCGACCGCCCGCCTGATCAGCATGGGCCAGCGCATGGCGATCCTGCCCGGCGCCCATCATCGCGAGGAATGGCGATCCGTTGTCCGCGTGACCGGCTGTCAGAAGCTCTTCGAACCGGACGCGGTGATCCGCGAAACCGATATCGTCGAACATCTGCTGCTCAATGCCGACAATCCGGTTTCGATCCGGGCCTGTATCGCCAAGGCGCGCTCCAACGGCAAGTCGGTCCGCACCGCGCTCACGCAGGACATGTGGGAGGCGCTGAACGAGAGTTGGCGGAAACTCGAAAGCTATGACGTCCCCGAAGCGCGGGCGCAGCTCGCAACCATTCTCGACTGGGTCAAGGACCGGGCGATGGCCTTTCGCGGCGCCACTGAAAGCGGCCATCTGCGCGATGAGCGCCATGACTTCCTGAGGGTCGGCGGCGCCCTGGAACGCGCGCAATCGGTGCTCCGGCTGCTCGACATCAAATATTATGTGCTGCTGCCCGAAACCGATGTCGTCGGCGGCAATCGCGACCATTATCAGTGGACGTCGGTGCTGTATGCGCTGTCCGGCAACCGCGCCTATCATCATGTCTATGGCGGTGTTTATTCGCCGTGGCAGATCACCGATTTCCTAATGCTCAATCGCCGTTTCCCGCGCAGCGTGCTCTACTGCCTCGACCAGCTGTCATACCGTCTCGGGCGGCTCGCCCAGTGGCACGGCCAGCGCAGGCCATGCCACGACACCATCGAAGAGATGGTCAGCACGCTCGCGGCCAAGACAAGCGGCGATATCTTCCGGCAGGGGCTCCATGAAACGGTGCTAAAGAGCCTGTCGGACTGCAACAGGCTCGGCGTTGAAATCGCCGATGCCTATCACTTCGGCTAAGGATGCAGGATGCTTCTGTCGGTCAGGCACGAGACTCGCTATCGATACGCTGAGGATGCGTTGGGTGCGGTGATGCGCATCCGGCTGCAGCCCGCCGACTGGACAACCCAGCAGGTGATGGACTGGTGCGTTACGGTCAATGATGAGCCGATCAGTGCGACGCTGCCCAACAGCTATGGTGTCCCGGAGGCCATATGGCGCACCAGCCAGCGACTGAGCGAGGCGGTCGTCGTCGCCCAGGGCACGATCGAGACGTTCGATCAGGCCGGCATTGTCGGCTTTACCGAGGAATCGGCCAATCCGCGTGTCTTTCTCCGTCAAGGGGATTTCACCGCGCCAAACGAGGCGATTACGGCTTTCGCCCGCGAAGCCGGCATGGTTGAAGGGCCCCTTGCCCGATTGCACAGCCTCTGCCGAATCGTGCATGAGAGCCTGACGTATCGGGCGGACAGTACCGACAGTGCCACGACCGCCGCGCAGGCGCTCGAACTGGGCAGCGGCGTCTGTCAGGACTTCGCGCATATCTTCATCGCGGCCGCACGGCTGCTCGAAGCGCCGGCGCGCTATGTCGCGGGATATGTCTATGATCCGGACCAGCCGGTCGAAACGCACTTCAGCCATGGCTGGGCGGAGGCCTTTGTCGATGGCCTGGGCTGGATCGGTTTCGACCCCACTCGCAAGGTCTGCGTCACGGATCATTATATCCGTCTGTCATGGGGGCATGATGCATTCGACTGTGCACCACTGCGGGGCGTGGCACATCTGGCCGGGGACATCAGCATGGAGGTGGACGTCACGGTGGCCGCGGCGAGTGCCATGAGGCAGTCCCAGTCGCAGCAGCAATGATGGCAATCCCGTGACAATGGTGCCATTGTCTCTCGCGAATCGCCGCTGCCATGGGGGATAGCGAATCAGTGACATATTGTGTTGCCGTACGGGTCAATGCCGGTCTGGTCTTGTTGTCCGATACGCGCACCAACGCGGGTGTCGACAATATCGGGCGTTTCCGGAAGACCTTCACCTATGAAAATCACGGTGAGCGCGCCCTGGCGATCATGTGCTCGGGCAATCTGTCGGTAACGCAGGAGGTCAAGACCATCCTGTCCCGCGCTATCAAGGATCATGCCGAAGGCATTGAAACAGAAACGCTTCTCAATTGCCGGACAATGCACCGCGCCGCGCAGATGGTCGGCGACACCATGAAGACGGTGCAGTCGCGCATGCACAATCAGCTCGGGATGAGCAGCAACAGCCTGGCCGCCAACATGATCCTGTGCGGCCAGCGCAAGGGCGGCAAGCTGCGCCTCTACCTCATCTACAGCGACGGCAATTTTATCGAGGCCAGCGCCGACACGCCCTTTTTCCAGATCGGCGAGCATAAATATGGCAAGCCGATCCTGGACCGGATCATCACGCCCGAAACCTCGCTCGAAGATGCGGCCAAGGCGGTGTGCGTATCGATGGATTCGACCCTGCGATCGAACCTCTCCGTCGGCATGCCCCTCGACCTGACGGTGATCTCGCGCGACACCTTTGACTTTCGCATGCGTCGGCGCATCCACGCCGATGATGAGGAATTCAACCGGATTTCGGCCCAATGGGGCGCGACCCTGCGGCACGGCTTCGAGTCCCTGCCGAGCGTACTGGACTGATTCTGCGCCCCGCCAGTGCTTGCGTCAGCGCAGGTCGTGGTTATGTAGGCGCAACTATCCTCCTGTGAGGCCCCTACATGTCTGCTTCCCATTCCACCCGCATGCTCATTCTCGGCTCGGGGCCAGCTGGCCTCAGCGCGGCGATCTATGGCGCGCGCGCCGGCCTTGCCCCGATCGTCGTCCAGGGCATGCAGCCGGGCGGACAACTCACCATCACGACCGACGTGGAGAATTATCCGGGCTTCCGGGACGTCATCCAGGGACCCTGGCTGATGGAGCAGATGCAGGCGCAGGCCGAGCATGTCGGCACCCAGATGATGTACGACCAGATCGTCGAGGTCGATCTGTCGGAGCGCCCGTTCCGGCTGCATGGCGACGGCGGCACGGTCTATTTTGCCGATACGCTGGTGATCGCGACGGGTGCGCAGGCCAAGTGGCTGGGGCTCGACAGCGAAATCCTGCTCCAGGGCAAGGGTGTGTCCGCCTGCGCCACCTGCGATGGATTCTTCTATCGGGGCAAGAAGGTGGTCGTCATCGGCGGCGGCAACACCGCTGTCGAGGAGGCGCTCTATCTCACCAACCACAGTCATGACGTCACCCTGATCCACCGCCGCGATTCGCTGCGGGCCGAGAAGATCCTGCAGGAACGGCTGTTCGCGCATCACTCGATCAAGGTCTTGTGGAACAAGGGTGTGGAGCGCTTCGTCGGCGGCGGCGACCCGGTGGGGCTGGTCGGCGTGGACCTGGTCGACACCGTGACGGGCGAAAAGTCCCACATCACAACCGATGGCGCCTTCGTGGCGATCGGACACAAGCCGGCCACGGAACTGTTCGAAGGCAAGCTGCCGATGGATGAAGGCTATCTGGTGGTCGAAAAGGGCACCAGCCACACCGCTATTCCTGGCGTGTTCGCGGCAGGCGACGTGAGCGACAAGGTCTATCGGCAGGCAGTCACGGCGGCCGGCATGGGCTGCATGGCCGCGCTGGATGCGGAGCGCTTCCTGGCCGAGGCGGATTTCGAGGCAATCGCCGCGGAATAGGCGGGTTGGTGTCTGGAGTCTGATGACTTCACATTGACCCAGCCCCGTATCGAAGCATCCTCGCCAGGCCAGCGTCCTTCGATACGCCACTTCGACTTCGCTCAGTGGCTACTCAGGACGAACGGTTACACTTGAAATCATCAGCTTCTAACTATCCCGGCGGTCGATCTTGCCTTGCGTAAATGCGACGAGATTGCCGAAGGTTTCGAACGTCTCGGCATCGATATCATCGTCATCGATGACGATATGAAGCCGATCCTCGATCTCGGTCAGCACCGTGGCCACCGCCATCGAATCGAGTTCTGGCAGGGCGCCGAACAGCGGCGTGTCGGTGTCGAACGCCTCGGCGCGGCTCGTACTAATGCCCAATGTAGCGATGAGGACGGATCGGACCGCGTCCGCAATCGACTGTGAATCCTGACGCATATGCTGATCGATCCGCGTAAACTGGGCGCTCCGCCTAGCGTGAGGGCTTCAGCGAAACAAGTGGGGATACGCACTGCATTGAAGTAGCAGTGCCGCGACCCCGACCTCGATTAAACAAAAGAGCCTGATTCACGTCATCGGCGGAAGCGCGAAGCGCTTCCACCTCAAACGATCAGGCTCTAGAGGTTCTGACGATGCAACCCCAATCGCGCCCGATCGATCACCTTCCCCTCGCCGGAACAGCGGATGCGCCGGCGCTCGTCATTCCGCGCGGCGAGACGATCGATTTCGCCGGACTGGAGGCCCGCACCGGCCGCATCGCGGGCTGGCTGGCGCAACAGGATCTGCCCCCCGGCAGCCGGATCGCGAGCTGGATGCCCAAGGGCGCGCTCACCGCCATCCTGCCGCTGGGCGTCGCGCGGGCGGGCCATGTCTATGTGCCGGTCAATCCGCTGCTCAAGCGGGCGCAGGTCGCCCACATAATGGCGGACAGCGGCGCATCGATGCTCATCACGGCACCCAGCCGGTCCGCCCTGCTGGAGCAAGGCGATCTCCCACCCGGCGCGCGCATCGTTGAGGCGGCTGTCCTCGATGGCGTGATGGCTGAGGAGCAAAGCCCGGCGCTGGCCCCCTCGCAGGCCGAACCGTCCGCGCCGTGCGAAATTCTCTATACCAGCGGCTCGACCGGCCTGCCCAAGGGCGTGATGCTGAGCCATGCCAATCTGGCCCTGGGCGCTGAGGCGGTGGCGGACTATCTCGTCCTGACGCCCGAGGATCGCACGCTCTGCGTCTTGCCGTTCAGCTTCGATTATGGCCAGAACCAGCTTTTCTCTGCCTGGCAGGGGGGGGGATGCGCGGTGCCGTTCGATTATCTGCTGCCCCGCGATGTCGGGCGCGCGGTTGCCCGGCATGGCGTCACCACGCTGGCGGGCGTGCCCCCGCTCTGGGTCCAGCTTCTCGAGGTCGAGTGGCCGGATGACGCCATTGCCAGCCTGAGGCGGCTCACCAACAGCGGCGGCGCGCTCACCCGGCCGTTGGTCGCGGGACTGCGCGCGCGCTTCCCGGACGCTGATATCTACGCCATGTACGGACTGACCGAGGCATTCCGCTCCACCTATCTGCCGCCCGCCATGATCGACACCCATCCCGACAGCATGGGCCGCGCCATCCCCCATGCGGAGGTTCTGGTCGTGCGCCCCGACGGCAGCCTCGCACAGCCGGGCGAGGCAGGCGAGCTTGTCCATTGCGGGCCACTCGTCGCGCAGGGTTACTGGCAGGATCCGATGCGCACGGCGGAGCGTTTTCGCCCGGCACCGGCCGCGTCCTCCTATGGCGGGACCGCCGTCTGGTCGGGCGACACGGTGCGTCGCGACGATGAGGACCTGCTCTATTTCGTCGGCCGCGACGATGCGATGATCAAGAGCGCGGGCAACCGCATCAGTCCGACCGAGGTCGAGGAAGCCGCGGTCGCCGTGCCGGGGATCGCCGAGGCTGTCGCCATCGGCGTGCCCGACACGAGGCTGGGTCAAGCGATCCGCCTGTTCGTCCGGGGCAGCGAATCGGCGATCAACCAGCTACGCGAGACCCTCCGCGCCGACCTGCCCAACTTCATGCAGCCGCGCGAGATCATCCCCCTCGCTGAACTGCCGCGCAGCCCCAATGGCAAGATCGACCGCGTCGCCCTCCTGCAGGAAACAACCCCATGACCGACCAGCCAAAGGCCAAGCCGATGGGTCCGATCCCGCCCGGCTTCGAGAGCGAGGCGGGGATGTTGCTGATCGGTGGGCGCGGCGTCGCGTCACTGGTGGGCGAGGCTGGGGACACGCCGCTCTTCGTCTATGACGCCGCGATGCTGGGCACGCAGATCGCGAGCCTGCGCGCGGCCCTGCCGCAACGGTGCGACATGCATTATGCGATGAAGGCCAATCCCTTCGCGCCCCTGCTCCAGTATATGGCGGAGCGCGTCGATGGCATCGATATCGCCTCGGCTGGAGAGCTGGAGCGGGCGCTCCAGGCCGGCATGGCGCCGGAGCGGATCAGCTTTGCGGGGCCGGGCAAGCGCGACGATGAACTGCGCACGGCGGTCTGGCACGGCATCACGATCAATCTGGAATCGGAGGGCGAAGCGCGGCGGCTGCTTGGCGTTGCCGAGGGGATCGGCCGGACACCGCGCGTTGCCGTCCGCGTCAATCCCGACCTCGAGCTCAAGGGGTCGGGCATGCGCATGGGCGGCGGCGCCAAGCCCTTCGGCGTCGATGCCGAACGGGCGCCGGCCTTGGCGCGCATGATGATCGATGCGGGTGGGGATTGGCGGGGCTGGCATATCTTCGCCGGATCGCAGTCGCTCGATGCCGGTGCGATCATCGCCATGCAGGCGGAGACCATCGCGCTGGCGGGGCGGCTGTCCGATGCGGTGGGCGCGCCGCCGCCGCTGGTCAATCTGGGGGGCGGCTTTGGCATTCCCTATTTTCCGGGCGACGTCGCGCTCGATCCTGGGCCGATCGGCGCCGCACTGGGACGTGCCATTGACACGGCGCCCGCATGTCTCGGCCAGAGCCGGTTCGCGCTGGAGCTGGGCCGCTGGCTGGTCGGCGAGGCTGGCGTCTACCTGACCCGCGTCGTCGACGTGAAGGAGAGCCATGGCGAGCTGTTCGCGGTGGTCGACGGCGGCCTCCATCACCAGCTCGCGGCGAGCGGCAATTTCGGCACCGTCATCCGCCGCAACTATCCGGTCGCGATCGCCAACCGCTTCGGCGAGCCGCCCATGCAGCGGCCGGTGACGATCGTGGGATGCCTGTGCACCCCGCTCGACCGCCTGGCGGATCAGGTGCTGCTGCCACCGGTGGAGGTCGGAGACCTGGTCGCAATCTTCATGGCGGGCGCCTATGGGGCGAGCGCGAGCCCCGCCGCATTTCTGGGGCACGGTCCGGCGCTGGAGATGCTGGTCCTGCCCGATGGGGATTAGAGTCAGTCCTATGGAGCCGTTCTCCTGCCTTCGCAGGAGAACGGCCCGCTTTTCAATCTGATTGGGACAGGACCCGGGATCTTCACTCCGCACCCCCTTCCGCGCCCTTCCTAACGCTATATTCACCCTTTCCTTGCATAGCTCGACCGTGGTGCGTGCCTGAATTCCGTTCGGTTGCGGGAGTTTGGGAGGCGCAGCAGTGGAAAGGGTCAGGGACTATGGCTTCGAGGCGGCTTATTGGCTTGCTCATGCTTGCGCTGGCACCGGCGCTGAGCGGCTGTGCGTCGGGCAGCGCGTCCGGCCCGGAGCTGCCGCCCGCATCCTTTGTCTCGACGGCGGAGGGCCCGGGTGAGGAATATGTGATCGGCCCGCTCGACGAGCTTACCGTGTTCGTCTGGCGCAACCCGGAACTTGGCGCAAAGGTGCAGGTCCGGCCCGATGGGCGGATCACGACCCCGCTGATCACGGACATGCCGGCGGTGGGCAAGACCCCCGCCATGCTGGCCGACGACATCAAGCTGGCGCTCTCGCAATATATCGAAAATCCGCTGGTTTCGGTGATCGTCAACAATTTCTCCGGTACTTATTCCCAGCAGATCCGGGTCGTCGGCGCGACCGGCAAGCCGGCGTCCATCCCCTATCGGGCCAACATGACCCTGCTCGACGCGATGATCGCGGTCGGCGGGCTCTCCGAATATGCGGCGGGCAATCGTGCGCGGCTGGTTCGCTACAACAAGGAAACGGGCGCTCAGCGCGAGTTCAAGGTCCGCCTGGGCGACCTGCTGAAACGGGGCGACAGCAAGGCCAATGTCCAGCTCGCGCCCGGCGACGTCATCATCATTCCCGAAAGCCGGTTCTGAGGACCGACGACATAATGACCAGCATCTATGAAGAGATACAGATTGCGATCCACGGCATCTGGAGCCGGCGCTGGGTGGCGCTGGCCATGGCCTGGACGATCGCGCTGCTCGGCTGGCTGGTGGTCGCCCTCATCCCCAACAGCTATCAGTCGAAGGCGCGCATCTTCATTGGCCCGCAAGCCATGCTGCAGTCCAAGGCCGGGGCTAATCCGCTTGAACAGCAACAGCAGCTGGAACAGGTCCGCCAGACCCTGACCAGCGTCGACAATCTGGTGCAGGTCGTGCGCGGCACCGATCTCGCCAGGTCGGTCACGAGTGACCGCGATGTCGCGGCCAAGGTCGGGATGCTGAAACGGAACATCACCGTCATCTCCCAGCAGGACAATCTGTTCGAGATCAGCGCGAACTCGGCCGACAGCAGCATTTCTGACCGGGCCAATGCCAAGGTGGCCGGACAGATCGTCGCCAAGCTGATCGACATCTTCGCGCAGGAAAACATGACCGGCAATCAGGCCGACACCAGCAAGACGATCAAGATCCTCGACGGCCAGATCGCCGCGCGGGCCCGGGACCTCCAGACGGCGGAGCAGCGCCGCGTCGATTTCGAACAGCGCAATGTCGGCATGCTGCCCGGCGCCGGGTCGATCTCGCAGCGCATGGATTCGGCGCGCAACGAACTCAGCCAGGTCGATTCCCAGCTCGTCGCCGCACAGAGCGCGCTGGCGGCGATCAACGGCCAGCTGGCCTCGACGCCGCAGACGATGGAGGCCGCCGGGGCGGGGGGCACGTCCGTGCTGGGATCGGCCATGGGCGAACTGGCGTCGGCGCGGGCGCGGGGCTGGACCGACAATCATCCCGATGTCGTGGCGCTCAAGCGCCAGATCGCATCCTTGCGGGCAATGGGCGCCGCCGCCTCAAGTCCGACCCGCACACCCAATCCGGCCTATGTGCAGCTGCGCTCCCTCCAGGCGGAGCGCGCGGCGGCGGCGAGCGCGCTTCAGGCGCGCAAGGGCGACCTTGCGGCAAGTCTTGCGGGCATGTCCGCCAAGCAGGTGCAGGAACCCGGCATCGCGGCGGAGCAGGACCGGCTCGATCGCGATTATGAAGCGCTCAAGGTCCAGTATGACAAGCTGGTATCCGACCGCGAGGACGCGAAATTGCGCGGTGAGGTCCAGAGCCAGGCCGGCTCCTTCAGCTTCCGCCTGATCGACCCGCCGTTCGTGCCGACCGTGCCCGCATCGCCCAACCGGCCGCTGCTGCTGGTCGGCGTGCTGCTGGCGGCGATCGCGGGCGGCGCAGGCTGCAGTTTCGCGCTCAGCCAGCTGCGCATGACATTCGCGACCGCGAACCGGCTCGAGCGAGCCACCGGCCTGCCGGTGATGGGGTCGATCACGGAGACGCTGGGCGCTGCTGCCCTCAAGGTGCGGCGCCAGAAAATGCGGCTGTTCGCGGGCGCGAGCGCTGGCCTCGTCATGATGTGCCTGGCGCTGGTGATCCTTGAATTCGTCCAGCGAGGACTCAGCGCATGAGCAGGGATCCCAGGAAAGGCGCCACCGCGCCCAAACTCACCCTGATCGAGCGGGCCGCGGAGGTCTATGATTTCGGCGCGCCCCTGCGTCAGGGGGCACCCGTTCCACCGGCTCCCGTGGAGGCGCCGGTTGCGCGCCCCGCAGCGCGTGTTTCCACAGCGGACTGGCAGGGGACGGTCCATCCGATCGATCGCCAGGCGCTCGGCGACCAGGGCTTTGTCGACCCCAAGGGCGCGGCGACCGGCCTGTCCGAGGAGTTCCGGATCGTCAAGCGCCAGGTCCTGAAGCAGGTCTTCCACGAACAGTCGAGCGCCCCTCCGGTGGTGCTGATCAGTTCGGCGCATCCGGGCGACGGCAAGACCTGGATGGCCATCAATCTCGCACTCTCGCTGTCGGCCGAAAGCGATCTCGACGTGCTGCTCGTCGACGCGGATTTCGGCAAGCCCGACGTCTGCGCGCAGCTCGGCTTGCCCGCCGGGCCCGGCCTGATGGACGCGCTCACCGATCCTTCGGTCGATGTCGCGCAGCTCGTCATGCGCACCGATATCCCGTCGCTGTCGGTGCTGCCGGCCGGTCGACAGGTCAATAACGACACCGAAGTGCTGGCGTCCGACCGCACCCGCGCCGTGCTCGACCGGCTGGTCGAAGGCCATCCGCGCCGGATCATCCTCCTCGATTCGCCCCCCGCGCTCGCGGCATCGGCCGCGTCGGAACTGGCGCGCCATGTCGGCCTCGTCCTCATGGTCGTCCGCGCCGACCGCACCAGCGATGTGGCCCTGCGCGATGCCGTCCATCTGCTCGCCGCCTGTCCGAACATCCGGGCCGTGCTGAACGGCGTGAAATTCTCGTCCAGCGGGCGGCTGTTCGGCGCCTATTATGGAAAGCGAAATTGATGTCCGCCCATCTCTCGCTGGCGCGCGCCTGCCATGCCTTGCCGGTGCTCGCCATCGCCGCGATGCTGGCCGGCGGCACCGCCAGGGCCGAACGCAAGGCCGAGATCAAGCCCTATCTGGGCGTCGACCAGACCGTCATCAGCGATCTGCATGGCGGGACCGGCGACACGCTGAGCTACACCTCGGCCGTGGTCGGCGTCGATGCGCATCTCCAGGGCAGGAACAGCGAGTTACAGGCAAGCCTTGCGTATGAGCATCAGTTCTCCTGGACCAGGGGGACGCCCGATCAGGATGTAATCAGCGGCCTCGTCAATGCCCGGGTCGACCTGATGCACGATGCGCTCAGCGTCGAGGGTGGGGCTCTGGCCACGCGGGTGCGCACCGATGGGTTCACCGGCGCCAACAGCAATCTGGCGGGCGCTGGATCACGCTCGCAGGTCTATTCGGCCTATGTCGGCCCGACCTTTCGATCACAGCTCGGCGACCTCGATGTGAACGCGGCCTATCGCCTCGGCTATAACAAGCTGGAGAGCGGCTTTGACACCGCCCTGTCCGGCGCGCCGTCGCTCGACAGTTTCGACGAGAGCTGGACCCATGAAGCGACCGCCTCGATCGGCATGCAGCCGGACGTGCTGCTACCCTTCGGCTGGGCCGTAGGGGTCGGCTATGAGCGCGAGGACGCCAGCCAGCTCGACCAGCGTTTCGAGGACAAATGGGCGCGCCTCGACGTCACCATGCCGGTCAGCCTCGACTTCGCCGTCATCGGCGGTGTCGGCTATGAAAAGATCAAGATCAGCAACCGGGACGCCCTGCGCGACGTCAATGGCGACCCGGTGCGCGACGCCGGCGGCCGGTTCATCACCGACAGCGCGTCACCGCGCCTGCTCGCCTATGACTCCGATGAGATCATCTGGGACGTGGGCATCATGTGGCGCCCGAGCAAGCGGACGTCGGCCCAGTTCACGGTAGGCCACCGCTATGGCTCGATGAGCTATACCGGCAGCCTCAGCTGGCAGCCCGATGCGCGCTCCTCCCTCAACATCAGCCTGTTCGACAGCGTCGACAGCTTTGGCCGCGCCCTCAACGGCAATCTGGCCAATCTGCCCTCGGACTTCAACGTCACGCGCAATCCGTTCAGCGGCGATCTGGGCGGCTGCGCCTTTGGCGGGGCGCGGGGCGGCGGCGTCTGCTTCACCGACAGCCTGGCGGGCATCCGCGCGGCGAATTTCCGCAATCGCGGGCTCACCATGAGCTACGCCCATCGCGCCGGTCCCTGGAACTACGGCATTGGCGCTGGCTATTCCCGGCGCAAGTTCATCGCCAATGACGCGATCTTCGCGGGCATCAACGGCGTCAGCGACGAGAATTACTTTGGGGTGATCGCGCTCGGCTATGCCTTTGACGATCGGTCCGGTATCGATGCCAACATCTATGCCAACCAGTTCAATTCCGGATTTGCGGGAGTCGCCGATGTGTTCAACGCGGGCGCCTATGTCAGCTATCATCGCCAGTTCATGCGCAGGCTCCAGGGCACGGCTTCGGTCGGCGTCGACCATGCCAAGCAGAGCGGCGTCGACAGCGTGCTGACCGGCCTCGCGCAGATCGGTGTGCGATATCAGTTCTGAGTTGCGGCCCGGCTTGGCCGCTGCCCGGTGGAGTGAGTGAAGATGTACGACCAATATTATGGCTTTAGCGGACGTCCCTTTCAGCTGACGCCAGACCCGGCCTTTTATTTCGAGAGCGGAACGCACCGCAAGGCCATGTCCTATCTCGGCTATGGCCTTGCGCAGGGCGAAGGCTTCATCGTCATCACCGGCGACATTGGCGCGGGCAAGACCACGCTGGTCGGGCATCTGATGGCGACGATCGATCCGCGCCGGTTGACGGCGGTCCAGCTCGTATCGACCCAGGTCGGCGGCGACGATATGCTGCGGCTCGCGGCACAGGGTTTCGGCATTGCGACCGAAGCCGTTGAAAAGGCGCAGTTGCTTGCACAGGTCGAAGGCTTCCTCCACAGCCAGGCCCGCGCGGGCAAGCGGGCCTTGCTGATCGTCGATGAAGCGCAGAACCTCTCGACCTCGGCGCTCGAAGAGCTGCGCATGCTCTCGAACTTCCAGCTGGGCGGGCAGTCGCTGCTGCAGATATTCCTGCTCGGCCAACCGGAATTTCGCGACATGATCAATGGCGAGGCGCGGTTGGAGCAACTGCGCCAGCGGATCATCGCCATCCATCATCTCGACCCGATGCAGCCCGACGAGATCGCACCCTATATCGAGCACCGGCTGCGCGTGGTCGGGTGGACCGGCCGCCCGCGCTTGACGCCCGACGCCTATGCCTTGCTCGCCCGCGAAAGCGCCGGCGTCCCGCGCCGCCTCAACGCGCTGGTCAGCCGGGTCCTGCTGCTGGGTGCGATCGACAAGCTGGACATCATCGACAGCCGGGTCATCGAGGCGGTCATAGCGGATGCAGGCGCGGATGCGCGGCCTGCGGTGCGCGAGACGGAGCCGGAAATCAGCGCCCCAACTTATGAAGAGCCGGTCGCGGTTTCCGAACCGGAACCGGACAGGCGTGACCATATCGCGCCGCCCGCGGCCGTTCACGACGACATGACCGACCTGCAGGCGATACGCACCGAAGTGAACGCCTATAGCGCAGCGCTGTCGGGCAAGGCCGCGGAGCCGGTGGCCGACACCGAGTTGGCGGCGCAACTGCGCGCCTTTGAACAGCGTCTGACGGCGGTCGAACAGCGCGCGGAGGAACAGGACGAGGTCCTGCGGCGCGTCCTGGCAAAGCTCATCGAATGGGCGGAGCGGGACGACCGTAACGGGCCCTTCGCCCATCGCGCCGCCTGACATAGCCGGGCGTGACCCCATGCGCTCGCCCGCGACCGATATTGCTCGCCTGTGCAATGCATTGACAGTCGATGTTGAGGACTGGTTTCAGGTCGGCGCGTTCGAGCATGTGATCCGGCGCGATCAGTGGAACGACTGCGCCCATCGCTTTGAAGCCAATACCGACCGCGTCCTCGACCTGTTCGCGCGGCACTCGGTCGTTGGCACATTCTTCATTCTGGGCTGGGTTGCCGAGCGGGCGCCGGGGCTGATCCGCCGCATTGCGGCTGCCGGTCATGAGGTCGCCAGTCACGGCTATGATCACAGGCGGGTTTTTACCATGACCGCCGATGAATTCCGAGCCGATCTGCGCAAGAGCAAGGCGCTGCTGGAGGATGCCGGCGGCGTCCCGGTCTCGGGCTACCGCGCGCCCAGTTTTTCCGTGGATGGGCGCAATTGCTGGGCCCATGCGGTGCTGGCGGAGGAGGGCTATGCCTATTCCAGCAGCGTCGCGCCGATCGCGCACGACCATTATGGCTGGCCGGACGCGCCGCGATTTGCCTTTCGACCGCTCGCCGACGCCGATCTGATCGAGGTGCCGGTGACGACCGCCAGCTTTGCCGGCCGCCGGTTCGCCGCGGCTGGCGGTGGCTTCTTCCGCCTGCTGCCCTATGCCGTGAGCCGCTGGGCCATCGCCCAGGTGAACCGGCAGGGTGAGGCTGCGATGACCTATTTCCATCCCTGGGAGATCGACCCCGGCCAGCCCCGGATCAGCGCCCCGCTCAAGTCCCGGCTGCGCCACTACACCAATCTGGCGCGGATGGAGGGCAAGATCGAGCGGCTGATCGGCGATTTCGCCTGGGGCCGCATGGACAGCCTCGTCGAGACTCTCCGTCAGCGATCTGTCCCATATTGGGACGGCGGGCAGGCGACGCCATGATGCTCGACCCGCCCAACGCTTTTAACCGTATAGACCGTATAGATCGCGCCGATTTGGAGTCAGCGGCGGCGATCGAGACATGGCTGGCTGGCCGCGCCGACGCGACCCCCTTTCATCGCCCGGCCTGGGTCAAGGCGGTTGCGGCCGGGACGGGGCAGGAGGCCCTGTTCCTCGTGGCGCGCGATCATCGGGGCGCGATGTGCGGGCTCCTGCCGCTCAACCTCATTCACAGCCCGATCTTTGGCCGGGCCTTGGTCTCCAGCGGCTTCGCGGTCGATGGCGGCATCATTGCCGATGACGCGCAGGTCGCGGCGCGGCTGGCCGAGGCTGCGGTCGCCTTTGCCGAAAGCCGGTCCTGCCCCACGATCGAATTGCGCGGAGGCGCGGCGCCGGGCGCAGGCTGGAGCGTCAAGGGCGGCGCCTATCTCAACTTCGCGCGACCGCTCGCGGAAAATGACGAGGCCGAACTGCTCGCCATCCCCAAGAAGCATCGCGCCGAGGTCCGCAAGGGTCTGGAGCGGAACTACCGGATCACCACCGGCCGGGACAGGCATCTGCGCGACATCCATTACGCGCTCTATTGCCGCAGCGTCCATAATCTCGGCACTCCGGTGTTTCCGCGCGCGCTGTTCGAACAGGTGATGGATGCGTTTGGCGAGGATGCCGACATTCTGCTGGTGTCCGACGGCGACCAGCCCCTGTCGGCGGTCCTCTCGCTCTATCATGGCGGCGCCTGCATGCCCTATTGGCAGGGCGCCGACCTGAATGCCCGCAAGTCCCGCTCCAACGAAGTGCTCTATTTCCGCCTGATGGGCCATGCCCGCGCGCGCGGCTGCACGATCTTCGACTTCGGCCGGTCGAAGGTCGGGAGCGGTTCCGCGCTGTGGAAGAAAACCTGGGGGTTCGATCCGCAACCGCTCGATTATTACCATCATGCCACACCGGGCAATGAGCCGCGCGACATCAACCCGCTCTCGCCCCAGTACCGTCGCAAGGTCGCGCTGTGGAAGATGCTGCCAGCTCCCGTCGCGGACCGCCTGGGCCCCTGGATTGCGCGAGGCCTCGGCTGATCATGGCCAGCCCCCCGCGCGAAATCCTCTTCATCGCCCACCGCGTTCCCTTTCCACCGGATCGCGGCGACAAGATTCGATCCTATCATGAGCTGATGCATCTCGCGCGGCATGCCCCGGTGCATCTTGCAGCCCTTGCGGATGATCCACGCGATCTCGACCATGGACCGGCCCTGTCCAGTGTTTGCGCGAGCCACTGCGTCGAATGGCGCAGTAACAAGCGCTCGGTGGCCGCTGTCGGCGGGTTGCTCCGCCGTGAGCCGCTCTCCGTATCGCTGTTCAGGAACCGGGCCCTGCGCACCTATGTCGACCGCATCGTCGCGACCCGTCCGCTGGCAGCGGTGTTCGTCTATTCCGGGCAGATGGCGGCCTATGTGCCAAAACTTGCGTCCGGCACCCGCTTCATCATGGATTTCTGCGATGTCGATTCGCAGAAATTCGCGGCCTATGGGCGCGAGGGGTACGGGCCGATGGCGTGGGTCAACCGGCGGGAAGGACGGCTGCTGAGCCGGTTCGAGGCCGCAACAGCGCGCCGTGCCGACGTCTCCCTCTTCATCAGCGAGGCCGAGGAAGCCCATTTTCGGACCCTCGACGGAATCGATGAGGCGCGAACCGCCGTGGTCGAAAATGGCGTCGATCTCGATCGCTATGACCCCGCGCGCAATCTCGACCGACCCGCCTGGATCGCGGGCATCGGCCCCCGCATCGTCTTTGTCGGACAAATGGACTATCGCCCGAATGTCGAGGCGGTGGTCGACTTCGCGCATCGGAGCATGCCCGCGATCTGGCAGGCGATCCCCAACGCCCATTTCCTCATCGTCGGGCGCAATCCGGTCGAGGCGGTGCGCCGCCTGGGCGGGCTTCCCGGCGTCGTCGTGACAGGCGAAGTCCCCGATCCTCGCGCCTATCTGGCCGCCGCCGATGTCGTCGTCGCGCCGCTCAGGATCGCGCGCGGCATCCAGAACAAGGTGCTCGAAGCCATGGCGATGGCGCGTCCCGTCGTCGCGTCCGTGCAAGCCGCCGAGGGCATCGACGCCGCCGACGGACGGGACTGGCTGATCGCGCAGGCGCCGGAGGATGAGGGGGGGCTGGTGCTTGGCCTGCTGGCCGACAAGGACCGCGCACATGCGCTGGGGACAGCCGCGCGCCTTCAGGTGGCGCGGCGATATAGCTGGGACGGCGCTCTGAGCGGCCTTGTTCCCCTGGTCCTCGGCCATGACGGCTGACGTGCCCTGTCAACCCGTCGGGGTTCGCCATCGCCTGACGCCATGGCAGCGCCATCTGGGCCTGCTTGGCCTGGCCTTCCTGATCCTGCTTGTCCTCGCTGGCGGGGATGCCGGCGGCGGCATCATCGCTGCCTGGACGCGGACGGGCGCCTTTCACCATTGCTTCCTCATCCTGCCGATTGTCGGCTGGTTGATCTGGCAACAGCGTCCCGTTTTGGCCGGTGTCACCCCCGCATTTTCGGTCGCCGGCTGCGCGATCGTGGGCGCGGGGTCGCTTCTCTGGCTGGCAGGCGCTGCGGGTTTTGTGGATCTGTTCCGCCAGGCGGCATTTGTGATTTGCGCGCTGGGACTGGTGGTCGCACTCCTTGGCACGCCGGTTGCCCGCACGCTGAAGTTTCCATTGGCTTATGCCCTTTTCCTGATTCCCATCGGCAGCGAATTCGAACCAGCCCTGCAGGTCCTGACCGCGTGCGTTGCGGTCGCGCTGCTCCACGCCACCGGCGTTCCGGCGCTGCTGGAGGGCGTATTCATCGCCACCCCGATCGGCCTGTTCCGCGTCGCGGAGGCATGCAGCGGCACCGGCTTCCTGCTCGCCATGGCCGCCTATGCCGCGCTGGTCTGCCATTTGTGTTTCAAGAGCCCGGTCCGGCGCGCGCTATTCGCCGGTGTCGCCATGATACTGGCACTGCTCGCCAACGGCATCCGTGCCTGGGCGATCATGCTCATCGCCAATCACAGCAGCATGGCGAACCCGATCGTCAGCAATCACATCATCTATGGCTGGCTGTTGTTCGCGCTGGTGATCGCGCTCCTGATCTGGGGGGCATCGCGCTGGTTCGACCGCAAGCCGGACGATGTCCCCATCATCCAGATTGCCGGGAGGCAGCGGTGGCGGGCAAGGACGGTGCTGCCGATTCTCGCCCTGTTCCTTGTCCTGCCACGCATTTGGCTGCTGGCGAGCGAAGCGCCGGATCATGGCGTGTCGCCGCCGCCGACCGCGCCACGCGTCGCGGGCTGGACCGTTCCGCCTGGACCATTTCTTCCCCGGTGGCAGCCCCATTTCAACGGCGCGAGCTGGATCGGGCAATGGCGCTATATCGACCAATCCGGCCGAGCGGTAGACCTTGCGATCATCATCTTCGATCGCCAGAGCGCGGGGCGTGAGTTGGTCGGCTTCGGCCAGGGCGCCGCCCCGCCCGAGGGCGCATGGGCAGAGGCAGGGGACGCAGTCGCGCCGCCAAACGGGCGCGGGGAATGGCTGAGAGGTCCGGGCGGAACAAGGCGTTATGCCGCGACCTTCTATCTTGCCGACGGCCGGGTGACTGGCAGCAAGGCCGCCGCCAAGCTCGCCACCATTCGCGCGCGGCTGTTGGGCGGACAGCAGGGCGCCATGGCCATCCTTGTGTCCGCAGAGGGGCAGAATCCGGTCGAGATCGTACGCCATTTCCTCAATGCGGCAGGATCGGTGCAGGAATTGGCTGACCGGGCGCATCCGATCCGGTAACGCCCAAAGTCATGTGCGGAATTGCGGGCATTTTTCATCTCGAAACGGCCAAGCCGGTGGAGGAATCCCGCGTCCGCGCCATGCTGGGTCCGATGGCGCATCGCGGGCCGGACGGGTCGGGCGTGTGGACGGCGCCCGGCATCGGCCTCGGCCATTTGCGCCTGTCGGTCATCGACCTTGCCGGCGGTGCGCAGCCGATGGCGACCGACGATGGCCAGATCATCGTCACCTATAATGGCGAGATCTATAATTTCGCCGAGATCCGCGCCGAACTGGAGGCGAAGGGCCACCGCTTCACCACCCACAGCGATACCGAGGTCATCCTGCATGGCTGGCGGCAATGGGGTGAGGGCTGCGTCGATCATTTCGTCGGCATGTTCGCCTTTGCCCTGCATGACCGCAGCACCCAGTCGCTCTGGCTGGTGCGCGACCGGCTCGGGGTCAAGCCGCTGCATTATGCGACGCTGTCGGATGGCAGCCTCATTTTCGCGAGCGAACTGAAGGGCCTGCTCGCGCATCCTCTGATGCGGCGTAAACCCGAGCTGAGCGCCGTCGAGGATTATCTGGCCTATGGCTATGTGCCCGATGACACGTCGATTGTGCGGGGCGTCTCCAAGCTCGGCGCTGGCGAGACCTTGCTGGCGGTGCGTGGGCGCCCGCTCGGCACCCCGCGCCGCTACTGGGACGTCAGCTTTGCCGACCGCAGCAGTGCGAGCGCGGGCGCCCTCGAGGAGGAGCTGGTCGAGCTGCTGCGCCAGTCGGTCCGGTCGCGCATGGTGGCGGACGTGCCGCTCGGTGCCTTTCTGTCAGGCGGTGTCGACAGCAGCACGGTCGTCGCCTTCATGGCCGAGGCATCGAACAACGCCGTGCGCACCTGCACTATCGGCTTCGACGATGCGTCAGTCGATGAGACAGCGCATGCGGATCTGGTTGCACGGCGCTATGCGACGGACCACCGCACCCGGACCGTCTCGTCGGACGACTATCCGCTGATCGACACGCTGACGACGCATTTCGACGAACCCTTTGCCGATGTGTCCGCGCTGCCGACCTACCGGGTGTGCCAGTTGGCCCGCGAGCATGTGACGGTGGCGCTGAGCGGGGACGGGGCGGATGAGGCGTTCGCGGGCTATCGCCGTCACATGTTCCAGCACCGCGAGGAGCGGATACGGGGCTTGCTGCCGTCCTTCATCCGGGGGCCAGTGCTCGGATCGCTGGGCGCGATCTATCCCAAGGCCGACTGGGCGCCGCGCGCATTCCGGGCCAAGTCGACGCTGACCGGCCTCGCGATGGACGGGGCGCAGGCCTATGCTGCGTCGGTCGGGGTGACGCCGCCTGCGTTGCGGGAGCGCCTCTGGGTCAGCGAGGCGCGTGCTGCCCTCAACGGCTACCGCCCGGAGGAACGCTACATAGAGGCCATGCGCAACGCACCCGCGCGCGATGCCATCGACCGGGCGCAATATGCGGACCTGCGCATCTGGCTGCCCGGCGACATCCTGACCAAGATCGACCGGATGAGCATGGCGGTCGGCTTGGAGGCGCGAGAACCGCTGCTCGATCACCGGCTTGTGGAATTTGCCGCGCGGTTGCCGGTTTCGATGCGGATCCGGGGCCAGACCGGCAAATATCTCATGAAAAAGTCAATGGAGCGCTATCTGCCGCCCTCCATTCTCTATCGCCCGAAAATGGGTTTCGTGACCCCGATCGCGGAGTGGTTCCGGGGTCCGCTTGCTGGCGAGGCCCGCGCGCTGGCGGGCGGGTCCGCGCTGGCGCGTTCGGGCTGGTTCGACATGCAGCAGGTCGCGCGCATGGCCGATCAGCACCGCTCAGGCATGGTCAATCATGGGCGGCTGCTGTGGCAATTGCTGATGCTCGATCGATCGGTGGAGCGGCTGTTTGGCCTACGCTGACAACACCGGATATTGGGCGCCGGTGAAGTAAAGCCCGTCGGGCGGCGCGTTGAGGCCCAGCCTGGTGCGGTCCCTGGCCTCGAGCGCGGCGCCGATGTCATCGATCGTCCACTGCCCCGTGCCGACCAGCGCGAGGCAGCCGACCATCGAGCGCACCTGATGATGCAAAAAACTGCGCGCCTCCGCGTAAATCGCGATGCGGTCGCCTGTGCGCACGACATCCAGCCGGTCCAGCGTCTTGACCGCACTTTCCGACTGGCAGTGGACCGAGCGAAAGGTAGTGAAGTCATGCAACCCAATCAGACGCTGCGCGGCCGCATGCATGGCGTCCGAATCGAGGGGCCGCGCGATGCGCCAGACTAGCCCGTTCTCGAAGGTGAGCGGGGGGCGCCGGTTGGCGATCCGGTACTCATAACGGCGCCCGAGGCAGGAAAAGCGCGCATGCCAGTCGTCCGGCACGACCCTGCAATCCAGGATCGCGACGGGCGCGGGACGCAGCAGGGCGTTGAGCGCCTCCGTCAGGCGAAAGGGCGTGATCGTCCGGTCGATATCGACATGGGCGCGCATAGCGGTTGCATGTACGCCCGCGTCGGTCCGTCCAGCGGCGTGCACGGCCGGTCTGGTGGGGAGGAACTTGCCCAGCGCCTCCTCGATCGCCTGCTGCACGCTCGGCCCGTGGGGCTGCCGCTGCCAACCCATGAAGGGCCGCCCGTCAAACTCGATGGTCAGGGCAAAACGGGTCATTCGAGACGCGTGCCCGTCGCAATGGCAAAGCCGCGCAGCATCTCCATGGTGGCCATCGCCCCCTTGCCCGCGCGCTGGACAAGCGTTGGGCGGATGCTGCCCGAACCGCAGGCGATGAGGAACTGGTCATCGAGCACGGTGCCCGCCGCGCCGCTCTGCAATTCGATATCCGCCACCAGTATCTTGATCCGCTCCTCGCCGAGGGCGACCCACGCACCGGGCGCGGGGTTGAAGGCGCGTATCTGCCGCTCGATCTCGATCGCGGGCCGGGAGAAGTCGATGCGGCTTTCCGCCTTGCCGATCTTGGCGGCATAGGTGACGCCGTCGACGGGCTGGGGCTCGGGCGGATAGGCTGGCAAGTCCGCCAAAACCTCGACCATCAGCTGCGCGCCCTTGCCGGCGAGTTCGGCGGTCAATTCCCCTGCCGTCTTGACGTCAACAGCTGTCGTCGCGCGCGCCAGCATCGGCCCGGTATCGAGCCCGGCCTCCATCTGCATGATGGTGACGCCCGTCTCCCTATCCCCAGCCAGGATCGCGCGCTGGATCGGTGCCGCGCCGCGCCAGCTGGGCAGGAGCGAGGCATGGATGTTGAGGCAGCCCAGCCTTGGCGCCGCCAGGATCGGTTTAGGGAGGATCAGCCCATAGGCCGCGACCACCGCGATGTCGGCATCCAGCGTCGCAAAGGCCGCCTGCTCGGCCGGATCGCGCAAGCTCACTGGCGTGCGCGCAGCAAGGCCCAGCGCCTCGGCCCGCGCATGGACGGGCGAGGGCCGGGGTGCCTTGCCCCGCCCGGCCGGACGCGGCGGCTGGCTGTAGACAGCGACGATGTCATGCCCCGCCGCGACCAGCGCATCGAGCGCCGGCACGGCAAAATCGGGCGTTCCCATGAAGATGATCCGCATGTCCCCCTCTCAACGCTTGTAACCCTGCCGCGCAAGTCTTTATTGGGATCATGGCCTCTCCCGAAATCGAAGCCCTTGCCGCCGCCCTTGCCCGCCTGCCGGGCCTTGGCCCCCGCTCGGCCCGCCGTGCGGTCCTGCATCTGCTGCGGCGCCGGGAGTCGGCGCTGGTGCCGCTGCTGGACGCGCTCGGCACGGTCAACGAGCGGATGCGCACCTGCCATTTGTGCGGCAATGTCGACACGATCGATCCTTGCGGCATCTGCACCGATCCGCGCCGGGATGAGCGCGCGCTATGCGTGGTGGAGGATGTCGCCGACCTTTGGGCCCTCGACCGGTCGCGGCTGTTTCCCGGCCGCTTCCACGTGCTGGGCGGGCGGCTGTCCGCGCTTGACGGGGTGCGGCCCGAGGATTTGTCGATCGCCCAGCTGATCGCGCGCGTGGCCGCTGGCGGCATCGATGAGGTCGTGCTGGCGATGAACGCGACGCTGGAGGGGCAGACCACCGCGCATTATGTGGCCGAGCGGCTGGAGGCTTATCCGGTGCGCCTGACCCAGCTTGCCCACGGCCTGCCGGTGGGCGGCGAGCTGGATTATCTCGACGAGGGAACGCTGGCGCAGGCACTGCGTGCGCGGCGTCCGGTCGGCTGATCGGGGCATCTTGTAAAAAACGGACACATCCCATATTTCACGTGGGATATGGCAATACTTTCTATCCTTGAAGCGCCGGATCCACGGCTCCGCACCATTTCCTCGCCGGTCGAGACGATCGACGCCGCGTTGCAAGCGCTGATCGACGATATGTTCGAGACGATGTACGACGCGCCCGGCATCGGACTTGCCGCCATTCAGGTCGGCGAGCCCAAGCGGCTGCTGGTCATCGACCTGCAGGAGCCGGAATCGGGCGAGGAGGGCGCCCCCGCCGTCAAGCGCCCGATGGTGTTCATCAACCCGCGCATCCTCGAGGAATCGCAGGAACTCAGAGTATATAGCGAAGGCTGTCTTTCGGTGCCCGACCAATATGCGGAGGTCGAGCGCCCCGCGAGCGTCCGCGCCAGCTGGATGGACCGAAACGGCCGTATCCATGAGGAAACGCTCGACGGCTTGCTTTCCACCTGCCTCCAGCACGAGATGGACCATCTCGAAGGCGTGCTATTCATCGACCACCTGTCGCGGCTAAAGCGCGACATGGTGCTCAAGAAGCTGGCAAAGGCGCGCAAGGCGGCTTGAGGCGTTCCCAGCCGCCTTATGTGTTCATGCCATCGGACGCAGTTCTGACGGTGGTTGCCCGACCATATGGCCGCTCACGAATCGCGGTGAAAATCCAAAGCCGGCGACGTTATCAAGCGGCAGCGCCGTCATGCAAAACGCACATTCGGCTGTCATGCGGCCGACCAGCCAGTGCTGCCGGCCACACCCCGGACAACGATTTGGTTCGCCGTCATGGTAGACGATGTTGAAGCCCCTGCCTGCATAAGCGCTTTGTCGGCCCGTGACCAGATTTGAGAGAACGTCCATCGGTACCTCCCTGCTTTGAGTCTAACCGTCCTAACGCCGGAAAATACCATTTTGCCGCACCGGTGGGCGAAATAATTCTGGTGGTATCCGGATACTGTCCGATATTGGCGCACATCGGCCGGAGTCGCCTATTCGCGCATGACCGATGGCTCGGGCAAAATGGGGACCGCAAGTGCCGAATCCCAAGCGCATGGGGGATCCGGATGAGTATGCGACCCTCGCGGCCCATATTGTCGAAAATGATTTCCTGAACGGCACGACCATCCGCCTCGACGGAGCGCAGCGCTTTTAACCGTATAGAGTGGGTAGTAACCGTTCAGCTCGAACGGGTCGCCTGAAACTCACGCGTCGATCGCATCGTCCTCCACCGCCGCCGCATTCGCCTGGATGAAGGCGAAGCGATGGGCGGGGTTGGTGCCCATCAGCCGGTCGACCAAGTCGCGCACGCCCGCGCGCTCCTCATATTCCTGCGGCAGGGTGATGCGGATGAGGCCGCGCGTCGCCGGGTCCATCGTGGTTTCGCGCAGCTGCATCGGGTTCATCTCGCCCAGCCCCTTGAAGCGGCTGACCTCCACCTTCTTGCCCTTGAGTTCGGTCGCCAGCAGTTCGAGCCGGTGAGCGTCGTCGCGGGCATAGATGCTCTTGCCGCCGGCCACGAGCCGGTAGAGCGGCGGCTGCGCCAGATAGAGATGGCCGCGCCGGACCAGCTCCGGCATCTCCTGAAAGAAAAAGGTCATGAGCAGGGTCGCGATATGCGCCCCGTCCACATCGGCATCGGTCATGATGACGATGCGTTCGTAGCGCAGGTTGTCGGGGTTGCAGTCCTTGCGGATGCCGCAGCCAATCGCCTGGATGAGGTCGGCTATCTCCTGATTGGCCATGATCTTGGCGGATGTGGCTGACGCAACGTTCAGGATTTTGCCGCGAATGGGCAGGATCGCCTGGGTCTTGCGGTCGCGCGCCTGCTTGGCCGAGCCGCCGGCGCTGTCGCCCTCCACGATGAAGATTTCCGTGCCCGCCGGATCGTCCGCCGAACAGTCGGTGAGCTTGCCCGGCAGCCGCAGCTTGCGGGCGCTGGTGGCGGTCTTGCGCTTGACCTCCTTCTCGGCCTTGCGGCGCAGGCGATCGTCCATGCGGTCGAGCACATAGGCGAGCAGCGCCTTGCCCCGTTCCATGCTGTCGGCCAGGAAATGGTCGAAATGGTCGCGCACGGCGTTTTCCACCATGCGTGCAGCCTCGGGCGAGGTCAGCCGGTCCTTGGTCTGGCTCTGGAACTGGGGATCGCGCAGGAAGACCGAAAGCATGAGCTCGCAGCCGGTCATGATGTCCTCCGCCTGGATGTCGCGGGCCTTCTTCTGCCCGCACAGTTCCCCGAAGGCGCGAATGCCCTTGGTCAGCGCCGCGCGCAGGCCCTGTTCATGGGTGCCGCCATCGGGGGTGGGAATGGTGTTGCAGTACCAGCTGAACGCGCCCTCCGACCAGAGCGGCCAGGCAATCGCCCACTCCACGCGCCCGCCATTATCGGCAAAGGCGTGGTTGCCGGTGAAGAAATCGGCGGTGGCGCATTCGCGGCCATTGACCTGTTCGCGCAGGTGATCGGCAAGGCCGCCGGGGAACTGGAACACGGCCTCGGCGGGCGTGTCGTCGGAGATGAGTTCGGGCGAACAGCGCCAGCGGATTTCGACGCCGGCGAACAGATAGGCCTTGGACCGGGCCAGCCGGTGGAGGCGGGCGGGCTTGAAGGCCAGCGCCCCGAAAATCTCGGTATCGGGCTCGAAACGGATGGTCGTGCCCCGGCGATTGGGCGCGGCGCCGATCTTTTCGAGCGGCCCGAGCGGGAGCCCGCGCGAGAATATCTGGCGGTAGAGCTGCTTGTTGAGGGCGACCTCCACCTCGGTCGCCACCGACAGCGCATTGACCACGCTGACGCCCACGCCGTGCAGGCCGCCGCTGGTCTGATAGGCCTTGTCCGAAAACTTGCCGCCCGAATGGAGCATGGTCATGATGACCTCGAGCGCCGACTTGTCCGGGAATTTGGGGTGGGCATCGACCGGGATGCCCCGGCCATTGTCGATGACGGTCAGGCGATTGCCCGGCTCGAGAATGACCTCGATCCGGGTGGCGTGCCCGGCAACCGCTTCGTCCATCGCATTGTCGAGCACTTCGGCGGCGAGATGATGGAGCGCTCTCTCGTCCGTCCCGCCGATATACATGCCGGGGCGGCGCCGGACAGGCTCTAGCCCTTCCAGCACCTCGATGGCGGATGCGTCATAGGTTTGGGACGAAACTGCCGGGGAACCGGCGAACAGATCATCGGACATGAGAGTGCTATAGGGCCACGCGAGTCAGGCGCGCAAGCCGGGGCGGTAGTTATGCCGCAATCCGTCCACAGGAGAATGCGTTCGGAAAGATCCTCCCCCAGACAAGCACGGGGAGGATCTTATAGGTGCCGTTATCGAACGCGCGGACCGCCAAAGGGCAGGGGCGGGGGCGGACGGCGGGTGCCGCGCGGCAGTTGCGCCTGATAGGCCCGGCCGCAATGCTCCACGCAATAGGGGAAACCGGGGTTCACCTTGTCGCCGCAGAAATGGAAATCCGGCTCGCCCGGGTGACCGATCGGCCATTTGCAGATCTTTTCGGTCAGATCGAGCAGGCTCGTCTTGCTGGCCATTTCCGGGCTGGGCTTGGCTGGAACGAGACGGCGCGGCGGCGCGGGCGGAATCGGCTGCTGCTGTTCACCCGGGCCCTGCCGCAGAAAGCCGCCGGGGCCGACCGAGATGATTCGGGGCTGCGGCGCGCGCGCGGGCGCCTCGGGCGCCAATTCCGAGTCCGGGTCCGACGCCGTGGCGACGGGTGCCTCCGGCTTGGATTCGGCTTTGGGTGCCGGAGCGTGTACGACTTCCACTGCGCTGGCTTTTGCCGTGGGCGATTCGGGCGGCTTGGGGTCGCTCGCCTCCTTGGCCGGTGCACGCGGCGCCTTGGGCGCTGCCTCGACAGCCTTGACGGGCGAGGGGCGTGACTGAAGGCCAAGGCGGTGCGCCTTGCCGATGACCGCGTTGCGGCTCACACCGCCGAGCTCCTCGGCGATCTGGCTTGCGGTCATGCCGCGTTCCCACATCGTCTTGAGTTGCTCGATCCGCTCGTCAGTCCACGCCATTGCCAATCCTTCCATTACAGCCGGCGCATATGGGTGTTCGCAACAAAAAGGTCAAACGCGGCGCACAGGGAAGGATCGCGCTCTTGCCTGCTTTGCCGCTTTGGGGATAGGCGGTGGACATGACCGACACGTCGATTGCCACGGGCCGCACGCCGATATCCATGCCGCTGATGGTCCATGAGCCCGGCGTTCCGGTCATCCGGACGGTCAACTGGGCGGGAACCTGGGCGCTTTATCTCAAGGAGGTGCGCCGGTTCATGAAGGTGCAGCTCCAGACGATCTGGGCGCCCGGCGTGACGACGCTGCTCTATCTCGTCATCTTCTCGCTTGCGCCGGGCGGTGCCAGCCGGCGGGTGCTTGGGGTTCCCTTCACCGATTTCATCGCGCCCGGCCTCATCGCCATGGCGATGATCCAGGCATCGTTCGCCAACAGCACCTTCTCGCTACTCACCGGAAAGCTCCAAGGCACGATCGTCGACTATCTGATGCCGCCCTTTTCGACAGCCGAGCTGATGCTGGCCCTTGTCTCCGCAGCGGTCACGCGCGCGGCGATGGTCGGTGCTGCCCTCTGGCTGGTCATGGCGCTGTGGCCGGGCGTGCATGTCACGCCTATCCATGCCTGGGCGATCTGCTGGTTTGGCGTGCTGGGGTCGGTCTTCATCGCGTTTCTGGGCATATTATCGTCGATCTGGGCCGACAAGTTCGACCATTCGGCAGCGATTACCAGCTTTGTCATTGTGCCGTTGTCGCTGTTGTCGGGCACATTCTATTCCGCCGATCGCCTGTCGCCGCTGTTCCGGTCGATCAGCCACGCCAATCCGTTTTTCTACATTATTTCAGGGTTTCGCTACGGCTTCCTCTCGAGAGCGGACACGCATGTCGGGGTCGGCGCGCTCGTGCTGCTCGGCATTACGGGTGTGAGCGGCCTGATCACCTATCTGGTCCTGCGGAGCGGGTGGAAAATCAAACCCTGACTATATCAGGGTGCCGGCGCGATCAGTGCCAGAGTTCCCCATGCATATGATAGGAACCGTCTGCTTCACGCCGGAAGACGTCGTCGATGGCAGGATGATTGACTGGCTCGGCGTCATTGTCATCGACCAGGTTCTGCTGGCTGACATAGGCGATGTAGGTGCCTTCGTCATTCTCGGCGAAAAGATGATAAAAGGGCTGCTCGCGGGCGGGACGCAGAGATTCGGGAATAGATTCGTACCATTCCTCGCTGTTGGCGAAAACGGGATCGACGTCGAACACAACCCCGCGAAAGCCATGCAACCGGTGCCGCACGACATCGCCAATCCGAAACCGGGCGTGCGTGATCAGCGGGGCACCAGCAATCGACTCAGTTCTGGAAGGAGGATCAAAGGCGGTGCTCATGAAGGGTGATGTAGTACAGCGCTGCGAAGGTGCAAGAAAAATGGCGGGCCGCCTTCTTGGCAAAGCGCGCCGCATGGGTTAGTGGCCGCACCTCGTTGGACCACAGCCAGGCCGTAACAGGCTCGGTACCCATGGAGCGGCTTCTGCGGAGAGGTGGCAGAGTGGTCGAATGCACCGCACTCGAAATGCGGCATACGGGCAACCGTATCGAGGGTTCGAATCCCTCCCTCTCCGCCACAACTAAGTTATTGATTTTCCATCATTTTGTTCCAATTCGCGGGTGCGGCGGAAGTGCGCCATTGTCGCCGATGCTCTGGACTGCGGAGCGTTGATTGGGGGCGCGACATTTCGCCGAAATGTCGCACGATTCTCTCGAGGCCAATTGGACAGTACCGGATTTCATAGATGACCCGGGGCCGCGCGTGGCTCAACTGCCGGACCGGTTCTCTCAGGCGAGGGCGGACCGGCAGGTCCGGGGAGCGCTGAGAGTTCAGGAGATCATGCTTGCCGGGGGCCGGATCCCGGAGGTTAGAAAGGTCGGCCGAGCAGGAGGGCGCGCTTCTGCTGTTCCCAGTCGAGCGCGATGGAGTCCCTTGCGCTCAGCGCTCCGCCATCGACCCAGACCGGTTGCTTGCCCGTCATGATGGACTTCAAAACATCGGGCGACAGGAAGGCCAGCCTTAGAATGCGGGTGACATAGGCGGCCATAAAATGCCCGCCGAGAGCCGGATGAGATTGTCGTCACCAGCGGCGGCAGCGAGGCCAACAATCTTGCACTCAAGGGCAGCTTCTTCGCCCTGCGCGACAAGGGCGATCACATCATCACCCAGGTCACCGAACATCCGGCCCTGAACCCGCTTCGATTTCTCGAGCAACTCGGGGCGAAGGTGCCCTATCTGCCGGTCGATGGCCATGAGCGTCGGTGGGGGGACTTAGCCGAATGGCCGGTTACGGGTCCGGAAGCGAGGTTAGCGGACATTGGTTGCCCGTCTTGAGCTCTGACTGCCTCCGTCGACATCCCGGTCGTTTACACGCCGAGCGACTGCTCCTAAAAGCTGCCTTTGGTTCATATCCGAAGCGGCAAAGTACTGCTCATCCATCATCGCATCGAAGAGTTGCGGCAGATCGGTAGCACCTGGTTGGCAGCTATCGCGCGAAACGGTCAAGGAAGGCCTAGCCAGCAGCCTAGGCCTTTATGGGTTCAGGCCTAGTATGATCGCCGGTCAACAGTCGTAACCTCTCCATTCCCGATCACGAGGTGCAGCTCGGCTGAATCCTGCCCGTGCTCATCCTGCTCAACAGAAGCCAACCAGAACCAAGGAAGTCTACAACGACACTGATGCCCTACGTCGTAGTCTTCCGGTACCAACAGAACTTGATCGCACGTCATGCACTGCACATGGAATTTTCCACAGCGATCGCATTTTCCGACGTGGTGAATGAAGGAGCGCCTTGTTCGCGCCTGCGGGCTGAGGCTTCCGATGGGTTGTAGTCCCATGTTGATCTCAGGATATCCGTCCCAAAAAATCCTGCCATGATCGCAACTCGCGCGCATACAACGAGGCCAAGTTGATGGATCAAAATTTTCGATATAATCGAGCGGAACTAGACAAATCATGACGGCGGATTGTGCTCTCCTTTCAGCCGCCTTCGTATGACCTGCCGGGCATACCAAATAGCCATGCGTGGCCCCGACATCCTCCATCATGCCGCGAAACGCCTCGACGTCCTTCACGTCAACTTTCCGCTTTTTCTGTTTCGCATCGACGATGATGCGGCGGCTGTTATCCGTATCGTGTCTTGAGTCGATCAGGACATCAATCTGCCTTTTTCGGCCGCTGATTCGACCTTGAATGCGCGCATTGGGTGTCACGCAAAGCCCAGTCGATAGTTGGTCGGCCATCAAGCGCGCGATCATTCGCTCATAGACCTCCCAGCTCGTCGACGATGGATTCATGGCATTGGCCTTCCTGGCACGTGGACTGTGCGATACCAACGGCGTGTCGAGCCATTTATCTCATCGTACCGTAGTCAGCTTGAGAGCGGGCGCGTCGAGTTGACGCACGGTGACACAACATCAACTGCCGGAAAATCTCTCACGGTGGCGCGCCAGAAATGAGGGATGAGGCCAAGCGCTTCGGTTTGCGGGCAGATGTATCAATTCTGATTGTTCGCCGAAGAGGGATCTGAGTTCTGGAGGCACCCGGTTGTGCGCGACGAGCAACCGATAGTCGTCCGTCAGGGAAATCAGGTGTCGATCGAAGAGCCAGTGAATGGTGGCTGATAGAGCGATGCCGTTCTGCACTACGTCGGGCCCGCCATTGGCCACAGGCCATATATGTGCGGCCTGAACCTCCGAACGGCCACCGCCGTTGATGATCCTCAATCGCGATACGGCGCACCGATCGTCGTACGCGCCACAAACCGCTCGCCGAAAACTCGCGCCGCGCACGTGCCGATTTGTGAGGGCAGTCGCGATTTCCAGACGCGCTCGCCGAGCGGTACCGTAGCATGAAACGCTGTAAGGTCGGGATTCGCTGGGTCGAGGCCGTATCGCCGTGCGTTAGCCGGGTTGGTCGTGTCGTGCAGTCCAGCGGTGACGATCGCCACGAAGTCTTCGTCGTCGAGCGGACGAACCGATCTGCCGCGAAGGAAGACGCCGACCTGCGGTCGAGGAAGCTGCCGCAGCGCGCTTTCGGCATACCGCCCGTTCGAAGTCCAAGGGACCGGTACATCGAACGGAAGGAAATCGGCCAGCCGGGCATAAGCGAGGGTCGTGTTGCGTGGATCGGGCTCGACTGTGGTCACCCGGGCCACCGCAAAATAGGCCAGATTTCCTCCGTCGGCTCGTGGCCGTCGCAATACCACCCAGCCGCCGGCCGATCCCGCTACTGTGGCTGCATAGCGCCTGGGAAAATGATATCGCTCGGTTACTTCGTCGTCATAGGCCGAGCCCGGTTTAGTATCGAATACGGCCTTCATGCGTGATCACCAATTAGGCCGGATTGCAACCTCCGCTGGAGAACCGACCACTGCCCGCCCACTCGTCGGCTTGCCTCCTGAAGTGCTTGTCCACCGTCCAAGAATTGTGCTTCCCGATTGCCTCTGCGAGCCGTCAGCCCTACGATTGGTAGTAGCGCATTGCTACCGCCGAGGCTATCATGCCTCGTTCTTACATCACGTTTCATTATCGGAAACGCTGGCGAGGCGTTTCCGACTATAGGCATTCGAGCCGCGCAGGCTATAAGACCGCGTGATCAGGAAGCGGGCTAGAGATAGATATAGTGGTTCCAAGCGTTCCGACCCCAAGTGGGGAAGGGCGAGATTGCGGCATTCCGATCGGTCGGAATTGAATGCAGGAACGGCTGACGCGGCGACCGGCGCACTGCCCGTAGACGTGGTAGGTTGCGATCTTTTTGCCGGCGCCGGCGGATTTTCTCTTGGCGCGCTGGAGGCCAAGATCCGGGTTGCAGCAGCCGTCGAATTCAATCGGTACGCCGCCGCAAGCTACAGAAACAATCTGGTTAAATCAGCGCGATCGCAGACTCTTCTCTATGAGGACGATATCGAGCAGCTTGATCCCGCTGTCGTGCGTTCTGCCGCCGGCTTCGAGCAGTCTGGTTGCGACATTCTGATGGGCGGGCCGCCATGCCAGGGCTTCTCCGCGCATCGGATCAACGACGCTGGCGTCGGCGATCCACGCAACGCCCTTTTGCTCCGCTATTTCGAGTTTGTGCGGGTCCTGCGCCCCATGTTCTTTCTCGTAGAGAACGTGCCCGGCCTCCTTTGGCCACGCCACAAGAGTTTCTTGGATGCTTTCTATCAACTGGCCGATGCCGCCGACTACGAAGTGATGAAGCCGGTGGTCCTCAACGCGAAGGACTTCGGCGTGCCGCAAAGCCGTCGTAGGGTATTCATCCTGGGAATGGACCGGCGCCGGCAAGCGGCGATGCCCGCTTGGCCTCCCCCCGCGACGCATGTCGCTCAAGCATCGCCGGATATGATCCGCGCCCAATTTGGCTTAGCGCTGCAGCTACATTCGAGCGTCCCGTACCGGCCGACGATAGCAACGACATACACATGCAACATGGCGAGAAGCTGCTCGAAACCTTCAAGGCGACGCCGCCAAACGGTGGCTCGCGAAAGGATTCCGGTCGCGTCCTCGACTGCCACCGCGATCATGACGGCCACAAAGATGTATACGGGCGAATCGATCCGACACGGCCTGCGCCGACTATGACGACCGCTTGCGTCAACCCATCTAAGGGACGCTTCGTCCATCCGACGCTCCATCATGGGATTACACTACGGCAAGCAGCGCGCTTGCAGACTTTTCCGGACTGGTTCGTCTTCGAGGGCGGCCTAATGGCTGGAGGCGTGCAGGTAGGGAATGCAGTCCCGGTCGATATGGCGGCAGCTCTGCTGAGCCCATTGCGGGACGCGGTTCTAGCGATCAAGTCCTCCGAGTGTTCCTAGTTCGAAGCGACGGCCGCCTGAGAGACAGGGGAAGCTTGCCTTGACAGTGTCGTCGGACAAACTGACGCCGGAAGCGCGAAGCGCGCTCATGGCCAAGGTGCGTTCGAAGAACACTGCGCCCGAAATCCGCGTTCGTAGAGCAGCCCATGCGATCGGGCTCCGCTTCCGGCTCAGTCGGCGCGACCTTCCCGGTAGCCCCGATCTCGTCTTGCCAAGGTACAGGCTAGCTGTCTTTGTACATGGATGTTTTTGGCATCGCCACCCAGACTGTCGCCGCGCCTCAGTGCCAGCCACGAGGCCGGAATTCTGGGAAATGAAGTTTGCTAAGAATGTGGCGCGCGACCTCGCCGCCACGGCTGCGTTACACGATCGGGGTTGGAAAACACTGGTCATCTGGGAATGCGAAACGAAATGCGACGCGCATATCCAACAAGCGCTTCGAGATGCCATCGCACAAAATTCGTGAGACTGCGCTCGCAGACGCGTCAATCCAGCAGGCTGGCGAAGTAGCCGATTTCTGGGGCAGTCGCGGTGCCGATCGCGAATACGCGGTCGAGAAGCAAGTTTCCCTCCTCGCAGCTTGTCTCGGGCAGCAACGCGCACGAATGACATGCCGCCCGATTGAGGGAATGCGTGCCCTGACCCTCGCTCTCGATACATAACGGATCAGACGAGCAAATCGCGGCATTAGCCATTGCTGCGCGGATCGTCCCATCCAATCGGCCAGGTCCGCCCTGACGGACCAACCCGCCGAGCGTTCCTTCCGAGTCTCCGCTTGCCGTGTAGATCAGTAAGCCCGCCATCCCCGCTCCCGGCGATGATGAGACGTAGAGCCGCTCGCGTAAACTCGACGAATCATAACCGCATTCAAACGACAACTGCCGGATCAGTAGATGCGCAAAGCTATGGATAAGGATTCGCTCGGCGGTCAGCACCCGTGCCGGCCGACCGCGCTCCGCAGCCAAGTGCTGGATCTGCCTTTGTAGGCTCCGCGTCCGCTTCTCGATTTCCTCATTTTCGCGCCAGTCGGCCAACGCCTTGTAGGAAAATTGTAGAAATATGCCTTCACCCCGCACCGAGAAGCCGGGCAGCCAACGCTTGGGGTGGAGCGACAGTTCCGCCGGCAGGCCGCGCGCGGCATCGGGCGGGAATATCCGAGAGAAGCCGGTAAGCACCCGCGTTTCTCGCAGCCGCCGTACCAGCACCACCGCATCGAACAGTTCGGCGAACCAGGGCGAATACTCGCCGAGCGCATTCGCCTTGGTGTCGAAGTCGTGGCGCTCCGCCGCAGGTGGCCTCGGCGCGGTGTAGGCGCGATATTCGTCGAGCCGGTAAAGCTCTTCATCGATGGGGCCCGGCTCGTCGTCGGGCTCCGGCGGAGTGTTGTGCGCGTTGAACCGTTCGTTCGCCGCGCGTATGAACGCCTCCTCGTCGAGCCCCAGATTCCTGGCCTTCGCGCGCAGAAAGTCGAGGTGAAGCTTGCCGTCGACCGTGACCGAGAGGATCTCGCTCCAAATGTCTGGTCGATCGAGCATCTGCTCGACCTGCGCTGAATAAGGCGGGATCAGGATCGAACTCGTCATCTTTGCGAAGTAGGCGTTCGACGCCCCGCGCTGGATGGTCTGCGGAATTCCGCCCGGGCAGTTGTTCTGTTGTCCGTCGGGTCCCAACCACGGACGCTCGCCGGGGCATGTGCCCGCGAAGATGGCCCTCAGAGCGTCGCGTTGAAACGCGCCCGCCATTGACCGACTCGCACCGCAGGTCACGCATTTGACCACCACGCCTGCAAGTCCTGCGGCCGTCGTCGAATATAAATAGAGTTGCGCTTGATCCTCGGTGCAGCCGGCGCGGTCCCCCGAGTGTGGCCAATCTAACCACGGAAAATCCATGATGTGCCCGCTCTCGCACGCCACAACGAACCGAACCGGCGAGAGGCGCGGACGCCTCTTGGCGTGAAGCTCCGAACAGGGTTTGGCTTTGCCTTCGGCACGCCGCCCAGCGTTGTTGCAGCGTAACGTCTCCGAGCGCCACTGCGCATTCCAAGGAACATATTTGAGAACTCTGCAACGTGGGCAGAAATGCCAGTTGGGAAATCGGACGAACGGCATCGGCGCCCGATCGATGCGTGGCGCGCCCTGGCCCGGTCGATAGTCGGGCGCCTCGTTCGGGGTCAGGAAAAAGTCGATTGGTCGGCCAAGTTCGGTGCGTAGCCGCCGTGCCAAGCGGCCGTCCACCACTTGGGATGTCTTCAAAATCTCGGTCCGGGTGGCAGGGTCGGCGAGTTCATAGGGCCAAACATCAAGCCCAGCGGGCATCAACGACTCGTCGGTGAAGTCGATGATCGAGCCGACGCCGAACGGCACCACGCCCTGCGATGTCCGGAATTCGGGGCGATCCATTTCAGTTCTCCTCGTCGGCGGACGACGCGTAAACGTTGAGCACGCGTGCCATTGAAGTGCCGTCGACATTCCGCATTGACGTGGGAACCGGCCATGCGTCGCGCTGGAAGGTGTCGTCGGGAACCGACCCGAATGGGTACATCAGCGTCTGGTCGGTCGGAACACCGCCCATCCGCCCATATTGCGGTGGCGAGTAGTTTCCCCAAAACGCCAGCCACTCTGCGAGTTCGCGCTTCGTATCCTCAAACTCGCCTTCATCGATGCTTTCGGCGCGCTCCAGGATCGCCTCGATTTGCTCCTCGACCCCATCGAGCATCGCGGCAATCCGGTCGGGCTTTTCGACGTCCGCCAACAGCCTCGCCAGCGCCACCAAGACGCCGCGCATGCCGCGTTCGCGCGCCTGCGGCGAGAACGGTGTGACGCTGGTCGGTTCGACATGCCGATAGAGGCTTTGGTGGTAGGCGACGAAGCGCTCATAGTGCGAGCGGTCGCGGCTCTTGGTTTGGGTGTACACCGTCAACACCAACCCGGGAAACGAGCGGCCGACGCGGCTGCTTGCCTGGATATATTCGGACGTTCCTTTAGGTTGACCACTCATCACGATCAGTCCCAATCGGGGCACATCGACTCCGACAGCGATCATATTGGTCGCAAGCAACACGTCGACCGGAGGGCGTCCCTCCGGTTTAAGTCGCCAAGGGATTTCCAACTGTTGCAGGATCTCGGGAATCTCTTCCGCGCCGCGGCGACTCGTCAGCTCGACGACCTCACGGATGTAGCGCCGCCGTTCGGGCCCGATGCCCTTGCGATGACAATGCCCTTTGAGAAATTCCGGGATATCGCCGACGCACAAAGTCGCGGCATGACCGAGCTCACGCAGCGAATTGAAGTACCAAACCAGCGTGCCGTATGGGTCGGCGATCGCGCGTTCGCATTCCTGGTCCTCCGTCAGAGGGTAACAAACGCTTTGCAGCAGCGGCGCACAGGCCCGAACCAGCGCCGTCTGGTGCGACTTCACCGCATTGCCCATGAAGCCGACGTATCGTCGGCCGGGTGAGGCGTTGTCCTCGAGCGCAAAATAGGAATCCCCCGCCCGCAGCGCCTGCGGCGGGAATTCGAAGCAATCGCGATTGTAGAGATCGCGACATTGCTTCTTGGCTCGTCGGATCGTCGCAGTTGAAGCGACAATCTTATGGATATGGCCATCGCGGGTGCACAGCCGATCGATCGCTGTCTCGTAGAGACCGACGATCGTCCCCAGCGGCCCCGAGATTAGATGGAGTTCGTCCTGGATAACCAGGGCAGGGGGCGGAGCGCCCGTTCCGATGCCGAACAGCCGACCCGTATTGTCGTCCCACGCGATCTGCGCGAACTTGTCGACGGTGCCGATCAAGATCGTCGTCGGGTCGGCGTATATGTCTTCGTCGATCACCAGGACCGGGAGACCGCCGCCGGACTTTCCGAAGCGGCATTGTGGGTCGGGGCAGACGAACGCCACCGTCCGCGCTCCGCCGCTCACGGGACGGACTTCCTCATAGCCGAGCTTGGTGCGGTCGGTGAAATCGACACCGCACCACGGGCACTGCAGAACCTGGAAAGGATTCGATGCGAACTTGTCTTGGCGGAGCGCCTTTAGCTTATGACGCGCGTCGTCACGATTGTTGGGCGACAGGCTGCGCCCCACCCAGAGGCCGATTGAGATTCGCGCCTGCCCAAGGTCGGCATCGAGCGTGCGATCGAGCCGCAGCGTCTCAAGAGCAAGCACCAACGCCGATGCCCGCTGAAATTGCTGCGCGGTCAAAAGACGCAACGTGTAGCGCATCAGTACCGTGCACCCTGCCGCTTTGCCTTTGAGCCGCGCCGCGATGATCGTGAATGCACTCAATCCCAGATAGGCTTCGGTCTTGCCGCCGCCGGTGGGGAACCAGATCAGATCAACCAGATTGCGCTCGGGATCGTCTTCGCTGAACGCTGCCGCCAAATTCATCAAAATGAAGCCGAGCTGAAACGGGTACCAAGTGTTGGTGTTGCCGTCGCCGACCGCGGCAGGTTGTGGCGAGCCCGAATCCCGACGCTTCAGTCGCGAATGGTGCTGCTGAACGAACATCGCCTTGTTCATCAAGCGGTAGGCGAGGAGGGCGGTAGGGCCTGTCCGCAGGAGCTCAATCCCGCGGCGCATCCGATCTAGGCAACTGCGGCAATTTGCCAGATTGGCCTGTGCCGCCTCCAAGATCGGCCCCGACAAGTCGGCTGCCGTCAGGCTCTGAGCATCCTGGCTCCTGGGCGAAGGCATTCGGGACGAACTCGACGAGCTTATTAGGCGTACGGTCGTTACCGAGATCGACAATCTGGTTCCGGCAGACGCGGCCGCTCCCATAGCCAAAATTGATTGGTCTCGCCTGCTGCTCGCCGGCAGCATCCTGGCCCGGTCCGATCAGCGGCTGCATCAGGAAGCGGCATTACGGATCGCAACCGGGGCGGTCACCCTTTCGACAAGTGAAGCGGTCAAGGATGCGGGTAAGCGACCGTCGATATTCAACAGCTTTAAGCTGCCGCCTCCGACCGAGCCGAACCGGGTGCTTGTGCACAATTGGACCTTCGCATCGCTCGCCTTTGCAAAGGCGATTGGTAAACCTGACGCGATAGAAGCGGCGCTGGAGCACGCTGCGCAGAACCCGGCACTTGCGCCCTATATGGCAATGGCGCAGGCGGTGCGGATCGGCCACGGAGGCGGTCAGCCATTCGATATCGTTGCAATCGCAAATGAGCCACGTGATGCCTTCTACGCGGCGTTGGGGCAACGCCTGATCCTTCTAAAGGGGCTCGAACGGGAAGAGCAAAGCTCGGCTAGATGGCCGTTGCATCTGCGGCATCCGGGTTCGACAGCGTGGTAACGTCGACCACGTCGTTCCTGGGTCCAGGCAAGCTCATTGCTGGCTCAGCTTGAGATGCCTGGAGAAGAACCTGGTCATCACGTCGAAGGCCTCCTTCGTTTCCGGCAGGTCGCTATCGTAGAAGAAGGCATGGCCGAGACCGTCCCAGACGTGCAATTCCGCGTCAACACCCGCCTTCACCAGTTCACGATGCGTGTTGACCGCCCCGCTCATGTCAAATGCGCGGGTGGATGTGATAACCAAAGTAGGCGGGAACGCCCTGAGAAGTTCAGGGGATACGATCGGCGATACCAGCGGATCAGACAGGTTTGCTCCATCGAAATAGGGCCGCTTCCAATCCAGAGGAGAAAGGGCCTGGAAAGGTCGGGTGAAGGCCTTGCTATCGCCCCAATAATACGCGTCCGCCCCGGCAGAGAATATGCCGATGGCGGCGGGTAGAGGCAGCTTCTCCTTGAGCAGCCAACCTGGCGCCTCAGCCGTCAACACGCCCCCAGACGAGCAACCAAATACTGCGATGTCCTGCGCACGGTACGTCTTTAGCAATGCCCGATAGACGGCGACAAAATCCTCATTGGCAGCAGGGTACTTGTATTCTGGACTCTGGCGATAAGTAATCGAGATCACCTCCACCTGGGCCATCGCGGCCAGCGGAATCGATTCGAGCAGACCGGTTCCCCGCGCATTGGCGAGCGCGAATGCGCCGCCCGGTAGATTGATCAGGACCTTGTGCGCGTTGCCTTTGGGCAACGGCGCAACTGGCCGGATCAAGACCGCCGACAATCCGGCGATAGTGGTGTCGGTGATAGTGACGGGGTAGCGTTCAGACAGCTGCCGGACTTTTGGTTCCATCATTTTAGGAATGCTGGCGCGAAGCTGGCCGGCCGTGCCATTGGCCACGGCAGCCCGCAGTGATTCTTCGGGATCGAATGGACGTCGCGGCAAAGCGGCGCGCGCTTCCGGGCTGAGATAGGGAGACGGTGGAAGTCGAAAGGTGGGCACATTCACTGTGCCATCGGCCTCGATCGGATTGGACGACGTGCCTGTTGCTTCTGGTGGAGGAGCGGGGGAGGAATTGGAACCCCAGGCCGTCGTAGTTCCGATTGCAATCGACAACGAAATCGCCGCCGCCGCGAAACGCCGACGCGTGCGTGGCCCGAAGGGCAAATTTATTCGCGCAACATGTGATGCCAACATCCGCTATCCTCCGTGGGACTGCCCTTAAAGGCATTTATGGTTCCGGTCTGGAACGATTGTGATTAATCCAGGGCACGTTATGCAGGTCATGGTTCTCTTTAGATCGACCGCGCCCGTTAGTCATGTCGCCAATTGCCGCTTCTTTTTCGGCAGCTCGGAGGCCCGACCCAAAAGGGCGGGAAAACACTTACACGCGTCACGCCAACGTCACAGCAGGATGTGACAGACCTCTGGCACAGTCGGAGAAAAACAAGTGATGCGGATATTCTCCTGACCGACGCGGTGCGACATGGCACAATTCCGGCTAAGCCGAACACCAACGAAAGGCGCGTGCATGCATGAAGATGGATTTCGCGCGTTCCTCGCCACACATCTCTCACCACGATCTGTGAGCAGCTACATGTCCAACGCGCGACGTGTTGAAGCGGTCCTCGGGATTGATCTCGACGGGGCAAGGGTTTGGCCGCTCTTGAAGATGCGCTGAGGGCGAAGGAGGTCAACCATTTCACCAACGGCAGCTTGTCCGACTGCTTGACCGCGCTGCGGCGTTATATGGAATATGCTGGTCGCGCTGGAAACAGTGGCCCGCCGCATGCGGGCTCGCGCAGTCTCATCCCGGCGTCAGCGCGCAAGCAAGCGCTATCGGAGGAAGCGCGCGAAGCGCGAGAGAGACCCGATGTCGTCACCCAGGCCGGTGTCCGTGATCTTCTCATCCTGTACGGTCAAATCATGGACGAGCTGCGCGATCGGAAGATCGTGCGAACCGGTAATCCCGTCGGCGACTTCGCCGAATATCTATTCGCCAATGCCTTCGGCTGGGAGCTGACAGACAATTCCTCGTCGGGCCACGACGCCGAATATTAGGGTCCAAACCCAATCAGCCTCTTGAAAAATCTGCGTGCACATTGATTCAGGGGGTCTGCGCTGAGGCAGGAGGCTGTTGGGAATGTCGCGTTCGTTGTTCTGGTTGTCGGATGAAGCATGGGCGGCGATTGAGCCGCACTTGCCGAAGAACCAGCCCGGAGCGCGGCGCGTCGATGACCGGCGAGTGATCTCGGGCATCATTCACATGCTCAAGTGCGGTGGCCGTTGGGCGGATTGCCCTTCCGAATACGGCCCTTCAACGACGGTCTATAATCGATGGAATCGGTGGAGCCGCCGGGGCATCTGGACGCGCATCCTGACGGCGCTGACGGAGGAAGGCTGGATCGCGGAAACGGGCCAAATCGACAGCAGCTACATCAAGGCCCACCGCTCTGCTGGTGGCGCAAAAGGGGGGCGCGGGCCAATGCCATTGGCATCTCGCGTGGCGGCGGGACAACGAAGATCCACGCACTCGTCGATGTCCTCGGGCGACCACTCCGCCTCGTCCTGACGCCCGGCAATACGTCGGATGTGAAAGGGGCCGACCTGCTGATCGGCGAGACCATCGGCATGAAGCGGGTGATCGCCGACCGCGGTTACGATGCCAACCGCATCAGGACCGCCTTGCGCGAGCAGGGCACGATCCCGGTGATCCCCGGTCGTCGTAATCGCAAGCGCCCAATCCAGTATGACGAACGCCGCTACAAGGACCGCTGCCGCCTCAAGGACTTCCGCCGCATCGCCACCCGTTACGACAAGCTCGCCAGGAACTTCCTGTCAGCGGTCCATCTCGCTGCAGCAATCGCGTTCTGGCTCTGAACAAGTCTCGATTCTACTCGTCCTTGCAGCCCAGCATGCGGGCAGTGCCGCTCAACATGTCCCGCAAGAAGTCGTTGCCCACGCGAGATGCGCCGAGCAGATCGAAGCCGTGGACGGCACCAGGATAGACGTGCAGCTCGACGGGAACGCCGGCATCTATAAGACGACGGGCATAATCCAGGTTCTCGTCGAGATACAGGTCGAGGCTGCCGACGCCGATCCAGGTCGGCGGGAGCCCCGCCAGGTCCACGGCAAGGCTTGGCGAGAACCATCCCCTACGATCATCGTCCACCTCGTAGCCACCCCGCAGCGACTCCCACCCGAACTGGTTGCTTTCGCGGGTCCAGACGAACTCGCCGGTATGACGGTTCCGCCAAGGATCGGCCTCACCTCCAACGCGATGGTCGATCATAGGATATACCAGGATTTGCGCCGCCAGCGCGGGGCCGTTTCGGTCACGCGCCATCTGAGCCACCGCCGCCGCGAGACCGCCACCCGCACTCGGACCGATGACTGCAATACGCTTGGGGTCGATCCCGAGTTCGGCAGCACGGCCTGCCAGCCACACAAGCGCCGCGTAGCAATCTTCTTGTGGTCCCGGGAAGGGCGCTTCCGGCGCTAGTCTATATTCGACCGAGGCGACCGCGATGCCTAGACGTGCGGCAAGCGTTGACGGACCCTCCGGTGACTGGCGCGCCGAGCCGATCACCATACCGCCGCCATGAATATGGAGAAGAACCGGGCGGTCCTTGGCTGTTGGCGTCGGATCGTACCAGAACAGCGGGATTGGACCGTCTGGGCCCTCGACTGTTTTCTCGACCGGAGCGATTGATGGTGCGCCGCGCGCCAAAGTCGCCCCCCGGAAACTGTTTCGGATTCCCGGCAGGGCTTCGGCTGACATCGCAAGCGGTGGCAACACTTCGAGCAGCGGCAGGAGTTCGGGGTCGATCAATTGGCGGGTAGATGGCGTGTCGTTCATCCCACAGAGATGCGGCGCAGTCCCACAGCATGTCAACTTGCTTCCGCAGTTTCGTCACGTTGGCGACGCGGTCTGGCTCTGAACGAGTCTCGACCCTAGGGTGTGCGGTATCAAATAAAGGGGCGGCGCCTCAGTGCGCGTAATCCCTCTCGGCAGCTCAGCGCCCTACGCAGGCTGCCCGAGAGGCCCTTCGATGTTTTGGCAGCCATTCTGTTCGATGTAGATTATTGCGTGACCCGGGCGATACTCATTCCCCACGAGCTGGTTGTTGAGCGAGCCAAACATGGGACGCATACCAACAGCTGGCGACTCATGCTCGAGGATTGGTGGTGGACGCTGCCAGGCACCCAGGACGTTACCGAGCAATTACAAAATGTGCTGATCGCAGGCGGCGGCAGCGAAACGCGGCGATCAGCAACACGGGAATGAGTCAGCCATAAACCGGAAGGCTTCTCAGGCCGCCACATCAAGCTGTGTGATCTTCTGAAATTCTCCCAATATCGGCGCGTGGTGCTGGGCGAGGTGGCGAACGACGCGGGCATTGCCGAGCAGGCTGCTGACATAGCCGATGGCCAGAACCAGATCGAGATGGTCCTCGCTGTAACTCTGCTCGACCGCTTTGAATTCCCGATCGAGATTTTCAGATTCGCGCTGCATTACCGCGATTTGATCGGATGTCAGCCCGCGCGGCCTATGAATTCGTCCATCCACCATTTGCTCGTCCGGGGTCGAGGCGACGAGTGACTTTGCGTAGCTCAAGGAAAAGCGGTTCATGGTGATCATCGCTTGTGCCGCTTCAATCTGTCGCAGGGGCTTGAGACGCCGAAGCTCGACAAAGACGTTCATGGGCACATGACGATCGCGGAGCAGGTCGGCGACCTCGGGACATATGCCCACCAGCAGGTTTCGCTTCTTGCGAATGCTGGCGATGTCGACATTCAGGGCACGTGCCAGGCGCTCTTCAGCAACACCCTTTTTAATGGCATTGAGAATCATCCGATGCTCCTGGATGATGGCTATGCGGCTGACGCGCTTGTTGTAGGTAAAGGCTTCATCATCCGTCGCGACCAGGCAGACCACTTCGGTTTCGCCGCGGCCCCGCATGATATCGATCCGCAGATGCCCATCGAGTAGATGATAGCGGTCTCGGTCACGGGCATCGCGCGCTACTACAGGCGGTTCGATGATACCAACCTCAGCTATGGAGGCCGCGATCTGGTTGTATTTTATCGATTTGCGAACCGTCTCCGAGATGTCGCGCAATGGCAAAATGGAATCGAGTGGGATGCGGAGGCTGGCCTCTTCAAACCCAAGCTTGACCGGGATGATCGGTTTGCGGATGCTCACGGGGTGGCTCCTGCGTTTTGCTGCAATCTCAGTTGAATATTGTCGGGCTTTGTGGCCAGATTCTCATCCTCGAGGATCGCGGTAAAGGCGTCGTCGCGCTGCAATCGGCGCAATGCCTCAACGATCAACATCAGGCGGTCACGGGCGCCATTGGCACGGCGGATCAGATCCCGTTTGCGCTCTGCTTCGTCCTGATAAGCCTTGACCAAAGCGGCGGTCGATAACCGCGGGGTCTGGCTGTGATTTACCCGAAGGCCCTTGCCGCGCCGGCGGCGTTCTTCGACCAAATTTTTTGGCCGCCAGCAGTTTTCTGCCTTTGAGAAGGCCATTCTCATAGGCTTCATGCAGGGCTTGTTGGACACCGTGATCGTCCGCTTCGGCAATTTCAACGGCGACGCTTAGAGGAATGGTGCGGGATTCCACCGAGCGCAGCAGGCGCTGCTCACCCTTTTCCAAGAGGCGGGCAACCTCATGGACATATTCGTAGGAAAGACCGGTTTTGCGGGCGATCTCTTGATGCGAATAGCCACGGGCCTGCATGCCGCCGATATCCTGCAGCAAGTCGATCGCCTTGTGCTGGCGACGAGCACAGTTTTCGACGAGGCTGGCGATCATACAATCTTCTGTGTCAGCGGAGACTACCAACGCCGGGACTTCCTTTTGGCCCAGCTCCAGATAGGCCTCCAGGCGACCCTGTCCGCAGACCAGATCGTAAAAAGGTCCATCCGCCTCGACTCGGCGGGTTACGGTAATTGGCCGCTTGAGGCCGATCTGCGCAATGTTCTCAACGATCTCGCGGAACACACGTTTATTGCGCAGGCGCGGATTAACGACGGTGATGCGGTCGATTGGGATCCATTCGATGCGTTGAGCGGGACGCGCGGACATCATGCAGCCCTCCTGTCGGGATGGCGTGCGGCCATCTGAAAAAAGCGGTCGAGCGATGAGAAGCGAAAGGCGTCAAGCGAGAGGCCATTATGCTCGCACAGCCGCAGTAGTGCCGTGTCCATGCACAGGCGCGGCAGCAGATAGTAATCGAGCGGTCGCTCATTGGCGCCGTCCATTCGGACGGCCACCGTAAGGTCGGGCGGCGTCGGCGTATCCAGTCGCAGCTTCCACCGCAACGAGCCGGCCCCGGTCGAGAAACAACGGGCTATGACAATGGCTGCTGTGAATTCGCCATTGATGTGGAGTAGATCCGTGTCAGGATCGATATGCACACGTCCACCGGTACGCTCCAGGCCGATCAGAAGGTCTTCGACGATGTCGGGATGCAACGAGCGCAGCCGTCGATTGATCTCGAGATAGTGATAATCGTGGCGAGGCGTAAACCCGACCAGGGCATAAGCGCGCAGGAGGCTACCGAAGCGTGATCGGTAGGCGCTGCTTGATGGCGCGCCATCATATTCGTCGATGATAAGGCCAGAGAGCGCCATGTTGCGGTCCAAGATGGACCGGAGCAGGTCGAGCATATCCTCGTCGCTCAATCGTTCCGCGCGGCGTGCGATGATCGCGGCGGCACGCGTGAATATCGCCTTGTCCACGATCGGCGTGAAGGCATCGTCCATTCGGACCCATTGATCGGGCTGGTTAGCTATATGGTGCTGCTTCAGCTTGAAGGACGTTCGCGCCCAAACGTTATGGCCGATGTATTTTTCGTTGATCAGCAACTGATGGACCGCGCCGCGCGTCCATGATCGGCCCAGGTCCGATCGGATGCCCTGAACATTTAGCAGGTCAGCTATGTCCCGTTCCGATTTTCCGTCATCAACAAACCAAGCATAGATGTCGCGGACGACCTGCTGTTCCTGTTCGGGCCCCGGAACCAAAATGACGTGACTGAAAGTTCGCGGCTATATTCGCCGGCCATGGCGCGCTTGACGGTCTTGATGATCGATGAGCCGATGCTGCCATCATTCTCAAACTGCTCGGCGCAATAGTGGACAGCAATCCCGGCGCGCCGACACCGCAGCTCATAGCTGGCCGCCTCATCCGGATCCTGGAAGCGGCCCCAACGACTGACATCATAGACCAGCACAGCTTCGAAACCCGGGGTCCCAGCCTCAACGTCGGCAAGCAGAGACTGGAGCGCTGCACGTCCGCCGATATTGAGACCGCTCTTCCCTTCGTCTGCATAGGTGCGGACAATTTCATAGCCACGTATGGCGGCGTACCGCGCGATCGCCGTCATCTGGTTGTCGGTCGAATATTGCTGATGCTCGGTCGACATGCGCACATATTGCGCGGCCTGTCTGAGCAGCGGGTCGTTCCCGTTATCGCCGGCAGTCTGATCCCACCGAATGACCATAGCCTCTCCCAGGCCGCGAATCGGCGCATACCTGCGCATCGGTCATGATAGGGGAAAGGATGCGGAGTATGTTTCCAGATACCGGCAGAAGAGTCCGAGGCGCAAAACAACGCCTCTCGCAGCGGGAACTGGCACGTCTCGTTGGCGAAGCATTAAAAGCGGAACTGGGTCCGGGACGGCGGGCTGCGAAGACTCTAATGGATTGGACCGGTGTGTGCGATCGGGCGGCCCGAAACTGGCTAAGCGGAGAGGGTGGTGTGTCTGGCGCCAACCTCATTCTCCTGGCGCGCCATTCGGATGCCGTGTGGGAGCTTGTCACCGGAATTGCCAACCGACCCGAGTCCGCGGCCGGCTACGACCTCCATACAGTAGAAGTTGCCCTCTCCCGAGCCCTCGGGTCCCTTGAGCGGTTGCGCCGCAAGGTCATCCGCGGCGATGCTGCTGGCATGACCAGACAGCGCTGAGTAAAAATATTCTGTTGGGTTCGAAAACTCGTGGCGAGAATGCGAAAGCTAGCGATCGGGCGGCCGATGATACGCGGATGTAATCCATACAGCGCACGCGGAAACGGCAAACATGGGTGCGCGAGGGAGGTCCATCAACCCTTAAGCTGAGCCCCGTGCAGCCCCTTACACAACTACTAAACTGCCGCCCATGTCGACATTGGGCTTGCTTGTCGGCGCGAAGCGAGCAAATTGCCCATGCCTCTGGTGAAAGCCCAGAGGCGGAGCGTGGAAACCCCAATCAGCGAACTCGGTCGTCCAGATTCTGGAGGCCGGGTGGCATGCGCGCATGTCCAGCCGGCTTGCCGGTAAAGGCGCATGCGCTTGGTCGCTGATCAGGTTTCCAACATCCGGCTTCGGCCGTCGCCCCGAGAGGACATAGGCGCGACGACAAGACCCGAAGCCAGACCGCCGTGCCCAAATGAGGGGACGGCGATGACAGTCGAAGCAATCAGGCCGGCGCGGGCGGGGGCAGTACCCTTCAAGCGCTTGGCCGTTAGCCCTACCGTGCTATTTGGGGCACTGGCACAGCCAGTGCTGGCCGAACCAGGCGCCTGGCAGGTCACCGACGACACATCACCGCTTACTAACCTGCCCGCGGTGAGCGCGGTTCTGCCGTCCAACAACGACCTCACCAACATGATCGGCGCAGCGGAGCGCGCGTCCCGCGTCCTTCGCTGCAGCGACCGAACGCTGGTTGTCTATGTGAACTGGCCGGAGGTGGTGAACTATGACAGCACCAACTTCATCGGTTAGCCCAAGACCATGGCGGTCTGGAAGATCGACGATGGGCCGCTCAAGGCCAATCTGTGGACCATCGCCAACACCGGCGCCGCGGCCGGTGAGTTTGCCAGCCGCAATGCGCTGAAGCTCCTTTCCAGCATCGTGAAGGCCAATCGCCTGGTGGTCCGGCTCTCAGGCCGCATGACCCAGGACGCGGCCTTCGATCTGGCAGGCATCGAGGCGGTCGCGACCAGAGTGACCAGCGCGTGCGGTCTGCCGCTGCAGGGGAAGTAGGCGCGATGGAAAACGAAACCGCATTGGAGGTCACCGCCATGCGCCTTGCTGATGGATCGATGGCGGTGTTCGATACCCAGCGCGTCGGTCGTATGGGGGAGCTGGTCGTGGAGCTGGAACTGCTGAAGCGCGGCTGGATCGTCGGTAACTTCAATCATACCCATGGCAAACCTCCTCCGCAGTCCGCTCGGCATCCCGGCGCTGGGCAACCTCAGCAAAAGTCTCGCCAGTCCCGTCGAGTCGCGCTTCCTCCCCGGTCAATGCCATCCAGCGTGTGATCGCCAAATCCACATAAGCTGTATCAATTTCGAGACCGAAGGCCCGCCGGTGTGTCTGCACCGCGGCCAGGAGACTGGTGCCAGAGCCCAGAAATCCATCCAGCACAATCTCGCCGCGCTTGGTGACGTCCTTTATCGCATCGGCGACCATGGAGACGGACTTGACCGTCGGATGCATCTCCAGATCGGCTTTGCGGCCACCAAAGACATTGACTGAGCTATACTCCCAGACATTGGTGCGATTGCGGCCATGGCGGCCGAGTTCCACGTTGTTCTGGTGAGGGGCGTCGCCGACACGATAGACGAAGATCAGTTCGTGCCGGGATCGATATAATGACCCCATGCCGCCATTGGGCTTCACCCAGCAAACGATGTTGAGGCGCTTGCCGTAGACCTGCTGGCCCGCCTCGATCAGCTCGCCAGCATGATGATGGTCCATACAGACGAAGTGAATGGCGCCATCGCGGGAGACACTGGCAAGGGCTCCAAGAGTGTTCGTCAGAAAGGACGTGAACTCGGCAGGGCTCAAATCGCCAGATGCATAGGCGAATTCCCGGTGCTTGATCCGCCCATTCCCGCCGGCATGGCCAACATTGGTGACATTATAAGGTGGGTCGGTGAAGGCAGCTGCGGCCTTCTCGCCCGCCATCAATGCGTTGAGTGAAACGCCATCCAGCAGATCGCCGCATGCGATCCGATGCTCGCCGCAAATCCAGATGTCGCCCGCTCGCGTAACCGCCTCCGTTGACGGTTCGAAGATCTGTTCATCGGTGTTGAGATTGATCGATCGGAGCACATCAATCTCGCCCATGCTGAAGCCGGTGAGCTCGAGATCCAGACCAGCAATTTCGATCGCTTCCAGTTCGATCTTGAGCAGATCGACATCCCAGCCTGCATTCAGGGCAATCTTGTTATCAGCGAGGCGAAGCCGCCGCTCCTGGGCTTCGGTCAAGCCGTTCACGGTGATGGTGGGAAGGTCCTGCAGGCCCAGTCGCTTGGCGGCGAGCAACCGCCCATGACCGGCGATGATCACGCCATCCGGATTGATGATGATCGGACTGACGAAGCCGTGAGCATCTATGCTCGCCGCGATCTGTTCGACCTGCTTTTTGGAATGTGTCCTGGCGTTTCGAATGTCCGGCTTGATCAACCGGATATTGGTACTGCTAAATTCAATCGCACTCATACAAGCCTCCGCAGAGAAACAAGGTCTTTCGACCGGCCCATTTCTCCTCGGCGGTGATTGGCCTTTACCCCATCCCAGCTGGCTCGCCAATGGCTTAACTGGTTGTTAACCCTTTATTTTCCCGGTGAGTTTCCTTCCTGCGGTGTACTTCCCTGATAGGTGCTATTGCTTTCCCTGTTTTTGAAATCTTGGGGGCCGAGCAAAACGCCGGCAATTCATGGGGTTGGGAACAATCGGCAGGCCATTTTCCCGGATAAGCACGCTGATTTTCGCTGTAAATTCCCTGATCACGGGAAAACCAAGGTGGAGAGCAGTTCGCACCAGACTGTACCCACCGCCAGATCCGGATCATAACGCTCTTGGTGTGCCACCGCCGCTTAGCCCGGCCATCCCGCTCAATCTCGTGGTGAACCAAAAGCGGCGGACCAATTTAATCCAATTTAGGGCGACTCATCGCCGACGAGCGTATCTCCTTGGCCCGAGGCTGCCGAACAACACGAGCGGCACTGGGTCATCAGGCCTCGGAAAGACGCCGTTTGGCTGCGCAACCTCCGTTCAGAGGAGCCCGAAAATGTCCATTTCATCGCTAAAATCCGAATTACGCCTATGCACGGTTGCCGCCGCATTGGCATTTGCCGCCTCAAGCAGCATGGCCCTCGCCACGGTGAAGGTGCAGCAGGTCAATCTCGTGACGGACAGCAACGCTTCGCTGGTGGGCCTTGGCTTTGCACCTGCCGCGCACGAGGATCCCAATCTGATCAATCCGTGGGGCGTTTCCTTTGGGCCTGCGGGCCCATTCTGGGTATCCAACCAGGGAACCGCCACCTCGACCCTGTATAACGGCGCGGGGGTTCCCCAGCCGCTGGTTGTCTCGATACCGCAGAACGCAAGTGGTCCCGCCGGCCCGACCGGACAGGTATTCAACGCATCGAGCAGCTTCGCCCTGCCTTCCGGCGGGAAGGGCCTGTTCTTCTTTGCGAATCTCGATGGCTCGATCGCGGGCTGGAACCCCGCCCAAGGCACTTCAGCAGTGAAAGTGGCAAGCCGGGACTTGGCGGTCTACACAGGCCTCGCGATCGGCAACTCGGGCGGCAACGACTATCTCTATGCAGCGAATAATGCCACTGGCACAATCGACGTCTTCGATACGAATTTCGCCAAAGCTGCGTTTGCCGAGGGCAGTTTCGTCGATCCAGGCGCCAATCCGCAGGGGCTTGTGCCCTTCAACGTGCGCAATATCGGAGGCCATCTGTTCGTCACCTATGCGACACCCGGGCCCGACGCGGACGAGGCTGCATTGGGAACCGGGTTCGTCAGCGAGTTCAATCTCGACGGCACCTTCATTCGCCGATTGGCCGAGGGTGGCGAACTGCTGTCCCCGTGGGGACTGGAGATCGCGCCTTCAACATTCGGGGATCTGGCAGGTGCGCTCCTCGTTGGCAATTTCAGCGAGGATGAAGGCCTGATCAACGCCTTCAGCCTTACAGATGGCAGCTTCCTTGGCTCCTTGCTGGATAGCCAGGGCAACGAACTCGAAATCCCTTATCTATGGAGTATCACGACCGGTAATGGCGGCCTGGCTGGCAATTCCGGAAAACTGTATTTTGCGGCCGGCGTTGGTGACGAAGAGCATGGGCTTTTCGGCGAACTGAGCGCCGTCCCCGAACCCGGCGAATGGACAATGCTTCTGGCGGGTTTCGGCATGATGGGCGTGGCGCTTCGACGCCGTCATCCGACACGCAGGACACTCTTCAGCTGATAGATTGTCGGCGCGATGGGTTAGTTGGAGGAGTATAGCTGCACCTCAAACCTTGCCTCTTGCGAGGAATCCATCGTCGTCGGCAAAGCTCGGATCGCGACCAAGGCCAACGAACATGCACGCCCCGAGGAACACGACGGGAGCGGCGGTCAGCAGCAGCGCATTGTAGCTGCCGGTGTGATCGAACACGCTGCCCGCGATCCAGGGTCCGATCGAGGTGCCGAGCATATGGCGGCGGTGATGGCGTTCGCCTGGGGCCGATGGTGGCCGGACTGATTTACGACCTTGCCGGCGGCCATGGACCTTTTCTTGCCGCATGCGCGATCGGTTGCACACTGGGCGGAATTCTGATGATTACCCCGCCAACCTATCCGGTTTGGCAGGAAAGGAAGGTAGCCGTAGCATAGGTGTCTAGGCTCATCCCGCTGGAGACAGATGCTCCCGTGTATCAATGCCTGCCACGCCAGCGGGATCGAATGCAAATTCGTTCCCATCCGTTATAGGAGCCAACCTACCAACAGTGGCGAGGAATTCGCGTGACGAACCAGGAAGACGCAGAAAAGTCGACAGCGTGGGAACGCCAGCGGAATCTATCCAAAGTCGTGCTGTCGCTTGGTCTGGCGTTGCTGGGCTTGTGGATTATTTCCGGCCTTTTGCCCGCCCTGATCTGGGCTGTGGTGATCGCGATAGCGATTGATCCGCTTTATCTGAAAGCGGAGCGTGGCGGGCTTGGTCAACAGCACCGCAATCTGTTGGCCGCGTTGATAACCCTGGCGATCGCCCTGCTCCTGGTCGTGCCCATAGCGATCGGGATTGCGCAGGCGGCTCGGGAAGTTTCCGCCGTCCTGACCTGGATTGCCGATGCGCAACGCAACGGGATCGCGGTTCCCGCGTGGGTGCATCAATTGCCGGTCGCCAGTCAGGCCGTGGAGCGATGGTGGCAGGCCAACCTCGCCACCCCGGAAGCAGCGACGCTCCAGTTGCACCATATCAACATGACGAACTGGTTGGCGCATTCACGGCTGATCGGGGCCGGTTTGCTCCATCGCCTCGTCATTTTTGCTTTTACGCTGATCGCTCTCTTCTTCTTGCTGCGGGACCGTGATTCAGTCGTCGCCCAATGCGAGATCGCCGGCGACCGATTGCTGGGTTTTGCCGGTGAGAGAATTGTGCGGCAGGCTGTGCTGTCCGTTCGAGGCACGATCGATGGGCTGGTACTCGTCGGCATCGGCGAGGGCGCCGTGATGACGGCGGCCTATATCGGGCTGGGCGTGCCTCATCCCTTGCTCCTTGGTGCACTTACGGCCGTGGCGGCAATGATCCCCTTCGGAGCCGCGGTGCTGTTTGTCATTGCCGCCTTTCTGCTGCTTATTCAGAGCGCGCCCCTGGCCGCGATCGCGGTGATTATTCTGGGCCTGGTTGTCGTGGGGGTTGCCGACCATTTCATTCGACCGGCGCTGATTGGCAGCGCGACCAGACTGCCCTTTCTCTGGGTCCTGGTCGGGATATTGGGCGGCGTGGAGTCCTTCGGATTGCTTGGACTGTTCGTCGGGCCCGCCACCATGGCGGTTCTCTACATGCTATGGCGTGAATTTCTGGATGACGATCCAGTGGTGCCTTATCGCGATTCATCGGACGCTCAGAATGCATGACCTATCCGGGCGCTAGGAAGCACGAGAAGAGGACCGCGCGATGGAAGTGGAAGTCAACGCCGAGGCGAAGGACAAGCGCTTAAACCGCATGGTGGCGATCACCGTTGTTGCCTTCTCGGTCTTCACCGGGCTCTGCAACATCAAGGATGGCAATCTGGTCCAGGCAATGCAGCAGGCGCAGTCCAATTCCGTCGACAGCTGGAACGAATATCAGGCGACGAAAACCAAGCTCCACATCGTTCAGACCTCGCAGGAACAAATTACCCTGCTATCCACCGATCCCGCAGCCCGGCAGGGTGCCGACAAGGTGCTTCGGCGACTGGATGCCGATATTGCGAGATATAGAGCGGAAATCCCCGATCTTTCAGCGCGGGCAGCGGGGTTTTCCAGGCAGTATGATGCCCTCAATGTCCATGACGATCAGTTCGACGCCAGCGAAGCGCTAATCTCCACCGGTATCTCGTTGGCGGCAGTGGCGGCGCTGTGCGAGAGCATGGGCCTGCTTGCCGGAAGCTGGGCGTTTGGCGCATTCGGCATGTTTCTGGGCGTGTGCGGTTTCGCGGGATGGGGCTTTCACCCGGATATTCTCAGCAATTTTCTGGGCTGAGCCTTTCGTGCGATAACGGCTTCAGAATTTGCGCGCGATCCCCGCATAGACGCGAATGTCGGGGGTCGCGCAATTGAGCCCGATCTCGGTACCCCCGTCCAGTTGCAGATGGTCGCTGAGCATCATGCCCGCAGCCACGCCGGCGATCGACTGCGTACTCGTCCCGGCCGGATCCTCGTCATGCAGGACAGCCGCCTCGATCGCGAGATTGAGGCCTGCGACCGGCGCAATAGCAAGTCCTCCCGCGGTTCCATAGGCAAGGTGGCGGCCATGACGGTCCGCATCGACTGCAGCGTCGATCTCCGGCGTCAGTGCCAGCGATACCGTGGCGCTTAACGGCACGCTTGCGGGTACAAGCAATGTCGCGCCCCAGTCACCGACGCCGATCGTTTGCCCGCCGGTCGGCAAGGTGATCGAGGACAGCAGCGCGATCGAAAACCGCTTGCCTTCGGGGTCGATCAGATTGCGCTTAATCCCAAACGTCACGTCGCCAACGCCGCGCTTGGTTTCCACGGCGCCGCTGGCCCGGTCACGGGATCGCGCCTGGCCATATGCCGTCCAGCCGAACCGGACTTCTGCATGATCGGCAATGCCATAGCGCAGTGCAAGATCGCCAATCAGGATCGTATCCATCAGTGCGTCAGGAGCGCTGTCCCGCGTCCAGTCCCCGAGAGACATCTCGGCACCGATCCGGCCAGGCTCGACCGTGCAGGGTGGCGTATCGACGCCTGGACGATCGGGGCAAAAATCTCGCGCAAGGGCGGGCTGGCCCAGAAGTGTCGCAAAACCGATAGCCAGCGACCAAAATCGCATGGCGATCAGCACGTGATTCATGGATAGGTCAGTTCGCATAGCCCCGCATGAACAACTCTATCGCCCGGTCGATGTCTACCTCTATCAACTGGGGGGATACGCTCTCAATCCACCCCATCAGCAACTGCTGATGGCAACCGGACAAGCACAAACTTACCAATAGCCGCGCGGCGGAGAGCGCATCGTCGCGACGCAGTTGTCCCCTGTCCATGGCGCCTTCCAGAAATCCGGCGAGCAAGACATGCATTTGGCGTGGTGCGCGGTCATAGAATATCCTGCCCATTTCCGGAAAGCGTCCCGCTTCGGCCACACCGAGCCGGTGAAGTGCGATCGCCTCGGGCTGGGTGACCCGATCCAGAAGACCAGTGCAGAAACGCTTGAGGGTCAATCGGAGGTCGCCGCACGGGTCCAGTATCTGCGACAGCCGCGCGCGAAAAGCCGCGGTTGCGTAGTCGAGAACCGCCGCGAAAAGTTCCTCCTTGGAGGGGAAATAGCTCCAGAGCGTTCCTTTCGACCCGCCCAGCGTCGCCGCGATCGCCGACATGGTCGTGCCTGCATAACCATGTTCGAGGAAATATTGGTAGGCCACTGCCAATATTACCTCACGCCGGGTCTGGCGGCGCGCTTCCCGACGGCTGCAAATGCCATCATGCATCAACTTCTCCATAAGCGTACTCTACAGTATGGTTTTTTTGTTGACAAGCCTGTCCGCCGGGGAACAAAGGCGTATCCATACCATTTAGTACGGTTCGAATATGCTCACGAGTCGCTGTTCCCTCCTGACCCGTCCGAGCGCCGTGGTAGCCTCGCTGCTGCTCGCGTCGTGCGCCGCTGTTCCGGATCTTGGCCCCAAGCCTGGGCTGCGTGCGCCCGAAACGATTCAGGCCGGTATCAGCCTCCCGGGTACCGCTGCCGCCTGGCCGAGCGACAAATGGTGGATCGGCTACGGCGACCCTCAGCTTACGACGCTGATCGAGGAGGGACTTCGGAGTTCCCCCGACGTCGCCGCCGCCGCCGCGCGTTTTCGGAGGGCTACTGGCCTTGCCCAGCAAGCCGGTGCTGCGCTGCTCCCCACGATCGACGTCCAGGGGCAGGCGAGCCTGGACAAGCAGAGCTACAATCAAGGCTTTCCGAAAGAATTTGTGCCCAAGGGCTGGCTGGACACCGGACACGCGGCAATCGACCTGAGCTTCGACCTGAACCTCTGGGGCCGTAACCGTGCAGCGCTTGCCGCCGCTACGTCGGATGCGCAGGCAGCCGCCGTCGATAGCCAGCAAGCGCGAATGATGCTCACCACGAGCATCGCCGATGCCTATGCGGATCTGGCGCGGCTCTATGCCGAGCGCGATATCCAGCAGCGGGCAATCGACATCCGCACGGCGACGCTGAGGCTGGTAACGGACCGGGTCAACAACGGTCTCGACACGCGCGGCGACCTGCGCGAGGCCGAATCCAGCGTTTCCACCGCACGCGCGGATCTCGCCGCCGCAGATGAAGCGGTCGCCTTGCGCAAGAACCAGATTGCGGCTCTGTTGGGCGCCGGTCCCGACCGGGGCCTGGCGATCGCCCGTCCAGCGATCTCGGCATTGGCGCCGCGCGGCTTGCCTGGCGATGTGACCACCGATCTGGTCGGTCGGCGCCCCGATATCGCCGCCGCGCGGGCACGGGCGGAGTCCGCTGCAAGTCGCATCAAAGTCGCGCACGCCGAATTTTTCCCCGCAATCCGCCTCGGCGCGCTGATCGGCGTGCAATCGCTGGGCCTGGGCAAGCTGGTTAGTCCCGATTCGACCTATGGCAGTATCGGACCGGCGATCAGCCTGCCCATTTTTCATGGCGGTGCACTTAGCGGCCAATATCGCGGCGCGCGCGCAACCTATGACGAAGCCGTCGCCAATTACGATAAGGCAGTCGTGCAGGCCTATCAGGAGGTTGCCGATGCGGTGACGAGCGCGCGGATGCTCGGACGGCGGCTGGAAGACTCGCGCTCTGCCCTGGCAGCCTCCGAAGAAGCCTATGTGATCGCCGGACTGCGCTACAGAGGCGGGCTTTCGACCTATCTCGATGTGCTGACCGTCGAAGAACGGCTGTTGCGGGCACGACAGTCCGTTGCCGAGCTTGAAGCCCGTGCCTTCACGCTGGATATCGCTCTGATCCGGGCCTTGGGCGGGGGATTTTCCGCCGGCAACAGCGCCTCTACCAGCGCCTCTACCAAGGATGTTCCCAATGGCTGATGCCGACCCCCGCCCTTCGATGCTGGCGCCCAAGGATGTCGCCGATGTCGCCGGTCCGGCTCCAACCCAGGTCGAGCGCATGGCGATGCGCAAGAAATGGTTGCTCCGGCTTGCGATGGTGGTCGGCTCGATCGCCATCCTGTACCTTCTCTGGTATCTGCTGATCGGGCGAAACCATGTCAGCACCGACAACGCCTATGTGAACGCGGAGGTGGCTCAGGTCACGCCGCTGGTCTCCGCCCAGACCGTCGCGGTGAATGTGAGCGACACCCAGGCGGTGAAGCGCGGCGACATATTGGTGCGGCTCGATCCCGCCAACGCCCGCATCGCAATTGCACAGGCCGAAGCCGACCTTGCCGACGCGCGCCGGCATTTCCGTCAGGCGTCCGCGACGAGCACGGCGCTTTCCGCGCAGGTCGGCGCGCGCGATGCGGACATTAGCCGGGCGCGGGCGCAACTTGTTTCGGCGCAGGCCGATTTCGCGAAGGCTCGTGTGGACCTTCAGCGCCGCGAAGCACTTGAGAAAAGCGGGGCGGTATCGGGCGAGGAGCTGACAAGCGCGCGAAAAGGCTATGCCGCAGCCCAGGCAGCACTTGTCGAGGCGCGGGCTGGCATCGCGCAGGTTGAGGCGACGCGGCGCTCGGCAGCCGGGGAGCTGGCCGCCAATGACGCGTTGGTGCGTGGATCGACGGTGGAGACTGATCCCGGCGTTCTCGTGGCCAAGGCCAAGCTCGCTGCCGCCAAGCTCGATTTCGACCGCTCGATCATCCGCGCGCCCATCGACGGTGTGGTGACCAAGCGGCAGGTACAAGTGGGCCAGCGCGTGACACAGGGTACGCCGATAATGTCCATCGTTCCCCTGTCGGCGGTCTATGTCGACGCGAATTTCAAGGAGCGCCAGCTGCGCGGGGTCAAGGTGGGGATGCCCGCGACGGTCACTGCTGACCTCTATGGTGGCGACGTGGTTTTTCACGGGCACGTGGCGGGCCTGGCCGGCGGCACCGGATCGTCCATGGCGTTGATCCCTGCCCAGAATGCGACCGGCAACTGGATCAAGGTGGTTCAGCGCCTGCCTGTGCGCATTGCACTCGATCCCAAGGAATTGGCTGAGCATCCTTTGCGGGTCGGACTTTCCGCGGAAGTCGAGATCGACCTTTCCGGCAGCTGAGGGCATCTCATGGCAGCTCAAGCGATCAGTGAACCGATGATCCACCCTTCCCGGCGCTGGGTGGCCGGGATGGTGCTTGCGCTCAGCAACTTCATGGTCGTCCTCGACCTGACAATCGCCAATGTCTCCGTGCCTCACATAGCGGGCAATCTTGGCATTTCGTCGGATCAAGGGACCTGGATCATCACATCCTATGCGGTGTCGGAAGCCATCTGTGTGCCGCTCACCGGGTGGCTCGCCCAGCGCTTCGGCGCGGTGCGGGTGTTTACTGTCGGGATGCTTGGTTTCGGGCTGTTTTCCCTTTTGTGCGGTCTTTCTGTCTCCCTTCAGATGATCGTGGTCTGCAGGATCGGGCAGGGCCTCTGCGGCGGGCCGCTGATGCCGATGACCCAGACCTTGATGCTGCGGGTTTTTCCGCCCGAAAGTCGGGGCCGGGCCATGGGTATCTGGGCGATGACACTATTGCTGGGACCGGCTCTCGGACCCATTTTGGGCGGGTACATCAGTGACAAATGGAGCTGGCACTGGATCTTTTTCATCAATCTTCCCATCGCGGCGCTCTGCATAACCGCGTCGGTCATTCTGCTGCGCCCGATCGAGACCGCGACGGTCAAGGTTCCCATCGACAGGATCGGCCTGTGCCTGCTGATCTTCTGGATCGGCTGCCTTCAGTTCATGCTGGATATCGGCCGCGACCACGACTGGTTTGGCGATCCGCTGATCGTCATGCTCGCGCTGTTTGCAGCGATCGGATTTCTGGCGTTCGTCATCTGGGAACTGACCGAGGAACATCCGATCGTCGATATCCGGGTGTTCCGCCATCGCGGCTTTACCTCGGCCGTACTGACTTTGGCCCTGTGCTTCGGCGCCTATTTCGCGAGTGTTGTTATCATCCCGCAATGGCTGCAGACGTCGATGGGCTATCCCGCCACTTTGGCAGGCGTTGCCACCGCACTTTCGGCGCTGGCCGCGCTGACGACGTCCCTGTTCTCAGCACGCCTGACGGGCCGCTTCGACCCCCGGCTCATGATTTCCTGCTCGATTGCGTGGCTGGGCTGCATGGCGCTGGTTCGTACGCAGTGGACGAGCGACGCGGACTTCTGGACGATTTCCCTGCCGCAGTTCATCCAGGGCTTTGCCATGCCATTCTTCATGATTCCGTTGACGACCGTTGCACTCAGCTCCGTCGATCCTTCGGAAACGGCCTCCGCGGCAGGTCTTCAGAATTTCGTGCGAACCATGGCCATCGCCATCTCGACCTCCCTCGCACTGACCGTGTGGGGCGACGCACAGCGTGTCGCCCATAATGAGTTGGCGTCGAAACTCCAGCCCGGCGATATGCAACGACAATTGGACAATGCCGGCTTCTCTGTGGAGCAGGGCAGGCAGATCATCGCCAATCTCGTCGACCAGGAGGCCATCATGCTGGCGGTGAACCATACCTTCCTGGTCTCAGCGGGGGTTCTGTTCCTGGCCGCTGCGTTGGTTTGGCTATCGCCTCGACCCAAGCGAGTGGTCGACACTTCAGCGGCACATTAGGCAGCCTCAGCCAAGCACCTTGCGGGCGAATGCTTCGCCAAGGCGGAGGCCATTTGCATCGACCCCATGACCGAGGCCAGGTGCGATATGCGTCTGCACGTCGAACCCCAGGCGATGAAGCTCAAGCTGGGCCTCATTTAGCGCTGCAACGGGCACAACGGTATCCTCCGCACCGTGCACCAGCAGGACGGGTGGACGGCTTTGGATTTTGCCGGCGAGGCCAGTGGTGTCTGCAATCATCCCGGAATAGCCGATGATGCCCGCAACGGCCTTTTCACGGCAGGGACCGACATGCAGCGCCAGCATCGTGCCTTGGCTGAAGCCGATCAGCAGCAGCTTGTCCTCCGAGAGGCCGTGCTGGGCGAGCTGCTGGTCAATGAAACCGTCGAGCACAGGCGCTGCCCGCTTAACCCCCGCTGCGAGCGCCGGGCGACTGAAGGCAGTGAGCGCCCACCATTGGTACCCGCCGGGCGATCCGGGGCAGCGTTCGGGTCCGTTCGGCGCGAGAAAAAGCGCATCCGGAAAAGCATGGCGCCAATGTGGGGCAAGCGACATCATATCCGCTCCATTGGATCCATAGCCGTGCAGCAGGATGATGATCTGACGGGGCGGTTTACCCGACGCGGGCAACAGGCTGGGGCCGTGGAGAGTGATCGTCGATGTCATGGATGGATTCCCGCTTTCCCCGAAAATTGCTCATGGCTCACCAGTCGAACGAACGCAGCACATAGTGTTTCGATCCTGTAGCCTGAAGTCCATGGCAACTATCGGTGCAGCTTTGCTCGGGCCTTGGCGATAGCCGCCCGCAGCGGCTCCAGCTCAAAGCCGTTGAGGGCATTGGCATCGCCAATAACCCAAGCGGGAATGGCAGTGCCTTTGCGCTGGGAGATCAGGAGGTCATTATGGGAAAACTCATCGAAGATCGCGGAATTGTCGGAGTCCAGTTCCTTTAGCTGCGGCAGGCTGGCTGGATCTATGCGCCTTGCTGCCAGCACGGTCGCGATCGATTTGGCGGTTGGCGTACCCGCGCCATCCAGCGCTCGATGGAAACCAGCCCAATCGGCGCTTGTCCTGGCTACCGCGAGACTGGTCAGCACCGCGTCCCGGCCCTCATCCTCATTGATGAGTAGACGGTAGACGACCCGGAGCTTGCTATCCTGGGCCAGAAGCTGGTCGATCACCGGTTGCGCGTCGCGACATGCAGGGCAGGCATAATCAGCGAACACGACCAAAGTGACATCGGCGTCCGCCGTGCCGAGCCAGGCGTTGCCGAACGGCTCGTCGAACCTTAGCTCGGACGGCGGCGCTTGATCAGCCATTGCCGGGTCATCATCGACCGAGCGGGCGATTACCGGACCGACGTGGCACAAGAGCATAACCGCGAGAACTGCGAACAACCGCTTCAATGCTATCGTGCGCATGGACTACCCCTTGGTTGATTCAGGTCCGGATGGCGGCAGGAATGGCGAGATGCCTGCCGATCGATGTCAGGAGCAGTTCATGGCCGCGGTCGACAATCTCGTCGAGCGACGGCGTTCGCGCGAACATCGCCTTCGCCTGGGCGGCGAGTTCTCCGCGCGTGGGGATGTGAGGCAGATGCAGGCTCGCAAACGTCTCGCTGGCGCGTTGATGGGTCCGGGCGAGTGCTTCCCGCAGTCCCGACAGATCGGGTGCAGGCATTGCCGATGCGATCGCCTGGGCAATTCGTTCGGGGTCAAAGCGTTCCGCGAGTTGTTCGGCAGTCTTCTGTACGGCGCGGGCGCCCAGACGCTGCTCGTTGCGCAGCACGCGAGGGGAGGGGGCCTTCAAGTTGCGAACGACGCCGAAGGTCGCAAGCAGCTTGAGGACATACCAGGTGATGTCGATTTCCCACCAACGGAACCCCTGCCGGGCGCTGCTCGGACACGCGTGATGATTATTGTGCCAGCCTTCGCCCATGGTCAGCAGCGCCAGCACCCCGTTATTGCGGGACTCGTCACCGGTCACATAGCGTTTGCGTCCGCGTACATGAGCGAGGGAATTGATGCAGAAGGTGGCGTGATAGACAAGCACGGTGCTCCACAGGAAGCCGACCACCAGGCCCGGCCAGCCCTCCGCGAGAAAGCAGATGCCGGCAAGGATGCAGGCGGGCAGGATTTCATATTTGTGCAGCCACATAAGCTCGGGATAGCGCGTCAGGTCCGGGACTTTGGTGAGATCCGTGGCGTCATGACGCCGCGCGAAGATCCAGCCTGCGTGGCTGTAAAGGAAGCCCTTGTGCACAGGGGAGTGCACATCCTCGGGCGTGTCCGAATGAAGGTGGTGATGTCGGTGCTTCGCGGCCCACCATAACACGCTCTTCTGCGCCGTGCTCTGGGCGAGGAAGGCAAGGGCGAACTGGAATGTCCGGCTGGTGGAGTAAGCCCGGTGCGAGAAATAGCGGTGATATCCGGCCGTCACTGCGAACATCCGCAGCCCGTACAGGCCCGCACACAGGGCTATCGTGGACCAGGTTACGCCGGTCCAGAGCGCGGCGAGGCATCCCAGATGCACCACCAGGAAGGGGATGGCGGACGGATAGGCGATGTCGTCGCCTTTGATGGCGCTGGTGGTGTACACGGTCGGGTCGGGTCTCATGAATATCCGGATATGAATAACCCCGCGGCTGGTCAACCAGACGCGGGGCCATCAGTCATCGCCTTGCCAGTACATCCGTGGTCAAAGCCGATGGTTGCTCAGACAGCGCGCAGTTCCTCTGCAGAGGCCTTGCCGGTGCGCTTGTCCGCGACGACTTCGAAGGACACCTTTTGCCCTTCGTCGAGGCCGCTCAGACCAGCGCGTTCAACCGCGCTGATATGGACGAAAACGTCCTTGCTGTTGTCGTCCGGCTGAATGAAGCCGAAGCCCTTCTGGCTGTTGAACCATTTTACAGTGCCCGTGGGCATCGGGATTTCCTTTAGATATAAGTGTTCCAGCTGCAGCAACGGCACGGCAGCTAAGTCGAGATCTGGGGTGAAGAAGTAGTCTGGCGCGCTGTTAAGCGGCGAGGCCAACCATTCGGCCGAAACTCGATGCAGCTCAAATGGTGATGGGCGGGGGGTTTCGCAAGGGCAAACCGGCCATTCTTCAACCATGGAACTTTCGAACGGCTCATGGGTTAATGTTATCCGCGCTATCGAAAGACGGAGCGGGAAGGCGTCGACCGAAAGGAAGAAGCCTTCATGGGAGCCCCGCCGCCAATGGTGACGGGGCTTACCCGTTCCTGCCTTCCGCAGTCGGATCAATACAGCCCCACGAGCGTTTAGAGTCACGGAGGCCGAAAGGATCTTCCCATGATTCTCGTGGTGATAGGAATATTGCTCGTGATCGCTGGTGTTGCGATGGCGGCATTTCGTACGGCCGAGAGCGGTCGGCTTAGTCAACCCCGTCCACGGGGCACGACCCCCAGGCCCGACACGCTGGAACCGAGCGGCAAAGGCAGGCGCCTCGGTCTCAAGGCCGATCTGCCCGCCTTGGGCATGGCGGCCCTGGGGGCAGTTCTCATTTTGGCCGGATCGGCTTTTTGAGCGATGGTCGCCCCATGATCGCACCGGGCTTGCCAAGTCGCGAAAATGTCATATTGTCGCAAGCGGAGAGGGTGGCTGACCTATTGGGGGAGCTGTCCGATGCATATCGCGAATTTCGAGCGACCATTGCCTTGCAATGAGGTTGGGACCCTCATCTTCAAGGATCACTGTTATGCGCTGCGCCGTGCCGACGGCGCCGAGATGTGGCTCGAGATGGACAGGGTGCCAACACATCTGATCGACCAGGCGGTACAAATCGAGGGCGCCACCTATTCGCAGAACCTCATCTGCGTGGATCGCATCGGTCCGGTCTGATCACGATGGCCTTCACACTTCGACGGTATGAACCTGGAAACTCGCAAGCACCGAGGGACCAAATGAGGTAATCAGAGCGGTGTCCGTCGCGTCACGGCCGCGCGCCATCAGGATGCGACCGATGCGGGGTTGATTATGGCGCGCGTCGAACGTGTGCCAGGCGCCGCCCAGATAGGCATCGAACCAGGCCGAAAAATCCATGGGTGCATCTGATGCCGGAACGCCGATGTCCCCGAGATATCCGGTGCAATAGCGTGCCGGGATATTCATGCAGCGACAAAATGTGACCGCAAGATGGGCGAAGTCGCGGCACACGCCCCGTTGTTCCTGATAGGCATCCCATGCGGTCCTGGTGGAGCGCGCGTGGTGATAGCCAAACTCCATATGGTTGTAGGCAAAATCGGCGATCGCCTGAACCCGCGGCCAGCCGGGCTGGGTTTGACCAAAGAGCGACCAGGCCGTCTCCGACAGGCGGTCGGTTTCGCAATAGCGGCTGCCGAGCAGATAGATCAGGATGTCGTCCGGCAAATCTTCCACGGCATGTTGAATGGCTCCAGGAGCCGCAGGATCAGGCTGGCCGTCATCCGCGATCGTGAAGTCGCACGACAATGCCAGACCGCCTTGCGGCACGGTTACGCGTGAACACACGTTCCCGAAAGCATCGAGATAATCATAAATCGGAACGGCGGGAGTTGTCAGGATATGATGCGTCGTAACCAGATCCTTGTTACGTGACGGGTGGATACTCAGCATGGCGAGCATGTGCGTGGGATTGTCGCATTCGAAGCGGATCTCATATCCGGCACGAATCAGCATTCGGCTTCTCCTTGAGCGAGTGACGCAATTGGAAATGTAGAGGGTCCGTGTTCATCGACGTGGATGTCGACAGAAACGGACATGTCGAGAAAGCTCCCCGGAAAGCCGCTCCATGTTCCTGAAATCGGGACGGCCTGATAGATGTCCCGGGCCACCGCCACCCGGATGAGACCCGTGGTTCCGATGATGCCATTGGTCGGATCGAACTCGACCCATCCCGACCCCGGCAAATATACCCGCACCCAGGCATGGGTATTGCCGCCGCCCGTCGCCCGGCGTCTTCCGGTCGGACTATAGACATAGCCCGATACGAAACGCGCCGCAAAGCCGAGGGCACGAACGGCCTCGATCATTAGGGTGGCGTAGTCGCGGCACGTGCCCTTGCCCGTGGCGAGGGTCTCGATCGGTGTCTGGGTGCCTTTCTGTTGACGGGGCACATAAGTGAATTCCTTGCGAATTGCCGCGGTCATATCCGTCAGCATCGCCAGGGTGCTGGTTTGGCCGCCAGCATTGATGAATCGCCGTGCCCAGTGGTCAATCTGACGCAGCGGGTCGAGATGCTGGCGCTCTATCGACCGCAGAAGGTCGGGCATGTCCTCCGATGAATAGGTAAAGGGATAGTCACGGGCATAGTCCTCGATGTGGACATCCTGTGGCTCTATGGGATGATGGAGCACGCGCGCCTGGCTCTCTATATGCAGCTGCGTGGCGCGCTTGTCGAAGGTCGCGATGGCGACGGAATTGCCGAATACGTCCTGAAGCCAGCGGATGTTGCACGGCTCCGGATCTATGGTCAGCGTGGCATCGATCAGGTGCTGGTCGTAACTTTCGCGCGGACGGACCATCAACCTGTGCTCGCCAAAGGTGGCGAGCTGGCTGTAGGTATAGGTCGTGGCGTGGGACAGGTTCAGAAACGGCATCGCATACTCAGGGTTTTATGAAAATCGAACAGAGGCAATCCCTGCTCGCAGCAACCGATCCCTCTCCCGTAAGGATCACAAACCCCGGGGGCCGTTCATCGTTCCTTTTTGTGGGGGATCATGCGGGCAATGCCATTCCGACTGGACTTGGAGCGCTTGGCCTCGGCGCAGATGACCTGAACCGCCATATCGCCCTGGATATCGGCATTTCGGAGTTGGGAGCGCTATTGGCCAGCACCCTTGACGCGACCTTCATCGAGCAACGCTATTCACGGTTGGTTGTTGACTGCAACCGGGCGAAAACGGCTGTGGATGTGATCGCGGCGGTCAGCGACGGCACCTGTATCCCCGGTAATACAGATTTGACGGAGGATGACCGCGACTGCCGGTTCGGGGAGATTCATGCTCCCTATCATGAGGCCATAGCGAAAGCGCTGGTGCGCCGCGATGCGGCCGGATTATCGACCGTCTTCGTGGCACTGCACAGTTTCACGCCCCGGTTGGACGGGATGGAACGGCCATGGGAAGTCGGCGTGCTGTATGACGGTGGTGATACAGGTTTCGCCACAGCCATGCTCGACCGGCTTCGGGCACGTGGAGGCAGTGATATTGGAGACAACCAACCCTATCGAATGGACGGGACCGATTACACTGTCCCCTTGCACTGCTATCCGCTGGGGCGCCCTTATGTCGAGTTGGAGATTCGGCAGGATATGCTCTCGACGGCCTCGCGCCGCGCACGGTCAGCATCGCGTTTAGCCGAGGCATTGCTGGCGGCACTGGGCGCGAGTGACTTGCAACTGTCAAAGTCCTGACATCGACGCGACATATAGACGGGCTAAGCGAGGATGATGCTGACACGGGGAGCACAGCATGAATGATCTCGCTAATCCAACGACCCGCCATCGCGCACTAGGCGCGCTGGTCGGCGAAGCAGGCAAGATACCCGACTGGCTCAACCGGCCGGAGCCCAAAAGCTATCGCCCGAAGCTGCGGTTTCGGACGATCTGGATTTCCGACATTCATCTCGGAACGTCGGGTTGCAACGCGGCGCTGCTGCTCGACTTCCTGCGCAGCGTGGAATGCGAGACGATTTACCTCGTCGGCGACATCATCGACGGATGGCGCCTGCGCAAGGGCTGGTACTGGCCCGACGCCCACAATGAAGTGGTTCGCCGCCTGCTGAAGATGGCGCATCGCGGAACGAGGGTCGTTTATGTCGTCGGCAATCATGACGAGATGCTGCGCGATTATGTCGGGATGGGCTTCGGCGGTATCGAGCTCACCGAAGAGGCCATTCATATCACGGCAGACGGGCGCAAGCTGCTCGTCACCCACGGGGATGCCTTCGACGTTGTCGTGCTCTATCACCGCTGGCTCGCCTTTCTCGGCGATCAGGCCTATTATGTGCTGCTCAAGGCCAATGTCGTTTTCAATCTTGCCCGCAAGCGACTGGGCATGCCCTATTGGTCGCTGTCCGCCTATCTCAAGAAGCGGGTGAAGAACGCGGTTCAGTTCATCTGCAGCTTTGAGGAAGCGGTCGCCCATGCGGCTGTCGACCGCCATGTCGATGGCGTCGTTTGCGGGCATATCCATTGCGCCGAGATCCGCCAGATCGGCGATATTACCTATTATAACGATGGGGACTGGGTCGAAAGCTGCACCGCGCTGGTGGAAGCCCAGGACGGCGCGATGTCCATCCTCGATTGGCCGGCACATCTCCGCAACGAAGCGCTCGTCAAAAGCGAAGCTGCGTGAGGGTTGCGATTGCCACCGACGCCTGGTTGCCGCAGGTCAACGGCGTCGTCCGAACCTTGACCGTCACTGTCACGCAACTGCTCGATCGCGGCTATGACGTCGAACTGATCGCCCCCGATCGGTTCATGACGGTGCCGATGCCCGGTTATAGCGAAATCCGGCTGGCGGTGGCGCCGCGTAGCGGTGTGCGCCGCGCCCTGGCCGCCTTCGCGCCCGATGTCGTCCATATCGTGACCGAGGGGCCGATTGGCTGGAGCGTGCGCCGCTGGTGCCTCCAGCACGATATCCCATTCACGACGGCGTTTCATACCCGCTTTCCCGACTATGCTGCGGTGCGAACCGGGCTTTCGGCCGACTGGTTCTGGCCGATCATGCGGCGATTTCACACGCATAGCCGAGCGGTATTTGTTTCCACCGAACGACTGAAGGACGAGTTGTCCGAACGCGGGATCGGTGGCGGGCGGATATGGTCGCGCGGCATCGATTCCACATTGTTCCGTCCCGACGGGGCGCTGCATCCAGCATTGGCAAATTTGCCCAGGCCAATATTGCTATCCGTGGGCAGGGTTGCGGCAGAGAAGAATCTCGAATCGTTCCTCTCCGCCAATGTGGCGGGAACGAAGGTTGTCGTCGGCGATGGGCCGGCGATCAGCGATCTGAAGCGGCGCTTCCCGCAAGCTATCTTCCTCGGCGCGCTGCACGGCGCGGAATTGGCAGAAGCCTATCGTTCGGCCGATGTGTTTGTGTTCCCCAGCAAGACCGACACCTTCGGGCTGGTCATGATTGAGGCGCTGGCCTGCGGTGTGCCGGTGGCGGGCTATCCGATTCTCGGGCCACTCGACATCGTCGGCGCGGATGGCTGTGGTGTCGATGGCGCGCTGACAGAGCCTGTTGGCGCGCTTGATGCGCAACTCGACCTGGCGATCGAGCGGGCGCTAACGCTGGACAGGCGCGCGGCGGCGGCATTTGGACAATCGTTCAACTGGGCGCGCTGCACCGACCAGTTTGTGGCCGGGCTAAGTCATGCCTGCAATCAGCTGTCGCCCTTGGCCACGAGGGTCACGCTCCATGCATAATCGCGATAGAGCGGCGATACCGTGCACGAGAGATTGCGTGTCCTTGCCGCAGCCTCACAATAGTCCAGCAGTTCGGTACGGGGGGTGACGTGAAAGCGCGCCAGCCAGCCGCGTAAAGCAACGCCGAACCATTTCGGCAGCTGTCGTTGCTGACCAAAATCGACGATGTGCAGTTCACCGCCCGGTGCCAGCACGGCGAGGCTGGCGTCGATCGCGCCTTTCCAGTTGGGGATCATCGACAGCGTATAGGACAGGAAGACGCGATCGAAGCCGCTGCGCCCGAAAAGGCTCACAGGATCGAAGGCGGTCGCATCGCCCTGCGCCAGCACGGCCTTGTCGACGGCACCGGCACGGGCCAGGTTGCTGCGAGCGGATTTGAGCATTTCCGAGGAGATATCGATGCCGAAAAGTTGGGCGGACCTATACCGCCTATCCGTAAGAACAAGGTTCCGGCCAGTACCGCAACCTACCTCCAACACACTGCCGCCAGCCGGCACATTCAGCCGGTTGATCAGCCGGTCACGCCCTAGAAGATAATATTTCCGTGTAATATCATAGACATGGCGCTGAACGCCATAGATGGCTTCCATGCGCTCGGCATGGGAACGCTCCACAAGCAGCTGCACGCGCGATCACCCCTTCAGCATATAGAGGTGCACGCCGCCATAGATGGATGAGCGATCCCGCCGGGTGTAGTCCAGCGACGCTTCGGCGCGGTAGTCCCACCGGTCGAGCAACGCATCGGGCACACGGCCGGGCAACAGCGACGGCTCGGCGGCGGTGCGAAAGAGGACGCGCGCACCGGGCCGGGCCGTGCGCGTGATCTGTGTCCACAGCGCGGTCAGTTGCGCGTCCGTCATCCAGTCCTGCGCATCGAGCAGAATATATCGATCGAGGCTGGCGTCGGCCTGGTCGCCAAGCCATTCCGTCATGTTGACATGATTGACGTCGACACGGCTGGCACGCGCCACCACATCATCATAATTCCCGGCCTGGAGATAAGGGGGCAGCGGTGCCTGCGGTCCCTTGCCGTAGCTCCGGCCAAAGGCCTGCCAGGCAAAATAATTCTGATTCAACTCATAGTCGCAGGCGAGCCGTTCGAGCCGGCCACGCAGGACGCTGGCCATGTCCCTGTCACCGGCGAGCGCCACATATTGCGCCGGCGGAATGCCGAGGCCGAAGAGCGAGGCCGGCTGGTCGGTCAACCAGCGGATGAACGCGCGGTCGAACAGCGGCGCGAACTTGCGGTCGAAGACCTCGCGCTGTTCCTCCAGGGATTGCGCCTTCAGGATCTCGCGGGGATCGATGCCATAAAGCTTCGCGATGATGTGCGCCGTGCCGATGAAACCGCCCAGCAAACCCTTTTTGTAGGCACCTCGCCCGAACATGCCGATCCGGCGGCGGCCGACAAGATCGCGGCCCTCCCAATAGCGGCGCGATATGTCGTCGAGATGCGGCTGGATATATTGTTCATAGGCCGCCACATTCTCGCGGCAGTCGGCGTCGCCGAAGAAGCGACGGAAATGGGCATAGTCGGGCAAACGCTGCGCCGCGATCAGCTTCAGGCGGTTGAGCGCGACATGGGCGGTGTTGAGATCGACGGCGGTAATCTTGCGCGGATCGGCGGTCAGGTAGCTCAGGACATTGCAGCCGCCGCTGGCGATGGTCACCACATGGCAGTCAGGCGTGATCGCCAGCGCCTCCATGTCGATCACCGGGTCTTCCCAGATCTGCGCATAGACAAGGCCGCGAAAGGCGAAGGCGAAGGCGCGTTCGAGCAAACCCTGCCGCGAATGCCCCTCATGTTGGATAACGGCTTTGTCGATCGTGCGGGCGTTGCGTTCCATTGCTTGTTCTCCAACCATCTTTGCGCCGCCCCGTGCGGTAACGCTGCGCTGTGACTGGACCGTGACAATTGGAAGGCATTCCTGTTGCAGTGCCGTTACTCGCAGCCGAGGGCATATGCGCCGCACTCTTCCAGCGGCGGCGGCAATGGTTTAACGTCCACCGAGCGGTACTGCCGTTGCAGCGCCTGCCAGAGCATTGGCATCTGCATGAAGCCGGAGTTCGGTGATGTCCGCATCGCGCGAGATCGAGTTGAAGTTCGAGGTGCGGCCTGACGACCTGGCGGCACTCAGGGGACATGCGCTGCTTGAGAAGGTGCCGTGCGACGAGAAGCGGCAAACCTCGATCTATTTCGATACGGCCGATGGCAAGTTTCGCGATGCCGGTGTGACGCTGCGTGTGCGCGAGAGCGAAGGCCACTACATCCAGACGGTGAAGGCGACCGGCGTGACGACCGGCGGATTGTTCGACCGGGGCGAATGGGAGACGCAGCTGGAGGCGAACGAACCCGATCTCGACATCGTAAAGACGATCCCATTGGGATCGAAACTGCGCAAGAAGCTGTCCGACGCCGCCATCCTGCCTGTGTTCGAAACCGTCGTCGATCGGTCCGCATGGCAAGTCTCGGACGGGACGGATGAGATTGAACTGGTGCTCGATCGCGGGGAGGTCGTTGCCCCTACCGCGAGCGCGTTGATCATGGAAATCGAGCTCGAGCTCAAATGCGGATCGACCGCAAGGCTCTTCGACCTTGCGCGCCAGCTCAATGCATCGGTGCCGCTCCGCATAGGCGTGCTCACCAAGAGCGAGCGGGGCTATCGTCTGCTCGGCGGGCACAGGCGCAGCATCGTGAAGGCGGAGCCCATTGCGCTGTCCTCGGATCAGGCGGCGGGCCCAGGGTTCCAGGCGATCGCTTTTGCCTGCATCCGTCATTTCCGCCTTAACGAGCCGCTGTTCGTCGGCGATCGCAAGGGGGAAGCCTTGCACCAGATGCGCGTCGCGCTGCGCCGGCTGCGCTCCGCCATGTCGCTGTTCGCGCCGCTGATTTCGGGGGACGAGACGGAAGCGATAAAGACAGAGCTGCGGTGGATATCCGGTCTGCTGGGCAGCGCCCGCGATCTGGATGTCTTCGTGCAAAAGCGTCTCGATCCCGCCAAAACCTCGCCGGAGCTATGGACGCAGGTGCTCGGCCAGCGCGAAGCGGCATTTGACGAGGCGATAGCCGCGCTGGAGACGGAGCGGTTCCGGGCCCTGATGATCTCTCTCATCCAGTGGATCGCAACGGGACAATGGCTCGATGCCGACGGCGAGGCTGGAGCGTGGCGCGCCCAGCTGCTCGGCGATTTCGCGCCGACGCGGCTGGATCGCTTGTGGCACAAGCTGAAGAAACGCGGCCGGCATCTCGTCGAGCTGGAGGACGAAGAGCGCCATCGCGTCCGGATCGCGGCCAAGAAGATCCGCTACGCCAGCGAATTTTTCGCGGCGCTGTACGCCGAAAAGAAGAGCCATAAGCAACGCCGGGCTTTCGTCGCGGCGCTGGCGGAATTTCAGGAGCAGCTTGGCAGTCTCAATGATCTGGTGAACGCGGGGCCGATTGCCGAGAAGATCGCCAGCCATATCAGTTCGCCAGAGGCGCGCGAGGAACTGTTGACGGGCGTCCGCGCGGATACGGAGTCCGAAAAACTGTACCTCCTCGCGGCGGGCGAGGTCGCCTATAATGCTTTGGTCGACGAGGGCCCCTACTGGCACTAGCGATGCATGAGCCCAGCTTGCACAGTGGATCCATTTCCCGCCCGCCCGTTGCCGGAGCGCGCGAGGTCCTGGCATTCACGTTGCCCGGCCAGATGGCGCCGGGAAAGGTCCGAGCCCTCCTCGTCGGTTCGCGGATCAACATGCGGGGCCTGCGGGACTTTGTGGAGCTGGATGGGCTTGATTCCCAGGGGACCGGAGCGGCATTCGTCTTTCGCTATGGTGTGGTTGTGCTGTTCGGCGTGGCCTCGGAGGGCGAGCGGCAATTCCTGGAGGGGGTCCGGGAGCATGTCATCGATCCGCTCCCGATGCCCGAAATCGAAACCGCGACGATCGAGTTGGCGCCGGGCGAGGAGCAGGTGGACGCCCATGGCAATATCCGGCTGCGCGAATTGACGACCGAGCGTCTGCTGCTCACCGCGACCGTGCTCGCGCGCAGCGTCGTCCTGGGACGCGACGAGATGCGTATTGCGGACATCTTCGACCGGATTGAGCCGCTCGTCGGTGAACTTCAGCAATATGGGCGGGTGAGCCATCCGATCCGCCGGGTGATGCAGCAGATCGGCGAGGTTCTCGCCGCTCAGCATCGCATGGTCGGCCGCGCCCAGATCAGCGAGAAGCCCGAAGTGCTCTGGGACCATCCCGAACTCGACCGGCTCTATGGACGGCTTGAGGCCGAGTATGAGTTGGGCGACCGCGCCCGCGTGATAGAGCATAAGCTGGAGGTCATCGGCGACGCGGCGGACGCCCTTCTCAACGTTATCCAGGATCGCCGTTCGGTGCGGCTGGAATTGGCGATTATCGCGCTGATCGCCTTCGAGGTCGTCGTTGGTCTGGTCGAAAAACTGACGTGAGCGAAACGACCCGGCGCTTGACCGCACCATAGTCATCCACCAAGTCGTATCTATGGGAGAGGTCGAACTTCTGAGCCGCCTTGCGGTCGCGCTTGCGATCGGGCTGCTGGTCGGGCTCGAACGCGGATGGCATTCGCGCGCTGAAGAGGAAGGGCAGCGCGCCGCCGGCTTTCGGACCTTCGCGCTCTCGGGGCTGCTGGGCGGCGTTTCCGGTGCGATCGCCGCGGCCACCGATCCAGTGGTGCTCGGCTTCCTGTTCATCGGCTATACCGCCGCGTTCGCGGCCTTTCATTGGCTCGAAGCCGGTGTAAACAAGGATCTCGGCGCGACGTCCGTCGTGGCGGGCATGCTGACCTTTGCGCTTGGCGCCTATGCCCTGATCGGGGATCTTCGCGTGGCCGTGGCATGCGCCGTAGCGATGGCTCTGCTGCTGGCCCTGCGCGAGCCGCTGCACCGCTGGGTCGCGTCGCTGCGCTGGGAGGAAATCCGGGCGGTCCTGATCCTGCTCGCCATGTCCTTCCTGCTGCTGCCCGTGCTGCCGAACCGGACCGTGGATCCCTGGGACTCGATCAACCCGGCGCAGATATGGCTGCTGGCGATCATGATGGCCGCGATTTCCTTTGGTGGCTATGTCGCCGTGCGCCTCTTTGGGGATCGGCTGGGGGTGGTGATGGCGGCGGTGGCAGGGGGCCTCGCCTCTTCCACCGCAACGACGCTGACGCTGGCCCGGCTGGGCAGGGAGAGGCCGGGGTCTGATCGACTGCTGGCGGGCGGCATACTGGCCGCCGGCGTTGTCATGGTCGTGCGCGTCGGTGTCGTGGCAACGCTGCTTAACTGGGCGCTGCTTGTGCCGCTGTTGTTCCCGCTTGCCGCCGCGGCGGTCGTGCTGGGACTGGCGGCGGCGTTCTTTCTGGTTGGAAGCGGCAAGGCGGAGCATCCCGACCTCAACATCACCAACCCGCTGGAACTGGGCACCGCCCTCAAGCTTACCGCCCTCATCGCCATAGTGACGCTGGCTGCCGAAGCGGTTCAGGACCTGGTGGGCGAGGCAGGGGTCCTGGTGGTTGCAGCCATATCCGGCGTGGCCGACGTCGATGCGATGACGATCTCGATGGCGCGCCTTGGTGGCGGCCGCATCGCCATCGACGTTGCCGTGCAGGCGATCGCGCTGGCGGTGGGCGTCAACTCCATATCGAAGGCGGCGATGGCAGGCTGGGTCGGCGGACCGAGGATCGGGGGTTATGTCGGCACTGCCAGCCTGCTCGCGGTGCTGGCGGGCGCTGCGGTCCTGTTCCTGGTTTGAAGGCAAGCTATTCCAGATAGGTCGTCCGCAAGGCTGCGATGTCCACGGGGCTCACCCCGATTTCCTTGTCGAGATAGGCCTCGACCGAGCCCCATCTGCTGTCGATTTCCTCGAAAGCGTAAAGCAGGAATGCCTTGCCGGCGGAACTGCCTTGCGCATGTCTCTCCTCCTTCGGAACATTCTGGGATGCGGTATCAAAATTTCGGAGCACCTGCCCCGCCCTGACCTTGCCTCTGCCTCGCCGTCGTTGCAGGAGCGCTCGCATGGGCGCTGTAATGCTTCAGGGGACGGGATCGGACGTCGGCAAATCGGTGCTTGTCGCCGGGGTCTGCCGCGCGCTGGCCAATCGCGGGCTCAGCGTCCTGCCGTTCAAGCCGCAGAATATGTCGAACAATGCTGCCGTGACGATCGACGGTGGTGAGATCGGCCGCGCCCAGGCGCTGCAGGCGATCGCCGCCCGCGCCGATCCGCACAGCGACATGAACCCTGTGCTGCTGAAGCCGCAGGCCGACCGCACGTCGCAGTTGATCGTCCATGGCAAGGTCCGGGGAACGCTCGGTGCCAGCAATTTCCGTGAGGCGCGGGGGGCTTTGCTGGGCGAGGTCATGGCGAGCTATGGGCGATTGCAACAGCGGTGCGACATCGTCGTCGTCGAAGGCGCAGGATCGCCCGCCGAGATCAACCTGCGCGCCGGGGACATCGCGAATATGGGCTTTGCGCGCGCCGCCGGGGTGCCCGTGCTGCTCATCGGCGATATCGATCGCGGCGGCGTGATCGCGGCGATCGTCGGAACGAAGGCGGTGCTCGATCCCGCCGACGCTGCGATGATCCAGGGCTTCATCATCAACAAGTTCCGGGGCGATCCGGCCCTGTTCGAGGATGGCTATCGCCAGATCGAGGATTATTCGGGCTGGCGCGGCTTTGGTGTGGTGCCGTGGCTGTCCGCGGCCGTCCGCTTGCCGAGCGAGGATGCGGTGATCCTCGAAAAGGGATCGCGACGCGGGGAGGGGAAGAAGCTCATCGCATGCCCCATCCTGCCGCGCATCTCCAACTTCGACGATCTCGATCCGCTGAAGCTCGAGCCCCACGTGGAACTGCTGATGGTGCCGCCCGGCCAGCCGATCCCCGCCGAAACCCACCTCATCGTGCTGGCGGGGTCCAAGGCGACGATCCCCGACCTGGCGGCGTTGCGCGCGGAGGGCTGGGACATCGATATACGCGCCCATCATCGCCGGGGCGGGGCGATCCTGGGTCTGTGCGGTGGCTATCAGATGCTGGGCAGGCGGATCACCGATGCCGATGGCATCGAGGGGCCGGCCGGGAGCGTGGAGGGGCTCGGCCTGCTCGACGTTCACACCGTCCTCACGCCCGCAAAGGCGCTGCGTATGGTGAGCGGCACTGCTCTGGGCGCGCATTTCGAAGGCTATGAAATGCATATGGGGGAGACCATAGGGCCGGATACCGCTCGCCCGCTCGCCCTGTTCGACGATGGCCGCAGTGATGGTGCGATCAGCCCGGATGGCACGGTGCTCGGCACCTATATCCACGGTTTCCTCGCTGATGCCGGGCAGCGTCATGCCTTGCTCGCCCGGATCGGTGCTGAGGGCACGGGGCGCGACTATCGCGCCTCGGTCGACGCGGCGCTCGACGATATCGCCGCCGATCTCGAACGGCATCTCGATGTCGATGCGATGATTGCGCTGACGCGGCGTGCAGGGAATTAAATCGGCGTTGAAACAATGCACCGGAACCTTGGCGAGACTGGGCGGTTGCACGGACAAAGCCAGGACTGGAGATCGCCATGGCAGTCGATCCGGACACCACAGATCGTAAACCCGACGATCCCGTCGATCGCACAAGCGCTGACTCATTTCCGGCGAGCGACGCGCCCTCCTGGACGGGAACAACAGCCGGCGCACCTGGCAGGCAAGCCCAACCGAGAAAATGGAGCGGTGACGTCATGACGATCAGAACAGTTGAGCGAGCGCAGTGGCAGAGCTATTTCGAGCGAATGGCGCGCGGGCTTGAGGGCAAGCGCGCCTCGGTCGAGGTCATTTCGCCAAACCTCGGCGATCAATGGGCAGCGAAGCAGCTGCAGCTGCTGGGTATCACCTATAGTCCCGGCGACGATCTCATCGAGGTCGCGATGGAGGGCGTCGACCATCTGGTGCCGCATCCGCGAGAACTGATGGTCGAGGAGCAGGCCGGTGGCCTTGCCAGTCTCAAGATCACCACTGCCGATGGCGATGATGAGATTGTGACCTTTGTTGATCCGGTGCTGCTGCCGGCGCATCCTTCTACCTAGACCTACCGGGTCAGATAGAATTCCCTGAGCGCCCTGGCATCATGCAGGGCGTTGTGCGGCACCTTGCTGTTTACAGCTGCGCTGAACCCCGGTGCCCTGATCAACTCGAAGCGCATGCCCTCGAGCCCGATCATTTCGCCGGGGCCTGTCACCATCAGCGCACAAAAATAGGCCAGATCATCCGGCCAGTCGGCGATGATCTCCGCATCCCGGTCGCCCTGCAAATAGCCCTCGACATGATGGGCGGCATCGCGGCGGCTCAGCTGATGATCAAGGCCGGGTGGAACATGCCGGAGGTAAGGAACGACCTTCAGCTCCACCCACGGATGCAATTTGTCGGGGAGCGGCAGCGAGGCATAGAATTCCTGATCACCATCCTCTGGCACCAGCGCCAGACTGATCAGTTCACCGCCAAAACCGTTGAACTCGGTATCCAGGAAATAGCGCATGCCTTTATGATACTCGCGAAAAATTGCAGGGCGGCGTTGTGAGGGTGCTATGGCGAAGCATTCCCCGCCCGTAAACCGTCGCCGCGTCGGGCTGCCATGTTTAGGCCGACAATCGACTATCTGGAAGGACCCGGAGTGACCCCACGTGAGTTGATCGGAACCGCGAAAGTGCCCGGCGGGCCGGAGCTCAGGCTGTTCCGGCGCGGGAGCGACTTCATGATCGTGCTCGACCGTAACGAATTGATGAACAGCAGGATGAGCGGATCGGAAGAAGCGCTGGCTGTCATGACCTGCGAACGGCTCGGTCAGCGCAGTGCGCCGCAATTGCTGATCGGCGGCTATGGCATGGGCTTTACCCTGCGCGCCGCGCTCGCGGCGCTGGGCGCGGATGCCCAGGTGACGGTGGCGGAGCTGGTCCCCGAGATCATCAGCTGGGCGCGCGGGCCGATGGCAGACCTCGCAGCGGGTTGCCTGGACGATCCGCGCGTGCGGCTGGTCGAGGACGACGTGGCGGCCCTGATCGATGCGGCGCGAAACACGTATGACGCGATCCTGCTGGACGTCGATAACGGACCCGACGGGCTGACGCGCGACGGCAATGACCGGCTCTATTCCGCACGTGGCCTCACGGCGGCGATGGTGGCGCTGAAGCCGGGCGGGGTGCTGGCGATCTGGTCGGCAGCGCCGGACGATGCCTTTGCGCGCCGCCTGAGTAATGCGGGGTTTGTCGTCGACGAGGTGGCGGTGAGGGCTCGCGGGAACGGCAAGGGGCCGCGGCATGTAATCTGGTTTGCGGCCAAGCGTAGCTGAGCGAGATTGCATAGCTCATATCTGTCGGAACTCGCCCAATTCAGCGGCTGTTCAAGCGGCTCATGCTACGGAACCAGGTCAGAAGGGTAACATGTGTAACTCAGGAGAGTGACATGTCCACAAGACACATCTTGGCGTCCCTTGCCGTTGCGTCCGCGCTGGCGCTGGGCGCCTGTGCGTATGATGACGGCTATGGCTATGGCTACAGCCGCGTGAGCGTCGGTTATGGCTATGCTGCACCCTATGGCTGGTATGACGGCTATTACTATCCCGGCAGCGGCTATTGGCTATATGATCGCGGCGGGTATCGACACCGCTGGAATGACGACCAGCGCCGCTATTGGGATGGCCGTCGCGGCCAGGCCGGCAATTGGCGCGGCTCCGTGACACGGCCATGGCGCGGTGACGGGACCATCAATCAGCAAAGCGGATGGTCCGGTCGTCAATGGCGTGGTCAATCGGATCAGGCGACAGGCAGCGGCCATATGAGGGGTGACGATCGTGGCTGGCGCGGCGGATCGGATCGCGGGGATCGGGGGCATCGGGGCCATCGCGACCAGTGAACAGTCGGACTTGGCGGTCCGATTTGAGGGCGCCTCCCGCTCAAGGCAATCAGCTTTGGCTGGAGGCCTTCCCTGATTTTTCCGCCAGGCGGCGGTGCAGGAAGGCGAGCACCAGCGCCTCTTCGGGTCGCAGATGGGGTATATCCTCGCGCAGCCTCTTTTCCACCACCTCGCTTGCCTCAAGAACAAGGGCGTCATTGAGATAGCTGTCGAATATCTCGGGGTGGATATAGCATTTGCGGCAGATGGTCGGGGTGTTGCCGAGGCGCGAGGCGACCGCTTCGATGGCTGCGCGAACATTCTTCCTGGCAGCGGCTTTGCTGTCGACCTTCTCATATTCGGCAAGTGTCAGGGCTGCGAGCACCGTGCCGCCCCAGGTCCGGAAATCCTTGGCGGTGATGTCGGCGCCCGAGACCTCTCGCAGGTAGAGGTTGACGTCGCCCGAACCGACCTCGCGCCGCTCGCCATTCTCGTCCACATATTGAAAGAGATGCTGGCCCGGCAGGTCCTGGCTCGCCTTCACCACTTTGGCGATTCTGCGATCCTTCAGGCTGAGCCGCCATTCCTTGCCGCTCTTGCCCTTGAAGCGGAATTTGAGTTCCGTGCCGTTCACATCCACATGGCGGTCGCGCAATGTGGTCAGGCCGTAGCTCTTGTTCGCCCGGACATAATCCTTGTTGCCGACGCGGATCATCGTCGTTTCCAGCAGGCGGACGACGGCGGCGAGGACCTTCTCGCGGGGCAGGCCGGGCAGCTTCAGATGCTCGTCGATCTTCGCGCGGATCGCCGGAAGCGCTGCGGCAAACTCAAGCATATGCTCATATTTTGTGCTGTCGCGCACCGCCCGGAACCGGTCATGATAGCGATATTGCTTGCGCCCCCTGGCATCGCGGCCAGTCGCCTGGATATGACCATTGGCCTGCGTACAGATCCAGACATCGGTATAAGCGGGAGGAATGGCGAGCTTGCGAATGCGCTCGAGCGTTCCGGGGTCGCGAACGGGCTTTCCGCTCGGGCCCCTATAGCGAAAGCCTTCACCCCATTTGACGCGCCTGATCCCTGGCTCGTCGTCCGAGACATAAACGAGATCTGCATTTTCAGTTGGCGCCATTGCGATCCGCCAACAGATAAGCATCTGCGGTCAACCGCAATGGCTCTGTATCAATGTGGCTCTGCTGCGTGCGGATGAGCTGCTCAAAACGTGCGTAGATCGCGGCATATTCGCCGCCCGGGTGCCGGATCGGAGCAGCGTCGCCGACTTGAAGCACTGCCCCGCCATCGGAGAGCAGCAGCCGGTTGCCGGCTCTCGTCAAAACCTCGATCGTCCAGCGCTCCTGGCCCTTGTGGCGCCAGTCGAACCGGGCCTCGATCGGGCCTGCGACACCGGGACTGACGATCTCCAAAGTGGCGGCGATCGGTTGCTGGCCAGCGGGATGCAGAACCATCCGGGCCTGCCGCAGGACGAGTACCGACGGGCTCAGCAGCGTGGCGATGGACAGGGCATTTATGCCCGCGTCGAATACGCCAAATCCTCCGGGTTCCCATATCCATCGCTGGCCAGGATGCCATTTTTTGACATCCTCGAGCCAGTCGATGCGCATAGATTGAAGGCCCTGTTCGCGGATAAGCCTGGCGGCCTCGCCGACCGACTCGTTGAGCTGGGCGTGCCAGGACGTGAAGAGGCTGAGCTGCCGCTGTTGGCTAAGGGCGGCAAGGTCGGCCACCTCACCTAGCGTCGTGCAGGGCGGTTTCTCCAGGAGCACATGCAGCCCGGCCTCAAGGCAATCGCGCGCTATGGCATGGCGAGCGGCCGGAGGCGTGCAGATCGCCGCCGCGTCGAGTGCGATCTCCTGCAACATCTGGTGCAGGTCCGCGAAAACCGGAACCCCTGCCTCCGGAGCGCCACGGGGCGCAACGGCCGCGACCAGGCGGAATGCCGGGTTCTGTGTGATCGCCGGTACATGTTCATCCCTCGCGATCTTGCCGAACCCGATGATCGCAATGCGGATATCAGCCACGGCGAGGCATCCCTTCGAGGCCCTGGATGTAGGCATAGGCTCGCACCGCGACATCGTCGGGCGACAGGCCGGGCGCGTACAGGCCGGACCCAAGGCCGAAGCCGGTGGCGCCCGCCTCAAGATAGCCCGCCATCGCGGCCGGTGTGATGCCGCCCACGACGAGGAGCGGCGTATCGGGCGGGAGCACCGCAAGCTGGGCCTTTACCACGGCCGGAGATGCGGCTTCGGCCGGAAAAAGCTTCAGCATATGCGCGCCGGCGTTCAGCGCGACGAATGCTTCGCTGGGCGTGAAATAGCCGGGGGAGGAGACAAGGCCAGCGGCGACCGTCGCCTCTATGACGGCCGCGTCGGTGCAAGGGGAGACAATGATGCGGCCTCCGGCATCCTTCACTTGCGCGATCTGGTCCGTCGCCAGCACCGTGCCTGCGCCCACCAATGCCCCGTCCCCGAGGCGCGACGCCAACCTCTCAATGCTCTTGAGCGGATCCGGGGAGTTGAGGGGCACTTCGATGATGCGGATACCCGCCTCGCACAGCCTTTCTCCCACTGCTTCGGCTTCTTCAGGCTTGATGCCTCGCAAAATCGCGACAAGTGGGCATAGCGAGAGATAGTGCTGCAGGGATTCCCGCGGGGTCATCTCAGTTCCTCCGCCAATTTCCTGATTCCGGCCAGGAACGCAGCCTGTCCGTCAATTTCCCTGGATTCCCGTCCCGCTTGGTGCAACGCGGCCGCGTAGAGCGTGGTCAGCCGGGGGCTGCCGATCAGGGCGACCGGCTGGTCCATGTCCAGGAAGGAGAGGCCGGCTCTTATGTCGGCCCCGATCAGCAGCCCGCTGGCATAGGGGGCGGCATCCTCATCTGACAGTCGGCCAGTCAGGCCGCGCGCACGGATCTGAAACAGATCGGCGGTCAGCTCGCATCGGTCGAGCGAGCGCTGGACTCCGGCCGCAAAGGCGTGGCCCCGCGTCACCTCGGCCTGAAGCTGGCTTGCCAGAAGGCTATGGTTCTTGAGGAGCGCGAACAGTTCGCCCGTCATGATGGTGCGGAAGGCCGTGATCTCGCCGGCTTTCACCTTCACCCATTTGGCGTGGGTGCCGGGATGGCAAGCGGCCGCATCCGGCGGCAGGAGATTGGCGGCGACTGCCCCGAGAATCTGGACCTCTTCGCCCCGCATCACATCGGCATGCCCGCCATCGGCATGAAGCAGGCCCGGCACGATCGCGGCGTCGAACTCGGGGACATGTTTCAGGCTTCTTGTCAACTTGCCCAGGCCGGCAGGGCAGTCGACATAGGGTACCTCGACCCAGCCGCGATTGGACCCGACCATGCCCGCCATCAGTATCGGCAGCTGGCCGAGCCGCACGCGCAGGTCGGCCACGGCCGCCGGAAATCCACCGGGCTTGATCGATAGGATTCCCAAACCGTCGCGCAGCCGGTGTGTCACCTCACCGCCGCCTCCGATGGCATAGGCACGACGATTGGTCGTTCCCCAATCGACTGCGATAAGTCCCGTTCCTGTCGGCATTGGACCTCCAGCGATGCTGCTACAACGCGCAACTCGCGGAAATGTCGCCAGCCCCACGGCAACTTTGCGCGGCTGCATGCGTTGGCTTTCCGTCATGAATTCAAGTGAGGACATGTCCGCGCCGGAGATTGTGGCGCAGGGCGGCGCCGCGCTCGGCGAGGGGCCGGTGTGGGTGGCCCGTGAACAAGCACTCTATTGGGTCGACATAAAGGCGCCCTTGATTTGGCGCTGGCTATGGTCGAGCGGCAAGACCGACCAATGGCGCCCGCCGTGGCGCATCGGTGCCATTGCGCCGCGAGCCGGTGGCGGGTTCGTCGCGGCAACGGAGGCCGGATTTGCGTGGGTCGACCTGGAGCAAGGTCGATTCGAACTCATCGGAAATCCGGAGGCAGACCTACCCGGCAACCGGTTCAACGACGGCAAGGTCGATCGATCCGGCTGCTTCTGGGCCGGGACGATGGACGATGCCGAGGAAGCCGCAACGGGCGCGCTGTACCGCCTTGACCCGACACTGACGTGGCAATGCATCGATCGCGGTTATCGCGTCACTAATGGCCCCACCTTCAGCCCCGATGGCACCATCCTCTATCATACCGATTCCGCGCTTCGCACGGTCTACCGCTTCCCGGTCATGGCTGGTGACGCCTTGGGAGCGCGCGAGGCATTCCTGCGCTTTGATGAAGGCGAGGGTTTCCCCGATGGCATGACGACCGATGCGCAGGGCTGTCTCTGGATAGCGTTCTGGGACGGCGGCTGCGTTCGCCGCTTCTCTCCTGATGGAGCGCCGCTCCAGTGCCTGGAGTTGCCGGTGCAGCGTCCGACCAGCTGCACCTTTGGCGGGCCCGATCTCGACCATCTGTTCGTCACATCGGCTCGCGTCGGTCTCGATGAAGCGGTGCTCGCCAAGCAGCCGTTGGCGGGATCGCTTTTCGTCGTTCAGCCCGGGGTGAGGGGCCTCGAACAGCCGCTCTTTGCTGCGTGAATGGGAGTGATCCATGACGAATTTCATGTTCTGCACCGGCATCGAATGCAGTGCGCCCACGATCGATAACGGCCGCACCCGCATCGATGAAATGGAGCTATGCGGCCATTATGAACGGTGGCGCGACGATTTCGATCTCGTGGAAGACCTTGGAACCAGGTTCCTGCGTTTTGGGCCGCCGCTTCATCGAACGTGGCTCGGACCCGGTCGTCAGGACTGGGAGTTCGCCGACCGGACATTGGGCGACTTGAGGAAACGCGACATCACCCCGATCGTCGACCTTTGTCACTTCGGCGTGCCGGATTGGGTGGGTAATTTCCAGAACCCGGATTTTCCCGAGCTTTTCGCCAGCTACGCAGCAGCCTTTGCCGAGCGCTATCATTGGGTCCAGCTCTACACCCCGGTCAACGAGATGTTCATCTGCGCTGTCTTCTCCGCCCAATTTGGCTGGTGGAACGAACAGCTGGCGAGCGACACCGCCTTTGTCACGGCGCTCAAGCATATCGTCAAGGCGAACGTATGCGCGATGCAGGAGATATTGAAACGCCGCCCCGACGCGATCTTCATCCAGAGCGAATCCTCCGAATATTTCCACGCCGATAGTCCGGCCGCGATCGGCCCCGCCGAGATCATGAATGCCAAGCGCTTCCTGAGCCTCGACTTGAACTATGGCCGCCGCGTCAACAGCGAAATGTACGAGTTCCTGATGGATAGCGGCATGACCAAGGAAGAATATCATTTCTTCCTGGGCAACCGGCTCAAGCAGCACTGCATATTGGGCAACGACTATTATTGCACCAACGAGCATCGCGTGCATCAGGACGGCCGCACCTGGCCGGCTGGCGATGTGTTCGGCTATAGCGAGATCACCCGACAATATTACGGGCGATATGGCTTGCCGGTCATGCACACCGAGACGAACCTGGTCGAGGGACCGGCCGGGGACGAGGCGGTGAACTGGCTGTGGAAGGAATGGGCCAATGTCTTGCGGCTGCGTAACATCGGCATCCCCACTGTCGGGTTCACCTGGTATTCGCTGATCGACCAGGTCGACTGGGACACGGCCCTGCGCGAGCGCAACGGCCATGTGAATCCGCTCGGCCTGTACGACCTCAATCGCAATATCCGCGCCGTGGGCAAGGCCTATAAGCAGCTGATCGTCGACTGGCGCGACGTGCTCCCGGCGCAGAGCGTCTGCCTGGTCGTGCCTGTGGTATCGCCCTCGCATGCGGGCGGCGCGGATGCACGCGAGCAGGAACTCAGCGCCAAGCAGAGGATGCGCCGTCCCATGGCTCAGCCAGCAACCGGCGAGGAGATCAATCGATGAATATCGAGCGGATCGAGACCTTCTATGTGCCGCCCCGCTGGCTGTTCGTTCGTATCGAGACGAAGGGCGGCCATGTCGGCTGGGGCGAGGCCAGCCTCGAAGGTCATGCCGAGGCGGTGGACGGTGCCTTCGAAGCGCTGCGCGACCGCTTCATCGGCCATGACGCGCGGCGGATCGAGGATATATGGCAACTTGCCTATCGGGGCGGTTTCTACCGCGGCGGGCCGGTGATGATGAGCGCGCTCTCGGGCCTCGACCAGGCGCTGTGGGACCTCAAGGGGAGATCGCTCAAGCTACCCGTCTGGCAGATGCTCGGCGGCAAGGTGCGCGGCAAGATACGCGCCTACGCCTGGATTGGCGGCGACCGGCCGCATGAGGCAGCCGAAGCAGCCGCCGTGCGGCGCGGGCAGGGGTTTTCGGCGGTTAAGATGAATGCCACCGCCGAGCTTGATTTTCTCGGTACGCCGAAAATGCTGGACGAAGTCGTTGAACGGGTCCGGGCGGTCCAGGCCGAGGGGCTGGACGTCGGCCTGGACTTCCACGGCCGTGTCCACAAGCCGATGGCAAAGCAGCTGGCAAGATTGCTCGAGCCGCTCGGGCTGCTCTTCATCGAGGAGCCGCTGCTCTCCGAGAATCCCGAGGGGATCGTCCAGCTCAGCCAGCTTGTCAGCACCCCGATTGCGCTGGGCGAGCGCCTCTACTCCCGATGGGACTTCAAACCGTTCCTTGCGTCTGGCGCGGTCGATATCATCCAGCCCGACCTGAGCCACGCCGGCGGGATAAGCGAGTGTCGGCGGATCGCGGCCATGGCCGAAGTCTTCGATGTGGCAGTCGCGCCCCATTGCCCGCTCGGGCCGCTGGCGCTCGCGTCCTGCCTCCAGCTGGCGGCCTGTACGCCCAATGTTGTGCTCCAGGAAATATCGCTCGGCATCCATTATAACGTCGGCCATGATCTGCTGAGCTTCGTGAAAAACCCGGGCGTGCTCAGCCCTGTCGACGGCTTTCTCACCATGCCCGAGGGACCTGGCCTGGGCGTTGAGATCGACGAGGCCGGCGTACGCCGAGCCCATGAGGAGCGGCATCGCTGGCGCAACCCGATCTGGCGCCACGAGGATGGTAGCTTTGCCGAGTGGTAATTACAGGCGCGGAGTACACGCGGGGGATTCGGAATTAAACGAAGATGACGCCTGGTTGTTCCGTCATCAGCAGTAATCCGTTCCAAAATAACATAAGTTAATCAAAGACTTGGTTAGCCCAATGGGAACCACGGCGGCTGGTCTGTCGTTATTGCGTTCATCTAGCAGCAAGGTTTCCAGAGATGCAGCACGCTTTTTTTCCTCCTGTTACCACCTCGTCGAAAAAGGGAGGCGACAGTAGGGAACGGTTGTTGATCTGCTTTAGCCATCTTCGTTGGGATTTCGTGTTCCAGCGCCCCCAGCATCTTATGAGTCGGTGCGCCGCCGAAGGAAATGTGCTCTTCTGGGAAGAGCCCCAAATGCTCGTCGAAGCCACGGAAGCCCGGCTCGATATCCGCAGATGTGCTCGGACGGGCGTGACCGTGGCGACCCCGATCCTGCCTGCCGGCCTCGACCAGATCGAAGAACGCCGGACCTTGAAAAGGCTGCTTGATGCCGCGCTGGCCGGCCACGACGGGCCTGTTCTTCGTTGGTACTACACGCCCATGATGTTGTCCTTCTCGGAGCATATCCCTGCGGAATGCGTCATCTACGACTGCATGGACGAGTTGGCGAACTTCAAGAACGCGCCTCCGGAGCTTATACCGCTGGAGACGCGGCTGTTGGAAGAAGCCGACGTCGTTTTCACCGGTGGGTATAGTCTTTATGAGGCCAAGCGGGAGCGACACCCCAATATCCACCCCCTTCCATCGAGCGTGGACGTGGCGCACTTCCGTGCTGCACGCGCACCGGGCATTGATCCGGAGGACCAGACGGCATTGCCGCATCCCCGCCTGGGCTTTTACGGGGTGGTCGATGAACGCATGGATCTCGACCTCCTGGCCCGTGTCGCTGACGCCCGTCCCCATTGGTCAATCATGATCATCGGCCCGGTGGTGAAGATCAGTGAAGCCGATCTGCCCCGTCGACCCAATCTCCATTATCTGGGGCGCAAGGACTATGCCGTGCTGCCGGATTATCTGCGCGGGTGGGACGTCGCCCTGATGCCCTTTGCGATCAACGAGGCGACCCGTTTCATCAGCCCGACCAAGACACCCGAATATCTGGCCGCTGGATGCCCGGTCGTTTCCACAGCGATCTGTGACGTGGTGAGGCACTATGGCGATGTCGAAGCCGTGAAGATCGCCGACACGCCTGATGCCTTCATATCTGGATGCGAGCAGGCTCTCGCCCTGGCCCGCGAACCCGGAAGCTGGCGGGCGGCGGTGGAGGCGAGGCTCTCGCATATCTCCTGGGATCGCACATACCAGCGGATGCGCGACCTCATCGAGGAGGTGGTGACCCGCCCGCGGCATGCCGTGGTCGCACTGGATGACGGCGGCACTGCAACGGCCGCAGCGGCTTGAGAAAACAAGATGAGCCGAAGCCATTGAAGGTTGTTTGACAGTTAACATAGATTAAATTGCTTGTTAGCTGCCAGCTGCCTCCTTATTTAGGCAGCCGGAGCCGGGGCTCCGTTTCTCACAACGTTGAGTGGTTTGGGGCTTATGACTGAGCAATGGACGCCGGAGGTGGCGCGCGAGTGGTTCGCGGCGCTACCTTGGCTGGTAGGATGTAACTTTACCCCTTCGGATGCGATCAACCAGCTCGAGATGTGGCAGGCTGACTCGTTCAACTTGGCGACGATCGACCGTGAGCTTGGCTTCGCGGCATCAATTGGCATGAATGCCGTCCGCGTCTATCTTCACGACCTCCTGTGGATCGAAGACGCCAAGGGATTTCTCGATCGCATCGATGCTTTTCTGGGGGTCGCGGACCGCCACGGCATCCGTGTGATGCTTGTTCTGTTCGATTCCTGCTGGCACCCCGAGCCCGCACTGGGCCTCCAGCCAGAGCCGCGCGAGGGCGTCCATAATTCGGGCTGGGTCCAGTCGCCTGGAATTCCAGCTCTGCAGAATGTGGATGAGCATCACCGTCTCGAGGCTTATGTGAAGGGTGTGGTCGCACATTATGCGAACGACCCGCGCATCCTTGCCTGGGACATCTGGAACGAGCCCGACAACGGCCCTGAAGTCGCGCTGTGCGATCCTGCGGCGCTCAAAGCCAAGGCCGACCTCGTGGTGCCGCTGCTCGTCGCCGCCTTTGGCTGGGCGCGAGAGATGAACCCTATACAGCCCTTGACCAGCGGCATCTGGCTGGGCGATTGGTCGGCACCTGATCTCCTGAGTCCGATCCAGCGCGCCCAGACCGGAAATTCGGATGTGATTTCCTTTCACAACTACGGCGTGGCCGAGGATTTTATCCAGAGGGTCAAGTGGCTCAAGACCATGGGCCGGCCGCTATTGTGTACCGAGTTCATGGCTCGCCCGGCGGGGAGCACATTCCAGGCGATCCTGCCGGCGGCCAAGGAATTCGACGTGGGCGCTTTTTGCTGGGGGCTGGTACGGGGCAAGACGCAGACGCATCTTCCGTGGGATTCCTGGGTAAACCCGAACATCGAGGGCCTCAAGGACGCATGGTTCCACGATATCTTCCACGATACCGGCGAGCCCCATGATCCCCGTGAGGTGGAATTTCTGCGCCTCCTGAACCGGGCCGAGATCGCTACGGCAGAGTAGAGTGGCCGGGGCCGGATATGAGTGCATTCTTTGCAACTGACATGTAATATTTCGCACTTGCAACATGCATTGGTGCGGTGCACAACGCGAGTGCCTTTCAGGCATCCTCTCCTAAACTCACAGGGGCTGGCCTTCGGGTCGGCCCCTTTTTTTTGCCTGCTGGCACTTTGGCTGGCGGGCGGGGATGGACACCACCATTGCCGGTTTCGCCGCTGCTCTGGCGCGGTGCAGCGAGAATAGATCTCGCTCTTTCCTTCGAAGCAGAAGTGCCAATCACAATGATCCACGCCTCCGTCCACCATGTCCTTATGGACGTGATAGAAAAACATGGGAGGTAGGGCATGGCCGTCGGGACTAAGCTTCCGTAGCCGCTTTTCCGCCGGGGTAGGCATTCGAAGGCCAAGGGGAAATAGGTAAGCTGCAATTTGATCATCCCCGCTTTGCGAATTGCGAGTTCAACCCATGGCGAGCTATTACAATGTCCTCGGCAGTCAGACCTTGACTGGCACTTCGGGCCCCGACAGCTGGTATCTTTTCACGAAGGATACAGCCAATCTGCGGCCCGATATCGTGTTCGCCACGTTCGCCTGGACCACCTCGTTGCATAATACCGACGGATCGGTGTTCCAGATAACCGGCAGTAATATCAATGGGTCGACCGACCTCATAATCGGCGATGTGTATGATGCGATTTACGGCTCGGGCGGCAATGACGTCGTCGTTTACAACAATGGTGGCTTCGGCGGGGGCCTGGGTGGCTTTCAGGGCATCCAGCTCATGTATCTTGGCGCCGGCGACGATCTTGTCGACCTGACCGCGCACGGGGCTGGCGGCGTCGCCTACGCCAAGGATATGAAGATCTATGCCGGCGACGGCAATGATACGATCGTCGGCGGCGCGGGTGGTGACATATTATATGGCGAAGCGGGCGATGACCTGATTGTCGGCTTCGCGGGCGCGGATGTAATCTACGGCGGCGATGGCAACGACCGGATTTACGGAGATGATTTCGGTCAGGACGGCAGCCGCAGCTACGACACGCTCTATGGCCAGAAGGGCAATGACATTCTCTACGGCGGAGGTCGTGCCGATACGCTCGACGGCGGGGATGACAACGACATCCTCTATGGTGGCGATGCGGATGATTCGCTGATCGGCGGATCGGGCAATGACATCCTTTATGGCGACGATGCGAATAACACCGGCAATGACAAGCTTCAGGGTGGCGCCGGTGACGATCAGCTTTTCGGCATGTCCGGCAATGATGAGATGTATGGCGGCGCCGGCAATGATGTTCTCGATGGTGGCAGCGGCAAGGATTTTATGAGCGGTGACGCCGGCAACGACACCATCATAGCCAGCGCAGGGGATGACACCATCGATGGCGGTGCGGACGTCGATACCGTCATCTTCAGTGGCATGCGGTCTGATTATCTGCTGCAGAGCAATCCCAATGGAAGCGTGAAGCTGACTGACCTGCGCTCTGGTTCTCCGCAGGGTATCGACACCATTTCGAACGTCGAGTTCTTCCAGTTCTCGGATATACTGGTCGACGCCACCCACCTCAGCACCCCGCCCACCATTATCTCCAATGGTGGGGGTGCATCTGCAGCGATTTCATCCAACGAAAACAATCTGGCCGCGATCACGCTGGTCCAGGCGACCGACCCGGACGCCGGGCAGACCATCACCTATCGTATCCTGGGCGGCGATGATGCCTCCTTTTTCGCGATCGACGGTGTCACGGGCGCTTTGACTTTCCGGTCGGCGCCTGACTTCGAGAACCCGGTCGATCGCAATGGGGACGGTGTCTATGATGTCGTCGTCGCGGCAGATGACGGCGCGGGCGGCATCGGCCAGCAGAGCATCGCTGTCACCATATTGAATCTTGCCGATGGCAATGCTCCGATCATAGCCGGCGGGCGTAATTTCAGCGTCGCTTCGGACGAGAATGGCTTGGCGGTAACGACGGTGAGCGCGTCCGATCCGGATAATGATCCGATCACCTATTCCATAGTCGGCGGCGCTGACGCGGGCCGGTTCGTCATTGATGGCACGACGGGCGCCCTCAGTTTCATCGCAGCGCCGGATTATGAGGAACCGGCGGACGCCAATCACGACAATATCTATCAAGTCACCCTTTCCGCAAGCGACGGCACAAACGCGTTCTGGCAAAACCTGTCCGTCAGCGTGAACAACCTCAATGACAATGCGCCGGTGGTGACCTCGAACGGCGGCGGCGCCTCGGCGGCGGTCGTGGTGAACGAGAATCTCTCCGCCGTTACGACGGTCGCCGCATCGGATGCCGACGGGAGTCCCCTCACCTACGTAATCACGGGCGGCGACGATGCCGCGTTCTTCTCGATCAATGTGACGACGGGCGCGCTGAGCTTCGTCGCACCTCCGGATTATGAAACGGCTGCGGACGCCAACCATGACAATGTCTATCTCGTGTCGGTCGGGGCGAGTGACGGGCAGGCAACGACAGCCCAGCTTCTGAGCGTAACGATCGCCAATCTCAATGATAACGCGCCTGTCATTTCCTCCAATGGCGGCGGCAGCGCGGCGTCGGTCCTGATGCTGGAGAACAGCACGGCAGTCGCTACTGTCACGGCTAACGATGCCGATGGATCGGCCCTTGCCTACAGCATCACAGGCGGCGCGGATGCCGCCTTGTTTGTCATCAATGCCTCGACCGGAGCACTGAGTTTCGCGGCTGCACCCGATTTCGAGCATCCGCTCGATGCTGGCGCGAACAACATCTATGATGTCGTGATCGGCGTGAGCGATGGCATCTTCCAGGATTCCCAGGCGATTGCCGTCACGGTCGGCGACGTCAACGAGATCGGTCGAACCTTGACCGGCAACGGCGCGAACAACGTCTTTTCGCCGACGGCGGCGGTTGGATCGCAAACCACGGCGCTTAACGACACGGTTTATGGACTTGGCGGCAACGACACGATCGACGGCGGCGCCGGCGCCGACCGCATGGAAGGCGGCATCGGCAACGACATTTATTACGTCGATACCTGGTCCGACAATGCATGGGCGGCGGACGATGACCAGGTCATAGAGGCCGCGGGCGCCGGCACCGACCAGGTCTTTGCCAGCACGAGCTATCGCCTGGCCGACAATGTCGAGAACCTGAATTTCACGGGCACAGCCAATCTTTCGGGTTGGGGCAACGACCTGAGTAACATCATCGTGGGCAATAGCGGCGCCAATATGCTCGACGGCGGCATCGGCAATGACCAGATATCAGGCGGCGCCGGCGCTGATACGCTGATTGGTGGCACGGGCACGGATATATTGCTCGGTGAAGCCGGGGATGACCTGCTCCAGGGCGGCGCGGGCTCCGACTCTCTCGACGGGGGAACGGGCGCCGACCGCATGGAGGGCGGCACCGAGAACGACACCTACTTCGTGGACCAATGGTCCAATGACGGGAACAACGCCAACGACGACATCATCATTGAACTCGCCGGCGGCGGAACGGACCTCGTCAACGCTTCCGTTTCCTATACGCTCGCCGCCGAGGTCGAAAAGCTGGTCCTTACCGGCAGCGCGGCGATCGATGGCACGGGCAACGCGTTGGACAACACCCTGACTGGCAACGCCGCTGATAATTTCCTGTTCGGCCTGGGCGGAAACGACACGATAAACGGCGGTGACGGCAATGACACAATTGACGGCGGCGATGGCAATGACACGCTGACCGGAGGCCTTGGCAACGACACGCTCCTGGGCGGGTTGATGGTCGATGTGCTCGATGGCGGCGCAGGCAATGACTGGCTGGACGGAGGCGACTCGAATGATACGCTCAAGGGCAGTGCGGGCGTCGACACCCTGACTGGCGGGAAGGGCCGCGACGTCATGACGGGCGGTACCGAGGCGGACACATTCATATTCAAATTTGGTGACACATCGGCCAGTGCCGGTTTCAATGACAGCATCACCGACTTCGCCACCGGGGTCGACCATCTCGACCTCGATATTTTCGCGGGCACACCGGCGCCAACCCAATATGCAGAGGCCACCATCGCGACCTCGACCTATGCCGATGCATTGTCTGCGGCTCAGGCGCTGGCGGTGAATGGCGTCAAGGCGGTGTTTATCGCCGGGGCGACGGATGGATGGGTATTTTGGGATGGCAATGCCGATGGCACACTTGATCAAGCCGTCATTCTGATCGGGCTAAACACACTGGCCGCATTTGATTACGGGGATATTTTGTAGCTTCGAGGGCCGAGCGCCTAGGCCTGTGCCCCGCGATAGAAGCCCACGATGTCATGCGGGCGCATGATCTGCTCAGACCGGCGACCGAGGAAGTAAAAGCCGCTGGCAGCGTCCGAGGCATAAGTCGGCGGAATAAGGTCGTCGAAAAGGCTGAGCCATGCGAACATGAGCTTGATGGCCTTGCCCGCCCGTCTCGACCGGAACAGGCCGCGAGCAAAATTGTCGATCGACCAGAGCAGCTCGGTGCCCGGCCCGCCGGATACGCCCGAGTCGATCAGCTCGAAGTGCTTGAACAGATAGCGGTGGCCGCTCTCGGTGAATCTGGTGAAGTCATAGGCGCCTTCGTGCACATGTTGAAGGAACGGCGTTTCCGCAAAAACCAGCGCGTCGGGTTTTAATACCCGGTGAATTTCCCTGACCACGCGATGCGGTTCGAGCACATGTTCGAGCACTGCCTGCACGATTACCGCGTCGAACGAACCATCGGCGAACGGTATCTGGTGCGCATCGGCAATCACATGGACGAGCGGCGAGGCATATACATCGAAGGCCGCGACCTGGATGACCGGATGATCATATAGATCCTCCATGCCCTGCCCGACGGTCCCCCCGCCGACGACGAGCACCAAGGGTCGGGTCTGGTCGGTGCCCAGCATGCCGATCATGCGCGCGACCGTGCGGCGGGTGACACCCTTTGGCGGGGAAACCATGCGCTTGAGCCGCCGCGCCCAACTCGACCAGATCGGCCGGGACACTCTGCTGGCAGCGGCAGCCGGTACCATGTCCTCTTCACGGAAAACGGAACGGTCATAGTCGATCAATACCGGCTTGCTGTCGATACATTGGAAGGCGGTCACGGGGCTCGCGCCTTCGTCGACATATTTCCCAGCCATGGCGCGAAGGATGCCGCCCGTAATGGGCGATCTCAGCAGTGGTACTATGACCTCCATGGCTGCCAGCACAATGCGACCCCTTCCTGATGCACTGCAATATTGCTCGATCCAGTGGGTGCCGCAATAGCCATAAAGGGATGGAATGCGTTCCTTTTTTGGGCGTTGACTTCTCGCAATTCCCAGGCAGTTCTACAGAAGCGCAACTCAACCTTTCGAACGATCTTGCGTTCGCGGGCACACAGGTTGATCCTCGCGACTCCAGCGGACCGGTTCGACAGGAGAGCGAGATGGATGCAATGGGCAGAGGCACAAGGGTTGTCGCACTCGTCGGACCGGCGGGCTCGGGCAAGACCAGTCTGGCAGAAGCGTTGTTGTTCGCGGCAGGCGCGGTGCCCCGTCTGGGCGCCGTCAATGCAGGCAGCAGCGTAGGCGATGCGAGCCCCGAAGCGCGATCGCGGGGCGGTTCGACCGAGCTCAACCTGATGCGGTTCAACTGGGCCAATGATACCTATGTCCTCGTTGATGCGCCTGGCTCCGCCGGTTTCGCCGTGGATGCCGAGATGGCGCTCGGTGTGGCCGATCTCGCGCTGGTTGTGGTCGACCCCGATCCGGCGCGTGCGCCATTGGTCGAGCCGGTGCTGCGGCATCTGGAAGCGCTGGGCTTGCCGCATGCCTTGTTCGTCAACAAGATCGACCAGGCGCGGGGCAGCATCGAGGATCTGCTCGCGGCGCTCCAGCCCTTGAGCGCTGCAGCCCTGGTCGCGCGGCAGATCCCGATCCGCGCCGGCGAGCGCGTGGCGGGTTTCGTCGATCTCGCGCTGGAGCGGGCCTATCATTATCAGCCGGGTCAGCGCTCGGAGCATGTTCCGCTTGCCGCGCACCTTCGGCAAGACGAAGCCGCCGCTCGTTTCCACATGCTGGAACAACTCGCCGACCATGACGACACGCTGCTTGAGCAACTCCTCACCGACGAGGTGCCGAGCCTCGATACGATCTTTGGCGATCTGGCACGGGAGACGGCCGCAGGGCTGGTGGTGCCGGTGCTGTTCGGGTCCGCGCTCAACGGTTTTGGCGTCCGCAGGCTGCTCAAGATGTTGCGCCACGACACGCCGGGGTCGGAGCAGACCGCCGCGCGCCTCGGCATCGACGCGGCTGCGGCGCAAATCTTCAAAATCTCGCACGGCAACGCGGTTGGCCGGCTGGCGTTCGCACGCGTGTTCGGCCAGCCACTCGCGGAAGGAACGGAATTGGTCGATAAGGACCGGCAGTTGATGCGGGCAGGGGCCTTGTTCGCGCTGCAAGGCGCCGCCGCCACCAAGATACGCAGCGCTGAACCCGGCGATATCGTGGGTATCGCCAAATGCGACACCCTGCAGGCGGGTGATCGGGTCGGGACTGCCGGAACGGCGCCGACCGCCGCCCAGTCTGCAGAACGGGCCCCCGCCAACTGCGCCCTATCGATAGCGGTCAAGGACCAGAAGGATGAGGTCCGGCTGTCGGCTGCGCTCAACCGGCTGGTCGAGGAGGATGCTGGCCTGCGCTGGGGCCCCGACGAAGAGTCGCGCGAGACGTTGCTCCGGGGTTTCAATGATGAGCATCTTGCCGTCGCGCTTGAGCGCCTGCGGCGGCGCTATGGCGTGGCGGTGTCGGTGCGCCCGCCCTCGGTGCCCTACCGCGAGACGATCCGCAAGGCGGTGACCCAGCATGCCCGTCACAAGAAGCAGTCCGGCGGCCACGGCCAGTTCGGGGATGTCATCATCGAAGTCCGTCCGCTGGAGCGTGGCGAGGGCTTCAAGTTCGAAGACAGGATCAGCGGCGGCGCGGTGCCCAAACAGTGGATTCCGGCCGTCGAACAGGGCGTACGCGATGCCATGGCGAACGGACCGTTCGGCTTTCAGGTCGTCGATGTCGCCGTGGCCCTGGTCGACGGGTCCTTTCACAGTGTCGATAGTTCCGACCTTGCGTTTCGCATCGCGGGCAGGACGGCGATGTCCGGGGCGCTTGCGGCAGGCGCACCCTATCTGCTCGAGCCGATCGCGCATGTGACCATATATGCCCCCGGTAGCGCCACCTCACGGATTACGTCGTCATTGGCAAGCCGGCGGGGCCAGATGCTCGGCATGACGCCCAAGGATGGCTGGTCCCGCTGGGACACGATCGAGACGTTGCTGCCGGAGGCGGAGCTTCACGGGCTGGAAGCGGACCTTCGATCGTTGAGCCAGGGCATGGCGCATTATGAGGCGCATTTCGACCATCTGGCTGAAGTTAATGCCAAGCAGGCGGGCGTTATCACTCAGCGGACACAGGTCCCTGCCTAGTTCGTGCCGATCAGATTGAAACACTAGCGGCACGCCCGGCTGCCCTGGAATCCTGCCTCCGCAGGAGAATGATTCCATCTCAACGAGACAGGCTCTAGGTCCCGCAGAAGGTTTGGAGCACGCGCTCTTCGGGCAGGGGAGGATCGGCATAAGCTTCCTGCCCGGGCTGATCGTCAAAGGGTTGCGCCAGGACCGCCATCAATGAGTCGAATGGGCCGAGGTCACCTTGCTCGGCAGCCCGGATAGCGGTTTCGACGCGGTGATTGCGCGGGATGAAGGCAGGGTTGACCGCATTCATGGCCATGCGGCGCTCCTCGCTCGACGGCTGTTCGCGCGCAAGCCGCGCCCGCCAGCGGGCCAACCATGCATCGCATTGTGTCGGATCGACGAACAGGCCGCGCAGCGGTTCGTCGCCTTGCCCAGCGGTTTGGGCGGCGCTCAATCGCCGGAAGAACAGCGTGAAATCGACCAGGTTCTCGTGCATCGAGGCCAATACGTCGCCGATGAGATCCCTGTCGTCCTCCTCGACTGCGAACAGCCCGAGCTTGCGGCGCAGGCCTTCCGAATAGGCCGCCTCAAAGCGAGGTCCGAAGGCACCAAGCGCTGCCTGCGCCTCAATTATGGCTGCCTCCTCATCCTCATCGATCAATGGCAGCAGGGTCTCGGCGAGCCGGGTGAGGTTCCACAATCCGATATTGGGCTGGTTGCCATAGCTATAGCGGCCGCCCCGATCGATGGAACTGAACACGGTCGCGGGATCATAGCTGTCCATGAAGGCGCATGGCCCATAATCTATCGTCTCGCCCGCGATCGACATATTGTCGGTATTCATCACCCCATGGATGAAACCGACAAGCAGCCACCGTGCGATAAGCTCGGCCTGCGCCGCGATCACCCTGTCGAGCAAGGCGCGATAGGGCTGGGGGGCCCCAGCGGCGTCCGGATAATGCCGCGCTATCACATGGTCGGCGAGCAGACGGACGCCTTCGACGTCGCCCCGCGCCGCGAAATACTGGAAGGTGCCGATGCGGACGTGGCTCGCGGCGACGCGCGTCAGGATCGCGCCGGGAAGTGCTCGCTCCCGGAAGACTTCATCGCCTGTTGTCACGGCGGCCAGCGACCGCGTGGTCGGGATGCCGAGCGCCGCCATGGCTTCGCTGACGATATATTCGCGAATGACCGGCCCGATGGCAGCGCGCCCATCGCCGCCGCGTGAGTAAGGCGTGCGTCCCGATCCCTTGAGCTGGATGTCACGGCGCCGGCCGTTCCGGTCGACTACCTCGCCGAGCAGGATCGCACGGCCATCGCCAAGCTGGGGCACGAAATTACCGAACTGGTGGCCGGCATAGGCCTGCGCGATCGGATCGGAACCCTGCACGACCACACGGCCCGAAAGCCATTCGAGGCCTTCGCTGCTGGAGAGCCAGGCGATGTCCAGGCCGAGTTCCTCCGCCAGCGCGGCATTCACGCGGATAAGGCGCGGCTGCGGCGACTGCATCGGTTGAACGCGCGCGAAGAAGCGCTCCGGAAGCCGGGCATAGCTGTTGTCGAAGGCCGGATGGTGCGCCACGCCGCTCATATGGTGCCGGATGCGCCACGGGTCCAGTGCCTCAATTTCCTATCCGTCTTCAAAGTAGGTTGGACTGGGCGTTTCGGGTGAACAGGCGTATCATCGCAATCCGGGAGAATGCTTGAAAACAGGAGTTTGGCGATGACTGAGTTCAACAGGCCAGAGGTCGTGAACCTTCTCAATCGGATTCTGGAGCAAGAGCTGGCGGGTGTCGTCCGTTACACTCACTATTCGCTCCTGATATTCGGCTATAATCGCATACCGATCGTTTCGTGGCTGCGGGACCAGGCGAATGAATCCCTGCTCCACGCCCAGCAGGCGGGCGAGATGATTACGCTGCTGGGTGCCTACCCATCGCTTGCCATCGGGCCTTTACTCGACAATCACAAGCATGACGTGGGAGACATCATGCGCGAGGCGATGGAGGCCGAGGATGTCGCGCTCACGCTCTATAAGGAGCTGCTGGGCCACGTCGAAGGCCGTTCCGTCATGCTCGAGGAATATGCCCGGCGGATGATCTACGCTGAAGAGCTGCACGCCGGAGATGTCGACAAGATGCTTCGCCGACCGATGGTGGAGGGTACGGCTTCGTCAAACTCGGGCGGCTACAGAACCTGAATCAATAATCGCCTTGATCCGGATCGATCGCTGGTGCCTGCGAAACCTTCTGATATCTGGTCACTGCGTCAGCATATTGCTGCGTCACCGGGACTGGCGGAGCCGGGGGCCACGAATTGCTGGCCGCGGCGGCTGGCATGGGTTCACAATGGTGAGGGAACCACGGCTTGAATGCCCGGTCCCGACGCACAGCCAATGAGCACGCGCTGCCAAGGGACGCCAAGGCGATCGGTGTCCATTCCTGAGTCAGCTGGAATATATGACAAACTCTTCCCGAAGCCATGTTGCCATCCCTTTCCTGAAGAGAGGATCCTCGTCCATGAATGCACATTACGATGATCAGGGAAAGCTAGCCTTAATCGGAACATCGTAACACTACTGCAGGACAGCGGCGTGCCGTCAACGATGATGAGCCACCTGGCCATTGGACGCAAATGGAGAGTTGATTTCAGCATCCATCGCAATCTGAATGGCTTCGGACAGCTTCTTCACGCCAATCTTCTTCATCATGTTGGCACGGTGCATCTCGACAGTCCGGGGACTGAGATTGAGTTCACGCGCGAGAGCCTTGTTGGTCAATCCGGCGAGGAGGCCACGCATCACATCCAGTTCCCGCGCGGAAAGATGATTGACCCGCGAGGCGGCATCATCGCGGCGTGACTGTACCTCGGTTTGCTTGTCCAGTTGGCCAATGGCGCTGTCCAACATCTCCATCAGCAGCGCAAAGGTGAACGGCTTTTCGATGAAATCGGTCGCGCCCTTCTTGATTGCCTGCACTGCCGTCTGGAGTTCGGCATCCCTCGCCATGATTATGACGGGCATATCCACTCTTCGTTCGAGCAGACGCTCCTGAACCTCGATGCCATCCATCACGGGCATGTGCAGTTCCAGCAGCACAATCCCGGACTGAAGAAAGTCCAGCGAATCCAGGAAATCTGGGCCCGAGGAAAAAGGTACGGGCTGGAAGCCCTTTTTGCGCAAGACCAGAACAAGGTCGCGACGAAAGCCTGCGTCGGCATCTATGACGTACACAATGAACTTCGCGTTCATGACAGCGTCTCCCGGCCCCCCTGGAGATATATACTAACCCATTCGTTCTAATTTTGTTCCGTTACAAACAAGAAATGTTGAAGTTACAATCCCAAATTAGACAGTTCAGCTCACCGGTTCAAAGAAGACGCCTGCCATTGGCCCACTTGCCCATTGAACACGGCCAATAACAGCGGAGTCTTGTCCTTTAACTCTTACAAGCAGTCGTTCCCCTTCCGCGACGCGACCACCGATCTCGATCATCATGCCTTCGTCGGACATGTTGCGAATCGTGCCCGCAAGCATTGGTCCTGAAGTGACGAGGGTCGCAAGCAAATCGACGGCGATGCGCGTCGCGCGAGGTTCAAGGTCGAGATCGGGAGGAGGACTAATCGGCCCGGCACAATTCGGCAGGAGGAGTGGGTCCTCCAACATCAGCCCGCACTGCTTGCCATTCACCCAGCGAACTTCCGCTGCGAGGAAGCATCGATGATCGAAGCTGATATGCACCGGTTGTCGAATACTCAGGTTCAGGGCGCAAATGCCGCTGAGCCCGTTCTGAGATATGTTTTCCAGTGACAACCCGACCTCCTTGAGGATCGGAAAGACAAGAGCTGTCTTGAACACGGAGCGGCGCGGATGTCGGCGACGCTCATGATTGTCGTCAGCTTCAACAGGCTGGTCGAATTGTTGCCCGAGCATGATTGTCTCCTATATTTTGGCTCGGATAAAATATCATCTTTACAACGACGTTATTGGGATTCCCGTAGTTCTACGGTGCGATCCTAGGCATGACTGTTGAAACAATTGCCAGCGAGTTCCTATAGGTAATTTTACGGTGGGGATGCAGCCGGAAGTTTTAAGGCCAGAGGCGCGATATTGGATTGGGTCGACGAGGTCTCCCCCTCGGACAAGGCGAGGCGCACATATGGTCCCCACCGTGCGCCTCGCCTTTAAATTTTTCATGGAAGTGTCCATAATCGAGCAATGTTGGTCCGGTGGATTTATATAAGCGAAAGTCGGATTCCGACAGCCAACGCCGACAAGGAGGTCGGCGATATCGTGAATTTCTCCATGCGCCGGAACCGGTCGATCGAGGTCACGGGGGCCTTGCTGTTCACCGGACTGCACTTTGCCCAATATATAGAGGGGCCAGCCGCTTCCGTGGATGCGCTCAAGATCAGCATCCTGCGCGATCCGCGTCACGGCGAAATCAAGACCATTGCGGATGGATCGCTGTCCCACCGGCATTTCCTGAATTGGTCACTTGCCTATGCCGGACCATCCCGGTTTGTCGCGAACACAATCGAGGCCGCCCTGGACAAGGCTATGCACGGTGGGCGCAACAACATCGACCGTCTCGTCAAATTGATGACGGAGTTCACAATCCAGGGACGGAGTTAACCAGTTGGGCGATGTTTCTTAAGCTTATGTTAGCCCTAAATGCGTACCAATAGCGACCTGCATCGGTCGCGCCGCTTCCCTGCAACTCAGGATCTCGTGCGACCGCGAGTCGGCAATATGATAGCTACATTTTTGCACAGGATCGTGAGATGAAGACAATGAGCGTCCGCCACAGGATTTTGGGAAGCCTCGGCACAAACCTGCTGGTCATGCTGGTAATTGGGGTCTTCTCCTATTTCCCCCTCGCCACTATCGAAAAGCGCGCTCTGGCGGTGGAAACCCATGCCGTGCCGGGGCTGTACCGAAGCAGCCTGATCAAGGAGGCGCTCGCGGCCGACTATATGATGGTCGTCAACCGGTTCGTGGCGATCGATCCGAAGGTAAAGCAGCATACCACTCAGTTGGCTGCCGATCAGCAGGCTAAGCTTGATCGCCTGTTCTCCGATTATGAGCAGACGATCTCCACGGACGACGATCGCCAGGCGTTCGCCCAATTCAAATCCACCTATCACGACTATCGGAAGGCTGGTGCCGCACTGTCCCTCGACGGCGGCGATGTGTTCAATGTGGAGACGGTGTCCAAGCGGATAATGACGGATCTTGATCCCACTCACGACCTCATGTCCAAGGCGATCGACCACGTATCGAGCCTCAATCAGGAACACGCCACCACCGCGCTTCGAAAGGTTGATGGCGATATTCGCTCGCTCCTTACGACCATGGTTATCGGTTTCTCGCTCGCGCTGATCCTGGCTTTGGCCTCGGCTCAACAGCTCCTCCGCCTGATCGTCGGTCCAATGGAGCGGTTGACTGGGCTGATGGATACGATGCGCCAAGGCGATTTTACCCAACGCATGGAAACCGGCGGGCTGAAGGAAATTAGCGCTGTTTCGGATGGTTTCAACAGCATGGCCGATGAGGTCATGGAGCTGGTCGGTCAGGTCCAGCGTTCGGGTATCCGCGTCAGCACCTCGATGACGGAAATCGCCGCCACGTCGAAGCAACAGCAGGCAACCGCGACCGAAGTCGCCGCGACCACCACCCAGATCGGTGCCACGTCGCGGGAGATCGCCGCGACCTCGAAGGAACTGGTGCGCACGATCAGTGCGGTGGCGAGCGTGGCGGAACATGCTGCCGGTCTCGCGACCAGTGGCCAGGCCGGGCTCGCCCATATGGAAGAGACCATGGGCCAGGTGATGGAGGCCGCCAGTTCGATCAACGCCAAGTTGGCGGTGTTGAACGAGAAGGCCGGAGACATCAACCAGGTCGTGACCACCATCACCAAGGTCGCCGACCAGACCAACCTCCTTTCGCTGAACGCGGCGATCGAGGCGGAAAAGGCCGGGGAATATGGCCGCGGTTTTGCGGTTGTCTCGACCGAGATCCGCCGGCTCGCCGACCAGACGGCGGTCGCCACCTTCGACATCGAGCAGATGGTGAAGGAAATCCAGGCGGCGGTGTCGGCCGGCGTGATGGGGATGGACAAGTTCTCGGAGGAAGTCCGGCGCGGGCAGAACGATGTGCACGAGATCGGCGGCAACCTGTCCGAGATCATCTCGCAGGTGCTGGCTTTGGTGCCGCAGTTCGAAACCGTGAGCGAGGGCATGGAGGCGCAGGCGACAGGTGCCGAGCAGATCAGCGAAGCGCTTGTGCAGCTTACCGAGGCGACCCAGCAGACGGTGGAGTCGCTGCGCCAGTCCAGCTCGGCGATCGACGAGCTCAGCCAGGTTTCGGGCGGCCTGCACGGCAGCATCGCCCGCTTCAAGCTCGTCGCAGCCGCCTGAGCGAAGCAGGGCGCGGAAACCGGGAGTCTCGACATGCTGTTTCTTCAGTTCCAGATCGGAGATGGGGGCTATGCCCTCTCTATCGATCAGATCCTGGAGATCCTGCCGCTGTTGGAGCTTCGGAAGGAGCGCCTGGCGCCCGAGGCCATCGCCGGCTCCTTCGATTATCGTGGGCTGTTCGTGCCCGTAGTCGATCTCTGTGCGCTCGAACTGGGGCGCCCGGCGCGGCAGCGGTTGAGCACGCGGCTCATGGTGTGTCGCCTGGGGCAGGCTTACAAAGCGCTGGTCGGGCTGATCGTCGAGAACGCGACCGAGACGCTGCGGTGCGATCCCGCTGATTTTACACCGTTTACCATGGGACCACGTGGTCTCGTCCAGCGTGTTGAACTGGAGACGCTGCTGCCAGCAGAGGTGCAAGCGTTCGTGCGCGGCGATCTGGTGGCCAGCCAATGAGCTTCGCTCGCTTTGCACATCTTCTGGAGCAGACAATGGGCTTGAGCGCTCCCTCGATCGGCCCATCTGCGATCGAGCGCGCGGTGCATACGCGCATGCGCCACTGCCATGTAGACAACGCCGACGGCTATTGGGAACGGATCCAGCGTTCTTCCGAAGAATTGCATGAGTTGGTGGAAGCGGTTGTCGTGCCGGAGACCTGGTTCTTCCGCGATCCCCAGGCATTCAAGGCGATGGCTCGCGTCGTCATGGAGGAGTGGCTTCCAGCCCATCCTGCCGGAACGCTGCGGTTACTGAGCCTGCCCTGCTCGACGGGCGAAGAACCGTACACAATGGCCATGGCCCTGATCGATGCGGGCCTGCCGATCGACCGTTTCAGGATCGACGGGATCGACATCAGCCATCATGCGCTCGCCAAGGGCGCGCGCGCCACTTATGGCGGCAACTCCTTTCGCGGTCATGACCTCGCTTTTCGTGAGCGCCATTTCGAGCGGACGGAGCGCGGCTATGAGCTTGGCCAAAGCGTGCGCGCTCCAGTCCAGCTACTACAGGGGAACCTGCTCGACGCCAATTTCCTGCGGGGCGGCGAGATTTATGACATCGTCTTCTGCCGCAACCTGTTGATCTATTTCGATGCGGAGACACAGAACCGCGCCATCACCGTGCTCAAACGCCTGCTTTCGCCCCGGGGAATGCTGTTCGTCGGTCATTCCGAAGCCGGCCTGATGCTGGGGCAGGGGCTTGCCTCCGCCAAGATCCCGATGGCCTTTGCCTTTCGGCAGAGCGCCGCCATTGCGAACCAGCCCAAACAGGCGGCCATGCCAGCGCGTCCCGCTTTGAAGAGCGTGACCTCCGCCGCGAGATCCGCTCCGCATCAGCCCAAGCCCGCCCTGCCGTTCAAGCGTGAGCGCCCATCTCCCAGGCTTCCGCTCGAACTCGACGAACTGCGCTGCATTGCCGACCGTGGTCAGCTGGTTGAGGCGATGCGGGGCTGCGAGGCTTATATGCGCGAGCGGGGGCCGTCGGCCGACGTGCTCCTTTTGCTCGGCGTGATCAGCGATGCCAGCGGCGATCCATCTGCTGCCGCCCGATATTATCGCAAGGTGCTTTACCTCGAGCCCGATCATCCCGAAGCGCTCGGTCATCTCGCGCTCCTGCTGAAGACGCTGGGCGACGTTGCCGGTGCGAAGACGCTAAGCGATCGCATGCGCCGCCTGCATGCACGAAGGGCGGTGTAAATGCGCCATGTTTCCCCCGCCTTGCTCGCCGACGCTGACGCCGAACCCTTCGATTGCTGGAACAAGATCGGCGTATCTGGCGACAAGTCCTGCCCCGAACTTCAGATCCATTCGCATTGCCGCAACTGTCCAGTCCACGCGGCGGCGGCGGCGATGCTGCTTGACCGCGATCTGGCCGGTCTTTCGGCGGTTCCCGCGCCCAGTCCGCTCAAGGCACCACCGACGACCACAGGAGACCTGGAATCGGTCGTTATCTTCCGCGTCGGTACCGAATGGTTCGCCCTTCCGACGCTGTTGCTCAATGAGATCGTGAGTGTGCGGGTTGTTCATTCGCTGCCCCATCGCCGCAACCCGGCGCTGCTGGGGCTGGCCAATGTGCGCGGCGAGCTCGTGGTCTGCATATCGATTGCGCGTCTGCTGATCGGCGAGTCCGCCCCATCGCCCACCGGACGCCTGATGGTGGTGCGGCAAGCGGGTGGGCGGCTGGCTTTCCCGGTGGATGAGGTCCAGCACGCCCATCGCTTCCGCCCCAATGAGCTGAAGCCGGTGCCCGCCTCCGTCGCCCGATCGGCGTCGGCCTTCACCAAGGGCCTGCTTCCATGGCAGGGCAAAATGGTCGGCTGCCTCGACGAGCGGCTTGTCCTCGAAGCACTGGATCGGTGCCTGACATGAAGGGCGAGGATCTCAGCCAGTTTTCCATGCGCGATCTGTTCCGGATCGAAGCGGAGGGTCAGACCCATGCCCTGACGGCCGGCTTGCTGGCGTTGGAGCAGGATCCCCGGCGCGCCGATCAGCTGGAGGCGTGCATGCGCGCTGCCCATTCCCTGAAGGGCGCCGCGCGTATCGTGGAAATCCATCCAGCGGTGACGATTGCCCATGCGATGGAGGATCTTTTCGTGGCGGCACAGGAGGGGCGCACATTGCTCGGCCGGCCGCATATCGACCTGCTCCTGCAAAGCGTCGATCTGCTCACGACAATATCGAAATCGCCGGACCTGGAGAGCGGCAGCCAAGATCATACATGGCAGATAGAGGCTGAACGGCTTGCGGGCGCGCTGGATCAATCGGCATTGGCGGGCGAGGGGCCTCAACCGTCCGTGCCCTTGCCGCCGGTCATCGAGGAGGTCGTCGACAAGCCGGAGCCCGATGCGTCGGATCGCGCGCTGCGGGTCAGCGCCGAGAATCTGAACCGGCTGCTGGACCTGGCGGGCGAATCCCTTGTGGAGTCACGCTGGCTGCAGCCGTTCGGCCAGTCGCTCATGCGGCTGAAGCGATTGCAGCGCGAAGCGGCGGCGGCGATCGATACACTGCACGCCGCCTTGCCGGTACAGATGCTCGACGAGCGCGCCCGGCTTGCGCTCGCGGAAGCGCAGCAGCGCATCCTCGAATGCCGCCAGCATCTCTCGGAACGGCAGGGTGAGCTGGAAGCCTCGGATCATAAGGCGACCGCATTGGCCCATCGGCTCTACGATCAGGCGTTGATGGTGCGGATGCGGCCCTTTGCCGACGGCGTGACGATATTCCCGCGGATGGTCCGTGACATCGCGCACTCGTTGGGCAAGCAGGCCCGGCTGGAGATCGTCGGCGACAGGACGCAGGTCGATCGCGACATCCTTGAGAAGCTCGATGCGCCGCTGGGCCACCTGCTGCGCAACGCCCTGGACCATGGGATCGAGCCGCCCGACGATCGGATCATGGCGGGCAAGCCGGCCGAGGGCACCATCCGGCTGGAGGCCTCCCACAATGCTGGCGCATTGCAGATCGTCATATCCGACGACGGACGCGGCATAGATCCAGAGCGCATCCGGGAGGCCGTGACAAAGCGCGGTCTTGCGAGCACCGAGACGGCCGCGAAGCTGAGCGACAGCGAACTGCTGGAATTCCTGTTCCTGCCGGGCTTCACCCTGAAGGAGGATATCACCGAGATATCCGGTCGCGGCGTCGGGCTGGATGTCGTCCAGGACATGATCCGGGAGGTTCGCGGCCTTGTCCGCATCACTTCCCAGCCCGGGACGGGGACGAAGTTCAAGCTGGAGTTGCCGCTGACCTTGTCGGTGGCGCGCGCGCTGCTCGTCGAAATCGGCGGTGAACCCTATGCCTTTCCTTTCGCCCATATCTTCCGGGCTATCAGGCTCCCGAAAGACCAGGTGCAGTTGCTCGAGGGTCGTCAGCATTTCGGGCACGACGGACAGCAAATCGCCCTGGTGACCGCGCATCAGGTACTGGGTTGCGGCGAGCCCGATCGTGACGGGGGAGACCTGGCTGTCATCCTGCTCGGGAGTCCGGGGAATATGTACGGGCTGGTCGTCGATCGCTTCCTCGGCGCGCGTGAACTCATCGTCCAGCCGCTCGATCCTCGTCTCGGCAAGATCAAGGATATCAGCGCCGCGGCATTGATGGAGGATGGGTCGCCGTTACTGATCGTGGACGTCGAGGACATGATCCGGTCGATGGAAAAACTTTCCTCGGCCGATCGCCTGACCAAGCTGCACAGCGAGCGGGCCGGCGAGACTGTGTCGAAACGCAAGCGCATCCTGGTCGTCGACGATTCCTTCACGGTGCGCGAGCTTCAACGCAAGCTGCTCGACCATCATGGCTATGAGGTGGACGTTGCCGTCGACGGCGTGGATGGTTGGAACGCGCTGCGGGGCGGAGACTATGATCTCATCGTGAGCGATATCGACATGCCGCGCATGGACGGCATCGAACTGGTTCGGCGCATCCGACAGGACACGCGCTTGAAATCGCTACCGGTGATGGTCCTTTCCTACAAGGATCGGGAGGAGGACCGCCAGCGTGGGCTGGAGGCCGGAGCGGACTATTACCTCACCAAAGGCAGTTTCCAGAGCGATGCGCTGATTGAAGCTGTGATCGACCTGATCGGAGAAGCGGCGGCATGAGAATCGGTATCGTCAATGACCTGCCGATCGCGGCCGAGGCCTTGCGCAGGGTGCTTTCGCTGGCGCCGGAACACCAGCTGGCCTGGATCGCCAGCGATGGCGCGGAAGCGGTGGCCAATTGCGAGCATGACAGGCCCGAGCTGCTGCTGATGGACCTGATCATGCCCCGCATGGACGGCGTGGAAGCCACGCGGCACATCATGGCCAACACGCCTTGCGCGATTCTCATCGTGACAGCCGATATCGAAAGCAATGCGCCGCGCGTCTTTGCTGCAATGGGCCATGGCGCCCTCGATGCGGTGGACACCCCGCTGGTCGGTTCGGGAGACCTGCTTGCCGGCGCGCGACCCTTGCTGGCAAAGATCGCGGCGATCGGGCGGCTGGTTGGTGACGGGACGGCTCGAAGCACCGCTGCCAGCCGGTCGGTACCGCGTGGATCGCAGCATGGCTTGATCGCCATGGGTGCATCGGCCGGGGGGCCCGCTGCGCTGGCGACGGTTCTGGGCGGGCTGCCCCGAGATTTCCCGGCGGCGATCGTCATTGTCCAGCATGTCGATTCCCGCTTCGCCCCCGGTTTGGCCGACTGGCTGACCCAGCTTTCGTCGCTGCCGGTCAAGCTCGCGCGTGAGGGCGATCGGCCCTTGCCCGGCGAGGTGCTGATTGCCGGTTATGATGAGCATCTGGTGTTCAAGTCGCACGAACGGCTCGGCTACACGTCGCATCCTTCCGATCATGCCTATCGGCCTTCGGTGGACGTTTTTCTCGACAGCGCGGCGCGTCGCTGGACCGGTCCGGCTGTCGGCGTGCTGCTGACCGGCATGGGATCGGACGGCGCCAAGGGGCTGAAGGCCCTCCGCACCAAGGGGTGCCACACGATCGCCCAGGATCGGGCAACAAGCGCCGTTTACGGCATGCCCAAGGCGGCGGCGGCTATATCCGCCGCGGTCGACATATTGCCCCTCGATAAGATCGCTCCGCGGCTGGTGGAATTGCTTGTGCCCGCCCGCTCCAGGAGAGGAGTTGCGAAATGAACATGCAAACCAATTTCATATCCGATAGGGCCATGACAGAGCCGGCGACCCGGCAATCGATCATGGTCCTGCTGGTCGACGATCAGCTTGTCGTGGGAGAAGCCATCAGGCGCGCGTTGCTGGATGAACCGGAGGCGGAATTCCATTACTGCGCCAATCCGCTCGAGGCGCTTGCGGTTGCCAGGAAAGTGCAGCCTACCGTGATCCTGCAGGATCTGGTCATGCCCGCGATCAGCGGACTGGACCTGGTGCGCCAGTATCGCGCGGATCCTGAGACGAAAAATATCCCCGTCATCGTGCTGTCCACCAAGGAGGAAGCCACGGTGAAGAGCGACGCCTTTCGGGCGGGCGCGAATGACTATCTGGTCAAGCTGCCCGACCGGATCGAACTGATTGCCCGCATTCGCTATCATTCGGCGGCCTATTTGTCGCAGATCCAGCGTGACGAGGCATACCGCGCCCTGCGCAAGAGTCAGCAGGATCTGATGGAGAGCAATCTCGAACTCCAGCGCCTCACCAATGTCGATGGCCTGACCGGCCTCAGCAACCGGCGCTATTTCAATGAATATATCGACACCGAATGGCGGCAGGCCATCCGCAGCAGGGAGGCAATCTCGCTCCTGATGGTCGATATCGATCATTTCAAACAGTATAATGACAATTATGGCCACCTTGCCGGCGACGAGGTTCTGAGGACCGTGGCGCAAACGGTGATGGGATGCTTTCGGCGGCCCAGGGACCTTGCCGCGCGTTTCGGGGGCGAGGAGTTTGTTGTCGTTCTGCCCCAGACTGCGAATGACAGGCTCCAGTTGCTCGCGGAAAAGGTCGTTCGCGCCGTGGAGGCCCTGGATCTTCCGCATCGCGCGTCGTCCGTTGCGGGCAAGGTGACGATCAGCGCGGGGGGCGCGACGACCACTCCCCGGAATGACACGTCTTTTCTCTCGCTGGTCGAGACAGCAGACAGGGCCTTGTACGAGGCGAAGCGGACAGGCAGAAACCGCGCCATAACCGAAGGGCCATGATGGCCGTGTTCCGCTCTCATCGGTCGAACAACGCCTTGACGTGACGCGAGAGATGAGCTCGCTCGCTGTGCCGCTCATTTCCGTGTGCACGGCCGTGCTCGCCCCCATTATCGGGGTGATCGTTGGGAGATATTCGATGCGGGTGCTCATCAGCCCCGCATGACTGCCAGGTCACGCGCAGTAGCCACTCAAGGGGGTGTTTGCGCTCTGCGCCGCCCACACTATGTTTCAATGATGAAACTATTCGACTGGCTTGCGCGCAACCTGATCCGCAAGGGCATCCTTGAAGTGGTGGATGCCGCCGGCGAACGCCATCGCTATGGCGCAGACGGCGTGGATGGACCGCGTGTACGCATTCGTTTCACTGACCGCGCAACGCCGCGCCGCGCCGCCTTCAATCCCTCGCTCGAACTGGGCGAGGCCTATATGGACGGCCGGCTTCGGATCGAGGAAGGGGACATCCTTTCCTTTCTCGACCTCGTCGGCCGCAATACGCACTGGGATGACGATGACGCGGTGCGCCTGAACCTGTGGCGCCCGTGGCGTCATTTGAGCTGGCTGGATGCGTGGAACTGGCAGCGCCGCTCGCGCCGCAATGTTGCCCATCATTATGACCTGTCCGACCGGCTCTACAGCCTGTTTCTCGACGATGACCTTCAATATAGCTGCGGATATTTCGTCGATGCCGATGCGGATCTTGAAGAAGCGCAGGCGGCCAAAAAGGCGCATATCGCATCAAAGCTCGCGCTTCAGTCCGGTCAGCAGGTGCTGGATATTGGCTGTGGATGGGGCGGCCTGGCCCTGTATCTTCACAAGATCGCGGACGTCGACGTGCTGGGGATCACCCTTTCCAAAGCGCAACTCGCCGTGGCCCGCGAGCGCGCGGCGGCGGCCGGTGTCGCGCATCGCGTGCGTTTCGAACTGCTCGACTATCGGGATGTCCGGGGGCGGTTCGACCGGATCGTGTCGGTCGGCATGTTCGAGCATGTGGGGCCGCCGCACTATCGCCGTTTTTTCCAATGCTGCCGCGAACTCCTCCAACCGGAGGGGGTGATGCTGCTGCACACGATAGGGCGCGCCGATGGGCCGGCACCGACCGATCGATGGCTGGCACGCTATATATTTCCGGGCGGCTATGTGCCGGCGCTCAGCCAGATTGCACCAGCGATCGAGAATGCGCGGCTCTGGACAACCGACATCGAGGTTTTGCGGCTTCATTATGCGCATACCCTCATGCACTGGTATCAGCGCACGGTCGCGTCGCGCGCGGCGATCATCGACCTCTATGACGAGCGATTCTTTCGGATGTGGCAATTTTACCTGGCGGGCGCGATAGTCGCGTTCCGGCACGATGCCCATCTCAACTTTCAAATCCAGCTTACCCGCCGCCGCGAAACCCTCCCCATCACGCGCGACTATATGGCTTGAGGGCCCTGTTAGGCTACCCTCCCTTTTGCTTGGAGGGGGTTCCCCGGCCCACGTCCTCGCGCGGTTTGCCCTTGCTGGTGCGCTGGGCAATCGCCCTTGCGCCAGAGAGCACCGGGCCACAGGCGGCGGACTGCGCATCACCCACGTCGATAAAGCTCAGTATCGCCGCAAAGGGCGACAGGAAAGCGCCGAGCGCAAGGCCGGTGCCGGCACGAGCGATGAGTTCCGGACTGATCGGATCGATCGTCGGCTGGGCGAAATACCCGCCCACACCGATTGGCGACTGTCCCGAGAACAGGCTGAATTTCTTGCCATCCGCGCGTACCGCCATGTCGAGGCTCTCGTCCTTGAAGCTGAAGCTGCCTCGTCCGACTATGACGTTCTTGGTCGTATCGATGAGGATGGGGTCGGCCGACGCCACGCCATCACGCACGGTGAATGCGATCAGTCCGCAATTGATCTGGACCGGCTTCTTGAGTTTCTTTTCGAACACTTTCTGGATGAACACGCCAAGGTCGAGTTCCGAAAGCTGGATATTGCGCGTCCACATCGTGCCCCTGGGGATCACCACGGCAATGCGGCCATTGGAGGATGCAAGCGATTTGTGCACCGTGTCGCCGGTGCCGGCCATTTCCAGGCGGCCCTTCAGTATGCCGCTGGTGCCGCTTTCCTCGACGCCCCAGCGCGCCAGCAGCTTGCCCATCGGGGTTGGGGACAGCCGTATGTCATAGCTTGACCGGACGGGCATATTGCGGGCGTTGATGATGATGTCGGACGACAGGAAGCCTCCCGCCATATCGAATGTGAGCGGCGAGAGCTTGAGCAGCGAATGGTCGAGCGACAGTGTCAGGCCGACGTTGGAGATCGGCACTGTCGCTGGGCGGACTGCCCGCACTTTGTAGATCACGTCGGCATCGAAGTTGCGGATCGCTTCGATACGCAGGGGAGCGTCGGGCAGGATACGAGGCGTGCCCCCTTGCTTAACGACCACACCGCCTGCGCCGTGGCTATCGAGGCGTGTCGGATCATAGCCGATGAACGGGCCGGCATCGATCATGTTCAGGCTGTTGGTCGCGATGTCGGCAGTCAGCCGCATGCGATCCTTTGGCATGGCCACCGTCATTCGGCCGCGTATGTCACTATCGCCGAAGACGCCCCGCAAACGCGTGAACCGCCATGTCTTGTCCTGATAGGTCAGCGCCGACCGGATCCTGTACCGCCGGGTCTCCGGCACAGCGATGCCAATGAAGTCGAAAAGGCGGGCCAGATTGCTGCCCCTGACTTGCATATACAGGTCGGCACCCTCGATCTGGGTTGCGCCGGGCAGCGTGCCATTGACGTCTATCACGGTATCGGCCGCATTCGCATGCAGCACCAGTTTGTTCTCCCCGCCCGCGATAGTCTCGTTGGGAGAGAGCAGCCTTCCCGATACGGTGAACGGCCGCGCTCTCAAGGTGCCGTCGCCGGAGAAGATGATCTGGTCGGTAAAGCGCGTATCTTTCGCCGCCAGCGTGTTGATGCCAATGTCCGCGATCAGTTGAACAGCGGGATTGCGGTAGTGGACGGTCGTCGAGGTGGCCCGGCCCTGGACGATTTCCGGCAATTTGAATGGCTTGGGCTTGCGCTGGTCGCCCAAGGTCCAGGTATTGGACTTGCCGTCGCGCGACCATTCGAGATCGGCTGCGCCCTTATCGAGTTCCAGTCGCTTGATCACGCGCTTGCCCAGGATGAGCTTCCCTGTCGAAAGCCTGACCAGCACATGATCGGATTTGAGAAGATGGGGCCTGCTTGCCCATTTCGGGTTGGCAATGGTTAGCCGGTCGGCGACGAACTTTATGTTGATCGGGTCGAAATAGAGTTGGAAATCCCCGGCGACGGCGACTGGGCGATCGGCGAGCTGACTGGCGATCCGCTCGAACGGATGTCGGAGAAACCGTCCCTTGGTGATGTACAGGGTCAGCCAGAGGATGGCGGGCACGGCAAAGATTGCCACTATGATACGGATGATCCAGCGACGACGTCGCGACTTTGAGGCACTGCCTGACGATGCAACTGGCGCAGCCGTTGCCGTGTCGCCTATCGCGGCGGAATCTCGGTTCTTTCTCTCCGGCGTGAAAAAATTCATAGAAAGCCAACGTCGGATGGTGCCAGAGGTTGCGCCTAAGCGCGCGCCTCATCCCACAACGGGAGGCGGCGCCGGGCGCCGCCTCCCGTTTTGATCAATGCCGGGACTCCTGAGCGGTGTCCGGGGCGGATTCCGGGGGTGGGCCGCTTTCGATCGTGATGCGGCGCCGATCCTTTTCCTGCTCGGTCCGCGGCAGCGTCACTGTCAACACGCCCTTGTCGAAATGGGCGTGAATCTGATCGGGATCGACCGATTGCGGCAACTGCAATGAACGCTGGAATGTACCATAGGCGCGCTCGCTGATGTGGCGGGTGTCCTTGGTGTCATCGCGCTCGACTCGCTTCTCGGCCCGGACCGTCAGCACGTCATTGTTGATGGTCACTTCGACGTCCTTCTCTTGCACACCGGGCAGTTCGGCGGTAATGCGGATCTCCTGGTCATTCTGGGTGACATCGATGTTCGGCGAGAGTATGCCGCCCAGTGCTTCGCGCGCATCGTCGAATTCGCGGAACACGTCCTCGAACAGCCGGTTCGCCTGGCGATAGAAGGAGAGGAACGGGCTGGGCGGGTGGAACGGTTCGACCGAACGGGACCGATAGGGTGTAAGTGATTGGTTGGCCATGGCACTCTCTCTCACTCTGCTTGCGTGGTTGATGCTGTCGATCGCGGCGGCGCGGGCAGCCGGCAGGCCCGCTGTTAGGAAGGAAACGCTTTAGTGGGCCGCCTCCACGGAAGGCAGCCCGATCCCCTTTTGCTATCCTTAGTATCCGCATGCCCGCCATCGCCCGGCCCGCGCGATCATGATAGGAAACATCGATAGGCGTCCAAGGTTCCCAACCCTGTGACGAACCGAGGCAGGGCCGGGAGATCCGCCAGGATCATTTCTCGGACGGAACCACTGCTGCCGACAGATGGTTGAGTGACGGCCACATGGCGATGCGCGCGAAACGATTCAGGGCAAGGAGGAATGATCACATGAAGGGCTTTGTCGACAATATCGAGGCGCTGACCGAGGCGAATGATGATTTCCGGCGGGTGCTCTATACCGGCCACAACCTCCAGCTTGTGCTGATGGCGATCCAGCCGGGCGAGGAGATTGGCGAGGAAGTCCACGAAGACCGCGATCAGTTCTTCCGCATTGAAGCCGGCGCGGGCGAGGTCTGGATCGACGGCGTGTGCAACAAGGTGAAGGCCGATGACGGGATCATCGTGCCGCAGGGTGCTCGCCATAATGTGGTATGCTCAGGAAACGAAACGCTGCGTCTCTACACCATTTACGGGCCACCCGAGCATGTTGACGGCACGGTCCACAAGACCTGCACGGACGCCAATGCCGCCCACGAGCATTTTGACGGCAAGACGACTGAGTGACCTGAAGCAGCTGATAGGAATCGGGGCAGGGGGATTAGCTGATGATGGCTCTCATTGACCCGATCCTTCTTGCCCGGATTCAGTTCGCCTTCACGATCAGCTTTCATTTCATCTTCCCGTCCTTCTCGATCGGGCTGGCCAGCTATCTCATGGTGCTGGAGGCACTTTGGCTCCGGACGGGTAATGGCGTGTACGCCAATCTGTATCGTTACTGGCTGAAGATCTTTGCCCTGGCATTTGCCATGGGTGTCGTCTCCGGCCTCGTGATGTCCTATCAGTTCGGCACGAACTGGTCCGTGTTCAGCGACAAGGCGGGGCCGATCGTGGGGCCGCTAATGGCCTATGAGGTGCTGACCGCCTTCTTTCTGGAGGCAGGCTTCCTGGGCGTCATGCTGTTCGGCATAAACAAGGTCGGCAAGGGGCTCCACTTCGCCGCGACTTGCGCTGTCGCAATCGGGACATTCATTTCCGCATTCTGGATATTGTCGGTCAATAGCTGGATGCAGACGCCGGTGGGCTATGAGATCGGTGCCAACGGCCAGTTCCTGCCCGGCCCGAGCTGGATCGCCATCATCTTCAACCCCAGCTTCCCCTACCGGCTGGTCCACACCGTGATCGCCGCCTATCTGACCACGGCGCTGGTCGTGGGGGCGGTCGGGGCATGGCATTTGCTGCGGGACCGGACCAACCCCGGTGCGCGCACGATGTTCTCCATGGCGATGTGGATGGCGGCGCTGGTGGCCCCGGTGCAGATTCTGGCCGGGGACCTGCACGGGCTGAACACGCTGGAGCATCAGCCGGTCAAGGTCATGGCGATGGAAGGCCATTTTCAGAGCCACCCGCGTGGCGCGCCGCTGATCCTGTTGGGCATTCCCAACAGCCGGGAAAAGCGCGTCGACTATGCGCTTGAGATTCCCAAAGCGTCTTCCCTCATCCTCAAGCATGATCCTAATGCGCCCCTCGCCGGATTGGACAGCATCCCCGACAACGAGGAACCGCCGGTGGGGACCGTGTTCTGGGCCTTCCGGGTCATGGTGGGTCTCGGCTTTGCCATGCTCGGGCTGGGCCTGCTCAGCCTGATTGCGCGGGCGCGGGGCCGCCTCTATGACTGGCCGCTGCTCCACCGGCTGGCCATATTGCTCGGCCCTGCCGGCTTCGTTGCAGTCATTGCGGGCTGGATCACAGCGGAGGTGGGGCGCCAGCCCTATACGGTCTATGGATTGCTGCGGACGGCGGACTCGGCCTCTCCTTTGGCGGCCCCGGCCGTGGGCGCATCGCTGGTGGCTTTCGTCTTCGTGTATTTCGCGGTGTTTGGCACTGGTGCCTGGTACATCCTCAAGCTCATGGCCAAGCCGCCCCAGCCGCATGAAAGTGCCGAGCCGATAAGCCATGGACCGATCCGCAGCGCGGGCATCACGCCAGCATCCGCCCTTGAAGGTGGCCAGCCATGATCGACATCGATCTGACCGTCGTCTGGGCCGGGATCATCGCATTCGCCGTTGCCGCCTATGTGGTGATGGACGGGTTCGATCTGGGCATCGGCATTCTCTTCCCCTTCTTCAAGGTCGGCGCCGAGCGGGACAAGGCGATGAACAGCATCGCGCCGGTATGGGACGGCAACGAGACCTGGCTTGTGCTGGGCGGAGGCGGGCTGATGGCGGCGTTCCCATTGGCCTATGCCATCATCCTGCCCGCGCTTTACGCGCCCCTGATCACAATGTTGCTCGGGCTGGTGTTCCGGGGCGTGGCCTTTGAGTTCCGCTGGCGCGACCCAGGGCACCGACGGTTCTGGGACATGGCCTTCTTCGCTGGTTCGATCGTCGCCACCTTTGCTCAGGGCATTACGCTCGGTGCGCTGCTGCAGGGGATCAGCGTCAGCGGCCGCGCCTATTCCGGCGGCTGGTGGGACTGGCTGACGCCCTTTTCGCTGCTGACCGGCATCAGCCTGATCGTCGGCTATGCCTTGCTGGGAGCAAGCTGGTTGATATGGAAAACCAGCGGCGGGCTGCAGGATGATGCGCGCCGCTACGGGCAGCCGCTGACGATCGGCCTGCTGGTCGCCATCGCTGCGGTGAGCGCCTATACGCCCTTCCTCGAGGCAAAATATCATGAGCGCTGGTTCAAATTCCCCGGCCTCCTGGCCACCGTCCCTGTGCCCCTTCTCGTTATGCTGACCGGATTCCTCCTTTGGCGGTCCATCGGCGGCGGCAAGCGGGACGGCTTGCCCTTTCTGCTGACGCTGGTGCTTTTCGGCTTGTCGATGGCGGGTCTTGCGATTTCGATCTGGCCGGATGTCATCCCCGGCCGCGTCAGCATCTGGGCAGCGGCCGCGCCCGAGCGCAGCCAGATGTTCATGCTGGTGGGCGCGGCCATCATGGTGCCCGTCATTCTGGTCTATACGGGGTGGGCCTATTGGGTTTTCCGGGGCAAGGTGGATGAAACCGGATACCACTGAACCCGGACCGCTCTGGCAACGCCTCGCCTGGTTTGTTGCCATCTGGGCGGGCAGCGTTCTGCTCCTCGCGGTGGTCGCGTGGATCCTGCGCATGGCGATCGGATCCTAGCGACGCGCGCTGGAACCAGTGGGTTCATTGTCGCGTTAACTGGTCGCGACAAAAGACATTCGGAAGGAGCGCGGCGGTGGTGACCGGCCGGCACCATCAGATCGGTATCCAGGACGTCCTTGGCGGCGAGCCTCCGATTTTCCTGATCCATTGGATGGGCGGCTGATCTCGGCCCACGCGGGAGATACGAGGCATGGCGGCGCGAGCATATTGGCAGGGACAAATCCGGTTGGCGCTGGTGTCCATTCCGGTGGAAATCTATGCGGCGACCAAATCGGGCGCTTCGATCGCCTTTCGCCAGATCCACGAACCCTCGGGCAAGCCGATCAAATATGAGAAGGTCGTGCCGGGCATTGGCGCGGTCGACACGGATGAGATCCTCAAGGGTTTCGAGTATGAGAAGGGTCATTATGTGCTGCTCTCGCCCGAAGAAATCGAGGCGGTGAAGCTGGAGAGCAAAAAGACCCTCGAACTTACCCAGTTCGTCGACGCCGACGAGATCGACGTCCTCTATTATGACAAGCCCTATTATGTCGTGCCTGCCGACGACCTGGCGGAAGAAGCCTATGTGGTGCTGCGTGAAGCGCTCAAGCGCAGCAGGAAAGTGGGGCTCGGCCAGCTTGCCATGCGCGGGCGCGAATATTTCGTGAGCCTCAAGCCCTGCGGTCGCGGCATGGTGATCGAGACGCTGCGCTATGCCGACGAGGTCAATCGCGCCACCGGCTATTTCCGCGACATCGGCGATGCGGAGCCTGACCCCGATCTGCTCGACCTGGCGCAAACTTTGATCGAGAAGAAGACCGCGGCCTTCGACCCCAGCGAGTTTCATGACCGCTATGTCGACGCGCTGAAGGCGCTGGTGGAGAAGAAACGCAAGGCCAAGGGCCGCAAGATCATCGAAGAGCCCGAGGAGGCTCGTCCTGCCGCTTCGAATGTCATCGACCTGATGGCGGCGCTCAAGAAATCGCTCGAAAAGCCGGACGAAACGCCGACAGCACGGAGGAAAGTTCCAGCCAAGCCCGCCGCCGCCAAAAAGCCCGCGCCGCGCAAAAGGGCGTAAGCCATGGCTCGCTCCGCCGATCCGCTCGCCGCCTATAATGCCAAGCGCGACTTCACCAAGACCGCCGAACCTGCCGGCAAGCAGGCGGAGTCGCGGGGCAACAGCTTCATGGTCCAGAAACATGATGCGAGTCGACTGCACTATGACTTTCGGCTCGAGCTTGATGGCGTGCTCAAGAGCTGGGCGGTGACAAAGGGGCCGAGTCCCGATCCGGGCGACAAGAGGCTGGCGGTCAGGACCGAGGATCATCCGCTGAGCTATGCCACGTTCGAGGGGACCATTCCCAAGGGCGAATATGGCGGCGGCACGGTGATGCTGTGGGACCGGGGTATCTGGAAGCCGGTGGGCGGCAAGGACCCGCGTAAAACACTGGCGCAGGGGCATCTCCACTTCACGCTCGAAGGCCAGCGGATGAAGGGTGAGTGGTTGCTGGTGCGCCTGAAACCACGCCCCGGCGAGAAGGGCGAGAACTGGCTGCTGCGGAAGATCGAGGACGAATATGCCGGCGGGTCCGACGAGCTGGTGGCGCGGGAACTCACCAGTATCAAGACCGGTCGAACGATGGCGGAGATTGCGTCCGATGCGCCGCCAACCTCGCTCAAGGGCAAGCGTGGCAAGGCCTTCGACGCCGCCATGGCCAAGGCCGACGAGCTTGCGCCTGGGCCCAAGGCAGCACCAAAGCGCGCGGGCCGACTTCCGGCCTTCCAGGCGGTGCAGCTCGCCACGCTCGTCGATCATGTGCCGACCGGCAATGGCTGGCTCCACGAGATGAAATATGACGGCTATCGCTGCCTGCTCGGGGTCGGTGGAGGCAAGGCGAAGATTTACACCCGCACGGGGCTCGACTGGACGGACAAGTTTTCCCAGATCGCCGAAAGTGCGCGCAATCTGCCCGCCGCACTCATCGATGGCGAGATCGTCATGCTGGGCGACAAGGGGGCACCCAATTTCTCGGCGCTTCAGGCGGCGCTCAAGGATGGCCGGCAAGGCTTCACATTTTTCGCGTTCGACCTGCTGGCGCTCGATGGCGAGGATCTGACCGAGCTGCCCAATATCACGCGCAAGGAAAAGCTTGCCGCATTGCTCAGGCGCGCGGAGCCGCCGATCGTCTACGCCGAACATGTGTTCGGATCGGGCGAGAAGCTATATGACGCCATGTGCCGGGGCGGGCACGAGGGCGTTGTCTCGAAAAAGGCGGATGCGCCTTATCGTGGAGACCGGACAAAGGCGTGGCTCAAGGTCAAGTGCACGCGGCGGCAGGAGTTCGTCATTCTGGGCTGGATGCCGAGCAGCGCCAGCGGCCGCAGCCTGCGGTCGCTGATCCTGGGGCTCTATGACGCGGACGGACTGCGCTATGCGGGCAAGGTCGGCACCGGCTTCAACGCGCGCAACATCGAGGCGCTCATGGCCAGGCTGCGCAGGCTGGAGCGTAAATCCGCGCCGACATCCGTGCCTCTAGCGGAGACCAGGGGCGCACATTGGGTAAACCCGAAGCTTGTCGCCGAAGTCGCCTTCGCCGAGTTCACCGCGGATGGCGTGGTGCGCCATGCGAGCTTTCTGGGACTGCGCGATGACAAGCCAGCCGATAATGTAACCCAGGAGGTGGCTACTGTGGCTCCGGTCGCAACATCCCACATCAAGATCAGCCATCCCGACCGTCTCATCTTTCCGGAAGCCAAGGTCACCAAGGGCGATCTTGCCGCCTATTATCTGGCGCTGGGTCCCGCCATGGCGCCCTGGGCGCTCAATCGCCCGATCAGCCTGGTGCGTTGCCCGCAGGGCCGCGCGAAGAAATGCTTCTTCCAGAAGCATGATGCGGGCAGTTTCGGCGATGCCATGGGGCATGTCGACGTGCGGGAGAAGGATGGCAGCGTTGAGCCCTATCTCTACGCGGCCGATATCGACGGCCTGATCGCATGCGTGCAGATGGGAACGATCGAATTCCATGGCTGGGGATCGTCGGTGCCCGATATCGAGAAACCCGATCGGATGGTCTTCGACCTCGATCCCGATCCGTCCGTTGGCTTCGAGGCGGTAAAGCGGGCCGCGAGCGACATGCGCACGATGCTGGAGGAGATGGGACTGGTGACTTTCCCGATGCTCTCCGGCGGCAAGGGCATTCATGTCATCGTTCCTCTCTCACCCGATGCCGAGTGGCCCGTGGTCAAGGATTTCGCCCAACGGTTCGCCCTCGCGCTGGCCGAGGCAGAGCCCGAGCGTTTCATCGGCACCATGTCCAAGGCCAAGCGCAAGGGCCGGATTTTCGTCGACTGGCTCCGCAACCAGCGCGGCGCCACCGCCATCCTCCCCTATTCGGTCCGTGCGCGCGAGCATGCGCCGGTCGCCGCGCCGGTTGCATGGTCCGAGCTGGGGGACATTACCGACCCGGCAATGTTCACGCTCAAGGATCAGGACGCCCTTCTTGAGCGTGCAAGCAGCCGCAGCCTTTCGGGTTGGGGTACGGCCCAGCAGGCACTCCCCGACCGCTAGCGGACCGCAACTCAGGAGTGATGCGATGACAGCACGAGATCCGATGATTCATGAAGACCCGCTGCCCGGACATGAAAGCCGGCTTGAGCCGAAGCCTGACTGGGAGCCGCGCTATCGTGGCTCCGATCGCCTGAAGGATAAAATCGCGGTGATCACCGGCGCCGACAGCGGGATCGGACGCGCGGTCGCCGCCCTTTATGCGCGCGAGGGCGCGGATATTGCGATCCTCTACCTGTGCGAACATGACGATGCCGCCATGACCAGGCGGATCGTTGAGAACGAGGGCCGCGCGGCGATCACCATAGCGGGCGATATTGGCGATCCGGCATTCTGCACCGACGCGATCCGGCAGGTGATGCAACGTTTCGGGCGGATCGATATTCTCGTCAACAATGCCGGCGAGCAGCATCCTGACGAGGATATCACTGACATCACAGAGGAACAGCTGCGTCGAACATTCCAGACCAATATCTTTGGCATGTTCTTCCTGACCCAGGCAGCGCGCCCGCATCTGGGGGAGGGTGCGGCGATCATCAACTGCACCAGTGTGACCATGTATCAGGGTTCAAAGGCGCTGCTCGATTATTCCAGCACCAAGGGCGCGATCACGGCCTTCACACGCAGCCTTTCGGAAAACCTCATCGACAAGGGCATTCGCGTCAACGCAGTTGCGCCGGGGCCGATCTGGACGCCGCTCAACCCTTGTGGTGGGGCGCCGCCTGAGAAGATCACGCATTTCGGCGAGAAGACGCCGATGGGTCGCCCCGGCCAACCCAATGAGGTGGCGCCGAGCTTTCTGTTCCTTGCCTGCGAGGATGCCAGCTATATGTCGGGGCAGGTGCTCCATCCCAATGGCGGGACGATCGTCAATGGTTGAGGCCTGGAAAAACGCCCCAGCTAGTCCTTTGCCAGCAGCCGCGCGGCGGCCAACGGTCCCCCGCCCGAGGTCGCGACCGCGACCCGTGGGTGCCCCGGTGTCTGCCGCGCACCAGCGGTTCCGCGCAACTGCGTCACCGCTTCATGGGCGAAACCGAAACCGTGCAAGCGGCCCCCGCCGAGCTGACACCGCAGGCTTTGTCCGGTCGATCGCGAAGGAGACGGGACGCTGGGGCATCACTTGCAACGCCATTTCCCTGTCAACGCTGGAGCCGCCGATGGGCGAGGAACAGTTGGCGCGCTTCATGGAAAGCGACCAGGTCAAGGCGCAACTTTCACGCTATACCATCCGCCGCTTTGGCAAGCCGGATGACGTCGCGGGACTGACCACATTTCTCTGCTCGGACGCCGCATCCTGGATCACGGGCCAGACCTATCCGCTCAACGGCGGATACAATTTTGCCACCTGATCAAGAGCGGCCAAATTTCGATAGTGTTTTCCATATGCTGGGGGGGCGGGTCCAAACGCGGCTGGATGTAATCGCGTTGGACCGGGCGAACTTGAACGCCTATGCGTTGACGAAAGAAGGCGTGCGTCGCTACGGGTCGTAATAAAAGTGTAATATTGGGAGCCCCCCGTTCGCCAAATCGCTGCCTTGCCATACCAGTCCATGGGTGATGCACTCGATGCACCCGTGCGCATCATGCTGGTCACCTCGCGCGAAACCAAACGCTGGGTTCTGCCAAAGGGCAATCCGGTCAAGGGACTCGCGCCGCATACGGCTGCCGCGCGCGAAGCGGCGGAGGAGGCCGGTGTGCTGGGTGCGGCCTGTCCAACGCCGCTCGGCGCCTATCGCTATCGCAAGAAACTTCGGAACGGCGCGTCGCGCATGGTCGATGTCGATGTCTTTCCGTTCGCTGTCACGACCGAACTCGACCAATGGGTAGAGCAGCACGAGCGTGAGCGGCGCTGGTTTTCGCTTGGGGATGCGGCCAATGCCGTCGACGAGTCCGATCTGCGCGATCTGATTCGCAGCTTCCGGGCATCGGAATTCAATAATCTATCGCGCGGGGGCAAACTTCTGGCCAGCGCACGGAACGTAAAAGCGGGGTTCAGAATGTTTCATTGGTTTCAGGCACTTTTGCCTAGACAGGGCAATTTCTTCGCCCTGTTCGAAGCGCATGCGGTCACCCTGAATCATGGCAGCGCGGCACTTGCCCGGCTGCTGAAGGGCGGACCGACGATGCAGGATCATATCCGGGAGATCATCGAACGGGAGCAGGAAGCGGACAATATCATCCGTGAGGTGCTGCAGACCGTCCGCCGGACCTTCCTGACCCCCTTTGATCGCGGTGCGATTACCAGCCTGATTTCGGCGATGGATGATGCCATCGACCAGATGCAGAAGACGGCGGGCGCGATCAGCCTTTATGAGGTCAAGGAATTCGAACAGGAAATGCAGGACATGGCGGCCATCATCGTCGACTCTGCCCGACTGATCGCCGAAGCGCTGCCGCTGCTGCGTAACATCCACGCGAATGCGGGGCGCCTGCACGAATTGACCGAGAGGCTTGTCCGGATGGAAGGGCATGCCGACGACATTCATGCCGCAGGGCTCAAGAGGGCATTCAAGGCCGACGGCGAGACCCATACCCTGCGCTTCATTGTCTCTCGCGAAATATACAGCCATCTTGAAAAGGTCGTGGACCGGTTCGAGGATGTGGCGAACGAGATCGACGGTCTCGTGATCGATCACGCCTGAGTCGCAGGCAGATGTCCAGCACCATTCTTGCGCTGCCATTGCTTGTCGCGCTTGTCGCGCTGGCGCTCGCCTTCGATTTTCTGAATGGGCTGCACGATGCTGCAAATTCGATCGCGACGGTCGTATCGACGCGCCTGCTCTCGCCGGTCCATGCGGTCCTGTTTGCAGCCTTTTTCAACTTCGCAGCCTATTGGGGGTTCGGCCTCAAGGTCGCGGAAACAGTCGGAAAGGGCATAATCGACAAGGATATCGTCAACCCGCAGGTGATCTTTGGCGCGCTGGTCGGCGCTATGTTCTGGAACGTGGTCACATGGTGGAAAGGCATTCCTTCCTCCTCCAGCCATGCGCTGATTGGTGGCCTGGTGGGAGCGGGTACCGCCCGAGCCGGCCTTGATGCGATCGTCTGGCCTGGCGTGCTCCAGACCGCATCGGCCATCGTGCTATCGCCAACCATGGGCCTGGTGCTGTCGATGTTCCTGGTGCTGGCCACGTCGTGGTTCCTGATGCGCGTGAGCTCCAACCGTGCCGAAGGTATTTTCAAGAAGCTCCATCTGGTATCCTCGGCCGCCTATTCCCTCGGCCACGGCGCCAATGACGCACAGAAGACGATGGGCATCATCGCGGTGCTGCTCTATTCACAGGGCATGCTGGGCGGGACATTCCACGTCCCAGGCTGGGTCGTGATCTGCTGCTACGTCGCGATGGGGCTAGGGACGCTTTCGGGCGGCTGGAAGATCATCGAGACCATGGGTACGCGCATCACCAAGCTTTCCCATCATCAGGGTTTCTGCGCATCCGCCGGCGGCTCGATCATGCTGTTTGCGGCGTCGTCCATCGGCGTCCCTGTGTCCACGACGCACACCATCACCGGATGCGTGGTGGGTGTTGGCGCAGCCCGGCGGGCGTCGGCGGTGCGATGGGGCGTCGCGCACCGCGTGGTGATGGCGTGGCTGATCACGATACCGGCTTCCGCCCTGGTGGGCGCCCTGTTCTATGAGTTGACCCGGCTGTTTTAGTCCGCTGCCTGCTTGACCGGCCGAACACCCTCCAGCGCTTTTGAAAAGCACTGGCGCCACCAGATTACGTCCTCGCGCTTCACATTCTCCATCATCGGTTGCCAGCGCGCGATCCGCTCTTCCCGGCTCATCATCAGCGCGGTGGCGATGGCATCGGCCACTTCCTCCGGGCTGTGCGGATTGACCAGCAGGGCGTCGGTGAGTTGCTCGGCGGCGCCCGCAAAACGGGACAGGATGAGAACGCCCGGGTCGGCCGGGTCCTGCGCCGCGACATATTCCTTGGCCACGAGATTCATCCCATCGCACAATGGGGTGACGAGTCCGATGCTCGCTGCACGATACATGCCGGCCAGCTGATCGCGCGGATAGCCCTTGTTGACATAGCGCACGGGCACCCATTGGGCATCGGCGAATTCGCCATTTATGCGGCCGGAAAGCCCATCGAGGGCGGCGCGGATCTCCTGGTAGCTCAACACTTGCTCGCGCGAGGGCGGCGCGATCTGAAGCAGGAATAGCTTGCCGTGCAGGTCGGGCCGGGCCGCCAGCAGCCGCTCATAACCGAGGAATCGCTCCTGCAGGCCCTTGGAGTAATCGAGCCGGTCGACCCCGATCAGCATCGTGCGGCCGTTTGCGCTCTCCAGCATCATGTCATGGGCTTCGCGCGCGACCGGCCCATCCGCCGCTTGCTTGAACTCGGCGAAATCGATCCCGATCGGACAGGCGACGACCCGCACCTGCCGCTCGCCATAGGTAATGACGCCGTCCGCCTCGACGGTGGCCTCCATCTGTCCCTGCACATATTCGAGGAACGCATCGCGCCAGTCGCCCGTCTGGAATCCGATCACGTCATAATCGAACAAGGATTCAACCAGTTCGCGGTGGGTCGGCAGTGACATCAGCAGCCGCATCGGCGGCCACGGAATGTGGAGGAAAAAGCCGATCCGGTTCCGGCATCCGCGCATCCGCAATTCCCGGCCGAGCGGCATCAGGTGATAGTCGTTCACCCAGATCAGGTCGTCCTCGTCGATCAGCGGGGTTACGGTATCGGCGAAACGCTCGTTCACCCGCGCATAACCGCCGGCAAAGCCGCGCTCGAATTCCGCGAGGTCGAGCCGGTAGTGGAAGAGGGGCCAAAGCGTGCGGTTCGCATAGCCATTATAATATTCGTCGATATCCTGCGCTTCCAGGTCGATGGTTGCAGTGGCGACGCCGAAATTTCGCTGGAAATTGATATGGCCCGTGAACGTCTCCGTCTCCTCGCCGGACCAGCCGAACCAGATGCCGTTGCTCTCCCGCAGCGCCGCGGTCAACGCGACTGTCAGGCCGCCCTGATTGCCGGTGCCATCGCCGGATGGCGGCGAGACGCGGTTGGAGATAATGATCAGGCGGCTCATCGAACGGAGCTCCAGGGTTTGCTGAGCAGGGACGCGCAGTTGATCAGGCCGACCAGCGAATAGGTCTGCGGATAATTGCCCCACAGCTCGCCCGTGAGGAGGTCGATATCCTCGGACAGGAGGCCGGCCGCGGTTCTGCGGGACAGCATTTCCTCGAACAGCACCCGCGCATCGGCAATCCTGCCGGTCGCGTGCAAGGCTTCGATCAGCCAGAAGGTGCAGACGTTGAAGGCGCTCTCCGGCAAGCCAAAATCATCCTCGGTCGCATAACGCAACATGTACGATCCGCGCCGCAAGCCTTGTTCTACGGCTTCAAGCGTGCCGCGGAAACGCGGGTCGTCCGGCGCCAGGAAGCGCAGGTCGAGCAGCTGGATCAGGCTGGCGTCAAGATTATCCGCGCCGAACGTGGCGGACAGTCTGCGTGTGCCTTCCCGCCAGGCGGCGCTGATGATGGTTTCGTGGATCCTGGCGCCGCGCTCCTCCCAGAAGATTTGCCGCTCCTCCAGTCCCAGTTGCTCCGCAGCCTTGGCCAGCCGGTCGCATGCTGCCCAGCACATGGCGGCGGAATAGGTGTGCACATGGCTTCGGGTGCGCAGTTCCCACAGGCCGGCATCCGGCTTGTCATATGCGTGCCAGGCGCGCTCCCCGACGCGTTCCAACGCGCGAAAGTCCTCCTTGCCCGCCATGCGATAGAGGCGCTGGTCGAAAAATGCCTGAGCGTTTGACAGCACGATCTGGCCATAGGCATCGTGCTGAATTTGGTCATAGGCTTGGTTGCCGACCCGCACCGGACCCATGCCGCGATAGCCGTTGAGCCCGGTCTCGATCCGCTCCTCGAGGCGCGCTTCACCGCCCACGCCATAGAGGGGCTGGATATGCCCGCCTTTCGCGTTGTCGACGATGTTGCGCAGATATTCGAGATAGGATTCCAGGACGTCCAGTGCACCGAGGCGATTGAGGGCCTGAATGGTATAATAGGCGTCGCGGATCCAGCAGTAGCGATAGTCCCAGTTGCGTCCCGAGTTCGCATGTTCGGGGATGGACGTGGTCAGCGCCGCGACGATCGCACCGGATTCCTCGTGCTGGCACAGCTTGAGGGTAATCGCCGACCGGATGACGGCATCCTGCCATTCAAACGGTATCGCCAGGCCGCGCACCCAATGCCGCCATTCCTTGATCGTCAAGTCGAGCATTTCCTCGACGGTCGTCTGGATATCGCCGTCGAAGCTCTCGTCCGGTCCCAAGAAGAAATAGAGCGGGCGCTCGACCCGGAACAGGCGCTCATCCTCGACCCATCCCACCGGCGCGGTCGTGGACAGACGCAGCGTCATGGGGCCGAGCAAATAGCGGACGTGGTTCGAGCCCCGTGTCCGGGCCGCATTCCGGCTCCCCCAATCGCGCGCTGGACGCAGGCGGATGCGAATGCGGGGACTGCCGACGACCGGCCGGACGATCCGAATAAAGCAAACCGGCCGGTAGGTCCGGCCCCGCCGCTGGAATCGAGGGCAGAAGTCGATGACCTGGACCGCGTTGCCATCCGCATCCTCGTGGCGTGTCTCTAGGATCGGCGTGTTGCGCAGATAGCGCTGGGAGGTCCTAACGCAATCTTCCAGATCGATCTCCCAGAAGCCGCGTGCGCCTTCCGCTCCGCGTGGACTGTCGTCGAGAAGCGAGCAGAATAGCGGGACGCCGTCGACGCGCGGCACGCAGGCCCAGCTAAAACGCCCGGCGCGGTCCACCAGTGCGGAAACCTGGCAATTGCCGATGGGCCAAAGATCGAGAGTCGCTGTCATCGGCTATATTCGGCAAGCCAGGCCCGCACCGCGCTTGGTCCCGCAAGGTTGAAATTGGCGGCGGTGGCGCGGCTGCGCCCGACAAGGACAGCGGAGCCGCCCAGTTCGATAGCGGCCTCGAAGGCTGGCTCGTCCGTCAGGTCGTCGCCCAGAAAAACCGGCCGGGTGCCTGCCATCGGCGGGCGCTGCATCAAACGCCGGAGGGCCACGCCCTTGTCGCTGCCGGGCACGCGCAGTTCCACAACCCTGTCGCCGTTTTGCAGGGCGAGACCGGTTTCGTCCGCAAGCCCGCGCGCCAGTGCACGGGCCTGTTCCTCGCAATCGGCTGCCATGCGGTAATGAAGAGCGACGCCGAAGCTCTTGATTTCAGTCAACGTACCTGGATGGCGCTCCGAAAAGCTCTCGAACCGCCGTGCGACATGTTCGAGCTCCGGCGGCCGGACAGGATGGGCCGAAACACCTTGCCAGCGATGTTCGCTGCCATGACTGCCGGACACGGCCAGCACGTCCATCTTCTGACCGAACAAAGTGTCGATCTGCGCAATCGAACGACCACTGATCAGGGCGACGCGTCCCTCCAGCCGTTCGGCCACCACAAGCAGCAATGGGAGCAGTGCCGGTTCCACGACCACCGCGTCCGGCCGCTCGGCAATGTCGACAAGCGTACCGTCGAAATCGAGGAATAAACTGGCTCCATTCAGCAAGGAAAGAGGCGGGTAGGGCAAATCTCGCGGCATGCAGGCGATCGACATCAAAACCTCCGGACCAGGCCGCACCGGCGGATGGCCTCGTAACAACCAGCAGGGGGCAGGAAATGTTGCAAACAACGGACCAGCACCACCGCAGGCGCGACGAAGCGTTGCATTGACAGCGGGGCCGTGAGGGTGGGCCGGATTATCGCATGTAAATCCAAGCGCTTGAACTGGCGGACAGGGTGGGATTCGAACCCACGGTGAGCTTGCACCCACGGCGGTTTTCAAGACCGCTGCCTTAAACCACTCGGCCACCTGTCCGGCATGTCAGTCGGCGACTGCGCGCCAGATGGTCGCTAGAGCATCTGGCGCCAGCGGGGCAAGACGAAATGATCTATTTGGGTTGCTCTCGGGATGAAGCGCGACAAAATCACCCGGACCATGGCGCTTGTGCTTTCGTTCCGGCCTCAAGCTGTGCAACATAGGCCATGGCTAGCGGACAGGGCATGGCGGCGCGACTACGGACGGCGGGGATATGCGCCCTCGTGTTGGCGGTCAGTGCGGCGCGGGCCCAGATGCCCGGCGGCGCGGAGGTCGCGGCCGCACCCTTTCCGGTCCGGGCGCAACCGGCTGACAATGCCTTTGCGGCCTATCTGGGGAGCGTGCGCGCCAAGGCGATCGCACAGGGCATCCGTCCCTCGACCATCGATGCGGCTTTTGCGGGCCTGACGCCCAATCCGCGCGTCATCGCGCTTGATCGGGACCAGCCTGCCGGCCCGCTGGATTCGCCGATACCGGATTTCGAACCCTATCGGCGGAGCCATGTGGATGCCGCCCGGATTGAGCGTGGGCGGGCGGTCTATGCCGCCAATCGTGGTCGCCTTTCCGCCATCGAACGCGAGACGGGCGTGCCGGAATCGATCATGGTCGCGATCTACGGCCATGAATCCAACTATGGCAGCTACACTGGAAATTTCGACCTGATCCGCTCGCTCGCAACGCTTGCCTATGAGGGGCGTCGCCGGGCACTGTTCGAGCCGGAGCTGATCGCCAGTATCCGCATGCTCGACAACGGCATTCCGCGATCGCGGCTGGTCGGAAGCTATGCCGGGGCGACCGGATACCCCCAGTTCCTGCCATCCGTTTACCTGCGCGCGGCACGCGACGCCGACGGCGATGGCCGGGCGGATATCTGGTCGAGCGAGGCGGACGCGCTGGCTTCAATCGCCAACTATTTCAAGCGTGCGGGCTGGAGGCGGGGCGAGCCGTGGGGCGTCGCAGTCGCCGTGCCGCAATCCTTTGACCGCGCGCGTGTCGTCAACCGGACCATGCCGCCACGCTGCCCGCGCGTGTTCGAACGGCATAGCCGGTGGCTCAGCATGGCGGAATGGCGGGCTATGGGGATCATGCCGGTCAGTGGCCGGATCCTTCCGGACCATGTCATGGCGACGTTGCTCGAGCCGGACGGCCCGGGCAGGACCGCCTATCTGCTGACAAGCAATTATCGTGTCATACTGGATTACAACTGCTCGAATTTTTACGCATTGTCGGTGGGGCTGTTGGCAGATGCCGTTGAGAATTGACCGGTTCATTCTCGTGGCGGGATGGGCGGCGCTCGTGGGTTGCGCGCTGGTGGACGGGGCGAGCCAGGCGAGCGGGCCAGGAGATCCTCCGGCCACGATTGGCGATCCCTACAGCATAGACGGGGTTCAATATCGTCCGGCTGACGTCATGAACTCGGACGAGGTCGGTTATGCCGGATTCACCGGAACCGGGAATGGCGTGACCGCCATGCACAAGACACTGCCGATACCGAGCTATGTCGAAGTCACCGCCTTGGCGAACGGACGAACGGTCCTGGTCCGGGTCGACGCACGCGGGCCGCGTGCCAATGACCGGCTGATCGACCTCTCCTGCGGCGCCGCGCGGCAATTGGGCCTGACCGGCATGGCGTCAGCGCAGGTCCGGGTCCGCCGGGTCAATCCGCCAGTGCAGGAACGCGGGGCGCTTGACGCAGGCCGCGAGGCGGCGGAGCGGCTGCCGACGCCGGCGCCACTGCTGGCAGCACTGCGCAAGAAGCTCACGCCGGCGCCGCAATCCGTATCGCCTGGCGCGGCCGGTAACTGCGGCGTTCCGCCGGCTACTGGAGCAGCGGTTTCGGTCGCAAGAATCGCCGAGACGCCGCCAGCCCCGCCAGCCAGCACGCGCCAGGTTCCCCCCGCAGTAGCTTCCAAACCATCGCCGGCGCAAAAGGAAGCAGCGCAATCTGAGGGTGGTTTCATCGTCGAGGACGGAAGTCCGCCCAGGCATGGCCCCGCGCCAACAGCAGCAGGTAGATTCGCGATACAGATCGCCGCCACGGGCGATCGCGCCAAGGCAACTCAGCTGGCGAGAAGGGTGGGCGGACATGTCGAGGCGGCGGGCAAGGTCTACCGGGTTCGCCTCGGACCCTTTGCCGATGAAACGCGTGCCCGGGCTGCTTTGAACGCAATCCGTGCGAAGGGCTTTGCAGATGCCCGCATGGTTACTAATGGGGGACGCTAACCCGTTTGGCTCACTCAACCCTGGACGACTCATGACGCCTTTTTCATCGCGTAATATTGCCTGTCTTGTTGCCCTTGCGGTGCTGCCGTCGGGGGCATCCGCGCTGGATGCGCCAGCTTATGATTCGGCGGCGCAGGTCGCCTATATGGTCGATCTCTCGTCGGGAAAGGTGCTGTATGCCCGGGAAGCCGACCGCGAGATCGCCCCCGCCTCCATGGCCAAGATGATGACGGCCCACGTCGCTTTTCGGCTCATCCAGCAGGGGCGGTTGAAGCTCGACCAGAAGTTCACCGTGCGGCCGGAAACCTGGCAGAAATGGCATGGCGCCGCCGCCGGTTCGACCATGTTCCTGAGCCCCAATGAGCAGGTTTCTGTGGAAAATCTGCTGCACGGCATCGTGACTCTGTCCGGCAATGATGCCTGCGTCGTGCTGGCCGAGGGGATTGCCGGAACCGAGCCGGCCTTTGTCCAGATGATGAATGCGGAAGCGAAGCGCATGGGCCTGACCCACAGCCGCTTTGGCACCTCCAATGGCTGGCCTGATGAGGGCGTCACCAAGGTCACGGCGCGCGACCTTGCAACGATCGCCAAAATGACGATCGAGCAAACGCCGGATCTCTATCGCAAATTCTACGCGACCACCGCCTTCACCTGGGGCCGCACGATGGGCGGGACGGATATTACCCAGGCGAACCGCAATCCTATCCTGGGCAAGGTTGCGGGAGCCGATGGCCTGAAGACCGGACATACCGAGGAGGCCGGCTATGGCTTTACCGGATCGGCGGAACAGAATGGCCGCCGGATTATCATGGTTGTCGCCGGCCTGCCGACCTATAATGGCCGGATCGAAGAATCGGTCAAGTTCATGGACTGGGGCTTCAGAGCCTGGCGGTCGGTGCCCCTGTTCCGCAAGGGCGCGCAGGTCGAAACGGCGGATGTGCAGGGCGGAAATGCTCGTAGAATCGCGCTGGTCGCACCCCAAAATCTTGCGGTGACACTGCCGGCCGCAGCGTCCGGCGACGTGAAGGTGAGCGTTGTCTACGAGGGGCCGATCAAGGCGCCTGTCGCCAAAGGCCAGGAGATCGCGCATCTGCTGGTGCGAACGGCGGACGGCGATGTCCAGACCATGCCTCTCGTCGCGGCGAGCGATGTCGCCAGCGTGGGCGTGTTCGGACGGCTATGGAACGGCTTCGTGTCGTTGTTTGCCTAAAAGGATATGCGCGGGCGCTTTATCACGTTTGAGGGTGGCGAGGGGGTCGGCAAGTCGACCCACGCGCAGGTCCTGTATGACGCGCTGAAAGCCAGGGGCATCGAGGTGGAACTGACCCGGGAGCCGGGAGGGAGCGAGGGCGCCGAGGCCATTCGCAAGCTTCTGCTCGACGGTACGGAGGACCGGTGGGGTGTCCGCGCCGAAACCTTGCTCTTTGCCGCTGCTCGCGCCGATCATGTCCGGCGCAAGATCCAGCCTGCGCTCGCGGAAGGCCGCTGGGTGATCTGCGACCGCTACATAGACAGCAGCCGTGCCTATCAGGGCGGCGCTGGCCTGATTTCGGACGAGGACATCATGATCCTGCACAATTTTGGCAGCCGCGGCCTCATGCCGGACAGGACGATATTGCTCAGCGTGCCGGTTTCCGAGGCCTATGAACGGGTGGCACGGCGCGATGGTCTCAACAGCGATCGCATCGCCAGCCGTTCCGACGACTATCATGCGGAAGTAGCCATGACTTTCCTCACCATCGCCCAGTCCGAGCCGAAGCGGGTCCGCGTAGTCGACTCCAGTGGTACGGTGGAAGAGGTGAGCGCCAGGATCATGGCGACACTCGCCGATTATCTTAAATGAGAGCTTGGCTCAAATGACCATATGGCGAGGGCAGGACCGGGCGATTGCCGCTCTGCTCGGCGCGATCGACGCGGAACGGCTGCATCATGCCTGGCTGCTGGGCGGTGCCATGGGCCTGGGCAAGGGCGGATTGGCGCGGGAGTTCGCCAAGCTATTGCTCGGGGCGGGCAAGGGTGGGTCGACGGGCGGCAAGATGCCGGAATTGCCGATCGACGACCCGGTCGTGCGCCTTGTCGATGCCGGGACCCATCCTGACCTGGTGGTCCTCGAACGCCTGGTGAGGGAGAAGAAGAAGGGCGAAGAGGGGAGCCTCGCGCGCAATATCACCGTCGACCAGATCCGCGGATTGTCGCACTTTCTCCATCTCGCGCCGTCCATGGCGCGGCGGCGGGTCGTGATCATCGATACCGCTGACGAACTGGAACGGGGGGCGGCCAACGCGCTCCTCAAGAATCTGGAGGAGCCGCCACGCGACACCATATTCCTCCTCGTCAGCCATGCGCCGGGGCGATTGCTCCCCACCATCAGGTCGCGTTGCCGGTTCCTCAATTTTCGAGCCCTGTCCGATGAAGATATGGATGCCGTGCTTGCCAGCGCGGCACCCGAGCTAAGCGCGCAGGCGCGGCAGGTACTGATTCGCGGCGCGGAAGGTTCGCCCGGTCGTGCCCTAGCGATGCGCCATCTCGATATGCCCGCACTGGTGGAGGCATTGACCCGCATCGCCGAAACCGGCGATCCCCTTAACAAGGACCGCATCGCCCTGGCGCGCGCGCTGTCCCCCAAGGCTTCCCAGCCGCGCTACGAGGCGTTTATCGACTATGTGCCGCATTTCATCGTGCAGCGGCTGCGCGCCCAGCGAGACGCAGCAACCGCGATCGGGACTGACGCGTGGGCGGAGGCGGTCGCCCTGGGGCGGGGCGCCATCGCCCCCCTCCAGCTCGATCCGGCGGCAACCGTGTTTGCGCTGTGCGGGACTGTCGCGCGGCTCGCGGCCGAGAGGGTCTAGGCAGAATAGCGCGCCTCGCCTAGAGGATGGATAGCTCCCGTTTCAGAGGTTAAGCGTTCCATCATCATGCCAGTGCCAGTGACGATCACCACCGCAATAAGCTATCCCAATGGGCGGCCGCATATCGGCCATGCCTATGAGGCGATCGCGACCGACGCCTTTGCCCGCTTCCAGCGAATGATGGGGCGCGACGTTTTCTTTCAGACCGGGACGGATGAGCATGGCCTGAAAATGGCACAGGCGGCGCGGGAAAAAGGCGTAACGCCGCAACAGCTCGCTGAGGAAATGTCATCCTATTTCAAGGTAATGGATGATAGACTTTCGATCAGCTATGATCGCTTCATCCGTACAACGGAGCCAGCCCACCACCGCGCCAGCCAGGCGATCTGGCAGGCGATGGAGGCTAATGGCGACCTTTATCTCGATCGTTACGAGGGCTGGTATTCGGTTCGCGACGAGGCCTTTTACGACGAAAAGGAACTGACCGGCGCGGAAGGGGAGCAGAAGCTCTCGCCGCAAGGGACGCCTGTGGAATGGACGGCGGAGGAAAGCTGGTTCTTTCGCCTGTCGAAATATCAGCAGCCGCTGCTAGACCTCTATGCCTGCCAGCCCGACTTCATCCGCCCGGAGAGCCGCCGCAACGAGGTGATGCGTTTCGTCGAGGGCGGGCTGTCCGACCTCAGCGTGTCCCGGACCAGCTTCGACTGGGGCGTCAAGGTGCCGGGCAGCGACGGGCATGTCATGTATGTCTGGGTCGATGCCCTGACCAATTATCTGACGGGCTGCGGCTATCCCGACGATCCGGAGCGCATGGCGCGTTACTGGGCGGAGGGCGGCGATATCACGCACATTATCGGCAAGGATATCGTGCGTTTTCATGCGGTGTACTGGCCAGCATTCCTGATGAGCGCGAAGCTGCCTCTGCCAAGGCAGGTCTTCGGCCATGGCTTTGTGCTCAATCGCGGCGAGAAAATGTCCAAATCGGTCGGCAATGTCGCCGATCCGCTGGAGCTGGCCGAACGCTTCGGCGTGGACCAGCTGCGGTATTTCCTGTTGGCCGAGGTGACGTTTGGAAGTGACGGCAGTTACAGTCCGGAAGCCATTGTCCTGAAAGCCAATAGCGACCTCGCCAACAGTTTCGGCAATCTCGCGCAGCGGACGCTGAGCTTCATTGCGAAGAATCTGGAAGGCCGGTTGCCTGCGGGAGAACAGGCGGAGGTGGATGCCGATCTGTGCACCATCGTCAGGGATGCCTGCGCCGTTGAAGTTCCGCGCGCCCTGAACGACCTGGCGCCATCCTCCGCAATCGAGGCATGGATTCGCGCAGTCTTCGCCTGCAACGCCTATATCGACGCGCAGGCGCCCTGGGCGCTCCGCAAGACCGATCCGGCACGGATGGAGGCAGTGTTGGCGACGCTTTATAACGCCATCGGACAACTGGCGATCGCGATCAGGCCGATCATCCCAGCCAGCGCCGACACGCTCCTGGACCAGATGGGTGTGCCTGAAAACATCCGGACATATGAAGGGCTTGTAACGAACTGGTACACCGACCTCGTAGCCACTGGCTTCATCCTGTCGCCGCCCAAGCCGCTATTTCCCCGTCTGGAACTGCGCGAGGACGAGGCGCAATGATCGACAGCCACTGCCACCTCAACTATAAGGGGCTGGTCGAGGATCAGGCTGGCGTGATCGCCCGTGCGCGCGCCGCTGGCGTCACGGCCATGCTGAACATTTCAACGCGGGAGCGGGAATGGGACGCGGTCATTGGCGTGGCCGAGCACGAGGACGATGTGTGGGCCAGCGTTGGCATCCATCCGCACGAGGCGGATGATCATACCGGCATCGACACTGCCCGTTTGGTCGGGATCGCGGCACATCCGAAAGTCGTCGCTATCGGCGAGACTGGGCTCGATTATTATTACGAGCATAGCGATCGCATGCAGCAACAGACCAGCTTTCGTGTCCACATCGATGCGGCGCGGCAAACCGGCCTGCCGGTGATCGTCCATACCCGTGAAGCGGAGGATGATACGGCGGCAATCCTGCGCGAGGAGGCGGAGGGGGGAGCCTTTAGCGGCGTCATCCACTGCTTCACCGCGAGTGACGCCTTTGCCGATATTGCGCTCGACCTCGGCTTCTACATCAGCATTTCCGGTATCGTGACCTTCCGCAACGCCCGTGCGCTGCAAGAAACGGCGCGGCGTATTCCCGGCGAGCGGCTGCTGATCGAAACGGATTCGCCGTTTCTGGCGCCCGTGCCACACCGGGGCAAGGTCTGCGAGCCGGCCTTTGTCGCTGATACGGCGCGAATGCTGGCCGAACTGCGCGGCGTCAGCGTCGAGGAGCTTGGCGAGCAGACCAGCCGAAACTTTTACGATCTGTTCACCAAATGTACCAAAGGGTAGAGCAGGGGGCATCATGCTCAAGTTGACGGTGCTGGGCTGTGGCACGTCGTCAGGCGTACCGCGCATCGGCCCCGACTGGGGCGCCTGCGATCCCCACGAGCCGCGCAATCGTCGGACACGCGCGTCGATCGTGGTTGAAAGCGCGACGACACGGATCCTGGTGGATACCGGGCCAGACCTGCGCGAACAGTTGATCACGACCGGGATATCGTCCGTGGACGCGGTACTGTGGACCCATGATCATGCCGATCATTCCCACGGCATAGATGATCTGCGGCAACTCGCGCAGGATCGGCGTGTTCCGGTCAATGGCTATGCGAAACGGCAGACATTGAACGTGTTGCGGACGCGGTTTGCCTATGCCTTCGAGGGGCGGGAATTTTATCCGCCGATCATTGCGGGCACGGTGTTGCCCGACGGCGACTATACCAACTATACTATAGGCGACATCAGGGTGACCTGTGTCGACCAGCCCCATGGCGACATCTACTCGACCGGGTTTCGGTTCGAACATGATGGGAGCTCTATCGGGTATTCCACTGATCTGCATGAATTTACCGCCGAGGTCATCGCCACTTTTGCAGGCGTGGACATCTGGGTTGTCGATGCGCTACGGGAGCGTCCGCATCCAACCCATGCCCATCTGGCTCAGACGCTCAAGGCAATCGAGCAAGCGCGGCCGGGGCGCGCCATTCTGACCCACATGGATACAAGCATGGATTATTGGCCGCTTGCCCGGCGCTTACCGTCCGGCGTTGAGCCCGGCTATGATGGCCTTACGGTCGTTGCCGGCCATCATGGCTGACTCAACCGATCAGACCGCGCATGTGATCTTCATGATGCTCGCGATCGGCATCGTCGCCAGCGGGTTGTTGGCGCGCCGTCTGCCACTGATGCGGCTTTTGGCTTGGGCCTGCACATGGGCCTTGTTGCTCCTCGGCGTCTTCTTTGTCTTCCGCGCGCTCGAGCCCCAAATTACCAAATGGCAACAGAGCAGACGCGGCGGCGCGGTGACGGGCACGCCAATCCCGGCAGCCATGACCTCACTGCCGTCGACCGAGGCCACCGGCGGACTGGTGCGGATACCCATGAGCAATGACGGCCATTACTGGGTAGAGGCGGTCGTCAACGGCCAAAACATACGATTCCTGATCGACAGCGGCGCCAGCACCACGGCCATTTCGCAGCAAACGGCCAGTGCGCTGCCATTGTTGCCCGATCCGCTGGGAGGCATGGTGATGGTGCAGACAGCGAATGGGCCGATCAGTGCTCAGCGGTCAATCCTGCCAGCGATGGAGATTGGTTCGATCCATGCCATCGACCTGCCGGTGATCGTGTCGCCCGCCTTCGGGACCGTGAATGTGCTTGGCATGAATTTCCTCGGCAAACTGAAAAGCTGGCGGGTGGAAGACGGGACGATGATCCTTGAAGCGGGCTGAGGGATTTTGACGAATGGCGGGCCCCCTCCCAGGCTAATATATCTATATTTAACATAATATATATTATCGGATAATGATATGAGCGAGCGCGGTACAGCCGATCCGGACATCAGCCCCCTCTCCACCATCATGGCGCGGTTGCGCGATCGGCAGACGGGATGTCCGTGGGACGTCGCGCAGGATTTCGCCAGCATCGCGCCCTATACGATCGAAGAAGCCTATGAGGTTGCGGATTCCATCGCGCGTGAGGACATGGCAGGCCTGCGTGACGAATTGGGCGACCTCCTCCTCCAGGTCATCTTTCACAGCCGCTTGGCCGAGGAAGCCGGTCATTTCAGCCTGGACGATGTCATCCGGGGAATCTGCGACAAGATGATCCGCCGGCACCCGCACGTCTTTGCAACAGGCGACCAATCGCCGGGTTGGGAGGCGATCAAGGCGCAGGAGCGCGAGGAAGGCGGCGCTACCGGTGCGCTCGACGGCGTGGCGCTCTCCCTGCCCGCGCTCATGCGGGCCCAGAAGCTGCAGAAACGCGCGGCGCGCACCGGATTTGACTGGCCGGATGTATCAGATGTGTGCGCCAAGGTGTTGGAAGAGCTAGAGGAACTTGAAGAGGCAGCGGACCCGGATGAGGTCGAGAATGAAGCCGGCGACCTGCTATTCGCGGCGGTGAACCTGGTCCGCCACCATGGCGTTGACGCGGAAGCGGCGCTGCGCCGCGCGAATGCGAAATTCGAGCGCCGGTTCCGCGAAATGGAGGCCATGGCGGGCGCCACGTTTCAAGGCCTAAGCCTCGATGACAAGGAAGCTCTCTGGTCTGCCGCCAAGGCGCGCGGTCTCTAGGGCCGCTAAATCCAGCCGCTCCGCTTGAATCGGGCGTAAAGCGTGGTGCAAACCACGACCATTACGGCGACCACGCCAAAATAGCCGTATTTCCAGCGCAATTCCGGCATGACGTCGAAGTTCATGCCATAGATGCCGGCGATCGCGGTCGGCACTGCGAGGATTGCCGCCCATGCCGCCAGTTGCCGGGTGATGACACCCTGCTGCTGCTGTTCGACGAGCTTGCTGGTCTCGATTACCGATGAGAGCACCTCACGCAGGCCGGCCATGCGGAATTCGGCCCTTTTGACATGGTCGAGCACATCGCGGAAATATGGGATGGTATTGTGGTCGATGCAGGAGAATTCCAGATTGGCGAGGCGGCGGGCCATTTCCTCCATCGGGCCGAGCATCCGCTGGAACCGAATGATGTCGTGCCGCAGGGCAAACAGGCTCATTATGTCCTCGCGGCGTAGATAACCCTCGAGCAGTCTTTCTTCCATGGCGAGAACATCCTCCTCGATCGTGTTCACGATCGGGAAATAGCCATCGACGATGTAGTCGAGGATGGCATGGAGGACATAGTCCGGGCCATGCATCAAAAGATTGGGCGATGTTTCGAGCTGCGCGCGCAGCGGCGTATGGCTGCGCGCCGATCCGTGGCGCACGGTGATGATGAAATGCTTGCTGACAAAGATACCGGTCTCGCCATAGGCAATCCGTCCGTCGATCAGGCTGGCGGTGCGGGCGATGACGAACAGCTGCTCGCCATAGCTGTCGACTTTCGCGATCTGGCGGCCGTTCAAGGCATCTTCGACTGCGAGCGGATGCAGGCCATAACGGCGCGCAACCATAGCCATTTCCTCTTCCCTCGGCTCGAACAGGCCCATCCAGTCGAAACCATTGTCGGAAGACGGACTGTCTTGCGTCAGATCGATCGGCTGCACAGGGCGGCCCTGCTCGTAATGAACTGCGGCAATGACAGTCATGCACCCTCCTCTCTCCGGTCGTCGCCTCCGAACCGGGAGCCAAAGCGCGCGAACTCGGCGCCGCTCAGGCATACATCGACGACGGTCCGTCCCATATCGTCCGATATGGTCTCAAGAACATCGCCATGTTCGTGCAGCCACGCAAGTGCTGCGCCGTCCGCCGAGTCCAGAACCAGGCTGTGCCGGAAGAGGCCATTGGCAAGCCGGTCGCGCATGGCAATGACCAGCCCCTCCACCCCTTCCCCGGTCCATGCCGATATGAGCGCGGTATCCGGGGTGCGCGCTGCGCGTTCCGCAACGCTGGCAACATCGTGCGGATCGAGGAGATCGATCTTGTTCCATACTTCGAGAATTCGCGGCCTCGCACTCGCTTCGCCAGGCGAAATATCCTCGTCAGTTTCGCCGAGGATGCCGAGTTCGGTAAGCACCGAAAGCACATCGTCGCGCTGCGCTTCGCTGTCGGGATGCGCGATGTCGCGCACGTGCAGGATCAGGTCGGCGGCAACGACTTCCTCGAGCGTGGCGCGGAAAGCCGCGATAAGCTGTGTCGGCAGCTCCGATACAAAGCCGACGGTATCGGACAGGATCGCCTTGTCGATGCCGGGCAGCCGGATCGCGCGCATGGTGGGATCGAGCGTGGCGAATAGCAGGTCCTGGGCAACCACATCGGCCCCGGTCAGACGATTGAAAAGGGTCGATTTGCCCGCATTGGTATAGCCAACCAGCGCAATGACGGGCCATGGCGCCCGCTTGCGGCGCTCGCGGTGCAGGCCACGGGTGCGGGTGACCTGATTGAGCTCCCTGCGGATCCGCGCCATGCGGTCGCGGATCATGCGCCGATCTGCCTCGATCTGGGTTTCGCCCGGTCCGCCCAGGAAGCCAAAGCCGCCGCGCTGCCGCTCGAGATGGGTCCAGCTGCGGACCAGTCGTCCCGCCTGATAGTCGAGATGCGCCAGCTCGACTTGCAGCCGGCCTTCCGCCGTTGCCGCCCGCTCCCCGAATATCTCAAGGATCAGGCCGGTACGATCGATGACCTTGGTATCGAAAAGCTTTTCGAGATTGCTCTGCTGCACCGGCGTCAGTGCATTGTCGACGACGACCAGCTCGGCCCCGTGTTCCAGCACGAGCGCGGCGATCTCGGCCGCCTGCCCCGATCCAAACAACGTCGCTGGGCGCGACTGGCGCACACGAAAGGCACGCGTTTCGCACACATCGAGGCCGATCGCGCGGGCAAGCCCCCTCGCCTCCTCCAGTCGCGCGTCCTGGTCACGATCGAGGCGATTGCCGAGTTCCGCGTGCGCGACAATCGCCCTCGCGCCGCGCGTTACTTCCTCGCGTTCAGAAAAATGCGAAATGGGTCGATCCGTTATTAATCGTCGGCCTGCTCATCTTCGCCCGACAGGTTGAGCGCATGCAATGGCTGGACGGTGGAAATCGCGTGCTTGTAAACCAGCTGCACAAGACCATCGCGCTGCAGCAGCAGGCAGAACAGGTCGAATGCGGCAATGTCGCCCTGCAGCATGACACCGTTGACCAGGAACATCGTCACAGCGTCGCTCGACTTCTGCACCGCAGTCAGGAATATCTCCTGGAGGAGCTTGGGTTTGCGGTCATTGGCCGCGAAGGCCTCGCGCACCGCCGAAAGATCGATCGGGTGGGCTGGCATCACAGTCGAGATCGCATGCTTATAGACCAGCTGGGTCTGTCCGTCGCGGCGCAGGAGCACGGAAAAATTATCAAACCAGGTGATTATGCCCTGAAGCTTGACGCCCTTGATGAGGAACATTGTGACCGGCGTTTTCGACTTACGCAGATTGTTCAGGAACACGTCCTGCAAGTTATTGATCTTGTCGGCCATATTAGCACTCCATTATTGGCGAGACGTAGCTCGCGTTGCACCCATATATGGGCGTCTGCTGTGTCCGGTCGGGTCCGGAAGTAATTATTGATACGCCAACATCGATGCGAAATCCACTGTTCTTGTGTGCAATGCACCATTTTTCGTGATCGAGTTTGGGTTCAGGTCATTTAGCCGTCTCGATCGTCAGTCAGGCCAAGCAGTTTCAACTTACGGTGCAGGGCGGATCGCTCCATGCCGATGAAGCTCGCGGTCCTCGAGATGTTCCCCGAAAACCGCTTGATCTGGACGCGGAGATATTCGCGTTCGAAATTCTCGCGCGCCTCGCGCAGGGGCGAGCCCATGATCGCGCCGCTGACCAGCGCGTCCTGATCCGCATGGGGCATGGTCTCGATCGGCAACATGTCGACGTCGATCACTCCGATGCGATCCGCGGGCGCCAAGATCATCGTGCGCTCGATCAAATTGCGGAGCTGGCGGACATTGCCCGGCCATTCAGCGGCCTGGAGCGCAGCCATGGCCTTGGGCGCGACATCGGGTGCATTGATCCGCCGGTCTGCGGCAAAGCGGGCCAGGAAATGCTCGACCAGCATCGGTATATCATCCCGCCGCCCGGCAAGTGGTGGAATAAGAAGCGGCACGACATTCAACCGATAATAAAGGTCCTCGCGAAAGCTGTTATGCTCGATTTCCTCGCGCAGATCGCGCGCGGTCGAGGATATCACCCGCACGTCGACCTTGACCTGCCGCTGCCCGCCGATCCGGTTGAAACTCTGGTCGGTCAGGACGCGCAGGATCTTCGCCTGGGTCGTGAGCGGCATATCGGCCACTTCATCGAGATAGAGCGTGCCGCCATGCGCCTGCTCCAGCAGGCCGGGACGCGCGGGGCCGGAGCTGTCCTCGATTCCGAACAGCTCCTCCTCCACCCGGTGCGGGTCCATGCGCGCGCTGGCAAGGACGACAAACGGCGCATCCCCGCGTGTCGACCAGTTGTGGAGCATGCGGGCTGCCACTTCCTTGCCGACGCCGGCGGGGCCAGTGATGAGGACACGGCTGCCCGTGGCGGCCACCTTCTTGATCGTGGCGCGTACCGCATTGATGGCGGCGCTGGTACCGGTCAGCTCGTCATCCTGCCCTACCCGCGCCCGCAAATCCTGGTTCTCGCGCCGAAGTCGCTCGGTCTCCGTTGCCCTGGCGACGAGATGGAGCAGCCGGTCTGCCTCGAACGGCTTCTCGATAAAGTCCGCCGCGCCCTTGCGGATCGCCGCGACCGCCGTGTCGATATTGCCGTGGCCCGAGATGATCAGCACCGGGATCGTCGCGTCGCGCTGTTTGATTTCATCCAGCAGTTCCAGGCCGTCCATCCGGGAGCCCTGCAGCCAGATATCGAGCAGCACCAGCGATGGCCGGCGCGCGTCGAGCGCTTCGAGCGCATCGTCGCTGTTGGCGGCGGTCCGGGTCGCGAAACCCTCGTCTTCCAGCACGCCCGCGACCAGCTCGCGGATGTCCGCTTCGTCGTCGACAATCAAAATATCAAGCGCCATTGGCTGTTTCCATACCTTTTTCGATAATGCCCATGCCGCCGTCCGCGAGACGGGCGAGCCGGAGCCTGTCCAGCCGGATGACCACGCGCGCGCCGCCCTGCGGGCCGTCGTCGAAACTGATCTCGCCCTGATGCTCCTCGATGATCTTCTTGACGATCGCCAGGCCTAGGCCGGTGCCGGAAGTCCGCGTGGTCACATAGGGTTCGATGATCCGCGCACGTTCCGGCGGGAGCCCGATGCCGTCATCGGTGACCGAAATGATCAGGTCGTTGTCCTCCTTGGCCAGCCGCATTTCGACATGGCCGATCGGGCCCTCGGCAGCGTCGCGCTTACGCTGCTCAATGGCTTCGACGGCGTTCTTGACGACGTTGGTCAGCGCCTGGCCGATCTGTCGGCGGTCGCAGACGATCTCCACATCGTCGCTGTCCTGATGAAACAGGAATTTTATGTCCGGATGCGCGACCTCGTGGAGGAACAGCGAGTGGCGCGCAATGTCGTCCATCGCCTCGGACCGGAACACCGGCTTTGGCATCCGCGCGAAGGAGGAGAATTCGTCGACGATGCGGCGCAGGTCACCCACCTGGCGGATGATTGTCTCCGTCAGCCTGCTGAATGTCCCGGCGTCGCTGGTGATCTCGCGCGCGAAACGCCTCTGCAGGCGCTCGGCGGCCAGATGGATGGGGGTCAGCGGATTCTTGATTTCATGCGCGATGCGCCGGGCCACGTCGGACCAGGCCGCCCGCCGCTGATCGAGCAGCTGCTGGGTGATGTCGTCGAAGGTCAGGACGTGACCCGATGTATCCTCGACAATTTTGACTGCCAGCGTGCGGATTTCCGGGCCGGACCTGATCTGGATGATATCGCTGCTTTCGCCGTTCGCCAGCAGATCGGCCAGATCCCGCGAAATCTCGAAGAGAGGAAGCCCTTCCGCATCGCGCCCGTCCGGCAGCAGGATAGCCTGGGCGGAGCTGTTGACCAGCTTGACGATACCCGCCTGATCGACGGAAACGATCCCCGCCGTCACCCCCGACAGCACCGCTTCGATGAAGGCCCGGCGATTGTCGAGCTGGCCATTGGCATTGACCAGCGCGCCCGTCTGCGCCTCGAGCCGCTGCGTCATCCGGTTGAAAGCACTGGCAAGCGTGCCGATCTCGTCCGGGGCATGCGGCCCCTGGACACGGGTGGAAAGGTCGCCGGCGGTAACCCGGCGCGCGGCATCGACCAGTTCGCCGACCGGCCGGACAACCCGGTCCGCAACCGCCAGCGCGATCCAGACCGCGAAACTCACCAGCGCGAGCGTCCCGATGAACAGCGCCACGTTGAACCGCAGCTGGAGTTCGCGCGACTGCGCCGCGAAGGCATCATAGTCGGATAGGACGGTTTGCGCGCGTTCCATCTGGCTGAACGCCGGCGCCTCGGCATCGCGGGTTGCATAGAGGAACACGCGGGAATGGGGATAGAGGAGCGTCACCGCCTCGATCTGCTTGGGCTTGGCCTGAACCACGACGGATTCCCCTGCCTGCAGTCGCGCGGCGACGGCCGGCTCGATCAGATCCTGTGCTGCCCGCACGTCCGGGTCTACGGTCGCCGCTGTTCGCGCGACCCCGTCGCTGCCGATCTCGATGATCGAGGACCGGTTCAGCTTTCGGGTCACGACCTGATAGATATAGCCCTCGGCAAAGGTGGGGCTGTTGATCTTCGACTGCGTCAGATAGTCGCGCAGATCGCCCGCCATGGTCGTCGTTTCGTCGCCGACTTCCCGCAGGTTCTGCTGATAATAGCCCCGCGCGAGATCACTCGCATTCTGGAGCATGCCGCGCGCGCTCTCGGAGAACCAGAACTGGACGCCATATTGAAACAGCAGCGAGGCGAAGATGACCACCATCAACGTCGGCACGCTTGCAATCAAAGAGAACATGGCGACGAGCCTGACGTGCAGCCGTCCGTTGCCGCCAACCAGACTGGCCGCCGCACGGCGCATCGCGACCCGCCGCCCCATCAGCACCAGAATGGCGATGGCGGGAACCAGGTTGATGACGAGGAGAAGTGCAACGATCGGCGGGGTGAGCAGCTTGTCGCTGCTATGCTGTCCGGCGATCACCCAGTAAGTGCCCAGTGCCGTGGCGATCAACGTCACGACCGTCGCCAGTTCCGCCGCAACGAACATGCGCGGCTGATCCCACCAAGACACGTCTGGCAAGTGATCCGTCACAGTCGGGGCGGGTTCGCGGTCCAGCTCGGCGTTCATCGTTGCAGAAATATCACGCAGACTGCCACACACAAGGGCAAATGGCCGAAATGCTCGATTTCAACCGAGACAATTGTGCATCAGGAGCCAAAATCAGCCTTGCCCCCAATTTCGCCTGATGCGCTGCACTGGATCGATGTCATAGACGGTCAGCTTCTTGCGCAGCGTGTTGCGATTAATGCCCAGCATTGCCGCAGCCTTGATCTGGTTGCCATCCACGGCGGCCAGCGTCTCGCTCAGCAGGATGGGCTCCACGCACCCAAGGAGCAGATCGTGCATGTTGGCCTGACTGTTGCTGGCCCCGATCGTCAGATGCTCGCGGGTCCATCGCCGGACTGCCTCGCGCAGGCTTTCCTCGCAGGCTGTCGCGCGCGGCTCGGCCATGTCGTCGACCGCCAGCACCTGCCGCAACAGGTCCGGGCCGATAACCGTATCGCGCGCAAGCACGGTGAGGCGCTGCATCAAATTCTTGAGTTCGCGCACATTGCCCGGCCAGTTGTAGAGGCGCAGCAGTCCCGCCGCGTCATCCGCCAGCGCCTTGCGCGGCAGGCCCTCCTGTGCGGACTGCTCAAGGAAATACCGCGCCAGCAGCGGCACGTCATCTGACCGGTCGCGCAGGGCCGGCAGGTGAATCGGCACCACGTTCAGGCGGTAGAACAGGTCCTCGCGGAAGCGACCCTCCGCGATCAACGCGCCCAGATCCTGATTGGTCGCCGCAATGATCCGCACATCGACCCGGATTGGCCGGTTTCCACCAACGGTCGTAACCTCGCCGGACTGTAACACGCGGAGCAGGCGGGTCTGTGCTTCCATCGGCATGTCGCCGATCTCGTCGAGGAACAGGGTGCCGCTCTGCGCTTGCTCGAACTTGCCGGCCGTGCGCGCGCTAGCGCCGGTGAAGGCGCCCTTCTCATAGCCAAAAAGCTCTGCCTCGACGAGTTCGCGCGGGATTGCCGCCATGTTGATCGCGACGAAGGGGAATTCCCGCCTTCGCCCCAGATTGTGGATGGCTTCAGCGACCAGTTCCTTGCCGGTGCCCGATTCGCCCAGCACCAGGATCGACAGGTCATTGGAAATCACGCGGGCAATCGTGCGATAGACCTCCTGCATGGCGGCCGATCGGCCGATCAGCGGCATCTCCTCACCGGATCCGCCCTCGGCTTGCGCGAAGCTGTCAGCGCCGGGCACCTGCCCCAGTGCCGCCTCGACCGCATGAGTGAGGTCATTGAGGTCAAAGGGCTTCGGCAGATATTCGAACGCGCCCTGCGCGGTCGCGCGCACCGCGGTGTTCAGGGTATTCTGCGCCGACAGGATGATCACGCGCAGTGCCGGGTGCCCTGCGATTATCGACGCGATGTCCTCTAGTCCGTCGCCGTCCGGCAGCATGACGTCACTGATCAGCAGCTCAGGCTGGAACTCGTCCAGTTGCCGGCGCCGTTCCGCGATGGAACCGACCGTCTTGACCATATAGCCCTGGCGTTTGAGCGCCTCCTCGATCACGAGGCAGACCGCCGGATCGTCATCCACGACCAGTATCTTTCGGCCTGCCAGAGCAGTCATGCCTTCTCTCCCTTGGGCAACAACAGCCGGAACACGGTCCAGGCCATTTTCTCGCCCTTGTCCTCGTTGCGATCATACTGGATAAGCCCGCCCATGTCGCGGACCAGCTTGTCGACAAGGGCGAGGCCCAGCCCCTGCCCGGTGCGTTTGGTCGTGATGAAGGGGTTGAACAGCACGTCCCGGATATTGTCCGGCACGCCCGGGCCATTATCCATCACCTGAATCTCGATCGGCAGCGTGACCGGTGAACGGGACCCGGCGCGGGTGACGGAGAAGCCGTGGCGAAATGCCGTGGTCACCTGGATCCGGCCATCCTTGCGGCCCTCGATGGCCTCGACCGCATTTTTAAGGAGATTGATCATCACCTGCACCAGCCGGTCGGCATCCACCAGTGCCTCGGGGAGTGACGGGTCATAGTCCCTGGCAAGGGTGACGCCGCTGGCAAATCCAGCAAGCCCGAGATCCACCGCGCGATCGATCAGCGGATAGATGTTCTGGCTGATGCTTTGCCCGGGCTGCTCGGTGGTGAACCCCTGCATGCGATCGATCAGCGCGGCGATGCGGTCGACCTCCTCGACGATCAGGCGGGTCAGGTGATGCTGGGACAGCGCAGCCTCCCCCTGGATCAACTGCGCCGCGCCGCGAATGCCCGACAGCGGATTCTTGATTTCGTGGGCCAGCATCGCCGCCGCGCCGATTGCCGACATCGCCCCGCTCGGCGCACGGCGAAAGCCGATTGCCTGGGACTGCCCGTGAACATGCAGCGCGATAACCCGCCATCCCGACAGATCGGAAAGCGGATTGATCAATATGTCCATCTGGACCGCCGCCATCCGCCCGGCATGCAGGCGCACGTCATAGGCCGAAAGCTGCTTGTCGGTACGCCACAAGGAGGGATCTATGCTGGGGTCGTCGAGGCGGAGTACCTTGTCGATCGGGCTGCCAATGAGCGCTGAGCGCGCCATGTTGAGAAGGCTTTCCGCCCGGGGATTGGCCGATACGATATGGTCCTGCGCGTCGATGACGAGCGTCGCGACGGGATGCGATGAGAAGGCATCGGTCAACATTGCAGTATTGGCGTTACTTTTCCGGATCCCGTTCGTCCTGCTGTCATGGCTCACGCGGCGGCGCGCGAGAGGAAGGGTTCGTAGAAGTGCGTCAGCATGTCGAGCACCCGTCCGGCTTCAGCGATCTGGTTGACCGCATTGCGGAATTCCGCTGATCCCGGAAGACCGCGCGTGTACCAGCCGATATGCTTGCGCGCCATGTTGACGCCGACATGCGCGCCATAATGGTCCAGCATCGCCCGGTAGTGATCCATGATCAGGTGATATTGCTCCTCGATCGACGGATCGGGCCGGCGCTGGCCCGTCGCGAACCAGTGCATCACCTGGCCCAGCAGCCATGGCCGTCCATAGGCGCCCCGGCCGATCATGACCCCGTCGGCGCCGCTCTGCTCCAGCGCGATTTCGGCATCCTCAATCGAGCAGATGTCGCCATTGACGATGACGGGCAGGCTGACAGCCTCCTTCACCCGCCGGATGAAGGCCCAGTCGGCCGAGTCCCTGTACATCTGGCAGCGGGTGCGGCCATGCACGGTGATCAGCCTCGCCCCCAGGTCCTCGGCGATATGGGCCAGTTCCGGCGCGTTGAGGCTGTGATGGTCCCAGCCCATGCGCATCTTCACCGTGACGGGCACATCCACGGCCTTCACCGTCGCATCGATCAGGCGTGCGGCAAGCGGGAGATCGCGCATCAATGCGCTCCCCGCGTCGCCGTTGACGACTTTCTTCACGGGACAGCCCATGTTGATGTCGATGATCGCCGCGCCGCGATCTGCATTCAGCTTGGCAGCCTCCGCCATCTCGGCCGGATCGCAGCCGGCAAGCTGCATCGACACTGGCTCTTCGGTGGCGTGCCACGCCGCCTTTTGCAGCGATTGCCGGGTCTGCCGGATCATCGCGGGCGAGGCGATCATCTCCGTCACATTGAGGCCGGAGCCATAGCGGCGCACGAGCGTACGGAACGGCATATCCGTCACGCCCGTCATGGGCGCGAGGATGACCGGCATGTCGATGGTCGCCGGACCGATCACGATTGGAGTAAGACGCGCCATTGCACCTGCCTAAAAAACAGGCAGGCCCTTTAGCGCGAAAGCCGCTGGCCCACAAGCGTCCGCTCCTTTATGGCGCCCTGCATGGGAACGATCGAGCGACTGGCAGCCATCGTGCTTGCAGCAGGCAAGGGCGAACGCGCGGGCGGAAACCGTCCCAAGCAGTTTCAACGGATCGCGGGTCGCACTGTGCTCGGCCACGCCGTACGGTCCTTACAGCAGGCGAGCGAGGTGGCCGAACTCATCCTTGTCGTGGATTGGGGCGACGAGGCGCTCGCCCTGGAAGCGCTTGAGGATGACGCGCCGCGACCGCGCCTTGTCGGCGGCGGCGCCAGGAGGCAGGATTCAGTCGCATCCGCGCTCGATGAACTGGCTCGGAGTGCCACGCCGCCATCGCATATCCTCATCCATGACGGCGCCCGCCCCTTCGTGCCAAGTGATGCCCTTGATCGCCTGGTTGCCGTGCTGGACTCGGGCGCGGTCGCGGCGATACCGGTTTTGCCGGTCGCCGATACGCTGGTGCGGGGCGCCGGAGGGACGGCGGGAGAAGTCGTACAGCGCGACACGCTTTTCCGGGTGCAGACGCCCCAGGCCTTTCGATTCGATACCCTGCGCGCGGCCCATGCCGCCTGGCCGCAGGATCGTGCTGCGACCGATGACGCGCAGATGGTGCGAGCGCTTGGCCATGAGGTCGTTCTTGTCGCAGGGGACCAGCGGATGGAGAAGATCACATTGGCAGAGGATTTCGCCCGCGTTGCCGTGCTGAACGGAATGGGACCGGAGTTCCGCACCGGCATGGGATATGACGTGCATCGGCTGGAGGAAGGCCTCCCGCTCTGGCTGGGCGGAATTGAGATTGCGCACAGCCATGGCCTGGAGGGGCACAGCGATGCCGATGTCGCGATCCATGCGCTGGTCGATGCCATATTGGGCGCGCTTGGCGAGGGGGATATCGGCGTGCATTTCCCGCCGAGCGATCCTCAGTGGCGCGGGGCGCCGTCCTTTCGTTTCCTGGAGTTCGTGCGAGACCGGGTTGCCGCCCGCAACGCACGCATCACCCATGTCGACTTGACCATCATCTGCGAGGCACCCAGGATTGGCCCGCATCGGGACAGGATGCGGGCACGGCTCGCCGACATATTGTCCATTGACCCGGATAGGATTAGCGTCAAGGCGACGACGACCGAAGGGCTGGGCTTTACCGGCCGGCGGGAAGGCATCGCCGCGCAGGCGATCGCCACCATCCGCATGGGAGACTAGTCGATGCCAAGGCCAATCCGCTGCAATGAACCTGGTGCCTGATCCTATGGATAGCTTCCTGCCCGAGTCGCTCGTCAGATTGGCGCAGCGCGTCGTCGATACCAACCGGGATGCCGGCCGGCGCGTTGCGGTCGCCGAAAGCTGCACCGGCGGACTTGTTTCAGCGGCGTTGACTGAAATCCCCGGTTCATCCGATGTGTTCGAGAGTGGTTTCATTACCTATTCGACCACCGCGAAGATGGCTTTGCTGGGCGTGAATTCCGATGTGCTCGACACATTCGGTTCGGTCTCCATCGCCACGGCCTGGGCGATGGCGCAGGGTGCGCTGAACCGCAGCTGCGCGGATGTCGCAGTGGCGATCACGGGCGTTGCCGGGCCCGGTGGTGGCAGCGAGAACAAGCCGGTCGGCACGGTCGTCTTTGCCCGCGCGGTACGGGGCGAAGATTCGGGCGAAGTCGTTGCCGACCTCAAGACGTTCGAGGACAATGGTCGCGCGGGCGTACGGCTTCAGGCGGCGCTCTGTGCGCTGGAACTGCTGCTCGCGCCCGATCCGGCCCCGTAAAGGCGTTCGGCGCGGGTTTCGAACGCGCCGATCATTTTCCTCAGCGCGCTGTCGAACACCGTCCCCGCCAGCAATTCGAACATCCGGTGCTTGAAGGCGAAATCGACGCAAAAGTCGACCAGCACGCCCCCCGCGCCATCGTCCCTGAATGTCCAGTGGTTGGTGAGGTGCTTGAGGGGCCCGTCCACATAATCGACGTGAACCTTGTCCGGGCGGTGCTTGTGCACCCGCGAAGTAAAGGTCTCATGCAGGCCCTTGAAGCCGACGATCATGTCCGCGACCATTTCCGTCGGGGAATCGGACCGCACCCGGATGGCGGTCACCCAGGGTAGAAACTCCGGATAGGAGCCGACGTCCGCCACCATGTCGAACATCTGCTCGGGCGTGTAGGGAAGGTGCCGGGTCTCCTCATGCCGAGGCATTGGCGCGCTCCGCTGCCTTTGCGAGCTTGGCGTTGCGTGCGTCGCGCATTTCCGCGAAATCCTCGGCCGCGTGATAGCTCGACCGGGTGAGCGGACTGGCCGCGACCTGCAGGAAGCCCTTGGCCCGCGCGATCGCGGCATAGGCCTTGAAGCCGTCGGGCGGGATGAATTCGATCACCTTGGCATGTTTCGGCGTCGGCTGGAGATACTGCCCCATGGTCAGGAAATCGATGTCGGCCGAGCGCATGTCGTCCATCACCTGGTGGATTTCCAGCCGCTCCTCGCCCAGGCCGAGCATGATGCCGGACTTGGTGAAGATGGTGGGATCGAGCCGCTTCACCATTTCGAGCAGCCGCAGCGAGGCATAATAGCGCGCGCCCGGCCGAATCGTGGGATAGAGCCGGGGCACGGTCTCCAGATTATGGTTGTAGACATCGGGCCGCGCGGCCACGATCGCCTCCACCGCTGCTTCATGCTTGTTGCGGAAATCCGGGGTCAGGATCTCGATCGTCGTGTCCGGCGTCGTCCGCCGCAGCGCCTCGATCACCTTGACGAACTGGCTCGCCCCGCCATCCGGCAGGTCGTCGCGGTCGACCGAGGTGATGACGATATGCTGAAGGCCCAGTTCAGCGGCAGCATCGGCGGTGTGCTGGGGCTCCAGCAGATCGACCGCGCGCGGCATGCCGGTCTTGACGTTGCAGAAGGCGCAGGCCCGCGTGCAGGTGTCGCCGAGAATCATGACGGTCGCATGTTTCTTGGTCCAGCATTCCCCGATATTCGGACAAGCAGCTTCCTCGCACACGGTGGCAAGGCCCTTTTCCCGCATCAAACGGCGGGTTTCCGCAAAGGCGGTGCCGGTCGGGGCTTTCACCCTGATCCAGTCGGGCTTGCGTTGCCGGATCGGCGGGTGGCTTTCTGCAATCTCTGTCATGCCTGCCAGATAGCGATGCGGAGCGATGCTTGCCAGTGGGCATGTGATCAGGCAAAGGCGCGACCATGACCCGTTTTACCGACATGCTCGAAGGCTATCGCAGGTTTCGCGATTCGTCGTGGATTGCTCAGCATGAGCGCTGGAACGAACTGCGCGAAGGCCAGAGCCCCAAGGTGATGGTTATCGCCTGCTCCGACAGCCGCGTCGACCCGGCCCAGATTTTCGACGTCAATCCCGGTGAAATCTTCGTGGTGCGCAATGTCGCTGCTCTGGTGCCGCCGTTCGAGACGACGCCGGGCCGCCATGGTGTCTCCGCCGCGCTCGAATTTGCGGTGCAGGTGATCAAGGTCAGCGAGATCGTCGTAATGGGGCATGGCCTTTGCGGCGGCTGCAGTGCCGCACTGACGCAGGAATTGCGTGACGCCCCGCCGGGCGAAGGCGGCTTCATCGCCAGCTGGATCGAAATGCTGGACGGTGCGCGTGAACGGGTGGTCGCTGTCTACGGGGACGATCACGGCCGCGAGGCGCAGCGGGCGATGGAAAACGAGGCGGTGAAGGTAAGCCTCGAAAACCTTAGAACCTTCCCTTGCATCCGGGAAAAGGAGGCTGCGGGCGAACTGCGGTTGATCGGTTCCCGTTTCGCCATCGCCGACGGGGTGCTCCACATCCTCGACGAGGCCACGGGTGCATTCCGCCCCGCCTGACGGCACCAAGCGATGGTGACGGTGTCCCCGGCCCTGCCTGTGTTCGTCTACGGCCTGCTTTGCCCCCGTTTCGAAGGCTTTGCGGAACTTTGCCTGATGGATCGGGTCGACATATTGGGGCCGGATCGCATCACAGGCACGCTTTACGATCTTGGCGACTATCCGGGCTTGGTTCCGTCCGGTGCCGGGATAGTCGTCGGCGAGTTGCTCATGCCGCGTGACGATGGGGTACTGGCGCTACTCGATGCTTATGAGCTGTACGATCCGGGGAATCCACAGGCATCGGAATATGTCCGCGTTGGCGTGACGACGCTGGGCCGCGGGATCGACGCCTGGGTCTATGCCTATAATCGGGATGTCGGCGGAGCGCCGGTTATCGCAGGCGGTCGCTGGGGCGACCTCTAAACGCACCGAATTCTCAAGGTTTTTCAGGGCTCGTAACGCAGGCGTTCGTATTTTTTTGGAACTCCGCTGGGTCTGAACGCGTTCGATGCCCTGTGAAGATCAAAAAAGACATGAGGAGAGATAGCTATGCGTCATCCAATATTGTTCGCACCCGCTTTGGCGATGTCCGCGTTTGCGCTGGCACTGAGCGGTCCTGTGGATGCGGCCGGCAAGGCCGATCGTGCACGCGCCGCCATTGCAACCGCCAAGGGAAAGATCGACGCTGCAAGTGCAGCCGGCGTGGCAACCGAGCTGCCCCGCCAGCACGCAGAGGCCAAGGCAGCCCTCGCGACCGCTGAGGAAGACCTGGCGGCCGGGCGCAAGGAAGATGCCATAGCGGCTGCTACCCACGCGTCCGCAATTGCCGATGCGGCAATTGGCGAGTCTCAGAAGCGCAAGGAAGCAGCGGCCTCAGCGCAACAGTCGGTTTCGCAGGCAAATGCCGATGCCGCTCAGCAACAGGCAACGGAAGCAAGTGCACGCGCCGCCAATGCGGAGCGAGCCGCAGCCGCCTCGGCTGCTGAAGCCTCTGCGGCCCGAGCTGCCGCTGCCGCTGCACCTACAACCTCGGTGACAACGGAAACGACCGTCGAGAAGCCTGTGGCAGTACCGGCACGGCGCGTTGTGAAGCGCAAGCACGTCGTGCGCCATACCACGCGCAAGCCCGCAGTCACCGCATCGCAGACGACAACAACAACCGTGACAACTGAAAATCGTTAGGAGAGCTCCCCCGCCAGGCGGATGGTCTGGCGGGGATCAGCTGGCGGGCTAACGCGTCAGCTTTTTATATGCCAGGCGTGTCGGCCGATCCGCCGCATCGCCCATCCGGCGATGCTTGTCTTCTTCGTAGCTTTCGAAATTGCCCTCGAACCATTCGACATGGCTGTCGCCCTCGAACGCCAAAATATGCGTCGCGAGGCGATCGAGGAAGAAGCGGTCATGGCTGATGACCACGGCGCAGCCGGCGAAATTCTCCAGCGCATCCTCCAGCGCACGCAACGTCTCGACGTCGAGATCGTTGGTCGGTTCGTCGAGCAGGAGGACATTGCCACCCTGCTTGAGCATCTTGGCGAGGTGGACGCGGTTGCGCTCACCGCCCGAGAGCTGGCCGACCTTCTTCTGCTGGTCCGGCCCCTTGAAGTTGAACGCGCCGACATAGGCCCGGGTCTGGATCTCGTGTTTGCCAATGGTCATGAGGTCATGGCCGCCGGAGATTTCCTGCCAGACATTGTGATCGGGGTTCAGCGAGTCGCGGCTTTGGTCGACATAGCCAAGCTGCACCGTCTCGCCGACTTCGATCGAGCCGCCATCGGGCTTCTCCTGCCCGGTGATCAGCTTGAACAGCGTCGACTTACCCGCGCCATTGGGGCCGATCACACCGACAATGCCACCGGGCGGCAGCAGGAATTCGAGATTCTCGAACAGCAGCTTGTCGCCATAGGCCTTGGTCAGCCCCTTGGCCTCGATCACCTTGCCACCGAGGCGCTTGGGTGTCTGGATGACGATCTGCGCCTTGCCGGGCGCGCGGTTTTCCTGCTTCTCGACCAGTTCGTCGAATGCGCGGATACGGGCCTTGGACTTGGTCTGGCGGGCCTTGGGGGACTGGCGGATCCATTCCAGCTCCTCCTTGATCGCCTTCTGGCGCCCGGCATCCTCGCGCTCTTCCAGTTCCATGCGCTTGGCCTTGGCTTCGAGCCAGTTGGAATAATTGCCCTCATAGGGAATGCCCCTGCCCCGATCCAGTTCCAGCACCCAGCCCACGACATTGTCGAGGAAGTAGCGGTCATGGGTGACGAGGATGACGTTGCCGGCATAGTCGATCAGATGCTTTTCCAGCCACTGCACGCTTTCGGCGTCGAGATGGTTGGTCGGTTCGTCGAGCAGCAGGATATCGGGCTTTTCGAGGAGCAGGCGGCACAGCGCGATACGGCGCTTCTCACCACCGGAAAGAGTCTCCACCCCAAGCTCGCCCGGCGGGCAGCGGAGGGCTTCCATCGCGATTTCGAGCTGGTTGTCGAGCGTCCAGCCGTCGACCGCGTCGATCTTCTCCTGGAGCTCCCCCATTTCGGTCATCAGCGCGTCGAAGTCGGCATCCTCCGGGGGATCCCCCATGATCATGCTGATCTCGTTGAAGCGGTCGACAAGGTCGGCAACACCGCGCACGCCGTCCTTGACGTTCTCCATCACCGTCTTGCTGTTATCGAGTTGCGGCTCCTGCGCGAGATAGCCGACGCGCAATCCCTCCGCTGCCCAAGCCTCGCCGGTATAGTCGGTGTCCATACCGGCCATGACTTTCATCAGCGTCGACTTACCCGCGCCGTTGACGCCGATGATCGCGATCTTCGTGCCCGGCAGGAACTGCAGGTGAATATTGTTGAAAAGGGGCTTGTTGGCGCCGGGGAAAGTCTTGGTAAGGCCCTTCATAACGAAGGAATACTGTACCGCCATTGGGTTGAACTCCGTATGGATTCAGTGTGTTTGAAGGCTCACGCGCAGGGGCTGGCCGGGGATGGCGCGCTTCTAGCCGAGGCATTCCCGCAACGCAAACAGACTGAAACGCAGCCCATTAAAACAACCTCGGCGAGGCCTATCTACACCCCCCACAGGGCGGGTCAGGGCCACGGAGATGGGGGGTCCGAGGCTATTGCTGACCGGATCAGTTGATAAAAAACCATTGATTTGGCCGATTCAGCCGCTATTGGGTGCCTTTCGTGCATGGGCGTGCTCATGTGCGGGGTAGTTGCTATGGGAGCCTTAGATAATGAACAAGATCGCTGTCGTTTTCGCCGCGACTGGCCTGATGGCCCTCGCCGCGTGCGGAACCAAGCCGGCTGCGGAAGCCAACAACGCTTCCAACGAAGTCGTCGTCAACGAAACCGAAATGTCGAATGCTGCAAACAGCATGGACAACGCGGCTTCGAACATGTCGAATGCAGCCAATACCATGAACAGCGCTGCTTCGAACGCCACCAAGTAATAACGGTCGGCGACGAACAAAAAATCGAAACAGGGCGATCCCGCATATGCAGGGTCGCCCTTTTCATATTTCATGGATGTCACAGGGCGAGCGCATTGCCCTTGCGCTCACAAGGCGCTAGAGCGCACCCGTCGGGGAGTAGCGCAGCCTGGTAGCGCATCTGGTTTGGGACCAGAGGGTCGCAAGTTCGAATCTTGTCTCCCCGACCATTTTTCCCAAAATCGTGAAATTGAGCCCCGGCCCAGCCCCCAGCCCAGGCCCAGCGCAATAGGCTGAAGAGGGATGGTGGGCCCGGCAGGACTCGAACCCGCAACCTAGCCGTTATGAGCGGCCAGCTCTAACCGTTGAGCTACAGGCCCGGACCATGCCGGGAGCGGACGTCTCGTTCCGCTGTATGGCGCGGTTAGCGGAGTGCTAGGCTGCTTGGCAAGTATGTTCGCTCTGCGCGCCATTCCCCACAAGCGCGAAAAAGCCATCAAGGCCGAGCGGGCGCACGGACCGCCGGGCAAGATGATCCAGCACCACATCCCACCAGCGGTAGAAGGATTTGAGGTCATCGATCGTGCGCACATAGGGGGTGTTGCCGGGCTCGACCGTGGGCGAATGGAATGAAAAGCTCAGCACCGGCACCTCGTCCTCGATCAGGGCGTCGATGGCCGCTACGCATTGGGCCGCAGTCACACCTTCGGGCGTGAGCGGAATGCGCGCAAACAGACCCGTTCGCGAGAGCCCCGCAGCGGCCACCCTTGATGCCTGCGTCAGCGGATGGAGCAGGCGGCCCAGCGGTCGCAAATGGCCGACGAACGCCGTCGATAACGGCAATTCGATCAGCATTTGGTCCGGCCCGGTACGATAGGGAGAAAGGGGCATATCGGAGAAGTCCGGCCCGCCCTGCGCGGAATAATCGAAACGGCTGCGCACCGAGCAATCCAGGCGGAAGCCGGCCTCTTCCAGCAGGCGCGCCGTATTCGGCCCCGCGCCATAGCGGCCTGCCCGATACACGATCGGGCGCATGCCAAGCCTGACCTCCATGCGCGCGCAGAGAGATTCCAGTTTGGCGCGCTCCAAACCCTCCGGAAGATTACCAACAAAACTATTGTAAATGCTGACTATTTCGTCGTGGGGTGGATTGACCCAGGGATGGAGATGCCCGCCAACATCGGCCGCGCCATCTGCGATCCACCTGCCAAGCAACGCCGTCGCGGGATCGCTGTCCAATATGGGATAGTCCGCCAGATAAACCGGGCGAACCCCCGCCGCCGTCAGATAGCCCTGGCAATGCGCCATGCCGCCGACAGCGGTCACCCGCGTCGCTGCGCGATCGAACGGGGCGAGCCAGTCGAACTCCTCCTCGGTGTCGATGAACAGCATGAAATGGCGTCCGAGCGCGCGATCCGGAACGATCATCTGTTCGGGTGCTGGCGGTGTGAGAAGGCTGTGCGGGACGATCGTCATGGCACCGCCCTACTCCTGTCGCCTTGAAAATTGGTTGAGCGAAACGTTTTTCCGACAGATATCAGGACGACCGGTAATGCTCGCCGAGATCATGGCGCCCCGACGGCAATATGAGCGAGAAATGATCGGCGAATACGACAAAGGACCCATTGTTCGAATGGGCCAGCCGCCGGACCAGTCGCAAGGCAAAGCCAACGCCCAGGACGGGAGCGTGCGGGCTGGTCGCCAGATGCTCATAGCCTGAATCAAACAGCTGGGCGTCGGACAGCCCCATCATCGATCCGGGCCGCGCAATCATGAGTTCGATCGAGCCGAAATGGTTCCGGCATTGCGCGGTCAGGGTCTCGTTCCCGACACAGGCTGTCAGCGCCCTGACAAAATGCATGATGATGCGCTCAGCTACGGGCTGCGCGACGTTCAGAAAGGGAAGGCCGTCGCTATTGGACAGCTGGATCCGCGGATTACCGTGTGAATCCAGCGCAAATCTGGCAATCGCATCCTGGAGCAGTCTGGCCATGTCGGTATCGCCCGGTCCGGCTGCGGGTCTGTATCCGTCGTTGCGGCTCGCATAGTCCAGATCGTCAAGGATATCGACCAGGACGCGGACATCACCAACGATCTCGCCCGCCATCGTGCGATAGGCGTCGTTGACCGGGCCCAGCAGCTGGCTCTCGATAATCTCGGCAAAGCCCATCACGCCGTTTAGAGGCGTGCGCAGTTCATGAATGAGCTGTCGCATCGATGCGGCCGATTCGGTGGCTGCATCCTGATCGACGGCTTCGTCCGCCATTTCCGACAGGCGCGGTGCCTGCTCAAGATTACCGGCCTTGCGTGCGGTTCCCAGATAGCCGGTAAAGCGTCCGCTGCACTGGTCGAATTGCGGCTCGGCATTGACCAGCCAATTTCCACTCAGGACCCCGGCGTCAATGGCGAGCCGCCCGTCACGAAAGGCGCTGCGCCGCTTGAAGGCTCCCAATATCTGGCCGTCCGGACCCTGGTTCCGGTCCAGGGACGGCAAACCAATTTGCAACCCAACGGCCGCGGCATGCGGCGCACCGGAAACTGACGTAATCACGCCGTGGAGGTCGGTGGCGAAACTGAACTGTTCTATGTCGCCGCCCGCAGGTGGGTCATGCTGATCGTTGGAAGCTACCCCCCCTGCCCCGCCAAGGCGCGCCTGCCGCTCGCTGGTGAAACGCTCGATCCTGGCCACCAGCTTGCGAATCTGATCCGCATCGCCATCCGACTTCGATCGCTGCTCAGCAGGAGCCGCGGTCGCTTCAGGCACCACCGGTTCCCGCGGGCTGTGATCCGCTAGCGACAAGTCGGTCGTTCCGAACAGGTCGAGCGCGCGCTGCGCCTCCGCTCCCATGTCGTCTCGCTGTCGCAGGACGCTTCGGGCAAGCGGCCCGGCCTGCGGGATCAGCGCGGACCATTGGGTTTCCGTGAGACGGGCGCGTTTCATCGCCGCGACCACGACCGGCGGTTCGTCGGCGAGCAGTAGCCGAACCAGCCGCGGCGAACGCAGGCGCGGTCCAAGTTCCACCACCGAAGCGAGTTTCTGGGCCAGGCTGATCTGAGGCCGAAGCCCCTCGAGCGCGTCCGCAACCTGGTCAAGCTGCGTGTCCTCGCCGGGTGCTCCATCGCCAAAGTCGAACTGGGCGAGCAGGTCGACGCACTGGCGCCATAAGATGACCCGAGTGGTCGATCCATCAGCCCGCGCCGCCAGGACGGTAGCCATGAGATCATTGAAACGCAAAGATGTCCCCCATCCTTAATCCGTCGTTAAAACATCTTTAACCCTCGGCGCGATGGTGCACCAGCGCCTATAATGGGATGTAGCAATGTGGGACAATTGCAAAAGCGGGACATTATCTTATAGAAACATTACCCAATTAAGACAGGAAATTAGGGCACATGAGCGGGCAGACCATCGATACAATCGACATGCAGATCCTTGCCGAGTTGCAGGACGATGGACGAATGACCAATGTCGATCTCTCGCGCCGGGTCGGCCTGACCGCCCCTCCCTGTCTACGCCGCGTCAAGGCGCTCGAAGATCGGGGTATCATCCGAGCCTATCACGCCGATATCGATCCGCAAACACTGGGCTACACCATCACCGTGTTTGCCATGGTCAGCCTGCGCAGCCAGGCAGAGGCCGACCTCCGGGCCTTTGAGGACCATGTCGCCGGACTGCCAGAGGTCAGGGAATGTCACATGCTGAATGGCGAGATCGACTTCATCCTCAAGGTCGTTGCTCGCGACCTGCAAAGTTTTCAACGCTTTCTGACGTCGTGCCTCACGCCAGCGCCCAATGTGGCAAGCGTCAAGACATCGCTGACCATCAGAACGTCGAAGAATCTGCCGGGCGTTCCCCTGCGCGACTGAAGGCGCGGGCCCTCAGACCGCCGGACTGGGGGCCATCTTGCGGTCGATCCAGACCGTCCACAGTCCCGCGACTGGCGCCCAGGGGCCGCTTGCAACTTGGGCCAGCGCGGCTTTCCCGCCCGCAAGATCGCCAGATCGGGCAAGAGCAATGCCGAGCCGCGTGTTGGCACGTGCCGGGTCAACCACACCCTTCTGGAGAGCGGTGCGGTAGGATTGCACCGCATCGGGGTAATTTGCTGCCGCGAACTGCGAATCGGCCAGCGCTAAGGTCAGCCGCCCGTCGGACGCCGCCTTCGCCTTTGCCGATGGCGCCTTGATGTCCGCCAACGCCTGACGCGCCTTGGGGGTAAGTGCGGCAAGCGATTTCTTAACCGCGACATCCGACCCGTTTACAGCGCCGCTTTTAACAGCGGTGTCCAGCACGGCCTTTGCCTCTGCAAATGCACCCTGCTGTGCGGCAAGCGCGGAATAGGCCTGCCAATCGCGTTCGGTCGCCAGGGCCTGCGTCACCGCCATAAGACGGTAGAGATCGAGGCTTTGCTCGGGCCCCATTACGGCGCCCGCAATCAGGTTGACGATGCCGCTCCGCCAGTTTTCCGGACCCGGATACGCGGCAATCTTGCGTCTTGTCCAAAGATCGAGGAGGTCGGAACGCTTGGCTTGATAAGACATTGCGATCGCGCGGTCATACCAGCCTGCATCGACGGGCTGACCCGCCTGGGTACGCAGCTTGATGGCTTCCTCAAGCGCCGCGCTGCCGACCGGCACATTGCCCGTGTGGAACGCGCCATCGGCCAAAGCCAACTGACTGAGCGCAGAGGAATAGCCGAGACTATTGGCATATTGAACTTGCGCAACCGCATCGCCATAGTTGCCAAGCATGGCCGAAAGCTCGCCGGCGAGCGCACGCAATTCGCCGACACGGGCTGGCGCGGCCGCTCCCGAGGCAAGAATCAGGTTCACCGCCCCCCGCTGCGCCTGCAGATCGCTGGTCGCCGAAGCGGCTTGAAGCATGAGTTGGCCGGCGGCATATTTTTCAAAAGGCTGGTCCGCGCTGGCAGCCAATGCCTTCGCCCCTTGCAGCGCTCCGCCGGTGTTACCGGCCGCGAGCGCCTGGGCGATCGCGTCCGCCGAAGTGCGGAACGCATCGTCCATCACATAGGGAACATCAGCGACGGCCGTGCTGGCCACTAGTCCGGTCCCGCTCATGGCCAATAGGGCCAATGCAAAGCGCCGGAACGGCCGGATAGATGAACCGTCCACTGTCATTATCAATGTCCCTGTTCGTTGTTTTTCGGTCAGGCAGATTTGGACGAAAGATATAATGTCCAGAAATCGGCGATCGTCTTGCGGTTCCCCGGTTTGGTCACAGTGCCGAATGCCGCCTTTGCGCCCGCGACATCGCCAGACTTCGCCAAGGCGATGCCGAGGCGCGTGTTGAGTTCATCGGCGTTCACACCGCCCTTCTGCAAGGCAAGCCTGTAGAGTTCGACCGCCTTTGCATAGTCGCCATAGCCCATATAGGCGTTGGCGGTGACGGCGGCGGTCCGTCCATTGGCCGCCTTTGCAGCGTCTGCCGCTGCGGACGGGAGCGACGCCTTGTCTTTCGGGATGCCGGAGACCGCGACCTGATATGAATCGGCAAGCTGTTTTGGTTGCAGTGCGCCCGCCGCTCGGCCGCTATCGATAACCGACTTGGCTTCTCCGAACAGACCGGCCTTCATGGCGCTATCGACATATTCGCCATAGCTATAGACATCCTTGAGCGCGCCGGTGGCCGCCATCAGGCGAAGCACGTCGAGATTCTCGTCACGCGTCATCTCACGGTGCGCGTCCTGATAGGCGCGCAGGGCGATACGCCAGTTTTCGGGGTTGGGATCGGATTTGAGCGCTTGCGCGGTCCACTGCGGCAGATCGGGTGAACCGGTCAACGCCGCCATGCGAAAGCCGCGCGAATACCACTCGCCAGGAACCGGCCTTCCCGCTGCGGTTTCGAGCTCGATCGCCCTTTTCAGATGCGGCAGCCCCTGCATCGCAATCGTCCTGCCCGCCGGGGTAAACTGGTTGCCGGCGACACTCTGGTACGATTTGCCGAAATAGCTCTCGGCAAGCAAAATTTCCGGATCGCTACCGCCATAATTGGCCGCGATCACCTTATTGAAATTGTCGATCGCCGTGTCATATTCCTTACCCTTCAGCGCGAACTGACCGACATAGTTCTGGAATTTGGGCACTTCGGCCGCGCTCACCTTTCCGGTTGCGAGCATTTTTTCCAGTCCGGCGCGTTGCATGGCCTCGTCCTTGAGGCCGAGACCATTGTTCAGCATCATATTGCCGACGAGATACTGGTCGTCCGCGCTCTGCGCGGTCTTTTCCGCTTCGGCAATCTTGCCCTTGGCGGTCGCGTAATCCTGGGCCTTCTGGAGTTTATCGATCTCCTGATAGGCCTTGAGCATTGCGGGGCTGGGCTTGAGGCTAGCCTCGTCCTTCTTTGCAGCCAGTGCCGGCGCGGGCGTCAGGATGACGGCACTGCCGGTTGCAATCATCAATCCAAGGGCAAAGGCGGACTTAAAACGCATCAGGCATCTCCAGCTTCTATCAATTCTTGTACGCAGCTTTATACGCACGCGGCGATCAGATTGGAATATGGACCGGCGCGTGAACGGCGTTTGAACGCGCCTATAAGAGCGCTGTTCCGCATTGTCATGCAGGTTATCGAAGTTCTTCCCGCTTACCACCGGCCTTGGCCAAGGCTCAGCGCACATTCGAACGCGCGCTTTTGGCTGGCATTGACGAGGGCGCGGCACTAGAGCTTTTTCACACCATCTGCACCTGACCACAGAGAAGAGAATAGCTTTGCCCAGCGACGACATCGTCCTCGCCGATCCTTCGGACATCAGCCCCATCAACATCGTCGACGAGATGAAGACGAGCTATCTCGATTACGCCATGTCGGTGATCGTCGCGCGCGCCCTGCCGGATGTGCGTGACGGCCTGAAGCCGGTCCATCGCCGCATCCTGTTCGGTGCGCATGAGATGAATTTCACCTGGAACCGGCCGTACCGCAAGTCGGCGCGCATCGTCGGCGACGTGATGGGTAAATATCACCCGCACGGCGACAGCTCGATATACGACGCGCTTGCCCGGATGACCCAGGACTGGTCGATGCGGGTGCCGCTGATCGACGGCCAGGGCAATTTCGGATCGATGGACCCGGATTCTCCGGCGGCGATGCGCTATACCGAGGCCCGCCTCGCCAAGGTGGCCAATGCCCTCCTTGACGATCTCGACAAGGACACCGTCAACTTCCAGCCCAATTATGACGGCAGCGAGAGCGAGCCGCAGGTGCTGCCCGCGCGCTTCCCCAATTTGCTGGTCAACGGCGCGGGCGGCATCGCGGTCGGCATGGCGACCAACATCCCGCCGCACAATCTCGGCGAAGTGCTGCGCGCCTGCAAAGCCTATATGGACAATGGCGCGATCACGACCGCCGAACTGATGGAGATCGTGCCCGCGCCGGACTTCCCGACCGGCGCGCTGATTCTCGGCCAGTCCGGCGCCCGCTCCGCTTATGAGACCGGGCGCGGCTCGGTCATCATGCGCTCGCGCCATGTCATCGAAACCAGCCGCGGCGACCGCCAGTCGATCATCCTCACCGAAATCCCCTTTCAGGTCGGCAAGTCCGGCCTGGTCGAGAAGATCGCCGACGCCGCCAAGGAACGCCGGATCGAGGGCGTCAGCGACATTCGCGACGAATCGAACCGCGAGGGCGTGCGCATCGTCATCGAGCTCAAGCGGGACGCCACGCCCGAGGTCGTGCTGAACCAGCTCTGGCGCCACACGCCGGCCCAGTCGAGCTTCCCGGCCAACATGCTCGCGATCCGGGGCGGACGGCCCGAACTGCTCAACCTGCGCGATATCATCGAGGCATTCGTACGCTTCCGCGAGGAGGTGATCACCCGGCGCACCAAATTCGAGCTCGCCAAGGCCCGCGAACGCGCCCACATATTGCTGGGCCTCGTTATCGCGGTCACCAATCTGGACGAGGTGGTCCGGATCATCCGGGGATCGTCCAGCCCCACCGAGGCACGCGAGAAGCTGATCGCACGGGAATGGCCGATGGCCGAGATCGCGCCTTATATCAGCCTGGTCGAAGCCTATGACGGCGCTGCCGATGGCGATCACTACCGCCTGTCGGAAGTTCAGGTCCGCGCCATCCTCGACCTGCGCCTGCATCGCCTGACCGCACTGGGCCGCGACGAGATCGGCAATGAACTTCAGGGCCTCGCCACCGCCATCCAGGGCTATCTCGAAATCCTGGGCGACCGCGTGCGGCTCTTTGCCGTCATGCGCGAGGAGTTCGATGCCATCGAGGCGGAGTTCGCGACCCCGCGCCGCTCGACCATCGCGCCCGCCGCCGACGGCATCGAGGACGAGGACCTGATCGAACGGGAAGACATGGTCGTCACCGTCACGATGCAGGGCTATATCAAGCGCACGCCCCTCGACACCTTCCGGTCGCAGAACCGGGGCGGCAAGGGCCGCGCGGGCATGGCCACCAAGGACGAGGACGTGGTGACGGAGCTGTTCGTCACCTCCACCCACAATCCGGTGCTGTTCTTCTCCACCCTCGGCAAGGTCTACCGCCTGAAGGTCTGGCGCCTGCCCGAGGGCGGCCCGGCGACGCGCGGGCGGCCGATGGTCAACCTGCTGCCGCTGGCCGAGGGCGAGACCATCCAGACCGTGCTGCCCCTGCCCGAGGACGAGGCAAGCTGGAAGGACCTCCACATCGTCTTCGCGACGTGCCGCGGCACCGTTCGCCGCAACAGCATGGATGCCTTCGCCAATGTGCCCTCGAACGGCAAGATCGCAATGCGTTTCGACGAGGGATCGGACGACCGGCTGATCGGGGTGGCGTTGCTGAGCGAGGATGACGACGTGCTGCTCGCCACCCGGCAGGGCAAGGCCGTCCGCTTTGCCGCGACCGACGTGCGCGAGTTCCAGAGCCGCACCGCGACCGGCGTACGCGGCATGACCCTGAAGGACGATGACGAGGTCATTTCCCTCTCAATCCTGCACCGCGTCGGCACAAGCCAGGAAGAGCGCGAGGATTATCTGCGCTTTGCTCCGTGGAAGCCGGATCGGGAGGATGTCTCCACCATGCCTCCCGAGCGTTTCGAGGAGTTGACCGCCCGCGAGCAGTTCATCCTCACCGTTTGCGCCAATGGCTATGGCAAGCTGTCATCGGCCTATGAATATCGTCGCACCAATCGCGGCGGCCAGGGCATCACCAATATCGACAATATTGCCCGCAACGGCCGGGTGGTCGCATCCTTCCCCGCGACCCGCGAGGACCAGCTGATGCTCGTCACCGACCAGGCCAAGCTGATCCGCATGGGCCTGGATAGCCTGCGCGTGATCGGGCGCGGTTCGGCGGGTGTGCGGCTGTTCGATGTGGCGGATGACGAGCATGTCGTGAGCGCGGCGAAGATCGAAGAACCAGAGGAAAATGTGCCTGCCGACGTCGAAACGGGACAAACAGAAGGGTGAAGCGCGGTTTCTGACCTTTTCAGAACCGCGCTAGCCGGCGCCTTCCGCCTATTTTGAAAGCTTCTCGATCTTTGCGTTAAGTGCCGCGAGCTGGGCCTTGAGATCCGCAACCTCCGAAGAGGCCTCGCTCGCCACGCTGCCCTGCTCCTCGGCGCCTGAACCAGGCATCCCTTTGCCGGCCCGGAATGCGCTTGCCGCTGCGGTGAACATTTCGAGATTGCGCTTGGCGATCTCGGCGAAGGGGCCGCCGGTGAATGCGCCTTCCATCGCCTGCTTGAACTGGAGCTGGTTCTTTCTGAACGCGTCCATGCTGGCTTCCAGATATTGTGGAACGAGTGACTGCATCGAATTGCCATAGAGCGAGATGAGCTGGCGCAGGAAGCTGACGGGCAGCATGTTCTCGCCCCGCTGCTCCTCCTCCATGATGATCTGGGTCAGGACATTATGGGTGATGTCTTCGCCGGTCTTGGCGTCCACAACCACGAAGTCCCGGCCCTCGCGCGTCATCTGGGACAGGAGGTCGAGCGTGATGTAACTCGATGTTTCCGTATCATAGAGACGTCGATTAGCGTACTTCTTGATCACAACAGTTTGTGACCCGTCACCGGTTTTTGATTTAGCCATGCCAGACACTCCCGCCCCGTTCGCCCAGACTGTATCACCTTCGCATGTCGCACCGCAACACGGGCCGCGTCCCCTGCCGTTATTTTTGGCGCTTTTGTGGCGGGAGACAGAGGGCGACCCGCTCTTCCGCAAGCGCGCATTCGCGGGTTTGCGGCGGTTTCAGAACGCTTCACGATCTCGAAAGGACCGGCCGGGCGTCTGCGTGGCGACCGAGGGGCGGGCGAAACTGATCCAATATGAGCCAGTTTTTCCCGCAAATCCGGGCTTGCGGCCAGTCGTTTTTGTCCCATCATTGATCAATCCGCCCGATGTGCTCGATCTCGCTCCGGACAATTCCTTGCTGCGCTTTCTGGCTGGGCAAGGGCATCGGACGTTCCGGATCGACTGGGGAACGCCGCAGGCCGCCGACCGCAAACAGGACATAGCCGCGCATGTCACGGACCTGCTGCTGCCCCTCCTCACACAATTGCCAGAAGCGCCTGTTCTGGTTGGATATTGTCTCGGCGGAACCATGGCGATCGCGGCGGCGTCGCTTATTCGTTGCACGGCGCTCGCAACCATTGCTGCGCCTTGGTATTTCGACGCCTACCCACAGGCGTTCCGCACGCAGACTGGAGAAGCATGGAATGCCAGCCGGACCGCATGCGATCGGCTTGGTCTCATGCCGATGGAAGTGTTGCAGGGCGGGTTCTGGTCGCTGGACCCGCGACGCACCATCGCCAAATATGCCGACTTTGCCGATATGTCGGAGGATGACCCCGGTTATACGGGCTTTCTGCTGCTGGAAGACTGGGTGAACGAGGGCGCTCCTCTCACCTTTGCCGCAGGATGCGAACTCATCGAGCAATTCTATGAGGCCAATATCCCCGGCACGGGCGGCTGGCAGGTCGGCGGTAGAATCATCGATCCGGCTACGCTGCCCTGTCCCACTTTTGCCATCGCCTCTACGACCGACAAGCTAGTTCCCTATGATGCGACGCCTCCGGCGACCGAAAACCTCTCGCTCGACCTGGGGCATGTCGGCATGGTGGTGGGACGATCTGCGCCAAATCGTCTTTGGGAGCCATTGTCGGCCTGGCTCACCCGGCAGGGTGCGTAAAGAAACGCGATCGGACACCCGGTCGGCATATCGCATGGACGCATCCTATGTCCGTTTTCACACAAAATGACCCAGTGTGACTCGAAAAGGGTTTGGCGTCCCGATGCATCGGCGGTGGAATAGGTGTTGCGACGTATTTCGCGCGCTCATTTTCTTTAACCAATTCTTAGATTCGTCACTTTATATTCCGGCCATAAGAAAATATTTTCTTTAATTGCTAACCAAACACGAAAACTCTTGATCGTATAAACCGTTTCGGACATTAATTAACAATACCCCAGATATACCGGACTGTACAAACTGTCGGGGGCAGGACCGGGAAGCGGTCGGTTCGCCTTACATCAGGAAGGCGACATATGGTGAGCATGGAACCTAGCGATCAGTTTTCGACGAAAGGTGCGGGGGAGCCGGCAGACGCCCGTCCGGATCTGGTCGACGCGCTCGCGACAAAGGCCCGTCTGGAAGCGATCCTCTGGACCGCAATGGATGCGATCATCACTATCGATGAAACCCATTGCATCGTCTTCTTCAACCCGGCTGCAGAAGACATGTTCGGGCTGTCGAACGCCGAGGCTATCGGGCAGCCGATAGAAAAGTTCATTCCGGAGCGTTTCCGGGTAACCCATTCGGCGCATATCCGGCGTTTCGGAGAAACGGGCGTAACCGGACGGCGCATGGGTGCCCTGGGCGCGATCAGCGCGTTGAGCGCAGACGGCACGGAATTTCCGGTTGAGGCATCGATCTCCCAGGCGATTGTGGCGGGACAGCGCTTCGCGACGGTCATCCTGCGCGATGTGACCGAACGACTGGCGAACGAGGAAGTGCGCCAGTTGCTGGCGCGCGAGGTCGATCATCGTGCGAAGAATGCGCTCGCGCTGGTACAGGCTCTGGTGTCCCTGACCCGCGCGCCGACCTATGAAGCCTTCGTGCAAGCCGTGGAAGGCCGGGTCGCGGCGCTCGCACGCGCGCATTCCCTTTTGGCGCGCAATCAGTGGTCTGGCGGCAATTTGCGGCACATTATCCGCGACGAGATCGCCGCCTATGTGGACCATGGCCAGGTCAGCCTGGAAGGCCGCGATATCCTGCTTGCGGCGAAGGCGGTCCAGCCCATTTCCCTGCTGCTGCATGAGCTGGCGACCAACGCCGTCAAATATGGCGCGCTATCAGTGCCGGAGGGGCGGCTTCATGTAAGCTGGAACGTCACGCCAAACGGTGAAATGACACTCGAATGGCGCGAGCTTGGGGGCCCTCTCGTGGTGCCGCCAAAGCAGAAGGGCTTTGGATCGACATTGATCTCGACGGTTACGGCGCAGCAGCTCAACGGGTCGGTAACGGTCCTGTACGAGCCCACTGGAATCATCGCGACAGCCATATTGCCGTCGGACATTGTGCGGCCCTATCGGGGGCATGCCGCCGATGATGCCGAACCGGACGGTTTTGGCGTAAAACGCAACAAGGCCAAGCTGGGGCGGATCCTGGTCGTCGAGGATGAAATGCTGATTGCGATGCAAATGGCGGAGGTGCTTGCGGAAGCAGGCTGGACCGTGATTGGTCCGGCCACGGGCATGGCGCAAGCCATGGCATTGCTGAGCACCGAGGGACCGCCCGACGTTGCGCTGCTGGACGTGAACCTGGACGGTGAGATGGTCGGCCCGCTGGCTGAAAGCTTGCGCAATGCCCACGTGCCGGTCGTGCTGTGCACGGGCTACGAAACAGTAGACGATATTCGGCTTGAAGGCTGTGCATTGATCCGAAAGCCAGCGAATGTCAGGCAGCTCCTCGCCGGTATTGAGAACGCGATGAAGGCGGCATGACCGGCTGCCTTGGTTCAGATCCAATGACGGTCGAAGCGGCTGCCAAGGCTTGTCAGCAGTTCATATTGCGACAGGCCCGAGAGGGAAGCGCACTGCGATAATTCGAACGCGATCTCCAGCCAGTCACCTTCGGCCAGGCCGGGCCGATCGGTGACGTCGATGGCGATCAGGTCCATCGACACGCGGCCCATGATCGGCAGGATCGACCCATCATCCGCCTGCGCGTGCCCCTTGCCGGAAAAGCCGCGAAAATAACCATCCGCATAACCGATGTTGAGCACGGCGACTTCGCGCTCACGGTCCGCCACATAAGTCGCCCCATAGCCGACGAACTCGCCGCTGCGCACAGTCCGGCGCTGCAGGATTTGGGCGCGAGGCCGCACGACTTGACGGATATTGCCCTCCGCTTCCGCTCTTGGAATACCGCCATAGAGCGCGAGGCCGGGGCGCGTGAGGTCGAAGGCGAAATCGCGTCCGAGCAGGATACCGGCACTATTGGCGAGACTGACCCGCTTGGCATCGACCTTGCTCGCGATGTCGGCAAAGATCGTCTGCTGAAGGTTGTTCAGGGGGTGCTCCTCGTCCGCGCAGGCCAGATGGCTCATGACCGTGTCGATCTCGAGCCCGTCCAGCAGGTCGGACGAGAGCGTGCGGGGATCCAGGCCGAGGCGGTGCATGCCGGTGTCGATCATGATGTCGCATGGTCCCCCACCGGCCTCACGCCAGCGCGCGATCTGATCGGGGGTGTTAAGGACCGGCCGTGCGCCAAGGCTGGTGGCAATGGTCATGTCCTCTGCGCGTACGCCGTGAAGCACCGAAAGCCCCGCATCGCCCAGATGCGGATGCAGTGCGAGCGCTTCAGCCCATGTCGCCACGAAGAAGTCCCGGCATCCGGCAGCCCGCAGATGCTGCACAACTTCCACTGCGCCAAGACCATAGCCATCCGCCTTGACCGCCGCGCCGCAGGCCGCACCATAGCTTTGGCGTGCAAGCCACTGCCAATTGTGGCGAAGTGCAGCCGAATCGAGGGTGAGCGCGAGCGGTGCGGGCGGAGGCGACATCATCGGCCGATCGGATTTCTCAGGCTTTGGCCAACTGCGGGGCGGGATGATGGGTTTCCTTCAGTCCCCACCAGGTGACGAGCACCGCCACCACCACCACCGCATAGGTGTACCAGAGACCGGAATAGGGGTTGCCCGTTACCGCTACGATATAGCTGGAGATCAGCGGCAGGAAACCACCGAAATAGCCGGTGCCGATATGGTAAGGGATCGACATCGAGCTATAGCGGATCGCCGGCGGAAACATCTCGGCCAGCAATGCCGCGACCGGACCATAGGTCATGCCCGATAATGCGGAGAGCGCGAGCAAGCCCAGCGCAATGATCGCGATCTGACCCGGCGCGGGCGTCTGCCTGGAGAAATCATATCCAGCGGCTTCAAGCGCAGGCTGAAGCTTGGTGGTGTCGGCCACCGACACCTCCCGGCCGCCGATCATCATGCGCGGCTGGATGTTGCCAGTCCCATCAGGCCCCGCGCTTTCGAGGCGATAGTGCACGCCTAATTTACTGAGCTCGCCAAGCGCGCGTCCGCAGGGCGTCTCCTGCTTCGCCGCAAAGGGATCGAACGAACACGCGTTGGCGACAACGACCACAGGCGCGCGCGCCGCCGCCTCGGCCTGGCCCGGATTGGCGGCATGGCCCATCATCCAGAAGACCGGAAAGAGCAGCGCCAAGCTGAGCACATAGCCGATCATCACCGGCTTCTTGCGACCGACCTTGTCGGAAATGTGGCCGAACAGGACGAAGAAACCCATGCCCACCAGGGCGGACCCGCCGACGATGATCTCTGCCCAGGTTTCATCCATCCGCATCGGCCCCTTCAGGAAGGACAGGGCAGAAAACATCGCCGTATACCAGATGACGGTGAGGCCGGCCGCGATCCCAAACAGCGCAACAAAAATCCGCTTCTTGTTGCCCGGATAGGTGAAGCTCTCCCTGATCGGGTTGCGGGACAGCTCGCCCGCTTCCTTCATTTTCTGGAACACGGGGCTCTCGGACAGCTTGAAGCGCATCCACAGCGAAATGGCGAGGAGAAAGAGCGACAGGACGAACGGCACGCGCCATGCCCATGCCGCCCACTGGTCGTCCGAGAAGATTGCCTTGCAGCAGAGCACAACAATCAGGCTGAATACGAAGCCGCCGACGACGCTCGCCTGGATATAGCCGGAAAAATAGCCTGATCGATGGTTCGGCGCATGCTCGACCACGTAGATCGCCGCCCCGCCATATTCTCCGCCGAGCGCCAGACCCTGCAACACGCGCAGCAATATGACCAATATCGGCGCGGCGATCCCGATGGACGCGGCGGGCGGAATAAGACCGACACCGGCGGTCGCGATCCCCATCAGAGTAACGGTGACAAGGAAGGTATATTTCCGGCCGAGCCGGTCGCCCAGATATCCGAACAGCACCGCGCCCAATGGCCGGAAACCAAAGCCGACCGCGAAACCGGCCCAGACAAGCAGCGTTTGCAGCGTCGCGTTATCCGCCGGGAAGAAGCTCTTGCCGATGAAGCCGGCGAGTGTGCCGTAGATGAAGAAATCATACCATTCGAAGATGGTACCCGCCGACGACGCCGCGATCACGAGGCGCATGTCGCTCCGCTTGATCTCAGTCGTTTCTGGCACCATCTGCGCGCTCGATGCCATCATCCTCTCCCCACAAGCTCGTCTGACGGCTGTGCCCGCACAACCACGCGAACGCAAGGGGTGAGGCCCTATTCGAGCTCGAGGATGACCGCATCGACAGCCAGGCTTTCACCCACGGCCGCGTTCACGACCTTGACCGTTGCTGCCTTTTCGGCGCGCAGGATGTTCTCCATCTTCATCGCCTCGACCACCGCCAGCGGCTGCCCGGCTTCGACCTTGTCCCCTTCGACGACATTCAGCGCGACCAGCAGGCCGGGCATCGGGCAGATCAGGTAGCGGGACAGGTCCGGCGGCACCTTCTCGATCATGTGCGCGGCCATCGGCGCGACATGGCTGGGGAGCACCCGCACCGCGTGGCTGGCGCCGCGCGTGGTCAGCTTGAAACCCGAACGGATCGGCGCGATGCGCACGGCCAGCGGTTCGCCATCGAATTCCGCTTCAATGATGCGGTCCCCAGGCGTGTATTCAAGGCTCATGTCAAATGGCTCGCCATCGACCGTCACGGCATCGCCATTGATCGTTACTTCGTGCAGCAACCCGCCAATCTTGGCCTGCCAGTCGGTCGGCGGCGGCAGGCGCTTGCCCAATTGCCCGTCGATGCGGCGCGCCCGGTCAGCCTGCGCCATGCCCGCGAAGGCCGCGATGGCTGCCAGCTTTTCGGACAGACCATCCGCCATGACGGCACCGTGGAAGCCGTCGGGAAACTCCTCGGCGATAAAGCCGGTGGTGATGCGGCCCTCGCGGAAGCGGGGGTGCTGCATCAGCGCCGACAGGAAGTCAACATTATGGCCCAGCCCCTCCAACTCGAAGCGGTCGAGCGCGGCGATCTGGAGGTCGATCGCCTCATCGCGTGTCGCGCCATAGGTGATGAGCTTGGCGATCATCGGGTCGTAGAACATGGACACCTCGCCGCCCTCGACCACGCCATCGTCGACGCGCACGCCCTCCATCACCTCGGGCGGGGTATAGCGCACGAGGCGGCCCGTGGACGGCAGGAAGCCGCGATAGGGATCCTCGGCATAGACGCGGTTCTCGATCGACCAGCCGTTGATCTTCACATCGTCCTGCGTGAAGGCCAGCTTCTCGCCATTGGCGACGCGGATCATCTGCTCGACGAGGTCGAGGCCGGTGATCTGCTCGGTCACGGGATGCTCCACCTGCAGGCGGGTGTTCATTTCGAGAAAGTAGAAGCCCTCGCCGGTCGTATCGGTGCCGGAGACGATCAGTTCGACCGTGCCGGCGCTGTAATAGCCGACCGCGCGGGCCAAAGCGACGGCCTGCTCGCCCATGGCCTTGCGCATCTTGGGCGTGACGAAGGGGGACGGTGCTTCTTCCACCACCTTCTGGTGGCGGCGCTGGATCGAGCATTCGCGCTCGTTGAGGTAGAGGATATTGCCATGCTGGTCGCCCAGCACCTGGATTTCGATATGGCGCGGCGCCTCGATGAACTTCTCGATGAACACGCGGTCGTCGCCGAAGGACGCGAGGCCTTCCCGCTTGGTCGCCTCGAAGCCCTCGCGCACGTCCGTTTCCGAATAGGCGAGGCGCATGCCCTTACCACCGCCGCCGGCCGAGGCCTTCATCATCACCGGATAGCCGATTTCATTGGCGATCCTCACCGCATGGTCGGTGTCGCCGATCTCACCCACAAAGCCGGGCACCACGTTGACGCCTGCCTGCAGGGCAAGTTTCTTGGATTCGATCTTGTCTCCCATGGCGGCGATCGCCTTGGGCGGAGGTCCGACGAAGGCAATATTATTCTCGGCGCAGGCCTTGGCGAAGCTTTCGCGCTCGGATAGGAAGCCGTAGCCGGGGTGGACGGCATCCGCCCCCGTCGCCTTGCACGCCGCGATGATCTTGTCCGCCAGCAGATAGGACTGCGCGGCAGGCGACGGGCCGATATGGACCGCCTCGTCCGCCATCAGCACATGCGGCGCGCGCGCGTCGGCGTCCGAATAGACCGCAACGGTCTTGATGCCCATCTTCCGCGCGGTGCGGATGACGCGGCAAGCGATTTCGCCGCGATTTGCGATCAGGATTTTGGTGATCATTTTGTTTTTATACCCATGTGGTAAATAGTTGCGCCCCAAAGAACGTGAAGCGGAATTGAAACAAAAGTAAAAAATAATGGTCCTCGATATTCACACCACAAAGGGAGTGGCGCAAATTCGGCATCGAAAGTAAAGTGATCTGATTTCATTATAACAGGTTCGCAAAATGGCAGCGAATGAACGATCATCAGTGCCACGTATGTTAGTAACAACCAGCCAGCTGTAACAATCAATGACATGATTATAAAACGCTTCACTCCGCCGCTTCTTCCAGATGCCCGTGCGGTGCAGCCCGCATCGCGACCAACCCAAGCTTGGCGAACAAGGCCGCGTCGCTGTCGTCGCCTGCATTGGGCGCGGTGAGCAGGCGGTCGCCGGTGAAGATGCTGTTCGCGCCCGCCATGAAGCACAAAGCCTGACAGGCCTCGCTCATGCTCTCGCGGCCTGCCGAGAGGCGCACCATGCTGCGCGGCATGACGATGCGCGCGACGGCGACCGTGCGGACAAACTCGATTTCGTCGATTTTCGCCAGCGGCGTATCGGCCAGCATGTCGCCCAGCACCGTGCCCTTGACCGGCACCAGCGCGTTGATCGGCACGCTTTCCGGGTGCGGCATACTCCCAAGCGCATGGAGGAAACCGATGCGGTCGGCCCGTGTCTCGCCCATACCGACGATACCGCCGCAGCACACATTGATGCCTGCCGCGCGGACATTTTCCAGCGTCTCGATCCGGTCCTCGAAGGTCCGGGTGGTGATGACGTTGGCGTAGTTCTCCGGCGCGGTGTCGATATTGTGGTTGTAGTAATCGAGACCGGCATCGGCGAGCTGCTTCGCCTGGCCTTCGCTCAGCATGCCGAGCGTCATGCAGGTTTCCATGCCCATCTCGCGCACGCCCTTCACCATCTCGATGAGGGCGGGCATGTCGCGCTCCTTGGGATTGCGCCAGGCCGCGCCCATGCAGAAACGGCCCGAGCCATTGTCCTTCGCCTGCGCGGCGGACTGCAGCACCGCGCGCACGTCCATCAGCTTGGTGGCCTTGAGGCCGCTGTCGGCGGACACGGACTGCGAGCAATAACCGCAATCCTCCGGGCAGCCGCCGGTCTTGATCGACAGCAGCGTCGAAAGCTGCACCTCATTGCGCGGGAAATTGGCGCGGTGGATGGTCTGCGCTTCATAGAGCAGGTCCATGAACGGCAGGTCGAACAGCGCCGCGATCTCGGCGCGGGTCCAGTCGGTCCGGGGTTCGATAACGGTCACTCCGCTGCCTCCAGTGCGCCCGCAGGCGGCATATTGTGGCCGAGCAGGCGCAGCACGTCCGCCGCACACTCCACGACATTGGAACCCGGGCCGTAAATGCCCTGCACGCCCGCGTCACGCAGATAGTCATAATCCTGCGGCGGGATGACGCCGCCCGCGATCACCTTGATATCGGCCCTGCCCTGCTCCTTGAGCTGGCGGATGAGTTCGGGGATCAGCGTCTTGTGTCCCGCCGCGAGGCTGGAGGCGCCGACGACATCGACCTCGCTCTGGAGTGCAAGGACCACGGTCTCGTCCGGCGTCTGGAACAAGGGCCCGGAGACGACATCAAAGCCCATGTCCGAGAAAGCCGACGCGATGACGTTCGCGCCCCGGTCATGCCCGTCCTGCCCCATCTTGGCGACCAGGAGCTTGGGCTTGCGGCCAAGGCGGCGCTCCACCGCCGCGACGCCATCGACGACCGCCTTCCAGCGGTTGTCGCCTTCATAGGGCGCGGCATAGACGCCCTTCACCGGCGTCGGCGTGGTGCCATAGCGGCCGAAGACATCCTCCATGGCCATGCTGATTTCGCCCAGCGTCGCGCGCGCACGGGCGGCATCAACCGCGAGCGCCAAGAGATTGCCGGTGCCTCTTGCGCCCTCACGCAGCGCGTCGAGCGCGGCGCGGCATACGGCATCGTCGCGTGATGCCTTCATCGCGTTGATGCGGACGATCTGGCCCTCTCGCACCTTGTCGTTGTCGACCTCGAGGGTTTCGAGATGATCCTCGGTGCCGAGGCGATATTTGTTGACGCCGACGATCACGTCCTCGGCCCGGTCGACGCGTGCCTGCCGCGCGGCGGCAGCCGTCTCGATCATCGCCTTGGGCCAGCCTGCCGCGACCGCCTTGGCCATGCCGCCCTCGGCCTGGACGCGCTCGATGATCTCCCACGCCTTGTCGACCAGTTCCTGGGTCAGGCTCTCGATATAGTAGCTGCCGCCCAGCGGATCGACGACATTGCACATGCCGGTCTCTTCCTGGATGACGATCTGGGTGTTGCGGGCGATGCGCGCGGAGAAATCGGTCGGCAGCGCGATCGCCTCGTCGAGCGCATTGGTGTGGAGCGACTGGGTGCCGCCCAGCATCGCCGCCATCGCCTCGATCGTGGTGCGGATGACGTTGTTATAAGGGTCCTGCTCCTGCAGCGACACGCCCGAGGTCTGGCAATGGGTACGCAGCATCTTGGACCGCTCGTCCTTGGCGCCAAGGTTGGTCATGACGCGGTGCCACAATACGCGCGCTGCCCGCAATTTAGCAACTTCCATGAAGAAGTTCATACCGATTGCGAAGAAAAAGCTCAGACGCCCTGCGAACTTGTCGATATCGAGACCGGAGGCTACGCCATATTTCACATATTCCGCGCCGTCGGCGATGGTGAAGGCAAGCTCCTGCACCTGCGTCGCGCCGGCTTCCTGCATATGATAGCCGGAAATGGAGATGCTGTTGAACTTGGGCATCTCGCGGCTGGTATAACCGAAGATATCCGAGATGATGCGCATGCTCGGCTCGGGCGGGTAGATATAGGTGTTGCGGACCATGAATTCCTTGAGGATGTCGTTCTGGATGGTCCCGTCGAGCAGCTTGCGATCGACCCCCTGCTCCTCGCCCGCGACGATGAAGAAAGCGAGGATCGGGATCACCGCGCCGTTCATGGTCATGGACACCGACATCTGGTCGAGCGGAATGCCGTCGAACAGGATCTTCATGTCCTCGACACTGTCGATCGCCACGCCTGCCTTGCCGACATCGCCGACCACGCGCGGATGGTCGCTGTCATAGCCGCGGTGGGTGGCAAGGTCGAAGGCGACCGACAGGCCCTTTTGCCCGGCGGCGAGGTTGCGGCGGTAGAAGGCGTTGGATTCCTCGGCGGTGGAAAAGCCCGCATATTGCCGGATGGTCCAGGGGCGGCCCGCATACATGGACGCCCGCACACCGCGCGTGAACGGCGCGTAACCCGGCAGGCCAGGATCGACGCGTACATCTTCCGCCGTGTAGAGCGGCTTCACGTCAATGCCTTCCGCCGTGTGCCAGGTGAGGTCCTTGCCCTTCACCTCTTTCGCAGCGGCATTTTTCCAGTCTTCGAGTTCTGCCATTATTCACAACCTCATAGCTCCTCCCCTCGCGGGGGGAGGATACGCAGGCTTGCCAGCTTGCTGGCTAGCCAGAGTTGGAGAGGGGGCGGCTACCTCGCCCCCTCTCCGCTGCGACTAGGGTCTGCAGCCGCAGCCCCAAGTCTCGCGCCTCCCCCCGAGGGGGGAGGGTCCTCAACCTAATGCGCGCCCTTGGGCGTCTCCATGATCTCGGTCAGCTGGCCGCCCATGTCCTTGGGATGGACGAAGAAGATGAGCGTGCCGTGCGCGCCGATGCGCGGCTCGCCCAGCACACGCTTGCCCATCGCCTCGAACTCGGCCTTGGCCACATGAATGTCCGGCACTTCGTAGCAAATATGATGCTGGCCTCCGAGCGGGTTCTTGGCGAGGAAGCCCGAAACCGGGCTGTCCTCGCTCAGCGGCTGGAGCAGCTCGATCTGCGTGCCGCCTGATGTTCCGAGCGCGCCATTCTCGCCGGGCGTGTTGACGAAACACACCTTCACCCCCTGCGACGGCATGTCGAACGGCTCGGTAATGTCCGTTGCGCCCATCACATCGCGATAGAAGGCGATGGAGGCTTGCAGGTCCGGGGTCGCGACCCCGACATGGTTGAGACGGCCTAGTTTCACTGCACGTTCTCGATGACCATCGCGATGCCCTGCCCGCCACCGATGCACATGGTAATCAGGCCATAGCGCCCGCCGGTGCGCTTCAGCTCATAGGCGGCCTTGATGGTAAGGATGCAGCCGGTGGCGCCCACCGGATGGCCAAGCGACACGCCGGAGCCATTGGGGTTCACCTTCTCGGGATCGAAGCCGAGCACCTTGGCGACCGCTGCCGCCTGGGCAGCGAACGCCTCGTTGGATTCGATGAGATCCATCTGATCGAGCGTCAGCCCGGCGCGCTTGAGCGCGATCGGCGCGGCCTTGATCGGCCCTTCACCCATATATTCGGGCTCGACGCCGGCATGGCCCCAGGCGACGATCCTCGCCAGCGGCTTCAACCCGCGCTTCTCGACCTCATCCCCGGTCGCCAGCACCACGGCCGCCGCGCCGTCGTTGATGCCCGACGCATTGCCGGCGGTGACCCTGCCATCCTTCTTGAATGCCGCGCGCATGGCGCCCAGCGTTTCCACGCTGGTATCGGCGCGCGGGTGCTCGTCGGTGTCGAAGACGGTGACGCCCTTGTGGGTCTTGATCTCGATCGGAAGGATCTGCTCCTTGAAACGGCCCTCGGCGATCGCGCGCGATGCACGCTGGTGGCTGGTGACGGAGAGGCCGTCCATGTCCGCGCGGCTGACGCCATGACGCTCGGCCACATTTTCCGCCGTGATGCCCATATGATAGCCGCCAATGGCGTCCTGCAGACCGCCGGTCAGCGCATCTTCCTGCGTATTATCACCCATCTTACGGCCCCAGCGCACGCCATGGTCATGATAGGGCACGTTCGACATCGATTCCGCGCCGCCCGCGACGGTGATCGCTGCCTCCCCCAGCTTCATCATCTGCGCGGCCGAGATGATCGCCTGCAGGCCCGAGCCACACAGCCGGTTGAGCGTCAGCGCCGGGACTTCGGCCGGAATGCCGGCATTGAGCGCGATTACGCGGCTGAGCATATTGTCGCGGGCGCTGGTCTGCATGACCTGGCCGATGACGACATGGCCGACATCGGCGGGCTGGACGCCGGCGCGGCTGAGCGCCTCCGCCGCCACCTTGCCGCCAAGGTCGCTCGGCATGAAGCCCTTCAGCGCGCCGCCGAAATCGCCGATCGCGGTGCGTACGCCGCTGACGATGTAAATGTCGTTCATATCAGTCATGTTCCATCCGTCCGGTTGGCCGCCCTACAGGGGTATATTATCGTGCTTCTTCCAAGGATTTTCGAGGCTCTTGTTGCGGAGTTTGCGCAATCCGAGGGCGATTCTGCGCCGGGTCGAGTGCGGCTGGATGACCTCGTCGATAAAACCCTTTGACGCCGCTACGAAGGGGTTGGCGAAACGATCCTCATATTCCTTGGTGCGCTCGGCGATTTCCTCGGGCGTCTTGCCCCGGAAGATGATCTCCACCGCCCCCTTCGCGCCCATCACCGCGATCTCGGCGGTCGGCCAGGCGAAGTTGAGGTCGCCGCGCAAGTGCTTGGAACTCATGACGTCATAGGCGCCGCCATAGGCCTTGCGCGTGATGACGGTGATCTTGGGCACGGTCGCCTCGGCAAAGGCGAACAGCAGCTTGGCGCCATGCTTGATGATACCGTTATGCTCCTGGCTAATGCCCGGCAGGAAGCCCGGCACGTCGACAAAGGTGATGATCGGGATGTCGAACGCATCGCAATAGCGCACGAAGCGGCCCGCCTTCTTGGATGCATTGATGTCGAGGCAGCCGGCCAGCACCGTCGGCTGATTGGCGACGATACCCACCGTGCGGCCCTCGATCCGCCCGAAGCCGCAAAGTATGTTGGCGGCATGGGCCGGCTGCACCTCGAAGAAATCGCCCTCGTCCAGCACCTTTCGCACTAGCTCATGCATGTCATAGGGCTGGTTGGCGTTGGCCGGAACGAGCATGTCGAGGCTCTCTTCCAGGCGGTCCCACGCATCGGCGGTCGGCCGCTCGGGCACGCTTTCGCGGTTCGAGGACGGCATGAAATCGAAAAAGTCCCGCACGGCGAGCAGCGCCTCGATATCATTCTCAAACGCCAGGTCCGCTACACCGGACTTGGTGGTGTGCGTGACCGCGCCGCCCAGTTCCTCCTGGGTGACGATCTCGTTGGTGACGGTTTTCACCACGTCCGGGCCGGTCACGAACATGAAGGATGAGTCCTTCACCATGAAGATGAAGTCGGTCATTGCGGGCGAGTAGACCGCTCCGCCAGCGCAGGGCCCCATGATCAGGCTGATCTGCGGGATGACGCCGGACGCCAGCACGTTGCGCTGGAAGATTTCGGCATAGCCCGCGAGGGATGCCACGCCTTCCTGGATGCGGGCGCCGCCGCTGTCGTTGATGCCGATGACCGGCGCGCCGACCTTCATCGCCATGTCCATGATCTTGCAGATCTTCATCGCATGCCGCTCGGAAACAGCACCGCCGAACACAGTGAAATCCTGGGCAAAAACGAAGACGAGGCGGCCGTTTATCGTGCCCGATCCGGTGACCACGCCATCGCCGGGAATATGCTGTTCGTCCATGCCGAAGTCGGTGCAGTTATGCTCGACATACATGTCCACTTCCTCGAAGCTGCCTTCGTCGAGCAGGACATTCAGCCGCTCGCGCGCGGTGAGGCGGCCCTTGGCGTGCTGTGAGGCGATACGCTTCTCGCCCCCGCCCAGCCGCGCGGCATCGCGCTTGGCTTCCAGTTTCTCCAATATGGCGAGCTTGGACATGCGGACCGTCATTCCTGTTGATATTGCCCCTGGGATTAGGCGCTCTTTCAGGCTTTTCACTAAAGCGCAAATGCGAATTTGCGGAATTGCAAAAAAGCATTTTGCAAAATACAGGGGGTCATGGCTCGCGGCATTCGCCTCTTCGTCGGTCCCAAGGTGCGCCAGCTACGGCTTGACCAGCGACTGGACCAGGCGGCTATGGCGAGCCTGCTCGGCATTTCGGTCAGCTATCTTTCGCAACTTGAGAATGACGACCGCCCCCTGACCGCCAAGGTCAAGGCCGCCCTCGCCCGCGCCTTTCCGCTCGACTGGTCCTCGTTCGACGACCGGCAGGAGGAGCAGCTGCTGGGCGCGTTCAACTGGGCGATGGCCAGCCCGGCTGTCGGCTCGGCCGCCACCGATCCCGAGCGCACCGAGCGGCTGCTGCTGCATTATCCCGATTTCGCCGCGCGCTATGTCGACCTGCATCACGCCTGGCGGCAGGCGCAGGACCGCATCGCGATGATGGAGGAAGCCCTTGCGAGCGACGCCGCGCCCGCCGCGCGCATGCCGTGGGAGCTGGTGCGCGACTGGTTTCACGAGGCGGGCAATTATATCCACGCGCTAGACTGCCGGGCGGAGGATCTGGCGCAGGAACTCGGACTGGATGCGGCGGACGCGGAAGGCCGGCTGATCGCGGCTCTCCGGGAACGCCATGATTGCACGACCGAATTGCTCGATACGCCGGGAGATATGCAGCGGTCGTTCGATCCGGATACGCGGCACCTCAGCATCAACGCCGCCCTGCCGCCGCAGACACGCGCCTTCCTGCTGGCCGTGCAGCTCATGCGCTTTGAAGCGGGCGACATATTGGCCGAGATCGTGGCCAGCGCCCAGTTGGGTGATCCCGGCACGGACGCGCTGCTCCATCTGGGGCTTGGCAATTATGGCGCCGGCGCGCTGCTCATGCCCTATCGCCGCTTCCGCGAGGCGGCACGGGCGCTCCGGCACGATATCGACCCGCTCGCCCGCGCGTTCGGGGTTAGCTTCGAACAGGCCTGTCATCGGCTCTCGACGCTGCAAAGGCCGGGCAGCCGGGGCATTCCCTTCTTCTTCTGCCGGGTCGACATGGCGGGCAACATCACCAAACGGCACAGCGCCACCCGCCTCCAGTTCGCGCGCTTCGGCGGCGCCTGCCCGCTATGGGTGGTGCACGAGGCGGTCGCGATCCCCGACCGCATCCAGGTGCAGTTGGGCGAGACGCCGGACGGGGTGCGCTATGTCTCGATGGCGCGCGGTCTGGTGAAACCATCGGGCAGCTATGCCCGCGCGCCGCGCCGCTATGCGGTGGCATTGGGCTGCGAGGTCGAGCATGCCGCCAACTTCATCTATGCGGACGGCCTGCGCCTCCATGACGAGGCGGCGGCGACACCGATCGGCACGTCCTGCCGCCTATGTCCCCGCCAGGGCTGCGACCAGCGGGCCTTTCCGCCGATCGACCGGCCGATCCGGGTCGACCCGGATCATCGCCATGTGGTGCCTTATTCGGTGGAGTGAGCGCCCCTCCGAAAACCTTTGCGCGGAGTGTCTCGACTTCGCTCGACACGAACGGTTTGATTCCGCGATCCGAATTACCGCATGAGCACCAGCTCCTCGGCCATGCTGGGGTGCAGGGCGACCGTCGCGTCAAAGTCCGCCTTGGTCAGCCCCGCCTTGACCGCGATCGCGGCTGCCTGGAGGATCTCCGGCGCATCCGGCCCGATCATGTGGAGTCCAACCACCTTCCCGCTCTCCGCCTCGCAGATCAGCTTGTAGAGCGAGCGTTCATTCCGGCCGGCAAGAACGTTCTTCATCGCACGGAAATCCGATGAATAAACCTTGATCGAACCAATGCCGTTGCGCGCCTGCGCCTCGGTCAGACCGACGCTCGCAATCGGCGGGTTGGAAAAGACCGCGCTCGGCACATTCTTATAATCAACGATGTGGGGATTGTCGCCGAACACGGTGTCGGCAAAGGCCTGTCCCTCGCGGATCGCAACGGGGGTGAGCTGGATGCGATCCGTCACATCGCCCACCGCATAGATGCTCGCGCAGCTCGACCGGTTATCGTCGCCCACGATGATCGCACCGGATTTGTTGAGTTCGACCCCCGCATTTTCCAACCCCAGGCCATCGACCTTGGGCCGCCTGCCGACGGCAAACAGGATCGCATCACAGGCCACCGGGTCCCCAGGCCCGCCAAGATGGGCGAGCAGGCTGCCATCCTCGCTCTTTTCGATCTTCTCGAAGGGGGCGTTCAGCCGGATCACAATACCTTTGGCTATCGAAATCTGGAGCAGTCGGTCGCGGATCTGCTCGTCATAGCCGCGCAGGATCGTATCGGTGCGGTTGATCAGGGTTACATGCCTGCCGAACTCGTGAAATATGCCGGCAAACTCATTGGCGATATAGCCGCCGCCCGCGATCAATATCCGGCGCGGCAGCGTATCGAGGTGAAATACCTCGTTGGAAGTGATGCCATGTTCGGCGCCCTCGATATCCGGCACGACCGGCCACGAGCCCGTGGCGATCAGGATATAGCGCGCCGTCACCGTCTTGCCGCTGGCCAGCCGCACCGTATTGGGGCCCTCGATCGTAGCGCGCTCATGGAAAATCGTGACGCCGTTCCGGTCGAGCGTTTCGGTATAGAGGCCGTTCAGCCGGTCGACCTCCGCCAGCACATTGTCGCGCAGGCGCGGCCAGTCGAAATCGCAATCCGGCACGTTCCAGCCAAAGCGCCGCGCATCCTTCAGGTCCTCGGCAAAATGCGCGCCATAGACGAGCAGCTTCTTGGGCACGCAGCCCCGGATGACGCAGGTTCCCCCGACCCGGTGTTCCTCGGCCACGGCCACCCTGGCGCCATAGGAGGCGGAGACCCGCGCGGCCCGCACCCCGCCAGAGCCGGCGCCAATCACGAACAGGTCATAGTCATAGTCGCTCATTGCCGGGCCCTCTAATCAGTCCGGCGCATATGGATGCAGCATGGCTGCTCGCGCAACCGGCTTTTCCTGCTCACACTGATCGAGGGAGTGCCCCAAACTTCTCGAAACTTAGGAAAAGTGGCGGTATTTGGGAACATTTTGGGCGCGTTGCAGCAGGACAGGGATGGGCGCCGTCAGCATGGCATCGGTGCGGCATTGCAGGATAGGCCAGCTATGCGCCTGGTTTGGCATCGAGCGCAAAGATAAAGTCGGCGTTCGAAAAGCTTGCCGCGCTCAAACTGCCGTCATGATCGGCGATCTCGATGGTAAGGGCAGCCCCGGTGGACGTCCGGCCATGCAGCACCACGTCGCCATTGGCAGCGTCGCTCGCGAAAATGGTGCCGTTGCCGCCGCCGGGCGCATAGCGGCTGATGCCGAGCTTCTCCAGCACGATCCTGTCGATGCCGTCTTCGAAATCCCGGATCCGGTCGGTGCCGCGCAAGGCGCCAGCCCCCTTGAACGAAAACCAGTCGGCCCCGGCGCCGCCCCAGAGCTGATCCGCGCCGGCATCGCCGATCAGCTTGTCATTGCCCGCATCGCCGTGGATCTCATCATTGCCGTCGCCGCCATAGAAAAGATCATCGCCAGCGCCGCCAAACAGGACATCATTGCCCGCCTCGCCGCTGAGACTGTCATTGCCGGCGCCGCCCTCGGCATGGTCGTCGCCCGCGCCGGCTTCCAGCCTGTCGTTGCCGGACCCGCCATAGAGCTTGTCCCTGCCGGCTTCGGCATCGAGCACATCATCGCCATCGCCGCCATCGAGCAGATTGTTACCCCCGCCCCCATCGACGAGATCATTGCCGATGCCGCCATATATCCTGTCGTCGCCATGCTGACCTTTCAGCTTGTCGTTGCCGCCGTCGCCATAAATGATGTTGTCGCCGCCGCCGCCGCTCACGGGCATGGTCGTGATCTGGCCGGTGGCCGGGTTGACCTCGTTCAGGAAGCCGTCATCGCCCCCGCCGGCATGGATGATATCGTCGCCGTCACCCGCCCTGATATAGTCGCGGCCTTCACCGCCATAGATGGTGTCATTGCCGCGGTCGCCAATCAGGCTGTCGTGGCCGCCGCGGCCCTCCAGAACATCGTCGCCATCCCCGCCCGACAGATTGTCGTTGTCCGGCCCGCCGATAAGATGGTCATCACCCGTGCCGCCGCTCCGCGCATTGAAAGCGCCACATGAACCCAGGCAAAGCAAGGCGGCTGAAAGGGCGATGAACCGCCAAGATGGGACCATCAACGACATCCTCCTGAGCGCATTTTTGCAGTATCCGGGGCAGACAGTGCATTTTATGGGTCAGATAGTAGGCTGGTTTGCGGGGCGATCTACGGGACGTTCGGTTTAATCCGTTTGCGCCAGTGAGTGGGGCGGGGTGTGGTCCGCGCTAGAGTTGTAGAGTTGCGGGGTTATTGCACGTGTTACTGTAACGCCCCACCGTGGACCACCCGTCATCGCCTCCGAATAGCGGTCCCCCCTACCCCAACGCCCGCTCAATCAACGCCATGGTCGACGGATCAAACCCATGCGCGCCTTCATGCTCGATGCTCCTGGCGATTTCCTTGCCCAGTTCCACGCCGAACTGGTCGAAGCTGTTGATGCCCATCAGCACCCCGTTCGCAAAGGTGCGATGCTCATAGAAGGCGATCAGCGCGCCCAGTGCATGCGGGGTCAGGCTGTCGATCAGGATGGTCGTGGAGGGGCGGTTGCCGGGATAGGCGCGGGCCGGGTCGTCGGGGCTGTCCTTGCCGCGCATCAGCGCCGCGCCTTGCGCGAAGCAGTTGACGAGGAGCGCGTCGTGATGCGCCGGATCGAGCCGGTCGCCGGCTTCGCGCACCGCGACGAACTCCACCGGGATCAGATGGGTGCCCTGATGGAGCAGCTGGAACACGGCATGCTGCGCGTCCGTGCCCACGCCGCCCCAGGTGATCGGCGCGGTGGGGCCGTCGACGGGGGAGCCGTCCAGCTTCACCGCCTTGCCGTTGCTCTCCATCTCCAGTTGCTGGAGGTAGCTGGGCAGCAGGCGCAGCCGCTCGTCATAGGCGAAGACGGCGCGGGTCTGGCACTGCAGCACGCGGGCATAATATTGATCGACAAAGGCCGCGCGCAGCACCACGTTGTCGCGCGGTTCCGCCTGCCGGAAATGGCGGTCCATGGCGGCCGCGCCCTCCAGCAATCCCTCGAAACCGCCCCAGCCGAGCGCCATCGCGGCGGGAAAGCCGATCGAGGACCAGAGCGAATAGCGCCCGCCGATGCTTTCGGGAAAGGGCAGGATGCGGGTCTCGTCGACGCCCCATTCAATGGCTTTTTCCGGCGCGGCGGTCAGCGCGATGACCCGGCCATAGGGATCGTCCACGCCGGCGTTCATCATCCACTGCATGGCGCTGGCGGCGTTCAACATGGTCTCGCCGGTGGTGAAAGTCTTGGAGGCGATGGCCAGCAGCGTCGCATGCGGATCGAACCGCGCCATGGCTTCCTCAAGCGCGCAGCCGTCGACATTGCTGACGATCGCCACATCATAGCGGTGCCCGTCGCGCGCGAGGGCGTCGACCAGCAGGTTGGGGCCGAGCGCCGATCCGCCGATGCCGACGTGGAGGACATGCTGGATCTCGCCCAGCGCGCCCGCCTCGATCGCATCGATCAGGGTGCGCATCCTGATCCGCAGCGCCTTGGCGTCGGCGACCGAGTCCGCCTTGCCCACGCCGCGCAGCGCCGTGTGCTCGACCGAGCGCCCTTCGGTGCTGTTGATCGCTTCACCGCTGAACATGGCCGCGCGCGCCTGCCCGAGGCCGGCGGCCTGGGTGAGATCGATGAAGCTGTCGATCACCGCGTCGGTGAGATGGGTCTTGGAGAAGTCGAACCGCAGGCCGGCAAGTTCCAGGACATGCTTGGTCAGCCGGTCGGGATCGGCCGTAAAGATCGTCTTGAGCTCGGGCGGCGGGGTCGATGACAGCGCTTGCCAGATTGCCGCCATCCGTGCCGTGTCGACCATGTCCGCATCTCCATATCGAAAGTCACTCTGACTCTAGCCAATGTCACAGCATATTGCACCCGCACAACACGGCGATTGGCCGTTCGATCCGGTTGGCTTGACGCGGCTGGGCTCTATCCGCAAAGACGGCAGAATGCAGCAACAGAAGACAGCTTCCGAAACCCGCGACTTCCTCGCTTTTCTCCTCAAGCTCGCGGTGGTGGTGTTTGTGCTGCGCAGCTTCATTGTCTCGCCGTTCAACATCCCGTCCGAATCCATGCAGCCGCGCCTCTTGATCGGCGACTATCTGCTGGTGGCGAAATGGCCCTATGGCTATTCGCGCTATAGCCTGCCGTTCAGCGTGCCGCTGTTCCAGGGGCGCATCATGCCCAATACCCCCGCGCGCGGCGACGTGGTCGTCTTCAAGGCGCCGGCCAATCTGAAGGAAGACTGGATCAAACGGGTCATCGGCCTGCCCGGCGACATGGTGCAGATGCGCGATGGCGTCCTCTACCTGAACGGCAAGGCGGTGCCCAAACAGCGGATCGCGGACCTCGTCATCCCGGCGACGCCGAACATGATAGCCGCGACCGGCTCGGAGGGGGGCGCTTCGCCGTGCTTTCGCGCGATGTTCGAGCTGCGCGCCGCCGATGGCTCGCTCCAGTGCCGCTACCCGCAGTTTCGCGAAACATTGCCGGGTGGCAAGAGCTATAATGTCCTCGACCTGATGAACGGGCCGGAGGACAATACGCCGGTGATGGTGGTGCCCGAGGATAATGTCTTCGTCATGGGCGACAATCGCGACCGCAGCGCGGACAGCCGTGTTCCCGTCACCAGCGGCGGCGTCGGTTTCCTGCCGGAGATCAACCTGGAGGGACGCGCGCTGATATCGGTGTTCGCGACCGACGGATCGGCGCAGTGGCTGCTGCCATGGACCTGGCTCACGGCCGCGCGGCCGGAGCGGATCGGGGAAAGATTCTGATCGCTCCGGCGACATCGGACTGGCTGGCCAGTCTGATCGGCAGTGATATTGCCGATCCCGCACTGTACGAACGCGCGCTGACCCATGGCAGCGCGGGCGCGGACAATTATGAACGCCTGGAGTTCCTGGGCGACCGGGTGCTGGGGCTGGTCATGGCCGAATGGCTGTTCGACCTGTTCCCCCACGAGAAGGAAGGGCAGCTGTCCCGCCGCCTCAACGCATTGGTGACCGGATCGATATGTGCCGAGATCGCGCGGGAAACCGGCCTCGCGCGCCATATCCAGCTTGGCAAGCAGGCGCGGGACGACGGCGCCATCGACAGCGACAATGTGCTGGGCGACGTCATGGAGGCGGTGATCGGCGCGCTCTATCGCGAACAGGGGATGGAGCCGGCGCGCGCGCTCATCCATCGCCTGTGGGACAGCCGCATTTCCGATGCGACAACCGCGCCCAAGCATCCTAAGTCAGCCTTGCAGGAATGGGCCGCGTCCAATCGCCGCAAGCCGCCGGTCTATGCGCTGCTGTCGCGGTCCGGGCCGGACCATTCGCTCCGTTTTCGGGTCAGCGTCACGATAGCGGGCGTCGGCGAGGCGGAGGCGGACGGAACATCGAAGCAGGAGGCGGAAACCGCCGCCGCAACCGCGTTGCTGGAGCAGATTTCATGACCACAAGTTGCGGTATCATCGCCGTCGTCGGCGCGCCCAATGCGGGCAAGTCGACCCTCGTCAACGCGCTGGTCGGGCAAAAGGTCGCCATCACCAGCGCTAAGGCCCAGACTACGCGCACCCGCGTCATGGGCGTCGCGATCGAGGGTGAGGCGCAGATGGTGCTGGTTGACACGCCGGGCATTTTCGCACCGGGGCGGCGGCTCGACCGCGCGATGGTCGCGGCGGCCTGGGGCGGCACCCAGCATGCGGACCTGATCGCCCTGGTCGTCGACGGGCGCGCGGGCCTGGGGCCGAAGATGGACCCGATCCTCGAAGGCCTCGCGCACAGGCCGGAGGTGAAATGGCTCATCCTCAACAAGGTCGACATCGCGGACAAGGCCAGATTGCTGGCCCTTGCCCAGAAGCTCCATGAGCGGATCACGGTCGCCGAAACATTCTTCGTTAGCGCGACCACCGCCGACGGCCTGGCCGAGCTGAAGACCGCCATGGCGGCGAAGATGCCAGAGTCGGCATGGCACTTTCCCGAAGATCAGGTGTCCAGTGCGACCGACAGGGTGCTTGCGGCGGAGATCACACGCGAGCAGCTCTATCATCAGCTCCATGAGGAACTGCCCTATCAGAGCGCGGTCGAAACGGAGCAATATAGCGAGCGAGCCGACGGCTCGGTCGAGATCCACCAGCAGATCCTTGTCGCCCGGCCAACCCAGCGGGCGATCGTGCTCGGCAAGGGCGGCGTGCGGCTCAAGGAAATCGGGTCACGGGCGCGCGCGGAACTCAGCAAACTTATGGGCTGTCCGGTCCATCTCTATCTGCACGTCAAGGTGAAGGAAAACTGGGACGAGGATCGGTCGATCTATCGCGACCTCGGGCTGGATTGGGTGGAATGACGGTATGATCGTCATTCCCGCTAGTCCGTCTTTGCCAGCGCCGCGACCAGCGCCTTGACCTTCTTCTGCCGCCATTGCGGCAAGGGCGCGATCAGCCAGTAGCCGAGTAACGATGGCTGTGCCTCACCGACCGCAACCACGCGCCCGCTCGTCAGATCGGCCGCTGCGAGCAACGCCGGGACACAGGCGGTGCCAAAGCCGCTTGCCGCCGCCTCGATAGCCAGCCCGGCATCCGATACCCGCATCGGCACAGCGCCTTCCTCGTCCACCGGATGGCCAGGCCAGGCGACCGCCATATGCCGTTCTGTGTCCGGTGCCGCCAGGGTGATGAACTCCGCCGGCCCGAGGGCCACGCCCTCATGCGGGCCGGGGCCGGTCGCGAGGGCAATGGCGAGATCGAGATTGGACTCGGAAAAATCGGGAATATCGTCCGACGCGACCAGCACCATCGTCAGCTCGGGATTGGCGGCCGCATAGTCGGCCAGCCTCCGGTTCAGCCATTTTTCGGTAAAGTCGCGCGGCGCGGCGATCGTGAGGTGGCGCGACGACTGCCCCGCCTGCATAGCCCGGACACTTTCCTCGAATTCCAGAAAGCCGGACCGGAGCGCCACCAGCCCGGCATCCGCTTCCGGCGTCAGCTCCAGCCCCTTGGGCGTGCGGCGGAACAGGACCACGCCGAGCAAGTCCTCCAGCGCGCGGATCTGCTGCCCGACCGCCGCCGGGGTCACCGCCAGCTCGTCGGCGGCGCGGGTGAAGGACAGGTGGCGCGCCGCTGCGTCAAAGACACGCAGGCCATTGAGCGGCAAATGGGTGCGCTTCATCCCGAGACTGCCGGGCCGATCAAGCCAAAGCGCGGGATCTCGACATCGAACAATCCGCCGTCGGCGCCGAGCATCTGGAAGCTGCCCCGCATCGTGCCGGTGGGCGTCGCGAGCGGGCAGCCCGACACATAATCATGAGCCTGACCGGGCCGGATGACAGGCTGTTCGCCGACGACGCCCTCGCCCTCGACGGTATGCACGCCGCCGCGACCGTCGGTAATATGCCAGCACCGCGTGAGCAGCTGGACGGGATGCTCCTGCCCGTTCTCGATCCGGATGTGATAGGCCCAGAACCAGCGGCCACGCTCCGGCTCCGATTGCTCCGGCAGGAAGGACACCGCCACACGCACCGTGATTTCACGGGTCGTTGCGGCATGAGGGAAAAAGGCTTTCAACACGGTTTGGTTGGGTCCTCGCATTTGGCAAGCATTGCGCCCGACCTGCCCCCGAGAATCCCCTAAAGCCCGACCGACGTCAATGCCTGATCCAGATCGTCGATAATGTCCTTCGGATCCTCGAGACCGATATTGATCCGCAGCATGCCTTCCTCGACGCCCATGTCCGCCCGCGTTTCCGGGCCGACGCCATGGTGGGTGGTCGAGGCGGGATGCGTCATAAGGCTGCGGCTGTCGCCGATATTGTTGGAAATATCGACCAGCTCCAGCGCGTTGAGCAGGGCCATCGCCTGCTCGCGCCCGCCATCGAGGATGACGGAGAAGATCGGTCCGCACGCCGTCATCTGCCGCATGGCAAGTTCATGCTGCGGATGGCTGGGCAGGCCCGGGTGCAATATGCGCGGCACGCGGGCCTCGACGAACCTGCCGACAGTGAGCGCATTTTCGGACTGCTTGAGCGCGCGCAGTTCCAGTGTCTCGAGTCCCTTGAGCACGACCCAGGCATTGAACGGCGAGCAATTGGGGCCGGTATTGCGCTGGAACGGCAGCAGCACCTCGTTGATCCACTGATCGGTGCCGCACACCGCGCCCGCCAGCACCCTGCCCTGCCCGTCCATCAGCTTGGTCGCGGAATAGGCCACGACATCGGCGCCGAAGTCCAGCGGCCGCTGCAGCACGGAGGTCGCAAAGGCATTGTCGACGACCGAGGTGATGCCATGCGCCCGCGCGAGGCCGCAGACATAGGCCATGTCGACGATGTCCATGGTCGGGTTCGCCGGGGTCTCGAAAAAGAAGACCTTAGTGTTGGGCCGGATCGCCCTTTCCCATGCCTGATTGTCGCGGCTGTCGATCGTGGTCGTCTCGATCCCGAACTTGGGGAGCAGATTGTCGGTCAGCCAGCGGCACGAACCGAACGCCGCCTTGGCCGCGACGACATGATCGCCCTGCTGCAGCTGGCACAGCAGCGCGGTCGTCATCGCCGCCATACCGGTCGCCTGCGCACGGCAGGCTTCGGCGCCCTCCATCAGGGCAATGCGCTCCTCCAACATCTGGACGGTGGGGTTCTGGAGGCGCGAATAGGTCATGCCCTCCTCGTCGCCCGCAAAGCGCGCGGCGACGGTCTCGGCATTGTCGTAACAATAGCCCGAGGTCAGGAACAGCGCCTCCGACGTCTCGCCATGTTCGCTGCGCCAGGTGCCGCCGCGTATCGCCTGCGTCGCGGGGCGCCATTTGGAGGTGATGGAGCGGTCGGTTCCGGTGGTACGTTTCATCTGGAGACTGTCCCGTTCAAAAGCATTTCTCAGTAGTCATCCCCGCGAAGGCGGCGATCCATCTCCTGCCCGCTGCTTAGGGTGAAACATTCCCGCCTTTGCGGGAATGACATTCCCCTATAGCGCCGCCAGCACGGCATCGCCCATCTGCCGCGTCGTCATGGACCCGCCCAGATCGCCGCTCCGCGCGCCGCCGGCCAGCGCCTTGGCCACGGCGGTCTCGATCCGGTCGGCTTCGGTGCTGCAGCCCAGCGAGAAGCGCAGCATCATCGCGGCCGAGAGGATGGTGGCCAGCGGATTGGCCTTGCCCTGCCCGGCAATATCCGGCGCCGACCCGTGGATCGGCTCATACAGGCCCTTGTTGTTCACATCGAGCGACGCCGAGGCCAGCAAGCCGATCGAGCCAACGCACATGCTTGCCAGATCGGACAGAATGTCGCCGAACAGATTGCCGGTGACGATGACGTCGAACTGGCCGGGATTTTTTACGAGCTGCATCGCGGCATTGTCGACATAGAGATGGTTCAGCTCGACGTCCGGATAGTCCTTCGACACCTCGATAACGACGTCGCGCCAGAGCTGGCTGGTCTCCAGCACATTGGCCTTGTCGACCGAGCAGAGCTTCGACCGCCGCGCCCGCGCCGCCTGAAAGCCGCTATGGGCGATGCGCCGCACCTCGGCCTCGTCATAGGACATGATGTCATAGCCCTCGCGCAGGCCATCGGCGGTGGTGCGCATGCCCTTCTCGCCGAAATAGACGTCGCCGTTGAGTTCGCGCACGATCAGCAGGTCGATCTCTCGGGCCACTTCGGGCCGCAGCGTCGAGGCATCGGCCAGCTCGGGGAAGAGCCTGGCGGGGCGCAGGTTCGAGAACAGCACGAGTTCCTTGCGCAGGCCGAGGATCGCCTGCTCCGGCCGCAAATGCCGCTCCAGCGAATCGCAATCGAAGTCGCCAACGGCGCCGAAGAGGATCGCATCGGCGCGCTTGGCGAGATCCAGCGTCGCGGGCGGCAAAGGATGGCCGGTCGCCTTATAGGCCACGCCGCCAACCAGCGCTTCCTCGAAGGTCAGGCCGGGGATCGCCAGCGCATCCAGCACCCGGCGCGCCTCGCCGACCACTTCGGGCCCGATCCCGTCTCCGGCAAGCACTGCTACCAGCATGTTTCGTCCGCTCTTTCGCTGTTTTGACAGGGGGGCCACGCATATGGCCGCATCGCTTCTTAGGCAATGGCTCTTTTCAGCCGTTCGACGAGGCGCTCGCGGGCGGCCAGCACATCGGCGCGGCGATCGGCAAGCAGGTTGCGCGCGATGAAATGGCCGGTCAGGGCGAGGCCGTCGAGAATGTCGCCCCATTCCGATTCACCCCAGCCGGTCAAAAATGGCGGCAACGGGAGCAGGCGCTTCTCATAGCCGACAGCGCCCGCACGGCTGACCGCGCGTCCCGTCGCTGGGCTGACAAAGGCAAGCCCCTCGCGACTGCCGGTCACCGCGCAGCGATCCAGATCGAGCCCGAAGCCGAGTTCGCCGAGAAGCAGCCGCTCATATTGCACCAGCGCGACCGCCCACCCCCGCGCGGCCGGCGCGGCCTCCACCGCATCGAGGAGGGCGCCCAGGGCGTCGTGGATCGGCGGATAGGCCTGCTCCTCCGGCAGGGTCGCGGCGGTGAGACCGCAGGTCCATTCGATCGCGGCGGCGGGCAGCGGTTCGGCCAATAAGGGCCCGCGGCTCTGGACAAGCTCGACCGTGAGGCTCGCCAATTGCGCCGACGTGCGCGCCCGCAATTCCGCCTGCACGACATTGCCAGGGATGAGCACGGGTCGCATCCGGGTGGAGTGCCCGCCCCGCACATAGCCCGCCACCAGCCCGTCGTCGGGTGTCAGCAGCCGGGCAATAGTCCCGTGCTCGCCATGATGGCGGATCGCGCAGACGATGGCGGTGGTGGACCGGACAGTCAATTTCCGTCAGCCGTGGAAATAGTCATAGACGGTTTGCGCGACCGCCTGTGACACACCCGGCGCGCGGGCAAGATCCTCCAGGCTCGCATTGCGCACCGCCTTGGCCGTGCCGAAGTGCATGAGGAGGGCGCGCTTGCGGGCGGGGCCGATGCCGGGCACTTCGTCCAGCGAACTCACGCCGATGGCCTTGCTGCGTTTCTGGCGATGGGCGCCGATCGCGAAGCGGTGGGCCTCGTCGCGCAACCGCTGCAGGTAGAACAGCACCGGATGATTGGGCGGCAGCGATATCTCGCGGCCGTCCAGCAGGTGGAAGACCTCGCGCCCTTCGCGGCCATGATGCGGCCCCTTGGCGACGCCGACCATCGGCACGTCGTCGATCCCCAGATCCTCCAGCACGCGCCGCGCGGCATTGAGCTGGCCCTTGCCGCCATCGATCAGCACCAGGTCGGGCCATTCGCCGCCGTCGCGATCCGGGTCCTCATCCTGCGCGCGGGCGAAACGCCGTTCGAACACCTCGCGCATCATCGCGAAGTCGTCGCCCGGCGTGGTTTCCGCGCGCTTGATGTTGAACTTGCGGTAGGCGTTCTTGCGGAATCCCTCCGGCCCCGCGACGATCATCGCGCCGAGGGCGTGGCTGCCCTGGATGTGGCTGTTATCATAGGTTTCGATGCGGTCGGGTACGCCGTCCAGACCGAACAGCTCGGCCAGTTCGCTCAGCACCTTGCCCTGCGCGGAGCTTTCCGCCTGCCGCCGTTCGAGCGCCTCGATCGCGTTGCGTTGCGCCTGCCGGATCAGCTTCACCCGGTCGCCGCGTTGGGGCACCTCGATCCGGACCTTGCGCTCGATGCGCGCGCCGAGCGCCTCGCACAGCAGCGCGCAATCGGCGGGTTCGCGGTCGCACAGGATCAGGCGCGGCGGCGGCACCTCCTCATAGAATTGCGCCATGAACTGGGCCAGCACCTCATCCTCGCCGACATCGGCGGTGTGGACCGGGAAGAAGCTGCGGTGACCCCAATTCTGGCCGCCGCGTATGAAGAAGGCCTGGATGCCGATGCCGCCATTCTTGGCGGCCAGCGCGAAGATATCGGCGTCGCCCAGCCCCTCGGCATTGATGGCCTGGCTGCCCTGGATGAAGGTCAGCGCCTTGAGCCGGTCGCGGTAGACCGCCGCCATTTCGAAATCCATGGCATCGGACGCCGCCTGCATCGCCGTGCCCAGCTTGGCTTGCACGCGGGTCGATTTACCGCCGAGAAACTCCTCCGCGTCCGCGACCAGCTCGTGATAGGCTGCTTCGTCGATCCGCCCAACGCAGGGGGCGGAGCAGCGCTTGATCTGATAGAGCAGGCATGGCCGCGAGCGATTGGAAAAGAAGCTGTCGCTGCAACTGCGCAACAGGAACAGCTTTTGCAGCGCATTGATGGTGCGTGTGACCGATCCGGCGCTGGCGAAGGGGCCATAATAGCGCCCCTTGATCTTCTGCGCCCCGCGATGCTTCTGGATGCGGGGGAAGGCGTGATCCTCGCGCAGCAGGATGAACGGGAAGCTTTTGTCGTCGCGCAGCAGCACATTATAGGGCGGCCGAAAGCGCTTGATTAGCTGCGCCTCCAGCAGCAGCGCCTCGGCCTCGCTATTGGTGGTGACGATCGTCAGCGAGCGGGTCTGGGACACCATGCGCCGCAGCCGGTTCGAGAGCCGCTCGACCTGGGTATAGGCGCTCACCCGGTTGCGCAGGGCCCGCGCCTTGCCGACATACAGCACGTCGCCGCGGGCATCCTGCATGCGATAGACGCCGGGGCGGACCGGCAAGGTCTCCAGCGACGAACGGATCGCGGCGATGCCGGCCTCGATATCCGGTGCGTCCGCGCCGCGCACGGTAAAGCTTGCCTGCGCTTCGTTGAACCGATCCGGGGAGCTGCGTTCCGACATGCTACCCATGTAGAAAGACCGGACTGGATTGCCCAGCCCGGTCTCGAAATGTCTGAGGGTTCGGAGAGTGCCTGAAGCAGCCCCCCTGCCGTTCGCCCTGAGCCCTTCGACTGCCCGCTTGCAGCAGGCGCTCAGGATAAACTTCACCGGAGGTGAAGTCGAAGGGGCCTGCCGAACGCAGTGAGGTGTCTTCGCCTCCGCTCAGCTCGAACGGGTTGGAAGTGGTTGCGCTTTGCCCTCTAGTGCGCGGAACCGAGTTGCTTGATCGCCTGGTCGACCATCGGCGCATCGGCGGCCGCGTCGTGATTCTTGGTGATGAGGCTGGTGGCTGCCGCCGTGGCGGCGCGCACCGTCTGGGCGCGAATGTCGGCGATGGCGGCACGTTCAGCGGCCGCGATCTTGTCTTCCGCCATTTTCTGCCGGCGCGTGACCAGATCCGCCGCATGCACCTTGGCATCCTCGATCGCCTGCGCGGCGTCTTCCTGTGCACGAGCCCGGAGCGCCTCGGCGTCCTTGGTCGCGGACGCGATCTTGGCTTCATATTCGGCCTTGAGCGCCTCGGCTTCCTTGCGGAGCTTTGATGCCTCTTCGAGCTGGCTGCGAACTTCCGCGATCTGCTTGTCGAGAATGCCGGCGATCATGGCCGGCACTTTCTTCCAGACCAGGACGCCGATCAGGATCAGCATCGCCAGGCTGACCCAACCGGTTGCATTCATGTAGAGCGCGGTCGGATCCGGTGTATGCTCTTCCGGACCGCCATGGGCCTCGGTCGTGGCATGCACGTCGCCGCTCAGCGCCTGGGTCTTGTCGGCTTGATCCAAATTATGCTCCACAGCGACCGATTCCGGCGATGTCGCCATTGCGTTGCTCGTTTCAGCCATGGGTCATCGCTGCCTTTACTGCTGCGCTGGCCGCCTTCGCGGTAACTTTGGTGCCGGCGACGCACTTTGCCATCTCCGTTGCCGCATCGGCCGCAACCGCTTCGATTTCCGCCATCGCGCTGTTGCGGGCTTTCGCCACGGCCGCTTCGGCGACTGCGATCTTGTCGGCGATGACGCGATCGGCATCCGCCAATTGCGCCTCGGTCGCCTGCGTGGCCTTGGCCTTGGCTTCGGCGACGATCGCCTGTGCCTCGGCGCGGCTTTCATTTTCGCGGGCGCGCCAGGTTTCTTCAAGCTCATCCGCCTGGGCAAAGCTTGCCTTGGCGGCGGCCAGGTCGCCACCGACCTTCTTCTCGCGCGCATCCACTGTCGACTGGACCTTGGGCAACATGCCTAGGCCAACGACGAAAAAGACGAAGCCGAACGTTACCAGAAGCCAGAAGACCTGGGACGAGTAGGTTGCGGCAAGTTGCGCGATTTGAGGCATGGCGGCGTCCGTTTATATTGGGTGCGCCGAGACCCCGGAGGGTCCCGACGCATCGACAGGTTTATCGAATGACCGTCTCGCCGTCGCTCAGGCGACGAAGATCAGGATCATCGAAACGACGAACGCCAGCAGGCCGAGAAGTTCGGCAGCGGCGAAGCCGATGAAGAGGCGGCCCTGCTGGCCGTCGGCGGCCGAAGGATTGCGCAGCGCGCTCTCCAGGAACGAGCCGAAGACATTACCCACGCCCAGGGCGGCCATACCAGCACCGATGGCGGCGAGACCGGCACCAATCAGCTTTGCGGCTTCTGCGTCCATGTTCTAAACTCCTTTTCTGAACCTTGTGAATTTGTTGAGAATATTCTCAGTGAAGATGCTCGGCATCGTTGATGTAGAGCGACGTCAACAGTGCGAAGACATAGGCCTGGATCACGGCCACCAGCATCTCGAGCGCGGAAATCGCGATCATCAGGATGAAGCTGGGAATGCCGACCCCGAGGCCCGTGACCAGGCCCGCATTGGTCGAGTTGATCACAAAGCCTGCCAGCACCTTCATCAGCACGTGCCCAGCGGTCATCGCGACGAACAGTCGCAGACCCAAGCTGAAGGGACGTACCATGAAGGACACGAATTCGATGACCGGGATGAGCCAGATCAGCCACAGCGGTGTGCCATGCGGCACGAACAGCGAGAAGAAGCGAAAGCCATGCTTCCAGAAGCCGACGATCAGCACGATCGAAAAGCTCATGATCGCAAGAATGCCGGTCACCGTGAAATGGCTGGTAAAGGTGAAGGGATGCACGCCGACCAGGCCAAGCGGCAGCATGCCGAGGATATTGGCGATCAGGATGAACATGAACAGCGAGAAGACATAGGGGACATATTTCTTGCCCGCCTCGCCGACATTGGCCGTGAGCAGGTTCGTGATGAATCCCGTGAAATATTCCACGGCGGCCTGCCAGCGGCCGGGGACGAGCTCGCGCTTCAAGCCACCGAGCATGAATATCCACAGGACGAGCGCTGCTGCGACCATCCACATCGCGCTGTTCGTGAAAGCGATGTTGAAACCGCCGATCGAAAGATGTTCGGTCCCGAACATCGGTTCGATCGCGAACTGGTGCATCGGGTCGATCTTACCGGATTGTGCCACGCGTCAGGTCCCTGGGATCAGTTCGTGTAACAAAAGCGCCCTCATTCCTTGGGACGCTTCGTCGAAAGTCTAATGATGTTCCTGAAGGCCACGATTATCCCCAAAAAGAGGAAGACCAGCAGGAGCCACGGCGACGTTCCGATGAACCGGTCCAGGACCCATCCGATCAGCGCGCCGCCAGCAGTTCCCCCGACCAGTTCCGCCAGAACGCGATTACCGAGACGATAGCTTTCGTCTGCGCCGGTACCGGCCGCTCTGTCTTTCCTGACCGCCTCGGCATGTTCAGCGCGTCCAAGCCGCTCTTTAAGCGACGTGATCCGTGCGTCTTCACCGATGGGGTCTTGCTCGGGTTCGGTTTCCGCCATGTCATCCATCCTCCTGCGCATGCGTTGGCATGCACGTGAAGACCGATCCATGAAGCGGTAAGCCCTCGCCCGTCAAGGCGCGGCCCGTTTAGAAAGGGTCGTAGGGTAAGTCAACCCGCCGCGCCGCCTTCAGCGCCGGCGCGATTTCACACGGCCGGAGCGGGATCAACCCGCCGTGGCGCAATAGGCCGGAAGGGTGATCGCGCCCGCGCCCTTGACCTGCCATGGCCCGCCGGCAATGCGATAGGCCTGACCCTGCTTCACACGTGAAGCCAGGGTTTGACATCCGGTGGCGGCGGCCATGTCGGCGACCGTCACGCCGCGCTTGGCGGCAAGGTCGGTATAGGCGGCGCGGCGCTTGATATTGAGCGCCTCGACCGCGGCCCGGACCTCGCCCGACACCGTGCCATTGACGCCCAGATAGCCGTCCGACTGCTCGCCCACCGTGCCGTCGGCAATGGCGGCCGCGACGACGGGGCTCTGTGCATATGCGGATGAGCCGAGCGCGCCGACGGCCAGCACGGCGACACCGGCGAAAAGGGCGATGCCCAAAAGTGTTCTTGTCCTGGTCATTGCGGGAATAGCTCCGGGTTGCTCTTGATAAGGTCCTTGGCGTCCTGCTGCAGCCGCACCACGACTTCCTGCTGGACCTTGACGTTCAGGTTGATTTCGATCGGCTTGTCGGGCGCGCGCACCTGTATGCACGCGGCCAGCGCGCCTGTGACGCACAGACAGCCGGTGAAGCGCGCCGATTGGCGGATGGCAAGTTTCAGGATCGTCATTCACCCTCCCTGGATATTCATTTGTCGCTGTCGGAAGGCTGAACGGCAAGTCCATTGTTCAGAACCGATTGATATTGTGGGCCCAGGCTGTTGCGAATCAAGGTACTCGGGTCGACAAACGACTGATAGGTGTTGAGCAGGCCGCGAAATGGCGCCTGGATCTTTACGTTGAAAATGAACGGCAACCCGAGAAACGGCCGCAGCATCGCCGATTTTTGGCCTTCGGCGGATCCCTGGTTGAAGCCGTTGATCGCAATCTGGGTCACGAACTCCCCGTCGAGCGCGCCGTCGAGCAGGATGGTGAGGCATTTGTACCGAAGATGCTTGAGCGCATCGAAGGCCAACCTGCCGAATGTCCCCAGCTCGGCATTGGACATCTCGCCGACATAGGAGAGCGTTCCGGCCTGCAACTTGGGATCGCAGGGCACGGTCAATGTGCGCGCATTCTCGACGACCAGTGGCTCAAGGCCCTGCTGCCGCGCCACCAATATGCCGCCTTCGATGCGGCCGCCGCTGGCGTCGAAGATCATGGGCAGCAGACCGTCATAGGTTCCGGTCGCGGAGATGTTCTTGAGGTCCAGCGTATTGATGAAGGCGCCCGCATCGAGCCCCGTCACGCGAAAAACGAGATTGCGCGCGCGCTTGGCGTCGAAGTCCAGGGTCGTGGGCAGCAGCGCCAGCCGTCCCCCGGAAAACGGCCATTCGCCGCCTTCGATCCGGACCTGGCGATCGTGCAGGAACTGGTACGAGACCCGCCCGTCATGAACCTCGATGCCCGGATTGATGCTCTTGATCGTCGCGATCTGGCCGGGCCCCGTTTCCAGCCCCAGCAGGTCGGTGAAGGCGAGCGATGTCGAAAGGCCGCTGACCGGACCGAAGGCCGCCGCCAGGTTCATGCCGGACGTCCTGAAATGGCCCGTGCTCCGGACGACGCTGGACGTCCAGACGATATTTCCCCCGCCTTCCACCAGGCCCTCGACATTGGCGACGACGCCGAGCGCGATCGGCGTCAGGTCGTCGGGCTGGAGTTGCGACCCAAAGCGCAGCCCTTCGAGCGCGAACGCAGCGTTGCCCGCGCCGGTCGAGAGATCATGGGCGATGTCGACACGCGCGAACGCATTTGCGCGCACCGGGTGGCGCAGATGCCCGGTTGCCGTGATTTTCCCGCCGACGAGGGCGAGATGGGCGTCCTCGGATCGTAGCGGATTGAACCGCGCTTCCTTTTGCGTGTCCGCCACGCGCAGGCCGCCGTCGACATCCAGCCGGCCCTTCGCGAATTGCCAGCGGCCCGCCATGTCCGAAAGATCGAGCGGGACCGTCCCGATCCGCCCGCTGCCCTGCCCGAAATGTCCCGCAAGGGCGCCGCCAAGTGCCGCGCCGTCCAGCGTCGCCGCGCGCAGGATAACGGGAGACTCGCCCTTGCCGATCCGCGCCTCGACACCGCGCAGATTGAAGGACGTCTCAGCGACACCGGCGGCGATGCTGCTGGCGTGCAGCATGAGTGGGCTCGCGCCGATGCGTCCGGTGAGCGCAACCCGGCCGCCCTGGATGCCGCCAGCCGCTCGGCCGTCGGCGAAGCGCAGCATTGCGCCGTCCCTCGGGCACAGCGTCAGTGCCGCCGGGTCGAGCGTGAGGCTCGAGACGCGCAGCGAACGCCAGCGCAGCGGCGCGCAGCGATCGTTGAGCAGCAGCGTGCCATTGGCCGCCATAGTCCCGGACAGCGGCATGACAAGGCCGCTGACAGCGCCATCCGCCAGTGGCCCGTCCAGCGCCAGCACGGTTGAAAAGCGACTTCGGCCGCCGCGCTCCTCCGAGAAGACAACCGGCGTCAGAGCGAGGCGACTGCTGCCGGCCATATAGGGCGCGATGTCCAGACGGCCGGAAAATCCCCCGCCCGGCCTTGCTGCCAGCAGCAGCGAGCCACGCGGCAGGCCACCGCCGCCGAGCGTGACGCCGCCATCAAGGCTCCATGCGCCATCCGGCCAACGCAGCGCGGCGCGGCTCCCCCCCGGCAAATCGACGCGCGCGCCGCTCGCCGAGGCGAAATGCAGGTCGGACAGTTCGGCGGTGCCGCCTGCGACGTCGGTCCTGACCACGAAAGACGCTGAAAGGCGGTTATCCCGGCTCGCAAGACGGACGGCCTCGGCAAGTTTGTCGGCCAGCAGCGATGCCGGGGTTCCGCTCACCGCGGCACTAAAGCCACGCAGGGGATCGCCGGCGCTGGCCGCCATGTCGCGGACCGTGACACGGCCTTCAACGCGCCAGCCCGGCTCATGCGAGGCATTGTCCCGCGACAGCGCGCCCTGGACCATGGTCTGGCCTGCGATCACGCCCCTGCCCGCCAGGGTTCGCCCCGCAATAGTCCAGCCTCCGCGAACACCGCTATCGTCGACCTTTGCCGACAGCTGTCCCGATGGCAGGCCGAGCGTCATGCCGCCGGCGCGAACCGCCGATGCCGCGATGCTGGCACCCCCATTCAACGCTGAGAGAGTCTTGTCGAGACGGAAGTCCACGTCCAGGCGCGGCATCGCCAGCGCAAGGGCAGTCGCCGGACAGCCGATCGCCTGCGCCGTCAACGGGCCGGTGATCCGGGGCTCGCCATTACGCATCGCAATGCGCAGATCGGCGACAAGCCGCCGCGCGCCGCATTGCGCCACGCGCGCATCCGGCATCGCCGCGACCGCGCGGCCCACAAAAGCATCGTGCAGATTGCCCGAGCCGCTGAGGTTCACACCCAGCGGGCCATAGTCCGTAGCAATCGAAGCGCGTGCGTCTTCCAACGCGACATCGATATCCGGCAGGACGGTCGTGGTCGCCGCGCCCTGCCCCATGAACTTGTCGAGTTCACCCAGCGACAGCTTGCCGCCGCGCAGGCGCCCTCGCATGCGAACGCCGCCGGCCCTGACGCCCGCTATTACGGGTGACAGACCGCCAATGGCGATATCCACCTCGACCCAGCGCGCGGTCAAATCCGGGCGGCGCGGGTCGCCGAGCACGACGTTCTCGATCCGTTGGGTCCGCAGGCCAACCGATGCGAGGCGATAGCGCATATGCACGTCGCGCGCCGCAAGCTCCCGCTCGATCAGGTTTTCGGCCAGGGGAGCCCGCTGGACCCACAGGCCCAGGAGCACGACGAGGAAAAGGGCGCCGATCAACGGAACCGGCCGCCCCAGCCATTGGAGCCTGTTGCGGCGTGCCCGATCCGTCCCGCCCTCGTCTTCGTCCCTGCTCAACTGATCGGCCCGATCCTCATGGCATGGTCACGGCGTTGTCGGCCGGGTGCCGCCGGCAGGAACAGTATAAAAGCGATTTCCAAATATGCGCAAATCATGCTGTAGCACGGAGATGGTCGATCCGGTGGCAAAGGGCAAGAACATGGCGGACGCACCAGACCATGCGGGACATCGCGGCCGCCTGCGCCAGCGGCTGGCCGACGGCGGCGTGGAAGCGCTCCTCGACCATGAAATCATCGAATATCTTCTCGCACTTGCCATTCCCCGCCGAGACACAAAGCCACTCGCGAAACGGCTGATCACCCGTTTTGGTTCATTCGGGGCCGTGCTGACTGCGGACTGGGCGGCCCTGGTGCGTGTCGAAGGCATGAGCGAGACCAGTGCAGCCGCGCTCAAAATTGTCCAGGCGGCGGCCCTGCGAATGCTCAAGGCGACGGCTCAGGAAAAGCCGGTATTGGCCAGCTGGCAGGCGCTGCTCGATTATTTGCAGGCCGACATGGCGCATCTTTCGATAGAGCGGGTGCGGGTTCTCCACCTCAACAGCCGCAACATGCTGCTGCGCGACGACCATATGGGAGACGGGTCGATCGACGAGGCCGCGATCTATGTGCGCGAAGTCATCAAGCGGGCCGTCGAGCTCGGCTCCGCAAGCCTGATCGTCGTGCATAATCATCCCAGCGGCGCACCGGAGCCGAGCCGCCAGGACATCGCGGTCACACGGCAGCTGATCGACGCGGGGAAACCGCTCGGCGTCAACATCCTCGACCATATCATCATCGGCGCAGGGGCTCACCGCAGCCTGCGCTCGATGGGACTTATGTAGTCTTATTCGCAAAGGGCGGCCGGACGGAAAAGGGGACATCCGTCCGGCCTAACCGGTCAGCCGCTGAGGAAGGCGGTCAGCTCATCCTTGGTCACCTTGCCGTCCTTGTTCTTGTCGGCGGCCTTCAGAGCGATTCCGGCATATTGCTTTGCCGCAGCAGGATCGGCGGCTTTGCCTTCCGCCGTCATTTCCTGTGCTTTCAGGTCGGAAATCCACTGCTTGAACTCAGCCGCCGACAATGTTCCGGACCCGTCCTTGTCATATTTCGGGAAACCGGATTCCACCAGCGACGCAACCGGGCTGCTGGACGTCGCAGCGGCCGTGGACGGGTCGCCGGCAGGTGCGGCCGGACTCGGGCTTTGAGCAGGCGCTCCTGCAGGGGCGGGCGCCGCTGTAACCGGAGCGCTGCTGGGCGCGGACGGGTCGGTTGGGGCAGTGGACGACGGATAGGGCGCCTGCGCCGTGGCCGCTGACGCAGCGATGACAGACATGGAAAGCGCGATAATCTTCAACATTTGCAACCTCTCTCAGTTTGGGACGCGCGCATGCCGTGTTGGCCTGGCAAGTAACGCGAAGGGAGCACGGACGACAATGTCCCCCGCCGGGAGAGGTTGCATCCGGCCCCACGCTTCGTCGCGGCAATCGACCGGCCAAGGACCGCCCTGCACCATTGCTGCGATGAATCGTTGGAACCGATCCGACGACGGACGCTCTGGCAATCTATGCAAAACGCGCTAAGGGGCTGCGCTTGACCTTTGACAGGAGCCGGAACCACCATGGTCCCCCGTTACGCCCGCCCCGCCATGACCGCCATCTGGGAGCCAGAGAACCGCTTTCGGATCTGGTTCGAGATCGAGGCACACGCCACCGACGCCCTCGCGGAATTGGGCGTGGTCCCGGCGTCGGCCGCCACGGCACTATGGGACTGGTGGGCGACCAACCCGGCCATCGACGTTGCCGCCATCGACGCGATCGAGGCCGTCACCAAGCATGACGTGATCGCCTTCCTCACCTGGGTCGCCGAGCATGTCGGCGAGGAAGCGCGCTTCATGCATCAGGGCATGACCAGCTCGGACGTGCTCGACACCTGCCTCGCGGTCCAGCTCGCCCAGGCCAGCGACATATTGCTCGCCGACATCGACGCGCTGCTCGAAGCGATCAAGCGCCGCGCCCATGAGCACAAGCTGACCCCGAGCATCGGGCGAAGCCACGGCATCCATGCGGAGCCGGTGACCTTCGGCCTCAAGATGGCGGAGGCCTATGCCGAGTTTTCGCGGTGCCGCACGCGGCTGGTCGCGGCGCGGGCCGAAATCGCCACCTGCGCCATTTCAGGCGCGGTGGGCACCTTTGCCAATATCGATCCCAGGGTCGAGGCGCATGTCGCGGCCAAGCTCGGCCTCGCGGTGGAGCCGGTCTCCACCCAGGTCATTCCCCGCGACCGCCATGCCATGTTCTTCGCGACGCTCGGCGTGATCGCCTCCTCGATCGAGCGGCTGGCGGTTGAAATCCGCCATCTCCAGCGCACCGAAGTTCTGGAGGCGGAGGAATATTTCTCCCCCGGCCAGAAGGGCTCGTCGGCCATGCCGCACAAGCGCAATCCGGTGCTGACCGAGAACCTGACCGGCCTGGCGCGGATGGTGCGTTCCGCCGTCGTTCCCGCGCTGGAGAATGTCGCGCTCTGGCACGAACGCGACATCAGCCATTCGAGCGTCGAGCGCTTCATCGGCCCGGATGCGACGATCACGCTCGACTTCGCGCTCGCCCGGCTGACCGGCGTGGTTGACAAGCTGCTCGTCTACCCCGAGCGGATGATGAAGAACCTCAACCGCATGGGCGGCCTCGTCCATTCCCAGCGCGTCCTGCTGGCGTTGACGCAGGCCGGTGTCAGCCGCGAGGATAGCTACCGGATCGTCCAGCGCAACGCGATGAAGGTGTGGGAATCCGACGGCGCGCTGTCGCTCCTCGACCTGCTCAAGGCCGATCCGGAGGTCTCGTCGCACATTGGCGAGCGGGAGTTGGAGGAAAAGTTCGACCTCGAATACCATCTGGCCCATGTCGACACCATTTTCGGGCGGGTTTTCGGCCAATAATTGCGCTAGGCAATCCGCGTCCTTGTCTTTAAGGTTCTAAAAGCTGAATAGAACGGGGCCGTCGCCATGCAATTCCTGCGCACTGCCTTCTGGGTCATTGTGGCGGTAGCGATCGCGCTATTCTCCAAGGCGAACTGGGATATAGCGCCGAGCTATACCGGCAGGGTGCCAGTAAAGCTCTGGGCCGACATCATCCTAGAAGTCCGGCTCCCCGCCCTGATCGTTGCGGCGTTCCTGCTCGGCCTGCTGCCGATGTGGGGGTTTGCCCGGGTCAGCCGCTGGCGGATCCGCCGCAGGCTCGAAACCGCCGAGCAGGCACTTGCCGCCAGCGTTACGCCTTCGCCGCAGCCGGTCGTGGAAACACCTGCGTCGCCGCCGCAGCCGGACGCACCGGAAACGTTCGTCCAGCCATGAGCAGTTCCCTGTATGTCGCCATCGATACACCGCAGCTGGAAAGGGCGATCGCGCTCATCGCCAAGGTGCGCAATCATGTCGGCGGCATAAAGCTCGGCCTGGAGTTCTTTTGCGCCCATGGCCATCATGGCGTGCGGGAGATTAGGAAGAGCGGCCTTCCCATCTTCCTCGACCTCAAGCTGCACGACATTCCCAATACCGTCGCGAAGGCGGTACAGGCAATCAACGCGCTGGAGCCGGCCATCATCACCATCCACGCCTCGGGTGGCCGCGCGATGATGGAGGACGCCAAGGCAGCGGCGGGCACCCAGACCAAGGTCGTGGCGGTGACCGTGCTCACCAGCCTCGACGACACGGACCTGGACGAGGTCGGCCTGCGCGACGGCGCGCATGGTCAGGCGCTACGCCTTGCCAGCCTGGCGCGGCGGTCGGGCCTTGACGGGATCGTCTGCTCGGGCGCGGAAGTCGCTGCCATTCGCCAGTCCTGGCCCGATGGTTTCCTCGTCGTGCCCGGAGTTCGCCCGACAGGCGGCGCGCTGGGCGACCAGAAGCGCGCGGTCACCCCGCGTCAGGCCCTGGATGCGGGCGCGTCGATACTTGTGATCGGCCGCCCGATCACCCAGGCCGAAGATCCTGATTTTGCGGCGCGCGAGATCGAAGCGACGCTCTGACACCGGTCAACCATGATCGACAATTGAGAGGAGTTCCAAATGGCCATTTCGCTCTATCAGGCAATAGTCCCCCAATTTCTTCAGGTCCTGCCCCGGATGGTCGGCCTGCTCGACAAGGCGGAGGCGTGGTGCCAGGACAAGGGCCTGCCGCCAAGCGCCCTGATCGACATGCGCCTCGCGCCGGACATGCATCCCCTTTCCTATCAGGCCCAATACACGGCCCTGCACTCCGCCGGGGCGATCAAGGCCGTGTTCGACGGCATGGCCAGCCTACCAGAGTCACCCCCTCCGCAGACCTTCGCCGAGCTGCGCGCACTGGTGAGCGGTGCGATTGCCGACCTGAACGGCCTGGATGCGGACCAGCTCAACGCCCAGGCGGACAAGAACGTGAACTTCGTATATCGCGGCGAGGTGCGGATGCGCTTTACCGGGACTACCTATTTGCTGTCCTTCGCCCAACCTAATTTCTACTTCCATTGCTCGATATTGTACGCGATCCTGCGCAATCAGGGCCTCGACATCGGGAAACGCGACTTCATCGGCGCGGTGCAGGTCAAGCAGCCCGCCTGAACGGCGCTGGCAACGGGCGGGATTGGCGCTTTGCGGCACAGGTCGCTAAGGGGGGCCATGTCCCGAATCGAAGTGAAGATCTGCGGCCTCAGCACGGCCGAAACACTCGCCGCCGCCATGCGCCGGGGCGCGAGCCATGTCGGCTTCGTGCATTTCCCGCATAGCCCGCGCCATGTCGATCTGGAGAAGCTTGCCGGGCTCGCGAAGCACGCGCCGAGCCATGTGGGCCGGGTCGCCGTGCTGGTCGATCCCAACGATGCCCTGATCGATGCATTGATCGCGCCCGGCATACTGACCGCGCTGCAACTGCACGGCAAGGAAACGCCAGTGCGCATCGCCGAGATCGCGGCCCGGACGGGTCTCGAAATCTGGAGGGCCGTCTCGGTCAAGCATGCCGGCGACATAGCGGGGGCCAGCGCCTATGACGGCGCCGCGCATCGCATCCTGTTCGACGCCAAGACGCCCGAAGGCGCGGCACTGCCCGGCGGCATGGGCCTGCGCTTCGACTGGGCGCTGCTCCGGGGATATCGGGGTGCGACGCCATGGGGCATCTCGGGCGGTCTCGACGCGGACAATGTCGCGCAGGCCATAGCCGAGACCGGCGCGCCGATGGTCGATGTGTCTTCCGGCGTGGAGCGTGCGCCGGGCGTCAAGGATGTGGACAAAATCGCCGCATTCTGCAAAGCGGTGGCCACATCATGACCATCACGAACAGTCTGCGCACCCAACCCGACGAACGGGGCCATTTCGGCCAGTTCGGTGGCCGCTTCGTCGCCGAAACCCTGATGCCGCTGATCCTCGAGCTAGAGCGCGAATATAGGCGCGCCAAGGCCGATCCGGCTTTCGAGGACGAATTCCAGTATCTGCTGCGCCAATATGTCGGACGGCCCAACCCGCTCTACTTCGCGCGGCGGCTGACCGAGGATCTGGGCGGCGCCAAGATCTACCTCAAGCGCGAGGAGCTCAACCACACCGGCGCGCACAAGATCAACAATTGCATCGGCCAGATCCTGCTGGCCAAGCGCATGGGCAAGTCGCGCATCATCGCCGAGACCGGCGCGGGCCAGCATGGCGTTGCGACGGCGACCGTGGCGGCGCTGTTCAACCTGCCCTGCACCATCTTCATGGGCGCGGTCGACATCGCGCGGCAGCAGCCCAATGTGTTCCGCATGAAACTGCTGGGCGCGGAGGTGCGCTCGGTCGAGTCGGGCACGCGGACACTGAAGGATGCGATGAACGAGGCGCTGCGCGACTGGGTCGCCAACGTCCACGACACCTTCTACATCATCGGGACGGTCGCGGGGCCGCATCCCTATCCCGAGCTGGTGCGCGATTTCCAGTCGGTCATCGGCCGCGAGACGCGCGAGCAGATCCTCGCCGCCGAGGGGCGCCTGCCCGATATGCTGGTCGCCTGCGTCGGCGGCGGCTCCAACGCCATCGGCCTGTTCCATCCGTTTCTCGATGATCCCGACGTGGAGATCGTCGGTGTCGAAGCGGCTGGCGACGGGCTGGAAACGGGCCGCCATGCCTCGAGCCTGGCCGGTGGTTTCCCCGGCGTCCTCCACGGCAACAAGACCTATTTACTGCAGGATGAGGACGGCCAGATCAGCGACGCTCATTCGATCAGCGCGGGCCTCGACTATCCCGGTATCGGCCCGGAACATGCCTGGCTGCACGAGATCGGACGCGCTCGCTACGAGCCGGTGACGGACGATGAGGCGCTCGCCGCCTTCCAGAAGCTGTGCCGCCTCGAAGGCATCATCCCCGCCCTCGAATCCGCGCATGCCCTCGCCGCCCTTGAAACGCTCGCGCCGAAAATGGGCAAGGACAAGATCATCGTCGTCAACCTGTCCGGACGGGGCGACAAGGACATCTTCACCGTCGCCAAGGCGCTGGGGGTGGAGATATGAGCCGGTTTGACGCCACCTTCGCCCGCTGCCGTGAGCAAGGCCGGGCCGCGCTTATCACCTTCGTGACCGCCGGCGACCCTACGCCTGCCGATACCGGCGCGATCCTCGACGCGCTGGTCGCGGGCGGCGCCGATGTGATCGAGCTGGGCATGCCCTTTACCGATCCCATGGCGGACGGCCCGGCGATCCAGCTAGCCAATCTGCGCAGCCTGGGCGGGGGCACGCGCACGGCCGATATTTTTGGCATAGCCGCCGCCTTCCGGGCACGGCACCCGGATACGCCGCTGGTGTTGATGGGCTATGCCAATCCGATGATCGGGCGGGGTGCCGACTGGTTCGCCGACCAGTGCAAGGCCGCAGGCGTCGACGGCGTGATCTGCGTCGATCTGCCGCCCGAGGAGGATGGCGAACTCGGCCCCGCGCTCCGGACTGCGGGCATCGCCATGATCCGCCTGGCCACGCCCACCACCGATGCGGCGCGCCTGCCCGCCGTGCTCGATGGCGCAAGCGGCTTTCTCTATTATGTTTCGGTCGCCGGGATCACCGGCAAGCAGCAGGCTCAGCTGGCTGACATCGCCGCGGCCGCCGCGCGGCTCAAGGGTGCCACGGAACTGCCGGTCGCGGTCGGCTTTGGCGTGCGCACCCCCGAACAGGCGGCCGCCATCGCCGCGCATGCCGATGGCGTGGTCGTCGGCAGTGCCATCGTCGAACTTGTCGGCGAGCATGGCGCCAATGCGGCCGGTCCAGTGCGCGACCTGACCGCCTCGCTACGCGCCGCCATGGACAGCATGAAAAAGGCCATCGCATGAGCTGGATAACGCGGGTTCGCAACGCCCTTCCCTTCATAGCCAAAAAGCCGTCCGAAACGCCGGACAATCTCTGGCATAAATGTCCGGCCTGCACGCAGATGATCTTCGCGCGGGAATGGGAGGACAATCTGTCCGTCTGTTCGAAATGCAGCCATCATGGGCGGATCGGACCGCGCGACCGCTTTGCCCAGATTTTCGACGAGAATTCCTTCCGTATTCTGCCGACGCCCAGCGTCCGCGAGGATCCGCTGCGTTTCCGCGATTCCAAGCGCTATGCCGATCGCATCAAGGCGGCCCGCACCCAGACCGGCGAAAAAGACGCGCTCATCAACGCCCATGGCACGATCGAGGGGACCAAGGCGGTCGTCGGCGTGCAGGATTTCGCGTTCATGGGCGGCTCCATGGGTCTCGCGGTGGGCGCTGCCTTCGTGCAGGGCGTCGAGGAGGCGATCCAGCGCAAATGCCCCTATGTCATCTTCACGGCCGCTGGCGGCGCGCGCATGCAGGAGGGCATTCTCTCGCTGATGCAAATGCCCCGTGCGACCGTGGCGATCCGGCTGCTCCACGACGCGGGCCAGCCCTATATCGTCGTCCTGACCGATCCTACCACGGGCGGCGTGACCGCCAGCTATGCCATGCTGGGCGATGTCCAGATTTCCGAGCCCAATGCGCTGATCGGTTTCGCGGGCCAGCGCGTGATCGAGAACACGATCCGCGAAAAACTGCCCGAGGGATTCCAGCGCGCCGAATATCTGCTGGAGCATGGCATGATCGACATGGTCGTTCCCCGCAAGGACCTGCGCGAGACGCTGGCGCGAGTCATCGTCTATCTTTCGCCAACGGCGCGCGCGGCAGCCTGACAGCGGCGCCTTGGCCGACAACGCCATATCGTCCGACCCCGCCGTTCAGGCGCAGCTCGATCGCCTCGCGCGCCTGTCGCCGGGGGCCGACATATTGGGGCTGGAGCGGGTCACCTGCCTGCTGGAGCGGCTTGGCGATCCGCATCTGCGCCTGCCGCCCGTGTTTCATGTTGCCGGCACCAACGGCAAGGGGTCGACCTGCGCCTTCCTGCGCGCCGCGCTGGAGGCCGATGGACGCAAGGTGCATGTCTATACCTCGCCGCACCTCGTCCGGTTCAATGAGCGGATTCGCCTCGGCGGCCAATTGATCGACGATGCGGTATTGGCGGAGGGGCTGCGCGATGTGCTCGATCGCGGCGAGGATGTCGGCGCGAGCTTTTTCGAGGTGACGACCGCGCTCGCCCTCCTGCTGTTCGCGCAAGCGCCCGCCGATGCCTGCGTGATCGAAGTGGGTCTGGGCGGACGGCTCGATGCCACCAACGTCATCCCCGCCCCGGCAATCTGCGGCATCGCCCAGCTCGACATCGACCATCAGTCGTTTCTTGGCACCACCATGGCCGAGATCGCCCGTGAAAAAGCAGGGATCGCCAAGCCGGACGTGCAGATCGTGACCCAGCGCTATCTTCGGGCCACCGCGACCGCCGTCCGCGATGAAATAACGGCACGCGGCGGCATCGGCCTGGAGCGCGGCGCGACATGGGATATCGCGGCCTATCGCGGGTCGGTCTATTATCGCGACGCGCTGGGACGCATCGAACTCGCGCCGCCCGCGCTATCGGGCAAGCATCAGATCCTCAATCTCGGTCTCGCCACGGCAATGCTGCGCCACCAGACCGCCTTGCCCATGGGCGAGGCGGCGCTACGGGCAGCGCCGCGCTGGGCGCACTGGCCGGCGCGGCTCCAGCGGCTTGAGCGCGGTCCGTTGCTCGACGGCCTGCCCGAAGAGACGATGACATGGCTCGACGGTGGCCATAACGCGGCCGCAGGGGCCGCCCTCGCCGCGCATTTCAGGGCAGTGCTGCCCGATGGTGTCAAGCTCATGGTCATATTGGGCATGCTCGCGAACAAGGATGCCGCGAGTTTTCTCACGTCACTGCTGCCGTTCACCCGCGAACTGCACAGCGTGCCCGTGGAGGGTCATGCCTGCCATGGTGCCGAGATTTACGCCCCGGTCGCACAGGCTGCCGGCGTGCCGCATCGCCACCATGCGCGCATCGGGGATGCCATTGCCTCGGTGGCGCGGGCCGGGAGCAGTGACCCGCTCCTGATCACGGGATCGCTCTATCTCGCCGGCACGGTCCTGCGCGCGAACGATCAGCTACCCGTCTGATAACCCCGGCGTTCCGCACGGGCGCTGCGAACCCATTCAAGCAATACAAACAGGATCGCGAACGAGCCCACCGCCGCCGTGTAGCGGAACACCGTCGCATAGCCGAGTGTATCGAACGCCTCCCCGGCAATGCCCCGGCCAAGCGATCCGATCAGGAAGGTGAGCGAGGACAGCAGCGCATATTGGACGGCGGTATAGCTCTTGCTGACGATGCTGGACAAATAGGCCACGAAGGCCGCGCCCGCGACCCCCGCCGCTATGTTCTCGCCCGAAATCGCCAGCATCAGGCGCAGCATCCGATCCTCTACGCCAAAGGCCTGCCCCAGGGCATGCAGGCCAGTGATCTGGGCGAACGCGTCGATATGCGCGCCGCCGGCCGCCAGCTCCGCATAGAGGAGATTGCCCATGATCGGCAGGGTCGCGCCGATCAAAAGGGTCGGCATCCGGCCCAGCTTCACGAAGAGATAGCCACCAAAGCTGATGCCGACGATCGTCATGATCACGCCGAATACCTTGGATGCGAAGGCAACCTCGTCCTTCGAATATTTCAGGAAATCGAGGTAGAAGGGAAAGGCGAAGCTGCCCCAGACATTATCGCACAGGCGGTAGGTCAGGATCAGGCCGAATACGATGATGACGCCCCAGCCAAGCCGCCCCGCCAACTCCGCGAGCGGCAGGATCAGCGCCGCATAGAGATGGTTCATCAACGTGCGCGCGGCCGAACGCTGGCCCGCATCCTCGGTCAGCAGGACGTGCCGGCCCCGCCCTTTCATCCAGTTCAGCGTGGCCGCCACGCCAAGCGGCACCAGCACCGTTGCGATGACGATCAGCGGGCCGTTGGTCTTCATGAAATCGCTGGCGGAGGGCACGGCTTCGCCCACGGCATGGGGCCGCAGCATTACCGTCATGAAATGCCCGATCGTCAGGATCGCCCACAGCCAGCTCACACCGACGACGGACAGGGCGATGGCGCGCGCCCGGGGATCGATCTCGCCCGGCTGGGTCAACTGGTGCTGAAGCGCGGCACCGGATTCGCGGTCGGTGTCGGGCGCGGCAAAGGCCACGACCAGCGTGATCGCGATCATCGCCGCCATGCAGAGGTAGACGATCGACCAGGACATGCGCGCCGCCATCACCAGCGCCAGAGCGCCGCCGACCAGGCTCGCGATGCGATATCCCAGCTGGTAGAAAGTGGAGAGCAGGTCGACCGTCGCGACCTCGTCGGCAACGTCGATCCGCCAGGCATCGATCGCGACATCCTGCGTCGCCGAGGCCAGCGCCGCGATCACCGCGCAAATCGCGAACATGCCGATATTGGTAACCGGGTCGGTCAGGGCGAGCGCGATAAAGGCCGCGATCATGATGGCCTGGCACAGGACGATCCAGCTCTTTCGCCGCCCGATCCGGATCAATATCGGCAACTGGAAGCGATCTACCAGCGGCGACCAGAGAAATTTGAAGCTGTAGGACAGGCCGATCCACGACAGGACGCCAATCGTCGCAAGATTGATATTCGCTTCGCCAAGCCAGGCGTTGAGCGTCCCGATCAGCAACGCATAGGGCAGGCCCGAGGAGAAGCCGAACAGCAGCATGACACCTGTCTTGCGGTTCCTGAACGCTTGGCCAATCAGGCGCCAGCCCTTCTTGCGGGGTTTTGTCACAGATATGCTGGCAGCGCTCACCGATGGTCTCCCCAATGTCTCGGGGAACTGTAGCGTCTTTGAAGGTCCTGCCAAGGCTTGGCGCGGAAGATGGGATCAGCGGCTGAATAAGGTCAGACCTGCGGGCAGTTCGCCAACGGGGCGGCCGGCAAGCACCGCCTCAACGGCGTGAATCGCCCGGATCAGGTCACGCGCCATATGCGGTTTGGCGAGCCAGCCACAGGCCAGCGCATACGCTTCGGCCGGACAGGACGCGGCCGAAAACAGTACGGGAACGCTGCGCTTTGCAGCATGACGGGCCACCTCCAGCCCATTGCCATCGCCCCGCAGATTGATGTCGGCTATGATCAGATCGACCTGATTTCCCGCCATCGCATCGATCGCTGCCGGCAGCCGGTCGACCACCGCGACGACGGTGTAACCCGACAGGGCCAGGGCATGTTCGTTGTCGAATGCGATGAGAGCGTCGTCCTCGACAATGAGGATCGACTTCAGCCGACTATTGCCGGGTGCATCGATCAGGCGTGAAAACAGACCCATAACAACCCACATCCATCCAATAGTCTCCTAACGCTCAGATGGGGTGCGGGGGTTCGCTGCGCGAGCATAGTGCCGGACCGATGATGCGATTTTCGTACCACCTGTTGCCTTTCTGCCGATCAAGTGCGAGGCGCTGGCCAATGCCACCGAAGCCACCAGCCAAACCCCCTGCGTCCGGACGCAGAGCCCGCACCTCCCCCCGGCGCGGACCGATGCGAGCCGCACGCCCTGCCGTCGCGGCCCCGGAGCCGGCACCGGGGGAGCCCCGGGACGGCGATCGCATCGCCAAGCTGCTCGCACGGGCCGGTATCGCCTCGCGGCGCGAGATCGAGCGCATGATCGCGGAGGGCCGGATCGCGATCAACGGAGCGATCGTCGAAACGCCCGCCACCGTGCTGACCTCCCTCCACGGCGTCACGGTCGACGGTGATCCGGTCAAGGAGCCGTCGCCCGCGCGCCTGTTCCTGTTCCACAAGCCGGTGGGCTATCTGACGACGGAGCGCGATCCGGCTGGCCGCCCGACCATCTATGACCGCCTGCCCGCCGATCTGCCCCGGCTCGTGCCGGTCGGCCGCCTCGATCTCAATACCGAGGGCCTGCTGCTGATGACGACCGACGGCGGCCTGAAACGCCAGCTCGAGCTGCCGGCGACCGGGGTGGAGCGGACCTATCGCGCGCGCGCCTTTGGCACCATCAGCCAGGCCCAGCTGGAAGAGCTGATCATGGGCGTCGAGATCGACGGCATGCGCTATGGCCGGATCGATGCCAATCTGGAGCGGCGCACAGGCCGTAACCAGTGGATAGAAATGACCCTCACCGAGGGCAAGAATCGGGAGGTGCGCCGGGTGCTGGAACATCTGGGTCTCAAGATCAGCCGCCTCATCCGTACCCGCTACGGGCCGTTCCTGCTGGGCGCCCTGCCGCCCGGCGCGGTCGAGGAAGTCCGGCAGCATGACCTCGTCCAGTTCCGCAAGACGCTTAAATGAGGATCATTGCCGGCAAATGGCGTGGCCGTCCGCTGGCAGCGCCCAAGGGGACCGTGACGCGTCCGACCGCCGATCGAACGCGCGAGACGCTGTTCTCGATGCTGTACAGCCGCCTGGGGACGTTCGAGGGATTGTCGGTGGCCGATCTGTTTGCCGGATCAGGGGCACTGGGGCTGGAAGCGCTGTCGCGCGGCGCGGCGCACTGCCTGTTCGTCGACCATGAACCCGCCGCCATCGAGGCGATCACCGCCAATGCGCGCGCACTGGGCGCATCCGAGCAAGTCGATATACGCCGTACCAGCGTCCTCTCGCTGGGCGTAGCGGCCAAGCCGATGGACCTGATGTTGATCGACCCGCCCTATGGCACGGGCGCAGGGGCGGTTGCGCTCGACAAGCTGACCCGCCTCGGCTGGATAGCGGCCGGAGGCTGGGTCAGCGTCGAAACCGCGCGCGGCGAGCCAATCACCGCGGCGGGCTTTACCATCGAAGCCGAGCGGCAGGTGGGCAAGGCCCAGCTCACCCTGCTGCGGCGGGCCTGAACCTCAAACCGGTCAGATCCTTGCAACCGGTGCCACTATCGGCGCCGCCGGTGATGGCCCATCCTTGCCGCAGGCCCCTCACCCGGATTGATGCATGAATCCGTAATCGTCTTTGTGCAGACCGGGTATTCCTTGGGCGTGGGCGGCGGCGGCGTCATATTGCCGCCGACAACCGCCGGATTGGCCGCGGATCCCACCGGCGCGGCGGGATTCGGCGGCACCGACTGATCGGCGGGCGCCATGCTGCGCGCTTCAGGCGGCACCGCGCCTGTCGGCATGTTCGCGTTCGGATCGGCCGATGGCGGCGTCGTCGATGGCGGCGCTGCCGTATCGGTCGGCGGCTGCGGGGCGGGCGGCGTCGAATCTGAAGGGGCCGTCGTTGACGTGGGCGGCGCGGAGTCCGGGGGCGGCGTCTGCATGCCCTGCGCCCACGCAGGCAAGGCCGCGCCCGCCAGGAGCATGGCTGGAAGCATCAATCGCGTCTTCATCACTATATCCCTTCCACAAGCCCCCTGCTTCCGAAGAGTCCGACACTTGGGCGGGCGATTTGTTCCACGTATGAGATAAACCGCAGGATCCTTGGCCTGAAGTGACAGCGGGGACCGATCGGCATGTGCGCGATTGCCTTCCGGCACGACACAAGACTTGCCCCGGCGCTGGCTGTTCCCTACTTGTTCATGCATGTCCCTTCCCGATCCGTCACCTGTCGACCCGCCTTATCTGCGTGGCCTCAATGCACCGCAGCGCGAAGCTGTCCTGACGACGGAAGGGCCCGTTCTGGTGCTGGCGGGCGCGGGCACCGGCAAGACGGCCGCGCTGACCGCCCGCCTCGCCCATCTGGTCGCGACACGGCGTTGCTACCCATCCGAGATCCTCGCGGTTACCTTCACCAACAAGGCGGCGCGGGAAATGCGCGAGCGGGTCGGCCGGATGATCGGCGATGCGGTGGAGGGCATGCCATGGCTCGGCACCTTCCACTCGATCGGCGCCAAGATGCTCCGCCGCCATGCCGAACTGGTGGGATTGCAGAGCAATTTCACCATCCTCGACACCGACGACCAGCTACGCCTGCTCAAGCAATTGATCGTCGCCTCCAACGTCGACGAGAAGCGGTGGAGCGCCCGTCAGCTCGCGGGCCTGATCGACCGTTGGAAGAACCGGGGATGGACGCCCAAGGACATTGATGCGGGCGAATCGGAAGTCTTCGCCAATGGCCGGGGAGCCGAATTCTATGCCGCCTATCAGGCGCGCCTGCTCGCGCTCAACGCCTGCGATTTCGGCGACCTGCTGCTCCATGTGCTGACCCTGCTGCGCACCGACCGGGAGATACTGGCCCAGTATCAGCAGCGGTTTCGCTACATATTGGTGGACGAATATCAGGACACCAATTCGAGCCAGTATCTCTGGCTGCGACTCTTGGCGCAGGAGCGGCGCAACATCTGCTGCGTGGGGGACGATGACCAGTCGATCTATAGCTGGCGCGGCGCGGAGGTTGCCAACATCCTCCGATTCGAACGCGATTTCCCCGGCGCGGCGGTGATCCGCCTTGAGCAGAATTACCGCTCGACCTCGCACATCCTCGCGGCGGCATCCGGCGTGATCGCGGAAAATGGCGGACGCCTCGGCAAGACCTTGTGGACCGAGGCGGCGGACGGCGAGAAGGTACGCTTGCTGGGCGTCTGGGACGGTCCCGAAGAGGCGCGGGTCGTCAGCGACGAGATCGAGGCGGCACAGCGCCAGGGCACCAGTCTCGACGACATGGCGATCCTGGTGCGCGCCCAGTTCCAGACCCGCGAGTTCGAGGACCGCTTCATCCAGATCGGCCTGCCCTACCGGATCATCGGCGGCTTCCGCTTCTACGAGCGCGCCGAAATCCGCGACGCGCTCGCCTATCTCCGCCTCGTCAACCAGCCGGCCGACGACCTCGCGTTCGAGCGGATCGTCAATGTGCCCAAGCGCGGGCTGGGCGACAAGGCGATCGAGAAGATCCATCGCCTCGCCAGGGCGGAGCAGATCCCGCTTACCCTCGCGGCGGCCCGCATCATCGACAGCGACGAACTGACCCCGCAGGCACGCCGGGCATTGGCGGGCTTCGTTGGCGATGTGGCGCGCTGGCGCGACCTGTCGGGCAGCATGTCCCATCCCGACCTCGCCCGGCAGATTCTCGACGAAAGCGGCTATACCGCCATGCTTCAGGCCGAGCGTACCGCCGACGCCGGTGGCCGGCTCGAAAACCTCAGCGAGCTTGCCCGCGCAATGGAGGAATATGAAACGCTCGGCGCGTTTCTGGAGCATGTCAGCCTCGTCATGGACAATGATGCGCTCGTCAGCGATGCGAAGGTCACGGTCATGACCATCCATGCCGCCAAGGGCCTCGAGTTCGACACGATCTTTCTCGTCGGCTGGGAGGAAGGCGTGTTTCCCTCGCAGCGGGCACTCGACGAGGGCGGCAATGCCAGTCTCGAGGAGGAGCGGCGCCTCGCCTATGTCGCCATCACCCGCGCGCGGCGGCGCTGCACCATCCTGCATGCGGCCAACCGGCGCATCTATGGACAGTGGACCAGCTCCATCCCGTCCCGCTTCGTCGAGGAGCTGCCGAAGGAGCATACCGACAGCGAAAGCACCCTGACCGGCGGGGCCAGCCTGTGGCGCGCGAACTGGTCGGAGCGCGAGGATCCCTTTGCCCATGTCGGGCGCGGCACCGGGCGCGGGCCGGGCTGGCAGCGCGCGGCATCGGCCGGGCAATTTGTGCGCGAGCCCGCCCGCATCGTCGAAGTACGCCAAAGCGCCGTCAGCATGGCCGCCAAGGGACGCGAAGACCTGGCGATCGGCCTGCGCATCTTTCACCAGAAATTCGGCTATGGCGCGATCGCACAGATCGAAGGCAACCGGCTGGAGATCGATTTCGACATGGCAGGACGCAAGCGCGTACTGGACAGTTTTGTGAGCCTCGCCTGAGTCGACTTGGCAAAGTCCGATGGAAGGGCCCGTGACCTTGGCAGTCGCCATGACAGACTGCTATTTTACAGAACTGATTTCAATGGCTTACCGAAATTTATGAAATCGGGTGATCTCCATCACAAAAACGTTAACCCTCCCACATTAGAAATACTGTGCGACCCGGGGGTACTGTTTTGCAGTATCTCACCTTGGCCCGGCGGTTCTCCGCCGGGCCTTTTTTCTCGTTCCGGAGCGAGCCGCCTCGGTCGTGGATTTGTATGGCCTGCAAAATGCGCTATGCGGCCCGCCATGACCGATCGATCCCCTCTCGCCCGCCCTTTCCCCGACCTGCCCGCCATAACCGGCGTCGTCCCGCGCATGGCGCGCGCGCATTACAAGACCTGGGACCGCTGCGACCTGACCTTCATCACCTTTGAGGAGGGCACGACCGTAGCCGGGGTGACGACGCAAAATCGCTGTCCCGCCCCCGAAATCGAATGGTGCCGCGCCGCCCTTCCGCAGGGACGGGCGCGCGCGCTCATCGTGAATGCGGGCAACGCCAATGCCTTCACCGGCTATCGGGGGCGCGCGGCCGTGGAAGCGATAACCGCCAAGGCCGCGGCGCATCTGGGCTGTCCCGCAGAGCAGGTCTTTGTGTCTTCGACCGGCGTCATCGGGGTGCCTCTGCCGATCGACAAGGCCGAGGCTGGCCTTGACGCCGTCTTCACCGCAGAGCCATGCAACTGGCAGGACGCCGCGGCGACAATCATGACCACGGACACTTTCGCCAAGGGTGCCGTCGCAACTGCAATCGTCGACGGGCGCACGGTGACGCTGACCGGCATCATCAAGGGCTCGGGCATGATCGCGCCCGACATGGCGACCATGCTCGGCTATGTCTTTACCGATGCGGCGATCAGCCCCGCATTCCTGCAAACCCTGCTGTCGGCCGCGAACACCCGCAGCTTTTCCTGCATCACCGTCGATAGCGACACCTCCACGTCCGACACGGTGCTTGCCTTCGCGACCGGCAAGGCGGGCAACGCGCCACTCACGGGCTTCGACAGTCCGGGCGCGGACGCTTTCGAGGCGGCTTTGCAGGACATCTGCCTCCAGCTCGCCCATCTCGTGGTGCGCGATGGCGAAGGCGCGTCCAAGTTCATCGAGATCAGCGTGACGGGCGCCGAGAGTGATGCCAGCGCGCACCGCATCGGCATGGCTATCGCGAACTCGCCGCTGGTGAAAACCGCGATCGCAGGCGAGGACGCGAATTGGGGCCGAGTCGTCATGGCCGTCGGCAAGGCCGGGGAGCCCGCCGACCGCGACCGGCTGGCGATCCGTTTTGGCGATACGGTCGTGGCCGAGAAGGGCATGGCGGTGCCCGATTATGACGAGGCGCCGGTGGCCGCGCACCTGAAGGGATCGGACATCCGCATTGCCGCCGACATCGGCCTCGGCTCGGGGCAGGCGACAGTCTGGACCTGCGACCTGACGCATGGATATATTTCGATCAACGCGGATTATCGCAGCTAGGCATGACACTATTGTCTCCCGAGCAAATGAGTGCGGTCGATGCCCTGATCCGCAGCGTGGCGCGGGACATCGTCCTGCCGCGCTACCGCAATCTGGCCGCGCATGAGGTGACGGAGAAAGCGGCGGACGATTTCGTCACCATCGCCGATCATGAAAGCGAGCTGCGGCTGGCCGAAGGGCTGTCGGCGATCCTGCCCAAGGCGCTGGCGATCGGCGAGGAGGCCTGCGTTGCCGATCCCGCCTTGATGGACCGATTCGGCGAAAAACTCGTCTGGATCATCGACCCGATCGATGGCACCGGCAATTTCGCGGCCGGCCGCCCGCCCTTCGGAATCCTGATCGCGCTGGCGGCGGACGGCGAGACTCGCGCGGGATGGCTCTATGATCCGCTGACCGGGCGTATGTGCCACGCGTTGGCCGGCAAGGGCGCCTTCATCGACGGCCAGCGCGTCCAGGCGCGGGAATCCGGTATGAACCCGCCCATCGCGGGCATCTCGCTGCTCTATCTCGACCCCGGCAAACGGCAGGCGATCATCGAACGGGCGCGAGGGGTGCTCAACATGGTCGACATTCCGCGCTGCGCCGCCGAGCAATATCCGCGCGTCGTCCTGGGCCAGAACGATCTCGCCCTGTTCGAGCGGACATTGCCCTGGGACCATGCGGCGGGCGCGTTGTTCGTGACCGAGGCTGGCGGCCGCGCGCTCCGGGCGGACGGTTCGCCCTATCGTGTCGACGACCGGTGCACCGGCCTGCTCGCGGCAGCATCGCCGCGCCTTTGGGATCTGGGCGCGGCGGTTCTGTTTGGTCCGTAGAAATCAGAACCGTTCGGGCTGAGCGAACGGAATTTAGTGGAACTCAAACCCTCAAAGTTCGCTCTCGATCCAACCCTTCAACTGGCTCTTCGGCGCGGCCCCGACCTTGGTCGCGGCGGGTTCGCCATTCTTGAAGAGGATCATGGTCGGGATGCCGCGCACGCCATAGCGCGCCGGGGCGTCGGGATGCTCATCGATGTTGAGCTTGGCGATTATGATCTTGTCGCCCAGTTCGTCGCTGATTTCCTCGAGTGCCGGGCCGATCATCTTGCAGGGTCCGCACCATTCGGCCCAGAAGTCAACGAGCACCGGCTTGTCGGAACTGATTACGTCCAAGTGAAAGCTGCTGTCGCTGATGGCCTTGGTCGTCATGGTGGAACTCCCTTTTCAAATGTCCTGAGCAATCTAGGGGTGCCGGACGCCACTCTCAATATGGGGCGGACAAATTGTCCTTGTTCGCGTCCAAGCCGGGCTTGTTCGCCGCAATGGCGGCTGGATCGATCATGAACAGCCGGGGCGCGGCGGTGTAGAGGATTCCCGCCTCGATCCCGCGGCCGGGGAAAATGACCGCCAGCGCGGCCGCATAAGCCGCCATCTGCCGGACATGCGAGCGCGGCAGCGACGCCGCATCGCCCGGCACGCGCAGCCCGGTCTTGAAGTCGACGACGAGGACCCGGTTCCGTTCGATCAGCATCCGGTCGATCGTGCCGGTGATGACCAGCCCCTCGACCGTCCCGGCAATCGGCGCTTCGGCCAGCGATCCTTCCCCGAACAGAGCGGCAAAGCGCGGGTCCTCGATCAGTCGGAGCGCCTGGTCGATGATCGCGCCGCGCCCCTCCGCATCGCCCATGCCGGCCTGCCGCTGGAGCCACCGGTCGGCGGCGGCGCGACGCTGTCCGGGCGCTACCGCTGGCAGCCGCTCGAACAGGGCATGCAGGGCAATGCCGCGCGCGGCGGCTTCGCGCTGCTGCGCCGAGGGCGGCGCATAGGCCAGTTCGTCCTCGATCGCGGCCGATGGCGCGAGCGGCCTTGGCGGGCGTGATTCCTGCGGCGCCGGCATGTGCAGCCAGCCGGGCATTGCGATTTCGGCGGCTGGCCTCCGCTCGTCGGCCCTGGCCTTGGCGGCCTTGTCCTTGCGCCGGCCCAGCCAGACATGCTGCGTGCCCCAGACCGCGCTGGGTTCCGCCGCTGCGCCCAGCGTACTCAGCGCGCGCGCGGCGCAGCTGTGCCAGCTCCCCTCCGGCGCAACGCCCTTGGCGCGGGGCGGCAGGAATCCGCCGATGGCCAGCACCTCCTCCGCCCGCGTCATCGCGACGTAGAGGAGCCGCCAATGCTCCTGCGTCTCCCGCTCCTTCCAGCCGTCGACCGAATCCTCGATGGACCCGAAACGCTCGACCTTGCGGGGCATGAGGATGGGCAGCGTCAGATCGTCCCCGCAATCCCAGTCGACCGACTGGCCCCGCTGCTGCTTGTCGGGATTGAAGGTCGCATCGGCCAGTATCACGATGGGCGCCTGCAAGCCCTTGGCGCCGTGGACCGTCATGACCCGGACGGCGTTGCCGCTCTCGCCCAGGTCGCGCTTGATTTCGCCCTCGCCCCGGTCGAACCAGTCGATGAAATGCTGGAGCGCGGGATTGTCCTCCTGTTCGAAGGCGATCGCCGCGTTGAGCAATTCGTCGATGGCGTCGCCAGCCTCCGGTCCGAGCCGCGCCAGCAACGCCTGCCGCCCGCGCATCGGGCCGGACAGGATCGCTTCCAGAAACCGATAGGGCGTGGTGAAATCGCCCGCCGCCAGCAAGGCGCGCAGCGGCGCCAGCACTTCATCGGGCTGGGTTTCGCGCAGATAGGACCAGAGCCCCTGCCCCACCGGCCGGATCGCCGCCTGCATCAGCCGGTCCTGATCCCAGCCGATCAGCGGCGAGACGAGGAGATTGGCGAGGTTGAGATCATCGCCCGGCTGCACCGCAAAGCGAACCGCCGCCAGCAGATCGCGCACCGCAAGCGGCGCCTGCAGGCGCAGGCGGTCGATACCGGCGACCGGCACGCCCTCCTCATAAAGCCGCGCCACGATCAGCCGCGCGAGGTCCGACCGGCTGCGCACCAGGATCATGACGTCGCCCGGCGCGGCGGCACGCCCCTTGGACGCCAGCATGAGCGGCGCATCCATCCACGCCTTCACCTGCCTGGCGATGGCGGTCGCATGGGCGCGCACGTGATCGGCATGCCAGTCTTCCTCGCCCACAATGTCATTGTCATTGTCATTGTCATTGTCGTTGTCATTGCCGGCGTCCGCGCCTTCCTCCTCCTCGGCGATGCGGCCGGTCGGCCGCCACAGCAGGACTTGCCCCGGAAAGGGCCGCGCGCTGATATGCAGGGGCGCGGGCGCCTCGAGCCCCAGCGCCTCATGGCCGAGATTTTCCAGCAAGGCATCGACGACATCCAGCACGGGCGGCGTCGAGCGAAAGCTCTCCGACAGAGGCAGCGCATGAAAGGCCTGGTCGGCGATCAGCGCCCTTGCCTCAAACCCCTGCTTGGCCAGTTGAAAGGCGTCGGGGCTGGTCCCCTGAAAGCCGAATATCGCCTGCTTGTCGTCCCCCACGACGAACAGCGTGCGCGGCCGCACGCCATTGCCGGGATCGACCTGGAAATATTCCTCCACCAGCGCATCGACGATCCGCCACTGGTCGCGATTGGTGTCCTGCGCCTCGTCGACGAGGATATGGTCGATGCCCTGGTCGAGCTTGTAGCGGATCCACTCGGCCATCGCCCCTTCGCGCAGCAGGCCGATGGTCCAGCCGATCAGGTCGTCGAAATCGACCGACCCCTTGCGCCGCTTGGCGTCGGCATAGGCGCGCGCAAAGGCCCGGCCCGCATGCAGGCCCTGCGCGGCGGTGCGGGCATAGGCGACATGATCCCGCAGTGCTTCGAGATGCTGGCACGCCTCGGCGACGCGCGCCGCCATGTCGGCATAATGGGAATCGGTCTCGGCGATCTTCTTGGGAACGGCCCTGAGTTTCCCGTCCTTGGTCAGGACGACCGACCGGATATTGGCGATGGCCCCGCCCCGCTCCGTCGGCTCCATCGCCAGCCAACCCGCAATCGCATCGGCATGGCCAAGTCCCGTGGCAGCACCCCAGTCCCGGTTCGCGAGCGCAATGTGGCGCAGGGCCTCGCAATCGAAACTGTCGTCACCGCAATAGTCCGCAATCACTGCATCGATATCACCGTCCGGCAGGTCGAGCCTTGCGAGCAGGCAGCCCGTGACATCGTCCGGCAGCGCAGCCAGCGCCGCGTTCTTGCCCGCACAGCGCATCAGATAGCGCTCGGCATCCGCCTCGCCCAGCCGCAACGACAGGGCGGCCAGCGCCTCGAGCAGGAGATGGTCGCCGCCCTCCTCCGCCTGCACCACAAGCTCGACCAGCGTGGTGCGCGCAAGCTCGGCCTGCCCGCGCTCGTCCAGCGGCCGGAAACCCGGCACCAGCCCGGCTTCCAGCGGAAAGGCGCCCAGTAGGTTGGTGCAGAAACTATGGATGGTCTGGATCTTGAGGCCGCCGCCCGTCGCCTCCAGCACCCGCGCGAACAGCAGGCGCGCCGCCGCCCGCGCCTCCGGGCCGGAGGGTTCCCCGAGCGCCTCCAGATCCTTGAACAGCGCGCCGTCATCCATCCGGACCCACGCGGCGAGCCGCTCGTGCACGCGGTTCGCCATCTCCGCCGCGCCCGCCTTGGTGAAGGTGAGGCACATGATCCGTTCCGGCGGCACCCCGTTCAGCAGCAGGCGAAAGACCCGCGCGGTCAGGACATGGGTCTTGCCGGTCCCCGCCGACGCGCTCAGCCAAATATGGCTGCCCGGCGACGAGGCGAGCGCCTGCTCGGCGCGCAGCGGCTTCAGCGTCTCGTCGACATCAGCCATTGCCGACCTCCACATGCCGCCCGCGCCCGAACCATTCGTCGAGGCGCATCAGATGGTCATAGTCGGTGAACACCGGCGCGTCGGGATGTGGACGCGCGGCAAAGGGCGCCATGCCGGTCAGATAGCGCTCGGCGACATCGGCGAATTGCCCGGCGACCATGTCGACGAAGGTCTCGGTCACGATGCGTCCATGCTTGCCGGCCGGATCGACCAGACTGGCGATATAACCGAACCCGTCCTCCTTGTTGCGGCCGAGCGACCAATATTCGAAGCCGCCGGCCATCGCCCCGCCCCCAAGCGACTCGAACCGTCCCTCCCGGGCGATCAGGCCCAGCAGGCCGAGCTGGAGCGCATAGCCCGCCTTGACCTGCGCCGCGCTGGGCGGCTTGCCGGTCTTGTAGTCGATGACGATGATCGCGCCGTCCGCCGCCCGGTCGATGCGATCCGCCTTGCCGCGCAGGCGCACGCCCGCGAGGTCCGCATGGCCCCATTCCTCACACAGAACGATGGAGCGTCCGCTCGCGCCAAGCTCCGCAACCTTTCCCCCGATCCATTCGAGCGCGAGCAGGAGGCGCGGCCGCCAGAGTACCCGCATCACCGGATGGGCGGTCGATCGCGCCAGCAAGGCACGGGCGCGCGGCAGCAGGGCGGCCGGATCGGCCCCGTCCTCCTTCCACCACCGCTCCAGCACGTCATGCACCGCCGTGCCGCGCCAGGCCGGGGTCGGGTCGGCATCGACGGGATCGAGCGGCGACAGGCGCAGGATCTTGCGCGCGTAGAAGCCATAGGGGTCCGCCTTGAGCCGATCCACGTCGGTGACGGCAATGTCCCGGGGCCGGACGGAAACGGGTGGACAGGGCGCGGGCTGCGCAACCGGCTTGACCGGACCCGGCGTCGCGTCGATGGCGCGGGCCAGCGCCAGAAGGCGCCTGTTCTCCTCCCATTTCGGCCCGGCCAGCGCTTTGAGCCGCAGCCAGAAGCGCGACGCCACAGTCGGCGCGCTGCCGTCTCGCAAGGCGCGGGTGATAAGCACCTCCGGCGCGCCGAGGCCGTTGGCAAGGTCATGGGCGGCCAGCCCGATCCGCCGGTCCAGCCCCGGCAGGCCGAGCGCATGGCGCACGCGCGGCGCCAGCCAGGGATCGGGCGCCGGCAGCTGCGGCCATACGCCTTCGTTCAGCCCGGCAAGGATCATGAGGTCGGCCTGTTGCAGCCGTGCCTCGATCGGGCCGAGAATGGCAATGCGGGGGTGGCCGCCTTGCGGTGGCCGGACCGCCTGCGCACTGAGCAATTGACTGAGCAGGGCGACAAATCCGGGGCCGTCGCTGGTCGGCGGGCCACAGGGCGCGGCGGTTTCGAGCGCGGCCATGAGGTCCGCCGCGGCGCGTCCCTGATGCCCGACCCAGACCGCCTCGCCGCTCAACCTGCCGGCGGTATCGCGCACGCAGGCGACGAGATCGGCAATCGGCGCTTCCGCGCTGAACCGGGCTTCCAGCGGGTCGAGCATGGATCTGACGTCATGCCACCACGGGCGCAACGCCTCCGCTAACGCCTTCTGCCGAGTGGAAGGCGACGTCAGGAGCGCGGAAACGCCCTCCAGTCCCGGTGCCGGACGCGGACCCCGCAGCAGCAGGTCGAGGCCGCGCACCTTGTCGAGCCAGCCGAGCCGCGCCTCCCCGGCCTGCACCAGCGGATGCTTGAGGAGGGCAAGGAGCGCCACCGGCGCGAACCGCTGGGCGGCGGCCACGGCGACGGCCATCAGCAGGGTGCCCGGCGGGAGCTGCGCCAGCGGCCGCCCGGCGCTGTCGTCCGCATCGATGCCCCAGCGCCGCAAATGCGCCGACACCCGCGTCGCCACTGCACGGTCGGGCGTGACCAGCGCGGCGGTGCGCTCGGGTATTTCGAGGGCTTCCCGCAGCGCGATCGCGATGGCCTGCGCTTCCTCGGCGGGATTGACGGCTTCCAGCGCACTTACACCGCGCAATACCCGCTCGCGGTCGCTGATCGTCTGCCACACGCCGGTCAGCGGCGCGGGCAGCATGGCGATGGTGATCGTCCGCCCCCGCGCCGCCCGCGCGTCATGCGCGCTGCCCCAGCGCCACAAGGCCACTTCGTCGCGGTGAATGCCCATGCGGTCGAGCAGCAGCTTCAAGGCGAACTGCGGATGGGTCTCGGCGATCCGCGCCTTCTGGCTGCCGTCCTCGCGCGTATCCAGCGGCGCGATCGCGTCCCATTGCTCGGCGGTCAGGTTGAGGTCGAGGTCGGGAAAGACCACCTGGCCTTGCGGCAGGGTCGCCACCACCGCCAGCAGATCGGCAATTGCGGGCGCGCTGGTGGTGATGCCGGCGGCGATGATGAAATCGGTGGGCGGTTCCGAACGCCAGCGTCCAGCAATGATCTCGAACAGCCGGTTGCGCCGATCGACCGCATCGATGCAGCCCAGTTTTGCAAGCTCCGCCGGCCAGGCGTCCAGCAGCAGGCGGAAGGTGGCGAGCGCTTTTTGCCAATGGCCGGAGAGGGCCTCGGACGAGGCTGCCTCCAGCGCATCGACATCATGCGCGGTCCGACGCTCCACCAGGAGTTGGTCGAGCGTCGTCGCCAGGGCAATGCCGAGCCGCATCGCCTCGCCAGCATCCACCGGCTTGCCCTCCCGCGCCCGCGCCTGCTGGACGAGGCGCGCGAGGATCATGTTGCGCCACATCGGATCGATCGCGGGCAGAATATCCGCACCCAGCTCCATGGCGTCTAGCGCGGTGCCGACCCGTTCGGCCAGCTCGGCATCGCCGACCGGCACAAGCCGGGGCAGGATCATGCCGCCGGCCGATGCCCGGACAAAGGCGTCCCGCACCGCCCGCACCGCGCGATTATTGGGCAGGAGGATGGTGCCCCGGGCGAACGCGGTCGGATCGCTGCTCCGCCCCCATGTCGCCAGCACCCCGGCGACGAGCGCATCGGCAAAGGCCCGGTGCGCGGGTATGGTGAAGACGGCTGGCCGGCGCGGGTCAGCCACCGGCGATCACGGCTTCCACGACCGGCAAGGCGGCGGGCGTTCCCACGTCGAACCAGAGACCTTGATGCGACATGCCATAGGCCCGGCCCGCCGCGATCGCCCGGTTCCAGAAGATATTGGTCGAGAACACATCGCCCGGCGGGTCAACCAGCAGGCGCGGCGACAGGATCTGCACCCCGGTGAACACAAAGGGCGCGACCCGGCCTGGACGGCGGCGCGACAGCAGGCCCTGCGCATCCATGTGAAAATCGCCGAGGCCGCGATGACAATGGGCGCGGGCATGGCAGACCAGCAGGAGCAGCGCGTCCATGCGCTCGTCGTTCCAGCGCTTCGCCAGCAACGAAATGCTGTTCTGCGGTCCGTCGATCCAGATATTGTCGCTATTGGCACAGAGGAATGGCTTGTCGCCCAGCAAGGGGGCCGCCTTCATCAGGCCGCCGCCGGTCTCCAGCAATTGCGCGCGCTCGTCCGACATCAGATAGGCCAGGTCGGGGTGCCGGCGTCCCCGCGCGCGCAGATGCGCCTCCACCGTGTCCGCCAGATAATGGGCGTTGACGACGATGCGGCTGATCCCGGCCGCCTCGATCCGGTCGAGCGCATGGTCGATCAGCGGTTGGCCCGCGACCTTGACCAGCGGCTTGGGCCGGGTCGCGGTCAGCGGCCGCATCCGCTTGCCCAGACCCGCCGCCATCAGCATGGCGGTATCGAGTACGGTGCTCATTCGGCCGCCAGATGGGCAAGCGCGTGGTGGCGGCGATCCGCCGGCACATTGGCATCGAACCAGGCTTTTACCGGCCCAAGCGCCGGATGGGCGAGATCGCGCTCCAGCAGATCCCACATGCGCGGCAGGAAGCCGAGATAGCGCGGCTTTCCATCCCGTTTCCACAGGCGCGTGAAAATGCCGATGATCTTGGCATTGCGCTGTGCGCCCAGGATCGCATAGGCGGCGTCGAAATCCGGCGAGGTCCGCGCAACGCCCCGGTAATGCGCCAGCATCGCCGCTTCCAGCGCCGGATCGACATCGCGCCGCGCATCCTGCAGCAGCGAGACGAGATCATAGGCCGGATGCCCGGCAAGCGCGTCCTGAAAGTCGAGCAGACCAAGGCCGAAGGCGTGCTTCCCGTCCTCCAGCAACATGAGATTTTCGGCGTGATAATCCCGCAGCACCGTCACGCCGGCGCCGGTATCCCGCTCGACAATCGGCAGCACCCTGTCCCAGACGGCGGCATAAGCCTCCGCGTCGACATCCAGGCCAACCGCTGGGCAATACCATTCGGTCAGGAGTCCCGCCTCGCGCTGATACACCGCCCGGTCATAGGGGGGCAGCGATGCCGCCGGAAGGCTGTGCAGCGCCGCCAGCAGATCGATAGCGCGGCGGTAGACGTCCTCCTCCTCGCCCGCATTCGCGTCGAGATGCTCCCGCACGCGCCGGTCGCCGAAATCCTCCAGCAGCACCAGCCCCTGCGTCAGATCGCTGCCGAGAATCGCGGGCGCCGCGAAGCCATGTCCCGTCAGCCAGTCATCGACCGCGACAAACGGCCGGGGATCCTCATGCGGCGGGGGCGCGTCCATCAGGACAGCGCGCCGGTCGCCCTCGATAACCCTGAAATAGCGCCGAAAGGAGGCATCGCCCGCCAGCGGCAGGATCGCGGCGCCCGTCCAGCCGCATGCGTCGAGAAACTGGGGTGCGCCAGCAGGCGGAATCATTGGGGAGGCCATCGCCCCTCCCAAGCGCCCGGCACGGTAATAGTCAAGATGCGTGCGCCATCCTCCCCGACCGCAATGTCGATCGCCAGGGCGTCGCGAAGCAAGCCGGGGTCGAGCCGCTCTGGCCATTCCACCACAAGAGCGCCGTCGGTCAGCCAGTCATCCAGGCCAAGTTCCTTGATTTCATCGGCGCTTTCCAGCCGGTAGAGGTCGACATGGGCCAGCGGCAGGCGCACGGCAGGCGGCTCATAGGGCTGCACGATCGCAAAGCTCGGGCTCGGCACTTCGTCCTGATGGCCCAGACCGCGCAATATGCCGCGCGCCAGGGTCGTCTTGCCAGTGCCCAGCCCACCGCTCAGCCCGACAATATCGCCCGGCCGCAGGCTTTGCGCGAGCGAAGCGCCAAGCGCCTCCATGGCATCGGCGGTCGCCACGATCATATGCGGGGCAATTCGATGGTCACGGCCGTCCCCTGCCCCGGCTCGGACAGGATCGATACCGTTCCGCCATGCGCCTCCACCAGACGGCGCACGAGCAGCAGGCCAAGGCCGTCGGTCTCGCCACTTTTGGCCTGACTGAACCGACTGAACACGTCGAAAAGCTGGGCCTGCGTCTTCCCGTCCATGCCGGGTCCGTCATCCGACACCACTATGCGCGCCTTGTTGTCGTCGCCGTCGCCATGGACGAGGACGCGGCCATCATAGCCGGTGTAGCGCACCGCATTGTCGATCAGATGATCGATCGCCTGCCCGATCCTGCGCGCGTCGCCCTGAACCTCACCCACGGTTGGTTGAATGTCGCAGACCAGGGTGATCTTCGCTGTCTCCGCCGCCTCGGCATGGCGCTCCGCACTTTCCCGCACGACCTGGGCGACATCGACGCTGCTGCGCAGGATCGGGAGTGCCCCGGCGGCGCCCTGGGTCAGGTCGAGGACATTGTCGATCAGCTGGGTCAGCCGCTCCGTGCTGGTCATGATCGCGCCGACATATTCATGGGCGCGCTCACTCAACGTGCCGGCGTAACCGGCCATCATCATCTCGGCAAAGCCGGCGATCGAGGTCAGCGGTGTGCGCAACTCGTAACTCATGTTGGAAACGAACGCGGTCTTGACGTGATCCGCCTCTTCCAGCGCATCGTTGCGGTCACGCAGCGCCTGCTCGATCCGGCGGCTGTCGGTGATGTCGAGCATGACGAACAGCGCGTTGCCGTCCGGCAGCGGAATGGCCGCGAATTCGAAATAATGCCCGTCGGCAAAGGCGATACGGCCGCCGCGCTGGCGGCGTTCGTTGGTGGCGGCGCGGATAAGCTGCCGCACCAGTCCGGCCTGCTGCGGCTTTGCAAGCCGGCTGGCAACGGCCTCCATCAACTCGTCCAGGCGCGGATGCTCGCCCAGCAGCGCCTCGGGCAGGCCCCATATCTCCTGGAAACGCTTGTTCCACAGATGGAGCCGTCCGTCGGCGGCAAAGACCCCGATCGCCTCGAACAGATTGTCGAACGTCGCGGTGCGAACGCGCAGCAGCGTATCGCGCGCGCTCGACAACTGCACTTGTTCGGTCCGGTCTTCGAAGATCAGGAGAAGGCCGCCATCCGGAAGCGGCTGGGCCACGACGCGAATGTGGATCCCATCCTGCAGCAGCCAATTGTCCTCCTGCGGCTGCTCCGAGAGAAACCATTGCCGGCGTTCCCGGCGCCAGGCGGGGAAGTCGCGCGTTTCCGGCAGGTTGCCGCTGTCCCGCATGGCGTCGAGGACGCGGTCGAACTCGCTCTCGGCAGCCACCACATCGGGGGTCAGGCCAAAGATGCTGGTGAAAGGCTGGTTGCAGAACTTCAGCCGCTGGTCCGGGCCGAACTGGACGACACCGGCGGACAGGCGATCGAACATGTTGCGCTGGGCGTCCGCCAGATGGCGCAGTTCGGCGCGGGCGGTATCAAGCTCCTGCATGTCGATGGCATAGGTCGCGACGCCCTGCGGGCCGAGCGGCACATCGACAACCCGCATCATGCGCCGGCTGGTGTTGATGGTAACGGGAATGGTCCGTGCCAGCGCATGGCCTTCGTCGGCGGCCTTCGCCGCGGATTCGCGCGCGGATACACCCTCGATCGGCTCGATAAGTTCAATGCCCTGCGTGATCACCTCATCGGCGGACGCAGCGTTCACCGCGCGCACATAATGGGAGTTCACCAGCTGGAGCCGTCCGTCGTTGCTGCGGAACCAGATCGGCATCGGCGCCGCCTCGATCACGCCCGAGAGCGCCTCCAGCGCCTGGCGATAATCGCTCACTTCGCCGCGCAGGCTGTCGATCTGCGACTGGCTTTCCGTGGCGTCGAAGATCCACAGCACGATCGATCCGGGGCCCACATGACCCGGCGCCGCCGGCACCCCACGCACCAGTAGCGACCGGTGCGACCCCTGCGCCTTGACCGGCAGTGCGAAGGCGCGGCTGCCCCGCTGTGCTGCCGCGATTTCCTGAGCCAGTTGCGTCCCGTGCGCAGGCTCGAGGCCGCCATCAGCGGCGGTCAGTTCGGAAACGAAGGCGGGCAAGTCGTCCCGGCCGAGCCAGGCGGCAAGCCGCTCTGATGCCTCGATCCGCCCGTCGGCCCTGACGATGACGGGAATGGCCGGCGCCGATTGCAACAGCTCGACCATATCCTCGACCTGCTGGTGGGCAGCGCGGGCCTTCAGCCGCATGACCAGCCCAACGCGCACCGCCCATACCGACGCCGCCAGCCAAACGGCAAGCAGGACGGCGACCAGGGCAAGCGTGACGGGCGTCAACAGGATCATCGCGCCGTCCTAGAGCCTGATCGTCCGGGGTGGAAGCGCTTTGCGCTCACGCCAGGGCGGGGCTCAGGCTCGACAATGTGCGGTAATCAGCACCGTTCGCCCTGAGCGAAGTCGAAGGGCGAACGGTGTTGGGGCCGATTTATCGTGGCTCAGTAGCGATAATGATCCGGCTTGAACGGGCCTTCGGCGGGAACACCGATATAGGCGGCCTGCTTGGGCGTCAGCTTGGAGAGCTTCACGCCCAGCTTGTCCAGATGGAGCGCCGCGACCTTTTCGTCGAGATGCTTGGGCAGGACATAGACATCGTTCTTATACTGCTCGCCCTTGGTAAACAGCTCGATCTGCGCCAGCACCTGGTTGGTGAAGGACGAGGACATGACGAAGCTGGGATGGCCGGTCGCGCAGCCCAGATTGACCAGGCGGCCCTTGGCGAGGATGATGATCTGCTTGCCATCGGGGAACTCGACGAGGTCGGTGCCGGGCTTCACTTCGGTCCACTTGTAGTTGGACAGCGCCGAAATCTGGATCTCGCTATCGAAATGGCCGATGTTGGAGACGATCGCCATCGGCTTCATCGCCCGCATATGGTCGGCGGTGATGACGTCCTCATTGCCGGTCGCGGTCACGAAGATGTCGGCGCGGGTCACCGCTTCCTCCATCGTGACGACCTCATAGCCTTCCATCGCGGCCTGGAGCGCGCAGATCGGGTCGACCTCCGTCACCAGGACGCGCGCGCCGCCATTGCGCAGCGAGGCGGCCGAACCCTTGCCGACATCGCCGAAGCCGGCGACGCAGGCGACCTTGCCGGCCAGCATCACGTCGGTGGCGCGGCGGATCGCGTCGACGAGGCTCTCCTTGCAGCCATAGAGATTGTCGAATTTGCTCTTGGTCACGCTGTCGTTGACGTTGATCGCTGGGAACGGGAGCTTGCCGTCCTTGGCGATCTGATAAAGGCGGTGGACGCCGGTGGTCGTCTCTTCCGACACGCCCTTGATCGCGGCAACGGTGGCGGTCAGATAGCCGGGCTTCTCCGCGACGAACGCCTTGAGCGCGCGCTGGAATTCGATCTCCTCGGCATTGCCGGGCTCGGGCAGCGTATCACCCGCCTCGATGCGCGCGCCCCACAGCGCGAACATGGTGGCATCGCCGCCATCGTCCAGGATCATGTTGCAGGGCTCATTGCCCCAGTCGAAGATGCGACCGACATAGTCCCAATAGTCGGCCAGGGTTTCGCCCTTGACCGCGAACACCGGGATGCCCCGCGCGGCGATCGCGGCGGCGGCATGATCCTGTGTCGAGAAGATGTTGCAGGTCGCCCAGCGGACTTCGGCGCCCAGCGCGACCAGCGTATCGATCAGGACCGCGGTCTGGATCGTCATGTGGAGCGAGCCGGTGATCCGTGCGCCCTTGAGCGGCTGGGATGCGCCGAACTCGGTGCGCAGGGCCATCAGGCCGGGCATTTCTGTTTCGGCGATCGCGATTTCCATGCGCCCATATTCGGCGAGCGCGATGTCTGCGATTACATAGTCCTGCGAAGCGACGGCGGTGGCCACGAAAACAACTCCCTGATGACGCGCGCTTGGGCGCAGAAGGCGCGGCATAGGCTTGCCGCGATCGCCGTCGCCATAGCAATCGCGGCCGGGAGAGGCAAATATAAAGATTTCTTTATATCAGGTGGCCGACAGATTCAGGGGCCGTCCCCGATCAGTGCGTCATCGCAACCCGTGCTCTGCTGGGCATATCGCGCGCGTCGGCAATCTCGGCAGCACACTGCCCGCCCGGGAGGGGCGGCTCCATGCCGACCCGCTGGGCTGCGCCAAGCAGTCGGTCGCGCGTCGAAGCCATGTCGCCCGCCATCGCGTCCCGTACGATCGACCGCAGCGTCTCGCAGTCCTCGCTGACACCGCCATTGCCGAACTGGTTGGCCATCACCGTGCCGAACCGGTCATAGGCGTCGAGCGCGGCCCTGCCGCCCATGCCCGCATTGAAATGCCGCAGAATCTCTTCGTTCGCGCCGATCAGGGTGGGCTTGTTGCTTCGCACGAAGGCGTTGTAATCGGGAACGAGGTCCACACCCTTGACCTGGCAACGCAATGCCGAGACCATCAGCATGATGTCGAACTGGCGAATTTGCGCCGCCTCGATGGTTCGCGCATCCCAGCATGCCGCGTGCGCCTGCGCTGCCATGCCGCAGCACAGCGCCAGCGCGCCCACCACCCGACCAATGTTCATGTATCTTCCCCCACGCCGGACCCCTCAGTCCTTCGCTGCCAGTCTGGCCCAGGAGAGTTTTAAGTTTCTTTGCGGATAGGGTTAACGCAGGTTTGACGTGATCCGTGCCGGGCCGGAGTCAGGCGTGCCCGCTCTGCGCGATGATGTGCCCGGGGTCGACCCCATTGAGCGCGAAGGTCTTCGCCCAGCGCTCATGCGTCGGCGTATCGAACAGGACGCGCTGGTCGGCGAGCCCGATAAACCAGCCGGGCCGGCTCAGCTCGGCATCCAGTTGACCGGCGCCCCAGCCCGCATAACCCAGTGCCGCGATAAACTGGCTCGGTCCGCGCCCGGCGGCAATGTCCTTCAATATGTCGAGCGATCCGGACAGCGCCCAGCCCGGAGCCACCGGCAGCATATGTTCGCTTTGCCAGTCGAGGCTGTGCAACACGAAACCCCGGCGCGGCTCGACCGGTCCGCCGCGATGCACCGGGATGTCCGCGATCCCCTTGGGATCGATTCCGAAATTGTCCATGAGGGCGTGAAGCCCCAGCCCGGCAATGGTGCAGCCAATGTCTATACCCATGGCCCCCTCGGCATCGTGCACACATAAGGCAATGACCGACTGCCGGAAATTTGGATCGGGCATGTCCGGCATGGCGAGCAGAAGCTGCCCCGCATAGGAGGAGCGGAAAGCCTCGGTCGCTTGTCCAAATATAGCCATGACGCACATTAGCGAGCCCCCGACCCCACTGCAATCGGCGTGGCGGACCTCGCGCCACTTGACACGAGCGCGCGGAGTGACGACCTGATGGCCGCCCCAGACCTGAACAGCTGCGCGCCGTTCAGGCGGAATCCACAGCAGGAGGAAAAGATGCCCATCAGCGTTGGCGAGAAGGTGCCTTCGACAACTTTCATGACCATGACCGAAAATGGCCCGGAGCAGGTGGAAAGCGACAGCTATTTCGCCGGCCGCCGAGTCGCCCTGTTTTCCGTTCCAGGCGCGTTCACGCCGACCTGTTCAGCCAAGCATCTCCCCGGCTTCGTCGAGAAGGCCGACGCCCTGAAAGCCAAGGGCATTGACGAGATCGCCTGCACCGCGGTCAACGATCCGTTCGTGATGGGCGCATGGGGCAAGTCTGCCGGCGTCGAGGGCAAGGTGACGATGCTGGCCGACGGCAATGGCGCCTTCGCCAAGGCGGTCGGGCTGGACGCCGACATGTCCAAGTTCAACCTGGGAACGCGCGGCCAGCGTTTTTCCATGGTGGTGAACGACGGCGTCGTCGAGCAGCTCAATGTCGAGGCGCCGGGCGACTATAAGCTGTCATCCGCGGAGCATATGCTCGAGTCGCTCTGAGACAAAACCCAGTGCATTTTGAAGGGGGATCGGCGACGCGCCGGTCCCCTTTTTTGTGCCATTTCGGTGCAGTCGCGCATGTCATCGATCTGTCACGGACTTCTCATGAGAGTGTCATCCAGCGGCATTAACGCCCCAATGGTTAACAAATCTTAATGAACAGGGATCCCGACATGCGTAGCGCAATGATTCTAGGCCTTCTGCTGGCCGGCACCACCGCCGCTCCCGCGCAGGCAGCCGTCACCTTGCTGGCCACCGCGACCCTCGGCGGCAGCTCCGATCTGTCCGGCCTGACCGGGACGCTCGAAAACGGCATGCCCGCGAACATTTTGGGCGGCATGGGCTCTGGCTTTGCCTATGCGGGCGGCAACACGTTTCTCGCCGTGCCGGACCGTGGCCCGAACGCGACCCCTTATAATTCGCTGGTCGACAACACGGTCTCCTGGATCAGCCGCTTCCACACCATGCAGATGGTGCTGAGCCCCACCGCGCCGGGCTCTGCCACACCCTTCACCCTGACGCCCACACTGACCGGCACGACGCTTCTCTCCAGCCCGACCCCGCTGAACTACGGCACGGGTGCTGGCCTTGGCCTCGGCTCGGGCGCGCCGGCGATCAACACCGACTCGGCTTTCTACTTTTCCGGCCGGTCCGATAATTACGGCGCGGGCAACAGCGGCAATCCGATGAACGCGCGCTTCGATCCCGAATCGATCCGCCTGTCCAACGACGGCAAGAGTGTGTTCATCTCCGATGAATATGGTCCCTATGTCCGCCAGTTCGACCGCACGACCGGACAGCTGATCAAGACCTTCACCCTGCCCGCCAATCTCGATGTGGCGAATTTGGCCCCCGTGGGCGCCACGGAAACCGCCAGCAACACCTCGGGCCGTACCGACAACAAGGGCATGGAAAGCCTTGCCATCACGCCGGACGGCAAGACGCTGGTCGGCGTGATGCAGGCCGCGCTGATCCAGGACGCCAATGGCGCCAAGAAGGACAAGAAGCTGCTCCGCATCGTCACCATCGACATCGCGACCGGCACGACCAAGGAATTTGCCTACAAGCTGACCAACGGCAGCGGCGTCAGCGATATCGTCGCGATCAACGATCATGAATTCCTGATCGACGAGCGGGACGGCGCGGGCCTGGGTGATGGCAGCGCCGCTGTCGTCAAGCAGATCTTCAAGATCAATATTGCTGGCGCAGTCGACATCACGAACAAGATCGGCACGGACGCTTCGGCCTTTGCCGTTCAGAAGTCCGCAACCCCGTTCCTCGATCTGGTCGCCGCCCTGACCGCCTTCGGCATTCCCGCGACCCAGATCCCGGCCAAGATCGAAGGCATCGCCTTTGGCCAGGACGTCGAGTATAACGGCCAGCTGCTCCACACCCTCTATCTCTCCAACGACAATGACTTCCTGCCCAACACCTCGGGCGGCAATAATTTCTATGTCTTCGGCTTCACCGACGCCGATCTGCCGGGCTATGTCGCGCAGAAGGTCGCGGCCATTCCCGAACCGGCGACCTGGGCGATGATGATCGCTGGCTTCGGGTTCGTCGGCGCGTCGATGCGTCGCCGCAATCGCAAGGTCACGCTTCGCTTCGCCTGATCACCGGCAAGCAGGTTCAAGAAAGCCGCCGGCCCCATGGCTGGCGGCTTTCGCTTTGCTACCAGCCGCAGGCCTTGCCCTTGTTCTGGTCATCCAGCCAGGTCTTGAGCGGCGCGAAATAGCTGAGCATCGCCTTGCCGGACATCTCCCGGCTGCCGGTGAAGAGCTGGAGCGCCTCTGGCCAGGGCTTTGATGCACCCAGTTGCAGCATGGCGTTCAGGCGCGCGCCGACCTTCTTGTTGCCGTAGAAGGAGCAGCGGTGGAGCGGCCCCTTCCACCCGGCAATCTTGCAGGCCGCTTCGTAGAACTGGAACTGCAGCACCCGCGCGAGGAAGTAGCGCATATAGGGGGTGTTGCCCGGAATATGATATTTCGCGCCCGGATCGAAGGCATCCGCCCCGCGCGCGACCGGCGGCGCGATGCCCTGATAGCGCAGCCGCATGTCGGTCCACGCCCTGGTATAATCGGCCGGCTGGATCGAGCCGTCGAACACGCCCCAGCGCCAGCGATCGACGAGCAGGCCAAAGGGCAGGAACGCCACCTTGTCCATCGCCTGCCGCAGCAGCAGGCCGGTATCCTTGTCCGCGCTCGGCACCTTGGCCTTGTCCAGCAGGCCGATGTCGACCAGATATTGCGGCGTGATCGAAAGCGCGATGAAGTCGCCGATCGCCTCGTGGAACCCGTCATTGGCACCGTTGAGATAGAGCGGGTCCTGGCCCTTATAGGCGCGCTGATAGTAATTATGCCCCAACTCATGATGGATGGTCACGAAGTCGTCGCTGTTGACCTTCGTGCACATCTTGATGCGGATATCGTCCTTATTGTCGATGTCCCAGGCCGAGGCATGGCAGACGACTTCCCGGTCGGCGGGCTTCACGATCTGGGAGCGTTGCCAGAAACTCTCCGGCAGCGGCGCGAACCCGAGTGAGGAATAGAAACGCTCGCCCGCCTTCACCATCATGACCGGGTCATAATTCTTCGCCCGGAGCAGGTCGCCAATGTCATAGCCCAGGTCGCCCGCGCCGGGCGGGGCCACAACATCATAGATATTGCCCCATTCCTGCGCCCACATATTGCCCAGGAGGTCGGCGCGGATCGGCCCGGTGGCGGGCTGCACCGCGTCGCCATATTTGGCGTTGAGCTTGGCGCGCGTGTAACAATGCAGCGCGTTGTAGAGGGGCTTCACCTCCTGCCAGATCTTCTCGGTCAGAGCCGCGAAATCCTCGGGCGGCATGTCACAGCCGGAGCGCCACATCGCGCCCGCATCGGCAAAGCCCAGCTCCTTGGCACCCTGATTGGCGATGGCGACAAGCCGCGCATAATCACCCTTCATCGGCCTGCCGACGCTGTCGTGCCAGCTGGTCCACATCTCCTGATATTCGGCGGGGCTATGGGGCTTGCCCATTTCCTCCTCGATGTCGCTGCCACCGATCGGCTTGCCGCCCAGCGTCCCCTTGCCCTTGCCATAGGCGGACTGGAGCCGCGTCGCGATCGCATTGAGTTCGGCCGCCGCGCCCGGCGTGGTCGGCGCGGGCAGGACAATGCTGGTGCGCATGATGGTGAGCTTGCGCGTGAGATCCGGCGAGAGGCCCGGCACGTCCTGATATTTCGCCGCCTGCAGCGCGAACCGCACCGACATTTCCGTCCCCTCCGCGCCCAGCCTGGCGGCGATCGCGTCGGTATCATCGGTGATGTAGGTGGCGTTGATCCAGCCTGCCCGGTTCAGGTCGATGGAGAAGTCATAGCTCTCCTTCTCCGCGTCCCTGACGAAACGCGCGACGTCTTGTGCTGTCGCCTGTCCCTGCTGCGCCATGGCGGGCATGCTCCCGATGGAGGAGAGGAGCGCGGCGACAAGTGCCATGCGCCGACGCCGGATGTTCATGAAACGCACTCCGATGCTGCAACGATCCCGCGCAGCGTGACCCGCCGCCGATCATCGGTCAAGCGGTCAGGAAGTCGGCAATCGCCCGTCCGAATTCAGGCTTGGTCACGCAGCTCATGTGATTGCCCGGAATATCCACCGCCCGTCCGTCGGGCAGCGCCTCGGCCAGAGCCTTCGGCGAGCCATTGTCCCGGTCCTCGGTTCCGCACAGGACCATCGTGGGCATGGGAATATGGCCGAGCTCGTCGAGCGGCAGATCGCTGACGCTGCCGACGATATGGCGGACGACCTCGGGCGAAATGCCGGTCGTGCGCATGAACGCGGCGGCCATATAGCCCGGCTCGCCGCGCTGCACGGTATCCGCCGTGTCGATCACGCCCAGGAAATAGTCGCGGCGTTTCGACCAGTTGGTGAAACCCTCAAGCCCCATGCCGGAAATGATGAGCCGGCGCGGCCGGGCGCCGTCGATCACCAGCTTGGCGACCGTACGCGCGCCCAGCGAAAATCCGCACAGATCATAGTCCGCAAGACCCAGCGCGGCGATGAGGGCCTCATTGTCGCGCACCAATATGTCGTGCGGATAGGCCGCCGCGTCGGTCGGTGCCGCGCTGTCGCCATGGCCGCGCAGGTCCGGCATGATGACGCGGAACCCAGCCTGGGCGAGCCGGGCCGCCGTGCCATATTTGATCCAGTTGACCCGTGCATTGGACATGAGTCCATGGAGCAGCACAGCGGGACGCCCGGCGGCATCGCCCATCTCGTGGACCGCGATCGCGGCGCCATCCGCGCCGGGAAAGCTGGTCGTGCGCACTTCCGTCATGCCGGTTTTACCTTTGGCCATAGTAGCGCGATCACGCTGCCGATCTGCGCCATCGCCATGTCCTTTTGCGGATCCCAGACATCGCCCTGCTGCCCGTTATAATAGTCGGCGGTATCACCGGCAGCCAATATGGTCAGCACCCATTCAAAGATTTCATACCACGCGCCTGTCAGGGCGATGACCGCGAACCCCATGAAGAGGCCGAGCGACGGGGATATGCCGTGCCGCCTGATCAGCGCCTCGCGGATCGGCAGGATGCAGAGCAGGCCAAAGGCGAAATGGATGAAACGGTCATAATGGTTGCGCGACCAACCAAATAATCCTGAGATAGTTCCTCCGGTTATTGACTTAACCCATTGATCATAGGGCATGTAGGAATAGATATAGCGACCGCCCAGCGTGTGAAGCAGCAGGAAAACCCAGATCGAGGCAACCGAGGCGGTCGAGATCGACCAGCGTTGCAGCAGCAGCGGCGCGGCCACTATCAACAGTATAGTTGGTATATGTTGAAGCGGCGCCAGCTCGGGATAAGGCTGGTCGACATTGGCCAGCGCCACCGCCACCAGCAATAGACCGAGCATGACCTTCTGAGCGGCGGGCAGCGCGGCGAGACTGCCCGAATAGCCCCGCCGCGCCGTCATCATCCCTTTTTGAGGTGCCGGCGGCCGAGCAGTTCCGCGATCTGCACGGCATTGAGCGCGGCCCCCTTGCGCAGATTGTCGCTGACGCACCACAGGACCAGGCCGTTGTCGACGGTCGGATCCTCGCGCACACGGCTCACATAGGTCGCGAAGTCGCCGACGCACTCGATCGGCGTGATGTAGCCGCCATCCTCGCGCTTATCGACCAGCATGATGCCCGGCGCCTCGCGCAGGATGGACTGTGCCTGCTTGGCGCTGATCTCGTTCTCGAACTCGATGTTGATCGCTTCCGAATGGCCGACGAACACCGGCACGCGCACGCAGGTCGCGGTCAGCTTGATCGCGGGGTCGAGGATCTTCTTGGTCTCGACCACCATCTTCCACTCTTCCTTGGTGTAGCCATCGTCCAGGAAGACATCGATGTGCGGGATCACGTTGAAGGCGATCTGCTTGGTGAACTTATGGGGCACCGCCGGATCGCCGACGAAGATATTGCGCGACTGCTCGAACAGCTCGTCCATGCCGACCTTGCCCGCGCCCGAGACCGACTGATAGGTCGACACGACCACGCGCTTGATCTTGGCGGCGTCGTGCAGGGGCTTCAGCGCCACCACCAGCTGCGCGGTCGAGCAATTGGGGTTGGCGATGATGTTCTTGCGCTTATAGCCGTCGATGGCGTCCGGATTCACTTCCGGGACGATCAGCGGCACGTCCGGGTCCATCCGGTAGAGCGAGCTGTTGTCGATCACGACGCAACCTGCCGCCGCCGCCTTGGGCGCATAGATCTGGGTCGGGCCGGACCCCGCCGCGAACAGCGCGATATCCCAGCCGGCGAAATCGAAATGCTCGATATTCTTGACCTTCAGGGTCCGGCCCGTGTCGCCATATTCAATGTCGATCCCGGTCGAGCGCGGCGATGCGACCACCGCGATCTCATCGGCCGGAAACTCGCGCTCGGCGAGGATATTGAGCATTTCCCGGCCCACATTGCCGGTGGCCCCTACGACGACAACCCGATAACCCACTGCAACTACTCCTTACTCTCGGTTCCGTCGTCACCCTGAACTTGTTTCAGGGTCCATGACGCAGCGCTTAATCGCTCTTGTCGCTCCACGGATGCTGAAACAAGTTCAGCATGACGGACACGAATGAATCTACGAAAAAGGCGCCGGGTTGCCCCGACGCCCTTTCGAACTCCTCGAAACCTGATCTCAGGCTCCGGTGTCCGGCCGGACGTCGCGGCGTTCCGCGATACGCGCCCGTTTGCCGGTGCGGCCGCGCAGATAATAGAGCTTCGCGCGGCGCACGATACCCCTGCGGACCACGGTAATGCTCTCGATGTTCGGTGAATAAAGCGGGAAGACGCGCTCCACGCCTTCACCGAAGCTGATCTTGCGCACGGTGAAGTTGGAGCCCATGCCCTTGTTCGAGCGGGCGATGCACACGCCCTCGTAATTCTGAACGCGGGTACGCTCGCCTTCAACGACGCGCACACCGACGCGCAATGTGTCGCCCGGGCGGAATACCGGAATATCCTTGGCGAGAGCGGCGATGTTTTCCGCCTCGATCTGTTGCAGAAGGTTCATGACCCCTGACCTTTCGTTTCGCGTTGCGCACCAGAGGGCGACTGGTCCCGAGCACCGATATGGCGCTCCCAAAGGTCCGGCCGCCTTAGCCGTGTGTCCTCTTCCGCCCTCTGCTTTCGCCAGGCGGCGATCCGCGCATGATCCCCCGATCGCAACACTTCGGGGATCGTGCGCCCCTCCCATTCAACTGGTCGGGTATAATGCGGATATTCAAGAAGGCCGCTTTCGAAGCTCTCTTCATCCCCGCTGGAAGCCGCGCCCATTACACCGGGGAGCAGGCGGATGCAAGCGTCCAGCAGCGTCAAAGCCGCCATTTCTCCGCCGGACAGGATGATGTCGCCCATGGAGAGCTGCTCGATCGGCCGCCCATCGAAAATGCGCTCGTCAAACCCCTCGAACCGGCCGCACAGGATGGTGGCGCCGGGCCCCTGCGAGAGTTGGCGGATGCGAGCCTGCGTGACGGGGGTGCCGCGCGGCGTCATGGCGATGACTGGCAGGTCGTGACGGCGCTCCAACGCCTGGTCGACGGCCGCGGCGATGATGTCCGAACGCAGCACCATGCCCGAGCCGCCGCCTGCTGGGGTGTCATCGACGGTGCGGTGCTTGTCGGTGGCGAAGTCACGGATCTGGATGGGATCGCAAGACCAGATGCCCTCCCCCAGCGCACGGCCCGCCAGGCTGATGCCCAGCGGACCTGGGAACATTTCCGGGTAGAGCGTGAGGATTTGGGCGGCGAAGGGCATCACACAGTCCAGTTCTCGACTTTCAGCCCCGGCACATCGGCAAAGTCGGTCTCGTTGCTCGTCACCAGCGTCAGTCCCAACGATAGGGCATGGGCGGCGATCAGTCGGTCGAAACTCGCACGCTTGAACGGAAGCCTGGCATAGGCGCGGGCGGCAGATTCGTCGAACGGCAACAAGATTATTTCCTCAAGGAAGCCGTCCAGCACAGCCATTGATGGCGGCTTGCTATTCGCCGCTCCCAACGCGACCTCCGCAAATGCAATAGAAGAGACGGCGACTGTTTCAGCCTCACAGTCCGCCACCCTTGCTGTCAGGGCCGGAAATTCGTTGATCAACAAATGAATTATGACATTTGCGTCGAGCAAATATCTCATTTGCCCTCGCTGTCCCAGCCCGGCCACGAAGGATCGTCCCAAGGACGCGGACTATGATCGAACAGCCGGTCCTCAGGCTTCAGCGGTTTTAGCCACGGCGCCTTGCCAACGAACTTGCCGACATCGATCTTGCGCTTGGGGGCTTCCACCGGTTGCACCGAGAATCCACTACGATCCTCGCGCACGATCATTTCGGTACCTTCCTTTAGACCCAAGGCCTTGGGCAGGCGAAGGGCGAGGCTGTTGCCCGACTTGAAAACCTTGGCGCGATATTCTTCGCTCATCACAGCCTCCGTATATACACGGCGTATATACTATTCCGCGAAGGCACCGTCAATTACCGCGCTTTCCTCGCCGATTTCCGCCGCGTGGATTGGTACCATGAAGCGCTTGCCATCCGGCTTTCCGATCTCGAGGATGTCCCCCGCGCCGAAATTCTCGACGGCGACCACGCTGCCGAGCGCGGCACCTTCAGTGGAGATGCACGGGAGGCCGATCAGGTCGCAGTGATAGAATTCACCCTCAGCCAGCGGGGGCAGCGCCGAGCGGGGGACGGTCAGCGTAACCCCGCGTAGCGCCTCGGCGGCATTACGATCGGCCACCTCGGCGAAACGCGCGACCGCGCCATTGGGGCCGGGCCGGACGGATTTCAATGTGAGGGTCCGCCCACCGGCATCGTAGGACTTGAAACGGGCAAAGCTCTCCGGCCCGTCGCCGAAGAGCTTCAACCGCAGCTCTCCCGTCACGCCATGTGCGCCAACGACGGCGGCGAGAGTCACGTGCCTCTCGCCGCCGAGCATGACGGGACGATCCGGATTCAAGATCAGCCCTCGGCCTGCTCTTCAGTGGCCTCAGCGGCAGGCGCCTCTTCAGCGGCAGGTGCTTCCTCGGCCGCGGCCTGTTCTTCAATAACTTCTTCTTCAACAACCTCCGGCTCAACCGGTGCCTTGGCGGCTTCTTCGGCGGCCTTCGCGGCCTCTTCGGCCTCGACAAGCTTGGTCGCACGGTCTTCGGCGCGATCCTTGGCCTTCTGGCCCGGGACAGCCTTGTTCGGGTTGCTGCGGGCGGGACGCTCCTTCACCCCTGCGGCGTCGAGGAAGCGGGCGACGCGATCGGTCGGCTGCGCACCCACGGAAACCCAATGCTTGGCGCGCTCGACGTCGAGCACGATGCGCTTCTCGTCATCCTTGGCGAGGAGCGGATTATAGCTGCCGAGGCGCTCGATGAAACGGCCGTCGCGGGGCGAACGGCTGTCGGTGACGACGATCTTGTAATAAGGACGCTTCTTGGAGCCGCCACGCGACAGACGAATGCTGGTTGCCATAGTGAGTTTAGACCTTCCTATAATTTACTGAATTTAAAACCGAATTATTTCTTGAGAAAATTCTGAAAGCCCGGCGGGAGCTTGGGCATGTCGCCGCCTGGCATGCCCGGCAGGCTGGACAAATCGCCGCCGCCCGGCATTCCGCCGCCTAGGCCGCCACCCATCCCGCCACCGGCCCCAAACATCTTGGCGAGCCCCTTCAATCCGCCCATCTTGCGGATCTTCTTCATGGCGCCCGACATTTCCTGATGCATCTTGAGAAGCTTGTTGACCTCCTGAACGGTCCGACCACTGCCCTTGGCGATGCGAATCTTGCGCTTGGCGTTGAGGAGTTCCGGCCTGGCGCGCTCCTTGGGCGTCATCGAACTGATGAGCGCGTCGAGATGGATCAGCGCCTTGTCGTCCATACCGCTCTGCGCCATCGCCGCCTGCGCCTTTTTGAGGCCGGGGATCATGCCCGCGAGCATGCCAAGGCCGCCCATGCGCTGCATCTGCTGGAGCTGGGCGCGCAGGTCGTTGAGGTCGAACTTGCCCTCGGCGAGGCGCTTGGCAAGCTTGTCCGCCTCCTCGACCTGGATGGTTTCGGCGGCCCGCTCGACCAGGCTGACGACATCGCCCATGCCAAGGATGCGGCCCGCCACCCGGGCGGGATGGAAAGTCTCAAGGGCATCGAGCTTTTCGCCGGTGCCAGCGAACTTGATCGGACGGCCGGTCACCGCGCGCATCGACAAGGCGGCGCCGCCGCGCGCATCGCCGTCCATGCGGGTGAGGACAATGCCGGTCAGCGGCACCTGGCTTGTAAAGCTCTGCGCGACATTGACCGCGTCCTGGCCGGTTAGCGAATCCACGACGAGGAGGATTTCGGCCGGATTGGCGACATCCGCCACCGCCTTCATCTCGTCCATCAGGCCCTGGTCGACATGGAGCCGGCCAGCGGTGTCGAGCATCAGCACGTCAAAGCCCTGCAGCTTCGCGGACTGCATGGCGCGCCTGGCGATATCGACCGGCTGCTGCCCCGCGACGATCGGCAGGGTCGCGACATCGATCTGCGTACCCAGAACCGCAAGCTGCTCCTGCGCGGCCGGACGGTTGACGTCGAGCGACGCCATCAGGACCTTCTTGCGGTCCTTTTCCTTGAGGCGCTTGGCGATCTTGGCCGTGGTCGTGGTCTTACCCGAGCCCTGAAGGCCAACCATCATGACGATAGCGGGCGGCACGACATCGAGCAGCAATTCCGACGCCTCGGAGCCCAGCATGCGGGTCAGGCCGTCATTGACGATCTTGACGACCTGCTGCCCCGGCGTGACCGAGCGCAGCACATTCTGCCCGACCGATTCTTCCGTAATGCTGTCGATGAACTCGCGCACTACCGGCAGCGCGACGTCCGCCTCGAGCAGGGCGATGCGTACCTCGCGCATGGCCGCGCGGACATCCGCTTCCGTCAGGGCACCGCGACCGCGCAGACGGTCGAAAACGCCGCCCAAACGATCGCTAAGGGATTCGAACATCAGCACCTCATGTGGGACGCGAGACGCCCCGAAATTTCTGCCCATGAACAACGCAAAAGCGCCGGTGGGCGAAACCTCGCCGACCAGCGTCGATCCATGGACCAAAGGCGTATCCGTGGATATGCGGTACCTGGTCTACGTTCAGGCAGGCCAGATGGTGGTGCGCTCTACGCAATCCCGCACGAAAACGCAAGTAGGCAGGATTGACGCCGCCATGGCCGGCGGGAACGTCATTTGCGACAAGGAATGGTAGCGGAGGAGGGATCAATAAATCATGCCTAATCATCTGATTTAAAGATATTTTTGCCGAGAGGAGCGCCGAAATACCCCCTATGATACCCCCAAATTAGGACCTTTCGACGAACCGATTTAGCAGGCTGTTGAAGAAGTCCATTTTCGAGCGATGAAGGAATATTCGTCGCGGTTGTGGTAGCGGATTTCGCCGTGGAGGGCGCCGTCTGGCTGGAGTTCGGCGGAACCGTCTCCGTTCACTTGGTCCATTTCATCACTGCCGTCCCAAGAGAAGTCGATGCTGGTCGCCTCGGTGCTGCTCGCGGTCCAAATATGTCCGGTGCAGCAGCCGAAGGCGAACTCGCCCCCACCCTTGTCCTCGAACAGGATATAGGCTGGCTCGACCATGTCGGGATAATCGGCCTCGAAGTCGGGCATCGCGATGATGCGTCATCTGCCCTTGAGGCTCATGCTACTGCTCCGAGGAGCTTGGGGAGACGGATCAGGCTATAGGCGGCTAAGGCGAGGGTGAAGACCGCATCGACCTTGGCCCGTCCTCGCAGCTCGACCTTGGCGAGGCCGGCTGAACCCTTGGCCCAGCCGAACACCTCCTCGATGCGCTTGCGGCAGCATTGGCTGACGGCATAGCCGGAATGCCGGGTAGTCCGCCGGTCGATGGCGGTCGCGCGCGGCTTGCCGGTCTTCGAAAGATGCCCGTCGATGGCGATGTGCGGGGTGAACGACCGCTCGCGCAAATCCTCCACGAACTGCCGCGCGTCATAGGCCTTGTCGGCGCCGAGCGTGATGCGGCGGCGGCTCGTTCGGCGGTCCAGCATCGCAAGCGCGGCCTCCCGTTCGGCGGTGCCGCTAGCCTGGGTGACGCCGCCGTCCACCGCGAGGCCGTTGCGGTTCTCCATCAGGGCGTGGCCGATATAGCAAAGCCTGGCAGGCTGGCCGTCGCCCTTCTTGTAGAGGCGAGCCTCGGGATCGGTCGTGCTTTGGTGCGTCTCGTTGGATCGCTTCTCCTTGTGGAAGTTGCGTTCGGCATTGCGGCCCGGACCCTGCGGGTCATCGTCGCTCCCATCCTTGCGGCGAAAGCTCTTGATCGACGCCCACGCCTCGATCAGCGTCCCGTCCACCGAAAAATGGTCGCTTGAGATCAGCCGCTTCACCTTGGGCTGCGTGAGGATCGCGCGCAGAAACTTGGCGGCGATCTCGCCATTCACGCAGCCGCCCGCACCCTTCCACGTCACCCCGCGGGGCTGGGCTGGCCCCAGTTTCCTCGCCATGCTGCTGTTCGACAAGTACGGCCAGCATCAGCCGCTTCACCGTCAGGCCGAGCGCTTCGCCAGCGAAGGCGTGCCGCTCAGCGTGTCGACGCTGGCTGACCAGATCGGCGCGGCCTGCCTAGCGCTCATGCCACCTGTTGATCGGTCGAAGAAACCAGCCTAAGTGGACTGTGGCTTCAGACGCAAGCCGTACCGCAACCTATCTCCCGGTAGCCGCGAGCCTGTCGCGAGAACCGTCAATATGCTTCGAAACTTTGACAGAGCCGCCGTACGCAATCTGGATCGAACGGGAAGGGGAGGGTTTATGGAACTACGGGTGAGCAAGCGGATCACTGGCCTCATCATATGGCTGAGCGGAGCAAGCGCCGCAATCCCCATGATGGTCACCGCACCGAGCGCGATTGCCGCTGCCGCGCCGGCTCCCGCCGCGATTGGGGTGCACGGCGATCCTGGCTGTCTTCCACGCCCCAGCGACGGTGCACCCGGCGAGCCTAGCCGTGAAGCATTGCGCGCGGCTGGCAAACGCGTGATCGATGAGATGATGGACGTTCCTCTGCCGAAGCCGGGTGACCCGATCGAAGCGGATGAGGCCGCGCCCGATTTCCCGCAAATGGCGACGAGCAACGCATTTGAAGGCCTGTGGGCGCGCTGCGGTTTAACCCGCCGCGAGCGCAGCTTAATCACTCTCGGCATTCTGATGGCGCTTCGGGCGAACGAAGAACTCAAGTATCACTTCCGGATCGCTCGGGCGAACGGAGTGACCCCTCGTCAAATCGCAGAAGCGATTTATCAGGCCAGCGGCTATGCCGGTTTTCCCGCAGCGCAAAACGCGCGCTCCGTCTACAGACAAGTCTTGAAGGAGGACTCGGCTGAAAAATAGACATGAGCGAAACAGATGTCTCAGTCTTCGAACCCGAGGTACCATCCGAAAGGATGTAGAGGGAGCTGTCAGTCTAATGCGAACCGCTCTCTGGTCAGCAGACCTCGTCCTTTGAGCACAATCTCTCAGGCCGCAAGGTTCTTCCACTCACTCCAAGCGGCTGAGCGTCTCTCCTTGTAAGTCTTTCTGTCGACGAGGTGGCGTTCCGAGTTGAAGTGGTTGTGCAGGCTGGCGTGCACCGAGGCGAACTTCTGAAGTGATTTCATTCTTTGGAAGCGCAGCATCGCCCGTTCTCGTCGACGGACAGGAAGATGACTGTTCTCGACGCGGCAGCCGGGGCCGATCCTCGAAGCATCATGCTTCGCCCACGCGAGGAGGAAGTTCTTCGAGCTCGCGGACGTCGAGGGCGTGGCACTCCTCGCCCGTATCGCCGGCCATCCTGTCAGCCGTCTCCACGAACTCCTGCCATGGAACTGGGACCGCCAGCAGCAAGCAGCTATCGCCGCCCGATCCCGGCTATCCTGCGGCCTTCGGCGTATGCTTACGGTTTTCACTACGCCGACAGCGCTAATGAAGATTGCCCGCCGGGATCGCACCAGCGGGCGCTGTGGTAGGGCGACCAGGATATCGCTGATTCGACACCCCTGATTGTTTCTGGGTGAACGGACCTGCAGCCATACCAACCGCATGGCCCACTCAATCCACGGGATTCCCGCTCGGCATCAGTCAGCAAAATGCGGGATGACCTCCTTGGCGAAGATCGCCGCATACTTAGCGAACAGCTCGGGCGGACATCCTGCAGGCAGCATCATCATGAAGTGATCCAGCGGCATTTTCTCGCGCAGGGCGGTGAATTTGTCGCGCGCCTCCTGAGGCGTACAGATCTCCAGAATGCCGCTCGACTTGAAGTCCTCGAGCGACATCGGCTTCACCGCCGGACCGTCGAGCCCAAGAGCGCCGTCCTCCAGGGCAAAGGCGCCGTAGCTGTTGTTCACATAGTGATAGTAAGGCCCAAGTTCCGCCATCGCCTCCTCAGGGTCTTCGGCGACCATGAAGAACAGGCCGGGTATCCGCACCGGTAATTCCCATGGGTCCTTGCCGGCGCCCGCCACTTTCGCGACGTATGCTTCGCAGCACTCGGCCACGCCCAGATAGCCGTCGCCCTCGCGCACCGCGCGTTCGAGCGCCTTGTCGGAAAAGCCGCCGAGATAGAGCGGAATCTGTCCGCGCATCGAGCGGGGCAAGATGCGCGCCCTGTCGAGCGTGAAATGCTGGCCGGAGAATGTGACCTGTTCCCCGGCCCAAAGCTGGCGGACGATGTGCAGGAACTCGTCGAAGCGCGCCCCGCGACGGCGGAAATCCAATCCGAAGCTTTCGTATTCGCGCTTGCGATAACCGATGCCGACCGCCATCTCCAGCCGGCCTTCGGACAGGATGTCGAGCACGGCGCATTCTTCGGCGAACCTGACGGGGTGGTAAAGCGGGGCGATTGCGATCCCGGTCCCCAGCTTCATCGTCCGCGTGCGCGCCGCGATCGCGCTCAGTGCCAGCATCGGGGCCGGCTGGTAGCCATCGGGTGCGCCATGGTGTTCGGGAACCCAGGCGCCGCCGAAGCCGACCGATTCGGTCCACTCGATGAGATCCAGCGTGCGGGCATACATGGTCTCGATCGGCGTCTCGTCGCCGGGGAAACGCCGGAAGTCATAGAGGTAGCCGAAGGTCAGCGACTTCGATCGGCGCTTGCCTGTGTCGTTGGTTGTCGGGGACTCTGACATGTTCTATCTCCCATGGGTCCGCTATGTCGCGCTTGCTGCGCGGGCGGCTCCGCGCTGTTGTGGTCAGAGCAAGCCCGGGGAACTGTGGGGCCATCCCGCGATGACCCTGAAATTCCCCGAGCGCTCCGCGCTTTTACCGCGTGGTGAAGGCCAGCATGACATTTCCCTGCTGGCGATTGGCAAAGCCGTAGCCGGACGCCACGAACATTTCGCCCTGCCACACGACCGGCGCCGGCGCACCGGCGATCGAACCTCCATGCCCGGCGATCCCGCCCAGCCCGTCAAATGCCCGCCAGGTGTCCATGTCCCACAGCACCTTTCCGTTCGCGGCGTCGTAGATCCTCAAATGGCCATCGGCAGCGCCGGTCAGGACCAGCCGGGATGTCGTGCTGACGCCCGCGCCGAGCCCCGGCATGCATTCGGGTCGAGGATGGCCGGCGCAGGTTGCCTCGCTCGCCGGCGCCGACCAGATGCGCGCGCCGGTCGCGGCGTCGAGGGCGTAAAGACCGGGGCTGATCGGAAAGCCGTCGACATTCGGATCGGGGATGTCGTTGACCGGCACGAACACCCGGCCATTGCGCACGGCCAGGCCGAAATGGATGCCGCCCGTGGCGCCGCCACGGCCGACGCGCGTCTTCCACAGCAGTTTGCCGTTCGCCGGATCCAGGCCATAGGCCACGCCAGACTTCTGCCCGGCCAGAACCACATCGCCCCTTGCCGTGTGGGCAATGACGGTGTGGGCGCCGAAGTCGAAGTCGGGCCCGCCCTTGCCCGGGCAATTGACCTTGGCGGCACTGACGATGCAGCCATAGTTCCACAGGTCACCCTGGGTCAGCTGGTTATGCCAGCGCTCGCGGCCGGTCTTCAGGTCGAGCGCCACCACCGCGTTGCTCCACGGCGGCATGGGGCCGGGAGGAGCCGAATAGGTGTTGCCAGTGTCGAAAATCAGTTGGCCCCGCTTCACATCGATCGAGGGCGTGTTCCACACTGCCACGCCCGCGGGCCCGAACTTGGGGGCGTCGTCCAATGATCCGCTCAGTGGCTTCGGCTCGCCCACCGTCCAGCGCTTCCACAAGGTGCGCCCGGTCTTGCCATCCAGCGCAATCACCGCGCCGCGAAACGTGCAGCAGGGATAGCGCGGATCGGCGGCCGCGGGTTCCTCGACCGACGAGGTCGTGACGTAGAGCACCCCTTTGTACAAAGCCGGCGTTGCCGAAATGCCGCCCGCCGAATGGTCAGTCACCCGGCGTTTCCACCGCAGGGCCCCGGTCATCGCGTCCACTGCGAAGATATTGCCGGTAATGTCGCCGAACCATGCCAGCGGGCGTGCCTTCGCATCGCCTGCGCGCCAGCGCTCGACCTGCACCGCGGTCCGCACCTCGGCGCTCGCCTTGAACAGCCAGCGCACGCACCCGGTCTCGCGGTCGAGCGAAAACACCTCGCCGGTCGATCCGCCGAACGTCAGCGCCCCGCCTGCCAGGGTCGGTTGCGAGCGAAGCCGCGTGGCGTCAGGCACCGCGAATGCCCATTTGAGCCTCAGCTTGCCGACCTGATCCGGCGACAGGCCGGCAACGCGATCGGGCATGGCGTGGTCGCCTGAAGGATTCAGGCCGATTCCATCATAAACCGGCGGCTGGGCGAAATCGAACCGGGCAGCCGCGCCGATGCAGCGCTGATACGCCGGGGGTGCGGGCGGTTCCGCCGAGCTTTTCGTCGCGGTCAGGTATTCAGCGACGGCGACCTTCTGCGCGGGGCTCAAGGCGCTGCCCTGCATGCGCATCGCGCCCGAGGTGAGCACCTCACGAATGGTGCGTGGCGCCAGTTGCAGCAGCACGAAACGCAACGGCGCCCGGCCCGCGCCGGTTTCGTGACAGGCGGCGCAGTTCTGCTGATAGATTTCCCTGCCTGCGGCAAACTCCGGGCCGGATGATGGATCGACGTATTGGTCTGCGTGCTCCACCTCGGAGCGCTGGGCAAAGGCACCGGCGTGCCACCCCCAGGCGGCAACCGCCACCAGACCACTCACCAGTACGATCCCACTTCGACCTGCCATCATTCCCTCCCGCCTCGCGACTGCGCGCGTTTCAGGCGACGCTAGCGACCGTCCCACACCGAGGCAAGCTGGTTTTAGGCTGCTGGAGACCATGCGCCCTGCATCATGTTCCCGCATTGCCACCATGCGATGGCAGCAACGCAGTTCGCAAGATCGCTACTTGTTGGCGGTGTGTCCGGCAGACCACAGTCGCCAAAAATCGCCTCGGGTCGACCTTGATCCGCTTTTGCGACAAACCGCGGAGCGCTCTGCCCCATTGACAATGTTCCGGCTCCTCCTGTAGCCAGATTTCGCCTTACGAACGAGCCACCGCTCGTTTGGCGGCGGCATAAAAATGTAGCAAACAGCTACTGAATCCAGGGAGAGGTAAAAATGAAACAGCGTACCACGATCGTGGCTCTATGCATCTCGGCTTCGGTGGGCTCTTTGATCGCTGCGCAGCCGGCCGCGGCGCAAGCGACGCCGGCTGCGGACAACGGTCAGCTCGGCGATATCGTCGTGACCGCACGACGCACCAATGAAAACCTTCAGAGCGTGCCTGTCGCGGTGTCGGTGCTAAGCGGCAATGCGCTCGAAAAGCTGCGCATCACCACTGGGCGCGATCTCCAGTACAGCGTGCCGAGCCTGGTGGTCGCTTCAGACCCGCTCGGCGGCAACACCGCGCCGGTTTTCCAGCTTCGCGGCCAGCAGCCGCCGCTGGGTTCGGATGACACGGTGGTCACTTATCTGGGCGACGTGCCGGTCAACTCGCGTGCGTTTTCCGGCGGTCTTTTCGATCTCCAGTCGGTTCAGGTCATCCGCGGTCCGCAGGGCACCCTGTTCGGCAAGAACAGCACCGGCGGCGCCGTCATCTTCACGCCGCGCAAGGCCGATACCGAAAAGGTTTCCGGGTTCCTCGACGGCACCATCGGCAACTACAGCCTCTACCAGGTCGGCGCCGGCGTGAACGTGCCGCTGATCCAGGGCAAGCTCGGCGTGCGTTTTTCGGGCCAGGTCACCCGGCAGAACGGCTTCGTCCGCAACCTTTCCGGCCCGGACGGGGCGGACAAGCACTACGAAGTGTTCCGCGTCTCGGTCGTCGCGACGCCGACCGACGAGCTGCGGAACGAGACGTTCTTCAACTATTTCCACGGTCGCCAGCACCAGAACCCGGAAATCTTCACCGCCTACAACAAGCCTCTGGTTGCATTCATCGGCGGCCTTTCCGGTCGTCCCGGCCTGGCCAACCAGGTGCAGACGGAATTCGATCGCCAGCAGCAGCTGGGCCCGCGCACGATCGATTACTCGTTCGGCGCCAATAATGACGACAATGACGTCTACATCGTCACCAACACGACCAGCTACACCTTCGGCGACAACATTGTCCTGAAGAACATCTTCGGGTATTACAACCAGAAGCCGCGGGTCAGGTTCGGGCAGACCTCGACCAACACGCCGCTGGTCGACGTCATCCAGAACAAGAACCAGAACGAGATCAGCGAAGAACTCCAGCTGTCCGGCCAGAGCGGAGGCCTCAAGTGGATCATGGGCGGGTTCTACTCTCGCGAGAACACGTCGACCTACCAGAAATCCTGGCTGTTCGGCGGCCTGGCGAACGAAGGTGTCTCGGTCGACCATTACTCGTCGAAAGCGTTGTTCGCCCAGGGCACCTACGATTTCTCGAGCATGGGCCTGAACGGGATCAAGTTCACCGCCGGCCTGCGCCACAGCTGGGATAGCCGGACCGGCGACCTCGCCGTGCACAACTTCGATGCGGCACTCAATCCCATCAACTTCAACACCTACAGCAACAGCCGCAAGGACCAGGCGTGGAGCTGGACCCTCGGGCTCGACTACCAGGTCAACAGGGATACCCTATTCTATGTCGCCAGCCGGCACAGCTACAAGGCTGGCGGCCTCAACCTGGTGTCGAACATCATCCCGACAGCCTTGCTGGCCTATAACCCCGAAAAGCTCACCGATCTCGAAATCGGCGCCAAGTCGACGTTCAATGTCGGGGAAGCGCAGATCCGCACGAACATTGCCGCCTACACCGGCTGGTATTCGAACGTGCAGACGCAGGAACTGGCCAACTGCGGAAGCGTCGCGTCCTACATCGTCAATGCGGCGAAAGGACGTCCGAAGGGGCTGGAATTCGAGGTCGATGCTTCGCTCATGCGCAACTTCCGCGTCGGCGGCTTCTACAACCTGACCCTGGGCAAATATCCCCAGTTCGAGTTGGTCAAGCCGGCCGGATGCGCCGTCATCGGTGGGTCTGCAAACCTGAACAACACCGACTTCCCGCAGATCAACAAGCACACCGCCGGTCTGAATGCGGCCTATACGCTGCCGCTGGAGGGTCAGGGTGAAGAGCTGGTGGTCAGCGGCAATATGTATGTCCGCTCGAAGAAGCTCGGCAATGCCACCGGGGGAACCAGTGCCGGTTACCCGGGCTACACGCTCGTGAATGCGCGCATCGATTACAACAACATCGGCGGCACCAACTTCAGTGCCGGCGTGTGGGTGCGCAACATCGCGGATAAACTCTATACCGCGCACCGCAACAACGTGTCGGCCCTGAGCGGATACGACGTCACTATCTATGGCGAGCCGAGGACTTTCGGCGTCGACCTGAAATACCACTTCTGATCCTGGAATTTGCCGGGGTGGGTCGCGCCCCGCCCCGGCAATACTCTTGAGACAAATACTGAGTTATGTGTCTGCCTGATCGACACAAGCCAGCTTCTATCCCCAGGGTTGAGGCTGAATGATCGCCAGAGCGTGGGCACGGTGACGACCGCGATGCCTGACAGGAAGTTGGCGCCGAGCTTGTCGTTGCGCGTTGCGACACGGCGGGCGTGAGATCGCCGCGCCTTCTGTGACAGATTGGCCGGAAACCGCTCAGAATTCCTGCCGAGAAAGCTGGCACCACCTCACCGGTTGACGTTCCGACGCGAATATGCGTTCCTGCCGCCACGAACAACGAAACTGCAACCCGCCCGCGACATTGTTCAGTCGGCGGACGTGGCTATCGCAGGACCTAGAGGATTTGCCATGGCAGGATTTTCCGGCACGGCCGGATTTGCCCCACGGAGGCAGGCGGAGCGCGAGCCTGTTGCCGGCGATTGTCCCGAATGCGGGGCGTCGGCGCTGCAGTCCTACAAGGTTCTGTCAAACGGGGGATGGCATTCCGTGGTGAAGTGCCAGTCCTGCCTTTGCTCGGTGTCGCGGGATCCCTGGAACCGGCTGGGCCATGTCGACAGGGACGCAGCCGATCGTGTCATCAACCCGGGCGTGCGGTAAGAACATGGCGTCAAACCGAATTATCGCAGTGGATGTCGGTGGCACATTCACCGATGTCGTCGCCGTCGAAGACGGGCTGATCACCACCACCAAGGTGCCGACTGACGTTCGTTCGAGCGACAACTCGGTGCTCGAAGGCGCCAGAGACCTGGACATTGCCCGCGCCAGCGTATTCAACCTAGCCAGCACGGCGGGCCTGAACGCGGTGCTGACACGGCGTCTGCCCAAGGTCGGCTTCCTCACCACCTTCGGCCATCGCGACCTGCTCGATCGCGGATCGTTGATCCGGCCACGCGAGGCTCTGACCGATCCGGGCTGGCGGCGAAACTTCGGCGATGCGTCGGGAAGGCCCGTGATTCCACGTTACCTGCGGCGCGGCATCAAGGAGCGACTCGACGCCGCCGGTGACGTCTTCATTCCGCTCGACGAGGATCAGGCTCGCGAGCAGCTGGCGGTGCTGCGCCGGTGTGAGATCCAAGGCGTCGCGATCTGCCTGCTGCATGCCTACCGCAACAACGCCCACGAGCTGCGCCTGCGCGAACTGGTCCGGGAGGAACTGGGAGACATCGCCTGCTCGATATCGAGCGAGGTCTCGCCGACGATCCGGGAGTTCTATCGGGCTTCGACGACCGTCATGGATGTGCTCATGAAGCTCATCTACAGCGATTATACCAGCCGGATCCGCAAGGGATTCGCGGAATCGGGCTTCAACGGACAGTTCAACTATTCCGATTGCCGGGCCAACCTCCTGCCGGCCGACTTCGCCATGGAGCGGCCCTATCAGATGCTGATGGGCGGCCCGGCCGGCGGTGCGGTATCGGCAGCCCATTTCGGCCGCCAGATCGGCGACAGCAACCTGATGTGCGCCGACGTCGGCGGAACCTCGGTCGACATCAGCCTGGTGGTGGATGGCGAGCCGTGGTCGTCCAGCACGTTCGCTGTCGAGCATGACCTCGTCGTCAATGCCACGTCGATCAACATCGTCACCCTGGGCGCCGGCGGAGGCTCGATCATCGCGGCGACGCGCGAAGGCGATATCCGCACCGGACCCGACAGCGCGGGCGCCGATCCCGGTCCCGCCTGCTATGCGTCGGGGGGCTTGAAACCCACCGTGACGGACGCCGCCCTGCTCATCGGCATTCTTTCGCCTGACGGCTTCCTCGGCGGTCGCAAGCGCCTCCATGCGGACCGTGCGCTCGAGGCTTTCGCAGCACTCGACACCGCCCTGCCGGTCGAGCAGCGCATCCGCAATGGCTGGGAAATGGCGATCAACAACATTGCCGAAGGGTTGCGCAACATTTCGATCGGGCGCGGCATCGATCCGCGCGATTTCAGTCTGGTCGCCTGCGGCGCGGCGGGGCCGATGCTGCTCCCTGCGGTGCTCGACCAGTTTCCAATCCGGCGGGTGATCGTGCCTCCTTACCCGGGTTTGTTCAGCGCGCTGGGTCTGGTGAGTGCCGACCGTGTCTACACCGATCACTTCAGCGAATACCTGGTGCTCGGGCCCGACCTGGCCGAGAGGCTCGAACAGCGTTTCTCGGACATGGCACGAAGGCTGCTGGGCAAGCTGGGAATGGATCGCCAAGATGCGCGGATCGTGCGGACGTTCGATGCGCGTCACGTCGGCCAGGGTTGGGAAACACCGCTGATCCCGGTCCCCGACGGACCGATCACCCGGCAATCGATCGATGGCATGATCGCGAACTTCCGCTCGACCTACGCGAAGATGAATGGCCACGGTTTCGTTCACCTGCCGGTGGAGGCGGTGACCTACCGCGTCCAGCTGGTCCAGCCGGCAATGAAGATCGAGTATCCGCTGGCAGGATCGAGCAAGGCCGCGCCAGAGGGCCGGCCGATGATGCTCGCCTATCTGAGGGATGAACCGCTGCCGGCGCGCGAATACCGGCGGGACCAGCTCGGAGCGGGAAGCGAGGTTCGCGGTCCGGCGGTGATCCGCGAGGAAATGTCCACCACCTTCGTGCCGGCCGGGCGTAAAGCCACCGTGGGCGCCCATTGCGAAATCATCATCGAATAAGGGGATGGCCATGTCTGCAGCGCCACACCAGTCGTCAGCCCGGACGCAGCTTCGCGATCTGACCGCCGAACAATTCAGCGCCCGCTATGGCTGCGACCGTTTCACCGCAACGGTGCTGGGCAACCGCTTCCGTTACGTGAACCAGCATATGGCGACGAAACTGCGCACAAACGCATTTTCCTATGTCATCAGGGACATGGACGATTTCTGCACGACCGTCACCGGCCCGCCGGAACTGGACTGGGCCATGCCGGCCGCCAGCCTGACCAACCCCTGCCATTGGGGGCCGGTTACCGATTCCGCCCGCGTCTGCCTGGAGGAATACGGCCTGGACAACCTCCACCCCGGCGATGTCATCGTCTGCAACGACAGCTACCGAGCCGGCAAGCATCTAAACGACACGTCGTTCCTGCGGCCGCTCTTCTGGGAAGACAAGCTGGTCGGCGCGGTGCACATCACCGCCCACCAGATCGATCTCGGCAGCCGTCGGCCGGGTGGCGTCAGTGTCGGATCGGAGACGATCTGGGAAGACGGCCTGCTCCTGCCGCCGATGCTGCTGTACGATCGCGGCACGCCGGTGCGGTCGCTTTTCAGCCTGCTGGCCGCCAATTCACGCGCACCCGACGCGATTCTCGCCGACCTCCTCGTCATCAGGGCGAGCCTCGACCTCGGCCAGGAACTGCTGCTGGAGAGCATCCGGCGCTATGGCATCGATGCCTATCTCGGCGCCATCCGCTATGCCTGCGATTCCGCCGAAGAGGCGATGGCCGAGGCGATCGGGGTCATCCCCGACGGCACCTATGTCGGCGAGAACGTGATCGAGTCCGACGGACTGGCGGAAAGCCCGCAATACGCGGTGAGGCTGGCCATACGCAAATACGGCGAGCGGATGGAGATCGACTTCAGCGGCACCAGCGCCACCTCGCGCTCCGCCATGAACTGCAGTTGGCTCGATGTGAAGACCGGGCTGCTGATCGCGCTCAAGCTGCTGGTGGACCGGCATTCGCCGCCCAATTCGGCATCGATGCGGAACATCGATATCGTGCTTCCGCCGGACTGCATCGTTAATCCGCAGCCGCCGGCATCGACCATGTACTATTTCGCGCTGATCCAGGCGATCATCCGCGCGACGCTCGATGCGCTGAACCCCGTCCTGGGCCAGAACGCGGTCGGCGAGGACTGCGGCTGCGCTTCGGTGCATCATGCCCAGGGCCGCAAGGCCGACGGCACGCGCTGGGGCGGTCCCATGGTCGAGGGGTCCGTCGTCGCCGCAGCCTGGGGCGCAACGGCCGGTGGCGACGGCGACTGCAACTCCCTGCTGATCTGGATGAACTATCCCGACACCGGCGTCGAGGTGAAGGAACTGGCAGAACTGATGGTGGTGATGCGAGTGGAACCGGCATGCGACACAGGCGGCCCGGGCTATCACCGCGGCGGTGCAGGCATGCTGACCGACATTTGCTGGCGCCACGGCGGCTTTCATAACCAGTTTACCACCCAGGTTGCGACGCCGCCGCGCGGTGCATTCGGCGGGGGTGGTGGCAAGGTTGGAGGCGAATGGCTGTTCGATCGCGAGCAGACCGGCGCGAACCTGGACTGGTTGAGCGGCCACAGTCACGGTTCCGACTACGCCATCGCGCAACCGATGGGGGGACTGCTCGATCCCGTGACGAACGAGTTGGCCCTCGACGGAGAATATGTGTTCCATGATCGCGATGTCTTCGCTTCCGCAGGCAGCGTTGCACGCTCGCTGACCAACGGCGCCGGTGGCTGGGGCAATCCGGTCGACCGGCCGGTCGAACGCGTATTGCGCGACGTGCGCGACGGGTATGTCAGCCTGGCCTGCGCGGAGACGGTCTATGGCGTGGCGATCGTCGGCGACCCCGAATCCGATCCTGAAGGTCTAGAGGTCGACGAAGCGGCAACCCGGGCACTCAGAGCCCGATCCGAAACACCTGCAAGCCGGCCCTGCAAGGCACTTGCATCCTGATGGCGTAGCGGGCCTGGCCCATCTATCCATCGCCGAAATTGGAAGCGGACGGCGAAGCAGGAGTTTGATTGACAAGCTGACAAGGGGGCCCTTATTCCTGCTTGCATCACGAGACGAGTGAATGCACGTTTCGTGGTAGAATAGAAAAGGCGCAGATTGCTGCCGCACTCATGGAGAGAGCCAATTGAAGCGACGGACAACGCATCCTGCACTGTCCGTCCCCGCCTCGACGGGTGTTTTCGAAGCTTCCCTCCTGCTGCGGCTCAGGCGAGCCTGGACGAAGAATTATAGCGGTCGGCTCGGTTAAACGGCTCGGCATTCAAGTCATACAAACTGCCGGCACTTTGGTCAGGGCCGAGCGGCGAAAAGGAGGAGGTTGAGCGTGCAAACTGGTCTGGCGGGTAAGACGGTCGTTGTCACAGGGGCTACAGCAAACATCGGGCGCTCGATTACCCTGCTGATGGCTGATGAAGGCGCACAAGTCGTCGCCGTCGGGCGCGATCACGAGGCGGGCGAACGCGTCGTCGCCGAGTGTCTGCGGCGCGGAGCCGCGAAGGCCACATTCGTGCCCCTCGATTTGCGCGATGGAGACGCGGGCGACAGGCTGCTGGAGGCGGCCGAACGCGCGTGTGGTCCGGTCGATGTCCTCGTCAACAATGTCGGCGGAAATGTCGCAATCGGCCCCTTTGTAGAAAGCGACCCGTCTACCTGGATCGGCGACCTCGACATTACCTTGCTGACCATGCTTCGGGTGACCCGCGCCATCCTGCCGGGAATGGTCGCTCGCGGCGCCGGCTGCATCGTCAACATCGGGTCGA